>Ga0233437_1000010_pt1 | contig 609747 bp, 611 predicted proteins | sample SI_122_August201_FD_182714 | JGI IMG/M metagenome (GOLD analysis project Ga0233437, IMG submission 182714) | Seawater microbial communities from Saanich Inlet, British Columbia, Canada - SI_122_August2016_200_MG | ecosystem: Environmental > Aquatic > Marine > Inlet | place: Canada: British... | reverse complement strand
GGGTGGAGTTACCGCAGAGGAAAGATATAAGAAACTTATTGGCGGTGGGCAAAACAAACATATTTATTATCACTGTGCTAGATCAGTAGATTATGAGTGTGATGAACCCTACATCACTGAAGCAGACCTGATTAAACAACTCCTTGCACATATTAATGCTGGGAATGTAAGAATTCATAAAACGAAACTTGCTAAGAAACTCACAGAGGATATTGATCGATTCCATAGATTGAGATCTGAAGTGCTTCATCAAGAATATTTAACAGGTAATCTTGATGAACTAGAAAACTCAGCAGTTAAAACTAATGATAGTGAAATGGCAATTAATTATCTGAAGCACGTACTAAAAACTGGATCATCTGATGATCGAAGAATGGCATTGGGGATGGTTAAATCAAAGTTTGTGCTAAGAAATAAGCAGCTTGACAATTTGATATAGATATTGTACTATCGCACTAGTACATGAATAAAAAAGCATTTGATGAACTAGTCGAGGCTCTGCTTAGCATTGATGATAAAAAATCAATGCAAAATTTCTTGTATGGTTTATTAACCAAACAAGAGCTAGAAGATTTGCCCAATAGGCTGCAGATCATTAAAATGCTTAAGAAGGGCATGCCACAAAGAGAAATTGCTAAAAAACTAGGTGTGGGCATAGCAACAGTAACTAGAGGATCTAAAGAAATAGACCGAGGAACTTTTGAAAATGTTTAAACAAAGAATAATACTACGATCAGATAAAGTTTGGTGGGCTCCTCAATTAGCCAGGGGTGATTAATTCTATTGACTTAGAGTATATTTTCATTCACCCCGCCAAGCGGGGTTTTTTAATTCCCAAAGGGTAGATAGTTCAATGGTAGAACACTTGTCTCCAAAACAAGCAATCCAGGTTCAAGTCCAGGTCTACCCACCTATGAAAAAACTAACACAGTTTTTAACTAGCCAGACTTTATTTTCAGCTGCATTACCCAGTGTAAAAGAGCTAATGAGTTTATTGGAAAAAAAGAAAACTCAAGGACAAACGATCAAAATTTTCTATGGAGAAACCTATGATGAGTTTGGCATTACCATCGACTCACTTAAGTACTACTTTATTTTAAGCTTCATTCATTTCCACCTAAAAAAAGTGGGATTCAAGGTTGAGTCTAACGTGGTGCAGGCTGACGTGGCCTCACTTATTAATAAATCTGCTCAACAAAAACAGGAAGAACTAGCTCAACAAAAGAAAGAGCGACTAAAACTTTTGAAGCAAATCATAAGAACCTATCACCTGCCAATTAAAATCAAACTAATGAGTGATCTCTTTTCAACCAAAGAGTATAAAGAAAACATTGAGCTTGTCAGTAGCCACGCTGGTAATCAATCTCATGATGGTGAATTTTTCTCAAATTTAGAAAAAACTGTTTTAAAAAATCGTCTTAAACAAGAACAAAAAACTAAGTTTAAATATGCTCTAGAAGCTATAGCTACTTCAATGATGTTTGATATCAAGCTTGGGCCACCTAGGGAGCAATTTTATGACCAAGCCCAGCACTTAATGGCTAATGATTTAAAGACAAATGAACTAAATAGTATTTACTTCAATCCTAGCTATCCACTGGGGCAAAACTTTGCTTTCTTTTTATCAAACCCAGAAATTGAAGAGTTTGGCTTAACTCCATATAAGGCAGGCAGCAACAAAATGAATGATTCTAGAATTATTCTTGAGAAAACTACCTCTAAGCAACTGGGGGCAATAGTGGGCAAATCTTTTGAATCTCCAAACTCCAACGTGGCCCATCCTATTTTAGATTTATTCATGATTGCTGATATGGCTGAAAAACTCTCAAATCAAAATCAAGATTTACCAGACTACAACCAAGCTAAATTATTGAGTGACATTGAAGCCCTTAAAGAAAAAGCTATCTCCTTAGTGGATAGAGAAATATTGAGGAAAATTTAAAATGAAAAATAACTCCATCAGTCCACCATCACAACAAGAGTATGCTCAGAAACAAGCTGTCAAACAACGCCTGGATAAATATTATTCAATGCAGCAAGAAAAAAATGGCTTAAAAAGCTTAGATAAAATTAAACAGTATCTGCCTAATGAATACTCATTTTTAGCACTTAGGCGTGATTTAGCTATTGCGCATCTAGATCTAGAGCCAATTTTGGAGTTAATAGCCAAAGGTGAAAAGTTTAGTGTGGTATCGGGACTCAACCCCTCTTCACAGCTGCACCTAGGCCATAAAGTTCTCTTTGATCTACTAAAAGACCTGCAAAATCTAGGTGCCAATCTATTCATCCCTATTACGGACAACGAAAGCTACTTTGATGGCAAGCACAACTCAGTATCAGCAGCCAAAAAACTAGCTAAAGATGAAATTCTCCCGACTATTAGTAAATTTAATTTTAACCCACAGAAAACTAATCTCTACTTACTTTCTGAAAGCCAAGAGATTCTCAATTTCTCACTAGAACTCAGTAAACATATTACTCCTGAAGAGGTAAAAAGAGTTTTTGGAGATGAAGGAGTAGATAACGTAGGACAGATGTTTTACAGAGGAGCAATGCAACTAGCTCAAATTTTGCAGCCACAGCTGCCTCAGCATGGTGGCCCCAAGCATACTTTAATTCCAGTGGGCATTGATCAACACCCCTATATTTTGTTGGCTAGAGATATCGCAAAAAAAATTGGCATGATTCCACCCTCAGAGTTGGTGATTAAGTTTCAACAAAGCTTGCTTGACCCAGAGAAAAAGATGTCTGGCTCTAAACCAGAGACTGCAATTTATCTAGACGACAATGAAAAAGAAATTAAGAAAAAAATTAATCGGGCCTACACTGGCTCAGTTTCTGTCCTGACTGATCATCAAAAAATTGGTGGGATTCCTGAGATTTGCAGTGTCTTTTCTCTTCTAAACAGTCACTGCCTAGATGATGAAAAGGTGAAGGGGATAAAAGAGCAGTATTTATCAGGTGGGCTATTAATGAAAAATTTAAAGGCTGAGGCTAGTGAGCTTATTAGCAAAATATTGGGAAAAGTTAAATGAAATTATTACTTGATAAGTTCTGGCCAAAGCAGAGTAACTTCAATTTATGTTCATCTAGAGAGGTGAATATTAATTGGGGTTGCTTTGCCTTGATCAGAAAGCTTGATCAATTGAGCGAGCAGCACCTTAACAGAGGAGGATGCCGAAAAAAGGAGATATTAGATGAACAAACTACTAATACCTTTTCCACCCCCAGTGTATATCGGAGGAAGTGGTCAAATGACTCCGAAAGGCCAAATAATTTTTGCCTGCATGATGATATTGTTTTTCTTGGGAGGAATAATAATTGTGGTGTTAGATCGTTTAGGCCAATTAGAAAAAATAGTTGGCAAAAGCGATTTACTTTTTATCAGATTTATGGGCTACATGATCACAACGATGCTAGTGATAACTATCATATTCAATGTTTTTTAAATAGAGCTGGCATCCTCCTCTCTATTTACAGAATTAAAAACACTATAATTAATTAGAAACAAAGGAGCTAATATGAAAAAACTCTATCCAGAGATTGAACCCTATAACACAGGCTTTCTCAAAGTTGATGATGTCCATCAAGTCTATTACGAAGAATCAGGTAATCCAAAAGGTAAGCCTGTGGTCTTTCTCCACGGTGGCCCTGGATTTGGTGCCTCACCCAGAGATAGAAGGTTTTTTGATCCAGACAAGTATCGAATCATTATTTTTGATCAACGAGGTTGTGGTAGAAGCAAACCTCTAGGAGGACTAGAAAATAATACTACCCAGCACCTGATGAATGACATTGAGCAGCTTAGAGAAGAGCTTAAGATAGACAAATGGACTGTTTTTGGAGGTAGCTGGGGTAGTTCATTAGCCCTAGCTTACGTTCAAGAGCACTCTGATAAAACTGAGGTGCTAATTATTCGCAGCATCTTTACTTTGAGAGAATGGGAATTTGACTGGTACTTTAAAGAAGGTGTGAATCGAATCTATCCAGAATACTGGCAAAGATTAGTAAGCAAGCTAGATAGTGATAAAAATGTACTTAAAGATCTGGCTGAGATAGTTTTGGGAAACGACAGCCAAGCAGCCGAGAAGGTACTCCTACCATTTGATGCTATTTTTATGGCAACTTGTGATATTAATTCAGATGAGATAGTTAAAGAAAACCATGATATTAATGATTTTATCTATCATTCTTATCGAGTCTTTTTCCATTATTTTGTTAATCAGGGATTTTTGAAAGAAGATGGATTGCTTAATAATGCAAAAGAGCTAAAAGATGTGCCATTAATAATGATCCATGGCCGGGGTGACATGGTTTGTCCTTTAGGAGGAGCCTTTGATATTCAGCAGGCCTTACCTCACTCAGAGCTAGTAATTCTTTCTGAAGTGGGCCATACAGCTCACCATGAAAAAATGGTTGATGCTATTATTAAACAAACAGATAAATTGGTATCTTAAATACTAAATAATTGGAGCCCTATGAAAATCATCAACGCAGATGCTCAAGTATTATCAAAAATTCCTAATTTGGTATTATTTGTTGGTAAAGCTAATATCAACAACCCCAATGAAGAACAAATAAGCGCTTATTTAAAAACATCTTGGGAAAAACTAGCTGCTGAAATAACATTGGCTCAACCCAACAAGCATCCAAGGCTAGAAATGATGTTGGCAGCTATTAAAAATGCGGGAATTTCTACTTCTAAATATCCACCGTCCATAGAATCGGTATTTAAAAGAGTGGAAAAGAAGGATGAACCTTTTAAAGTTAATCCTATTGTTGATGTTTTCACTGGCATTACTTGTGAACTAGGAGTTTCATTTGGAGCTTATGATAACGACAAAATTGATGGTCAAATTAGTTTAAGACTTTCTCCAGGCAATGAGGAGTTTTTAGCCATCAACTCAACAGAGACAGAGCTCACAGATGAAGATGAGATTGTTTATGCTGATGAAAATGATGTTTTAGAGAGAAACTTTGTTTGGAAGCAAGCTGATAAGGGAAAAATTAGCCAAGATACTACTCAAATAGTCTTCTTTTGTGAATTATTTACTGAAATGGGGATGGAAGCTATAGATGAGGCCAGACAAACTATTGAGAATAGACTTAAAACTCTTCTTAATGCTTCTGAGCTTGAGTCTGAGCTAATTTCTAATTAATCAGCCCAGTCATTTTTTACAGGCTGCAAAATCAAAAAGTATTGAATTTTAATAATCTTTAAAGGTATCCTAAGCTTGTCAAATTTCTTATGCACCACTCATAAGTTCGTGGATCATATGTTTTGGAGTTGATAAACTGTAGACTTGAGAAAAGTAAGTAATTATTAATCTCAGTTTCTTGCCCAGGATATTCTTTCATCGCCAGCTTAAGCAAGTGATCTCTTGCACCTTCATCTACCTCTTTGCTCACAGTGACAAAATGAACTAAACCAGCTACATCCATCAGGTGATCTCCAATTGCAGCTAATGGGCCAAAATCAAGTAGAGCAGTAATTTCGCCATTAGCTGAAGCTAAAACATTCTCTAAAAACAAATCTCCATGAACAAAGTTCTTAGTGTGGTTCGGATCGATGGTGGGCAGGACCTCTAAATAATATTTCTCAAAGAGCTGCTCAATATTTTCTAGACCATGATCAGGATATTTTAGAGATCTATCCTTAGTTCTTTCTAAAGTAGTTTTAAGAAATTTAGTCCAAGTCGGTTGATTATTTTTACCAAAAGTTCCTGAGATAACTGATCCATATTCGCCTTCAATCTCAATGTCTCTTAGTAATCCAAGGAGATGGAAATAATTATCTAGTAGTTCTTTTCTTACTGAATTACTAGCTGCCTCATAAACTAGGTGAGCAGGTTGACCTTTGAATTTTTTCTCAATGGTGTAATAAATCCCTTGGTATTCTCCATATTTATGTACTTCAGGAACACTGATTCTTGCACTATTCCAGTTTAACTGCTGATAAAAATCATGCAGATCTTTGATCATCTCTGGCTTTGTCTCAGCTTTAGACCAAATTTTAATCACTTGATCTGGAGAGTACTCGTAGACAGTCCCTTGCATACCCTGACCAAGTTTTTGAATATTATTAACTCCCAGATGAGCTAAAAGTTGTCGATGTTTCAAATTCATAGCTACTTTCTTTACTTTATCATGAGTTGTTTAAATAGATTGGCCCAGCTTTTTACACCAATTTGAGTAGGACGAGCTTGGTGAGAAAATCCTACTTGTTGAGTTAGTTTAACTAGTTCTTGTTTGGAGAAATATCCTTTGAGATTTTGGTCAATTCTCCTGCCGCCACTATAACCAGTTTTAACAAATTGCCAATATTTTTGTTGGTGTTTTTTAGACAGCAGATATTTATAGCGGTGGGTAATTTTAATCATCACTGCCGGCACTCGAGTGTGAGGTTGGAAATCACCAGGCTTAAACTGATGAATAATCTCAAACTCAAACCAGGGGCTATACTTAACAGAGAACATCGAGCTATTTTTAATACCTGCCCAACGTAGCGCTGGCTCTCTTCTCACAATTAAGCAAGCTTCATCTGGAGGATTATTGGAGTTGAGTAACTTGCGAATAATTTTGCCTTCTATATAAAAAGGTAGATTGCTGAAAACTTTATATGACGCATTTGGCAATGGAGAATCTAATACATCACCTTGAACCAAGGTTAAATTATGATTTGAAAGATTTTCTTTAAGATAATTGATTAGTCGCTGATCGATCTCTACAGCTAGTACTTTTCTAGCTCTTTGACACAGCTCTTGAGTAATAATTCCTTTACCAGGGCCTATTTCAAAGACCGAATCATTTTTACCAATAGAAGAAAGTCCGACAAGGTGTTTAATTAATTGCCGATTATACAAGAAGTTCTGGGAGAGTGACCGTCGCGTTTTGTACACGGCGGTTCCTGAAGAACATGTTCATACTTGAGGTAATTATAACATTGTTTTCTAAAATTATAGGATCAAAAACTAAAAATCGTTGAAATCTAAAAAAATTTAGTAAGACTCATCAATCTAAAATGATAAAAAGGACGGGTCTACCAGAACTTTTCAATACTTGCGGGGAGGATGGGATTCTCACCGCACAACGCTTACCTCAAGTAGTTATAGGTCTTAGAACCATTTTAGCTCATTTTCAGACCTTGCAAAGGCTCAAATTTATTGACATTGATGCAACTTATACATCTCTTCATGTCCGATGTCGATTGCCCACTGAGGAACAACACAGTCTTCTTTAGGTTTAATAGCTTGAGACTTTTGTAACTCAATTTGTTGTTTAGTTTCTCTAATTTCCAACCACTGAAAAGCTCCAAACAAAATGATAAGTAAACCAGCAACCATTGTTACATGAATGCCAGTGATAGATTGAATAGACTCTTTCTGATGAACTTCACAAACACCACCTGGGCACAATTGTGCCTTCTCTTTATTTAATAGGTTATACACATAACAACCGATACAAATCCCAAAGGCTGATTCAAAGAATAAAAAGGTGAGACAGCTGATACACAAAATCAGGTTTAGAGGCCCAAAAGAATTTTGAATCACAACCAGCCAAAACATAATCATAGCTAACGCTAACCCAATCATCCAAGCAAACCTTTTTTGAGGAGCTCCAACATATTCAACAGTTTGATTTTGAGTCAAAAATCTACCAATAACCATGCTTGGCGCAAAAAGAGGATTGATAATAAGTCGAATCAAGAAGTCAAACAAAAATCCAATAATAAACATTTTCAGAAAGAACAAGTTGCCAATAAGCCACGCGTTCATAAAGGCAGTAATTGCAAAAAGAAAGAGTATTCCGGCTGCAGCGCGTATTTCACGCTCATTTAAAACAGGAACATCGTATTTTTTTATTTTCTCACCAAAGGTAAAGAGCTTCATATGTACTTTCCAATTACTTTCTAAATAGCTTTAAAATTTTTTCTAAGTCGTTTTTCTTATCGATTGGCAGGTCGTTTTGCACTAAATCATGCTGAATATAAGAGCTGAGAGTTTTTGATTTAAGTGACTGAAAAGAGGCTGTAATAGAGGCAGTTAATTGTGCAATTTCACGACATGGTCGATCTTCAGAGATATACTTTTCTAAAACAGATATCTGGCCCTTAATTCTGTTCAAGTGGTTAAGTGTCTTTTGATGTTTTTGGGTGCGCTTATCTTCCATAGTTGTATTTTTAATAATACCCCCACCCCTATCTTATAATCAAGAGTAAAATTTACACGGCTGTTAAACTGAAAAATGTTTAAAACTGGAAAATTTAGCAAGCACCATCAATCCATTCAAGGATATTAGATGGGTCTACCAGAACTTTTCACTTGTTGCGGAGCATATGGGTCTGGAACCAGTGTGTCCTATATGCAATTTTTTATAAAAACTTATTTTAAATAAATTAAGGGCTCTAGCTAAGGCTATTTTTTCTTTCAGAGTAAATTCTTCTTTCTTCTGAAGAAAGCTTGTTTCGTTCACCTGGTAATTCTTTACCACTTACTTGAAGATTATCTTTCTCTAGTAATTTACCTATAAATCCAACAGCTACAATTTTGGCATGGTCAATAAGTGTTTCTGGAAGGCCTACTTCTGTAAAGACTTTTTTTGCTTTTCCCAAAGAGGCACCTTCCATTAATAGGCCGGCTGCTTTATTTACACGAGCGAATGAATTTATTTTTTCTTTTGACATATCTAGATTCCTTTCCTTATATGATGAATTGTAACATAAAATTTTAGTCTAATTATTTTTTTACAATTAATTCAGCTTGTAGAATCTGATTATCGTTGTAACTTACACACCAGGATGCGGAAGGGGCGGTCCTACGGACATTAGGCAGGCACCTTGTGCTTGCCGGCAGGATTCACGATTCACTTGCTTCGCTCACTCACATGCACTAGGAGGGTACTTCACTTTGTTTCGTACTCTCCGTCGCGAACCTACCTCGTTTTACTCGGTATGTTTTCATCAACGATCACTATCCGCCACAAAAAAAGATCCCTTTAGGATCTTTTTCTATGGCGGGGAGGATGGGATTCGAACTGCACTGAGCTTACCTCAAGTTGTTATGGGTTGTAGTGCTATTTTAACTCATTTTTCAACCTTGCGAAGCTCCAAAAGCTAATTTTCTATAGAAATTTAACATAAAGATTATCATCAATAGTTAGGTTTTTATCTAAGAGTGTTGTTAATTTATCAGCTGGCATTTTTGGATTAATTGCAGCATCAATGCTTGAAAGTTGAAAAGTGATTTCGCCATTTTGTAAGGTTTCGCCGCTATTAATTTTATTTTTACAAGTGCTGGTAATTTTATTTAGGAAGCTCATGGCTATCTCTGGACTCAAAATCTGACTAACTTTGCGTAGTATAGAAGGAGAATAGTACAAGCGATATGTTTGTTCTCCTGTCATGCCTTCCATTCCAAATAGGTCAATTATTGTATTTGGTTTATCTTGAATAAAACTAAGGACTTTTTGATAAAGACTCTCATCAGTGGTTTGTAAAGCCATACAAATACGTAAACTAGTTATTTGCTCATTATCTTTTCTATCAAAATCAATGTTTAAAGCATTGGCCTCATGATTGAGTAAATTTAGGTATGCTTCAATTGAATTGACACCTTCTTTTTTTACTTTCATTAAAGAATCGACTGCCCACTTCCAAGCATTCCACACTGATTCTTGAGACATGACTAGTGCTGAGCCATCTACTGTTCCAGCAGCGCTGGCAGTATCAGCCAAATTTTCAATAAACCAAAAGCCGATGTCTTCGGCGGAAAGCTCCACTTTAGATATTGCCTCAATCTGACTAGGATTACCTTCTAACGCTTGACCAATTTGGCCAATATTTATTTCTGATCCAGCTTTCAAAATTAGCTTAATTAACTCTTGTTTTTCTTTTGGTAAAGCAGCCATTGTAGGCATAATTTCTGACATTTTTTGATCATTATTAAGTAGTGATTGTAAAGCCACATCATGATCGGAAGTGTACCCCTGCTCATCTTCTGATCTAATGGAATTAATAACATTTAAAACGCTTTCTAATTTTGCCATGTCGTGGATTGCTAACATTGAAGCCATCATGCACATTTTATTTTTATCACCCAAAAGGATGTTCACAACTTTTCTTTGCTCCTCAAGTACCTGTGGATTGAGTTTGCTTTGAAAAAAAGTTGGAACTAAAATTTTGAATCTGACATCATCTTTATTTTGAATAGGTGCGTCATTGGAAGTGAGAAGTAATAAGTAATAAAGCGATGCAACTGTTTTTTTATGTTCAATTTCAACTGGCTTTGGGGAAAATTCAGAGGCCTTTTGGCCTTCTGCTGTAAACAGTGCAATTTCTGGAAACATTTCAGTAATTTTGTTTGAAAAATCAACAAAAATTTCTTGTCTTGAATTTGAATCAATCAATTGTGCTGGATCTATCTCAGACAATTTCTTGAAAAGCTCTTTTTTTATTTCTTCCAGTTTGTTTGCTTGTAAATAAAATTGCTGTTCTTTTTTTGATTCTGAAACTTCTCCTACTTGTTCCTCTTTTGTTTTGATGTTTAACATTCCAGGTATGCTATTTTTTTCTTGATCACTCATATTATTTCTCCTGAGATTATAATTTCCATATATTATAAATATTTGTTTCTCTAAAGTATATTATATAACAAATTCTTTTTGGCTGTTAAAACGTAAAATGTTTAAATCAAGGAAATTTAGCAAGCCCCATCAGCCCATTTATGGGTATTAGACGGGTCTACCAGAACTTTTCAGTTGATGCGGAAGGGGCGGGATTCGAACCCGCGATGGCGTGAGCCGCAGGTTTTCAAGACCTGTGCAATGAACCACTATGCGACCCTTCCTTATTAAGCAGTAATTGTACCATCTTGAAGCAAAAATGAACAAAATACTTTTCATGTAGCCTGTTGCTAGTGTATAGTGGAAGTAATGAATAAAGCTAAAGAAGCCGTTCGTGGTTTTTTGAGTGGAAATGCCACTCAACCTCAAGGCCAAAATCCTGCAAGCCAAGAAGCTTTTCAAGAGAATACTGATCCCAATCAACAGTATTATTCTGCTGAGCAGCAACTAGAAATGTCTAGAGTTGCTCCAGGAATGTATAGGCCGATTCCAGAGAGAACTATTCTTGAATGGAAAGCCCCAAGTAGGCCTTTTAGAAAAAGAAATAAACAATTTTTCACCACTGTATTGGTAATAGCTTTATTAATATCTTTAATCCTCTTCTTTTCTGGTCAATTTTTACCAATAGCTATGGTTTTTTCAGTAGTTTTCTTAAACTATGTTTTGGCAGTTATTCCTCCACAGAATATAACTCATAAAATCACTAATTTTGGCATGAATGTTGAGGGAACTTTTTACCCATGGGAATTACTTGGAAGATTTTGGTTTGATAAAAAACATGGATCAACGCTACTTCATGTTGAGACTGCTAATTTTCCAGGAAGATTAACCTTGGTTATTTTGAAAGAAAACAAACAAGACATTACAGAGATCTTGTCTGAGGTTTTACTTTTACAAAAACCACCACTAAGCACTTTTGAAAAAATGGCTAAGTGGATTCAAGAGAAATTTCCTTTAGAATAATTTTTATTTTATCTCTTCTTTAAGAAAATCTAACACTTCTTGAGTGTGGGTTTTTACTTTTACCTTTTCCCAGGATTTAATGATTTTTCCTTTTGGATTAATAATAAAGGTTGATCTAATGATTCCCATATATATTTTCCCAAAACGATTTTTTTGTCCCCAAGCACCGAATGCTTCAAGTAATTTATGATCTGGATCAGACCAGAGGGGAAAGTTTAATTGATGTTTATCTGAGAATTTTTGGTGTGATTCCAAAGAATCTTTACTAATACCAATCACCTTGACTCCCATTTTTTGTAGTTCGACATTGGCATCTCGGAAATCACATGCCTCTGTGGTACAGCCAGGAGTATTATCTTTAGGGTAAAAATACAGAACAGTATATTTACCTAGCAAATCATTTAAGGATGTTTTTTCCCCATCCTGATTCAGCACATTTGTATTTAGTGGGGCTTTGTCACCTGGTTTAAGCATAATAAAGCTAGTCTAGCAGAAACTAGGTTTAAAGCAGTAATTGAGATTACGAAATTATTTTACTTCAGCAGAAGCATGAGCTTCAGCTTTAACTTCTATGAAAATACTCTCTTCAGAAGTTGTATAAGTTTTTGTTTCTGAAGTTTCTTCACCATTACTATTGGTTGAAGTTGAAGTGGTAATAGTTGTTTCGGTTGTCTTTGGAACAGTGGTTGTAGTAGTAGAAGTTTTCTTCTCTACTTCTTTAACCTCACCCTTAGTGGTTTCTATTTTTATTTGAGCACTAGAGGTAGATTCTTCTGCTTCTGCAGTAGCATCTTCAGCATCAAGATAGAGATCCCATCTAAAAGGGGCTGGGGTTGGGGATGGTTCTACAACCTCATCCAACACAAGAACATCTTCTTTAGGGAAGTAAAATTTATATCCAAAATAGGCAACGATTCCTAGAATAATACTAGTGAATAGTACGGCCCAGATTTTTGAGGAACTTTCTATATTCATATGTCCTATATTATATCAAATAATGTCAAATATACTATGTCATGATAATAAAAATAAAATTTATGATCTAGCGTCACTCTCCAGCGTGTTGTTTAAAAGTTAGTATTCATGTCACTTTAGCTCTTTAAGATAAGGCTTAGTTAGTGAACAAATTCATGGCTTGCAGTGCCTCAGAGTTTGGGGTAATGTGTGGGTATAGATAAAAAAAGAAAGGTTTTTTGACATGGCAAGAAAGAAGAAATCTGTAGATTCAGAAACAAACGTAGATGTTGCTACTAAGGATGGTAAACAACAGGCCGTCGGTATAGCAATGAAGCAGATCGAGCAGGCTTTTGGTAAGGGCTCAATTATGAAGATGGGCGAGTCAATGAAGGACATGCCTAAAATGCCCTCAATTTCCTCAGGCTCACTGTCGCTAAACATGGCTCTTGGTATTGGTGGTTATCCAAAAGGAAGAATTGTTGAGATTTATGGTCCAGAAGCATCTGGTAAAACAACTCTTTGTTTACATGCTATTGCTGAAACACAAAAAAAAGGCGGAGTTGCTGCTTTTGTTGATGTAGAACATGCTTTGGATCCAGTTCGTGCCGAGAAAATTGGAGTTAATCTTGAAAACTTATTAATCTCTCAACCAGATTATGGAGAACAGGCATTGGAAATTGCTGAAACCCTAATTAGATCAGGAGGCGTTGATCTTGTTATTATTGACTCTGTAGCAGCTCTAGTTCCTAAATCAGAAATAGAGGGAGATATGGGCGATCATCAAATGGGTACTCAGGCTCGTTTGATGTCTCAGGCTATGAGAAAACTAACGGCCGCTATTAATAAAACCAACACTGTAATGATTTTCACCAACCAAATCCGTATGAAGATTGGTGTGATGTTTGGCAGTCCAGAAACAACAACTGGTGGCAATGCTCTTAAGTTTTATGCTTCACAAAGACTAGATATTAGAAGGATAGGTAATATCCAAGAAGGAGAAAATATTGTTGGTAGCAGACATAGGGTTAAGGTTAAGAAAAATAAAGTAGCTCCTCCATTTAAGGTTGCGGAATTTGATATGGACGATAATGGTATCTCTAGAGAAGGAGATGTCGTTGATATCGCTACTGAAAAAGGGGTAATTGAAAAAGCAGGTAGCTTTTACAAATATAAGGGAGAAGTATTGGCTCAGGGCAGAGAAGCAGCTAAGAGCAAGCTTAAAGAAAGTAGCTCTTTAATGAAAGAAATAGAAAAGAAGATTTGGGAATCAATTAAAGAATCTTAAGTTTAGAAGAGTAAATTTCCCCTAATCTTTATGATTGGGGGAAATTTGTTTGTTCTTTCAGTCAAGTAATTTTTAAAAAGGATTGATATATGAATTCTTTATTTATTCATTTTTTTCTAATTTTGATTGACTAAAACAGCAAGAGGGAATATAATCTCACCACAAGTAATTTGCACAATATCTCGATATGGAGATATTTGGAAAAACGCAAATCAGGAATAATAAACGATATATAAACAATTATTACAATATATGACAAGTGTTGATATAAAATATCAGTCGATAACAAGTCAGGCGCTAACAGCGCTTTCTGCTTAGTGAGCAATCACTAGTTTTTCCAAACCATAAAATTTTGAGATTTAGTGCTCTTTACTTTTCTGATGATAATCAGATTGATGATGATTAATTAATATAAAGAAAGTAAAAGTATGTCATTTTTTAACAATTTATCGAGGCTATTTGGTGAACAACCGGATGAAGTAAAAAAACAACCATTACCAAATAAACCTCAAAAACAACAAAAACCTCAAAAGCAACAACCGTTGCCTCAAAAAGGTAAAAAGTTTGTAAAACCAAAGCATCAAAAACCAGCTCCAAAAATGGTAGCTAGTGTTGATTCTCAGGTTCTTTCTAGAGAAGCTCAGGCAAAAGCTAGAGAGATTATTGTAGAGGCTAAGGATGAAGCTCTGGCTATTCGCACAGAAGCTGAGAAAAAAGCCAGAAAAATAGAAAAACAATTAGAAGAACAACAGAGATTTTTAGATACAAAACTAGATAGACTAGATGATAGATTATCTGGTCTTGAGAGAAAAGAAGATGGTTTGGAGCAGGAGAGAGAAAGACTCTCTAAAGTTCGTTCTGAGAATGAAAAAACTAAAGAAAAACTTCTTGACAGACTAGAAAAAATCTCCAAGCTTTCTAAAACTGAAGCAGAGAAATTATTAATGGATGGTCTTGAAAAAAGAATGGCCAGAGAAATGGCTGTTTATATCAGAGAGCAAGAAGAAGTTGCTAAACAAGAAGCCGATGCAAAAGGTGCTCAAATCTTAATAGATGCCATGAAGTATGGAGCAACAGATAATGTTGCAGAATATACAGTTTCCATAGTCGATATTCCCTCTGAAGAAATCAAGGGAAAGATTATTGGAAAAAATGGAAGAAACATTCATTCTTTTGAGAGAAGAACAGGAGTTGATGTTGATCTAGATGCATCTCCGAATGAAGTTAAACTTTCATGTTTTGATCCAGTCAGAAGAGAGATCGCTCGTATTTCTTTAGAGAGATTAGTCAAGGATGGCCGTATTCAGCCAGCAAGAATTGAAGAAGTTGTAAAGAAAGTTGAATCAGAGATAGAGAAAGTTGTCTTTGAAGCTGGAAAACAACTTTGTCATGCAGTCGCTGTTTATAATCTTCCTTCTGGCTTAATTGCCATGCTAGGTAGATTTAAATATAGATTCTCATATGGTCAAAACATGATCACTCACACCATTGAAGAAACTAAAATTGGAACAAAGATCGCTCATGAATTAGGTTTAGATGTAAACACAGTTAAGCTTGGTTGTTTGTTACACGACATTGGTAAAGTTGCAGAAGATCCAGATGATAACCACATTGCTTTGGGTGTCAGAATTGCCAAGAAATTTGGTATGAAGAAAGAAGTAGTTGATTGTATTGCTCAACACCATGAGGATGAACCATTCTCTGGTCCAGAACAAATGGCAGTTTATGTTGCTGATGCTATCTCTGGTTCAAGACCAGGAGCTCGTTATGAGAACCATGAAGAATACATTAAGCGTTTAGAAGATCTCGAAGAGATTGCTACTTCATATCCTGAGGTTAAACAAGCTTATGCTATCCAAGCAGGAAGAGAGCTTAGAGTACTACTTGAAGCAGAAAAATCAAAAGACGATGATGTAGCAGTACTTGCTAACAAGATTCGTGATGAGGTTCAAGAAAAAGTTATGGTTCCAGGTAGTGTTAGAGTAACTGTAATTAGAGAAAATAGATCAGAAGCAAAAACTAAATAAAGGAGGGTTATGCAAAATATATTTTTAGTAGCTCAGATTGTTTTAGCAGTCATTATTACAGCTTTTGTTTTACTTCAAGCACAGGGTAGTGGTCTTGGTTCTACTTGGGGCGGAGGGGGAGAAACCTTTCACACCAGAAGAGGTGTTGAAAAAGTTATCTTCACCGCAACCATTGTTGCTATCATTTTGTTTGCTGGCGTATCTATTGTTTCTTTAATGTAGTTTCTGCCTTGGCAAAGCATTAGTTTCTGCCTAGAATAGGGTTAATGAGACGTTTTTATTGGTACTTAACCGCATATGCAAAAAAGCATGGCTGGATCCTAGTTGGATCTCTAGTTGGTGCTATTATTGTTTTCTCTCTTTTCATTCCTTTAATGGTAGATAAAATTACTTTTAAGAAAAAACAATATATTGGCATGATCGGTAGTTTTACCTTAAATACCCTGCCAACTAATATTAAAAACCAACTAAGTGTTGGATTAACCCAGATAACAGAAACAAAAGAAGTTCAGCCATATTTAGCTCAACGTTGGGTTGTCGAGGATGATGGCAAACAATACCGTTTTGTTTTGAAAAAAGATATTTTATGGCAAGATGGCAAAGAAATTACTCCAGAAGATATTAATTATCAATTTGTGGATGTAGAAACGATAGCTACTCCGAATGATATTGTTTTCAAGCTTCCTGATTCTTTTTCCCCTTTTCCAAGTGTTCTTTCAGAGCCAATCTTTAGATATGGAACAGAGAAGTATTTGTGGTTTTTCTCAAGACCCACTCTTATAGGAGTTGGTCAGAGCAGAATTACTGATTACACTAAAAAAGGCAATCGTCTTCAAGAACTAGTGGTTGAAACTGCAGAGAATAAATTAGTTTATCGTTTCTATTTAACAGAGTCAGATTTGTTAAATGCATTTAAAAGAGGCGAGGTTGATATTATTCCAGACATAGCCGACTCAGGAGATTTAAAAGATTGGAAGAATGTTGAAGTAACTCCATTCTTGAATACCAATAGATATTTAGCTGTTTTCTTCAATAATTCAGATCCGCTAATGACAAAAAATATTCGTCAGGCTTTGTCGTACGGACTTGAAAGTCCTAAGGACGGAACTCAAGCTCGTGGTCCCATAGATCCTACTTCTTGGGCTTATCTTGAGGGAGGAAAAACTTATGATAAAGACCTAGAGAGAGCTGTGGAAAGACTATTGGATGATCCTCCAAGACAGCCTTTAGAGTTAAATCTAACTACTACACAAACTTTTGGTAGCGAAGCGGAAAACATTATCTCTCAGTGGACAGAGTTGGGTAAAAAGGCAGTTGAAGAGTGCCAAGTATCCAAAGATGTGGAAGACAAAGAATTGTGTGCTTATCTTGAAATAAAGGTCAATCTTAAAGTTAGTGCCTTTCCTGATACTAGTGATTTTCAGTTATTATTAATTGGTCAAGAATCTCCAGTTGATCCTGATCAATATTTCCTTTGGCATTCAGATCAGCCAACTAATTTTACTAAATATAAAAATACTCGCATTGATAGTTTATTAGAAAAGGCTAGAACAACTATTGATCAAGACGAGAGAAAAGCTTTATATCAAGAGTTCCAGCAATTTTTACTAGAAGATCCACCTGCTATTTTCTTGAGGCATTTGTATAGTTACGAGGTCAAGAGAAAATAATATTTTTCTATCCTATAATATTGACATTTCAGACATTTCTTGATATAATTTCATCATCATCTCTCAAGTAGAGGAATGCAGTCTTTGCGACTGTTGGACTTTACTAAATCTATAGAGGTGATGGAGGAAAGATGACCACAAATAAACGGTTGTTTTTCATCGCTTTAATTCTTGTTATCTCTGCAGTAGTCCTTACAGCATGTGGAGGAGGCCAAGAACAAAGCGAGTACGAAATGATGATGGGTGGTTTGGCAAGCGAATGCATGTCAAACGGTCAAGTTGGACCAGCTTGCGACCTTTACTATGCCTATGAGGCAGTTGAGGCAGCAAATGCTGATCTGGAGAAAAGCTTAGCAGCTTACAATGCTGCTCATGCTCCAACTCCAGCTCCAACTAACTTACCAGTTGATGCTTCGGCAACACCTGGTCCCTAAATCATCAGATATGTCCTGCCTCTGGAGAGAGGCAGGACATTAAGCTTTAAATATATATAATATTTATATCCCATAATATTGACAAAAGAGATGTTGAATGATATACTTATATCTGGTTATGTAAACAAATAACTTAATATATTTAGATCTTTAGCCCAAAGTCACATTTTTGTGTTTTTGGGCTGAGGAGCTTTACTCGCTAGCCATTCACTGTGAATGTCCAAGCGAAAAATCTTTTTCAGCAATGGTAACTACGAAAGTAGTTGCACTTTAACAGATGAGAAATATAAACCCTTTTTATTATTTTAGGTTTTCAGTTTATTGGGTCTACGTATATAGAGACTTTTTAGTTTTTATATACGTAGACTCTAGGAGAAATCCGAAAAGTTTACTAAAAACCCTAGTGCCCTGCAACATTTATCCGTTTGCATGGGTTAAATGAAAAGGAGGATCAAATAATGAAACGTTCACTCGTTTTGCTCGTTGCTCTATCCCTTCTATTGAGTGCCTGCTCTATGTCTTTAGACAAAAGCGGTTTTCATATTGAATGGGGAAGCTCTAATGAAGAAGCTGATACCACAGCCTGGTATCACGAACCTGAAGAGCGAGACAATCAGCCTTCCTTGGCTGTATATCATCCTGTCGATGATAACAACCCCGATGTAAGTCGGGTTGGTGTGAGTATTTGGGGTGTACCCTCAAAAGCTCATCCCGTTCGTTGGGCAGGAACAGTTCAGCCCGACAATGCTTGCACTTTGAACAAGGCCAATTGGATCTTAGCTGATCCTGGGGTTCTTGGTGCAGACAATGAGGAAGAAGCAGCTGCCAATCCTTCAGCCGTATGGCATGGAGGGGCACAAGTGGACAACTTGATGGAAAATAAAACCGCCTCATACTTGCTTCCCGAAGCCGGTTACATGAAGGTTACTTTTCCGCAAGCAGTCATCACACTGAAAAATGCAGACGGCGAGCCTTATCGCCTTGTATTTGAAGCTGCTGAAAATACCAACTACACTCTTCTAATGCGTGGGAATTATGATATGCCTGGTGACGGCCACACTCGTGTGAGCTTTGTTACTGAGCATCCTGGTAGCGTGAAAGTTATGCGCTATCCAGTTCCTGCAAAATATAGCGGTTTCTTCTCCCAGATTCACTTGGATGAAGATATCGCCGCTGGCCACAGTTTTGATAACTGCGGTATCGGTGGGTGCCCACTGTCAATCGTCGTCCTATTGGACATCAACGACGGCAGTTATGGTATTTATCGTCAGTAATGGAGAATTAATAATAATTTATTTACCAGAATTAGTTGCTTTCTCCAGCTTTATTTTAGTAATAGTTTCTTTTGTGGCAATTGGTTTAATTTCCTTTTCTTCTTCAAAGAGTATTGAGTCTAATGAAGATGAAGAACTTTCAGAATAGTTTTTTGTCAGATTGGTATTGTTTACTAAAATAAATGTTTTTTTTAGTAAGATTATTTTTTACATTTATTTTATTTTTTTCTTCCAGTCAAAAAGTTTTGGCAATCGATTGGTTTGAAGTTAATCCTAGTCCAGGAATTTTTTGGGACATTGATGATGATGAAATCACTGGGATAACTAACCATTTGTTGCCGGCAGGCTTTTTATTGAGTAATGATGTTGGCACTAGTGATTTTTCATGGCAGCTTAACTTTATTCCCAAGCAAGGATTAGATCACAATATTGTTTGGGGATTTGTTGATGAAGACAATTATTATCAGCTGCATTTTGCAGGCGGTTCTTTATGGGTGAATAGATTTATTAATGGTCAGGAGATGTTGGCTAGAGGAATTAGTTTTGGTTGGGAGTTTAATCAAGATTATTTAATAAAGATTGTTCGAAAGGATGGGCTGCTTAGTCTATTTGTCGATGAATATGAGTTGTTTAATTTTTTTGATTTTACATATGACGAGCAGACGAGTATTGGTAACTGGGGCTTTAAGATTGCTCCGGGAGCTAGTTTCCCAGTGGAGTCTGTTTTTTATAACTTCCATTTTTTAGATCCAAATATTTTAATGCTGTCCATTAAAAAAATAATGCAAACAGATTCTTTGTGGAGTGATCAGACCTATGATAATGCATCTAGTTGGAGTACAGAGCCAGCGATCGGTAGATGGGGATGTGCTTTAACTTCAGCAACAATGATTCTAAATTTTTATGGTTTTAATGAATTTAGTGGTGGTGAAAAAATAACTCCTCTCTCACTAAATAATTGGTTGAAAAATCAAGCTGATGGCTACGTCGGTAATGGATTATTGAATTGGCTATCAATTACTAGGTTGGTTAATGAGTTGAGCGACTTATCTATAAATGAAGCAGCTGTTTTACCAAAGCTGGAGTTTTCAATAATAAAGGATGATTGGGCTATTTCCAGTGAGATGATGATTCGATCTGGAATACCAGTTATTGGTCATCTACCAGGACATTTTTTAGTTATTAACGGATTTAATGAAAGTAATAGCAGCTTCTCAGTACTTGACCCATATTTTGATAGAGAGATTTTAACTAGTGATGATGAAGTAGATTCTCTAAGGATTTTTCAACCCAGTTTTACAGATTTAAGTTTTTTTCTCATTGCTCATGATCTAGAAACAGAAATATTAGTCAAAGATGAAAGTGGAGAGTTAATGGAAACTATAGAAGTGGTTGAAGGCATTGATGATGGAAAGAAAAGTATATTAACTTTTTTATCAAAACCAATAGAGCAAAAATATATATTAGAAATAGTAGGGGATAACAAGGTTGAAGTTTATGTATATTCAGCTACAGCTGATTTTAATAAATTCGTTATAGAAAAAAATAATTTGGAAAATAAAATAATTATTATTGATTTTAAGAAAAATAATAATTCAACAATAGAACATTTTTTTAATTGGCAATATTTTTTAGAAAAATTAAATTATTTTTATGAACAAGAAAAAATATCGTTAGTAGCTAAGAATAGAGTTGAAGAAAGAGTTTATTTAATCAAAGAGTCAACAAACAAAAAAAGACATGAGAATTATCTAAAAGTACTTTTAGATTTTTATCTAATCTATTCAGATGGGGAATCTATTAATAAGTTGAAAGAAATATCTAATTCAATTATTGCTTCAACATCTCTTCTAGAGTGATGCTATCAACATCTCTTTGAGAAACAATCATTTGCTCTCTTGGAATTGGCCACTGAACATTTAAATCTGGATCAAAAATTGAAAGAGCTTTGTCTCCAGATGGATCTCTATCTTCATAAAGAGCATCTACTGCATAGTGATAGAGCAATGGCCCCTCAACAGCACAGACTGAGTTAGCAACACCCATCGGTACATAAAGGCCTGTTCCCATATCGCTGTCTTCATTATTTTCAAACATGAAGTACTCAATGTTTTTGAAGGTTGGAGAATCTGGTCTAATATCAACTAGAGCTGAAAATCCTTTTCCTGAAAAAGTGGTAACCAGCTTATTCCAACCCTCAGCATGGAGGCCGCGAACAACATTGGTTTTTGATGAAGCAAGATTAATCTGTTTAATCTCCATTTTTTTACCAATGGCTTTTTCTAGGTTTTTAAGGCCAGTTACATCAGCAAAGAAACCCCTGTTATCGAGAAATTTTTTATATTGAATAAAAAGTAAACCATCAATGGATGTCTTATATATTCCTGGGGCAACCTCGTTCTCTTTAGTTGGGTTAAAAGTAGCTGGCATGTTTGACATAAAATAACTTTCTTTTTTGTAAGATAGTCTACACTTTTTCTTAAGGGATCCATGATAGAATCTCTGACATAGTTTAACACATTCATACCTTAGGAAAACATGTTTAAAAAACCATCATTTTTATCACAAGAAATATTAAGAAAATATGCAGATGTTTTAGTCAACTTTGCTCTTAACTCTGGAAAAGGAGTTAAGAAGGGAGAGGTTGTTAGAATCGTTGTTCCAGATGTAGCTAAGCCATTGGCTCTTGAGTTGCAAAATGCTGTTCTAAAGGCAGGTGCACAACCAATCATGAGGTTTTTACCAACTGGTTTTGACAAAGATTACTATACTTTAGCCAATGAAGATCAATTGAAGTTTTTCCCTCGTGGTTATCACAAGTCTCATGTCAAATTAATAGATCATACGATCGGCATTTTAGCTGATCCAGACCCAGAAGAACTAGCCAGTGTTGATCCAAAAAAAATCATTATGGCTCGTGATTCAAAAAAACTATTAAGAGATTGGTTTGACGCTAAAGAGCATGCAGGAAAATATACCTGGACAATTGCCATGTGGGGAGTTGAGGCTAAGGCTAAAGAAGTTGGCTTATCCTTAGAAGAATATTGGAACCAGATTATTAAATCTTGTTACTTGGATAGTGATGATCCAATAGCTGAGTGGAAGAGAATTGCTAGGTTTAAAGAAAAGATAAAAAACACCCTCAATTCCATGGCAATAGAATATGTAACTGTTAAGGGAGAAGACATTGATCTGAAGGTTAGGATTGGGGAAAAAAGAAGATGGAAGGGTGGCGAGGGAAGAAATATTCCTAGTTTTGAAATCTTTACATCTCCAGACTGGAGAGGCACTGAGGGTTGGATTAAGTTCAATCAGCCACTTTATCGCTACGGACAGATCATCAAAGGCATTGAAATGGAGTTTGAACGTGGTCATGTAGTAAAAGCTAAAGCTAAAAAAGGTGACAGGTTTTTACAAGAAATGCTAAAGAGTAATAATGCAGACAAGCTTGGAGAGTTTTCTTTAACTGATAAAAGAACTTCTAGGATTAGTCATGTGATGGCAGAGACCCTATTTGATGAGAACATTGGTGGTCCTTTTGGAAACACACATGTTGCGATAGGCAATTCATATAGAGATTGTTATTTAGAAGATCCAAGTAAATTAACTGATGCTGAGTGGCAAGACTTGGGATACAACAACTCAGCAGAGCATACTGATATGGTTTCCACTGCAGATAGAGTGGTAACTGCATACATGAAAGATGGTTCTTCCAAAGTGATTTATAAAGACGGTATGTTTACGGTGTAAGATATATAGTATGATTTTAAAAACTTCAGTAGATATTAAGAAATATGAGGAGATAGCAACGCTATCTACTGGTATTTTGTGGCAACTTCATCAAAAAACAGCAGAAGGAGTTACTCCTTTGCAGATAGATGAGCTAGCAGATGAGCTTTGTAAAGAGAATGGAGTGAAGCCAAACTTTAAAGGTGTTGGGGATCCAAAGAACCCATATAAATATTCAACTTGTATTTCAGTAAATGACACAGTTGTTCACGGCATTCCTCAGGATGAGCCTTTGAAAAAGGGTGATTTAGTTAAAGTTGATTTTGGAATAGAGAAAGATGGTTTGAATACAGATCATTGTTTTACCGTGGTGATTGGTGACTATTTATCAAAAGAAGATGAGAAGTTAATGATAGTTGGTCGTAAAGCAGTTTTAAAAGCTGCCCAAACGGCAAAAGTGGGTAAAACCACTGGAGACTTGGGATATATTATGGAAAGTACTGTTGGGGCTGAAGGTTTCACTGTCGCTGAACAATATGTTGGTCATGGAATAGGTAAAACCCTTCATGATGAGCCACAAGTGCCTGCGTGGGGATTTCCTGGAAAAGGCCAAAAGCTAAAAGAGGGAATGGTGATTTGTGTAGAGGCTCAGATAATAGCTGGTAGCAATGATTTGTATTTGGGTAATGATGGTTGGTCAGTAAAGACTTCTGATAAATCAAATTCAGTAATGTTTGAATATATGGTGGTAGTTGGTAAAAAGTCAGCTAATATTTTGACTAAAACAATGGATTGGCCATTGGTTAAATAATTTTCAATAAAAATAAATCAAGTAGTTTTTTCCTCTGGTGTCTTTTGTTTTTATGTGTATAATTATATATCTCATGACCGCAAAAACTACAAAAAAATCCCCAAAAAAAGATACTAAGAAAACAGCTAAGAAAGCAGTGAAAAAAACTGTTAAAAAGACTGCTGTAAAAGCAGTAAAGAAAACAAAACTTAGTAAAAAAGTTGTCAAAGAGGTTAAAAAAGTAGCTAAAGAAGTTATTGAGCAAAAAAAGGAAGAACAAAATGCTTCAAATGAGCCTTTTGTAATCGTTCCTCAAAAAGAAGAGAAAAAACTTCCAGCTAAAACAGCAGAGCAAGTAGAGGCTCTTTTCAAGAAAGCTAAAAAACAGGGTTTTGTTACACAAGAAGATATCTTGGATGTTTTTGTTGAACCAGAACTATATTTAGAGCAAATTGATGATTTTTATGATCAGATAGTTATGGCAGACATAGATGTCTTTGAGGCTGTATCTGAGAGTAAAGATGAAGAAGATACTGATGAACTACAACAAGAGTTAGATGTACTTACTGGTCTTAAGAACACCGGTGTTGCTGATCCAGTCAGAATGTACTTAAAAGAAATCGGTAGAATTCCTCTTCTTAATCGTGAGCAAGAAATTCGTTTGGCTCAACAAGTAGAGGCAGAAAGTGCAAAAGCAAAGAAAGAACTTATTGATGCTAACTTGAGATTAGTTGTATCTATCGCCAAGAAATACATTGGTCGTGGAATGACTTTCTTAGATCTTATCCAAGAAGGAAACAAAGGTTTAATTAGAGCAGTTGAGAAATTCGACTGGACTAAAGGATTCAAGTTTTCTACATATGCTACTTGGTGGATTAGACAGGCTATTACTCGCTCTATTGCTGATCAAGCTAGAACAATTCGTATTCCTGTTCATATGGTTGAAACCATTAACAAGCTAATGAGGACTGCTCGTAGGTTAATGCAAGATTTGGGAAGAGAACCAACCCCAGAGGAAATTGGTGAAAAAATGGAGATGCCTCCAGAAAAAGTTCGTGAGATTCTCAAGATTTCTCAGAACACTACTTCTTTGGAAACTCCAGTTGGAGATGGAGAAGATGACAGTATCTTGGGAGACTTTATTGCTGATGACAAGCAAATCTCACCCTATGAGGCTACAAGTAAGCAAATGTTGAGAGAAAACATTGAGGAAGTTCTCAGTGCTCTTTCAGACCGTGAAGCCAAGGTTCTTAAAATGAGATTTGGTCTTCAAGGTAATAAGACAATGACATTAGAGGAAGTTGGTAAGAAGTTTGGTGTGACTCGTGAACGTATTCGTCAGATTGAGGCAAAAGCCTTGAGAAAACTAAAGCACCCAAGTCGCAGAAAGAAGTTGCAAGACTTCTTAGAATAGATATAATACATAAGTTCTTTATTATTCCCCTGTAGCTCAGTGGCAGAGCAGGAAGCTGTTAACTTCAAGGTCGTAGGTTCGAATCCTACCGGGGGAGCTTTTCAATTATAGGCTTATTTATGCCTATATACCAATCCTTTTTCACACATATACCCCCGATAGGACAGGTTAGCCTGGGACTCGAACTCAGCCATAAACGTCTGATATAATCTTCTTATGTCATTTCCTAAAAATATTTCAAAATTAATTAAAAATTCATCTGGAGTGATCCAGTTTGCTAAAGACGGCAAATATGAAGAGTCCTGGATTATTTCTATTAACGATTCTCGGCCAACGATAGAAGAAATCAAGAACTATGTGGAGGCCGACAACTATCAGAAATTAATTGTTGAGTATATTTGGAATCAAGATATCGATGAAGAAAGATATGTTCTAACTGTTATCCAGGACGATGGTTGTATAGAGAAAGATAGAAACAAGTTTGTAGAGAAATGTCTTGGTATTTTTTATGGCGAACTTTCTTTTGACGATCTAGTTAAACAAATTGATAAGCAAATAGTTGGTAGAGAATTTTTACTACAACACCCAGTTCAAAGAGTCAGATTGGGAGTTTTCAATCATTGGTTTTCTGTTGGTCCAATTGAGATGTGGGATACTGGAGATGATTTAAGCAAAGAGGTTATAGAGCAAAAAATTAAAGTTAGACCAGAAGTTGAAAAATCTAATCTCAATTATCAGGGTTTAGCATTTATTTATAATTTTGATGGATCTCTTCCAGGTCCATATCATATTCTTAAAACTCCAACTTGTCATAAAAAAGATGAAGGTTGGGCGGTTGATACTGATTTGGTCTATGAAAACATGAGGGGAATGGTAAAAGGTAATTGAGGAGAAAATATTTATGAAAAAAATCATAACGCTAGGTGTTGATCTAAATGAAGTTCACAAGCAGAGACTGAGTAAGTTGGGTGAGATTGTAACTCAAGGCTCTCCAGAATCAGTTGATGATTTTGTAAAAAAGTCTGAAGGAGCTGACATCATTTATAGTAACGGAGCTTTTTTATTAGATAGTTTGAATAGACTAAAAAATGTTTTCGTAACTTATTCATACGTTGAATTGGGTGCTTTTAATAGTGAAGAACTAGTAAAAAATGGTGTTACTATTTCCAATGGATCTGGAGGAAACAGAGATTCAATAGTGGAGTGGGTAATGTTTATGGTTTTATCTCTTTTTAGAAAGTTTGTTCCAATGGTCAGGGCTATAGAGAATTTTTCTGTTTCTTTGCAAGAGACTTTGGTTGGTAAAAAAGTTTTAATTGTTGGTCATGGAGTTATTGGAACGCAAATAGGAAAGTTATGTGAAGCGTTCGGTATGGATGTTGGCTTTTTTGACAGAGGCGATGATCTATTAGAAAAATCAAAAGATGTCGACTTAGTAATTAATTCTCTTAATTGTAATAGTTCAAGTAAAAATCTTTTAGATGAAAGTTTCTTCTTAAGCTTAAAAAAAGGATCTTACTATTTAACATTTGCTAGACCATATACTTATGATATTGATGGGTTGATAAAATCTATTGATCAAGGAATTGTTGTTGGAGCAGCTATTGATTGTGACCCAGAAGGATTTGGTGACACTCAAAATGCTTTTTATCAGAAATGCTTAACTACTAGCGATAAGATTTTAGTTACACCTCATATTGCTTTCTCAACAAAACAAGCTGTAGCTGGTGGTGCGGAAGTTGCGGTAAAAAATATTGAATCTTTCCTTGCAGGCAAACCTCAGAATGTTTTAAATAAAAAATAATGTTTACTAAATCATTGAACAAAAACCTAAAAATCGGATACTTTTTGGCATTTGTTAATGAGCTGTATTTTCCTATAGCTATTTGGTTACTCTTTTTTCTGCAATATTTAGATTTTACACAAGTTGCAATTATTGGGGCATTAACCACAATTTCATCAAACTTATTTGAAATTCCAACGGGTGCTATTAGTGATCTTATTGGAAGGAAGTGGACATTATTTTGGTCATTTATTTTTAGTGCGATTGGCTTGTTGGTTATTGCTTCAGGAAATATTTTTTTAGTATTTGCAATTGGTAGAATTATAAATGGCTTGGGTCAGTCACTATATTCTGGAACACATGAGTCTTTGATGTATGACACACTAAAATCTTCTGGGAAAGAGTCTGGCTATGACAAGGTCATCTCAAAAGTTGAAACTGTTACTTGGGTAGGACTATTTATTTCAGCAGTTGTAGGCGGTTTTATCTATGATTTTTGGCATATAGGTCCTTTTGTTATTACTGCTTTTATTTATGCATTTTCTGCAGTTCTATGTTTGTTTTTAGATGAGCCAAGAATTGATTCAGAGAAATTTAGTTTTTCAAAATATTCAAAACAAAATCTTGAAGGATTTAAAGAGTTATTCAAAAACGTAAGAACAGCTCAGATTACTTTGCTAATGATAACCGTTGCTTCTGGATACTTTATTGCAGCCAAAATACTAGGAATTTCTCAGGCAGAACAATACGGAATGACTGGGAAAGGAATTGGCTTACTGTTTGGGTCAGGGTTTATCATTGCTGCTATCGCATCCCATTATTATCCATTGATGAGAAAGAAGTTTGGCAATTTAAAACTTATAATTTTAGCAACTTTAGCACTAGTGGGATCATTTATATTTGCACCATTTGTTAGTTTTATCTTGGGAAGTATGTTGATTATAACAAGGATCTCGAGCTCAACATCTTTTGGTAATGCAAAGTCTGTAATAATGAATAGTTTTATTTCATCAAAAAATAGAGCTACAGCACTAATCATTTCTCCAGTGCTAAGATTCTTTATTTCAAAGGTGCCCTGGAAGCTCCACAAATGTGATTTGTTGCCACCATATATGTCATACGATGGGTAGAAGTTGATCCCAACTCTGGATGAGTTGTAGACAGCTTCTTCGTCGATGTGGGGTCCACATCCAACTTTGCACGATGTGTTACTTTTCCCTTTGTGTTTTGGAGGGGTTGCTTTGCAGCTATCCTCCCCATATCCGGGGTATTGATCAAGATCTTCTTCCAGGACACTTAGGGTTTCGTCATTCCAACAAATTGTAACGTATGTTGGTTTTTCATCATCTTTTCCACAGGGCGGGCTATCACTTGTGATGAGATAGTCACCTCCGTGGCGTCCGGGACCATGGTCATTTGCGCCAGGAGTATTCCAGGCTGACTCATCAATCCAGATTTCCTGTCCATTATCTGGGTTTCCAGGAGGCAGGTGGCAGATGAGAATCTTGTGTTCCTGACAATTTGGATTGTCTGGGTTTTTTTCGCAGTCTACATCGAGTGATGGAGCTGCTAGGGCCGTTGGAACTGCAGAAATCGATATTGCGATTACTGCAATCAACCCTATCAAAATCATTGTTTTTTTTCATTTTTATCCTCCGATAAAAGTTGAAATAGTTGACTTGAAATTCTTCTTAGCTTGGAAATTACAACACAGTGTATTTTCTTATACTTGCTCCTTTCCCACCTTTTGATGGGGGTAGTTAACCGCGGACCGTTTTTTTTGCTCTCTCGTTTTTAATGTGCTAAAAGGACTAAGGAGTCCCTACTATGGGTCTAAATTAGGATGGTTTTCAACCAATATTTGAGCCCAGATATCAAGAAAATGATATAATTTAAATTAATTGGTGTAATAAACTTTCCTACCCATAAGGGAAAATATGTCTGAGATATTAAATAAAGCAAAGAGAATAGCTGCAGAGTTAATGAGCAAAAAAAAGAAAAAAGAATCTACGGTTGAGCCATGGCAGTGGGGAGATGAAAAAGAAGTTAAAAAAGAACCAGATGAAGGTACTCCAACTCGCACATACACTAATGTTGCTGATCTAATAAGAGATCAGGAAGCTGATGAAATAAGAAGGTTAGAAGAATTTTTTTTAAATCATCCAAGATAATTTTTTTATCCCATAATATTTGATAATTTGCTATAAACCTGCTATAATTAAGCCTTCTTCTTTAAGTTATTCACACAAGATATCTATTTAGTTGATTTTTTATTTTTTTTTGAAAGGCATTGATGTCACAGTTGATTTACGAGTCTTATAGTCCCAAGGGAATTGTTAAGAACAAAAATATTAGTAATAGCTCAAGGCTCATATCCAATGAAGCCGAGGCTTTTGGCGTTAGTTGGAGGGTTCTTCCATGCACACAGCTAATAGAGCTTACTTATAAAGATAAAAAAAGAACTTTTTATCATCAAGTTCCAACCTCAACTTCTGCTTTGGCAAAATATTCTTGTAATAACAAGAAAGTTACAACTAACCTTTTATATACTAGTGGTGTTTCTGTTCCAAAGGGTTATAGAGTTAAAAAAGACAGCACCGATGAATATTTACTATCCATATATGAAAACTTGCAAAAGCCTTTAGTGGCAAAACCAAGCGATGGTACATGGGGAGAAAACATTACGGTAGATATTGTTGATTTTGATAAATATCTAGAAGCAGTTGATTTTGCATTAGAGTATCCAGGAAAAAAGAATCCAACGGCTATTGTTGAAGAAATGTTTAGAGGTGATGAATATAGAATCCTCGCAACAAGAGATAAGGTGATTGGTGTCTTATATAGAAGACCAGCTAGTATTATCGGCGATGGAGTATCTTCAATTAAAAAATTAGTTAAAGAAGAAAACAGCAATCCTATTAGAGGTCCAAAGAACGGAACAACTTCCCATTTAAAAATTAGAATGGATAAACGCATGTTGAAACTCTTAGAAGAGAACAACATGGATTTCAAATCTGTTCCTAAAAAAGGCGAGAGAGTTTATTTAAGAAGAGTTTCAAATGTATCTCAAGGTGGAACAGCAATAGATTTTACAGATAAAGTGCATCCAAGCGTTAAAGAAATAGCCTTAAAAGCGATTAATGCTGTACCAGGATTATCATTTGCTGGAATTGATTTTTTATCTAAAGATATTACAAAAAAACAAACTAAAGACTCATATATTATCATTGAGATAAATGATTCTCCTGGATTTGATATTCATGACTTTCCCTACGAAGGAAAGAATAGACATGCAGCTAGAGAGTTTTTGTTTTTAATGTTTCCAGAGCTTAGAGATTTAAAATCTTAACCTAAACAAAAATGATTGAGAGTGATAGAGTTATTGATAACTATGTTTTCATTCTTTTCCAAATCAAAATTAAGTAATTTATTAGTTTTGGCTTTATTAATAGCCTTAGCCTTTCTAAGATTTTTTTCTTTTCAAGAAAGTGTTGAGTTTAATAGTGACTTTGGAAGAGATTCTTTATTTGCGATGAGGATTTTGACAGAGAAACCAACTTTGTTGGGGGCTCAAGCAAGTGCTGGAGGATTTTATTTAGGTCCACTATATTTTTATAGTATTGCCGCTGTTTTTTTATTAGTTGGTTTTATTCCACAGATAGTTTCAGTTGTTTTTATCTCTCTGAATATTTTAGCTGGATATTTTATTTATCAGTTTTTAACTAAAAATGTTTCTAAAGCAGCTGGTTTTTTTGGCTTAATTTTATTTACCTTTAATCCCTTGCTAATACTCTCTGCGAGAGGGGCAACTCATGTACCAATGATGCCAGTCATTACTGTGGTTAGCATGATGGCTCTCTACCAATCCTTGTCTAAAAAGAAAGCATTTTGGCACCTAATATCAGGCTTAGCTTTTGGTTTATTTTTCCACGTTCACTTTACTTCATTACTACTTTTACCAGGATATTTTTTAGCTGTATTTTTATGGAGTGGCAAGACTTGGAAAGATAAGTTTATAGCTCTTTTTTCTCATGGCTTTGGAATGTTATTAATGTTGACACCTCTAATTCTTTTTGATCTTCGACATGGTTTCATTAACTTTAAGTCATTTATTGGTTATTTAATATCTTCAGCAAGGGGAGAGATGATTACTGAAAATTTACAACACTGGACATTGAGTGAAAAAATCACAAATTTGGCTGGTGTTTTTACAAAAACTATTTTATTCCAAGCAGCACTATTGGTTTTATCCATGATTGGTTTGAAGAAAAGTTTAAAGGATAAATTTTTGTCTTTTAGCTTGCCTAATTTATTAAGCCTTATGTTTTTTAGTATGTTTATTTTTTACATGTTTTATAGTGGTTATTTATATACATATTACTTAGTTATTCCAGTTACTTTGGGAATATTGTTATTCGCTGTAGGGCTAGCTAATTATTCCTCATTACTACTGGGTAGTTTGCTGGTTATTGCTATAGCCCTTTTTTCACTTGGAAATATTAAATCAATTTATCAACCAACATTTAGAACCATTGCAGGTTTATCTAGAATCACTCATCGAATCGAAACTCACATTGATCAAACAAAACCAAGTTCATTTACGATTTTTAAAGATAGTAGTGATGGTTTAACTAGCTTAGGTTATGAGTATCGATTCTTATTACAAAGAGATGGCTATGTGCCTGCAACCGAGCTTGAATATAATGTAGCTGAGGCAATGTATGTTATTCAGGAAGATGGAACTTCAGACCCCCTAACCCTTGGTAATTGGGAGGTTGTTCAGTTTAACCCAACTACAGTTGAAGAAGTTGCTGATTTTGAAATAAGGGGTAAGAAAATAAAGCTTTTTGTTTTATATCGTTAATTTAATTTTTCTAAAAAATTAGTTGGAAATGACAAAATTCCATAATAAATAAGAAGATAAATTATGGCTGTATAAACAGCACTCCAGATTAGCGTGCTTTTAAGATTATTTCTAAACTCATTGATTTCTTTTTCTGGTTTTAACATTTTTTTACTGCCACTATGTAGAAGCAATAGTCCCAAGATGTTTGTTAGCCAATAAGCACCAATAAATGCTGGAAGAAACAGAGATTTGTTAATTAAGCCAAAGGGGAGTGCGAGGATATAAGATATTGGAAAATTTACAACCAAGTCATTCCACCAAGATAATGGAGATAAAATAAAACCTATAAAAGCGATTAATCCACCTTTTACTCTTTGGTAAAGCATAATATAAATTATACACCGATGAGGTTATTTTTTAAGATTTTTTAGAAGAATTAAGCATTTTTTCCCAAAGAATATCTTTGAGCTTCATTAATCCAATGATTGATATTATTGAAATAAAAATTGCAGTTATTAATAAACTTGGGTTTGAGATTACTCTGTCTTTTATAACATCTATATATTCCCATCCATAGTAACTAACAAATAAATAAAAAGCATTTCTAACGATAGTGCCTAGAAAAGTCATTGTGATAAATGAAACTACGTTATATTTAATTACACCAGCGGCAACAGTTACTAAGGAAGTAGGGATAATAGGTATTGCTCTGGAGATAAGAAGTAATACGTCATCCCACCAAGAATGATTAAGCATGCTTCCGATTTTTTCCAAGCTCTTGTGATTAACACCAAAATATTTTCCATATTTTCCAACAATTACATCTTCAGCACGATCTACTATTACATAGATTAATAACCCAGAGAGTGTCTTCGCTGCTGAAGCCAAAATAACTAACCATACTAGGTATGAAAAACTAAAATTTTGAGCCTGTGCAATGACCGCTATAGTTGTCATTACAAAGGGAGATGGAATTGGTGCAATAATTTCCTCAAGAAAGGCACCCACAACCACAAAAAAGTCTGGGTTTAGCGAGGTAGCTAGAGAATGAAGCCAATTTAATAAAGAATTAAGAATCGAGTTATACATAAGAGATTTATTCTAAACCTTAATTAATAAGAAATCCATTAATTGAATTTGATATAATAATAATATGCAAGAAAACCCAGCACTTATTTCTCTATCAGATATTTCCATGGAGGACTTAGGTAAAATGGATAAAGAAACACAACTAGGGTTATTAAGTAATGCCTCTGTGTCAGATTTATCTGATTTTTCAGAGGAAAAAATAACTGCCTTAAAAGCCAAGCTCCAGAGAATGCAAGCCAACAATGAAAAAGAACCAGCATGGGACAGATCTAAACACTGGCCTTTGTTAGAAGCTCTTCAGGAGAAGAGTGGTGATTCTTACATTCCTATAAAAGATAGACCAAGGGGTCGTCTCTAGTTTTTATATTAACAAATATTTTTTAATATAATAGTTTTTTTAAGGACTCTTAAAGCCGGTAAGTATTTTTTTTATAGTTTTTAGAAATTTATTTTCTAGGTTTATCTGTGGTTTATTTTCTTCTTCTAGTTTCCAGTAATCAACAACTTTTTCTCTGCGTTGATTGATGTCTAAATCACTGATAATTCCTGGGCCACTAATACAGCCGCCTTCACAAAAAAGGATATCCAACAACCTGACTCTGTCATTCTCTTGAAATCTTTCTAAGGCTTTTTCACAGTTCTGCCAACCAGAAACTACTTCTACTTCTTCATCAGCCAGCAAGTTTTTAACTTCACTGCTTTGTGCTAATCCACCAGAAATTGGATAGAGGCGAGTTTTAGGCTCTTCAATATCAAATTTTGCCTGAGAATCAGAGGGATCATCAATGACTTTAAAATTATCAAAAATAGACTTCATTTGTTCAAATGTAACAGAGACTATTTTTAGTTCTGGATAATCTTCATTTGCTTCAAGCTTTTTAGCATTACATGGTCCAATGAAAATAGGACGATGTCCTGGATATTTTTCTTCAACCATTCTTGCCGTTGCTACCATTGGTGAGTCTGCAGCAAATCCCAAATATTCTTTTAGGTGAGGATATTTAGTGCGAATCATTCTAACAAAGCTAGCGCATGGACTAGTAATAATTCTTGCTTTTGGATCGTTTTTGAGTATCTCAACAGCTGCGGCATTGGTTTTCATTGCTCCAGCAGATACTTCGATTACATGATTGAAGCCCAGTCTCTTTAGTTTTCCAATAATGTTTGGATATTCATAAACAATTGGAAATGATGGGGCCAACATTGCGACGATAGGCTGCCTTCTTTCTATTAAGTCAATTAAAATTTGAGGCTCGTTCATTGGCTTTTGCTCAGTCATTAATTATTCCTTTTTTCATCAAGAAGATTGAGTCTATTTACACCTAGTGCAAGAAATCCTCCTGCAACAGCAGTAATTAACTGGAGTGATCCCATGGTAGTTAAGAATATTTTAGGGACATAGTTTAATTGGAATAAGGCTAGTGCAACTGAATAAAGTAAAACTGATTTTATTAAACTAGCGATTGCTATTCTAATAACGCCAGGAAGATTACTTGTTTTTTTGAAGACCCCCATTAAAAGGAAGTTGCTAAGCCATATTGCTGGGGCAAAGAACAGGAGAAATTTTGTTAATGATCCAAAAAGAACTCCATTTGCTATGGCTCCAAGGCTTGGCAAAATAGCGAGCAAAACTAATTCTTTTTCTGTTAGCTTTTTGGCTCCCATAAAAAGAAAGAGGTTTACAGCTGTGCCAACCAGTAGTTGTGGACCATGAGTAATTAGCGGTAAAGCAAAGGTAGTTGCATAAAAAAGATTTGTTTTAGTGAATATTGTTGTAGGAGTTAACGCAGTTGTTTCTGTTTTCATATGTATTCATGATACATATATTTTTATTATTCTAATATAATCAAAATTATATGATCAAGAAAAGATGTGATTGGGCTCAAAATGGGTTGTTTCATGAATATCATGATAGTGAATGGGGGGTACCAGTTCATGATGATACAAAGCACTTTGAGTTTCTTATGTTGGAAGCAGCACAAGCCGGCCTTAGTTGGTCTACTATTTTAAAAAGAAGGGAAGGGTATAGGAGGGCTTTTGCAGATTTTCATCCTCAGAAAGTAGCTAAGTTTACAGAAAAAGATTTTGAAAAGCTTATTAATAATCCAGAGATTATTAGAAATAAGCTTAAGATAAGAGCAGCGATTAACAATGCAAAACTTTTCTTGGATATCCAAAAAGAATTTGGTAGTTTTAATAAATACATTTGGTCATTCGTAGGCGGAAAAACAATTGTTAACAAATGGAAAAAAATGTCTCAAGTTCCAGCAACTTCTAAAGAATCAGAGGCTTTGAGCAAAGATTTGAAGAAACGTGGTTTTAAGTTTGTTGGTCCGACTATTATTTATGCCCATATGCAAGCAGTAGGCTTGGTCAATGATCATGAAGTTAGCTGTTTTAGATATAAAGAAATCACTTAGAGAGGGACATATTCCACTCTATTTCCCAAAAATTATTTTTTAACCAATTATAGGTATCATCATACTCAGTATTTTTATTTATATTATCTTGTTCTTTTGGGTCTTTTTTTAAATCAAAAAATTTACTATTTTTATTCATCAAATCATAAATAATTTTTTCTTGCTTTTTATTTATTCCACCCCTTAAAGAAACAGAGTGCCTGTAGTTTGTGTGTAAAAGAATTTCTTGATCTATTTTTTCACCATTCATTATTGGAAGAATGCTGATGCCATCAAATTGCTCATTTTTTTCTGAGCTATGGCCTAATAATTCCATGATAGTTGGCATTAAATCTATACTCCTACTCATTGAGTTTATTTTGTATTGCTTATCTTGATTTGGCATTTTTATCATTAGTGGTGTTTTTATTAATTCGTCGTAGAGAGAGTGCCCATGATCAATCTTTCCATGATCAAATAGTTCTTCACCATGATCTGATGTAATGATAAAAATTGTTGGTTGTTCAAACGCTAGCTGCTCATATTCTTTTATAAACTGATCTAGTTGTTTATCCATATTAAAAATTTTATCGTCATATCTATTGATCAAAAATTCCCTATCTTCCTCATTAACGAAAAGATTGTCTTTCTTGATACTTTCATCTCTTAATTCAATATGCTCTTCGATTGATCCTTTTAGATCGCCCTCATATGAAGCCGACCATTTTCTATCAACGTTTTCATTGTATAGATATTGTCCGTGGACGTTATACCCATGTAGGAGAAGGAAGTGAGGTTTTTCCTTATGAGTGTCTAGCCACTCAATAGCCATTGGAGATGTTGTCTCAAATCCAGCAAAATCAACTTTATCTTCATATGTGTTAAAGCCTTTATTAAATCCAAAATCTTGCTTGATTCCGGCTCCTCCAGTAAATCCTGCAGTGGCATAGCCTTTATTTTCAAAGAAACTCGCCATTGTTTCGAGATATGGAGATTCATGGTTGAGGTCAGTAATTCTTGTTGGGAATTGAGCAGAGTACTTATTATTTATTTTATGCTGCATCGGATATGTGCCGGTTAACATACTCATCATGGATGGAAGGGTCCAAGATGATACTGAATAGTTGTTCTCGAAAATATATGATTTTTCTAGGAATCTATCTAGATTTGGAGTAGTTTCTTTTTCATATCCAAGTAGTGAAACGTGATCTGCCCTAAGAGTATCTATAACTATTAAAACAACGTTGCAGTTTTTGCAAATCTCCAACTCATTGATATTATTTTCACTCTTTTCTTCAATTAGTGAAAACTTATTTATAGAAAATATAATTATGATAATAAAAATTAATGAAAAAAATATTTTTTTAGCCATTTGATTTAGACATTATTACATAATCTAGGTAGTATTAAAACATGACTAAGAATAAAAATTTACTATTTATTATTTTGTTTCTGGCAATTGGTTTTGGTTTTTATTTTTTAAATAAAAAATGTGAAAAAATTAATTGTTTAAACTTTGATCAAAGAAGTGAATATGATCTTCAAGAAGTTTTTATTGAAAAAGAAGATGTTTTTTTGGGACTTTATAAAAATAATGATAGGCAATTAAGAGTAGAGATTGTTAATAATGATGATTTTGAAGAAGTAGCTAGTTTATTAAAATCAAGAATTGCTAGAGTTGAAGCTCAGTTTGCAAACGATATATCTCCTTATCCTGGAGAAATATCAGATGAGATTGAGTGCAATAAAAGTTTTCAGCCTAAAATAGAGATAGAGGACAATGAAGATGGTTTTAAAAATTATAAATTTAAAACTTATTTAAACAGTCGCTTGGTTAGCGGATCCTGTCAGGAGGATGATGTTGAGTATATAGATTATAGTAGTTTTTTTTACTGTTCAAATCAGAAGAAAATATATTTTTTAGAATTTATAATAGAAAAAAATAATACTGACTTTGTTTTTCCAAAAATTGACTGCTTGTAATTTAAAAGTATCCTTCTCTAATCATTCTCTCTCTTTGATCTGGCGATAGTTTGTCGAGTATATCTTGCTGGAGAGAGTAGTCTGGAAGAGTGTTTATAAACTTTGAGTACTCAGTGTACATATCATTAACTATCAATGGATTTTTTCGAGCTATATTATCTTTTTCAAAAGGATCTGTTTCTAAATCATATAACTCAAATTTAACCTCAAAGCTATCTGGGTTTATTATTAGCTTATATTTTTCTTTAGTGATTTCTCCACCACCTCCCATATGAAACTGAGCCATACCAAAGTTTTCAATTTTTTCTTTTGATTTTAAGATTGAGAATAGGTTTCTTCCTTGTGCTGTATGAGGTGGATCAATATTAAATATACTCAAAATTGTTGGCATCTCATCAATTGTTTGAGAATAAATATTATGTGTGATTTTTTTTGAGTTTGGAATTCTGATTATGAGAGGAGTTTTTATTATTTCTTCATAAAGTTGTCCATGACTTAGTTGGCCATGGTCCATAAATGCTTCACCATGATCAGATCTAATAATAAAAATTGTTTTATTCCATAAGTCTTTATTTTTTAGTTCTTCTATTATTTCTCCAATTAAGCCATCAACATCTTTCATTCTTTGGGAGTAAAGATATTTTATAAAATCTATGTGATCTTTATTGCCGGGATTTATATATTTTTCAAATATAATTGCATGTGCTCTCCAGCAGCCAAAAACGGACTCATTTATTCTTGTTTTTATTGGGTCATCACAGGAATTTTGAAAGTAACCATATATTTCATCATCAGTTACATTTTCTTTTGAGAATAATTCTTCCTTGGCTTTCTGGGTAAAAATTTCTTCATAGCTATCAAGCACATATTTTTTTCTTGCTTCTTCCATTTCAAATGCATTGTTTGGAAACCCCTCTGGTTTATTGGGATTATCAATTACGTGATTTTTATCCTGAGACAAGTATGGCTCATGAAGCCATGAGTTATAAATAAATGCAAAGAAAGGCTCTTCTAAATTATCAAACCTTTTCCCCATTTTTATTTTTTCTATTATCGGAAAATATTTTTGATAGTGTTTACTAATTTCTTGTTTCCAAAAATATCCATAGTTATATGTAGAAAAATTATTTTCTGACAAAATTTTTGGAAGGGTTACTAGATTATCGTTTAGAATTAACAGCTCATTCCAAGCTCCATGGGATTTTGGATATGTGGATGTTAAAAATGACCCTATTCCAGATCTTGTTAGCTCTGAATGAGTATGATGATTTGTAAATATTTGAGACTCATCTATTAGAGAACATATGTTTGGAGTATTGTTTGGATTGTTTTCACAATCTATTAAGTCCGCTCTCATAACATCTATATCCATGACAATTAGATTGCAGTCAATACAACTCAACTGATTGTTACTTTTTTTAAAAAAAGTCGTGAATACATATAGATAAGCAGCTATTAGAGCTAATATGCAAATGATAAATAGAGAGGCCTTTTTCTTCATTTAAATATGTTTAAGGATTTTCCTTGCACAAATTCTGGCACTTCTTTATTCATTGCTTTCATGATGGTTGGATACTGGTCGATATGACTAATAGGGTCGTCTCCCAAGTATTTTCCAGCTTCAATCCCTGGTCCCACCATAATAAATGGAGTCCACATACCATTGGTATCAGGATCAATGGCTTGTTTATATCCTGTTTTTAGAGGAATAGTAAATATTTCTCTGTCAGCTGTCATTTCTTCATTCCAGCCATAACCAGCCATATTAGCGATAACGAGGTCACCAACTCTCTCTGGGTCTAAATTCATAAATTGTTTGGCATCCTCCCAATACACGGCCTCAGTTAAAGGCTTAATGCCATTTTTATCTGTGAGGTTTTGTAGGGCAACTTTTACCTCATCTCTTAGTTTTTCATATTCTTCTCCAGATGCTCTTTTATAATCACCATCTAGACCATCAGGATTGATATAAACATGCGACATCTTTAAATAGATGACAGTGGAGTTTTTCCAATCAATAATTGGCTCTCCAGTTTCCTGATCAATGGTGTATTTAAGCCATCCTTTTTGAGCAAAAAAGTTATTTAGATTTACCCACCTATCTAGTGGAACTGCTCCATGGTCTGAGCTTAAAACAATGTATGAATTTTCATCGGTGTTTGCCATGATTTCACCAATCATGTCATCTAGCTTTTTATACATTTCAAAAACTTCACTCCACAAAACATCTCTTTCTTCTTCTGATACATCATAGTATCTGGAACTACTTTTATCTAAATATCCCATCCACCACCTACTAGTTAGCATTTGGTTTGGTGTATATATGTCATGAATAACAACACTTGGTGAGAAGTTTTTATTGACTGCTGAGATTGCTTTCGTATGCCAGTCAAAAGTAAACCAGGCTTCATCCACAAATGTGTTTTTATCTTCTGGATAATAAATGAGCTGGGGAGGGAAGTTGTCAACAAAATCCATCATTGGTCCAACAGATTCTTTCATTTTTTCTGCAGCCCACTCTGGCTGAGAAATCTTGTCATTCAAGTTGTTGTAAAATAATCTAAGTCTGAAAAAACCATCATCATCTAATTTAATAACAGTTGCCCTGAGATCACTGTTTACATCTACTAATTCTTCATTTGCTTTCCATTTCAATACTACTTCTTTCCAATCTCCCCATTCCCCTTGTTTGAGATCAGAGAATATGTTTTCTTTATCTAGTGAAAAAGCAACATGATTATAATTTATTACATTGTCGTCAGTAGAATCATAAACAATTGCAAAGACATCTTTGCCCCAGCCGTTCATTTTTATTTCAAATATTTCAGAATAACTTTCTGGGAGGTTTGACCAGCCAGTTGGTTCAGCTTGGTCTATGTAGCTAGTTAATTGTGGTCCAAAGAAGAATAATCTTGAGCCTCTTCCTTGTTTCACTCTTTGAACTAGATCTCCCTTTGATTCAAAATTGAGTGCATGGAAATCAGCACCCCAGCCACCCCATCTACCTCTTAATACCACTCCCCTGTTTATTTCAGGAGGAGTAGATCCAGGCATAGAAATAAGAGCAACTTTCTCACCTTGTTCTTCTAGTGTTTTCCAAATAGGTGGAACTTTCTTAGCGACAGATCTGAAACCAGCAATAGCCACCTTATTAAGAGGACTGCCTTCAACGTGCATTGGTCCATCATCAACACCGTGTATTTCTGGAAGAGCACCGGTTAGTAGTGTTGCAAAATTAGTAGGAGTATGTGATGGGAAAGTTGGTTTTGAAAAACCATAGCTTCCTTTATCCATGAGCTTTTTAATATTTGGAAGCTTTCCTTCCTCGGCCCATTGATAGATGTTAAATAACTCTGGATCAGCTCTCATTCCGTCAGGAATAAACCAATAGAGTTTTACGGGTTTATTTCCAGATGAAGTTAATTTTCTGGAGTCAATTTTTTTGGATAAAAAGAATCCTCCGATAACTAATAAAATTAAAAAAAGTAAACTAGTTTTTTTCATAGTTATAAAGGTATCACAATACTAGTGATCTTTTAAAGGTATAGATTTTTTGTATATGATAAACTGCAAGAAAGGAGTGCCTGTGAATTTAACACTAAACAGTAATGATGTTTATTCTTGTGCACTATCATTTGTTTTTAGAGAGTTCGGCATTAGAGCTTCTCTAAAATCTACTGATTCTCAATCATTTGTATTTACGCCAAATAAAGCAGGTAGATATACCTTTAGTTGTTCAATGGGAATGTATACTGGGGTATTAGAAGTAATATAGGTAAGGAAAAATATGTTTAATTTATTTAAAAAAGACAAGCAAGGTGAATTAATTACTTTGAAGATAGATGGTATGCACTGCACTAGCTGTAGTCTTAGTATCGATGGCGAACTAGAAGATTTAGATGGAGTTATTTCAGCCACTACTTCTTATGCAAAATCAGAGACAAAAATTAATTATGATCCAAAAAAAGTAACAACAGATAAGATTAAAAAGACTATAGAGTCACTGGATTATAAAATTAAGATTTAAATTACACTTTTAATTTGGCATTAGTGCTAGAATATAGATATGCTTTTTAATTCAGATTTACTAAATATTCTATCTTTATCACTCTTAGCTAGTGTATTAGGTTTAACAGGTGGAACATTATTCTTAGTAGTTAAAAAATGGAGTGCTTCTTTAACTAAGTACTCAACTCCTTTTGCGGCTGGAGTAATGATGACAGTTGCCTTTTTAGGACTTCTTCCAGAAGCATCTGAAATATTAGGCCATCAGGCATTCAATATTGTTTTGGCTACTTTCTTTGTTACATATATTTTTGAGAATTTTATTTTTGATCTCCATCATCATGATCATGATGATCACAAACATAGTCATAGTCATGAAGAACAATCAGTTCCACTAGTTATTATTGGTGACACAATTCACAACTTCATTGATGGTGTCGCTATTGCTTCTGCATATTTAATAAACCCAGGACTTGGTTTTGTAACAGCTGTTTCTACACTTCTACATGAGCTTCCTCACGAGATTGGAGATTTTGGTATTTTATTAAAAGCTGGTTTTTCAAAGAAAAAAGTTTTCTTAGTCAATCTATTTTCATCACTATCTACAGTACTTGGATCACTTGTTGTTTATTTCTTTGTAACAGGAACTCAGCTTCCTGGAATACTAATGTCTATAGCTGCTGGAATGTTTATTTATCTTGGAGCAAGTGACTTCTTACCAAGAGCTAATAAAGAAATAGAAAAAACCAAAGCAGTGCTTGTTCTTTTACTTGGTGCTGCTCTCATGTATTTAACTTTATCTTTGGTTCCTCATGCACACTAGTGAGCGCCACACAAATATTGTGGCTTCTTTTTTGTTTTTAACAGAGGGCAACAAAGTTCTTTTGGTAAAGAGAGCTAATACTGGTTATCACGATGGTGACTATTCTTTGACTGCTGGTCATGTTGATCCAGGTGAAACATATACGCAGGCAATGATCAGAGAAACAAAAGAAGAGATAGGGATTACTCTAAAAGAAGAAGACATTGAGGTTGTTCATATTCAACACAGAAAATCTAGCACAGATGGCTCTGAAAGAGTTGACGCATATTTTTCAGTGGATAAATGGGATGGTGAGATAGTAAACTGTGAAGAGGATAAATGTTCTGATATATCTTGGTTTGACTTAGATGACTTACCAGAAAACATGGTTCCTTGTGTAAAACTTGCTATTAACTCGATTCGTAAAAAAAAACATTATTCTGAGTACGGCTGGAAATAATTATTAACTAATTAAAAGGAGGGTCGTGATAATGAAAAAACTATTTGTTTTTTTGGGACTAATTTTATTTGTCTCTATATCCACTTATTTATATTTCTTGAAAAAACCTGATGAAAAGCTGGTTGTTTCCATGGACAAAGACGGCATGGATGTGGTTGTTGTTGATAAGGCAAAAGAAAAGAAAATGGGTAGCTGGATAGAAAAGCCAGATACAAAATCAACTACTTTAAAAGATGTTTCTGGAGGTGAAGGCTCAGCAACAGCCTATATTCTACGCATGGATGGAACACTTAGTCATTTAGTTAAGGCAAAACTACCAAAACTAGAAGAAGGATTAGCCTATGAAGGATGGTTAGTTAAAAAAGAGCCAACCCTAGAGTTTTTCTCAACAGGTGCGATGGAGTATAAAGATGGAGTATATGTTCTGGAATATATTGATAAGGAGTCAGATCAGATTGGTTTTGATGAAGTAGTTATTACTTTGGAGACAATAGTTGATGAGACTCCTGAAGAACATATTTTAGAGGGAATAATCAAGTAATTGCTCCTGATGATATAATAAATCTATGATAAAAAAGAAATTAAGAAGAAATCTTGAAGATAGAAAATTAGCTGGAGTCGCAGCAGGTCTTGCTGATTTCTTTGATGTAGATGTTGTTTTATTTAGACTAATTTTTGTTCTAATGCTATTACCTGGAGGTATTCCTGGAATAGCAACATATCTTGTTTGTTGGTTGGTAATTCCAGAAGGAAAATAAACTATGAAAACTAAAAAGAAAATCTTTATTCCTAAATGGCAGCGCTGGTATATAACCCCACTACTTTTAATTGTTTGGGCTTTTACAACCTACTTAGAGTTTTTTGGTCCAGACACTACTGAAAAAATGGGTCTAGTTGGATATATCTTTATGACAGTTATCCTACTTATTGTTGGAGTTATGACTTGGTTGATGACTAGTGGCAGATTGCCTGCATATATTATTGAAGAAACAACTGAAAAATAATTAAGATATCTGCCTAGATATTTATTATTATGGAAAAATATCCCTTTCTTTTCTCAAGAAAAGATGAATCCCAAGAGGTAGAAACAAAGATAGCTGAGAGTATGGCTCAATGGGCTCTACTTCAATTTATTAATGGAGAAGTTCAATCTATAAAAAGAACATTTTATATTAAAGACTGCCTCACAGAAATTAGATTAAGTGATTTAATAGATGGTCAAACCACTATTGTTAGAATTCGTGGAACAGATATTGGAGAGTCAGAAAAGTTTGATTGGCTTGCAATTGCGAAAATCGGTGGAAATAATTATTTTTACAAAATAGATACGCCAGGAAATATGGGCTCATTGGAACCAAGAGTGGATGATTATTCATTGAGTGAAATACAGGTTTTTTCTCACGAAGATATTATTGAGTTTTTAGATATACCTCAGTTTAAAGAATTGTTGCAAATAGACCAAGATCCCAAAAATGTGGATATAGTTTATTCCGGCTCTTATCAGAGCGCTAGGCAAGCTGTTTACAAGAGAGTTCAAGAACCAGCTTTCGCTTTAACCCCTTCTTTCCAAAGAGATTAAATGTGTATATTCTAGATATTAATGGCGCATGGCAAAGAGAGGCAAATTGTTCTTGGAGAACATTTTTATCAACCCCCTAGAAAAGGAGCTCATCAGAGAGTTCAGGATATTCAAACAGATCCTGGAGGTGTTGATTGGAACGAGAGAATAGCTCGTGAGAGTTATGTTCCACAGATTAGAAAAGGAATTCTAGATCATACTTCATTCGATTTTTACACAACCATGAGGCAAGAAATGGAGGAGATATCTCCAGGTGATGTTCCTGATTTAGAAGGATCCCTCAAAGACAGGGGTGTTGGAGATCCATTTTTACATGTTCTTCTACCCGACCTTTCCTATGAAGATAAATATATTTTAATCGAGGCTGGGAAAAGAGTTTTTGAAGAACAAACTGGTCAGCAACCATCATGGTTCTGGGCACCAGAAACGGCTTTAGATATGGAGACCTTAGATGTTTTATCAGAGTGTGGATATATAGGAGTGATTTGTGCTCCAGAGCAAATAGATACTAATAAAGGTGAGGTAGATAATAGGCCAGTAAAGATTTCTTTGTATGGTGGTGGAGAAATGCTATTACTTTCTTTTGATAGACCTGTTTCATCAAGCCTAGCCTTTGATGCTAAAGACAATGCAGATAGATTTGCCAATGATGTTGTTGCTCCTCGGTTTGATAATTTACCTGATTCATTGCCAATGGTTGCTTGGACTGATGGAGAGACTTTTGGTCATCATTCTAAATTTGGAGATCATTTTTTACAGCACCTAGTGGAAACAAGTTTACCAGAAGCGGGAATTGCTGTTCTTGGAATAAATCAGATCACTGAAATATGGGGAGATGATGATTTTATAGAAGGATCATTGGATGAAAGAAGCGCTTGGAGTTGTCCTCATGGAGATTTACAAAGGTGGCATGGCCCTTGTCCCTGTGACAATGGTTTTAATGGTGAGTGGAAATCATATTTTATGGGTGCTGTGACTAATTTGAATGACCAGATAACTAGTCTTTTGGAAAGAGTTTTTAATGGTGATTATGCTGAAGAACTAGTTGGTGATTTTGATAGGGCTTTTTCTTATGAAGGAGATGAGCAAGATGTTAGCTTATCCCTATTAGCAGCCAAAGCATCATCACTTGCTGCCATGACTAGTTGCGGGACGTTTTTTGATGGCCCTAGGACTTCAGGGAGAATAAATATGTTGTTTGCTAGACAAGCACTAGAGCATTTAGTTGATGCAGGATATAGAGATGAGGCTGAAAAATTATTAAATGAGCTGATTGGCGAATTATTAGAGGGAATTGATCCTCATAGTAATTTACCCTTAAATGAGTTATTTGATGATATTTTAGTATTATCAGATTAATTCTCAACGTTTTCTCAATCTAGACTATATAATATATTCTTATGAAGCTTCTAATTATTGAAGATGAAAAAACAATTGCTGATTCTATAAAAAAAGGACTTGAGCTTAAGTCTCATGTTGTAGATGTTGCTAATGATGGATTAGATGGCTTTGATTTAGCCAGCAATGAATCCTATGATGTTGTTATTCTAGACAGAATGCTTCCTGGTTTAAATGGTGTTCAGATTTGTCAAAAGCTTCGCGAAGAAAAAAACAATACTCCAATATTAATGCTCACTGCCAAGACAGAAATTACTGATAGGGTTGATGGGCTTGATGCTGGAGCTGATGACTATTTAGGAAAACCATTTGCTTTTGTTGAGTTACTAGCAAGACTTAAGGCTCTATCTAGAAGACCAAAAGCTATGCTTAGCTCTAAGCTGGTTATCAATGGTTTGGAGTTGGATACAAAAAACTTTGAAGTTATCAGAAGTGGTGAGATTATTAATTTATCTAAAAAAGAGTTTTCTCTATTGGAGTTTTTAATGAAAAATCCCGGAAGAGTTTTTAATAAGGAACAGTTAACTGAAAGAGTTTGGGATTATGACAGTAATGTTTTGCCAAACACAGCACAGGTATACTTGGGATATTTAAGGAACAAGATAGATAAGGCTTTTCCAAAAGAAAAACCATTAATTAATACAGTTAGAGGATTTGGCTATAGATTTGGGGAAAAGAAATAATGAAAGAGTTTAAAACAGCAAAAATAAAATTAAGCCTTTGGTACACAGTTGTTATTCTGTTTATCAGTTTGTTGCTTAGTAGCATGTATTACTTAAGAACTATCCAAGTTTTGAGAATTCAGTATCAACAAATAGAGCTAAAAATCGGTGAAGGTAGAAATTTTAGAAATCAACCGCTTTCTCATAATCCAAAAAGACTTGAATATTTAGAGGAAGATTTTGCTAATTTTGAAACTCTTTTACAAAAACAATTATTAATAATTAATGTGCTGGTGATGATCGCTGGAGGTACTGCTAGCTATTTTCTAGCTGGAAAAACTTTACTTCCAATTCAAGAATATTTAAAAAAACAAAAAAGATTTATAGCTGATGCAGCTCATGAATTAAAAACGCCATTAACTGCTTTAAAGACTTCTTTGGAGGTTGAGCTATTAGATAAAAAACTAAATCAATCTTCCAAGAAAGTTTTAAAAAACAATCTTAAAGATGTAGATAGCCTTGCTTCTTTAACAGAAAATCTTCTTTCCTTGGCAAGAATTGATGATAAGAAATTTGTATTAGATTTTGAAAAAGTTGAATTAAAAAAAGTAATTAAACGATCAGTAGCTCATATTATGCCTTTGGCAAATAAAAAGAAGATTAAGATAAAAACCTCAAATATTAATCAATCTATTTCAGGAAATGAAAGCTCTTTGGTAGAAGCAGTAATGATTATTTTAGATAATGCTATTAAATATAGTAATAAAAACACTAATATAAAAATTATTGGTAAAAGCCAAAAAAATAAAACAATTTTAAAAATAATTGATCAAGGTATTGGTATGGATGAAAAACATCTCTCTCAAATCTTTGATCGTTTTTACAGGGTTGAGGAGTCTAGGACAAACATTGATCGCAAGGGATATGGGCTAGGATTGGCCGTGGCAAAGAAAATCATTGACCAGCATGGCGGAAAAATAACTGTTGAGAGTAAGTTAAATAAGGGCTCTATTTTTACCTTAGTTTTTTAAGAACATTTCTCAAAGGTTTCTCAACTCTTTTATATAAACTTCTTCTTAGTATTAAATAACTTACCCATTAATTGGGAAGGGGAAAAAATAATGAAAACAAAAACAATCGCTTTATCCTTAGGATTAGCAGCTGTTGTAGGAGGCATGGCTTACACCATTACTCAAGCACAAGCTTACGGCAATGAAGACAGACATCAGAACATGGTGCAAGTGCTTTCTGAAAAGTTAGGAAAATCTGAAGCAGAAGTTGAAGATGCTTTTTCAGGAATAAGAGAAGAGCACAGAGAAGAAGCTAAATTAGGCTTTGAAGGAAGATTGGATGAAGCCGTTAGTAATGGTGAAATCACTGAAGATCAAAAAAGACTTATCCTAGAGAAGAAAGAGCAAATGAGAGCAGAATTTACTGCCATGGGAGAGCAAAAAGAAGCTCATAAAGCTGAGTTTGAACAATGGGCTGAAGAGAATGGAATAGATATAAATCTATTCATGGGCTTTGGTCAAGGAAAAAGAGATGGTAGTGGTAATGGAATGGGAATGAGACGAGGCAGATAAATCCACTCTCTTTAATTAAGATAGAAATAACACCTCTTTTAAGGGGTGTTATTTAGTTTTTAATAGCACTAACTGTTTCTAGAGTAGCGCTAGTTGCTCCTGCACCAGCTGCAGCTAAACTAGCAACTTCAAAAGATCCATATTGACTCAATGTTTCTAGGCCTTGGGATATAGCTTGAGTAATAGTTGATAGGAGAATTATTTCAGCCTGAGACAGATCTCTCATATCAGGGTGAGATTCTTTTCTCTCTGATCGTTTAGCTAATATTGCTGTTAAATATGGATTTTCAGCCATTTTCTCCTTACTGCTTATTAATACATTGAGTGACTTTATATATCACTTAGGATCAGAATATCAGCTTGTGAAAGCACAATCAATAGTTATAAACTATAGATCTTATGATCGAAAACAATTTACCAGAAAAAGTTCAGAAAATTCATGATTTTTGGCAAGCGGCTGCAGAGAATCCAAATGAATGGTTACAAGATATTCCTGGAGAGATAGTTTTTGTAGCTGGAGGAGGATTAGTATTAGCATTTGATAATGAGGATTCTGAAATCTGGAAAGCAATTGTTAAAGCAGCTGAGATTAATAATGGATTTATTACTATTGCTGGAGTTAACTTTGCTTTAAAAGAATTAAGCTTAATGGGTGATTTTTACAGATTTATTAGGGAAACAGGCTATTCTCTACACTGTATAGATGAAAGATTAGCAGATAATCTTTCTGCAGTAGAAAAACAAGTTCATGAAAAATGTGGAGCTTGTGCGGCTTCCCACTCAGCTATTGGAGAGTATTTAGAAAACGATAATCATGTTGAAGATATTCTTTTAGAGGAATTGGGCGAGGAAATACTTGGTAAGCAAAATATTTATGACTCAATGCCAAATCACCAGTCTTTAGTAGTATTCATAGATTTCTATGGAGATGAGGCAATTGTTGATGAAAAAAATAGGAAAAAGATAATGGAAGAGATAGCTTTACCATTTCAGGTTTCTTTGCCAATTTTCATTATTAAAAACTTTTTAAAGACTAGAGGAAATAATGACAATGAAAAGGAAATGCTACTCAGCGCTTTAATTAAATGGAATGTTCAAATTGCCCGTAACATCATCGGTGGAGATCATAATGAATTAAAAGAATTTTCAGATAATTCTTTGTTTGTAATTGACCAAAGAGCTATAGAAGATATTCCCATAGTTTCTCGGCTTAGGGAGTTAATTAGTGACGTTGAACACAGTAAAGAGATTATAATCAAAGATTAATATGAAACATGAAAAAATAGCTCAGAATAAAAAAGCCTACAATCAGATGGGTATAAATTATTTGAGAAATAGGCAGGAGCTAGGAAGTAAAAAATACATTCGTAAGTTTTTTGCTTTGTTGGATTCCCAATCATCTATTCTAGATTTAGGATGTGGAGCAGGGGAGCCAGTGGATGATTTTTTAATTAAAAAAGGTCATTTAGTAACCGGTATAGATATTTCAGAAGCACAGATTAGCTTGGCCAGACAAAGGTGTCCACGAGGAGCTTTTATGGTTAAAGACATTTCAGAGCTTAAAGAAGGCGAGTTTAGCGTTGATGCAGTTATTTCTCTTTATACAATTTTTCACATCCCAAAAGAACAACACGGACACCTATTAAAAGTGATTGCCTCATTTCTACCAGAAGGTGGAAAGCTTCTCATTACAATGGGAGACAAAGATTTTGAACAAGATCATGATCTTCATGGCCAGATAGTTTGGTCTAGCCACTACTCTACCAAGAAGAATAGAGAACTAGTTGAAGCAGCTGGTTTTGAAATTTTGTTAGATGAGGTTAGTGAAGCAGGTAGAGAAAAGCATCAATTTATTCTTGCTGAGAAGAAATAAGTTTCCCTTTAAATTACCTTGAAACTTGAATATCTATTGAGTTCTCAGCATTATTTGCATAGACCGTAACAATGTTATCTTCATTTACTTCAATACTATAATTAGTATTGGCAGTAGTTCCACCAATAGGATCTTTTGGCATATATTTTAGATGTGGAGCTAGCGGTCCAGATAGATTTATACAACCATTGCATGATCCAAGCTCAGCGACTGGAGTATTGGTATCCAGTCCTGCAGGAAAGAACCCATTATTATCTACCATGTAAGTATCTACTGCATTTAGGATATTATTTGCATCGGCCCATCTTCTGGAGTTTCTAGCATCAGCGAACCTTTTAACAGGATCTAGAGCTACAAAAACCAATACAGATAGGATGGCGATAATTGCGATAACTACTAAGAGTTCGATTAGCGTGAATCCTTAAAGATACTCTGGAGAAATTGGTTTTTCTTTAACTCTTCTAAGGTTTTTGCAATCGGGAGATCTTTTGGAAAGCGATACTTCTGTAGAATCAATGGATTTGAGTCCTGAGCAAGTTATTGTCACTCACTCAGAAAACAGCATGGCAATGGCCTCTCAATTATTGAGAGTTTTGAGCTCAAGGAAAAAACAATAGTTTCTCTTGTAATTAGTTTTATAAATAGTCATACTGGAAAGTATGTCAAATAAACTTTACGGTAATAAAAAAACCTCACTTTTAATTAGTTTCATTTTAATAGTCTTTGTTATGTTGGCAGGCCTATCTGCTCTCTTGTTTTTAAATGAAAATCAAGACCTAAGACAACAGGCTTGGATTGGTAATAACGATGCTGGAAGTAAATGTGTGGGTGGAGACTGTGAGGGAGAAGCTCTAGAAGCCTTTATTTCAGAGGGAAAAAACTACCAAGTTAAAACAGAAGGTGGTTTTTGGCAAAAAGCAGATGATTCAGAGTTAGATGGAGTTAGTGGTAATGATATTAGTCTTTTTAAGTTTAGAACTGAATTGGGCTTTGCAACTGTTTTTCTAGACACTTTTGATTTAACAGAAGAAGAATCTGCCCTGTCTATCGATGAATTAGGATCTACTTTTGAAAGTAAATTTAAAGAAACAAATGATACATATATTGGCATGGAGATCATTGATCTTGGCGAAAAAATGGCTATTAGATATAAGTTTACAGAGGAGATTTTGGGAGGAGAAGCATCATATTATGAGTATTTAATTCCAGGTAAAGGAAAATATATTGAGGCTGAGGTAAGAACAACTATCTCTGCTCCAATGAAAAGAAATCTTTTATCATTCTTAAATTCTATAGAATTTACAGATGAAGTAAGCGGTGAGGTTAAGGGAGCAACTACTGATGAAGTTGTTTTTGCAGAATCAGAGATTACTGAACTAGTAAAACCATCTGTGGCAAATGTTCTCTATCTTTATTGTAAGGAAATTAGATTATCCCAAGAGATTCCATCAGTTTATCTTCGATCAAGTTATCCATATTGTGGAGGCGGATTTGGATCAGGATTTGTAGTAGACGGATCAGGCTTACTGGCAACCAATGGTCACGTAGTAATGTCTTATCCAGAACAAGATTTGATAGGTGGTTTAAATGGAGGTAGTAAAGAGATTGCTATATTTTTAGTTGATTTTGTTAGAGAAGCACTTGCAACTCAAGGATTGGCAACTACTCCTGAAGAAGGTTTTAAGGTTACTGTCAGCATGTTACAGAATCCCTCTGGAGTTCAGGTTTTAGTTGCATCGATTTACGATTTACTGGAAACAAATGCAATTGAAATTGTTCCAACAACAGAGAAATATTTTGTAAATTTAGGTACAGAGTCATTTGAGTTTTCTGGAGAGCAGCCAACTCCAGAAAATATTGAAAGTTTTGTTGATGAAAAAGAAGCTATTTTTGTAGCAGATTTAATGGGAACTAATTATGCAAACATGTTCTCAAAAGCAGTCATTTTTGATGATCAAAAGCCAGAAGGATCAGATGTGGCTTTATTAAAAGTAAGAGATGTTGACGGCTATACTTTTCCAAGTTTAAACCTTGGAAAAGCAGAGGATCTTAAAGATGGAGACTCTATTTTAGTGATCGGCTTTCCAGGAATTGTTAGTGGAAAAGAAGGTGGTCCAGCTTTATTAGACTATGAATCTTCCAGTACAAAACCAACTGTTACTAGAGGAATTGTTAGCTCTATGAAAAAAGATGCTCAGGGAAATAATTTAATTCAAACAGATGCAACCATTGGGCATGGAAATAGCGGTGGTCCAGCATTTAACTCCAAAGGAGAGGTTATAGGTATCGCTACCTATGGAATTGCTGGAGATGTTGGTAGTTTTAATTTCTTAAGAGATATTAGAGATCTAAAAATATTATCTGAAGAGCTAGTATCAACACTAGATGAAACACCTAGTGCAACCTATCAAGATTGGGAAACAGCCCTCGGATATTATTGGGGGAATCGTTTTACCAAGTCATTGGCATTTTTAAATAAAGTCGAGACATCTTACCCTGTCCACCCAACGGTAAACGAGTTGGCTAAGGCAGCGGAGGAATCAATCGCTGAAGGAAAGGACATTGATCTGTTATTTGGTATGCAAAAGAGTTTAGTCTATGGAATTGGTGGATTTTTAAGCATAGTGATTATTGGCACACTAGTATTTGTTCTATTGAAGAAAAAGAATAAGGTTGTTGTATTAGATCAGCCAGTTGCTTCAATACCAGAAAACACAAAGCCAGTTGAGCAACCAATGGCTCCCAATAATCAGTCAGTAACTGAGCAACCACCAATGGATATAAAGGTTGAAAAACCAATGCCTGTGGAGCCAGAAAAACCAATTAATTAATAACTAGGCTTCTGTCCAAGTCGAAACTTCTTTTTGAGGGATTATTATTTTTTTTCTATTGAATATTAGAATCATCAAAGCCGTTATTCCAACAATAACTCCAAGATAACTGAATGTTTTTTGCTCTCCGAATCTATCACTTACAAAGCCGGCTGTGATAGGAGCGATAACATAAGCTAGGCTGAAAATAGAAGAGGAGAGACCCATGAGATGTTTTTTATGAACTCCCATTCTATTTTCTAGGTCAGAATATAGAGATTCAATTAATGGGAATGAAAAAGCTGATAAGAAGCCGATGCCAAATGTAGTGAGTAGTAGCTTGTATCCGACATCAACAGACCCCATTAGAAATAGTAAAATACCACTTCCCATAAGCAACATGGCTGTTTTCTTTTCTTTGCCAACATTTATTTCTTTTTTAATTAAAATTATTTGAGCTATTAGCATTGGGGCCATGTATAACGGCATAATTAAAATAGCCATTGGATAATCATGAATAATTTTTTCTGAGAAGACTGCTCCGCTAGTCCAAAAAGTTGCATCAATAGCAGTTACAAGAAAACTTAAGGAAATTATTGGCCAGATTTTCTTTGATAAGGTAAGCCAGTATTTGATTTCAAGAGCTGGGCGAATTTCTGTTTTAATTGATTTTTCTTTTTTCTCTTCCTTTTTATCAACAAAGAAGCTTAATAATAATTGAGCTGCCAACATGATTAGAAGAGCTGCTATGAGCACAGAAAAGTTCCCACCTGTTAGTAAAATACCAGCCATTATTGGTCCAATTAGATAAGCAAAGCTTTTACCAAAATCTATTTCAGCCCAAACATTTGTGTATAGTTTTTTACTAACATGATCAGTGACATAAATTCTATTGGCAAACCCTAAAAACTCATAATATATACCCCAAGCAGATACAGCTAAAATAAATATCCACCAATACGGGAATTGAAGGGACAGCATCAGCAGGCCAATAAAAATAGTCATGAAGAAAAGGGTAAAGTTTAGAGCTTTTTTTTCATGAATGTCTGGGAATAATTGGGGAAATAAAAAATCAGTTATGATTCCAACTACAGATGAGCAGGCGATAATTCCTCCCATTATAGTGGCGCTTGAAAATGTGTTTTGCAGATAAGTAGGTAACCAAAAAGCAAGGATGGCATCAGCAAAGAAAGCAATGGTAACAATTAAAATATAATGGAATAGCTTTCGAGTGCTATTCTGTTTTGTAAAGAAAAATGTATGTTTTAGCATTAATTAATTAGATTATAAATGTAATCATGTACGTTTTGCCATGAGGACTTTGGTTGAACAATATATGCTCCTTGAGATGATTTGCCGTTAACAAATACATTTTCTGTAGAGAGGGTAATGTTTATCACCTCATGATCTTTAGCACTCTTGAGTAGCGGCCATAAATATTCTGCCACCTCAGTATTAAGGTCTGTTTGAGTATGATCAGAAAATTCTTTAAATACTCCCGGAATATTGTCAACTCCTTCTAGTGAAAACAGTTTTTCTTTAATAGCTTGTAAAACCTCATGTTGTCTTTTTGATCTTGAAAAATCTCCTCCTGCTGACCCATGCCTGGATCTTACAAATTTTAGTGCATCTCCACCCTCCATATGTACAGTGCCTGTTGGGAAATATAAATGTTCATAGCGACATTCGAATTGTTTTTCTAGCTCAAATCCAGAATAATCTGATGATAACTGGGCTACTTCCTCAGCAGTTTTACCGCAAGTATTTAGCTCCTCTCCTTTAATTGGATACCATGAGTCATCTAAGACTTCACTGACCTCAACATCAATCCCGCCCAATTCTTGACCAATAATTCTTTGAAATCCAACAAAATCAACAGCGACATAGTAATCAATGGGTAGTCCCACGACTGTAGTAGCCATGTTTCTTGAGATTGTTGATTTCTTGTCATTATTTTGTCTATCCATATTGTAGGCAGCATTTATTTTATTCTCTGTTCCTCCAGGAAGTGAAACCCAAAGGTCTCTGGGGATAGATATTAATGCTGTTTTTTTATTAGCAAAATCTAGGTGAACAATTTGAATAACATCTGATAGGAATCCTCCTTGATGACCAGCTCCTCCATAGCCTAAAAGCAGAACTGTTAAAGTAGTTTTTTCCCCATTTTCATCCTCATTATTTTTTTCAAGTTGAAATGTTGGAACAAATGAGTTTATTCCATTGTTGTTTTGCTTACTTCCTATGAAATATGTAATTGTGGCAGTTGAGACAATTATTCCAACAATAACTCCCCATAGCCATTTTTTTTCACGAAGTATGTAAAAGAATTGAGTGATTGCATTCATATCTCTCAACAGGATATCTTCTTTGTTTGTTTAAATAAAGAAGGAAGAATGAGTTGGTTAATAAATCAATATTTATGTTCTACAATAGAGTTATTATGTTACCTTCACCAATCAGTTATTATAAAAATCTAGATATCATTAAGCCAAAATGGTCTTTTTTAAAGAAAGTATTTTTTTCTATTCGCTCTCTTTTATCGATGATTTTTCAGAGAATTATGGTTTTACTTCTTTTGTTTTTCAACATTTTTATTTTTAAAGTAAAAATTTATGGTAAAGAAACATTGGATAAAGCAATGAGTGACGGAGCTGTTTTTTTGGGAGTTCACTCTGGCCCTTATCCAGTTGTTGGTAGGGTTTTTCATGATCTTTATCCAGACAAGGAAGTGATCTCAACTTTTTATCATAAAAACAAGATATCGATTTTTCCAATTTACAAAAAGTTTTTTAAGAAGCTTGGTTTTACTATCGTGGCACTTGGTGGAGCAATGAAGCAAATAGATCCAATTCTAAAAGGAGGTGGCTCAATGACTCTATTCTTGGATGCAAGACTACCTGTTCCAGAAAAAAGAACTCAGAAGGTAAAAATGTTTGGAATCGATAGACAGTTGTCTACTGGCCCCTATTATTTGGCCAACAAATATGATTTAAGGGTTGTGCCAATATATGTCAAAAGAGAAGGTTTAACTTTAAACATTCATGTTTTACAGGAAATAGGGCACAAGGGAGTTGATCAAAAAGTATTTATGAATAGTGTTGCCAGTTCACTGGAATATATGATTGAAGACACACTGAAATCTTGGCAAACATATGATGAGTTTTTGTTTGGTAAGGATGATTAGTAGGACAAAGGAGAAATAGACAACTTACCTAATAGTTGAACAGCTATCTCGTTGTATTTACCGATTAATAATAATATTCCAAAAATAATAACAATTGATCCAGAAATATAATTAATATATTTGCTAATCTTTTTATATTTTTTAAGAAACGGAACTATTTTTTCAAATGCTAAAGAGATAATAATAAATGGTGTTCCAAGACCAACTCCAAAACTAACTAAAAGAAGTGTTCCCATGATGGCTGTATCTGCTTGTGCTGACCAATAAAGGATAACTGCGAGTACTGGTCCGATGCATGGTGTCCAGCTAAAACCAAATCCAAGTCCAGTAAAAAATGCATGAAGATTTAAGTTTTTTTCAAAAAAAGTGTGAAGAGGCAATTGTTTTTCTTTTGATAAAAAATTTGATTTAAATAGACCTAAAAGATAAAGACCAAGAAGTATAAAAAATACTCCACTAACTTTTTCAATAATTGGTCTATAGATATTAAATACCCCAATAACTCTTTTTAAAATTAATCCCATGGCGACAAAGCTGCCAATAAAACCTGATACAAAAATCAGCGCTGTTTTTAAAATTTGACCAGAGTTTTCTTTTTCACCCAAGTTTTTGAAAGATATTCCAGATAGATATCCTAAGTATGTTGGCACTAATGGCATGATGCATGAGGCAAAAAAAGTAAGAAAACCAGCTATGTAAGCAGTGATAAAACTAACACTCGAACCATCTAAAGAAAAATTCATATTTTTCATTATACGGTTTTTTTGTAATAAATACTGGTAATCCCACTCACAATTGTTTTATACTGAAGATATTAAAATATCTCTTTAAGGAGGCTATATATGATTAAAAAAAATATTTTATTTATTTTTTTCTTAGCGATTGGTGGTTTTGTTCTTTTTAACTATTTGCCAATGAATAAGCAAGTAGAAGAGGTAGTGGAGAAAGAACCAGAAGTTAAAATGATTGCTCTTTCTGAAATCGAGGAACATGCTGTTGAAACTGATTGTTGGCAAGCAATTGAGGGCAAGGTTTATGACTTCACAGACTATATTGCCAAGGGAATTCATCCAGGTGGAAAATCAATGGTGAAGAGATGTGGCCAAGATGGAACAGATCTTTGGCTAGACATGCCAGGAGAGAAAGAGGAACACTCTGAATATGCTGGAAGTCTTCTTGAGAATTTCTATTTAGGAGAACTAGCTAACTAGTTTTTTGGAGAATAGCTTTTTATTAATTAGTGATGCCCACTCAAAGCTGGCGATCACTAGTGTTACTACTGCTTTCCAGTCAAGCTCTCTGGCAATGAGATGTAAGAATAACATCCAGACAATAACGTAGGTCATGGTGTGGAGTTTTTTCCAGATGTGGCCTAGTTTTGCTATAGAAAAGTCATTTGAGGTAACGAATAGTGGAAAAGATAGAACAAAGGCAATTAGACCAAATACCTCAAAGTAGGTAATAGAAAATAAATTTCCGTTAATGCTGAAAATTGGCAAGAATCTTGACCAGCTGTAGTGAGCTATGGCAAATAGATACATTAGGATGCCGATTTCTTTTCTAAACATCATTAAAATCACCTTAATCGGTAAGAAAATACTCCCAACATTCATTCTTCCCAGTATTCCTGGAACTAAAGTTATCCAAAAAGTAATCAAGCTTAAGTTGGCTGCTTTTTTACCAAAGTCATTCCATGAACGAGCAAAGTTATTTGAGACAATCGTCAGAATAAAAAATCCAACCATGGCTACAACGGAGATATTGAATAACCACTGAAAATATTTTTGTTTTCTAACAACAAAGGTCTCGATTGCTACAAAAAGATTAGTAATAGTTCTAAGCATTATTTTTCTAGTTTTTCAGCTATTCTGGTTAGTTCGTTATATTTAGCAGTTCTTTCACCCCTACTTGGAGCACCAGTTTTGATTTGTCCAGCGTTGGTTCCGACTACCAAGTGAGAGATGGTCACATCTTCTGTTTCTCCACTGCGATGAGAGACAACATTCTTCCAACCAGCGTCTTCACTCATCCTCATTGCTTGAAGAGTTTCTGTTAGGGTTCCGATTTGATTGAGCTTAACGAGTAGGGCATTGCATGCTTTTTTCTCGATAGCTTCTTTAATTCTAGTTGTATTGGTAACTAGTAAATCATCTCCAACATTTTGAATTTTATCTCCAACTTTTTGAGTTAGAGATGTCCAACTAGCCCAGTCATCCTCTCCCAACATATCTTCAAAAGAAGCTACTGGATATTTTCTAGAAAGATCAATGACCCACTCAACCATTTCATCAGGAGTGAGGGTTTTTTTATCTTTTTTCAACTCATAATTTCCGGTTTCTTGGTTATAAAACTCAGTGGCTGCTGCATCAAAACCAATCATTACTTCGTCACCTAGGGAATAACCTGCTTTATCAATAGCTTCTACTATTAAATCTAAGGCCTCTGTGTTTGAGCCAACAGCTGGTGCAAATCCTCCTTCATTACCAACATTAGTGGAGTAGCCCTTGCTCTTAAGAATTTTTTGTAAGTGTTGGAATATTTCTACTCCAGTTCTAATTTTTTTATCCCAGGTTGGAGCAGTCATTGGTAGAACCATATATTCTTGAATATCTGTTGCCCAGCCAGCATGTTTTCCACCATTCATAATATTTAGCATTGGTCTTGGAAGAATAAAATCCTTAGTACCATAGAGTTCTCCAATGTATTCGTATAAAGGTCTATTTTGAGCTTTACTAACTGCCCATGCGAATGCAAGAGAAACTCCCAAGATAGCATTTGCGCCGATTTTTTCTTTTTTCTCTGTTCCATCTAGTTCAATCATGAATTTATCTAAAGAAGATTGATTGTAATCATTTCCAACCAAATTTTGCTTGAGAATTGTGTTTACGTTGTCTACAGCTTTCAAAACGCTTTGACCAAGATACAGATCACCACCATCTCTTAACTCTAGTGCTTCATGAGCTCCAGTGGAGGCACCACTGGGAACAGTGGTTCTACCTATAAATCCTCCATCGACCGTAATCTCTACTTCTACAGTAGGATTTCCTCTGGAATCTAGTACTTGTCTGCCATATACATCGGTAATTTTCATTGTTTCCTTTTTTATAACTAAAACAAAGGTATAATACATCTTTAGATAACCACTTAAAAGTGTCTTTGGAAAAATTATGTTAATGAGAATCAATAAATATTTAGCTAGTCGAGGAGTTGCTTCACGAAGAAGAATCGATGAACTCGTTGAAAGAAAAAAAGTTTTAATCAACGGTTCAGTAGCAAGACTTGGTGACAAGGTTAATGATCAAAAAGACACTGTTCAATTTGGTAAAAAGATTTTTACCCCTTCAAAAACTCCTCAAGTGTATGAGCACTGGATGGTTTATAAACCAGTGGGTTATGTGAGCACAACCTCAGATCCAACCGGAAAGCCAGTGGTTACGTCTCTTGTAAAAAGCAAGCAACGTCTTTATCCAGTAGGCAGGCTTGATGTTGATTCAGAAGGAATGATAATTTTGACCAATGATGGCAAGCTAACTAACAAGCTAACTCATCCTAGTCGTCATTTGGCAAAAACATATAGAGTTTGGGTAAGTGGAAAAATAACTAGAAATGGATTAAATCAGATTCGCAGAGGGATGAGAATGAAAAACTTTAAGGTTGCTCCAGCTGAGGTTGAGATAATAGAGAAAGAGGATAATTCTGCTGTTTTAGAAATAGTTCTTTATCAAGGTCTTAATAGACAGGTTAGAAGAATGATGAAGGCCTTAAATCTGTATGTTAAAAAACTATCTAGAGTTGCTATAGGATCTCTAGAAATTGGTGAGTTGAGGCCAGGTCAATCAAAACTTTTAACCAAGCAAGATCTTGAATTATTTTTTCCTAGTGAATTTTAATTAAATTAGTTAAAATGATAATTATGAAAAACAAAAGAATTATTTTTTTGATTGTTTTGATAGTATTGGGCTGGCTTGTTGGTGGCTGGGCTAGGAACTGGTATAGCAAGTCTAAAAAATTTAAATCATTTAGAACTGATTTCTCTGACATAAGTATTGATTTAAATAATCTTACTCAAGGAAATGTTGGTAAAGATGATATCCCAGATATTCCAGAACCAAAATTTACCTCTGTTAAAAATGCCAAACTAAATGATTCAGACAAGGGAGTCTTGGTTGATATAACTGGTAGCAAACGTTTTTATCCTCTTAATATTTTAACTTGGCATGAAGTGATTAATGACTTTATGGCAGGAGTACCATATGCGGTTACTTATAGTCCTTTTTGTGAGTCAATCTCTGTATTTAGGAGTAGCACAGAGGATCAAGGTTTAAAGTTTAGAGCCACTGGGTTTTTGTATAAATCTAATCTAGTTTTTTATGATACCAAAACAGAAAGCTTTTGGTCTCAAGGATTAGGTCAAGCTATTGCTGGAAATTTTAATGGTAATCGCTTGGATTTAGTTAAAAACACTCAGGTTTTAACCTTTGAAAATATTAGAAAAAATCATTTCGATGCAGAGGTTTTAAGTGAAGATACTGGATATTTTAAAAATTATAGCTTTAATCCATATAGTGGATATTTGGATACTCCAGAAATTCCTGATTTTGCCAAATACGAAAATAAAAGATTCCCTGCAAAGGAAATGATGTATGTTGTGCAGTTAGGAGAGAAATCATTGGTTTTCCCAATAGATGATCTTCCTGAAGAAGAGATCAGATATAGGAGTTTTGAGGGAGAGGTTCTTAGAGCTGGTAAGGTTGGTTCTGAAATTGTTGTTACCAAAGATGGTGAAAGAGTTGGAGGTTATCCTCAGATGTGGTTTTGTTGGGCAGAGCTGCATGAAGACAATGGGGTGGTTTGGGACATAAAGTTGGAAGAAGCAAATAGGATTGATAATGAAAAAGATTTATAAATCAAAAGTCTTTCACGGAAATAAAGATGGTTCGAAGATATCTTATCCTACAGCGAATCTAGATCCTAGTGTTTTGCCAGAATCACTTAAAAGAGGTGTTTATGCAGGCTGGGTAGAAGTGGGTGATAGGGTGTTGCCGGGCGCAATATATTTTGGCCCAAGGCTAGTTAAGGGTGAAGATAAAGATATTTTAGAGATATATATTTTAGATTTTTCTGCTGAAATATATGGAGAAGAAATCTCGTTTATTCTAGAAGACCACATTAGAGATGTAATGGATTTCACTGATTTTTCTTTGCTTAAGGATCAGATTGAAAAGGATATTAAAAAAATTAAGCAAGTTTTAAATGTTTAAAAAAATTAGCTACGGTCCTTTGTTTATTATTTTAGCGGCAGCGCTTTGGGCGTTCGATGGAGTTATTCGTCGTAGTCTTTTTGTTTTACCACCATTACAGATAGTTTTTTTAGAACACTTGGTTGGATCACTGTTTTTATTACCGATTATTCTTAAGCTAAAATTATCAGATTTTAAGCAAGTTTGGAAAGAAGTATTAATAATTGTTGTTTTTAGTGGTCTGCTTGGTACATTATTGTTTACAGCAGCTTTACAAAAAGTATTCTTTATTTCTTTTAGTGTGGTGTTTTTACTACAAAAACTTCAACCCTTGTTTGCTATTGGTTCTGCAAAAATATTATTAAATGAAAAGCTTTCTAAAAAATATTGGTTGTGGGCAGCAATCTCTTTAATTGCTGCCTACTATATAACCTTCCCAACAGGAGCTATTTCGATCAGTGAACAAGGAGATAATATTACGGCTGCCCTCTATGCTTTGGGAGCGGCTTTTTTCTGGGGAGTATCTACAACTTTTTCCAAGAAGATTCTAAAAAAAGTTGATGCTAAAAAAGCCACAAGCTTTAGGTTTTTAGGAACAACTATTTTGGCTGGAATTATTTTATTTACTTTTCAAGGCAGTAGTTTTATTATCCCAAACCTATCTCAATGGATGCATTTAGTATTTATTGCTCTTTCGACAGGCATGATTGCTTTATACCTTTATTACAAGGGTTTAGCTAAAACTCCCGTTAGAGTTTCAACTCTTTTGGAATTAGTTTTCCCAATCTTGGCAATCGTGATTGATGCAGTGATGTACAAGACTTACCTAGTTCCAACTCAATATCTTTTTGTTGGAGTTTTATTTTTCTCTCTTTCAAGAATCGTTAAGTTTGAGAAGCAAGCCGAATAGTTCTTCTAAATTATTAATGTGGTTTTCACAAACAATTTTATTTTCAGTTAAATTTTCTCTAGTAATTTGAATAGGGACAATATTTTTAAATTGTTTCAGTTCTGAAAGAATTGATGGTTTATCATCAATAATTATTGTTCCAGATGGTAAGTTTTCTAAGAGCTGAGAATCAATCTTTCTACGCATAATATATAGATATTCTTCATCAAAAAATCTCAAAAGATTATTTGACGCTATTTTATGTAACTGAAAACTCTCATAACCTTCCGAGAAGATTCCTAATGAAAAACCTTGTTTTTTAAGATTTGTTAAAACCCGTGGGACTTCTTTGTATAAGCAAAGCTCAATATTTTTTTTATTTAGAAAAATTTCTTTTATTTTTTTTAAATCATGGTTATATTTTTTTGCTAGTAAGCTCAGGTATTCGTCTACTGAAAAGTCACTGCCTTTTTTTAATTGATGATAATAATCACTTCTATTCTTTTTTATTTCCAGATCATTAATTTTTAAAAAATTGGCTAGAGTTTCATCCTGAATTTTTCTGAAGAGAACAGTATTAATAAGGGTATCGTCGATATCAAATAGTATGAGGTTTTTCATGTTAAAAATTAGTATACATTAGTGAATTTATTTTTTAGGTTTTAATTCTTTGTCTTTTTTTGAAAAGGCAGCAGCAGCTATTAGGGTTGTGATTGGAGCAGCAAGCACAACACCGATTGAACCAGTTAATGTTCTCACTATTTCTTCAGCTACTATTTCAAGATTAATTATTTGTTGAGGATTAGCATCAGAAGTAAAAAACAAAAGGAGTAGTGGTAGAGAAGCACCCGCATAGACCAATACAAGTGTATTAACCATGGATGAAATGTGATCTTGGCCAACTTTCATAGCTCTAGTGAAGAGATCTTTAAATGATGATTTTGGATTTACCTCTTTGAGTTGTTGCACAAATGAAGCTTGAGATACAGCTACATCATCTAATGTACCGAGTAAACTGATAATAATTCCGGCTAATAAAAGTCCTCTAATATCTAGAGAGTCATCAGTCATTACACTCAGGAACCCAGCTTCTTCACTGGAGAAACCAGTTAAATGTGCAGAAAGCATAAAATTGGCTGCAAGTAATCCAGATAATAGTAGTGAAATCATTGTTCCGGCTACTGCTACATGAGTTTTCTTTTTAATGCCATGAGATAAATAGAATGTTATTGGAACAATAATCAAAGCTCCAGCAAGAGCAACAAACAGGGGATTATATCCTTTAAGAATTAAGGGAATAATCATTCCGAAAATAATTGCAAAAGATGAAATGAGGGATAAAAGAGAACGGATTCCCCACCACTTACCAATGGCCACCACAAGAAAAACGAATATCAGGGATAGTTTTAGTAATGCCGGTCTTCGAACATAATCAGTGATTATCCAGTTCTGTTGTTCAATATTTTGAATAGTAACTCTTTGACCTGTTTCATATGGATTCCATCTGGAAAATGGTTGTTCTTGATTTAATATTTCCAAATATTCATCTGAGTTAGTTATTTTTAATTCTAGCTTTTGAAATTCTTGAGAGGAATCTCCATCCAGAGACTTTCCTTGATCAAGGATTTTGGTAATAATAGCTTCTTTACTACTTTGCATAATGATTCACTCAGGTATTATTATTAATAAGACTACATTTAATTATATAGGAAAAAAACATGACAGACTCACTCACAGGCCCACAGCTATTTAAAACTAAATCACCCTTAAAACCAAAAATAGATAAAGAGGTTCCATTCGTTAATCAGGAAAGATACTCTGGTAAAAAACCAGTTACTCTTTTAATTCTTGATGGCTGGGGTATTGGTCCAAAGACTGCCGGTAATGCAATTGAGTTGGCTAAAACACCCACAATGGATTATCTATGGGCAGAGTATCCACACACCAAACTTGGTGCTAGTGGGGAGTCTGTGGGTCTTCCAAAGGGAGTTGATGGTAATTCAGAAACCGGCCATATGAACATTGGTGCTGGAAAAATAGTTCAGCAAAATCTTCCTAGAGTTTCAAAAGCTATAGAAACAGGAATATTTTTTAAAAATGAAGCTTTATTAAATGCAATGAATAGAGTGAAAGAAACAGGCGGTAGACTCCATCTGATGGGATTGGTTGGTCCAGGATTTGTTCATTCTAGCACTGAGCATTTAAAAGCTTTATTAAAAATGGCTAATGATCAGGGTGTTTCACAAGTTGATGTTCATGCTTTCACTGATGGTAGAGATTCTCCAGTAAATATTGGCTTACCTAGCCTACAAAACCTAGAGGTTTATATGGAAGACCTAGGAGTTGGAAGACTAGCTTCAATCATGGGTAGACTTCACTCAATGGATAGAGATAGAAACTGGGATAGAACTCAAAAAGCCTACGAAGCTATTACTGAGGGCAAGGGCGAGTTAACTGATGACTGGCAATCAGCACTTCAAAGATCTTATGATCGTAAAGTTGCTGATGAGTTTGTTGAACCAATTGTTATTAAAAGAGAAGATGGTAGTTTACCAACAATCGAGGACAAAGATGCTGTTATTTTCTTCAATTTCAGAGTCGATCGTCCTAGACAATTGTCTTGGGCCTTTGTTTTAAATGATTTTGAATACAGGGATTTGAGTGGAGGTAGTTGTGGTCAGGCTCTAACTGAAGAACAGCTAAAATCAGGAGAGGTTAAAACCTTTACTAGAGCTAAAAAATATCAAGATTTACTTTTTGTTACCATGACTGATTATGACAGTGCTATGGATGTGCCAACTGCATTTGAAAGACAAGATATCGATATGAATCTAGGAAAGTTTTTATCTGACAAAGGAGTTAGACAATTAAGGCTTACCGAGACAGAAAAAGAAAAAATGGTTACTTACTATATAGACGGTAAGAGCGAAGAATCCCTTCCGGGGGAGCATGTTGTGATTTTTTCATCAAAGAAAGTTGCCTCATATGTTGATGCACCAGAGATGTTAGCAAGAGAAATAGGACTGACATTGGTTGAAGAAATCGGGAAGAATAGTTTTGATGCAGCTGTTGTAAACATCTGTAATGGAGACATGGTTGGTCATACTGGTGATCTTGATTCAGGAATAAAAGCTTGTGAGGTTGTGGATGAGCAGGTGAAAAACATTGTTGAAGCTGTTTTAAAGACAGACGGTATTTTAATCATTACTGCAGATCATGGAAATGTAGAAGAGATGATCGACAATGAGACAGGAGAAATAGACACAGCCCATTCAATTTACCCGGTTCCTTGCATTTTTGTTTCAAAAGATTTGCAGGGCAAACCAGTTGAACTAAATCAAGGAGTGTTGGCTGATCTTGCTCCAACAATGATTTCTTTACTTGGTCTTGAAAGGCCAAACGAGATGACTGGTAAAACTTTATTGATAATCGAGGAGTAGTTTTTCGTTCTTTCTTCGTGTTTATAAAAGGTGTAAGCTCTCCTCATGGTCAATGTTAATAAAACACCATTAGCAGCTCGCTTAAGACCTAATTCCTTAGAAGATTTCATGGGTCAAACCCATCTAGTTGGTGATGATAAACCACTTAGGGTGATGTTGGAGCTTGGAATAATTTCCAACATGATTTTTTGGGGTCCACCAGGAGTTGGTAAAACAACTTTGGCTAGAATCTTAGCTCATAAAACAGGACATACCTTTGTTGAGTTGTCAGCGGTGAGCGCTGGCAAAGGTGATGTTAGAAAAATTGTTGAAGAAACTCAAAAACAACGTCAGTTAACAGAGTCATATACATCCCCAGTTTTATTTTTAGATGAAATTCATAGGTTTAACAAAGCACAGCAGGATTATCTTCTTCCTTACGTTGAAGACGGCACTCTCATTCTTATTGGAGCAACTACAGAGAACCCAAGTTTTCAAATAATTTCACCACTTCTTTCTAGAGCCAGAGTTTATGTTCTAGAGTCTCTCAAAGAAGAAGAGATGAAGTCTGTAATGGATAGAGCTATCAAGCTTTTCAAAAAAGAAACTGGTCAAAAGAAACTTGGTATCAAAAAAGATGCTAAAGATTGGTTATTAAGATTTGCTGATGGAGATGCCAGACAATTATTAACTATTCTTGAACACACCTTTTCTCTTTATGGAGATTTTTCCTTAAATAACTTGAAGAATGCTTTGCAATCCCAACATCTTCGTTATGATAAGCATGGAGAAGAACACCACAACACTATTAGTGCTTTTATCAAAAGCATGAGAGCTAGTGATGCTGACGCCGCTGTTTATTATTTAGCCAGAATGGTTGAAGCGGGAGAAGACCCTTTGTTTATTGCTCGCAGAATGGTGATTTTTGCTTCTGAGGATATTGGGATGGCACAACCAACAGCATTAGTTGTGGCCAATGAGGTTTTTAAATCCTGTCAGGTAATTGGCTACCCAGAGTGTGCAATTAACTTATCACACGGAGCTATTTATTTAGCCAAGGCTAAGAAAGATCGAAGAGCTTATGATGCCCTAAGATCTGCCCAGGAAGATGTAAGGAAGTTTGCCAACCTACCAATTCCCAATGAGCTAAGAAATCCTGTGACATCTCTAATGAAGAAACAGGGCTACGGCAAAGGATACGAGATGTATCCAAAGAACGTTAATTTATTGCCTGATAAATTAAAAAAGAAGAAATATTTCCCCCCAATAAAGAAATAGTCCCTTTCTTGCTGATTTTTCAGATCCAGAGTACAATACCAGAGTTATATGCACCCATAGTTTAATGGATAGAACGGTGGTTTGCGGAACCATTGATCCAGGTTCAATTCCTGGTGGGTGCACAATTAAAAATCCTATTAGTCGAGCTTCAAATCTGCTACACTAGATTAATGAAGCTAGATCAACATTTTTTCCAAACAGGTCATAGTTCAGAACAAGCTGCCGAAATTCTCAAAAAAGGCGTTTCAAATAAAATTGACCATAAAAAAGAGTACAGCGTTTTCAAGATTTTCTTATCCCAATTAACTTCTCCACTAATATATATTCTTCTTTTTGCTGGTTTAGTTACCATTTTCATGAAGGAGTATGTTGATGCTGCAGTCATTCTTTTTGTGGTTGCTGTTAATACTTTTCTTGGTTTTTATCAAGAGAAAAAGGCAGCCAAAGCACTTGATGCACTCAAAACCTTTTTAAAGCCAAAGGCATTGGTTATTCGTGATGGAGAAAAGAAAACAGTTTCTTTACACGAAATTGTTCCTGGTGATATTTGTTTGATCTCTGCTGGTCAGAGCATTCCTGCTGATGGAGTGATTGTGATGTCAGAGGATCTGAAAATATCAGAAGCTATTTTAACTGGTGAGAGCAAAGCTGTTAAAAAGTTTTCTGAGGATAAAGAACTTGAAAATTTCTCAGATTTGAAAATGGTTCATCCTCATGAAAAGAAATCTAATCACTATGCATATATGGGTACAACCGTTATGTCTGGCGTTGGAAGATTGTTGGTTATTAAAACAGGATCAAAAACAGAGATTGGAAAAATAGCACATACACTCATTACTTTGGAAGAAAAACCAACTCCATTGCAAATGAAACTAGCTAACCTATCTAAGTTCTTATCGATTATTGTAGCTGTTGGTGCGGTCATTATTCTTGCTCTCGGACTATTGCGAGGAGAGAGTTTCTTAACGATGTTGGAAACATCAGTCGCTATTGCTGTTTCTGCTATTCCAGAAGGATTAGTTGTTAGTTTGACAGTGGTCTTATCTTTGGGAATGCAGAAGATATTTAAACAAAAATCTTTAGTTCGAAGACTACTTGCTGCAGAAACCTTGGGTAGTGTGACGACGATTTGTTGTGACAAGACAGGCACCTTAACTGAAGGAGTGTTAACCGTTGCTCAAGCCTTAGGAAACAAAGAATATTTGGTTAGAGCTTCAATATTTGCTAATGATGAAGTTGATGAAGTTGGAGATGCTTTAGCTTCTTGGGCAAAGGAAGAGCTAAAAAAAGGTGAGGCTTGGACAAAGACAGATACAGTAGAGAAGTTTAGGGAACAGTGCAAGAGAATAGAGAATATTCCTTTTTCATCAGAAAAAAAATATGCTGCAACTTTAGTTAAAAAAGGTAAAGAGTATCACGCCTTCATGATTGGTGCCCCAGAGTTAATTCTTTCAAAGTCTGGATTATCTGATGTTCAAAAGAAGGTTGAGATGGCAAGGCTAGAAGAGCTAGCTAAACAAGGCTATAGATTGGTGGCTGTTGCTCATAGGAAGATTTCTAAAAAGATTAAATTAACCTCTATTAAAAATCTTGATTGGCAGGGAGTGTTTGCTTTCGAAGATCAAATTAGACCGGGTGTTGCTAGTGCGTTGGAGATGGTGAAGAAGGCAGGCGTCAAGGTGAAGGTCATTACTGGTGACTATGCAGAGACAGCGATAACGGTCCTCGGGAAGATTGGTTTCTCTGAAAAAGAATTGGCTGCAAAACATATCATGACAGGAGATGAGTTAAGAAAACTTTCGTTAAAACAATTAAAAGAAAAGCTGCCTGGAATTGTTTTGTTTGCTCGTACAACCCCTGATCAAAAACTAAAGATTGTTCATGCTCTGCAAGAAATGCATGAAGTTGTAGCCATGACAGGCGATGGAGTTAATGACTCTCCTGCTCTTAAAGCTGCTGAAATAGGGGTGGTGGTTAATGAGGCTAGTGATGTTTCTAAAGAAACAGCAGACATGGTTTTATTAGACAGTAACTTCCGTTCTATTGTGATGGCTATTAGAGAGGGTCGGATTATTGTTGAAACAATGAAAAAGATTATTACCTATCTTTTAACAGACGTTTTTTCAGGCCTCATTATGTTTGGTGGTAGTTTATTAATGGGCTGGCCTTTACCAATCACAGCTATTCAGATTTTATGGGTTAACTTAGTTGAAGACGGTTTACCAGGGCTATCACTAGCCTTTGAGGAAAGTGATGATGATGTGATGAAAGACAAGCCTCGTCGTCAAGATTCTTCAATTTTTGATTCAGAAATGAAATCAGTGATTGCGATTATTGGTTTAGTAGATCTTTTCTTACTTGTTCTTTACGCTCATCTGAGGAAGATTGGTATGCCAATGGTAGAGATTAGAACTATTCTTTTTGTACTTCACTCTACCGACTCATTACTTTATCTATTCTCAATTAAAAGCTTACGTAAAAATATCTGGCAAACAAATATTTTTGATAACAAATTTATGGTGGTGTCAGTACTAATGAGTTTTGCAATTATGTTCTTTAGTGTTTACTGGGGTCCATTACAGAACCTGCTTTCCACGGTTAGTTTGCCTGCAAATGTTATGTTTGGCCTGATTGCTGTAGGTTTTGCTCAACTAGTTTTAGTGGAAATAATTAAGTGGGTATTTATCCACAGGCCAAAAAACAAAACAGTCGAGGTATAATTCTCATTACAGGAAGGGTCGCATAGTGGTCCATTGCACTGGTTTCGAAAACCAGCGCCCGCAAGGGCTTCGTGAGTTCAAATCTCACCCCTTCCGCAATATGAAAAAAATTAAATTTATATATTTTGATCTTGGTGGGGTAATTGTTGATCATATTTCTGGACTAATAAAAACTGCTGAAAAATTTAACTTAGACAAAGTTGAGGTTATTTCTCTTTTTAAAAAACATGCAAATGATTTAGATAGGGGCTTGTTGTCTTTGGGTGAGCTTGAAGAGATTTTTGATAAAAAGTTTGATATCAGTAATAAACTTGATAAAAAACTAGGTGAGTTTATTGTCGATAATTTTAAGATAATTCAAGAAACTCATGACTTAATTTATGAGATAGCCAATGATATTAGTATTGGAATATTATCAAACGTTTCAGAAGATATATTTAATTATGTTGAAAAAAACAAATTGATTCCAAGTGTAGCTTACGACTCTCTCATAGTTTCTGCAAAGTTAAAAGTAATTAAACCAGAGAAAAAAATATTTGATATTGCACTTTCTAAATCAAAATATTCTTTAGAAGAAGTTCTTTTTATTGATGATAAATTAGAAAACATTGATGCTGCAAAATCTCTTGGATGGAAAACAGTATTATTTGAAACTAATAACCCACAAAAATCTGTCAATGAAATAAAAAGAGTTATTGGTTTGGACATATAAGTATTTAATGTTTTTTCTAAGGGTTTAGATTTTTTATTACCTACTTGCAAATAATATTTTTAATCCTATATACTCACAGCTAGTGATCATCTCATTCTATAAAAACTAGCTTTTAAATTCCGCCCAAATAGGCGGATTTTTTTTGGCTAAAAATGAAAGGCGGGCAGCATGTCAGAAAGACAGAAGAGGAAAGAAGAGCGTTATCTCAAAAGAGAAACAATAATGGGTTTACAGCAATCCCTTATTAAGGAAGGTCAGCCTCACTTGGAATTAGAATATAGGGTAGAAGGAGATCAACCCCTTTTGGTTCTTTTAGTTGGTGACTTACACATTGGACACGCAGCCACTGACTATGAGGAACTAAAAAAGCTTAGAGATTTTCTTTTAAATGATGAAGAATTTGTCGTTGGATTAGATGAAGAAGGTGAGCCAATTACTATTAAGACAGATAATGTCAAAATAATTTTCTTGGGTGATGAGATAGAAGGTGTAAAGCAAAAATATCTCACCACAAACATCATGGGTCTTACCATGGACATGCAGGAACAACTTGACTATTTTAGAGACAAAATCTTGAAGCCCTTAGCTGATGCTGGAAAAGTGATAGGCATGGTGAGTCACTACTGGGGTCATCCTGGATGGGCTCATGAAGCAACAACTATGGATCCATGGTCAATGCTTGCTGATGCATGTGATGTTGAAACAATTCTTAATGGTGGGCTAGTGAATTTTGTTTTTGATGATGGGCAAGAGTCGTCAATTGAGATCAGGCATAATCCATCCGGAAAAAGTATGTACGATCCGTTATATGGTGCTAGAAATGGACTTTTAAAGAAGTCTGAGCCAGCTCGTGCTGAAGGTAGTGCTGCAGCACATATTCACCAGCAAGCCGTTGGTAAAGAACATCATGCAGGGTCCAAGTATCCATTCTATATGGTTTCTTCTGGAACAATAAAATCAGTTAATACTGAGTTGCCAGTAGATCAGTTTGGAGTAAGACTTGGAAAGCCATACTCAACTGGTAAGGGTATGACTAGTGTGATGATGACGAGGCCCACTGGTAGGTATAAGAAGAGGAATAAGGATGTAGTTAATACGCCGCTGCCAACACTAAGACACGCTTCTATTGCACAGAAGGGGTTGGAGTTACTCAATGAAGCAGAAAGAGTGGGAATAACAAGGGAGCTTAAAGAAAGAATTTTGGCAGAATTTGGTGAAGAGCCAAATATCGAATGGTCCACCAAGCAATCTGAAGAAACCCCCGGAGAAATGGAGGGTGTTCCAAAAGGAAAGGCTTTGGAGAAATTAAAGAAAAATGGTTTCAATGGTGATGATTTGGAAAGAGAAAAGGTTTGGTCAAAACTTAGATTTAATATCGAAACAGAGCTGCCCATTCTTCTTCAATTTATTTCCAATGCAAGAATTGGTAGTAATAAGCAAGTGGATGGTTTTGGAAAGGTAAATAAATTCCAAAGAGATCATGTGATCAACAATCCACACTCTGTGGTTTTATATCTTAGAAATCTAATAGATAGTGCTGCTGGAAAATTACCAGAGAGAAGAGATGTTTTGGATAAAATAGCCAGACTAATTACAAGAGCAGGAGATAAGGGCTTGGCTTTGCTTTTGGATTCAAATCTTAGAGACGATCAATGGAAAAGAGGTGATGATCCAATTCCTCCAGGAAGTTATTTGTCCAGAAAAGCAGATATTCCTTTAATGCATCATTTATCACAAATTGAGTTGGCTGTTGGCTCTAAAGATGCTCCACCATACACCGTTACAGCTTTAGATAAACTTGGCAATCATGGTTCTTTCTCTAGACCAACTTTTGGCTTGAGAAGAAATTATGATTTATATATGCATGATAAACCAGGAATTGTGGTTGGCGGACATATGCAGAATGCTGGAACACAAATGTTTTACGACAAGTTTAACCCAGAAACAGATTATCCCACTCTAATTGCACCTGGATGGTGGTCTAATAGTGTTGATACCATGGGTAAAGGAAATGTAAGCAGAGGAGCTGTTCCAGGACAAGCAGCAATTCTTTTCCCACAAGAGAAGAAAGGTGACCACTTGGTTTACCCAACCAATGATGTCGAAGAGAGTAATTTATTATTTGATGCATTCATGCTTTTAGTAGGTTTAGAAAAGATGGGATTATTAGAAAAAGTAGAGGGAAAATAATTTATGAGTAGTTTACATATAGTAGATCATCCTTTTGTTGAAGATTCTTTGAGTCATTTGAGGGATGTGAGAACAAATCTTGAAAAATTTAGAGAGTATTCAGACAGAATCTGTAGCTTTCTTTTTGCAGAAGCAGTCAAGGGTCTTGATTTTAGAACCGAGGAGATCAAAACTCCTTTAAAGAAAACCACTGTTTCTAAAATAAATGATGAGGTCATTGTTGTTCCTGTTTTGAGATCAGGAGTAGCCATGCTTTTTGGAGCAATGAAGCTATTACCTAGAATAAAAGTGGGATTTGTAGGAATGGAGAGAAATGAGGAAACTGCCATTGCTAGAGAGTATTACTGGAAGTTACCAAAAATAACATCTAACTCAGTAGTGATTATTACTGATCCAATGCTGGCAACTGGTGGATCAATAGCTCATTTAATAAGAAGAGTTGCTAAAGAAAATCCCAAATCCATAAGGGTGGTGAGCGTGGTTTCTGCACCCGAAGGGGTAAAGAGATTGAGAGAAGAGTTTCCAAAGCTAGATATAGATATTTTTACTGCTAGCTTAGATGAAAAATTGAATAGTAAAAAATATATAGTTCCAGGTTTGGGAGACTATGGTGATAGATATTTCGGAACAGAGTAGGTTTTTCTTTTGTTAGTATCTTTATAATCATTATAAGATATAATATTCTTTCTGGCTAAACGGAAGTTCTTAGATTTTTAATAGACACTAAGCATTATGTCCGGATTTATTTTAAAGAGTTTGTAGGGTTAGTCAGCTGCAGAGACTCAAAAGAGGACATTAAAATGTTTACCTCACAAGATAGTACTAATCAAGCACAGGATCCAAGTAAACTTTACGTTGGTAACCTCGTGTACACTTTGACTGAAGAAGAACTCAAAGACATGTTTGGCCAATATGGTCAAGTTGAAGAATGTAAGTTAATTACTGACTTCAGAACAGGTCGTTCTAAAGGTTTCGCTTTTGTTAAATTCGCTACTGCAGAAGATGCAGCTAGTGCAATGGAACAATTAGCAGATCAAGACGTTCAAGGTCGCAAGCTTTTCATTAAGATTGCTCAACCTCCAAGACCAAGAGAAGACCGTGGTGGAAACCGTGGTGGATTCCGTGGTGGAGACAGACGTGGCGGAAGCCGTGGCGGAGACCGTGGTGGGTACCGTAACTAATTTTTTAAATTAAAAAATGCAAACCCCATGCTTTAAGCATGGGGTTTTTGTTTGCCAAGAATCAGGTTATTATTTAACTCATGAAACTAACGCCTACCATTTATTCAGTTTCTGATTATCTAGATTTACTTAATGAAAAACTGGGTGATTTTGAGATGGCTGTTCAGGGAGAAATAACTTCTTTAAGTCTTCGTAACCATGCATATTTTTCACTTACAGATAGTAAGTCTAAAGAAAAATCTGTTTTAGGCTGTGCTCTTTGGCAGTTTCGTTTACAGAGATTGCCATTTACTCTGGAAGAAGGTATGGAGGTTCAAATAATTGGTAAGGCCAATATTTATAAACCCTCTGGTAGACTGACTTTTATTGTTGAGCATATTATTCCAGTTGGAGAGGGAGCTTTGCAAAAAGCCTTTGAGGCTTTAAAGAAAAAACTAGAAGATAAAGGATATTTTGCTGATGAAAGAAAACAAGAACTACCAAGATTTCCGGTTAAAATTGGTTTATTAACTTCAGAAACAGGAGATGCTATTCGTGATTTTAAAAAACACTTAGGCAGCTTTGGTTTTAATGTTTTTCATAGAGACATTAGGGTAGAAGGAATCTACGCTATTGATTCAATTGTAGAGGGAATTAGATGGTTTAATGAACATCCAGAGATAATGAATGAAGAGCTAGATGTTTTAGTTTTAACCAGAGGAGGAGGAAGCTTAGAAAGTCTTCAGGCTTTTAATTCGGAAGAGGTTGCACAGGCTATCTATGCTTCAAAAATACCAGTAGTTTCTGCAATTGGACATGAGAGAGATATTACTATTGCTGATTTAGTGGCAGACGCCAGAGCATCGACTCCAACAGATGCTGGTAGATTGCTTTCAGAAAACTGGCGATCTTCAGAACAAAGAATAATTCATTTCTCTCAAAGCTTTACTAGGATGATGGAAAAGATAATTAACAGTCATAAAGAAAAGATGGATAATCAGTTAGAAAGAATGATTAGCAGATTTTTTTCAAAAATGGATTATTTTTTTGAGAAAAGAAATTATTTTTCTCAATCTATTTCTAGCCATTTTCAAAAAATGATTTTTCATTTTAAACAAAACTTGGATTTGGTAGAAAAACAGCTACTGTCAAATGATCCAAGTTTAAAATTAAAACAAGGCTATAGTCTTGTTAAAGATGAAAATGGAAAAATAGTGAAGTCTGTAAAAAAAATAAACGAGAAGCAAAAAATATTAGTAACAGTTTCTGACGGAGGCTTTAAAGCAATCGTTGATAAAAAGGAGTTATGAAAAAAGATAAAAAATTTTCAATGAATCAAGCTATGAAAAAATTGGAAGAGATAAACGAATGGTTTCAGGATGAGGACATTGATTTGGATGAAGGACTACAAAAATTACAAGAAGCTCAGGAATTAACAAAGCAAGTTAAGAAAAGACTCTCTGAAGTAGAAAATAAATTTATTGATCTTAAAAAAGATTTTCAAGAAGAGGTTGGTGAATAGATTTTACTTGTAGTCAAATAGCGTATCCACCTCCACTGGTCCCACACTATTGATAAATCTTTGTTCAAAATCATCAACTTCTCTATCTCCATTGTCATAGACAAATATAACCAAGACTACGTCATCAATTTTTCTAAAGTATTCAAAGCCAGCTTCGTCTCTTGGTATATAGAACATTTCATCGTTTACTTTTGCATAATTAGTTTTTATTTGCTCTGGGTCACTAGAAACAGGAGTTGTTTCTAAGAATGTTTCCAAGTCAGTATTAACTCCTCTTTTTTCAATTCCTACAACGAAGGCGTACTCATTGGCAAATGGAATATCATAGCCATCTCCGAATGAAGCAATAAAGTGTTTTCTAACTCCATTATCAGTAAGGAAGTCAGTTACGATATTAGTCCATTCTTTTGGAGCTTGAACATATAAATCTCCAATTTGTCTTGTTTCCAAATCTTCTCTTTTGTAAAGTTTTAAACCACTCTTTTTAAACATGACTTGAACTTCTGCTTGAGTCTCATTAAACTCCTTTCGAAGCTGCATGTGTTCCCAGAGCAAAAAAGAAAAACTGCCAATAATAATAATAAGTAGTGATTCCCATTTTTTAAAATTTAAAGTCTGGTAAAATTTTTTTACAAATAAGGAGGATTTTTCAATGATTTCTGTTTTTTTCATTTTTATTCTTTCTTACATTTATATACAGTTTGTCATCTAAAATACGGTATACTACAAAAGATGTCCCAAGTTCAACAGGTGAAAGACGCAAATGACATTATTCAGGTAATTGGGGAGCGAATCAAGCTGCAAAGATCAGGCTCTAGTTACAAGGCTCCTTGCCCCTTTCACAGTGAAAAAACTCCATCATTTTTTGTTAGTGATCAGCTACAGCGTTATCGATGTTTTGGTTGTTCCGAAACGGGTGATGTTTTAGATTTTTTACAGAAATATGAAGCCATGAGCTTTGGTGAGGCTTTAAAATATTTGGCCGATCAGGGCGGTATTCAATTAGAAGAATTTCAAAGAACCAGTGAAGATGATTTGCGTGAAAGATTGTTAGCTATTTTAAATTTAGCCAAAGAATATTATCACTACCTTCTTACTTCTCACTCGGTTGGTAAAAAAGCAAAAGAATATTTAAAGGAGAGATTAATTTCTCAAGAATCAATTAACTTATTTCAACTTGGTTATTCAATGCCATCATGGGATGGATTAGTAAAGTATCTGCATCATAAGAAAAAATATCCACTAGAAGAGATAGAGCAGACAGGCCTAATTATTAAAGGCAGAGGTGATAGATATTACGATCGTTTCAGAGGAAGAGTAATGTTTCCTTTAAAAGATCATCGTGGAAGAGTGGTCGGTTTTTCTGGAAGACTTTTGGAAAAAGAAGCAAAAGAAGCAAAATACATTAATACTCCTGAGACAAAGTTGTATCACAAGTCAAAAATGCTTTTTGGATACAAGGAGCTTTTGAATGAGATAAGGAAAAAAGAGGAAGTAATCGTAGTTGAAGGAGAGTTTGATGTTGTTTCTTCAGCTCAATCACATGTAAATAATATTGTTGCCATTAAGGGATCTGCTTTAACAAAAGATCAAGTTAAATTGCTTGCTAGAATCGCTAAGAAAATCATTCTTTGTTTGGATGCAGATGATGCTGGGGCAAAGGCTACTAAGAGAGCCATTGAGGTTGTTGGAGAAACAGATATAGAGCTTAGAGTTATAGATCTTTCACAGCTAGAAGGTGGTCAAAAAGATGTTGATGAGTTGGCTAGACACTCTCCAAAAGTTTGGAGAAAACTAGAATCGCAGAGTGTTTCTGTCTATGAGTTTTTATTAAATTTCACTTTGAGAAGTAATGATCCTAAAAAACCAGAGGGTAAAAGAGAGATTATTAAAGAGATTGGTCCTGTTTTTGCCAGTATTACTCATGCAGTTGAGCGAGATTTCTATGTTCAAAAATTAGCAGATATTTTAAAAGTAAAAAAGAGCATTGTTAATCAAGATCTTGATAAGGCAAAGAGAAACTTGCCAGTGAAAGATAATAAAAAAGAAGAACCTGAGGAAAAAAAGAAACTTTCTAGACAAGAGTCTTTTGAAAAATATATTCTCTTTCTTCTTTTTGAATCAACAGAGTTTTCTAAAAAAATAGATTCTCTTAAAGATATTCCTTGGCAAACTCCTGGGTTATCAGAAATTATTAAGCATTTTTCTAAGTTAAAAATATCAGGTAAAGCAAATTTGAAAAAAATCTCCCATGGTTTAGCAGAAGATCTAAAACAACTTGTTTTTGATATTGTTTATGCTCCAGATATGATTAATTTGAAAGATCAAATAAAAATAGATGAAGAATGGGAACTAATCTTCTTAAAACTAAAACAGGAGAGCGCTAGAAACTCAATAAACTTAATTCAAAAACAAATTAAAGACTTAGACAGTAAGTCAGAAAAAACAGAAGAAGAAGAAAAATCTTTGAATAATCTTATTCGAGAAGTTGCTCATTTCCAAAAAATATTAAGATCTAATTAATGCTTGACATAATATACCCCTTGGGGGTATGCTTTTAAGACATGACAGATAAAAAAGATCCCATCCAAGCCCAGCTAAACCGCATTAGTGGTCAGGTTGAAGGTATTGCTCGTATGTACCAGGACGAAAGAGCCTGCATAGATGTCGTTCGTCAAGTTGTTGCTGTTAGAAGCTCACTTGGACGAGTTGCCAGAGACTTATTAAGCTCTGAAGCTAGAAAGTGCTCTAGGGATGATAAAGATTCTTTAGATGATGTCTTGAAAGAGGTTTTTAGATATTAAAACCAAAAGTAATAGATTTTTATCCTAAAAAAGGATAATCGAGAAAGGATTTTCTCTGAGGAGAAAATAAAAAATTATGGGAGATAAAAAAGGTGCAGTTCATTTTGATGACAAAAGCTTTAAAAAAGCGCTAGAACAAGATAAGCCAATTTTTGTTGATTTTTTTGCAGAATGGTGTGGTCCATGTCAAATGGCAGCCCCAGTTATTGATAAGTTGGCAGATGAGTATGGTGACAAAATAATTATTGCTAAACTTAATGTTGATGACAATCAGGCTTCAGCTCAGGAATATGGAGTAATGAGTATTCCTACTGTTTTGATTTTCAAGAAAGAGGGTGATGAAATGAAGGTTGTTGATAGACAAGTTGGTTTTCCAGGAGAAGCTGGCTACAAGACTCTAATAGACAAAGCTATCAAAGAATAATTTTTAAAGTTAAGAAGGGAAGATAGGTTTATGAAAAAGGAAAAGCTAGTTATAGTTGGATCTGGTCCGGCCGGTTACACAGCAGCAATTTATGCAGCTCGTGCAGAGCTCAAGCCAGTTCTTTTTACTGGAGCAGAAAGTGGTGGTCAATTAATGTACACCACCGAAGTTGAAAATTTTCCAGGATTTCCTGAGGGAATTATGGGGCCAAAATTCATGATGAGTTTAAGATCTCAGGCAGAGAGGTTTGGTACAGAAATTAAAGATGCTCATGTAACTGCTTTTGATTTTTCTCAACGTCCATTTAAACTTTGGACTCATCTTCCAGAAGGAACAGATATAGATATTTTGAAAAAAGGATCTAAAGAAGAAATTGAAAAGATTGCTACAGAGGTAAAAAAGACAGAGCCTGATATAGAGGCTGAGTCAATAGTTATCAGTACTGGAGCAACCTCGATTATGCTTGGAGTTCCCGGCGAGAAAGAGCTTTTTGGGCGTGGGGTTAGCACCTGTGCTGTCTGTGATGCTGCTTTTTACAAAGAAAAAAACGTTTTTGTAATAGGCGGAGGGGATAGTGCTATGGAAGACACCTTGGCTCTTACAAAATTTGCTACTAAGGTAACCGTAGTTCATCGCAGAGATGCTTTCAGAGCCAGTAAAATCATGGCTGACAGAGTGATTAAAAATAAGAAAGTCGAGATCCTTTGGAATTCACAACTCAAAAAAGTATTTGGTAAAGACAAGATAGAAAAAATTACCATTGAGACTGACGGCAAAGAAAAAGAATATCAAGCAGATGGTTTGTTTTTAGCTATTGGTCACAAGCCAGTGACTCAAGTTTTTCAAGGTCAGTTAGATCTAGATAAAGCTGGATATATTATTACCAGAAAAAGTTTATCAGCGGATGGTATTAAAAAAGCCAGTGAAGCCCTGGATGGCAAGCAATTAATTAAGTTTCCAACAATGACTTCTGTTGAAGGAATATTTGCAGCAGGAGATGTTGTTGATGTTAGATACAAGCAAGCTGTTACCGCAGCTGGTATGGGATGTGAAGCAGCACTAGATGCTGAAAGATGGTTGGAAAGCCAAGAGTAAATAAGTATTAATTTATTTTAGAAAGATCACTAAATGAAGGATCCACACAAAAACTCAGTTGCCCAATTGGAAAAAGTTGCAAGCTTACTGAAGCCTGATTATTCAGATAGAAAAAAGGATTTTAAAAACGCAATTAAAAAGTTAAAAGAGCCAGATAGAGTTTATAAAACACAGCTTAAAATAATTATGGACGATGGCTCAAAGGGAAAATTCAAAGCATTTCGCTCTCAACACAATAATGCCAGAGGACCATATAAGGGAGGTATTCGTTATCACCAGGATGTTTCAGAGTCAGAAGTAAAGGCTCTATCAACTTGGATGACCTGGAAGTGTGCTGTAACAGGAATTCCCTATGGAGGAGGAAAAGGTGGAATTATTGTTAATCCTAAAAAACTCTCTCCAAAAGAATTGGAAAAACTAAGTAGAGCATATGCTGCTTTCTTAAGTGACAAAATTGGTCCTTGGGTAGATGTACCTGCTCCAGATGTAAACACAACTGGTCAGATCATGGCTTGGATGGTTGATGAATATCAGTCCAGACTTTCTAAAAAAGGGTTAATTCAAGAAAATCCTCTAGGAACTTTCACTGGAAAGCCTCTTGCTTTAGGAGGATCAGAGGGTCGTGAAGAAGCAACTGGCTTAGGCGGAGTAATGGTTTTGGAAAAACTAATCGAGAAAATGGGATACAAGAGTAAGAAAGAAGTTAAAGTTGCTATTCAGGGTTTTGGAAACGTTGGATATTGGTTTGCCAAACATGCTACAAATAGAGGTTATACAGTTGTTGCTGTTTCAGACTCAAAGGGTGGAATCTATGCTCCAAAAGGCTTAAATCCTGAAAAGATATTAGCTTGCAAAAAGAAAAACGGAAGTGTTCAGTCTTGTATTAACAAAGGAGAAAAAGCTATTTCCAATGAAGAAGTTTTGGAGTTAGATGTAGATATTTTAGTTCCAGCTGCTTTAGAAAATGTTATTCACAAAGATAATGCTAAAAACATAAAAGCCAAGGCAATTATTGAAATGGCTAATGGCCCAATTACTCCTGAGGCAGATGAGATTCTAAGTGATAATAAAGTTATTTTAGTTCCAGATGTTTTAGCAAACTCTGGAGGAGTAACGGTTTCATACTTTGAATGGGTACAAAATCTTCAGGGATATTATTGGTCTCACAAAGAAGTAGTAACTAAATTATTACCTCTTATGGAAGATGCTTTTGCCAAGATGTGGGAAATGAAAGAGAAACACAAGGTTGATGGCAGGATGGCTACTTATATGACTGCTGTTAAAAGAGTGGTTGACGCCATGATTTTAAGAGGTGGTTTATAAAATACTAATTAAATAAAAAAATATCTCCCCGGTTTTTAATCGGGGAGTTTTTTATTTAAATTAAATTTAGAAATTTATTTCTCCTAAGAACTTTTTAAGCTCTTCGTGGAGTTCTTTATTTTCTTTTGCCATAGTTAGGTTGGCTTTTAACCATCCTAGTGGATATCCGCAATCAAGGTATGTTCCTCTTGGTGTATAAACTACAACATCTTCTTCTTGAGCTAACTTTGAAACAGTATCTGTGATATATAGTTCGCCTGATTTTTGATCTACTTTTTGTTGATCAATAATCTCGAAAACTCTTGGGTTTAAAATGTATTTACTAATATTGGCTAGGTTTGAAGGCGCAGTCCCTGGATCTGGTTTTTCTACCAGACTTTTAAGATACTTGAAGCCATTTTTTTCGATTACTTCTGCAACTCCATATTTATGAAGTATCTCTTCTGGTTGTTCAACAAAGGTAGCTAAAGCATGGTCTCCAGTTTTTTCTAGATGATTCAACATTAAAGAAACCTCTGAAGTTCCATCTGCATTATATGGAATATCATCACCCATTAAGACAACAAAAGACTCCTCATCTTTAAGATATTCTTCAGCAAGTTTTACTGGTGTGGCTGAGCCATAAGGATCGCTGTCTGTCTGCTTAACAAAGTGAAAATCGGCTTTTTCATGTAGTTCTTTTACCTCATCATATAGATGAGCTTTATTCATTTTTTCCAGATACTCTTTAAGACGTCTATTTTCTCTAAAATAATGGAGAATTTGTCTATTATGTTCATTGATTACAAAGACTATTTCTGTAATACCAGCTTTAACAAGATCGCTGACTAAATAATCAACTACTGGCTTATTTAGAACAGGAATCATTTCTTTTTGAATAGTTTTGGTAAAAGGCAAAAACCTAGTTCCAAAACCTGCTGCTGCAATAAGTGCTTTTTTTGTTTTCATATTTTTTCCAATAGCCAAATTGTAGGTAAATAATAAACTTATGTCCAGAGAAACTTAAAAATATATTACTAGGAATGAAACAAAACCAAATGCAAAAACTGTGCCAAGGAGAGGCATATCATTTAATAGGACTCTCTCAGGAGACTCTCCTTTGTTTTCTTCATAAACAAGTTGTAGATATCTCATTACTCCAAAAATAACAAATGGCAGGGTAAGCATGAGTAGTTTTTGTGACTGAAGAGTTCTAGGTAAAATGGTGTAGAGATTTAAAAATCTTTGTTGTGGGTCCACATAAACTGACTCATGTTGAAATGAGAAGAGTGCATATGTCAACCAGGTAGCGTTAGCGAACATAGCTATATATTGGTTGAGTAACTGTTGGCTATAATGTTTGAGAGTTTTTCTACTAGGAGAAACTTGATGACTTTTAAGCAGAGTTCTTTCACTTTGTCTTTTACCTACAGCCAAAAACAATGAGGCAGAAACTACGGTAAGTAAGAACCAAACACTCATGTGAAGCTCAACAATAATGGCCCCAGCATAGACTCGGATGAGAAAACCTGAGGCAATCGAGATAACATCTAGAATAGGGATGTGTTTTAGTTTTGTTGCATATAAAATCTGTAGTCCCAAATAAAGTAAAACTAAAATTCTAAAGAAAGATGGTAAAGATAGAGATAGAAAAAACACGATGGCAATGCCGGTCATGGCTGCAAAAGCAGCTATGGGGACTGGAAGCTCTCCAGAAGCAATTGGCCTCTTTTTCTTAAAAGGGTGTTGGCTGTCTTCTTTTGCATCAACTATGTCATTGATTAAATAAACACTGGAAGTGAGTAAACAAAATATCAAGAAGGCGTAGGTAACAGTCCAGAAATATGCAGGGCCTTCATTTGGAACATAAAATAAAAATCCCGATAGAAAAAGGGCAGCATACAAGGCAAAATTTTTAATCCATTGTCTAGGTCTAGCGGACTTCAAAAGTAGATAAGGAATTTGGAGTCTCATTACTTTGATTTGTAAAGCAAATTTATACTTTTCACAAGAGTTAATTTTTCTTTTTTACTGAATACCATTTGGCCCAAATCATAAAACTAAAAACAAAAAGCAGAGTAGAAAAGAAGGTAATGATTTTTCCAGTAGTGTTCATCAACAGAGATAAACTTCCAAGTAATAAGCTAACAAACCAATAGAAGATGGCGATTCTTCTTTTACCCCAACCAAAAAGATCCATTAATTTATGGTGCAGGTGTCCTCTATCCCCCCAAAAAGGAGATTTTCCAGCTAGCAATCTTCTTGCTATGGTAAATATTCCATCAGCCGTTGGTAGGGCGATAACCATTAGGGTTGTAGCCAACTTTGCTCCTGATAAAATTGCCAAGATACTTAAGAAATATCCAGCTAATGATCCAGCTCCATATCCTGGCATCATTTTTTGTGGATACCAATTCCAGATCAACAATCCAAAATAAGCACCAGCAACAATAAAACTAAGATATAGGGTATTAAAAGTAGTTGGATCATCTATAAATCGAAGTGATAACAATCCAATAAAGATTGCAGAAATGCTAACAAATCCTGGAAGTTGACCATCAACGCCTTTTGCCCAGTTAAGTATATTCATGTTCCACATTATAAAAATGATAGTAATTAATCCCGATAAAGAAAAAAGATTACTTGATATTCCGCCAATGTCGATTTGAGGTATAGAGATAATTCCTTCAGCAAAAGGATTGCTAACATAACCTATATTAATTCCGGTTTTAACCACCAAGATACTAGCTAGTAAGCCAGTACCCAACCTAATAAATGGATGTATGTCCCAAACATCATCAGCAAACCCGACAATGGTCAAGATAACTGCTCCTAAGAGAATATTTACAAGGTAATAATCAAGGCTTAGAAATAAAATGCTACTTACTAGGATGGCCGCAAAAACAACAAGTCCGCCCCCCCTTGGGACTGGCTTAAGATGCGTTTTCTTTGCATGAGGAAGCTTTTTTGGATCATCTAGCCATTTATGTTTTTTATAATAATCAATAACTACTGGAGCGATTAAGGCAGAAACTAAAGTGCTAAAAAGAAAAATTATTAATTTCATGTGACGATCGTTATTATCCTGATGAGCAGTATACCCGTTATTGCTATTGCTCCGACAGTAGTCCAGGCAAATGTTTTTTGCATATTACCCTCTATTTCTTGGAACATCCTAATTAAAAGAGAATTTATAAATAGAACAAGCCATGAAAAAGCTGGAAACAGAAAAATCCAGATTTTATTTACTAACTGTTTTTCTGGTTGGGAGAGAGAATAAAAAACGGGAATAACCGGTTGTAAAAAAGGAAATGAAACTCCTGCTGTCAGGGTAATGAGAAAACACATCGCAAAACTAATTCTCATTTGTTGCATTACATATTTTGGAACTAATCTAGACATGTACTCATTATACAATTAATTTGTATTTTGACGGAGATAGACAGTCATTGTTTCGAACTGAGTATCGTTTGAATAATAGTTGGCATCCAAATAGCTTTCCAGACCAGTAAATTCTTCGTATTCATCTTTCATTACAACAATAATCCTTGGTTCTTCTTCCTTGATTTGATTTAAGGTTCTTGCGTGATCCTTGAAATCTTTTATGTGGAAGGAAACAGTGAATCTGGACGTAGGAGTTGTTTGAGAAAGAGCATAGAGCATTGGGTTTGTTCCCCAAATAAAGATTCTATCTGTTCCAGTTTCACTAATGATTTTAGCTACATCATAGTTATCTTTTACTAAGAAGTTGAATGAGTGGTCATATTCTTCATTAGTTATTTCTCCAGAAACAAATCTGAAGAATTGAGAATAATATTCACTAGTTGAATATGGCTTTACTCCAAGAACTAAAACTACATATGCAGACAAGGCGATTAGGAATGATCCTAAAAATACCTCCCTGAACTTGGTTTTTATTTTCCCAATATTACTTATAATGATTGGCACTAGTAATGCAAAAGCAGGGACAACCTGCAGCAAATAGTGTGGGTATGGTCTATTAGATAAAATCGAGGCAAATAGTGCCAAGATAAACCAACCTGCAGCAAACTTAAAAACTGGTGAAAGTTTTTTTCTTGCAAAGCTAAGAGCGAGAACAATGGTAATCATTATTAAAGCCTTTCCTGGAAGGCTAAAAAGAGATCCAACAAATGCTGATGGAAAATCTGGTTGCCATGATCCGCTATAGCGAATGTTATATAACAATCCATAGTCTAGATAATCTTTTCCAGAACCGATGGCAACAAAATAAACAATGGAACCAATAATAGGCAGCATTACTCCTGCAAAAAGAGTTAAGGATTTAGTTATAAATTTTTTAAATAGGTTTGTTTTTTCTTTCAAATCTTTTGTTTTTTGAATGATTAGATCAGATAGGGCAAACCAACCAATTAAGGCTGCTGCTCCAAAATCTAGTAGAGCTGGTACTTTAGTAAGAATTCCAAGACCCATGAATATTCCTGAGACAATTAACCACAGTGTTTCTTTTTTCTCGTTTTTTACCAAAGCATCTTCTGAGTTTTTATCAAAGAAGTGTTTAAATAAAGCTGTTTTGGATAAAAATGTTAAACCAACCATAACAAATCCCATGACAAAAAGTTCTCCATTTGGAATATGACCTTCTAGCCAAGGAAGAGTAGTTAGTAAAACAAATATCAATGATCCGATAAAAGCTTTAGTTGAGTCTTTAAATAGTTTTTTTGCAAATGAGAAAAACAACGCAGTAGTAACCATCATCCAGAAGAAATTTAACAATCTAAAGTAAAATTGGTTTGGTACCATTGCTAAGTAATAAATAAGTGGTGTTTTATGATCAATAATATCTGTGTATAGCTTTAAACCATTTCTTAAGCCAACACCAAGGGTTAAGTAGATTGCTTCATCGCCATACCAATATGGTTCAAAAAAATTAGGGATACGCAGTATTAATGTTACAAACCATAGAATTATCATTTCTAAGTTTGATTCACACTTTTTATCGAGTTTGAAGAATAGTTTTTTCACACTTAATAGTGTACACGAAAAGACAGCCACTACTCAATGACTGTTTATTTTGGGGGTTAAACTTTTTCTGTGACTTTGTATTCAATATATTTACCAAGCATCAACCTAGTATGAGCATCTATTCCAGGTAGTGCTGAAAAGAAAAATCCAACGACTGGTAGTAAAACAAATTCGAGAGGTTGTTTTAAAAGTGAGAAGAAAGACCTTTTTCCATCTGGGTGAGGCGGTCTATTAATAGCATCAAGAGTAAAAATGACAACCATGCTTACTAAAGACAGTGTAAGAAGAGTCGATGTTACCTGAGGCAGAGTTTTACCAATAATGGTTCTGCTAAACTGCTCATTAAGAAGGGGAGGGAGAGTGGCTGACACAGTTATTGCAAACCAGTTTACTGGCCATAGAAAATGATCTTCAACAACTTTTAAAACCCTAATAAACTTGCCCCAAAAAGGAGCATCACTGAGAACAAATTGGCGAATAATATAGGCATCGTCGCTGACTCCCCAAGCCCATCTTTTTAATTGTTCATATTGGTTTGCCATTGTGTCCCAAAAACCATGTGATTGAGCAGCATCTGCATAAATAGGTAAGAAGATTGGATGTACTTCAAAATCTCCTTTTTTAGCAAAGTAAGATTTGAAAAACAATCTATAGTCTTCTGGAATAACATCAGTATCCCAGTAGCCAATATCATGAACGTGTTTTAAAGAAGTAGAGTAGGTAGAAAAATTAATCAGCCTATCTCTTCTCATTAAAATGTACATTTGGGTAATAGAAAAAACAGAAGCCATTACTCTAACAGGTGATGGAACTTCCCAAATATTATTATAAAAAGCAATTCCACCCTGCCAAATAGCATTGAATGGTTTTTTGACAGTTAAAAATTCATAAGTAAGATTCGAGAAATAATGATGATGGAAGCGAGCATCTGCATCTTCACTAGTAATAGTGACGCTTTCTATAGGTATTCCAGCTTTGTCGACTAATAATTTCTTGGCTTCTATCGCACCCCAGCAAGTATTTGATGATTTACCCTTTATTTCACCTTGGATATCTGGATGAAGAGTGGTCCATAAATTACCAAATTTTTTACCAAATTTATTCTTTAATAATTTTGCTTTATCGATAGCATCTTGCCCCTCTCTTTCTTCAAAAGAAATCATGATGTGAAGATTTTTTAGCAAATATGATTGTTTAGCTAGAGACTCTAGTGTTTTTTCTAGAGTATTAATCGGTTCTTTGTATGTCGGAATAATAATAATGTGGTGAATGGAGTCCCATTTTTTTGGTACGGTTTTTTTAAGATCTGATACCCAGTCAAATTCAGAGGCAGCCTTGATTTTAAAGTGAGCCATAACAGATAGAACAGCCATGGTTAGGGATCTATATAGCCAATAAACAGTAAAGGTAATTACATAATAGGCAACTAAGTTTGGCACAATAAAAGATCCCCAAACAGGGAAAAGAATTAGTGACCAAGAAACAAATCCAGGAAGTATTTCTAGAGCTCTTTGGGTTCTGACAGGATGTCTTCTAAAGTATCGGCGAATCATATTGTTGGTATTGTATCTTAAAACTGATAAGAAAAGAATTTTTTACTGTTTTCAAAAACAGTATCCAAGTTTATGGAGAACTCTTCTTCTACATATTTTGCTACTTCTGTCACCATCCATGGTTCACAAACTTGTCCTCTATATCCAAGTGGCGGTAGATAAGGAGCATCTGTTTCTATTAATAATTTTTCTTCTGGAACAAGTCTAAATAAATTTCTAATGTTTTCAGCATTTTTATATGTAATGTTGCCATCAAAACCAATGTATGCACCCATACTAATTGCATCTTGAACATATTTAGTTGGTCCAGAGACGCAGTGCAGTACAAATTTAGTTTTTGAGTCTAGATTCTTTCTTAATATTTCTAGAGTTTCCCAGTATGCTCCTTCTTCATTATCACGGACATGAATAATAAGCGGCAGTCCATATTTGTTTGCTATCTCTATTTGTAGTTTGAATAGATCGTGTTGTGTTTTTTTAGTTTTAGCGAATTTTTCTGTATTTCTTTCTAATCTAAAATAATCTAGGCCTGTTTCACCAATGGCTTTTATTTTTTCGTGAGGAAGATGCTTTTCAAAAAATTCTTTATATTTTTCCAAAGAAAGATCTTCTGCATGGTGCGGATGAACACCAATTGCTGCGATTATTTTTGATTCTTCTTCAGCGACTTTTAGTCCAGAGAGTGAGGTTTGGATATTCGAGCCAACAACAACTCCACCGACAACTCCTTTATCCACTGCATTTTTCCAGTGATCTTTCCAGTTCATGGTTAGTAAATGGTTATCATCCTTGATTGAGAAGTGAGATTTTTTACCAGAGTAAAGTGGCTCTAGATTATAGTGACAATGGGTATCTATTACTTTCACAATTATTTTTCCAATCTAGGAAACAATGGGGTAATAGCAGATATTTTTGGTTGAGAAAAATGATTTTCTATTTTTTCTGAAACTTCAGGCATGAATGGTTTGAGCATTACTGCTAATAATCTTATTTTAAGAACAGACTCTCCTAGAATTTCATGGGTTTCTTTAACCTCTTTTTTCCAAGGTTGTTCTTTTGCCAAATATTGATCTAGCCCATTTTGTATTTTTTGGGTTTCTTCCAGTGCAGATAGAATTTCAAATTGTTCAATTGACTCAACATATTCAGTTGGCAAATCTGGAACTTTTGTATTGTTTTTTAAGTTTGTTTTTTCACAAAGTTTGGCGATTCTAGAACAAAGATTTCCTAAGCCATTGGATAATTCAGCTGTATAGGCTGTGTCTAATTTTTCCCAACTTACATTCATGTCGGTATTAAACGGTCCTAGGTTCATTAGTAAATAACGAGTGGCATCTGTGCCATATCGCTCGATCATTTCTTTTGGAGAAATAACGTTACCCAGTGATTTACTCATTTTTTGGCCATCAATACTAATAAAACCATTGATCAGAATTTGTTTAGACGGCTTAATATTCGCTGCCATCAACATGGCTTGCCACATGGCAGATTGTTGTCTCAAGTTATCTTTTCCAGCCACCTGAACACCTGGCCAAAAATCAGCAAACTCTCCACTTTCATTTGGCCAACCAAGGGTTGAGATATAGTTTACTAGGGCATCAAACCAAACATACATAACGTGGTCATCATCACCTGGCACTGGGATTCCCCACGGCATTTTTTCTTTTAAACGAGAGATGCTAAAATCTTGCAGACCATTTTCCACAAATGATTTTATTTCTTTCATTTTTCCAGCTGGTTTTACAAATTCTGGTTGGGAGTTATATAAATCAAGCAGTGGTTTTTCAAATGAAGAGAACTTGAAAAAATAGTTTTCTTCTTCTCTTAACTCTAGTTCTTTATTTGGATGAAGAGGACAAAAACCATCTTCTAGTTCTGAATCTGTTTTTTCCAGTTCACAACCAACACAATATTTTGTTTTGTATTCCTTCTTATATATATGTCCATTGTCATTACAAATCCCCCAAAATTTTTGGGCAGCTTCAACATGATTGTTATCAGTGGTCCTAATAAAGTGGGTGTAACTTAGATTGAGTTGTTTTTTAAGATCCTCAAACTTAGCAGCATAGTGGTCTACATATTCTTGTGGATCTTGATCATTTTCTAGAGCTTTTTGATAGATCTTTTGACCGTGTTCATCAGTACCTGTATTAAAGACAACTTCATTATTTAAAATATCTTTTTGATATCTGGTAATAACATCTCCAGCAACTATTTCGAGGGCAAAGCCGATGTGTGGTTCTGCATTAACATATGGAAGAGTAGTAGTTAGATAAAATTTTTTCACAGAATTATTATAGCGTAGATTCTAATTATTGTTTTTCTTGCTAAAGAAGCTCATTAGTGACCACCAAAAACTAGCCCCAATACTTAAAACTACAGCACTACCTAAACCCCAAATATCTATATCTATTCTTTGTAGTTTAAGAAAGATCAACCAACCAAAAAGAACACTAAAAAAGAATCCCCAGAATTTTCTTCTACTTATAAAGCTAAATAAAAAGAAGTTTCCTAAACCAAAAATAAGATGAAACGGCAAAAAACTATTGGGGAATATCCAGTTTTGAACTAATTGAGGATGAACAAATTTAATCATTAGCCATAAGAGAAAATAACAAAGCATGGCCATGGTCAGGGTAGGAATGAGCTCTAGATAATTACTAATAGCGCTGGAAACAATTCTTTTTTTAGGTAAAGGCTCTCTTGTTTTTTGTTGGTAGTCGGTTTTTAGTCTTGATCTTGCTGGCTTCATGTTTTTACTTCTAGAGTAAGAGGATATATTTCAGTATACTTCCCTTAATTATGACTATATGGATTGTACTTCTTTTTATCATTGTAATAGTAGGCTTTGGTGTTTTGTATCTCACTTTAAAGAAATCTTTGGAAAGTAAGGATCAAGACGATCAACAAATAGAAGATGTGGTGAATAAGGTCTTTGGTATGAGTGTGGGTAAGATCGCAGCTCAAAGCAAAAGAGTCTTAGAAGGTGAGAAAGAGGCAATTAAGGTTGATTTGGATAATAAGCAAAAAGCAATCGAGAAAATAGTTGGAGAGTTGCAAAGAGATATTGTTAACAGACAAAAAGAAATAAGAACTCTGGAGCAAGATAGGGTTAAAAAGTTTTCTGAGATTACCACAGCTCTTTCAGAACACAAAGATATGACCAAGGATTTAAGAGCTTCTACTGAACAGCTAGCTAAGGTTTTATCTAATAATCAATCTCGTGGTGCGTGGGGAGAAAGAATCATTGAAGACCTACTCGAATCGAACGGTCTTGTAGAAGGTGTTCATTATTTACGTCAAAGCAAGCTTGGTAAAACTACTTTAAAACCTGATATTACCCTGTTACTGCCAAACAAGAGAACCGTTGCAGTGGATGTTAAGTTCCCATATCAAGAAATTCAGAAGATGAGTGTTGCAGAAACAAAGAAAGCCAAGGGAGACCATCTAAAACAATTTGGCTTAGATTTGAAGGTTAAGATTAATAAGGTCTCAGAGTATATAAGGCCGGATGAAGATACTTTGGATTATGCAATTATGTTTGTTCCAAATGAGATGGTGTTTTCTTTTATTAATCAGCGTTTTCCAGATTTAATAGACTTTGCATTAGCTAAAAGAGTGATTTTGGTTTCTCCATTTACTTTTTTAATTGTTGCCAGAACAGTTATGGAGAGCTATAGAAACTTCATGATTGGAGATAAGCTCAAAGAAGTTGTGAAATATGTTGATGATTTTGTTGGAGAGTGGGGCAAGTTTAGAGAAGAGTTTGATAAGTTTGGTAGATCTATCAATACTATAAAAACTGGTTATGAAAAGATTACTGAGACCAGGACTAAACAGATGGAGAAAAAGATAGAGCGCATCGAAACTTACAGAAAAGGCTCAGCCAACCTCCTAGAGGATTAATTATATCTCTAGTTTTTTAAATGAATTTTCAAAGAACTTTAAGTCTCTCTGAATAACTGTGTTCCAAACAGGAACCATATTGTGATCTGCTCCAGCGTAGGAATAGTAAGTAATATCTATTTCTTCTTTTTGACCACTTTCTCTTTTCTTATTAATCGCTTCTACTTTTTCTACAAATTCATCTGACCAGGTTTTTAGAGCTGCATCGTCTGCATCTCCATGGTGAAGTAGAATCGGTCCAACTAATGAATCTAGATGTTGGGTTAAAGAAAACTCTCTTGCATCATAATTTTTTTCAAATTCTGAAAGCCAGATTCTTGTAGCTCTTCCCTCGTCATCCATCTCGTCGGTATAGAACAACACAGAGTATGGGAATGGAACTGTGACTGGAGCCCAAAGGGTTGTAGGAATAGATTGTTCTAGAATTTCCAATGAGGTAATGGCTATTTGCCCACCATTACTGTGAGCCCAGATGCCGATTTTTTCTGAATCTATAGTAGTTGTTTTATTTGTTTCAACAGATTTGTATTCCAAGGTGTTTTGGGTTCTGATAGTGGTGATTAATTCAACTATTTGAATGGGTTTAATAAATCTTGCTTCCCAGCTATTTTCTGGTTCAGGGTCACTTTCCCCAAATCCTAAGAAGTCTGGAGCAATAGTAATATATCCGTTTTCAGCAAAAACTTCGGCAGCATTTTTTGTTCCCATTCCAGGAGTGTATATTTCTTGAGGAACATAGCCTCTAATTAGTAAAATAATAGGAGTTGGTTCTGTAGGATTTTTAGTTGCTGTAACTGGAATATTAATTTGACCTGATATCTTTTGTTGATTACTAGTATATGAAAATAGATAGCTAGTGAAATCAGCTTCCTCAATTATTATTTTTTCCAGAACAATATTACTAGGTGCATAACGGCGGCTTTTTAAGTTTGGAATAGTGTATTGAAGTAATGGCAACTCTTTTTTCACCAGGCCTTTATCCACAAAAGGAGAGAGCAGTGGAGCATCACTAGCCATAGGAAATACATTGCCGATGATAAGTCCGATAAAAATTAATAAAAAACTAAAAAAAGCAGATAAAATTATTTGTTTGTATTTTTGCCAAAAAGTAGGTTGCACAGAAATAGTATAGCTTATGAGAGGATTTTTTTTATTCTAAATTGCTCATTATTCATTAATATTAGTTGTAAAGGTTCTCCCCATCAGAATTAACTGATGGGGAGGAATGTAGAGGTTAGAACCGTTTGATTCTAACTGGCCAGCGTTTTTTAACTGACCGGCGTTTTCGTGGTACTGCCTTTTTTGGTTTAGGGCTTTTTTTAAATAAGCTTGTAACCAAATTAGGGCGACGACGAGTTTTCATACGCGTTTTACCTCCTTTTCCTTTGGACCTTGGTGTTTTAGCGATCTGCAGTAGACCCCTACAACAAGGGAGGACTTTTGGAAAAGCCCTCTATTTTTACTTCAATAAAAAAGTAAAAATAAAAGGCTTTTAAATATATTAAGGATCTTGTTACCAGAGGTAATTATATCATAGTGCATCATAATAAATTATTTGCTGTTGAGAGCTCCTATCAAGATAGAAAAAGACTGGTTATAATACCTTTTATGACAGAACGCACTTATATTTCAAAAACACCAGAATTAATTGGCGAAACAATCCTCTTGCAGGGTTGGGTCGATAGCAAAAGAGACCATGGAAAAGTAACCTTTATAGATCTTAGAGATAAGTCTGGGTTAATCCAGTGTGTTGGCGTCCAAATGATGGGCGAGTTAACCACGGAATCAGTCATCTCTATTACTGGTTTAGTTAAGCAAAGACCTGAAAAACTAATAAACAAAAATATCAAAACAGGTGGAGTTGAAATTGAAGTAAAAGAATATGAGGTTCTTAATAAATCAGTTGAGCTACCAATCTCTGTTGATACAGATGGTAAAGAAATCAGCGAAGAACCAAGATTAAAATTTAGATATCTAGATCTTAGAAGAGCTAGAATGCAAAAGATTATGAGAATGCGCTCTGAGTTTATTAGAGCAATTCGTGATGGTCTGTATGAGGATGATTTTGTAGAGATAGAAACACCAATGTTAACTAAATCTACAAAAGAAGGAGCCCGTGACTTTTTGGTTCCTTCTAGGTTTAATCCCGGTAAATTTTATGCTCTCCCACAAAGTCCGCAACAATATAAGCAGCTGCTCATGACTTCTGGTTTTGAAAGATATTTTCAAGTTGCTCGTTGTATTCGAGATGAAGATTTGAGAGCAGACAGAGGCTTTGAGTTTACTCAACTTGACCTTGAAATGAGTTTTGTTAATCAACAGCAAGTAATGGATCTGGTAGAGAAAACAGTTAAACAAGCTGTTAAGAAGGTTGGTGGAAAATTAAAAAGTGAAGAGTTTCCTGTAGTTACCTACCAAGATGCTATGAGCAAATATGGTGAAGATAGATTTGACTTAAGAACAGAAGAAGAAAAAGAACAAGGAATTTTGGCTTTTGCTTGGGTTGTTAGTTTTCCATTCTTTAAGAAAGTAGATAAAGGCGATGCTGCTGAAGTCAGAGATGGCAAGAGTGGCTGGACATTCACTCATAATCCTTTCAGTGCTCCTTTGCCAGAACATGAATCAGATCATCTAGCTAAGAAAAATATTGGTGATATCGTGACTGCTCAATATGATTTGGTTTGCAATGGCTATGAAGTTGGAGGCGGTAGCATTCGTGCTCACAAGCCAGAATTACTTAAATCTACATTTGAGATCATGGGCTATAGCGATGAGCAAATAGAAGATGGTGTTGGTCATATGCTCAAGGCTTTTGAGCTAGGCACTCCTCCTCATGGTGGAATTGCTTTGGGACTGGATAGATTGATTATGCTTTTAGCAGGCGAAGAATCTCTAAAAGAGGTGATTGCTTTCCCAATGACTTCATCTGGTAAAACATCAGTAATGACTGCTCCTAGCGAAGTTTCTAAAGAACAGCTTGAGGAGCTTTCTTTGGAAGTTAAAGAGCGATCAAAAAAATAGCCTTCTGCTTCTAGAGCATTTTGCTAAAAATCCTTACAATGGACATTGTGAAGAAAAAATCAAAATATATTTTTAGTTGGTTTTATTTACTATTTCTTTTAATAGTTATTTCTTTGGAAGTTTTTTTTCTCCTAAACAAGATGGGTGTTTTTTATAAAGAGCCAAGTTTTGAAGTAACATTTTTTTCTGATCTAGAGACCCCTACTTATGAGGCAAGCTCGTCTGCAGTAATGGAAAATATTTCTGCTAATTCATATTTTGTGATTGATAACACCAGTCAAACCATTGTTTTAGAGAAAAATCCCCAATTACCATTACCTCCTGCATCTACTACTAAGTTAATGACAGTTTTTACTGCTTTAAAAAAATATGATTTTAATGAAGTAGTTTCAGTTTCGACAGCTTCTGCTCTTAAGAATGATGGTGGTGGATTATATCCACTAGAGAAGGTAAGAGTTAAGGATTTAGCTGCCGCCTCTTTAGTTAGATCTGCAAATGATGCTGCCTATGCCTTAGCTGATCATTTCCCCGGTGGTTATTTTTCTTTTGTTGAAGAAATGAATAAGGAGGCAAAAGAGATTAATTTGACTAGCACTCGATTTGAGAATCCAGTTGGTTATGATCATCCAGATAATGTGAGCACAGCTCATGATTTAGCTGTACTGACAATGAGAGTATTTAAAGAACCAGCAATTGCCGAATGGATGGGTCTTAAAAACTACATAGTTGAAAATGAATCAAAAACCATTAGACATTTTCTTTTTTCAACCAATGAACTATTGGGTGGAGAAGAAGGAGTGATAGCGGGAAAAACCGGTACAACTCCTATGGCAAAAGAGGTTTTGATTAGTATTGCTGAGATTAATGATCATCAATACATCTTGGTTATTATGGGTAGTGAGGATCGATATGGGGATACAAAAATACTTCTTAATTGGATAAAAGAAAACCTTAAGTGGGAGAAAGTCGAGTTTCCCCTCCAAATTAATGTAAAAAGTTTGTAGAATAGGCACATGGCTTCAAGCGTAAAACCACCAACAGCGAATCTAACTTCTGCCACCAGAGCAGGAAGATTATTTGTTAAATATGGCACCATAGCTCTGGTAACTATGATGGTTGGTAGGATGTTGTTAACAGCATTTGTTACATATTGGAAAGCTACTCATCCTGAGCCACCTCCTCCCCCTACCGTTGGTTTTGGTGTGTTACCAGCAATAGAATTTCCTATCCAGCTTGAAGATGATAGGCCAACTAGCTATAGACTGGAAACTGGTTTGGGTAATCGTTTACCAGAATTTGATATCGATAGAGCCAAAGTATTTTTAATTCCTCAGATAGCACCAAGCTTATTAGCTGATCAAGAAATCAAGAAGATCGCGGCTACTTATGGTTTCATTTTTGAACCACAATTATTAAACACTAGAACATATAGGTGGACAAAAACAGGTACTTTGGATGCGAGTTTAGAAATTGATATTCAAGACAAAACTTTTTTATACAAAACTAATTATTTATCAAAACCAGAGCTAATTGTTAGTACGGGCAAAACTCCAGAGGAGTATGAAGCAGTGAGAAGAGTTAAGTCGTTCTTAGACAGAACTGATCTATTGGCAGATGATATTGCTACCAGTCCAGGCGAAGTAGTGTTTTTAAAATCTCTTGGAGGCGGTGAGCTAGATGAAGCATTCTCTTTATCAGATGCAGATTTTATTCAGGTTAATTTAGATAGAACAGTTGTGGATGAGAAATATGAAATGTATAACCCAGATCCTAAAAAAGGAGTAGTGACAGCTATTATCTCTGGAGTTTTGTCTGGACAACAGAGCATTGTTGACCTGGAATATCATCACAGGCCTATTGATTACACTCAAATCGAGACTTATCCGGTCAGAACAGCTAGATCTGCTTGGCAGGTTTTGCAATCTGGCGGCGGCTATGTAGCTGACAAGGGAAAATCAGAAGAGGCAACGATTAGGGATGTTACTATCGGATATTATGAAGACTGGGAAAACGAGCAAGAGTATTTACAACCAATATATATATTTACTGGAGACAATGGATTTGTTGGTTATTCTCCAGCGATCAATCCTCAATACTTGAATGAAGGGAATTAATATGAAAACGGTTAGAACCAGAATGGCCCCTAGCCCCACTGGAGAGTTACACGTCGGTGGTATGGCCACTTTGTTAAAAAACTATGCTTGGGCTAAAAAAAATAATGGTCAGTTCGTTTTGAGAATAGAAGATACTGACAAGGTTCGTGAGATTCCTGGTGCAGTTGATGAGATAAAGCAGATTATTCACGATTATGGATTGGATTGGGATGAAGGTCCTGGAAAGGGCGGTGAGTTTGGTCCATATATCCAGTCAGAGAGAATGGAGATTTACCCTAAAAAAGCAGAAGAGTTAATCGAGAAAGGACAGGCATATTACTGTTTTTGTACCAAGGAAAGACTAGAGACCGTTCGAGAAGAACAAAGAGCAAATAAGCAGGCTCCAAAATATGATAAACATTGTAGAAGTCTTTCTGCAGATGAGGCAAAAGCTAAAAAGGAAGCAGGCGAGTCATCGGTTATTCGTCTCAAAGTTCCAAATGATAAACCAGTTGTAATAAATGACCTTCTCAGAGGAGAGATTATTATTAATTCCAGTGAAGTAGATGATCAAGTGTTACTTAAGTCCGATGGTTATCCAACCTATCATTTGGCCGTGGTTGTTGATGATCACATGATGAATATTACACATATTATGCGCGGAGAAGAATGGATTAGTTCTGCTCCAAAGCATGTTTTACTATATGAGGCTTTTGGTTGGGAGAAACCTGTTTTTGTTCACATCCCAATTTTCTTGAATCCAGATGGTAAGGGAAAAATGAGTAAGAGAAAAGGAACTGTTTCTGCAAGGTCGTTTTTAGATAGAGGGTATCTGCCAGAAACAATGTTAAATTTCTTCATGATTCTTGGTTGGGCCAAAGAAGATCAGGAAGAAATCATGACTTTGGATGAGTATGTAGAGGCTTTTGATCCAAAAGACATGAGTTCAAAATCAGTAGCTTTTGATCTTAAGAAATTAGATTGGTTGAATGGAATGTATATTAGAAAATTAGATCAAGATGATCTAAAAAATAGGCTTCAACCATTTTTACCAGCTGATTTTCCTAAAGAAAAATTTGATGAAATTTTACCCTTAGTGTTTGAAAGACTTGTAACACTAGCAGATATTGATGAGCTGACTAGATTTTTCTATCAGGATGAAGAGCCAGAATTAAAGCTACTTTTAAAGAGAGCTGATAAAGATTTGGTTGTTAAACAACTTAAAGAAGTTATTGAGGTTATCGAAAAAATAGATAACTGGCAAACAGAGGAAATAGAAAAAGCAATGAGAGAGCTACAAGAGAAAAATGATTGGCATAGAGGTCAGTTTTTCATGATGGCTAGGCTAGCTGTCACTGGTAGAAAAGCTACCCCACCACTATTTGAGACAATGACGGTCTTGGAAAAAGACAGAGTTTTGTCTAGACTGAATAAAGCAATAGAATTAATTGGATAATAATATTTATGAAGAAGAACTCAGCTGCTCCCTTAAGCAAAGAAGAGTTTTTAGCTAAAGTTAAAAAGCTAAACTTAAAAACAACCTCTCAACAGTTATTGGCAGCTATTTCTTTAGCTGGCCAAATTGCTCTTAATCAACCTAATGAAAAAGGTCAGATTGCTCAGGTTTATGCTAAAGAGATTGAGCCTGAAAAAGATGACTTGGCTTCTCAGGTTTCCAAAGAAGAGCATGATGAGATTTTTGCCAAGATGGTTGGTATGGTCAATCGTCCTCCAGGACATTTAGCCAAAGATGAAGAGCTTTATTTAGAACAACAGATGTCTGATATCTTGGGATTTGAGATAACTGCAGAGCTTGATGGGCACAGACTCAATCATGGTCTTGGAATCATGGGTGGGGAACAACATTTGCAGAGGTTTGCTGGAGACAATCTTTCACAACATGATGCATATTTGGAAGCAGGCATTGCTCCTGGAAGAGGTGCTTTTGGTTGGTTTACAGATAATGGACAGCTTACAGAACAAGATATTCAAAGAGAAAAATACTATTTTGCAGTTCAGACGCTTTATTTGCCAGATTGGAACAGCAACTATAAGGATTTAAAACCTTGGTATAAGTTTAGAAAAATGATTATGATTAATCCAGCTGAGTCAGTAGCTGTGGTTGGAGTTGTTGGGGATGCAGGTCCCGCTCAATGGGTGAAAAAACAATTTGGAGGATCTCCAGAAATAATTAGAGAAGGAAAAGTCTGGAGCCCTAAGAGTAAGGGTAAAATCATTTTATGGTTTGTTGATGATCCAGAGAATAAGATTCCATTGGGTCCAATAGACCTTAATTGGGAGACTCTACAACAAATTGAGGGTGCTTAAATTCCCAATTCTTAGTATAAATAGTTAAATACATATTTATGATTACTGTTAATTTTTATATCGGTTCTCGCTATCCAGTTTCTAGAAAGAAATTACGCAAATCTGTGGAGGATTTGTTGAAGAAAAATGGAGTTGATCACGCTCAGGTAGATATATCTATTGTTGGAGATAGAAAAATTAAAACTTTAAATGAATCAAAATTGAAACATAAGGGCACTACTGATGTATTGTCTTTTCCTCATCATGATAAAAAACAGCTAGATGAGATACCTTTACCAAAAGAAGTTCCACCTCATTTAGGTGATGTAGTTATTAGTTTTCCAGAAGCAGTTAGAATGTCAAAGAAATTTGGCAAAAGAGTAGATGATCAAATATGTTTCTATTTAGAACATGGCTTGATGCATTTATTAGGATATCATCACGATTAAATTATGGCATGGCATCGTAAACACCGTCCCAGACTAATAAGCGAACTTCATCTAACTAATGTTAGGGAATCTCTTTCGAAGTTAATGTCTAGCAAGAATTTTCCTCAAGTATTTTTATTTGCTGGTCCAAAAGGAACAGGTAAAACTTCTGCCTCAAGAATTTTGGGAGCAGTTTTAAATGATCCAAAAAATGCTGATGCAGTAGATGCGCTGTTTTTTAATAAGAAAAGTAAAAAAGATTTAGTTTTAGTAGATCCAGATGTTGACTCTGATTTTGCTACTAGGGTTTATGCCGGTTCATCATTCGTTGTTCAGGAAATGGATGCTGCTTCTCATCGTGGAATAGATGATGTTCGTCTTTTAAAAGAAAGAGCAATGCTTCCTCCTCAAGAGGGAAAGATGACTGTCTATATTCTTGACGAGGCTCACATGTTAACTAATGAGGCTTTTAATGCCTTGTTAAAACTCTTGGAAGAGCCACCAGCCCATGCTGTTTTTATCTTGGCTACCACTGAGTTTCACAAGATTCCAGAAACGATTGTTTCTAGAAGTCATCACTTAGCTTTTAGAAAAGCCACTGATGATGAAATGATGGAGGCTTTAAAATCAGTTTTGAAAAAAGAAAAAATTAAAGCAGATGACAAAGCAGTTGAGGTCTTAGTTCAAAGAGCAGATGGTAGTTTTAGAGATGGCGTTAAGTTGCTCGAGTCCGTGATTGATGATGATAAGGTTACTTTAGAGTCAGTTGAGAAGGCTTTGGGTAAAAACGTTGAGCCATTATTAATAGACTTATTAAACTCTGTGCTTAAAAAAGATGACGAACAAGCAAGTAGTCTGATTAATGAATTAAGACAACAAAAATTTGCTGAGAAATATGTTTATCAGGTACTGTTTTCTCTTTTACACAAATCTTTATTACAAGATCTAAATGTTATTGAAGGTGAAGCGCTTTTTAATCAAAAGATCGCTCGCTTTTTAATTGATGAGCTTTTACAGGCCAACTTAGATGCTTTTTCTCCAATTGTTTTCTTACCATTGGAGATAAGATTATTATCTTTAATAGAAAGAGCTAAACAAAAATCTGGCAACAACCCTCAGGCCAAAAAAAAAATCCCTAAAGTAAAAAAAAATGAAGAAAAGGTAGAATTGGAGGAAACTCCTGAGGAAAACCTTCAAGAAGAAGAGGTTGTTGAGAACATTTCTCTTGCAGCGGAGATAAAAGAGGAAGAGCCAGAAGAAGAACCACTTCATCTTACAGAGGAAATTCAAGGATTAGGAAAGAACCTACTCGAGCAATGGGATCAGTTTTTAACGATTGTTAGTAGTAAGAATGCCACGGTAGCAGCTCTTTTAAGATCCAGTCATCCATCGATTAGTGATACTGGTATGCCAGAAGTATCTGTATATTACAAGTTTCATCAAGAACAACTGCAACTACAGAAACACATGGATTTATTGAGAGATTGTGCCAAGGATTTAGTTGGTACGAGCCTCCCATTACAAGTTGCTTTGAGAGTTGCTCCAAAAAAAGCCACTCTAGTAGAAGTTAGCAATCCTTCTCCTCAGTTGTCTCAACTGGCAGAAGAAGCTTTGATGTAGAGAAGAGTTATAGTACAATCAACCCATTAATTGGAAAGGACACTAATTATGGCAAACCCATTTAAAGCACTAGGAGATCTAAACAATCTTCGCCAACAGGCAAAAAAAATGCAACAAGAACTCTCAGCAGAAGAAATTCGCATTGAAGAGGGAGATATCGTTGTCGTTATTTCTGGTGATCAGAAAATTAAACAATTTTCAGTTCAAGGAATCAGTAGCGATGAAGCTGTTGAAGTTTTAAATAAGGCTATTAAGAAATCTCAAGAAATTGCTGCTAAGAAACTTCAGTCTATGACTGGTGGTTTAGGTGGTATGTTGGGTGGCAAATAGTCATTTATAAATGAATTAACAAAAGGCTCCTAACGGGGCCTTTTTTGTAAAATATTATGAAAACATTTTTTCTAGCTACCAATAACAAACACAAAATCAAGGAAGTTTTGGAGATAGCTCCAGAAATAGATTGGAAAACCATTGCTGACTTTCCAGAACTAGATGGTTTTGATCCAGAGGAGACAGGTAAAACTTTTACTGAGAATGCAGAGATTAAAGCTAGAGCTTATGCTGAAAAAACAGGCTTAACAACCGTTGCAGAGGATTCAGGACTCGAAGTATTTTCTTTGAATCGAGAGCCTGGTATCTATTCTGCTAGATGGTTTCCTGGTAGTGATAAAGATAGGAATATGGCACTACTAGATAGGCTAGAGAATAAAGATAAAGAGGCTAGATACGTAGCTACCATTTGTGTTTTTGATCCCAAAGAAGATAAGGTGAATTTCTTTGAAGGAGAAGTTTTGGGAGAGATATCCAGTAAAATTAAAGGAGACAAAGGATTTGGTTATGACCCTCTTTTTATTCCTGATGGTTATGATCAAACATTTGGCGAGTTAGGTGAGGAAGTAAAACAAAAACTTAGTCACCGCAAAGATGCGTTTACTAAGTTCTTGAAATGGTTATCAAGCTAATCAGTCGCTCAAGCCCTTAACATCTTTGTGTTTTTCTCCAACAGCGAAGTCCTCCATGGTTTTATCTACCACGATTGGTTTAACATATTTTTCAACTGTTTCTTTGGAGTTGACGACATTTAGCTCTTTAAAGAAGAATTCAAATCTTTTTTCCAAAGTAGCTCTGATTTCCAACCTATTTTCTTCCGGCATATCCCAAGCTTGTTTTTTGAGTGGTCCCCAGGCCTTTTTGCGAAGCTTATAGTGGAATTGCTCATCCGTTTGTTTATCACTCTTTTCATCAAGATTGTTCTTATCTATATGGTCATACATTTCAGACAACAATTCTTTTGGAAAAGATGGATGATCCATGATGATATTCTGAAAACCTGTGGCTAAGTGAACCTCCAATGCTTTGTTTTGGGTAAATTGATTGAAGTATTCATCTGGCAGAGTAGATGCTCCATGTTGTACAGATCCTCCTAAAGAATATTCTCCTTGGCCAGCCTCAGTAATGTTTTTCAAGATTGAGAAATCAACATCAATATCAGCTAATGATCCATCAGCTAAAACAACACCCCCGTGACTAGTTCCAGTTTGAACGCTGATTTTACTCATACCAACCATCTCTTTTTCCAATCCTTTGTTGAAACCATCCATGTAGGCTTTAAAGTCAGCAACAGTGCTGTTTTTTCCACCAATGTGTCCGATCTCACCTCCTAGAGAAACAGTTATTCCTTCTGGCTCTAGAGAGCGAACGTGTTCCGTTAGCTCAAGAGAGTATTTATAGTTTGGAATCTGCTCTTCTTTTTCTGTTGGTTTGTCTAAATCAACAAGAGTAGACATGTCGATATCGATGTTATAAAAACCGGCAGCCACTGCTTCTTTTATTAAGTTTTTAATGGTTTCTATTTCACCATCTTTTGGGTTCCCTGGTCCAGCTGCCTTAGCTTGAAAGTGATCACCTTGAACAAATAGTGGTCCAGACCAACCCTCTTTGAGAGCTGCTGCGGTGATGACAGTTACATATTCTTGTGGAGTTTGGCTTGTATATGCCATTTCTGATCGAGCGATCTCAAAAATCATTGCTCTAACATTGTTTCTTAAAGCTGCTGCAAATGTTGCGCGAGCAGTGTCATAAGTCATACCCCTCAAGTTCATAGCAGGGACAGTAAAATCATTTGGTAATTCTTTACTACCTCTAGCCATGTATAGGTCATTAATCGAGCTTGGGATAATTCCTACTTTTGTACCTTCTTGCCAAATCTCAAATCGAGCAGCTTGCTTTTCTTGGTCACTACCAAAGACTGCTTTGTAGACTAATTCATCAATATTATTTTTCATAAATTTCCTTTCGGTTAAATACGATATTCCACTGTTTCTTTATTAAATACATGTGTAGTGTCGATAAACCTAATTTTCATGTTTTGATTGGTCATTACTAGACTGTGAGTTCTGGCCCCATCACCAAAGAAACGAACTCCTTTGAGGATATCGCCATCAGTGACACCAGTTGCACAAAAAACAATGTTTTTACCACTAGCTAGCTCTTCATGGGTATAGATTTTGTTAAGCTTACCACCCATTTTTTTAAGTCTAGCTTCTTCTTCTTTGTTCTTTGGCCAGAAGCGAGCTTGCATTTCTCCTTTAATACATCGAAGAGCTGCGGCGGTCATTACTCCCTCTGGAGCTGCTCCAATACCCATCACTGCGTGAACACCAATTCCTCGCATACAGGTGGCGATACCAGGCAACAAATCTCCATCTGGGATAAGTTTAACTCTAGCGCCAGCTTCGCGAACATGAGCGATTAGTTCTTCATGTCTGTCTCTATCTAAAATAGTGATGGTTAGGTCATCAATGTCTCTATTCAAAACCTTAGCTAGAGTTTTAAGTGTTTTCTTAGGGGCATCATCCAGGCTTACTTTTCCAGCAGCTTCTGGTGGAACAATTAGTTTTTCCATATACATATCTGGAGCATGAAAGAGGCCACCTTTTTCACTAGCTGCGAGTACAGAGATAGCTCTGGGAGATAGGGTTGCTGTGGCATTCGTGTTTTCAAGAGGATCAACGGCAATATCAACTTCCTTGCCCTTTCCGGTTCCTAAAAGTTCTCCGATGTATAGCATTGGGGCCTCATCTCTCTCTCCCTCTCCAATGACAACTCTTCCAGAAAAATCAACACCATTTAAATGATTTCTAATGGCTTCAACAGCAGCATCATCTGCTCCTTCTTTGTCTCCATATCCAGCAGCTCTGGCTGCTTCTATGGCACCCACTTCAGTGGCATGGGATAGATCTAGGGCTAATGTTTGTTCCATATTAAGAACTCCTTTAGTTAGTTTGTATTTCTTGCCATTTATCTCTAGCTTTTTTAAGACTGTCTTTGTCGGTGATGTCGAACCACATCCCTTGGAAAATAGAGGCAGTTAATTGTTTTTGTTTGGCTAGTTTTGGAAAAACATCTTTTTCTAGGGTGAAGACTTCTTTTTGGGGGAAGATCTCAAAAATCTTTGGGTCAAAAATATATATGCCTGTGTTAATAATACTAATACCGGAGTTCTCACTAGTTTCTAAGAATTTTATAATCTTATTTCCTTCAATAAAGACTTGACCATATTTAGGTTCACCAAGTCTTGGTTTAACGGCGATAGTTGCTAAAGATTTTTCTGTAAAGTGAAAAGAGAAGAGATTGGATAAATCTATATTAGTTAAGGTATCTCCATGAATTACTAAAAATGGAGAGTTTTTAACTAAATCTTTGGCTTTTTTAACAGCCCCACCTGTTCCAAGTGGTTGTTCTTCAACCAGATATTCAATATTTATTCCGTAGTTTTCTCCTTTACCAAAGATTCTCATTACTTCAGTATCCGTTTTGTGAAGACAAACAATAACGCGGTTAATATGATTATTTTTTAAGTTATCTAGAATATGGGTAAGTAGATAGCCTTTACCTATTTTGGTTAAGCAAGGATTTTGATCACGCTCTTTGTTTCCTCCAGCCAAGATGACAGCAGTTTTAATTGATGGAGAGAGAGATTTTTTTATGAAAGTCTCGATAGCATGGGATCTATTTCTAACGGTAATACCATTAATACTGGAATCAACCGCATCGAGAATTGATTCTGATAGAGTAATGGTTAATCTAGTTTTTGTTCTCATTTTTCCATTAGTGGCTCAAGTCCTGGTAATGATTTTTTACCCAGGAATTCAAGCGATGCTCCTCCTGCTGCTGATAAATAGTCATATCTATTTTCAAGTCCTAAGTGATGAATAGCACTAATCGTGTCTCCACCTCCCAGGATTGTTTCAGCACTACTTTTTGCAACGGCAGTAGCAACTGCTTTGGTTCCTTCTTCAAAATCTTTTTGTTCAAAGACCCCCATTGGTCCATTCCAAAAAATTGTTTGAGCCTCTAGAATAATGTCTCTGAAAAGACGTTGAGTTTTTGGTCCAATGTCTAAATACATCCAGCTTTTCTTTCTTTCATCCACATCACCATTGGTTAAATCAATAACTTTTTTAACTTTTGGATTGTCCATGTCATCAGCAGCAATTACATCTGATGGATAGATGATTTTTGGTAGGGGAATATAGCCATTAAGCATCATTTTTTCTTGCTTGGTATCTTCCATTAATTCTTCAGCAACAGCTACAAACGAGGTTTTCTTTTTACTATCATCTACTGGCACATCTTCCAAATATGAGTGGAAAACATCTATGCCCTCAGCTTTAATGAAGTTGTTTGCAACACCTCCTCCGACTAACACCACATCAGCAATTTGACTAAGTTTACGAATAGCCTCTACCTTGTCAGAGATCTTTGCTCCACCAACGATAGCCACAAATGGCCTTTTTGGTTTTTTGATTAGAGTTGATAACATCTCTACTTCTTCATAAAGGGCAAAGCCGGCGTATGAAGGCAAGTATTTAGTAACACCAACGACAGAAGAGTGAGACCTATGTGCTGAAGAGAAAGCATCATTAACAAAGACATCGGCTAAAGCAGCTAGCTGTTTAGAAAATATTTTGTCACTCTTTTTTTCTCCAGGATTGAACCTGCTGTTTTCCAGCATTAATATGTCTCCTGGTTCCATTTTTTCTACAGCAATATCTGCCTCTTTTCCGGCTGGGACATCTATTTTAGTTACTTTTTTACCTAGTAGTTTTTCTAAGTGTTTTGCAACAGGATCCATTCTGAGAGCCTCAACGACTTTTCCTCCAGGACGACCAAAGTGAGAAGTGAGAATTATTTTTGCTTTTTGTTCAATTAAAAACTCAATAGTTGGAATAGTGATTTTGATTCTAGTGTCATCCATTACTACTTTTTTGTTTTTATTTGTTTTAGTGGGAATGTTGTAGTCAACCTTTAGAAGCACTCGTTTATTTTTGACAGCCGAAGCATTAATTTTTTTTAAGGTCATATCGGGAGAATTCCTTCAAAAGTTTATTATCATACCTTTATCATACATTTATACCGGCAAAGGGAAGTAGTTGTCAAACCTTAAAATTATTATTTTTTTGGTTTTGGAGAATCATAGAGCTTTTTGAATTCGAAAATAAGATACCAGCTAAGAAAGGTGACAAAAATTAGCCATAAAACTTGAGTTTGTTGAAAAACTATTTGGGATAAACGAATGATTGAGATTAGGACGGCTGCTTGAAACCAGTTTTGCCAGCCAGCATATTGGGTTTTCTTTTGAGCAAGGCCTGTGAAGGCAGACATGTATAGGAAGCCGATAAATAAAAGTAGGATGCCATTCCAGAAAAGAAAGACAGGATTAATATCCATGAGTTTGCTAAATATTCTTGGTAATGATCCAAATTGAAAGCTTCCTGAAAGAGATCTTAAGCCATTGATAATGCTAATTAGGCCCTTCAAGAATAGATACCAAGGAATAATGGGCAAAAATATTTTTAGGGTTTTTTGTGGGATGTGGGGGAATGAGGAGAAGAATTTTTCTAAATTTTTAATTAATTTTTTAAAAAATCTCACCATATTTTTATTATAGAAAACTTTCTCATCCACCGTAAGAGGCAGTATCACTCAAAGTGATTTTAAATTGATTTCGAGGTAGAATAACAACTGTTATGTCACCAATTTATGAAGTCGCTAGTCTTCAGCCCCATTCTGGGGCGATTATTATGGCTCTCTACCACTACAAAAAACATCCTGATAAAACAAATTTTGATATCAGAATGACAGACCCAATTAATAAAATTTATAGAGTAACCTTAGAGGGTAGATCAAATAATGAATGGGTTTTTAGAACAGGTAGGGATTGGCCTTGTTATTCTAGAGTTTTTGTTCAGGCAAACGAAACTGAGTTTGCTATTAATCACGATCACTCTTCAGTAAGAGAAGACTTTACGATAAAAAATAGACAACTATATGTTGGAGACTTACGTACAGAAGCAGGCATAAGAATTAAGTTTAAAGGTGATTTTTATGATTCAAAAACACTGAGCCTAACAGAGGAGTTTAGAACACCAAGTGGTAGGTTTATTGTAGGTAGAAGAGATTATGAAGTTGAAAGTGTTTGGTAGTTAGAAAAGGAAGTATGAATATGTATTGGGGATATATAAAAAAAGAAGATGCTAAAGATTTAGCAAAAGCTCAAAGAATTAATGCTTATATCGTAATGGGAGCTATGGCAATTATTCCGATTATATTTCAGTTCACGATTATTCCAAAATTAACAGAGATTGCTGCTGAAGTGGGATATGTTTTCCCTGTTTATAGTCGCTACTATTTTCCAATAGCTACTGTCTTGTTAATACTAATGAGTATTGTTCTCAACAATTCATCAGAGGATCTAGAAAATGATTTAAAGAAAAAATTAAGCAAGTATAAGGCTGGAGAAATGATTTTAATGAGAAAGCTTTGGGATCAAAAATTTCAATTTAAAGTTATGGGCATGATGTTTGTAATGATGTTTTATTTAATTGTTTCTATTATCTTGCCTGTGTATCAAATAACTTCTTCTATCCAATAAATTATGAAACTATTTCTCGCATCAGAACCAAAAAACCCAGCCAACTTTTCCAAGATGGAGGAGTTTGTAGGAGGATTTGAGGGTAAAACTTTGGCATATATTCCAACTGCCGCTAATGGAGAGAGCAAATATGGCGTATGGGAAAAAGAGAGTAGCAGCTGGATATTAATCAAATCTCTGGGTGTAAAAGTTATCCCAGTTGTTTTGGAAGAACAGACAACAGAAGAAGTAGAAGAGAATCTTAACAAGGCAGATATCATTTGGGTAGCAGGCGGTGCTTGTGGATATCTAATGTATTGGATGAGAAGACATGGTTTGGAAAAAACTTTACCTAAAATTTTAGATTCTAAAAAAGTATACATAGGCTCTAGTGCTGGTAGCATGATTGCCAGCAAGTCTCTTTCTGTTACTGATTGGTATATAGGAGAAGGTGAAAAAGGGGCCAGTATTATCCCTGGACTTGGATTGGTTGATTTTGAGATTTATCCTCATTTTAGAAATGATCAATTAGAAGAGATTAAAGCTCTTCGAGAAGAAAATAAAACAGGCATGCCTCTCTACCTATTAAAGGATGGAGAAGTGATTATGGTTGAAGATGGTGAAATTAGCTTCTTTGGTGAGAAAAGAGAAATTTAAATAGGTCTTTGATTTTTTGTTCCATTAAATACTCCTTGTGAAATATTCCTATGTCTTTCTGGACTATATTTTCCTCTATCTTCTGGCCTTTCATATGGCCATGCTCTATTATTTTTTCTAGCTTCTTCTAGATAACCTAAAAATCCTTGAGCTGTGTCTATTATAATTATTTTTCCCTGTGAGTTTGTGTATCTCACCCAAGCATGTCCACTTTCTTTTGAGTTTAGTTTTTGATTACTGTCTATAGAAACTTTTCCTTTCAAGTATCCTTCTCGAACTAGTCTTTCAATTAAATATCCAGTAAGAAGAGCTTGGTGTCTACATACTCCACCTCCAAAAAACGCACTTAAAATTATTTTTTTATCAATCGTTTTTACTCTTATTTGCTCAGATCTATGAAGATTATATGGTATTTTTTTGGATACAAGATTATATATATCTACTAATAAGCCATCTTTAAAACGATACCCTCTTTCTTGTGCTCTTTTTCTAATATTGATTAATTCTTGATAGGTTTGATTTAGGTGAGGATCTTTTTCATCATCAACAACAATAGCTTCTTCTATTCCTAGTGTTGCAAAAACTCCCTTATTAATCGGTGTATCTCTGCCAATGAGTTTTCTACCGCCCCATAGCATCTCTTTTTGCTGAGGTTTTCTAATACTCAATTGTGCAGCATTGTGATCGGTGTATTCCCACTTATTTCTAGTGGGCTCTATTGTATCCATATGAGTAGTTATTTTTTAAACCAAGGGACAAGTAAATTTGTCTCGTTTTTGTATTTTTGATAATCAGTATTATCTTTATATCTCTCTTTATATTTTTTCTCCAAAGTAGGAATACCACTAACAAACATAATTAAGAGGGTAATAAAAACTGGTCCGATAATGGTCAACCAAGATAATCCGTTTTGAAAAGATAGTGAGTAGATGAAAATTCCCCACCAACAGGAGATTTCTCCAAAGTAGTTTGGGTGTCTTGAATATTTCCAAATTCCAGTATCGATCCACGAGCCTTTGTTTTTGGGATCATTTTTAAATTTAAATTTTTGTGAGTCAGCTATTGTTTCAATGGTTAGTCCAGTGAGCCAAACAATCATACCTAGAATCATAAAGACATTAAATTTTGAGTTATTTTCTAAGCTTAAAATATAGCTGCTGGGTAAACTAATTATCCAGACCGACATTGCTTGGAGAAACCAGAATTTAGCAAATTTCCAGAAATCCTCTCTAATACCATCAAACCTTTTATCTCTTTTGGTTTTTAAGATTCTAATAAATAGATAGCCAGAAAGCCTAACTCCCCAAAGACTAATCATGATTACTATTAATGTTTGATATGGGTGATAGTAACCACTTCTAATTAATGAGAAAACAGCGAGGATAATAAAGGTAAGACCATATGAGAGGTCAGTGACTTTGTCTGTTTTAAAGATGGCAGCATAAATAAAGAATATTATTTGAACAAAAAAACTTAGTAAGAGAGTAGAAACAAAGATGTTTTCTAGCATGTTTTAGTTTAGCTGCCAAATTGCATAATTTAGTACTGATGCAAATGTTACCCATAATAGGTATGGAACCAATAGCCAACTTGTTTTCTTGTTTATCTTTTTAAACATTTTGATTAGATAAATAATCATCCACCACAAAGCAACGATGACAATAAAGGCGAGATCTAATTTCTTCCAGCCAAAGAAGACCAAAGACCAAAGGGCATTCACTGCCAAGTGGATAAGAAAAAAGTTTTTAGCAAGTTTTGTCTCTTTGGTTTGTTTTTTTACCCATACTAAATAGAGAGCAATTCCCATCATGGTGTACAGGGTTACCCAGACTGGTCCGAATATCCAGTTTGGTGGATTAAAAAATGGTTTATTTAGAGTCACATACCAGGTTGGAATAGCTGACATAGTGGCTGTTGAGCCAATGATTCCAGCAAGTTGGGACAATATGATAGAAATAAAGAGGAGTTTGGGGTTTTTAATTTTCATTTAAACCAGTATAACAAGCAAAAAGTTTTGTGTACAATCATTTTTAATGAGAAAAAAAGTTATTGTTAATGATTTGATGCAGCAAAACTATGTTTATTATCTTCTTGAGCCAGTGGGTAAAAATTTTGACCAAGAATTTAAGCCAGATTTAACTCCCAAACAAATGTTGGAGATGGGTGTTTTTGGCGGTAAATATCTCACTGATTGTCAGTCAGAATTTCCTAAGAGTTGGTTTAAAAAAGCTAAATTATCTGCTGATAAAAAAGATACATCTTTAAACTTCTTTGGTGTTGATGCTAGTCAAAAGCTCAGTGATTGGAAGAAAAAGGGTTGGCTTCATCCCAATGATCCAAGAGGATGGTTCCAATGGTATTGCCGATACCATATGGGCAGAAGATCAATAGATGATGAGAGACAAGTGAAGAGATGGAAGGCAATGACTAGGCACATTGCCCAGATCAAGAAAAATTGTCTAAAAGGAGATTTGAATTGTCGAAAAAAACAACGACAAGCTTTGCTTCATTGGGCGTATAATTCAAGAGTAATCTAAAAACACATTTATATACAACTTGTTTGTATTGCCATCTTTAGCAGTAACACTTTTTTCTAGACTGGCAGGATTTTTCTTCATCGAAGATTTAGATTAAAGTCTAATTAAAATAGAACTTGAACCTCTCTGTTTAAAAGCAGGGAGGTTTTTTTATTGATCGAGACTTCAATAAAGTTATAGGTTATAATCCCTCTCACTTATGTTAGTAGTTAACGCATATCACCACGCTTGGTATTACGCCCTAAAAGGAGGTGTGTGTTTTTAGTGACATAAATTAATTAATATATTTAGCATAAATTCATCAAACCTCTTTTTTAGGAGGTTTTTTTGCGTTTAGAAAGGAAAAATGAAAGCTAAAAATAGACCACAAAGTATGCAAAAACTATATGCTTTTGGTGAAAAGAGAAAAATAGACTTATCTTTAAGTGAGAATCCACTGGGTTGTTCGCCACGGGTTTCTAGTGCCTTGAAGACCATGAAAATTGACTTTAATGACTACCCAGTTCCCAATGGGAAGTCCTTAAAAACGGCTTTTGCCAAAGAAAATGATCTAGATCAGGGCAATTTTTTCATCTCAAATGGGTCTGAGGCAACAATTTGTGCTTTGCCAAGGGTTTTTATGGAAAAAAATGCACAAGCACTAATGCCTTCACTCACTTTTCCTATGTTTAATATTTGCTCTTCTATTGCTGGTATGAAAGTTAAAGAAATAGAGATGACAAAAGATTTTGGTATTAATTTAGAAGAAATGAGAAAAGCGGTTAATAAAAATACTAAGTTAGTTTTTTTATGTAATCCAAATAATCCAACAGGTTCCATTATTAGTAAAAAAGAAATCATTAACTTTTTAGATTCTTTACCAAAATCAATATTTTTAATTGTTGATGAAGCCAATATTGAGTTTGGTGGAGAGAGCGTGATTAGTGAAGTGAAAAGAAGAAAGAATTTAATAGTGCTTAGAACTTTTTCAAAAGGTTTTGGACTAGCTAGTTTAAGGGTTGGTTTTGCTGTTTCCTGTAAGAATGTTATCAAAAGATTGGAGGAGAAGTCTCAGCCTTTTGCCACTAGTGGAATTAGTGAGCAGTTAGTAATAGAGGCTTTAAAAGATAAGCAGTTTATAAAAGAAACAAAAGAGTTTGTGGATGAACAAAGAGAATTTTTGAGGACTGAGTTAGAGAAACTAGGATTTAAGGTTTTTCCCTCAGAAGCTAATAATTTATTTGTAAAAATACCAACAAGAATTAAGGTAAAAACTTTTTTAAATAAAATGGAGCAGGAAAGTGTCTCGCTGGTGATGGGAAAAAACTTTAAAGGAATTGGTAATAGATTCTTTAGACTTAGTATTAGGGATAAAAAAACAAATATGAGGTTTTTAAAAATAATCAATAATATTTAGGATGAAAAGTGTGGTGTATGATTGTTTGTATATGTCAAAAAAAGCATTTTTAAATTCATTAGTAGCTGAGGTTTCTAGAATAGATGATGCCCAAGTCACAAAGAGAAAAGAGCATCTCATTGAAGGGTTTACCAGCGATCCTTCTCCAAAGGCAATTATTGGAAGTAAAGAATACAGAATTTTTAACTCCAATGACTACTTGGGTCTTAGACATTTTGATAAGGTTAAAAAAGCAGAACATAGTGCTTCTGAAAGATATGGAGCTGGCCCTGGTGCTGTTCGTTTTATTTCAGGTTCTCTAAAGGTTCACAGGGATCTGGAAAAGGCTTTGGCTAAGTTCCATGGTCGTGAGGATGCAATGGTTTTTTCTTCTGCTTTTGCCACCAACCTTGCTGTTATTTTTAGCTTGATAAAAGGGCAGAGCAGAGACTCACTGGTGAGTAGCAAAACCCTAGTTATCTCAGATGAGTTAAATCACAGAAGTATTATTGATGGTATTAGGTTGGCAAATTTACCTAAAGATCAAAAGAAAATCTTCAAACATTTAGATGCTGATTCCTTAAGAACTGTTTTATCTGAAAATATTGGTAAATTTGATCGTGCTGTTGTTATTACTGATGGTGTATTTAGCATGTTGGGTGAGTATCAAGATTTAAAGATGTTGAATAAGGTAATTACTGAGTTTGATAAAAAATATGATCAGGGAGTGTTATCGATTGTTGATGACTGTCATGGCATTGGTGCTTTTGGAAAAACAGGAAGGGGTACTGAAGAAATATCAGGAGCGCAAGGTGATGTACTTGTTGGCACACTAGGAAAAGGCTTTGGCGTTGATGGTGGATATGTTGTAGCAAATCAAAAAATTATTGACTACTTAAGAGAGTCTGCAGCAACATACATCTATTCAAATTCTATATCTCCTGGAACTGCTGGCGCAGCTTTAGCTGCAGTTAAGATAGCTAGTTCTAAAGAGGGAGAAAAATTAGTTAAGAAGTTGGAGAAAAACATTGAGCAGTTAAAAGATGGATTAAAAGCTGCTGGATTTTCATTTGCCGCAGATTCTATCCACCCCATTCAACCTATTCTTATAGGGGAGACTGAGAAGACTAAGGCATTTACTGGGGAGATGTATAAAGCTGGGTTTTTGGTTACAAACATTAACTACCCAGTTGTTCCAAAAGGAAAAGATGAGATTAGAGTTCAGCTATCTGCTTCTCATACAAAAGAAGATATAGATATTTTTATTCAATCTGCAATTAAAGTGGGTAAAAAGTTAAAGATTATTTAAGCTATTTTTTCCCAGCTAAGCTCATTTCTACCAAAATGTCCGTAAGAAGCAGTTTTCTTAAATTGAGGTTTTTGTAAATCTAGTTTATTAATTATTCCTGCTACTGAAGTATCTAATATTTTATTAGCAAAATCTTTTATTTTTTTATTTGAAACAAGATTGGTTCCAAAGGTTTCTATTTCTTGCATGATTGGTTTTTTGGATCCAATAAAGTATGAGAGTCTTACTTCTGCTTTTTTGGCAAGTTTATGAGCCACAATGTTTTTTGCTATGTATCTAGCAGCATAGGCTCCAGATCTATCAACCTTACTAGCATCTTTTCCGGAAAAAGCTCCGCCACCGACTCTGGCATAGCCTCCATAGGTATCGACTACGATTTTTCTACCGGTTACTCCCGTGTCAGAAGCTGGCCCTCCTATGTGCCAAACACCAGTTCCATTAATAACAAAATCTTTTTGTTTTATTTTTAGTTTATATTTTTTCAAAACTGGCTTAACAACTTTAGAGAAAACATCTGATCTTACTTTTTTTAAACTCACTTCTTCATCATGGGGAACGGCAATTGCTAAATTATTTATTGAGTGAGGGATATCATCAACATAGTTAATGCTTACTTGAGTTTTTCCATCTGGTCTAAGGAAAGGTAAAATATTTTTTTCTCTTACTTCATCCAGTCTCATGGCCAATTGATGAGAAAGTTCTATTGGAAGAGGCATAAAGTTTTCAGTTTCATCACAGGCAAATCCAAACATCATTCCTTGGTCTCCTGCTCCAAAATCTTCAACTCCGACAGCTATATCTTTTGATTGCTCATGGATATTTAAAGTAATCGGGGATTCATGAGTAAACTTAAAAAGTTTGTTTGTGTACCCAAGTCTTTTTATTTCATCTCTAGCAGTTTTTTCAAAATTAATTTTTTTGCCGTTGTAGCTTACTTCTCCCGCTATGACTATTTGGTTTTTACTAACCAGTGTTTCTATGGCTACTTTTCCTTTTGGATCTATTTTTAAAACTTCATCTAGAATTGCGTCGGAAATTTGGTCACAGATTTTATCTGGATGACCTGCACAAACAGATTCTGAAGTGAAGATTGTGATTTTTGACATAAAAAAACCTCTCAACTTAAGAGGGGTTTCTTTTTATTTTTTTTGTCCTAGTTTGGACCACATCATTCCTCTTAAGTGAATTTGGCACCGTGTCCTTTATAAAAGGCTCGGTTGCCGGATAATGATATTTCATTACCACTCTTGATGTTGGAGTTATTATAACAGATGTAGAAGAACTACACTTAATATATTTCCATCAGTAATCAAATTATGTAAATGTTAAAATATCTATATGAAAATAAGAAAAGCGAAAAAAGATGAATGGTCCAATCTTCAAGATCTCAACAATGAGGTTTTTATTGATAATGCAAAGTATGACTCGGATCTTATAAAAAACTGGGCTCATTCCAAGCAAGGAGAAAAATACTTTAAAGATTTAGTAAATGATCCCAAAAGTCTATGTTTAGTTGCAGAGAATGACTTAGGAGAACTTGTGGGTTATCTGGCAGCAAGCCCAAAACCAATAGAATATCGAAAATCAAAATACTTTGAAGTTGATAATATGGGAGTTATTCCAGAATACAGATCACAAGGAGTTGGTAAAAAACTTATGGATAGATCAATGGAGTGGGGTAGAGAAAATGGATTTAAAAAGGCCTATGTTTGTTCATATTCAGGTAATGCTGGCGCCATAAAGTTTTATGAAAATTGTGGTTATAAAAAAATTGATATTAGTTTAGAAAAAGAAATCTAATTGCTAAAAGAGTGATTTATTAATCAAATATAAAATAACTTGGCTTAATTATTCAATAAGGGGATTTGAACTACGAGAGTTAGTAAAGGTGAAAGACCGCCGATTTCACTCAGCGGTCTTTGGTTTTTTGGGTTTATTTAGCTGAAGAAAGACTTTTTATTATATCCAGCCCATCCAGGCTGCTAGGAATGAACCTATTAACAGCAGTGCTAAAACTGCGACAAAAAAGTTTCCTTCAAATAGTATTGTTAGTATCACTAACGCTACTATTATTACTATTGCCCAAAACAAGCATGCTCCATCAGACATGACAAACCTTCTTATTTTAAATGGATTAGTGAATCAATAATGCTTTTATTATAGATCCCCATGAGTTTATTATATATTATTTTGTTATATATTTATATATTATGAGATACAAATGATGGATAAAGTTTAACTTATTATTTTTTATAAAAAAACAAAAACTAAATGATGTTGGCTTTGGTTTTGGAAAGATTGGATATTTATTTAGAGAGTACTTTGAATCAAAAAAAATAGGGAGACATAAGCCAGAAGATTGGTTATTGAAAATAGATGGGGTTGATATTTATGATGGCTATCTTTCCGAAGTTCAAAAACAGATTTACAACAATATATTCATAGATGACATTTTTAATGTATTACCAAAGTTGGGAGAGTATGATGTCTCGATATTAAGTGATGTTTTAGAGCATTTTACCAAAGAAGATGGGTATAGATTATTAGATGAGTTGTTTAAACACTCTAAAGACATAATAGTAGCTACACCAAATGGGTTTTTGAAACAAGGACCTCAGGATAATCCCAACCAAGAGCATTTGTCGGGATGGGAGCTTGATGACTTTAAAAGATACAATGTAGTTGAAAAATATTTGATACCTAGATTAAGAAAAGACCAAGAAGTTATTTTTGTATATTTGAGAAAATAAATGAAACTAAATATGGAGTGGTTTTCATCTACTTATAAATAGATGTTTACATTGATATATAGGTAAAATGTGACCCCACGGGGAATCGAACCCCGGTTACCAGGATGAGAACCTAGCGTCCTAACCACTAGACGATGGGGCCAGTGGTAGAGCTGGTATTATACGATTTTTTTCTACAAGAGACAATTGCTGTCATTTTCATAAGTAATTATTAATTCATGAGATTTTTTTTGATTTTTTGTATATTTTTTATATTCTCTCCTACAATTGTTTTTGCTCAAGTATTTACTCCTCAGACAAATACTTTTAGTTCTGAATTAGATGGCATGTGGGAATTTCCTGTAATAGAAGATAAATACAAGGTTGGTGAAATTTTAATTACAGATTATTCTAAAGATGTTTCTTTTAATATTTCATCTACTGGCAGTATTGAAAAAAATCGAGATGAACATGTTTTTAATACTTTAAACAGCTTTTTAGTAAACAATGAATTAAAAATAGAGCTTATTCCTACATCAGAAGTTTTATTTAGCCTTTCTTTTTTATGTGAGACAAGCGAAACAGACATGGGATTTGATGATCCATTTTTAGTTATTTTCCTAGATGATGAGCTCCTTTTTAAGGAGAATAATTTTAACTTATGTGGAAGTTGGCAAGAAAAATATTTCTTGTTTCCCAAAACAGATAAAAAACATTTAGTGCATATATATGCTGGAGAAAATGGAGATCTTGAAAATAATACTTTGGTAAAAATAAAAAACATTAATTTTTCTAAAAAAAATAATCTTGAGCCAACATCAACACTAAAAGTTTCAACTAGCCCTCCAAAAAAGATTGTTAAAAAAGAAGTGGTTTCTAGATACCCATCACCCCCAAAAATTTACAACTTTAATAAAAAACCAGAAATAAAGGGAGAGGTTTTAGGAGATAGTGATAAAAAAACCGAGAGTGATTGGAAAAACTTTATACCAGAATATTTTCCATTAATGATTGGAACAATCGTCTTTATTTTTAGCTTTTTTATTTTCATCGCACTGTCAGATTGGTTGATTAAATTAAAAGTAGAAAGGAAAAAATGATAAACATAAAAAAACTTTTTTTCGCCACAGTATTAGCCATAGCTTTAGGAATAAGCACTACGACGATCACTAGAGCCTTACTACAGGATACCGAGACAAGCTCGGGAAACACTGTTAAAGGAGGGTCGATTAATCTGAGAGTAGGAGATCAAGATCCAAGTACCTTAGCTTTCACATTTAATAATGTTGTTCCTGGGGAAATTCATCAACTCTGGACAGAAGTAGCAAAGGATGGAGGAATTGGTGGTAACTTCTGGATGGAAATAAGCTCTTCAAATAGCTTAGAACTAGATAACCCAGAAGGAGAGACAGATATTCTTGGAGAGGGGGATTTAGACGATTGTGCAGAAATCCAGATAATGTTTGATGATGATGCTGGCACAGAGGTTCTGGCAATACCATTCTCATCTGTTTCCAGCCTTGGATCCATAGATTCTGTGGCTGGTTCTCAAATAGATGCCTTAGTTGATGCTGGAGCAAGAATGAATCTTCAGCTACGAACAGATTCTTGTGGCAATGAAGCCATGGGAGATGCATTCGATTTAGACCTAATTTTTCATCTAGACCAGGTTTAATACCAGTTTTTTAAGCAAAAGCTCTTTCTCTCTTGTAGTTAAAGAGCTTTTTGTTGCATAATGGAACGGTAAATGTCACGAAGAAAAAAGATAAAAATAATTAAAGGTGGATTCATGAAAACTATTTCTAATCTTTTTCATCCTTCATCTAAAAATAACCATAAACCAAGAATACTTCATACAGAGGCAATTTTTTATTTTATTCTAATTGTTCTAGCTTCTTTCACTTTGTTAAAAACAATTAAGTTTTTCCCAGGAATTGGACAAACCATTTTAGGATATGCTTCAAACATTACCCCTGAAGATGTTATTTTACAAACAAATGAAGTTAGAGCTTCATCCGGCCTTGGTGGATTAACACTAAGCGATGAGCTTTCTCAAGCAGCCCTCGCTAAAGGTCAAGATATGTTTGCAGATCAATATTGGTCTCATACTGCTCCTGACGGCACTGAGCCTTGGTCTTTTATTGAAGCATCTGGATATAAATATAAGGTGGCGGGAGAAAATCTTGCTCGTGACTTTATGAATACTTCGGACATGGTCTCAGCCTGGATGGCTTCCCCAACTCATAAGGCAAATTTAATGAACTCTAAGTTTCAGGAAATAGGCATCGCTGTTATAGACGGAAAACTCAATGGTTTTGAGACAACACTAGTTGTTCAAATGTTTGGTACTCCAGGTGTAAAAACCCAAGTTGCTGTAGCTCCAAAAACCACAGAAAAAGTTGCTGTAGAGGAAGTTTTAGGAGATGAGGAAGTTATTATGGAGGAAAGTATTCCTGTTATTGAAGATATGGTTTCTCCAATGACTTTTAGAGAATCTGTTCTTATGACACCATTACAACTAACCAAGGCATTCTTCTTAGCGGTAATTGTTCTAGTGGTAATGACTTTAGTTTATGACACCTTTGTTGTTGGCAGCAAAAAAGCTGCTCATGTAGTTAATAAAAATATTGGACATCTAATGGTATTTGGTGCAGTAGCTTTTATGTTGATTTTCTTTAAAGGAGGAATGGTTAATTAAAATGAAATCAGAGATTTTAAAACACAAGCTGGCTTATGGGTTTTTATTAGTAGCTCTCATTTCATTTGTATTTGGATTCTTTGCTGTTTGGCCAAATAGGGCCTATCAACAGATACTGATTGTTTCTTTCTCTATTTTTTATTTTGTTTGGGGATTAATGACTCATGTAAAGTCTAGAAGACTTACTCAGCAAGTATTTATGGAATATCTAGCTACATCCTTATTAGCAGGAGTGCTATTATTCTTGGTAACTCTATGAAGAAAAAACTTTTAATATTTCTATCCCTACTTGGACTTCCCTTTTTAATTGCTGGATCACTATCCAGTGTTATGGCACAACAAGTTCCAGAGCCAGTTAGAAATGAGGAGGTTGTTGCAAGAGAAAGGCTAGAAGGAGAAATAGAAGAGCTTCAAACAACATATCGTGGTCAGTTAACTGAATACAGGGATGCAGATAAGGAATTTGGTATTGCTAAAGATCAATATCACAAACTACAAACCCTTGCCTCTATTAACAAGGTAAGCGAGGCCGCTAGAAAAGTTTTTGCTCTTAGAGATCAGGTTTTAATTACATATCTTGAATTGCAGAGAAGCAGAATAATCGCTTCTGAAGGAATAGAGCTTTCTTTAAAAGAGCTAGTCGTTAAAAGAATAGAGGTAGAGGGTCGTTGGTTAGTAGATCACAAACAAAGAGTTGAAAAAATGCAAGATAGATCTCAATTTAATTCCTTGGCAGATGAGTTTACAGAAAAATCAGATGACTTTGAAGAGGCTTCTGATCAAGCAGCTATGATTTTAAGCCTAGGAGATTTGCAAGACGTTTATGATCGATTAGTTTTGGTTAGAAAAGACATTTTTGACATAGAGGCACAGTCTAGTAGTTCTGACAGAACTAGATCTTCTAAAGAAACAGACAGAATGATCACAGAAGTTCAAGCTGTTTTAGAAAAAACCTGGATAGACTTAGGAAATAATATTAAGAAGGACAAGGCTTCGAGTTTTTCCAGTAACAAGGTAAAGAATTTGGATCCGATTTACTCTGGATTAAATAAGACAACTTCTTTCTTAAGAGAATTATTGAGAGAGCTATGATAGAAGAAAATTACAATCAAAATCAAACCCAGTTCTCTGTGGATGAGCCTATTCTGGAAAAACCACCAGAAGCAGTATTAGAGGAAGTGGTTGTTGCTAAGAAAAAGCCTTTGCCTAAATATATGTATTTAATTATTGGTGGAGTGGTTTTTGTATTAGTGATTTTAATATTAGCTATTATTAATAGACCAAAAGAGCAAATCATCGATGAGCCGGAAGTAGTTCCTACTCCAACCATGACTCAAGAGTTGAGTCCGATAGAAAAGAAGCTGGGAGTGGCAGAAGAAAAACTAGATGATGCAAACCCAACAACTGAGAAATATCCTTTTCCTCCAATTAATGCTGAGCTTAGGATAGACGAAGCTAGATAGCTTAAATCTTTTTCACTTTAAATTGAGGGAATTTCCAACTTAGAAGTACATATCCAGAAATTAGCCAAAAAGCCAATTCTCTAATAGGTGTTAGATTTTGTGGATAAATTATTTGAATAATTAATTCTATTAAACTAACCGTTACTAAAACAGCTAGGGTTAGTTGCCAAGCTTGTCTCCATTTTTTAATAGTTAGTGGGGATATTTTTAAGAGCAACCACATAAAAGTAGCAAAAAGGAAACTTACCGAGAATCCAAGTAAAACACTCATTAATGCAGCAATGAATGGAATAGCTACTTGTATTCTAGGTACCCAAATATCTATTTGACTAGAGATTTGTTCTTGGAGAATTGGCAGGTCTTCTTTTTTAACTTCAAACTCAGCGGTATCAAAGATTTCTTTTATTGATTGAGAAAAAAGCTCCTCTTCCTCATTTAGTAAGAATATTTTCTGGTTGGTAATAAAAGCAAAGTTGTCTCTATCTTTTAGAGTATTTTTTATTTCATCTTCTGATGTTTCATTATTTTTGTATAAAATAAAGCCATTATTTTCTATATTTATTCCATCAACATCTTTTAAGTTTAGATTAACTTCCTGATATTTTTCTGTAGGCAATAAAGACAACTTTTCTTCTTTCCAAGAAAGAACTAAGTCTTCAGGATATTGATTAATGATTTGTTCTTGAAGGTTTAGATATGAATCAGCTATTTTTGGAATCTCGATTATCGAAAACAGAGTTCCTTGTGCAAGACCAATCAAAAGCATACTGGTAATAAAAAACCTAACAACATGTTTTTTAGGTAAAATTACCCATTTTTTATAACTATTCGGCTGAATAAATCCAGCCAATAAAAGAGAAAAGTATTTTTTTATCATGATTGCTGACTAGTATAACAGTAATTTATTAACCCACCCTCCAAACTTGATCTTTTTGAGGTAGAATTAAAGAATATGATACAAAGAAATGATTATTTAGATCAATTTATAAAAGCAATTAACTACACAGAAAAAGAAGTTGCCACTCTGAGAACCGGTAGAGCATCCGTTCAAATGTTGGATGATGTTATGGTCGAAGCTTATGGTTCAGCAATGAAGCTAAATGAAGTGGGCTCAGTAAGTACTCCAGATCCAACTTTGATAGTTATTGCTCCTTGGGACAAGGGCCTTGTCGGAGCTATTGAAAAAGGAGTGATAGCTGCTAATCTTAATTTAAATCCGATAGTTGATGGTGATACAGTTAAAGTTCCAGTTCCACCTCTTACTCAGGAAAGACGTCAAGAAATGGTTAAAATTCTTCACCAAAAAGTCGAGAGTGGAAGAGTGATGATTCGTTCAGTTAGATCTGATGTAAAACAAATGATGGAAGATCAAGAGGGTGAAGCAGGAATCAGTGAAGATGATGTTAAGCTTTCTTTAAAAGATCTTGAAGAAGTCAGTAAAGAATACATTGGAAAAATCGACAAATTAGCTAAGGATAAAGAGCAAGAGCTGCTTTCTATATAAGTTTTTTTTATGACTACTCTTATTTTCATTTTAATTTTATCTTTTTTGGTTATTATTCATGAGTTAGGTCATTTTTGGCTTGCTAAGAAAAATGGTGTTAAAGTTCACGAGTTTGGTTTTGGTTATCCACCAAAAATAGCTAAATTATTTCGTTGGAAAAAAACTGATTTTACTCTTAATTTAATTCCGCTTGGTGGATTTGTTAGATTGGACGGCGAAGAATTTGATCCAGCTGATAAAAAAGATAGTAGTAGTAAAGGTGCTTTTTATAATAAGTCAGCTAAGGCAAGATTGGCTATTATTTTTGCAGGCCCATTGGCAAACATAATTTATGCATTATTGGTTTTTTCCATTGTTTTTAGTGTAATGGGGATTCCTAGAGATTTAGATGGAAGAGCAAGAATAGCAGAGATAGCTCCTGGATCACCAGCAGCTGAGGTTGGAGTAGAAGCTGATTATGAAATAGTTGGTTTTAAGCTTTTTGGTGATGCCATTGATACTCCAAAAATACAAGATGTTATTGATTTCACCAAGATAAATAGGGGTGAAGAGGTCACTATTAAACTTCAAGGACCCTGTGATCAAGATGTTTGTCAGGACAATTTTGTAGAAAAAGAGATTTATATCAGAACAGAAGCTGAGGTTACGGAAGGTCAGGGTGCCATGGGTGTTGTGTTCGGTGATTTTTATTTTGAGAAAAGAGCTTGGTTTATACAGCCTTTTTTGGGAATGTGGTATGGATTTAAAGAGGCTATCAGCGTAGCTATTTTGATAGTTATGTCTTTATTCACTCTTTTTAAAGAAATACTTACTGGGGCTGGAGTTCCAGATGGATTGGCAGGACCAGTTGGCATTGTGCACCAAGCTAGCAGCAACAATTTATTGGATCAAGGATTTTTATCTGTCTTAGGATTTTCTGGGATGTTATCTTTAAATCTTGGAATCATGAACATTTTACCTATTCCAGCTTTGGATGGAGGAAGAATGCTTTTTATTTTCTTGGAAAGATTTATCGGCAAGAAGAGAGTTCAGCAATTTGAAGGATCTGCAAATTTTGGCGGCTTTATGATTTTACTTGGTTTGATTATAATGATATCTATAAGAGACATTTGGAGAATATTTCAATAGAATTTTATATATGGCAAAAAAAAGAACTAAAGCTCAAAAGAAATCTATTAAAAGAAGGATCATAGAGACCCCTGTTAAATCAAAAACAAAAAAAGTCTTTTTTGATCAAGAAAAAAACTTTATTATTAATGACCTAAAAAAAACAAGTCTATATACTTTGATAATTATAGCTGTTTTATTGATGATTTTTGTTTATACTAAAACATCTTAGGAAAGGAATTTTTATTAACATGCAAAAAAAGCATCTAGTCTTAGCTCTAATTTTATACGCATTTTCTTCAGTTGGCACATTTAGTGCTTTTTCATATTTTGAAAAAACAAAAGTAATTGTTCCAGGAGGAGAGGGGTCAAATGGTGTTCAAGGGGGAGATACTCTTTTGAGTGCTCTTTTGGATATAGAGCCAGATGCACCTCGTGATCAAGAATGTCCATTAAATGGAAAACTATATTCTCAAGTTGAAAAAGACGCTTGGGAAGCTCGTAGGCCACTATTTGTGATGATTGAAAATCATCCTGAGGCTAGACCTCAGTCTGGATTGTCTAGAGCAGATGTCGTTTTTGAAGCTGTTGCAGAGGGTGGAGTTACTAGATTTGGTGCCATGTATTATTGTGGTGCACAGATTCAAGACTTAACCCTAGCTCCTATTAGATCAGCTAGAACATATTTCTTAGACTGGGCCTCTGGATTTAACTTGCCAATGTATGTGCATGTTGGAGGAGCAAATGTTCCAGGACCAACTGATGCCTTAGGTCAAATTTCCAATTATGGTTGGAGCTTAGAGAATGATCTAAATCAATTTTCAATAGGTTATCCTACTTTTATTCGTGACTACAATCGTGTTCCAGGCAAGGATATAGCTACAGAACATACTATGGTAACTACCACAGAAAAACTTTGGGAAGTTTCTGAGGAGAGAGAATGGACAAATATGTCTCCTGATAGAAAAATCGGAAGAAAAGTCTTAGAAGGCTCTGATTGGAAGGAAGATTTTAATGGTTGGAGTTTTGAAAAAGAAACACCAGAAAAAGGTAGTATTACCAATGTTAGTTATGATTTCTGGAGTGGATACGGAGATTACTCCATAGAGTGGCAATATAATTCTGAAAAAGATGCATTTGCTCGTGTCATGGGTGGTTCAAAACACATGGATCTTAATAATGATGAACAGGTTATGGCCACAAACGTTGTGGTTTTATTCATGACTGAAAAAGGTCCAATTAACGAAAAGAAACACATGCTTTATGGAACAATCGGTACCGGAGATGCTTTAATCTTTAAGCATGGAGAGGTAATCGAGGCCACATGGAGTAAGAAGACCAGAACATCAGAGATAGAACTGCTCACCAGTAAGGGAAAGAGTGTTGAAATGGGAAGAGGCTTGACCTGGATTTCCGCTCTAGCCATTGGTAGTGAAGTTGATTATTAAAAAATAAAAATATATACTTCATTTGAGTACAAAAGTAGTTCATTAAAGATACACCATGGCAGATTTAAAAGATATTATTATTTCTCGAGTTAGAGTCAGTATGTTGGAGCTTTTTTTCTCCAATCCCGATGAAATGTACTATGTTCGTGAAATCACCAGAAACATTAAAGAAGAAATAAATGCGGTTAGAAGAGAGTTAGATCGTCTTTTAGGTGCAGGAATCTTAAAAAGTGAGCAACGAGGGAATCGCCTTTACTATTTTTTAAACAAAAAACATCTTTATTTTCAAGAAATTCATCAAATGATTGTTAAGAGCACTGGTCTTGGCAAAAAGATTAGACGCTTGCGCCGCAAACTAGGTAAACTAGATTTTGTAATGTTTTCTGGAAAATACACTAGAGGTTTAAAGCCAACTCAAGATGAAGTTGAGGTTTTAATTATCGGTGACGTAGTTTTACCAGAACTTCAGGCCTTAATGAAAGAAGAGGAAAAGAGATTGGGCCGTGAAGTAAACTATGCTGTTTTTGATGGACAAGAATTTGATTTTAGAAAAACTCGTAGAGATCCATTCGTGATGAATATTCTTTACAGTACAAGAGTAATGGTAGTAGGCAATGAAGATGATTTTGCTCATCGCCAAATTCAAGGATTGTAGATAAATGAAAAATCTAAACAGAAGGCTACTGTTTATCATCTTTTTGAGTTTATTCTCTCTTTATATAGCTTTGCCATCTGAGCTGAATATTAATTTTTCTGTTTTTTCCTGGAAAGCTTATAAAGTAATAGACATTCCAAAGGTTTCCTTAAACTTTTTTGGTAAAAGACTTGATTCAGATTTACCGCTAAAGCAAGGTCTTGATCTTCAAGGTGGAATGCAAGTTGTTTTACAAGCAGATATGACTGAGATAGATGAGGCCGATAGAGAAGATGCCTTGATTTCAGCTCAAGAGATTATTAGGAGAAGAGTTGATTTATATGGTGTTAGTGAGCCAGTAATTCAGACATCAAGAGCTGGATCAGATTATAGATTGATTATTGAATTGCCTGGTGTAAGTGATCCCAAGGAGGCCTTAAACTTAGTTGGAACAACAGCTCAACTAGACTTTAGAATAGAGGTTGTTTTAGAGTCAGATGATGAGGCGAGTGATTCAGCACAATTATTTGCGAACCCTATTTTCACCCCTACGGAATTAACAGGCAGTGAGCTAAAGAGAGCCACTCCTCAGTTTGATCCAAATACTGGAGAACCAGTAATTGCGTTACAGTTTGATGAAAAAGGAACAGAGCTTTTTGCAGCTTTAACAACAGATAATGTTGGTAAAAGAATTGGTATTTTTATTGATGGTATTCCAGTTGTCGCTCCAGTTGTTTCGACCGCTATTTTAGATGGTAAAGCGATTATGACAGGAGGATTTGACGTGGAAGAGGCAAAGCAGCTGTCTATTCAACTTAATGCTGGTGCCCTACCTGTTCCAATCCAGATTTTAGAACAAAGAACTATCGGAGCTAATCTTGGTGAGGAATCTATAAAACAGAGTGTTTTTGCTGGTTTAGTGGGCTTGGGGCTAGTAATTATCTTTATGATTCTTAATTATGGTTTCCATGGATCGGTAGCAGCTCTAGCTTTAGTGATTTATTCAATTTTAACGATTGCTGCATACAAGATTCTTGGTGTGACTCTAACCCTTCCTGGAATTGCAGGACTACTGCTTTCCATTGGAATGGCTGTAGATGCCAATATCTTGATTTTTGAGAGATTCAAAGAAGAGTTTAGGGTTGGTCATTCATATGCCAATTCACTGGAACTTGGATTCGGTAGGGCTTGGGAAAGTATTAAAGATGCAAATTTAGCAACGATTATTACAGCTTTAGTTCTAATTAATCCACTTAATTTAGACTTCTTGAACAGAAGCGGGCTGGTTAGAGGTTTTGGAGTTACGCTTTTAGTAGGTGTGCTTTTAAGCTTATTTACTGGAGTGGTGGTTAGTAGAACTTTGCTAAGAGTTTTTACTCCATTTTTGGAAAAAGTTTATCAAAGGAAACAAAAATGAAATTCATGAAACATAGATGGCTGTTTTTCTTAATTTCTGCTTTAGTTTTGGTACCAGGAATTTTTTCCTTAATTACATTTGGTTTAAAACCATCAATTGATTTTACTGGAGGAACTCTATTGGAGCTAAGAATTCTTAAAGAAGTTGAGGATAACACTTGGATTGAAATGGGCGGAGAAGAACTTTCCATCCAGTCTGTTCAATCTTCTGAGGATAATGGCTATATTTTAAGAGGAAAACCTATTACTGATGAGTATAAAAACATATTTTTAGATAAAGTTTTTCAAGAAGTTGGTGAGGTTGAGGTAGTGAGATTTGAAACGGTTGGTCCAATCTTGGGCCAAGAGTTAATTAGAAAAATGTTGTGGGCTGGCCTAATTGTGGTGATTTTTATTTTACTTTATGTAGCCAAACAGTTCACTGATTTATCTTTTGGCATCTCTGCAATTTTAGCCATGCTTCATGACTCTCTTGTTGTGCTTGGTAGCTTTAGCTTGCTAGGATATTTTTATGGCATTGAAGTAGATGTGCTTTTTGTTACAGCATTACTTACAACTCTTTCATTTTCTGTGCATGACACGATTGTTGTTTTTGACAGAATTCGTGAGCTACATAGAAAATACCCAAAATATTCTTTTGATGAAATGGCAGATAGAGCAGTTGCTGAGACTTTAGTTAGATCTTTAAATAACTCTATTACTATTATTGTAATGTTATTATCCTTAGTTCTCTTGGGAGGATCTTCAATAAAGTGGTTCTCGGTCGCTCTTTTAATAGGCGCTATTACAGGTACATACTCAAGTACTTTCACAGCTGTTCCACTGCTTGTGGAGTGGAATAAGAGAAGTAAAAAATAGTCATGTTTGACCAAACAGATCACCAAAAACATCAATTAAAAGTAATCGATGATATTGAACAATCTCTTTTAAATAATCAGCAGTCTTTTAGTGTTGTAGAGCCAGTTGATGATTTTTTCAACGACTCAAGAATGGCTTTAACGGCAGTTCATTTTCCCAAAGCAAGTTTTTTAAAGAAGATTAGAGATGAGGTTTTAGAGCCTTTAAAAAAGATTTCTCCAAATCATTTTTACTATCCAGATGAATTTATTCACATGACTGTAAAAAATATCAAAACTATTGGTGACCCTCCTAGTTTTTCAGAGAAGGAAGTTGAGATAACTAAAGATGTTTTTGAACAAGTAATTCCAAAGTATAAGCCTTTTAAAGCCTACTATTACAGACTTTTTCTCTTCAAACATAATCTGGCATTGATGGGTACAACAGATCCTGATTTGGATAATATTATTCTAGAATTAGATAAATCTTTGAGTGAGGTTGGAGTTCCAGATGATAAAGTCTATTTAAACGATAAATACTTTTTTAGTAATGTAACCCTAATTCGTTTTAATGAACCAATAACAAATGAGTTTAAGGAAAAAGTAGTTGAGTTGTCAAAAAATTTAAAACCGTTTTCTTATGAAATAGATTCAGTGACACTTTTAACTTGCAATGCAGTGATGAACAAGAGGACTGATGTTAAGACTTGGGAGCTAGGTTCTTAGCTTTTTCTAGTAAAATTTCTTTGGTATTTAATTCAGGATTTTCTAAGACTTCTTCAAAAAGAGTTTGTAGAATTTCTCCAAGAATTCTTCCTGGCTTAAGACTAAGCTCTGAGATTAAATCATTTCCATTAATAGCAAGGTCTTTAACTTCCATTGGTTGATTTAGTTGCTCAACCATTCTTTCCTTCATTTCTTCTAGTCTCCAACTTGTTTTTTTAGCACCACTTCCCAGTCTATCTCCTTCTCTCAAGTCTAAAATATCATCAATGTTTTCCAAGCCGACTTTTCTCATAAATCTTCTGATGGAAGCATCGGTATTGTGTTCTTGATAGTGGAACATATGAAATCTAGTTAAGATAAAAACTCTTTGAGTATCTACTTTAGAAAGTTTAAATCTTTTGGCTATTTTTGAGGCGACTCTAGAGCCGATTACCTCATGATTATAGAAAGTGATGTTGCCATCCTTTTCTTCATAAGTTAGGGGTTTGCCAACATCATGTAAAAGGGCAGAAAGTCTAACGATTGGATCTATTGATGGACAGTTATCTAGAGCATCTAGCGAGTGAACCCAAACATCGGTTGTATGATGACCTGCTTGTTCAACTCCCTTCATGTTCAATATTTCCGGCAAAACATGTTCGAGCATTTTTGTTTCTTCGAGGAGAAGAATAGCTTTTTTTGGTTCTGGGCTTGCAATCATTTTAAAGAACTCATCCCTAATTCTTTCCCAGCTAACATGAGCGATGAGATGAGAGTGTTCTCTTAATGCTTCAAAAGTTTTCTCTCCAATACTAATTCCAAGTTGAACAGAAAAGCGAATAGCTCTAAGCATTCTTAGCGCATCTTCTTTAAAGCGAAGGTTTGGATCTCCAACTGCTTCAATTGTGCCATGAGCTAAATCTTTAATTCCTTCGTGAGGATCTACTAGCTCAAAGCTATCTAAGTCTAGTGAGTAAGTAGATTTTATTTCTTTTTTATTAAATACTTCTTTTAGAAAATCTTTATCAATCTTAATTGCCATGGCATTGATGGTGAAATCTCTTCGATCAAGGTCTTCATTTATGGTTTCTCCCCAGCTAACAGTTTCTGGTCTGCGATGATCATGATACGTGCCATCGGTTCTATAGGTAGTGATTTCAAATGGCTTAGGTTTTTTTTCTTCTGATGGCAAAAGAATTTCTTCTGTAGTTAGTGATTCATGAATTTTTTCTGCTTTAGCCAAATCAATTATTAGATTGTCTTTTTTATTATTTTCAATTTTTGATAATAGGTTTTTTTCTGGAAGTTGGTGATTTTTTTCAATTAGCTCTAAAGTATCCTCATGAGTAATGCTGACTGTTCCAAAATTATTTTCATAGAAACTCTCAGGAAATATTTCTAGAATTTTTTCAGGCTTGGCATTGGTGGTGAAATCATAGTCAGTGATAGAGAGATTTTTATGATGGAACGCATCCGTAGATTGAAGGATTAGATCTCGAATAGCTCCTCCAACAAGGTAGGCATCAAAACCATTCTCCTGGAGAACATAACAAACAAATAATACTTCAAATGGTAACTCGAGTTTCATGAACTTCATTATAAATGATTTTACTAATTATTTCTGTATCTCTAATATGATACTCTGAAAAATATGCTGTGGAATTTTTTATCTGATGAGACGCCAAAAACTATTGAAGATGTTACACGAATTTTATTGAGTAATAGAAAAATAGTAGATGAAGATCTTTTTTTCTCTCCACCACATCCAATCGATATCTCTGTAGAGGAGTTGGGTGTTGATAACAAAATGCTTCAATTGGCCAAGGACAGAATTTTAGAGGCTATCAAAAAGAAACAAAAAATCTTGGTTTTTGGTGATTATGATGCTGATGGTGTTAGTGCCACAGCTATCTTATGGAAAAGCTTGTACGAACTAAAAGCCGATGTTTTACCCTTTATTCCAAACAGAGAGAAACATGGTTATGGCTTAACAGACGCAGCCCTAAAAGAGATATATGAAAAACCGCTACCTGATTTAATCATTACAGTTGATACAGGCATCGTGGCTCATAGAGCAGTTGATGAGTTGGTAAAAAAAGGAGTTGACGTCATTATTACAGACCATCACCAGCCAGAGGATGATCTGCCAAAAGCCTTGGCCGTTGTTCATAGCACTAAGATTTGTGGAGCTGTAGTTGCCTGGGTGTTGGTAAGAGAGTTTGGTGAAGAATTAGCAAAGAAAAATCTAGATCTTGTTGCTTTGGCAACAGTTACCGACCTAATGGTTTTGAAGGGCAATAATAGAGCCTTTGTATTTCATGGATTAAAAGAGATAAATAAGAACAATAGAAGAGGCTTGACTACCTTGATTAAGGTTGCTGGGCTAGAGGGTAAAGAAGTTACCGCTACTCACTTGGGCTTCGTTATTGGCCCTAGGATAAATGCCATGGGTAGGTTATCTAGTGCCATGGATGCCCTGCGTTTATTGTGTACAAATAATCAGCAAAGAGCTATGAAGTTGGCTGGTCTGGTAGATAGCACAAACAGTGATAGACAACAATTAACTAGAGATCTTTATCAACAAGCTAGGGAACAAATTGCTGAACAAAAAAATGAGCATATCTTAGTTGTTCATTCCAGTGACTTTCATGAAGGAATCATTGGTCTTATCGCGGGGAGGCTAACCGAGACCTACGCAAAGCCAGCAATAGTAATTAGCACTAAAGGAGATGTTTCAAAAGCATCAGCAAGATCCGTTCCTGGAGTAAATATTACCGAGATTATTAGAACCGCAAGAAAGCTATTACTTGAATTTGGTGGCCATCCAATGGCGGCTGGTTTTGGTTTTGAGCATGATAATTTATCTGCAGTATCAGAACATTTTTCTCAATATGGAAGAGAAAACATTTCCCCTGATCTTTTACAAAAAAGATTAGATACAGAGCTTCTATTACCAATGGATTTAATAGATGTGGAGTTAATAGAATCGATAGCAAAGCTAGCTCCTTATGGCAATGGCAATAGTGTTCCAATATTTGCTCTCAAAGACATTAGAGTTGAAGATATAAAGACGATGGGGAGTGAAAATCAGCATTTAAAACTAGTCTTGGTAGATGCCGGTAGTAACAAAAAACTAACGGTTTTGGCTTGGAGAAAAGCTCAGATAGCAGAAACTCTAGAGATTGGATCCTTAGTTAATATCGCTGCAGTATTGGAGACTAATGAATGGCAAGGTAAAAAAACCCCTCAGGCGGTTCTTAAAGATTTACAGTTGGCAGAGATTATTTAGTTTATTGATTATTTCTTGGTTTGAAATGAATTGTTCTGCTGGAAGACCAGCTTTTTTTGCAGCAATTACATGATTTTTTTGGTCATCTATAAAAAAAGAATTTTCTAGGTCAACTCCAAATTTTTCACTAAGTAGAAGAAAAGACTCTGGTTCATTTTTTGAGTGACCCAAGGGTATTGTTGAAAAAACATCTGAAAATTCATTAAAATATTTTTTTAATAACTTATCATTCTTATTAATCGGTGCAGAAGTAAAAATACTTAACTGAACTTGTTTTTTATTTTTTATCTCTAAGTAGAAATCAAGAAGTTTTTTGTTTAAAAATAAATTGCCAGAGAGTTTAATAAAATCACCTTCCTGGTTTTGAGGGATAGAAGATTTATCAAAAATCAGTACGTTGAAAAGGTCTGAGATAATATTAGAAATCATTTTTAATACAGTAACCCCCCGTGTTTTTGCACGGGGGATTATCCATTTTTAGTCTAAATACTTGTCAATAATTGTCTTGACTTGAGCGTAAGGAAGAGCTCCAGAGATGAGTTCGTACTCACCGTCTTTGGTCATTAGGATAGTTCCTGGAGTTCCAGAAACACCTGCTGATCTACCTCCGACAAAGTCTGCAGTAACTAGTTCTGCAGTTTCACCATCATCCATACATTTTTGGACAGCAGCAGAGTTTGCTCCTGCTTTGACAGCACTAGCAATTAATTTGTCTTTAGTAAGTGCATCTCCACCTTCTATAGCTGCAGCTTCATAAAGTGAATCTGTGAATGTCCAGAAGGCATCATTACCACTTAATTTAGCTACACATTCAGCAGCTTCTGCAGCTGGTTGTGCATTTGCATGGAAGCTCAAAGGATAGTGTCTGTATACCCAAGCTACTTTATCACCATACTCTTCCATGACTTTAGTCATAGTAGGGTGGAATTTATTACAGTAAGGGCACTCATAGTCTGAGTACTCAATCAAGATTATTTCTGCATCTTTATTACCACGGATGTGATCTTCTTCAGTAACTTCTGGTACTTCGGACAAGGTATCAACTGCAGCAGCAACATCGTCTCCAGCTGCGGTTGGTTTTCCAACTTGTTGAGCAGTTCCAGCTACGCCTGATCTGAGCAATTGGTTTTCTGTCCATAGAGATCCAGCTACAAAGCCGGCTATGAAAGCCACTGCACCGATCATTATTTGAGTCAGTGTTTTATTATTCATGAATGAGAGACCTTTCTTAATATATTACTCCTCATAGCAATGTCTTGAATCTATAATAAAATAGATCATAGGTCAATCGTAATAAGAAAGATAATTAATGTCTGTAAGACTGCTCACACCATATGAAAAAAATCACCTAACTAATTTTGGTTTAAGTCTTGATGAAATAGGCAAGTACGGCAAGATGCCTGTGGAATATATTACTGGACAAGCAAGGTTTCTTGATCAATATTTTGTGGTTAATAAAGATGTTTTGATTCCAAGGGTGGAAACAGAAGAGTTGGCCGAGAGGATTGTGAATAAATACAAAGATAAAAAAACAGTTAATTTTTTGGAAGTTGGAACAGGAAGTGGCGCTATTGGAATCTCTATTTTTCAAAAACTCTCTGATTTGGGAGTAAATGTTAGCTGTGTTTTATCAGATGTATCTCCGAAAGCTTTATTGGTTGCTCAAAAAAACATTAATAATTTAGTAGAAAAAAAACAATCAATAAAATTAGTTGAATCTAATTTGTTATCTAATATAGATGATCTAGAATTTGATTTTTGTGTAGCAAACTTACCATATATACCAAGCTCTAGAATTAATCAGTTAGATGAGTCAGTTAAAGATTTTGAACCACTCTTGGCTCTTGATGGCGGAGAAGACGGATTAATACTGATTAAAAAATTAATTAGAGAACTAACGGAAAAGAAATTTGTTGGTGATGTCTTTTTGGAGGTTGATGATACTCATGATGATCAAATTATTTTATCTGTTGGTGGAGAGTTAAAAGATATTTGGAAAGATTCTTTTAATAAGAATCGCTTTGCTTATATTAAGATCAAAAAAGATTGACAGTTGAGCAAAAAAGGATCAGGATTAAGATATGGTTAAAGTAGAGTTTTATTTCTGGAAAATCTTAGTTTTTTTGCTAGTTTTTATTTTTATCCTAGCTCTAATTTCGATATATCTAAACTTAAAAAACATTGGTTTTAACGAGCTTGAGCAGGTTGTTTTAAGAAGATAATTAACCCGATAAACATTGTTCCAGCAGACACCAACATCATACTTTCAGGATATTTGGTTGTTAGTAGAATTCCACCAACCATTGGTCCAATAATTTGACTTAAACTGCCCAGTGAGCTGGCAACGCCCATAACAGCACCTTGTTCTTTCTCAGATGTTTTTCTTGATATAGCTCCAGTGAGTAGTGGTCTAGTTATTCCCGTTCCAAAAGAGAAGAAGGTCATTAAAACAAAGAATGGAGGGAGAGTATTGAAGAATGGGGCAGAAACCAATCCAACAATTATTGATATCATTCCTGCAAATATTAGTTTTTCTTCTGGCCAGATATCAACAAGTTTTGGAATAATCTTCATTCTTAAGATAATGCTGATGAGGCCGATATAGGCAAGTATGTAGCCTGTCATTCTTGCATCCATTCCAAGTTTTATTGATCCATAAACAGCAAAACTAGTTGTCCAAATAGAGTGGGCTAGTAAATATAAAAAATATTGCCATAAATCAGAGCCAGTTTTTTCAGCAAATAAATATTTTTTGAAAGGTGCTGGATCAAGAATCTTTATTTCTTTAAAAGAGAATTTTCTAGTTGTTTTAGTGACTGTTTCTGGCAAATAGAAATAAGTTAGTAGAATACTAACTCCAGCTATGCCGGCTGCAAGAAAAGCCGGAACTGCGTAACCAAATTGAGAAAGATAGCCACCAAGAGCTGGTCCAATTAAAAATCCAATACCAAAGGCAGCTCCACTTAAACCAAAAGCCTTGCTACGGTCTTTAATAGATGTAATGTCACTAATATATGCCTGGGCAATAGTAAAATTACTGCCTAAAATACCATCAATTGCTCTAGATAAGAAAATCATCCACAGCGCATTTGATAACCCTAAAACAACAAAACTAATCGCTGTTGATAGTTGAGACAAGAGAAGCAATGGTCTGCGACCATAGCTGTCACTGAGTTTTCCTAAAATTGGACTAGAGATAAATTGGAACAGAGAAAAACTAGTCAAAATCAATCCAATGGTAAAAGGAGAGGCTCCATATGATTGAGCATAAAATGGTAAAAATGGCAAAATTAAAGAGAACCCAAGGACTTCAGTAATTTGAATCAAAAATATAATTAATAATCTTTTATCAATGTTTTTCATAAATGGGTTTAATTAGAGAATTTCACTCTCCTCAGAAATGTCTTTTCCTTGAGGAATAATATATATGTCTTGTCTGTATCCACCAACACCAACAAACTCTGCATCTCCAGCGATTATTTTTTCAAAAGGTTTGCAAGCAAAGCAACCCTTTTCACCTTCTGGACAGCGGAATCTATTCAGCTGACGAGCTAATTTCATTTCTTTAGCTACCTTTAAGATTTTATCATAGGATTCTTGTTCATCTGGTAGAGGAACCTCTTTTGGCTCATTATCTCTTTCAAGGTACCAATAGCTCATTTTTGAGACTTTTCTCTTTTGAGTGTTACTAACTAGGAGTAAATAAATCGGCAATTGTAGTGATTTACCATTTTCCTCATTCTTACTTGTTTTAAAGTCAATGATGTGAACACTGTCTGCATCAGGCAGATATTGTAGCCAGTCGATTTTTCCACAAAGGATAATTCCCTCATCTTCTGATAACCAATAGTGGGGAAGATCTTCTTTAATCTTTACCGTTAATTGAGAGATTGGTCCTGGTTTCTCAATAATCTTGCGAAGCATGTCTTCGCCTCTTTTTTTGAATTTTTGTTCAGTTTCTTTATCCCAAAAACCACCCTTTTTACCACTTAGTTTTAGCCAAACTTTATCAAATTTTTCGAGTAAAGAGTCTTTTAATCTTTGATCTGTTGGTAGATTAGAAAGTGATTCAACTACCTCATGTACAGCACCTCCAAGAGCAAGGGAAGGATTCATGACTTGAATCTTATTTCCAGACTTTGGATCCTTGTATACATTTTTTAAATAGTAGGCTCTAGGACATTTTTGAAAGTCAGAGATTGATGAATGGGAAACCCAGACGGCAGAGTATTTATCAGGCATGGGATTACTGTAGCATAAAAATAGTTTTTAGTTTAGTTTTTTTTCCAAACTCTAATTATATAGTGTTTATCTCCAACATCCTCTTCTATCGAAAAGTATTTCATCATTTCTTTTTCATTAAGTTCTGTATCTCCAAGCTCAATTACAATGCCTCCATCTAATGTTGCAATTGCTAATAATTTATATCCATTATTTTTTTTGTAGCTGGTGCTCTGGAGCACTTTTGATTAATATTACTTCAAATTTTTTACCATCCCTAATGGATGTTTCTAAAAATTCATGAAAATTTGTGCGGTGGTGAATGCTTTTAGCTTCTATTTTGTCTTTTATATCCTCATTTAAATTTGAAAAACTAGCATCAACAGAATGTATTTCTTTTGCATTCTGGCAAACCAGGCTTAGTCCAAGAGTTGATGTGCCAATTCCACTACCAAGATCAGCAACAAGACCCGCTGACTCAATAGCAGCTTTAATTGATTCGTTGTCCATTAGATGTCTTAGGCTAGAGGTAGCATTTTCTGTAGAGAAGTTACCCCAAAGCCTTGGTTCTTTTATTTGATCTGGTTTTGGTTTTTCAGTCATATCGAAGTTAACTATATCAAATTAAATGTGGTGGGGGTAAGTATTGATCCCGGACTAGGGTTCGAACCTAGAATAACAGGATCAGAACCTGTTGTGATGCCATTTCACTATCCGGGATTTCAGCTTTTTTTCAGCTTTATGTATTAAGCTTAATTTCAAAGATCAGATATATAGTATACCAGAGGAGTGATCATGATAAAAATACTTATTTTAGAAGACAATAAAGAGCTAGGAAAGATTCTACTCAAGTCCTTAAGGACTAAAGAGAGAAAGGTTTATTGGGTTGATAATTTAAAATCTCTTCATAAGTTTGTAGAAAAAAATTCTCCAGATTTATGCATTTTAGATAGGTTGGTGACTGACGGCGATGCCATTGATTCTATGGAATATTTAAAAGAAATTAGTCCCAATACTAAATACATTTTTTTAACCAGACAAAATAAATTATTAGAAAAAATTGTTGGCTTGGAAAAAGGCGCTGACGATTATTTAACTAAACCATTTTCTTTGGCAGAGCTAAGAATAAAAGTAAGAAACATGTTGTTATGGGGAGAGAGAAAGGTTGGTTTTGAAAAAGTAGATTTAGGCTTATTATCTTTTTTTCCTGAAAGTGGCTGCTTAGTAACTCCAGAGGGCAACATTCAATTTCGCAAAAGAGAATCAGAATTAATTTTATATTTAACAAAAGGAATTGGTAGGACAGTAACTAAAAAATATCTTTTATCCAATCTTTGGAAAAACGATCATGAAGTAAAAACAAATACCATCGATGTGTATATAAAGAGGCTTCGTAAAAAACTTGGTAAATATAATTCAATTATTAAAACAGTTAGGGGCTTTGGTTATCAAATTATCCCTTATAAAACGGAATAGAGAGACTAATCGTTGTTCCTTTGTTTTTTCTTGATTTAATAGATATTTTGCCATTAAAATTTTTTTCGATTGTGTATTTAGCAAAATATAAACCAAGACCTGAGTGCTTATTTTTCTGTGAATGGAAAGGCATGCTAGCCAGGTTTTTCTCCCACCAGTTCATTCCCTTGCCCGCATCAACAATACTGATCAGACAATTATTTCTTTTTTCCAAAACACTCAAAAAAACCATTTTATGTTTAATTTTTTGATTGTAGCTTTCATAAGCATTGTTAATCAGACAAACCAAGATTTCTTGAAATAATAACTTGTTTCCCTGTAAGTATTTTTTAACTGGCAAAGCAATGCGACTGACCAAGCCAGTTTTTATTTTTGCTCCATCATTCAGTTTTATTAATTCCAGAACAGCTTTTTGAGGAGAGAAAATATAGTTATTTCGTTCTTCTTGTATTAGTAGTAAAGATTTCATGTATTTAGCATTAAGCATTACCCTATTAAGCTCTGATTTTGCACAATAAGTTGTTTGTCTATTAATGTTTTCTATTGCCAACTCTGAGTTGAATAGAATATTTGTAAGCGGGGTGGCCAAACTATGTTTTAGTATTGGGCTGGTGGAGAATAGTTTTGATGACATAGTCACCAATATATTTTATAAACCTGAAAAAAAGCTGAAATTTTACTTTTTAGGTAATTCTTCAATAATAGAAGTAATGTCCCAGATTTGCAGACAAGGAGCATTTTTAATTCTGCAGAATTCTTGTTTTAGTAGTTCTGGATGATTTTGTTTTAAGTCCATTTTTTCTCGATGAGAGTTTACTATTAGCCAGGTTTTGTCGTAATTTCTGGATTTTGCTATAAACTCATCTGGAATTTGTCTAACTGGCTGGCCGATTCCCTCGACCATTAGGCCATCTATTTTTTGTTCATGAAGATACATTAATATTCCATCAGGCAGTGTGCCAAAATACCCTTCAGTAGCAACAGCCAAAGAGTTTGTTTTAATCTCCTCTAACATTAAATCAGTACTTTCTTTAATTCCATTTCCAGAAGACCACTCAGCTAAATATTGAGTTTGGTCGATTGGTACAAAGGGTAAATAATTTGGGTTTTTCCAAGAGATTAAAGAGAAGTGGAAGGCTGTCTGAACAATACTAGATAACAGAATTATTACGGCCGCAGTTTGGAAGAAAAATATAATCGGCTTATTAATATTCTTCTGTGCTTGTTTAACAATATATTCAAAAGAAAGAGCTGCAGAGATAGTTAGAGGCAAAATGCTTGGCAGTATATATCTTGGGTAGATTGTTTTACCAAGGACTAAAATAGCTCCAACAAATCCAAGGAAGCTTAAGATCATAATGGCGTGAGTTTTTCTCAGCTTACTTTGGAATAAGCCGAAGATTGGAAGAACAACCACAGGCCACGATAGATAGTAGAAAAGAGCTTGAAAAATCCTCTTAGAGTTAGCCCATAAAACAGTAAAAACACCTTTTTCAAGGAGCTGTGAGACTGGATAGAGGAAGTCTCCGCCCCTACTAAATAGCTGACCAAAAGTTGGGGTTAGTTTTAGTAGAGCAAAGATGAGAGTGCCAACTAAAATAACCAAACTACTTTGTTTAATTTTAAAAGCAAAATCCTTTTTATTAATTGGTAAAAATGCAGCTAGAACAAAAGTTGGGAAGAATAAAATGGCTGGGATTTTAGTAAATAGAGATAATCCTAAAAATATTCCAGAGATTACTAAATTTTTTAAACTATCTTTTGAAAAACTCTTTATTAAATAGAGAAGTGAAATTGATAGGAGTAGTGTCAGCAAACCATCCATTAGCGCCATACGATGATGAAAAAACCAGAATGGCAAAAACATAACAGAGAAAGCTGATAGTAATTGAGCAACTAATCCTCCTTTTAACTTCTTTACTATTTTAGCTGTTACAAAAACTTGGAAAATGCCTGCAATCACAGAAATCATTCTTCCAGCGATTAAAGGATCATTCCAAAATTTCAAGGCAATGGTTGCCAGCCATACAAAAAGAGGGGTTTTACCATCGTTCATGGCAAAGAAAAGATATCTTTTCCAGTCATCAATAATTAACTGAGACCAGCGAATATAGATTGATTCATCAGCAAAAACAGGCAATAAATTTAGGGAAGTTAAATGAGTGATGAAATAAATAGCTATCAATAGGAAGATACCTATTTTCCACCATAGCTGATTTGATGATTTGTTTTTCACTAATTTATTGTAACTAGATTATGAGGTTTGTGCTAGTTTTTCTTTTTTCTTAAAGAAAATAATTGAGTAATGATTAATAATGCGATTGCTCCAAGCCAAACAACTACTTTTTGATCAGCAATAACAGAGCCTTCAAATCCACTAGCCAGCATCCACGGGATGTATCTTATTAAGCCAGTAAAGCTAAGACAAAGAATCCAATATTTCCAAAGTTTGTTATTAATAAATGGTAGCCAGATAAGAGACCAAGACAGATACCATGGGAGGAATTGCTGAGATCTTGGGGTTAGTAGTGGTAAGAATAAAGCTAATGAGATAAAAAAAGGAAATATTTTTTCAAGTTTTTCAAACCAATTGAATGGTTTTTTGTTTTCCATAAATAATTTGGTAAACCAGTAAATCCAAAAAGGCAGTAAAACAACTGTTGCCAACTTTGTACTAATTGAAAAGAAAAGAAGGAATAGTGAAAGAACAGTTTTTAGAACAAGATTCTTTTTTGGCTTTTTGATTATTAAATTCAATGAAACTACAGCTGGAACCAACATCCATAAGTCATTATGAAGATTGGAGAGTATTTCTATAAAAATCAATGGATTGGCAAACACAAGCCAAATTGCTTGAGCTGAGATTTTTTTATTAGATATTTTCTCTGAAATATTTTTTAGTGAGAAAAATAAAGCAATGTAACTGGCCCATGATAATAGTTTAAAGATAATCCAGGTTGGCAAGAACTTATGAAAACCAGCTAGGTAGGGAATAACTGAAAAAATTGTCCACCCATATCCATATGGCGCTGGAGTGTGAGTGTTATGCATAAATCTAGTCCATTCATCAAAATAAAAATCCAATGCCACTTTTACATGAGGATCAACCTTAAAAAGAGTCACCATTTTGGCGTTAAACATATAATTAAAGACATCATGAGAAAGAGCATTATAACTAAAAAAGAGTGGAGAGAGAGCTAGTAATAGTTTACCAAATAATTGTGCTGGTTTAATGTTTTTAAGTTTTTTAAAGCCCAGTAAATATATGGTAAAAAATCCGACAACTAGTGCTAAATAAGCTTTAGACATTAGCTGTGGGTTATGAAAAAAAGTTTGCCACATCCACTGTTGGAAATTCCAATAAGGAGTCCATGAGGAAATGACTAGATTTGGGTCTGTGAGGGAGTAGGAAAATAATGAGTAAACGAGACTCAATAAAAAGAGAGCGAGAAATAGTAAATTTGTAGACCCTGATTTGTTTTTCATTAAGCTACCGATATTTTCCAATCAAATATGCAAAGCGGATTTTAATAATATCTCTTAGCATTCTGAGAGAATCTTTGATTGGGCTAACTCTGTCTGTTTTATGATGTTTCCAAAGAATAGGCACTTCTTTATGGGAAATCTTAAATTTGCGAGCTAGGAATAAAAGCTCAACATCAAATGCCCCAGTGAAGGCATCTTTTCTTACTTCATCACCACCATAAACATAGAGAGCAGGAAAGAGAGTTTCTGTTGATTCTTTGGAAAAAAGCTTGAATCCGCATTGAGTATCTTTAACTCCACGAACTGCCAAGATTTGAACCAATAAGTTAAATCCTCTGCCCATAAGATGTCTATAAAAAGGCTCTTTATCTCTTTTAGCTCCTTCTATTTCTCTAGAGCCAAAAATAACTCCATGATCAGTTGTATATTTAAGTAGTTTTTCTACTTCAGATAGTGGGGTTGATTGATCAAAATCTGTAAATAATCTCCATTCTCCAGTAGCTGCCATCATTCCAGCTTTAACAGTAGGGCCTTTTCCAGCATGTTTGTTTGGTAAAACCTTGATTCTAGAATCCTGTTTAGCAAAACTATTTAAATCCTCTAGTGTGCCGTCAGTACTACCATCATCTGTAAGAATAACTTCCCATTCGAAGGATTGTTTTTTTAGAAAATCCAAAACTTCTTTAAGCACTCCTCTGTTAAGATTTTTCTTTTCGTTATAAGAAGGAATGACTACGGATAAATATGGTGTTTTAGGAGTTTCATTCATAAGTTTGCTTTTCTATTCTAAACCTTGGGAGTTATCTTGTGTAGTTCTCCTCAGCACAGTAATTTCTGGTCCACCCGGAATATTAAAAACTTCCGCAGGTTCTTTATTCGGGAAAACTACTATTTCATAAATCGGTGAGTCAGTGACTTTGTCTAATATTTTTTCTTCATTGATGATAAAGAGAGTATCTATAGAATCTCTGTCTTCTGTTCTGACTGGCCTGGTATGACCAGTTGTTAAAAAGTATCTATAGTTTTGACCATCAATATCTCTGCTTTCTGATAACAAGACGAGATTATATTTCTCTCCCGGCTGAACATGTTTTAAGATTTCTTCACTAGTCATTTGAATATCATTTACCGTCCAACCCATGGTTTCGATCGGCATTTTTTGAATATTGTAAGAGATAAAATATGAACCCAAAGCAAGGAAGGCAATAATGGCAATGATTTTTGGTTTAATCTTGCTGACTACCAATCCATAAATTAAAGCAGTGACTGGGAAGAGATACGAAATATAATGATCAAAAATAGTGTGTTCATAAAGAGACGTGCCGACAATTCCAACCAATAAGTAGATCAGAATGACTGATATTTTCGATAAATCCTTTTTTTGTTTTTTCTTGATAAATAGAAAACCTGTTATGAAAATAGCAGTGAAATAAAGTAATGCTTTATTTAATGATCTATTTTTTCCAATCATGGTCTCGAAGAGAATATGCATCCCTCGACCTTCATTTTCTTTGATTGTTTCACCAACTTTTTTAATTAAAGATATTTTTGGAGCATATTTAAAGTTTTCTTCACTACTCAATAATCCCTTAAAAGCATTTAAGTTATTTCCCTGATGCTTGATATCAAAAAGAACTAATGGAGTAAGAGAAAGTAAGAAGACACCTCCTGCTATTAAGCTTGGGATTAGTAGTGGGGAGATTCTTTTCCAAATAGATAGTGATTTTTTATTTGTAGATTTTTTCCACTGATCTCTTAGTGCCAGTAACCAAACTATTCCAGCTGCAGGCAGGGATAAGAGTGTTAGGTAATGAAGTTGAATCAAAACACTAAAACAAACACTTACCCATATCCAGTTCCATGGGTTTTTTTTCCAAGCAAGATAACTGAAGTAAATCATAAGTAGAGCTGCCAGAGGAGCAGGGTTTGGATTCCAGCTAAATCTAGTGTTTTGAATAAATGTCGCTGAAAAAGCATAAAAGAAACTAGCAATGATTGCTCCATTTTCACCGATTAGTTTTTTACCCAAATAATAAACAAGGTAAGTAGTGATTACTCCAAGAAGAGCAACGGCATAAACAGGGCCCATCGGGCTTGGATAGGTTAACCACAAAAAAGGCATCATGAAGTAATAATAGAGTGGACCTAGGTACATATTACCCACGCTAGTTACTGGTCCAATAAAAACAGGATCTTTGAGACGGAAAATATCAGCAACAATGATTGAATCTCTTCCTTGATCTCCTTGAAACTGCAGAGCACCTTCTAGGTTGTAGAAACGAAAAAATACTGCTGCTAAAATAATTAAGATTAAAGCAGTCTTTTTAAAAGGACGAGCAGGTAAAAAACTCATAATTAGTCTTTATTACTTTTTCTTCTTTTTCTTCCAAATGAAGGTGTTGTAAGCAAAGAAGTTCCAGAACATACCAATTAAAATTCCACTAACTGTATACATTAAGCCGGTGTCGATAACCATGTTAATGATAGGCAGGGTGAATAGAGCAAACAGTCCAACATATGTTTCACCTAGGAAGGCGATGATTTGTTGAATAATGATTGATCCAGCTGATGCTAAATTAAACTGAATAAACTTTCCTGGGTATTGACCTGGCTTTAGTTTTCTATCAGCGAATGTCCAGAGATTGCTAAGGATAAAGTTCATTAAGACAGCACACTCAATAGCTAAGAAGAAAGCTAGCTGAAAATTAAACAAACCTCTAAATATTTGAAGTGTAGTGAGCTGAGTAAGAGCACCAATTCCTCCAACTACAACGAATTTAAAAATTCTACTTTTTAGAAGATCCTGGACGCGTACTTTCATAATGTATTCAAGAGTATTTTTTATGTACTCAGGTCCTATTTTACTTTTACCAAAGGTTCTATCTTTAAAGTGAAAGGGAACTTCTGCCACAGAGAAACCCTTATTAATCGCTTTATGTAAGAATCCTATTTGAAAAGTATATCCTGAAAACTGATCTCCAACTAGTTCCTCGTGAACAGCTTTGTAGGTTTTTTTAGTAACGGCTCTGTAGCCAGTAGTCCAGTCATGAATAGAAAAATTAGTAAGAATAGTTCTTACGGTTATATTTCCAAGAACACTTAGAAGCTTGCGATGAAATCCCCAGTCGGCAGGAATGCTTCCTCCAGGAATATATCTTGCTCCTAAAACTAAGTCATACCCCTCATCGATTTTCTTAAAAAATAGAGGGATCTTTGTTGGATCATGAGATAAATCTGCGTCGAATTGAAAAACAAGATCAGCTCCTAATTTATTGAAAGCATGATCCATGCCTCTTAGATATGCTCCTCCAAGTCCAGATTTTTTTGCATTGATTAGTAGCTCTAGTCCTTTGAATTTTTTTTGTAATTTCTTAACCAGTTCATAGGTTTTATCTGGAGAAGTGTCATCTACGACAAGAACTCCACAGTCCCAGTTTTTTACTTCTTTAAAAGACTCAAAAACAGCAGTGACAGTGGCCTCTATGTTTTCTTTTTCGTTATATGTAGGAATAATAACTAAAGCTTTTTTGTTTTTCATATCTCTGTTAAGACTTGCTTTCTTCAGCAATTTCCGACTCGACCATGATTTTCACTAGCTCTTCAAAATCAATAGAAGGTTTCCATCCCAACTTTTCTTTAGCTTTTGTTGGGTCTCCAATTAAAAGATCTACTTCGGCTGGTCTATCAAAGAGGGGATTGTGTTTATACACTTTCTCCCAGTCTGGTAATCCAGCTGCTTTGCAAGCAAGTTGTAAGAATTCTCTAACAGAATGTGTCTCACCCGTTGAGATTACAAAATCTTCTGGCTCATCTTGTTGGAGCATTAACCACATTGCCTCAACATAGTCTTTGGCATAACCCCAGTCTCTTTTAGCATCTAGGTTTCCAAGCTCCACATGTTCTTGTTTTCCAAGTTTCACTCTTGCAACACCGTTGGCAATTTTTCTAGTAACAAACTCAAGACCTCTTCTTGGAGATTCATGGTTAAAAAGAATTCCAGAAACAGCGAACATATCATATGACTCACGGTAGTTAACTGTAATCCAGTGTCCATAAACTTTAGCGACACCGTAGGGAGATCTTGGATAAAAAGAAGTGTCTTCTGATTGAGGTACTTGTTGAACCTTGCCAAACATTTCACTAGAGCTTGCTTGATAAAACTTTGCGTTTGGAGAAGCAAGTCTCATGGCTTCTAGAACTCTAGTAACACCAATACCAGTAAATTCACCGGTTAAAACAGGTTGTTCCCAGGAAGCTTGAACGAATGATTGCGCAGCTAGGTTATATATCTCATCAGGTTGAATTTCTTTGAGAGCGAAAGTTATTGAGTGTTGATCAATAAGATCTCCAGAAATTAATTTTAAGTTTGGATTGTGAACAATCTGGTTGATTCTGGCAAAGTTTTGAGTACTTGTTCTTCTGGTTAGACCAAAAACTTGATAACCTTTGTCAAGTAAAAACTCTGCTAAATAGGAACCATCTTGTCCAGTGATTCCAGTGATAAATGCTTTTTTCATAATGAGTAAAACCTCTCTATTGTTCTCTCCACCACTTTACTATTCTTTTTAGTGTTATGTCGAGAGGGATTGTTGGTTCCCAACCAAGTTTTTTAATTTTATTAATATCTGCAACACTTCTTTCAACATCACCAGGTCTTTGTTTTTTTTGATCAACAATAATCTCAAAATCTGTAGTTGATAGTGATTTTAATTTTTCTAATAAATCTCTTATTGAGATATCTTGACCGCTACCAATGTTATAGATTTCTCCATTAACTCCCTTTTCCATTAGTAGTATGTAGGCTTGAACAACATCTTTTACATCAGAAAAATCTCTTTTTACATCTAAGTTTCCAACATGAATATTGTTTTTTATACCTTTTTCAATTTCTTGAGTTATTTGATAGGCAAAATCGCTAACAACAAATCCCTTTGCTTGATATTCACCAATATGATTGAAGGGTCTAACGTGAATAACGTTTATTCCTTCAGCATGATAGCTATAGGCAAGCATTTCTTGAGTTACTTTTGAAACAGCATAAGGACTTCTTGGTCCCAAAGGACTATTTTCATTTAACGGTTCTGAAGAAACTGCATATTCAGTAGCACTACCAATCGACAATAGCTTAGATTCTGGAGTCTTTAATTTAATTGCTTCAAGAACATTGAGTTGGATGTTTATGTTCACAGACAAGGTTAGGCTTTTTTTCTCGATACTAAGACCTGTGTCTGAAAAGCCAGCTAGGTTATATATTTCTTTTGGTAATATTTTGTCAAAAAGATCTAGCACTGCATCAGCTTCAATTAGATTGATTTTATGAAAATTTTCTTCAGGTAAAACTTCTCCTAAATATGTAGGGCCACCATTTAAAGAGGTTACATGAATGTTTTGAGCTGAAACACCTTTTTCAATCAATGCTTCTACCAAGTGGGTTCCAACAAAGCCAGTTCCACCAGTAATTAAAATGTTTTTGTTCACTGAATAATCCTTTTTTTATTTCTTACCAATACCAATATATTTATAACCTTGTTTTTCTATTTCTTTTTTGTCGAATTGATTTCTAGCATCGATAAAATACTGAGTTTTGCTAGGATGTTTTACTTTTGAGAAATCGAACTGTGTTATTTCTGGCCATTCGATTAGGGAGAAAATAACATCAGCATTTTCAACTGCTTGTTCAATTGTTTTTACCTGTTGGTGATTTTCTTCTAATTTTTCTAATCTAAAAAATTCTTTCCATGATGCCATTGGGTCATAGCTATTAACAATAGCTCTTTTACTGAGAAGAACAGGAATTATTTTAACTGATGGAGCTTCTCTCATGTCATCTGTGTCTGGTTTAAATGATAATCCTAAAACAGCGATGTTTTTATTTTCCCAGTCTCCAACCTTATCTTTAAATTTTCTAAGCAATCTAAGAATACGATTTTCATTTAATTCACTAATCTTATTAAATAGATTGTCACCCTCATGCATTGCTCTTGAATAAGCAGCTAGCTCTTTAACATCTTTTGGAAAGCAGCTGCCACCATATCCAAGGCCAGGATACCAATAGTGCTTACCGATTCTTTTGTCTAAGCCAATAGCCTTTACGATTTCATCAACATCGGCCCCATTTTTATCACATAAATCAGCTATTTGGTTAATAAAGGTTATTCTGGTTGCCAAATAAGTATTAGCAGCATATTTGGCCATTTGAGCAGACTCAGGCTTAATTTTAAGAATAGTAGAGTTGAGCGGTTGGTGGAGTTTTTCCAAGACATCAAAAACTTTTTGAGAATTAGCTCCAATCACTATTCTATTTGGATGAAGAGTATCTTCAACAGCACTACCTTCTCTTAAAAATTCTGGAACAGAGGCTGTGTAAAACTTAACATTAGTTATTTCTTTAATAGATTTTTCAGCCTTTTCCAGCGTTCCTGGTGGGACAGTGGACTTAATGGCAACAATGGCACCCTCTTTTAGGTAGGGAGCAAGAGATTCAACACTAGCTCTGACATATTTGAGGTCTGCCTGACCATCTGGAGCAGAAGGAGTACCAACAGCAATGAAGATAACATCAGCATCACTAATGGCTTTTTTGTAATCAGTTGTAAACTCTAAATTTCCAGACTCTTGTTGTTTTTTTAGAAGATCTTCTAGTCCTGGTTCATAAAAAGGAACGATGTTTTTTTTAAGTAAATCAATCTTCTTTTGATCAATATCAAGGCCTATTACCTTGTTTCCAAGCGAGGCGTAAACAGCTGCACTTACAACTCCTACAAATCCAGTGCCAATAAAAGTTACATTCATTTTTTGAGTTTTCCTAATTGGTTTTTATTCAGTTTATTGAGTCAGTATATCATTAATATTTATATATCGAATCAATAAATTATCTCGAATTGTGTATAATTCAGCCATGGAAATTTTTATCTTTACATTATTCCCAGAATTTTTTGATGGTCCCCTAAAAACTTCTATTTTAGGCAGAGCAATTAAGGAAGAAAAGGTAACTGTTAAATTAGTTAATATTCGTGACTTTACAACCGATAAACACAATACTGCTGATGATCGTCCTTATGGTGGAGGTCCTGGCATGGTGATGAAAATCGAGCCGATCGCTAGAGCTTTGGAGGAGCATGGTTTTAAAAAAGGAACCAGTAAAGAAAAAATAGTTTTAACCTCAGCTCGCGGAGATATGTATAACCAGCAAATTACCAGAGATTTTTCCACAATGAAAAGACTGGCTATTATTTGTGGTCACTATGAAGGAGTTGATCAGCGAGTTATTGATAGTTTAATCGATCAGGAAATCCGCATAGGTGATTATGTTTTAACTGGTGGTGAGCAGGCAGCTATCGTAATGACAGATAGCATTGTCAGATTGTTACCAGGTGTTTTAGGAAATGAAGAGAGTAATCAAAATGAATCTCATGACGAGCCAGGCAAGTTTGGTCATTATCAATACACTAGACCAGAGAAATATGAGGATCTAGAAGTACCAGAAGTTTTACTTTCTGGAGATCACAAAAAAATAGAAGAGTGGAGAGAATCTACTCGAAAAAAGAGTTCTAACTCTTAACTTCCATTAAAGCTTCCTCAATTGTTTTTGGTTTAAAATCAAGAATTTCTAAAAGCTTTTTATTACTCATAGCAGTGTTTTTTTGATATGGTCTCTCTGAGCTTGCTAAATAAGCTTCCAAGTCTCCTGTTTTTATTTCTCCACCAAGATTGTGAGCTTCATTAATAGCTACTGCAAAATCATAATCAGTCCATGATTCACCACTGGAGGCATGGAACAAGCCTTCTGGGCTAGTTCTGATTACAAAATCAAGAATCTTTGAAAAATCATCGACAAAAGTTGGTCCAAAATAGTGATTGGTGAATTGAGGATAAAGAGAACTGTCTTTAATACCATTCATTACTCTGTGAGCAGTATCTACTTTTTCAAAAGCATCAGAGCGGAACGGCTGATCTATTCTTAAAATCGTCCATTTGCAGTTTGCTTTCTTAACAACTTCTTCTGCTAAGTACTTTGTTTTTCCATACCACTCGATTGGGTTTGGGGAATCCTCTTCTGTATAGAGATCATCTTTTTCTCCATCGAAAACATAGGCTGTAGAAATATAGATTACGTGTTTATTTGTTTCTTCCGCTGCTTTAACCACATTTTCTGTGCCAACTACATTTACTTGGTAGGCTAGTCCAGATTCATCGTCGGTTTGATTCCAAGCACCCGTAACATCGGTATAGGCTGCTAAATGAATAACATGAGTGGCATCTGAATCTTTAAATCTCTTTAAAACTTGTTCGTAGTTAGTGATATCTGTTGGTTGATCTTTGTCTCTAAGGTCAAGATTGTCAAATTTATATTGATCTTTAAAATCTTTGGCAAATCTTGAGCCAACTAAACCATTCAAACCAGTAGTGATAAGTGATTTCATTTGTAAGTCTTTCTATTTTTTATAATGTTCTGAAAAATATTCTTTTTGAACGTCTTTTAATTTTTTCCACCATTCCTGGTTATTCTTATACCAATCAATGGTTTTTTGGATACCTTCTTCCAGTGAAACACTAGGCTCCCACCCAAGTTCTTTGTTTATCTTGGTCCAATCAACAGCATAGCGTCGGTCATGTCCTGGTCTATCGGTCACATGCTCGATCTTATCTTCAGATTCACCCATTAGTTTTAGAATCATTTTTGTTATTTCAAGATTTGAGACATCTTCTGTTAATCCTCCGACCAAATATGTTTCTCCATTTTTTCCATCAGCTAAAACCCTATCGATGGCGGTGCAGTGATCTTGAACATATAACCAATCACGGACATAAAGACCATCTCCATAAACAGGGATGTTTTTCCCTTCTATTAAATTAGTAATAGTGACAGGCAAGAACTTCTCTGGAAATTGATATTCTCCATAGTTATTTGAACAGTTGGTGATGGTGTATTGAAGGCCGTAGGTTGTTCCATAGGCTCTAACTAAGTGATCTGACGCAGCTTTACTGGCAGAGTAGGGGCTATGTGGGTTGTATGCGGTATCGTCAGAAAACTTTTCTTTACTATTTAGCTCCAGTGCTCCAAAGACCTCATCTGTTGAGATGTGGTGGAATTTTTTCTTGTGTTGTAGGGCTGAGTTTAGTAATACTTGGGTACCAATAATATTTGTTTCTAGGAATATCTCTGGGTTTTTAATAGATCTATCTACATGAGATTCAGCTGCAAAATGAACAACTACGTCTATATCATCCATGATTTTATCTACTAATTTTTTATTTCCAATATCTCCTCTAATAAAAGTGTAGTTTGGATTATTTTCAACCTCTTTCAAGTTATCGAGATTACCAGCATAGGTAAGTTTATCTAGATTGATAATTGAGTCTTCTGGATGATTTTTTAGCCAGTAAATAATGAAGTTTGAACCGATGAATCCGGCTCCACCGGTAACTAGAAGTGTTTGTGCCATAAAATTCCTTTTTCAAGTTTAGTTAATTCGCATTGTACTGATCTATTTTGAGATTTAAAAGGACACTTTCAAGGCTTGGTTGTAAGAACTCTTTTTAACCTCTAATTGCCAGAGAGAATGATAATAGCCAGCCAGATATGTAAGAATAATAATGACTACTATTAAAAACCTGATGATTTTTTTTGAACTAACTGGTTTTGGCATGGTTTTTTGAATTAGTTCTTTCATGTTTTTTAAGTATAGCGTAAGTTTTGGCTGATGCCTATTTTTCTAAAATAGATATCTTTTTAATTTTAGATGTTTGCCCTGATGAAATAAAGATTTGAGATGCTTTTATTTTTAAAAAATCTGATAATAGAAAAATTAATTGTTTATTTGCTTTACCCTTTTCTGGAGCTTTGGTTAATTGAACCTCTATCATATCGTCTGATCTTTTTACTAGATTTTGTTTGCCATTGGGTTTTACTTTGACAACAATTGTTTTCATTTAATTATTAAAAAGAGAGTTTTTAATTTCCTGTTCAAATAGATCTTGATCATTGATCACATAAACCCATTGATTTTGATAAAGATAAGATGGCCTTGGATTATCTAGAACGCCAGTTTTTGGATCTTCTTTAGTAGTAGATAGTTGATGACCTTTAATAGTTATTTGATCTCGTTTATTAACAAGATTTTTTCCTGTACTAATGATTTCTTCTAGTGGGAATACCGATGAAAAGTCATCATCGTAAAAACGATAGATTTTGCCAGCTAATTCTGGATTTTTAACATATTGTTTAATGTTCATTAGTTTATTAAATATGGCTTTAATTACTAGCTGTTGTCTATCTCCTCTGGAGATATCTGTGCCTTCATCTCCGTCACTATGTCTGCTTCTAATATATTGCAAAGCTTTTTCTCCAGAAAGTGTTTGTTCTCCCTCTTCAAAAGAGATTGTTTGATAAAGAATCTTTGGATCTCTTTCTACCGCGACATCAACTCCTGGCCTAGGAAACTCCTCATCTGTAAAGCCAACCGGAACATTAACCGAGATGCCACCAAGCAAATCAATTAATTCTTCTAGTTTATCTAGAGATAAAACTAGAGTGTGGTGGATTTCTAAATCCGTCATTTCTTCTATGGTTTCTTTAGTAAATTTTTCTGGTTGATCTGGATATTTTTCTAGTCCATAGAAGTAGAGAGCATTAATTTTTGTTTTATACTCTTGCGACCAAAGATCTCTAGGTAGGGGAAGGGTGTTAATCTTTCCTGTTTCAAGATCAACAGACATCAGCATAATGGTGTCTGTTAAAGGTGGTGCGTCTCCCCTGCCTGATAGGGAATCGACTCCAAGTAGTAGGATATTTTTATGGTTATTGGTTTGAATCGGCTCTTGTCTCAATCCTTCTTCAATTTTTGTTCTTAGTTCACTAATACTTATGCCAGCAGCTTGGGAAAATTTGTTTAATTTTGTATAACCCCAGGCTCCGGCAGCCAAAGCAGTGACGAGAAATAGCACTAGGGTAAAAAATATGGCTAGTAGGTTTGTCTTGATAAATAGGGCAAACAGATTACTTGAATATTTCTTGTCTGTTTCTGTTTTTGGATCAGGAGTGGTTTCTTTTTTCATGGATTGTGCATCTATTGTATACGAATTTTATAAAACAGAAAAATTGTATGCATTTCTCTGAAGATAAGTTACAATAGTTGTGTGCAAAAGCTTAGACAGTGGTTTACCTTATCTTTTTTGTTGCTAATATTTTTTGCTTCATCTTGGTCTCTCTTAGTAACAGATCAGTTTTTTAGAGTTCATGATTTTACTCATGCAGGCAGAATAGCCGAAATGTCGAGAGCTTTACAGGATGGACATTTCCCAGTTAGATGGACAAGTAATTTTGGCTATGGATATGGAATGCCTTTATTTGAGTTTTACGGTCCTCTTCCTTTTTATGTTGGTTCTTTGGTTTTTATATTATTTGGTAATGTTATTTTGAGTATTAAATTCCTTTATTTGCTTTCAAACTTAGGAACTCTACTTGGTGGGTATGTACTAGGTAAAAAACTATTTGGTAAAACGGGTGGCATATTAATGTCAGCCTTTTTAACACTGGCTCCTTATAGGGCGATGAATCTTTTTGCTAGAGGAGCGCTCAATGAAGTTTGGGGAATAATGTTTTTGCCATGGATTCTATTTGGTTTAATAAAGATTTTTCATCAGGAAAAAAATGGTTGGCAAACATTTTTCTTTTCATTGGTTGGTTTATTTTTATCCCACAACATTACTACTATGATTTTTGTTCCAGCTTTAGCTATTTTTGCTTTAGCTTATTATTTCTACATGTATTGGCAGAAATCCCCAGAAATATTTAGAAAAGGTAGATTTAGGCCTAGAAATATATTGAGAATTGCTTGGCAAATGTTTTTTGGTGGAATATTGGCTATTGGTGCCTCAAGCTTTTATTTAATTCCGGCCTTTTTGGAAAAGGGATACACTCAAGTTGAGAAAATAATTCTTACTCCATATTTTGATTATCATTTGCACTTTTTATACATCAGACAGTTTTTCAATCCTAAGTGGGGTTATGGAGGTAGCGAGTGGGGTGTAAGCGATGGCATTTCATTTTTCTTAGGCTGGGGTCAGTTATTAGCCTTGCTAGCCCTAGTATTTTTCTGGGCTACTGCTTTATTTAAACAAGTCTTTAAGAAGAAAAAGATTATTACTCAAAAAATATTTTTCTTTACTTTCTTATTTGCTTTTATCTTTTTGATTACTACTTTAATGAGCTTATTAAAGACTCAGTTTATTTGGGACAAGATAGAACTATTTAAGTTTATCCAGTTCCCGTGGAGGTGGATGAGCATCTCTATTCTTTTCTTTTCTTTAATGCTGGCCAGCAAAACCTGGCTGATTAAGAATGTTGTTATTAGATCTTGGTTAGTAGGAATATGTGTTGTGATAACTGCTTTTGGGGCTGTTGGATTTTTTAGACCAGAAGAATATTTAGATGACTCTAATGATTTTTATTACACCGATCCAATGAGAATTCGCAAAGAACTAAGTGGTATTTTGCCAGACTACATTTCTACAGACATGGTGGAGAAACCAACCTTAATTCCAGAAGAATTAGTTATCAGTCAGCATGAGCAAGAAGTTATTGTTTTAGCTGATAGAACTCATGAAAAGCTAATTAAGACTAATTTTAAAACAGATGAAAAACTAGAGTTAGCTGTTGCAAACTATCCTGGATGGAGCGCAAAAATAGATGATCAATGGTGGAACAAAGAAAAAGGCGAGCAAGGCAATATTATGATTAATGTTCCATCAGGATCACATTTATTGAGCTTAAGATTTGAAAACACTCCTCTTCGTAATTGGGCAGATTTAGTAAGCTTACTCTCTTGGTTGCTTTTCATTTACCTTGTTTTTCCGGCTAAGAAAATAACAAAGAAGGTGGAGATTAAATAATGATTAATCAGACAGCTGTTGATACCACTGATGAAGTAGAAGAATTAATGGATGATGAGATTAATGAGATTAAAAAGAAATCTGTTTCGGGAGTAGTTTCCTATTTTTTTAGAACAGCTTTTTTACAAGGCATTGGTTTAGTTGCTGCTTTTATTTTGAGTGCTTTTTTCTCACCAAGTGATTTTGGTATATATGGATTTGTAACCCAGATCATTGGTCTTTTGATTTTCTTTTCAGACATTGGATTGGCAGCTTCATTAGTTCAGCAGAAAAATGATCCAGATAACAAAGAGTATCGGGTTGCCTTTACTCTTCAATGGATTTTATCTTGGTTGATTGTCGGAATAATTTTGTTTTTATTAAGCCTTGGTTTTATCCAAGAAAAAGTAGGTATGGCTGGAGTATGGGTACTACTAAGTCTTGCGATATCGTTTCCTTTGGCAACACTCAAGACGATCTCATCAATTAAGTTGGAGAGAAAATTATTTTTCCAAAAACTTGTTTTACCACAGATTTTTGAGCAGTTGGTTTTTTATACTCTATTAATAGTTTTAGCCTGGAGGGGTATGGGGGTCATGGCTTATGCTTATGCAATTATCGCTAGATCTTTAATCGGAGTGGTTGCAATGTGGTTCATTGAACCATGGAAGGGCATTGGGTTTTTATGGAACATCAAGATTCTTAAATCAATCCTTGGGTTTGGTTTGAAGTTTCAACTAAATGATTTTTTAGCAAGAATAAAGGATCAACTTTTTTATCTTGGATTGGCTGCATTTTTACCATTAGAACAATTTGGCTATATTCAGTGGGCAAAAAACTGGTCTATGTATCCATACAACCTAACTGTTCAAAACGTAATGGCTATTACCTTTCCCACTTACTCTCGTTTGCAGCACAGAAAAGATCTACTTAAAAAAGCAATCGAAAAATCACTCTTCTTTATTTCCCTCGCAATTTTCCCAATCTTGGTCGGCATGAGTATCTTTATCTGGCCACTGACTCAGGTAATAGATAAGTATGCAAAGTGGGAGCCAGCAATCTTCAGTTTTATCTTTTTTGCTCTTAGTATTGGATGGGCAGCTCTTTCAACTCCATTGGTAAATACATTGAATGCAATAGGGCATATTAACAAGACATTAAAACTAATGATTATGTGGACAACTCTAACTTGGATTTTAACTCCAATCTTTATCTGGCAGTTTGGTTTTAATGGTGTAGCTCTATCTTCATTTATTATTTCTTTCACCTCTATTCTTTCTATTAAAATGGTTAAGGAACACATTCCAGTGGTTATCTTGCCACAGATAAAAGAAGCCCTTTTTGGAGCATCTCTAATGAGTCTAGTTGGTGTTTGGGGTCTAAAGTATTGGGCAAGAGATCTAAAAACATTATTCATGGGTATGGCATTAGTAACGGTTGTTTATTCACTAAGTGTTTTATTGGTTGGAGGTAAAAGAATCTTTAGAGAATTAAAAGGCTTAATGATTAAATAAATGAAGAAAAAGATTTTAATTTTTTCACTATTTGTTTTGGGTGGGTTTATTTTTAGAGTTTTTCAGTATTATGCTTTCCCTGTTTATGGAGAGACCTATGATGAAACCGCTTGGGCTCATTTAGGAGCAAGTCTTATCCAAGAAAGAGTTCCTACTTCCTGGTCATTTTTTGATGCTTATGATGGTGAATATATTTACAAGACAGGAATTTATCAGGCGCCAATAGTTAGGCCTGTTTTTGATCATCCACCTCTTTTTTCCCTGATTCCAGGACTAGCTCACAGTTTAAAAACCAATTGGCTTCAGCCGCCATCAGTTAAAGTGATTCGTCTACCAATGGTTTTATTGGGAGCTATTAATGTTGGCTTGTTTTGGTTACTTGCTGATAAGTTTTTTAAAGATAAAAAATGGTCTATTTTAACCAGTATTTTATTCATGACTATTCCAACATTGGTTTTTAGTAGTCGTTTAGTAGTTGCAGAAAACCTGCTTGTTACTTGGACAATTTTATCCTTTCTCACTATTTTGAATTTAGATAAAAAGTGGAGTTTAAAGGCAATATTTCTTTTAAGTCTGGCTGCTGTGTTAACAAAAGTTTCTGGAATAGTTATTCCTGCTTCTTTTCTAGCGATTGGTTTCTTGAAAAAAGATTGGAAACTATTTAAAACTAGTCTTTTTGGAGCTCTTACTGGTATTGGTTTGTTTGCTCTTTATGGAGCTGTCTATGACTGGAGTTTGTTTGTAAAGCTAATTTCAGCTCAATCCAACAGAAACCTAAGCCTTGTAACACTGCAAAACAGGTTATTTTTACACCCAACTGTATCAAGTCATCTGTTTTTTGATGGCTGGAAGATATTAGGTTTATTTTCCTTAATATTTATTCTCGATAAAGAGAAAAATAAATACTTTTTTATTAAAATATTTTCTCTAATTAATTTGGCTTTTATTCTTTTTACGGTAGGTGGAACAACATTCCATGGTTGGTATGATTTTATGCTATGGCCGGTATTAGTTATTTCTATCGGAGTTTTATTTAAAAAGATTTATGAAAAGGAGTTGTTTTTATTCAGTGGTTTGGTTTGGCTTTTATTGCTACCTTTAATCCAGCTTTTGGCAGCATCGACAAAAACTGTTTTTTCATTGTGGACAATGAGAGGAATTGTTTCTGTTGGATTTTTACCGATTCTATTAGATAGTATTGGTCTAAAAAGGGTTTCTAAAAAAACTCTTTTTGCACTATTGGCTATTCTGGTGATAATAAATATCTTGGTGATTTTTTCTTTAGATATGTTTGATTATTGGGACTACACTGTCTTCTTTGAAGAGGGCATGCCAAAGACGAGGTAAGTCTTTTTCACAGGCTTAAAAATAAGGGAACTTAGATATAAATACTAAGAAAGCCATTAGGATTACCAATAGCTTTCTATTTAATATTTTTAATTACAAGAATAAGAAGAGAACTGCTCCTAAGCCAATTGATCCAAGACCTGCAGACAGGTATTTTAGCCAATCCTCAGGTCCTGTTTGAGGAAGCTCTGAAGGCAATGGTGGCTGGGTAGGTTCAATATTTACAGTACTAGTGCTAGTTGAAGTGCTTGAACTACTACTAGAAGTTGGTTCTACAGTAGGCTCTGTGGTTGGAGCTGATGTTGGACTATCTGTTGGGACTGTAGTTGGCTCGCTTGTTGGAGCCACAGTTGGCTCTGCAGTTGGAGTTGGTTCTGGATCATCTGCACACGTACAGACTTCTTTGTCATCACTACCCGTTGAGCCATCAGTTGTGCACTCACCTGCTCCTTCATTACACGTATCTCCTGGGTCGCTAGTTCTACAGGCAGCAACAGAATCAGTTGAACAATCTCCTGGCACATCAGTCGGAGATGGTTCTGGAGTTGGAGTAGCACAAGGAGTCATGTTTGTTGACCAAACTCCGTTTGGAGCTGGACAACAATAGTTAACACCACCACACGACTCAACTCTTCCTTTGGAATTACAGATACTATCATTTGATGTTCCATCGCCATCTGGCGGAGTACAGCTTCTCAAAATGCCATCTGAGCTAGGGCACTCTTCTTTACATTGAGCTGCTTGTTGTCTGGTGTCTTGTGGTTGTTGTACCAAAAATAGGCTGGCTAGTCCTCCAATTGCAATAATTGCAAGAACTATTCCGCCAATTAAAAACATGTTATTTTTATTTTTTTTGGGATCTTGTGCTGCTGGTTGTTGTTGATTTTGAGAAACTAACTCTGGATTTGGTTCTGGAGGAGCCGCCTGCTGAGGAGGAGGGCTCACTGGAGAAGCTGTTTGTGGAGCTGTATTGGAAACATTTATCATAAAATTCTTTCTTACATCTAGAATAAGCCAACTAGCAGTTAAATGTAAACAACTAGTTTGTTTTATTCGTTTTTATATTATTTGTTTGGTATAATTTCGGGCTATAGAACATGGCAAAGAAAGAAAAGGTAAGAACTCCAAGCAGGACTTTGTTTGAAAAATGCTCTGATGATGAAATCATTAGTAGGTATGGGCAAGATGGTTTTTTTATTGCTTTTATAAAATCGCTTACAAGGCATGATAGTGATAGACACGTAAGAAGAAGAAGAAAAAGCGAGAAAAGACTTAAAAGAAATAATAATAGGTATAACTAGTTTTTTATTCTCCGTACAAAGAGAAATCTAAATAATCATTTCCATATCCGAGATCATTCGAATAAATTTTATAGTTTAAATTTTCTGGTTTTTTCTTTAGTTCACCAATCAAAATAATTTTACCACTATTCATTCTCAAAACTTCTTTATTTGAGTATTCTCCAGCTGTTTTCATTAAACCTGAATAAGTGTAGTACTTACTGTGTCTGCAAGTAAAATCATTATTCCACAAGCAATATCTTTCTAAATCACAAACCTCTATTAAAAGAGAACTATCTTTATTGGCTTTTAAGTTTTCCATCTTTTTAAATCCATATGAAAAAGTATTTATATCATCATCGTTATAAAACAGATACTTGGCTTCCCTGCCCTCTGTTTTTTGATAGATAAAAGAACTTATTATTTTTAAATCATTATATCCATCAACTTTTTCAATATTTCCATAAAAGAAACCTGCTTGAAAAATAACAAAAAGCATAAATATAAAAAATAATTTTTTATATTTATTTATCAAGTAAGAAATTAAAAATATTGGAAATATATATAGTGTGCTTAAGTAATAATCTAGCTTGTCACCCTTATATAATCTAAGCATAATAATTAAAGTTAGAAAATAAATCCCCAGCCAAAAATGAATTGGTGATTTTTTTATTTTTTTAATAGCTTTGGTGAAAAAAGCTATTCCTCCAAGAAAGAAAATAGATCTTCCCACCAACAATAGAGGAAAGTTTTTTCCAGTAACAACTCTTTCTATAAAAGAAGGTAAGAAAGTTAAAAAATAGGCAGGCTTAGATACTCTGTCATAGTATCTACTATGCTCACCAGTAAAATAATTAATAATTGAGAGAGTATTTTTCCAGTTATTTTCAATTTCGCCAATTAGGTAAGGAATAAGGGTTAAGAAAGCAATTGAAAATCCAGTAATCCAGTATTTTCTTGTTCCTTTTTGTTTAATAAAACTATAGACAGAAATAAAAAGAGCAAAAGGAATTATTATTACTGCTTGATAATGAAAATGAACTGCTATAGCAACTGATAAAATTCCAACAATCGGCTCCCAGGTTGGCTTTTTATTAGTATTTTGTTTAATCGAAAAAATAATTCTCAACCAAGAATAAAGTGCTAGCGTTGAAAAAATGGAATTGTATTTGGATTCCATGCAAATGATCCAAAAATAGTTGGAATTGGAGCAACAGCATAGGCTAAGGTTAAAAACCAAATATATTTTTTATTTTTTATTAATCTTAGTATTAAAGCCAATAAAATTGGAGTTAATGATTCAATTATTATTACAAAAAACTTCATAACAAATGGATTGTTAAAAGTAATTAAAGATAGGATTAGGTGCACTTGATAATAAAGGGGAGGTAAATAAAAATTACCAACACTAGCTTTTGGGCCATAACTAACTAAAAAATCTTTATTAGTAATTTTATTTTCAATTAAAACGAGATCTCTTGCGACATCTTGACCAAAAGAGTTTGAATAAAATCCATAATTTAATCTAAATAAGAGGGCTATTAAAAATAGTAACAATAACTTTTTATTAAAGGAGAGGTTTTTTATTAAGTTGGTTGTTTTTTGGAACATATTGTTAAGGTAAATATACTTCTTGGTAAATATCATGACAATTGTTAATAATTTTTTATTAAGGAATTCCATCTTTCTTTGAGCTATAGTTAGATCTAGCTATGTTTAAGAAAATCAACCCATTAATATTAAGATTATTTAAATCAGATATTTTTAAAGTATTAATAATTATATTTTTAGCTATTTTCTTAAGAACTTTTCGTCTTTCATTTTCACCACCTAGATTAACCCATGATGAAATGAGTATTGGATACAATGCTTTTTCAATTTTAAAAACAGGTAAAGATGAGTGGGGTAGAAGTTTTCCATTAGACTTTGAAGCTTTTGGAGACCACAAGCTTCCAGGATATATATACTCCTTGGTTCCCTTGCTAAATTTTTTACCATTAAATTCCATTACTCTTAAAATTCCATCTATATTGGCTGGGATTTTTACGGTTTTTGGTATTTCTCTACTAGTAAAAGAAGTAACAAAAAATAAAAACATTGCTTTTTTAAGTGCTTTTATTTTGGCGGTTAGTCCTTGGGCGATTCATATTTCCAGAATGGCTTTGGAATCAAATATGGCTCTTACCATGTTTATTTGGGGTCTTTATTTTTTGGTAAAAACATTTGATAAAAAGTTAGATAAAAAATACTGGCCATTTTTAGCAGGAATGTTTTTTGCTCTTAGTACTTATTTTTATATAGCCTATCGAATGATTTCTGCTTTAGTTTTAATATCGTTCTTGGTTTTAGGAATAATTTATAAGTTGAATAAAAAGAAAATATTTTTTGTATTTATTTCTTTTTTAATATTTACCCTACCCTTGGCCAGTGAGATGGTTGGTAAATCTGGATCAGCTAGGTTTGACCAGGTTTCTATTTTTTCAAATGATGGAATAGAAGCTACTATTCTCGAACAACAAAATTTTTGTTTTTTATCTCAGCCAAGATTTTTGCCAAAGATTTGTAGAGTGATTTATAACAAGCCATTTTTATATATAGAGAAGCTTTCTAAAAATTATTTAACTTTCATATTTCCTACATTTTTATTCATAGAGGGAGATCAGCTGGAGTATTTAAATGATCCAGCATTTGCTGAGTTTTATTTATTTTTAGCCCCATTCTATTTACTCGGACTCTATAGTTGGTATAAGAAGAGTGGTTTTAAAGAAAACTTAATAAAACTTTCTTTCTTAATTGCTCCAATACCATCCGCATTAGTTGGAGATCCACAGATTGTTAGGGGAAGTGTGCTACTAATTTTTGTATCTCTTTTTACAGCGGTTGGAATTTATGACGTATTTGAAAATATAAAGAAAAAAGCATTTAAAAATATTTATTTAATTTTAATGTTTGTGATTTTTGCTATCTCTATTTCTAGATTTTTTATAAGTTATTCATATATTTATCCGGGAAAGTATGAAAATTCTTTTTATCAATTATCTGAAGAGATGGCTAATTTCCTTTCAGAAAAAGAATCTGAATATGATTTAATTTATATTAATAAAAGTATTTATCCTGATGCTCATATATTGATCGCTTTTTATAAAAACCTAGATCCGTCTTGGTATCAAGAAAACATTATTAGATCGGAACCAGATGATTTTGGATTCTCTCATCCAATTGGTCTAGATAAATATGAATTTGGTGACAACTTAATAGATCAATATATTTGTGAAAAGAGTGATCAAAAAATTCTCTTTGTAAGTAATAATATAGATATACAATCTCAATTTGTGTTTAAAGACTTTTCTGGGGTTCACAAGCAAGCACAAATGTTTGACATAGATAAAACAAGAGATTATTTAGTTAATAAGAAACTTATAAAAAATATTTGTAATTAGATTTTATTTATGAAGTTTTCAAAAATAATTAAACCAAGTGTTTTAAAGGCCTCTCTATTTGTTGTATTTTTTTCTTTAGTTATTAGTAGAACTCTTTTTACAAATCAACTATTTAGATCAGATGACCTAGAACTTCATGGAGCTCGCTTGGCGAATTATTATTTATCCATAAAACAAGGCCAAGTACCACCATATTGGGCTCCAAATCTTAATCATGGCTTTGGCTATCCAGTATTTATTTTTGGTTATCACTTGCCGTATATGGTCTCAACCTTTTTTTATGCTCTTGGAGCAAACATAGAATTAAGTCTAAACATCACTATTATTTTACTCATAGCTTTTGGTGGATTAGGAGTTTTTACGTTTTCTTATTTAAAAAACAAAAATACTTTTTTAGCCATTGTTTCAAGCATTGTTTACCAAACAACTCCATATGCATTAACCAATATTTTTGTTAGGGGAGCAATCGGAGAAATTGCTTTTTTAAGTTTTTTGCCATGGGTTTTTGTACTAATAAAAACAAGAGATAAAGCCAATTATTTATGGCATATGATTTTATCTATTCTTGTATTTTTTGGAATGGTTTTATCTCATCCTGCTTTCTTAATGATATTTTCTCCGATTGTTATTGGTTGGTTATATTTAGATGGGTTTTTTAAAGACCTATTTTCTCCAAAGAAAAATAAAAGGGCTATCTCATTTTTATTAAGTGCAGTGATCGCTCTTTTTTTAACCGCTTGGTTTTGGCTACCGTTTTTATTTGAAAGACAATTTATAGATATTGCTGGTCACAGCATCACTCAGAATTTTTCTAAGAGATATTTGCCAATAAAGCAGTTGTTTTTTTCTAAATGGGGATATGGTGGGGCTGATTTTTCAAAAGAAGTTGACTATTTTCCAGCAACAAACGGATTGGCAGTTTTGCTTGTTTTAATTTTGTCTTTAAAAAAAATCTTTATTAATAGAAAAAAATTAAATAAATACAAAAAACTATTTTTTATGTTAATAGTGTTTTTTATTTCCATATTTTTAATGTTGCCGATATCAGAAAGTTTTTGGCATTTTTCTAAGGTTTTACCATTTCTTCAATATCCATGGAGATTTTTTGGGATAACTACTTTTTCAGGAATAATGATTTTAAATCATCTTAAAGTTAATAGATTTTTTCTAATTATCTTAATCGCTATTTCACTACATCACTTAGTTTTCTATACCAAACCACTTAGCTATATCAGTAACTCAAATAATGATTGGCTAGAATATTTTGGAACATCTACTTCAGATAATGAGCTAAAGCCGATTTGGTTTGATGAGCATGAAAATATTGGTATTACTGAAAAAGTATATTTAGAAAAAGAGGCAAATCTAGAAATAGTTAGTTGGTCTGGATCTAATATGATTTACAGAATAGAGGCTAAGGAAGACTTAAGAGTCTTGCAAAAAACGATGTATTTCCCTGGTTGGGAAGTCTTAGTTAATGGAGAAATGACAGAGATTGATTATGAGAATGAAAAGTACTCTGGGAGAGTTGTTTTTGATATAGAAGCTGGAAATAACTTAATTGAATCCAGGTTTACAAACAACACTTCATCGAGAAAAATCGGCATTTATTTAACCATAATTGGTATGCTTGGTTTCATAATTAGTATTTTTTCTAAATTGATCCCAAGTAAATGGAATTGTAAGCACCTTTTACAGAAGGTACAATGACTCTACCATGTCTAAACTATCTGTTTTGATTCATACAAAAAATGTTGCTGCTACTTTAGAAAAAACTCTTAAATCAGTAAAGTTTGCTGACGAGATAGTTGTGGTCGACATGGAGAGTACAGATGAGACTCTAAAGATAGCAAAAAAGCATGATTGTAAGATTTTCCATCATGAAGATGTTGGCTATGCAGATCCTGCCAGAAACTTTGCAATCTCGAAAGCAAGTTTTAATTGGATATTAGTTGTTGATGCAGATGAAGCTATCTCCCCAGATTTAAAAGAAATAATTTTAAAGACCATTAATAAAAAAGATGGAGCAGAAATTTATCATCTTCCAAGAAAGAACTTTGTTTTTAATAAATGGATTAAGAAAACAGGCTGGTGGCCTGATTATCAACCAAGATTATTTAAAAAAGGCACTGTTTCTTGGCAAATAGGTGTCCATCGTTTGCCAGATATGACTGGAACTCAAGAGAAGTTTCCAGCTGAAGAAAAATATGCTATTGAGCATGCTAATTACACTGACGTTAAACACTTCATTGAAAAACTAAATCACTACACCTCTATCCAAGCAAAGGAAAGATCCCCTAAGGATGACTTTACAGCTACAGAGTTGTTTGAAATATTTGCCAATGAGTTTTCCAAAAGATCTTTAATGATGAATGGTTTTGAAGAAGGTCTTCATGGTTCTTCATTATCTTTTTTACAAGCCATGTATGAGGGAGTTATTTATCTTAAACAATGGGGAGAAAAAGGATATAAAGAGACTAAGCAAGAAGATTTTGGAGCCATCTTGAATAAGATGCAGAAAATCTGGAGATATTGGTGGGCAGATTATCAGGTTAGGCACACCTCTGGACTTAAAAAGATATATTGGCAATTGAGAAGAAAACTTAAAATTTAACCCTGAAGGGTATAATAGAAATCACTTTATGGAACACGTTACAACTCTTATCGTTAACTACAACACACCAAAAGAAACAGACCTAGCAATTCGCTCTGCAGTTAATGCAAAAGCAAATGGTTTTAATCACCAGGTTGTGGTTGTCGACAATGGCTCAAAAGAAATATTAAAGCTATCAGCTGATATGAAAAAAGCAGGCGTTGATTTAATCAGAAGCGAATCAAATCTTGGCTTTACAGGAGGTAATAACTTGGCTATGAGCCATGCTGTTAAACACTATCAAACAGATTATTTTTTCCTATTAAACTCTGATGCAGAGGTGGAAAAAGAAGGAATTCAAAAACTTTGGGAGGCTGTTAAAGATGATCCTAAGGCCGGCATTGCTGTTTCTAAGATATATTTTACTCCAGGACTTGAGTTTCATAGAAAAAGCTATTCAAAATCTGAAAAAGGCAAGGTTCTCTGGTATGCAGGGGGAAGCATTGATTGGCCAAATTTAGTGGCTTATCATCGTGGAGTTGATGAAGTTGACCGAGGTCAGTTTGATAATCAAAAGACTTGTGATTTTGCTACAGGCTGCGCCTTGTTTGTCAAAAGAGTGGTCACAGAACACATTGGAATTTTAGATAAAAAGTTTTTTCTTTATTCAGAAGATGTTGACTTTAGCTTAAGAGCAAAAAAAGCAGGTTACAACATTTTGTTTGTTCCAGAGTCTATTGTTTGGCATATGAACGGAGGCTCTGTCTCAGGAGGAGCAGGATCAAAATTACAACAATATTATCAAACTAGAAACAGAATACTGATTTCTATTAGATACGGCAGTTTTAGAAACAAGCTAACAGCGCTTAGATTTGCCATTAACACCTTTTTAAATGGTAGCGATGCAGAGAGAAAAGGAGTTATGGACTTCTTTTTAATGAGATTTGGGAAACAACCAATTGTTTAATATGGAAAAAAACAAAGCAAAAATTTCAGCAATAATTCTGGCTAAAAATGAGTCAGAAATGATCGAGAACTGTATTAATTCTTTGAATTGGTGCAGCGAAGTATTGGTGATTGATAATGGATCAACAGATGACACTGTAGCAAAAGCTGAAAATCTTGGAGCCAGAGTAATTACTTTTTCTCATCAATCATTTGCTCGTAAAAGAAATGAAGCTTTAAAACATGCTACTGGAGATTGGGTATTTTATTTAGATGCTGATGAAAGAGTAACTCCTACTTTTGCTAAAGAAGTAATGGTTAATATCGAAACTGGTGAAGCGGACGTTCTAAAAATGAACAGAGAGAATTATTGCTACGGTTTTGAGTTTAAAAACGGTGGCTGGCAGAGTGATGAGGTAACTAGAATTTTTAAGAAGACAGCTTTAAAAGAATGGACTGGCCAAATACATGAAAGCCCGGATTATGAGGGAGCTGCTACTAAGATTCACTCACCTATTATTCATCTAACCCACAGAAATACAGAAGATAATTTAAGAAAATCTGCAGACTGGACAAAACTAGAGGCAGAGTTGTTGTATAAGAGTGGGGTTAAGCCAGTAACTCTTTTTACCCTAATTCGAAAAGCAACTATGGAGTTTCTCCGCAGAGCTTTTAGTAAGGGTGGATACAGAGATGGCATGGCTGGCCTGATAGAGGCATTAGTTCAAGGAATGAATAGAATGATTGTTTATATCCAAGTTTGGGAGTTCCAACAAAAACCATCTCTACCAGAACGATATGAGAAAAAAGAGATGGAAATAAAAAAATTATGGCAGAGTGAAAAAAACCTCTAACATGAAAAAAATCTGTCTTTATTCTCCATACTTTCCAAAACACATTGGTGGTGGCGAGAAATATTTTTTAGATGTGGCTGACGTATTGACTAAATATGGTCAGGTTTCCTTAGTTATTCCCATGGAAGAAAAAGATTCTTTTGAAGAAATCTACAATAGATACAAGGATTTTTTAGGTAGAGATATTAGCAATCTAGACTTAGTCTATTCTCCGCTTGGAACAAACGCTGGTTTTTGGGAAAAGTTAAAATGGACAAAGCAGTTTGATTTACTTTATTCCTTTACTGATGGTAGTTTTTTTCCAAGTTTGGCTAGTAAAAATGTTTTACACATTCAAACACCGCTCCTCAGAAAGCCTATTTCTTTTGCAGATAGATTAAAATTATTCTCCTGGAACTTTGTTAACACAAACTCAGGTTTTACTAAAAAAATCGTTGAGAGATTTTGGCAGCTAAAGGTAGATGCTGTACATGTACCAATGGTGGGAGTAGAGGATATCCAACACTTACAAAAAACCACTAAAAAAGAAAAAGTTATTCTTCATGTAGGTAGATTTTTTAAACAACTTCATAGTAAGAGACAAGATGTATTAGTTGATTTTTTTGCTGATCTTGTCAAACAAAATCCAAAAGAAACCAAGGACTGGAAGCTAGTTCTCATTGGTTCAGTCGAGGATGAATCTTACGCAAAAGAAGTGGCTAAAAAGGCCAAGGGATTGCCAATCGAGGTTATTCATAGCGTGAGTAGAAAAGATCTTAACAAGTGGTATGCCAGAGCCTCTATTTATTGGCATGCAACCGGTTTTGGACTAGATGAGATGAGTAATCCAGAAAAAATGGAACACTTTGGTATCTCAACAGGAGAAGCCATGGCTGGTGGAGCAGTGCCAGTAGTAATTAATGCAGGTGGACAACCAGAGGTTTTAGGAAAAGAGTTAGAAAGATGGTTGTGGGATGATAAGACTTCTTGTCTTGAAAAGACGCTTGAACTTATGAATAATGAGAACTTGAGAAAAAGATGGGGAGAAAAGGCTACTAATAAAGTTCATGACTTTAATCAAGAAAGTTTTTCTCATAATATTGAAAAAATGATGGATGAAATTAATTTTTAAAGGCTAATTTATGACAAACAAAAGACCCGGTGTTTCAGCTGTTATCCCTACATACAACGGTAGGAAGCTAATGCAGAAGTATCTGCCAGCCTTATTTGATAATCTTGAAAATGGAGATGAGTTGATAGTGGTAGAGGACACTGGTCCTGATGACACTGTTCCCTGGATGAAAAAAGAGTTTTCTATGAAACAAGTAGACTCCCCTCTTGATGGGGTAGACGCTTATCGTGGAAAATTCGTTAAGGGTAAGAAAAAAATAGATGTAGTTTTACTTTATAGTCATGAGAATCAACGTTTTGGTGAGAACTCAAATCGTGGTGTCAAGGTTGCTAAACATGATTTAATCTTTTTGATTAACAATGATGTTGCTCCTCATAAAAACTGTTTGAAAAACCTACTTCCACACTTTAAAGACAACGATGTTTTTGCTGTTGGTACTTTGGAGATAGAACATGGAGAGAAAAAAGGTAAAAACAAATTATGGTTTGATAGAGGAATGTTTATTCACTCTGCTGGAGATGATCTAAAGAGTGGCCCAACTGCCTGGGTAAGCGGTGGTAGTGGCTTATTTGACAAGAAAAAATGGATGGAGATAGGTGGTTTTGACCATCTATATTATCCAGCATATTGGGAAGATATAGATCTTTCTTATCAAGCTAGAAAAAGAGGTTGGAAAGTTCTTTTTGAAGAAAAGGCAGTAGTTGATCACAATCATGAGACAACAAATATCTCTGTTTTTGGACAAAGAAAAATGGATAAAATGAGTTGGGACAACTCTATTAAGTTTGTTTGGAAAAATGCAGATTTTTGGCAAAAAGTAGCTCATATTTTATGGAAGCCATATTGGATATTGGTTCGAAATAAATGAAAAAAATAAAAAAAATATTTTCAATATCTGCTAAACAATATCTTTGGTCAGTCATCCTTGTTTTACTTATCGCCACAGTTTTAAGATTTTATAATTTGGGAAATGTTCCACATGGAATGACTTGGGACGAGGCAGCCATTGGTTATAACGGCTATGCTATTTTCACCACTAGAAGAGATGAGTGGCTCAAGAGATTACCTATCTCTTTTTGGTCTTTTGGTGACTATAAAGCTCCATTGGCTATCTATCTTAATGGTTTCTTCACCTTTTTATTTGGTATGAATTTATTTGCTGTTCGTTTTCCATTTGCTGTGTTTGGAGTAATGGCAATCTTGGGATTTATCTTGTGGTTAAAACTATTTCTTGAAGAACAATCTTGGGAAGAAAATCAAAGTAGGTTGTGGTCGTTAGTTGGAGGAGTTTTATTAACTTTTTCTCCATGGCATCTTCACTATTCTAGAGCTGGATTTGAGTCTGGTATGGCACTATCTTTAATGATTTGGGGACTATTCTTTTGGCAAAAGTTTTGGCAGAAAAACTCAAAGAAGAATACTTTATGGTTATTACTTTTTACAATTTCTTGGGTCGCAGCTATTTATAGTTATCACAGTGCCAAAATATTTATTCCTTTATTGGGATTATTACTAGTTTGGCAAAAGAGAACTCTTTTAAGGGAAAATATAAGTAAGCTTTCGATATCAGCAGTACTGGGATTAGTTGGACTAGCCCCTTTTGTTTACGATTCTATTTTTGGTAAAGGTCTAGAAAGAGCTGGTACTCTTATTTTTTCTCAAAAACTTAGTTTTATTGAGCTTATTAAGACAGTTATTTACCAGGCATGGGCTCATCTAAGCCCTAGTTTCCTGTTTTTTGGAGAGACAACTACCCTTCGACATGGAGATGGCAGGGGCGGTGTACTTTTATTAACCACTGGTCTTGCCTGTTTACTTGCCATCTTTACTTTATTTAAGAATAAAAAGAAACCTAATAAATTAACAACCTTTTCATTATGGTTAATATTCTTGGGATTTTTACCAGCTATTTTAGGCACAGAAGTTCCACATAGTAATCGTGGTCTGCTTGCTTTGCCAGGATTTATTCTGCTGGCTGTTTCTGGTTTAAAGTCTTTACCAGAAATGATTAAAAATAGGTCAGTAAAATATCTTTTAACACTTTTCTTTTTTGGTCATTTAATTTTATTTGCTGGATATTTAAATAGTTATTACAAAAATTTTGCAGCAGAAAGTGCTGATGCTTTTCAAGATGGATATCTAGAGGCATTCGAGTTTGTGATTCCTTATGAAAAGGGACTGGATGATAAACCAAAAGTAGATAAAATTATTTTTTCCAGTGATTACGGCCAACCATATATCTATGCTTTATTTGCTAGAAAAACCAACCCTATTTGGTATCAGGGTGGTTCATTGATTAAATATGAGTTTAAAGATGAGGTGACGATTGGTGATTTGGAAAGAAAGAACACGATTGTAGTAGCCAGCAATGAAGATGAGCTTTTGGGAGAAAATGATAAAGCAGACCACATTGTTTATGGCAGTGATGGCAGTATTAGATTTAGAATTTATTTGAATCTAGGTCAGTAATTATGAAAAAACATTGGTTTAAAATATTTTTAGTCTTAATATCTTTTTTTGCACTTTTTGTTCGTATATATAAAGTGACTGATTCCCCACCTTCTCCTTATTGGGAAGAAGTGGCCTTGGGTTACGATGCTTACTCTATTTCTGAGACAGGCAAAGATCATCATGGAAATTCTTATCCATTAGTTGCTTTCGAATCTTTTGGTGACTGGAAGCCCTCTGGTTATTTTTACGCCATTGTTCCTTTTATTAAATTATTTGGCTTGTCTGTTTTGTCGATTAGACTTCCTTCAATAATTGCAGGCACAGGGATTGTGATGGCTATCGGTTGGCTGACTTGGTTATTTACAGATCAGTTTAAAAACAATCAAAGAAAGTCTTTAGTTCTTATCTCTATGTTGCTGGCCAGCATCTCTCCATGGTTGATTCAGTTTTCAAGAGCTGGCTGGGAAGTAAATCTTGCCACTTTCTCGGTGATCATGGGGATTAACTTTGGTTGGGCTAGTGTGAATAAAAGTAAAAATAAAGTTAGTTTCATTTTCCTGATTCTATCGGTACTGTTCTTTGTTGATTCAATGTATGTCTATCACGCAGCTAGGGTTGTTTCACCACTTCTTGGTTTATTTTTAGGTCTTCGCTATTTATTTTTTTCTTATCAAAAAGACAAGGATATTAGGAAGTTATTTTTACAGTGCAGCGCCATTATCGGCTTGTTATTAGTTTTGTTATTTCCGTTTATCAAGGCTTGGGGATCTCCAGTTCTTGGACAGAGAGCTGCCGAGACCACTATATTTTCTGATATCTCTATTATCGAGAGCAGTAATTATTTTAAAGATTTATATAGCAATGCTTGGTGGACTAGATTTGCTTTTCACAGAGTCTTCTTTTATTTGAGAGTGATTATCAGTCAGTTCTTTGCTCATTTTAATATCTCTTGTTTATTTGTAGCGGGCGACGCCATCGCTAGACACTCTTCACAATATTTTGGCTTGTTTTATCCTTTTGAAGCTCTATTTTTGTTAATTGGCAGTTGGTTTTTACTTAAAGATTTATCTAAAGATAAAAAAGTATTCTTATTATTTTGGATAATAGTTGGTGTCTTACCAGCTGCTATCTCAACTCCAGTCCCTCATGCACTTCGAACTTTACCAATTGCTCCAGCCATGATCTTATTAGCTGTCTTTGGAGTCTGGAAGTTTCATGAATTTTTAAGTGAAAAAGTACACTGTTTCATTAAGGGAATTAAAGAGTTTAGAAAAAAGTTTTTATGGTTAGTTATTTTGGGCGCTTATTTGTTTGCTTTTATTGGGTTTTATAGACACCTGTTGTTTGTTTATCCAAAGCAGTTTGCAAATGACTGGCAGTTTGGTTATGAGCAGATGATAAATGAAGTAGAAACATTGAGAAAAGAAAATCCAGAGGTTCCGATTTACATCACTCGTCAACAAGGTAGGCCTGCAATGTACTACTGGTTTTATACCAAAACAGATCCTAAGTTAGTCCAGGCTGCAGATAAAATAAGTAAGCAAGATCAGGGAGAATATCTGGAGTTTGAAAACATTAAATTCATTAATTCATTAAATGAGGTAGTTTCTGATCCGGCCATTGTTGCAGACTTTTTTAATGGTGAGTGGCGAGTCCAATTGTTTTATTGGCGCTATTAATTTCTTGATTATTTTAAAACAAGAATAGGGAGCGAGACTCTTTATTGTGTTTATTATGATATTTATAGTAATTTAATATAAAAAGATATATAATAGATATGTTTATAATTAACAAAAGGATTCTGAGATGTCAGAAAAGAAAATAATCAGTCCAGTTGATGCAAAGCAAGCTGCAGAAAATATTGCAGACGCACTAGATGGAAATGAATCCTCTCCAATTAACCCAGAATATATTAGAAATTTCTTTGAACTATCTTTTGCTGAAGATAACGTTTGGGTTACCTTGATGGCTATGATGGATATTCTTAAAGATAGTCATGCAAAATTGTTAACAGAAAAAGAGATTCATGTAGATGTGATGGTTTTAACCTCATATCTTGAGTCGATTAGATTAACAATGCTTGAGTCTATGATGGCAGATAAAATCGAATTAGAGATTGATGGTCTTAGAGATTTAGCAGCACCAATTGTAGAAGAACTAACAAAAGCTGGAAAAGAACAAACCGCAGCTAAAATATTAGAGGCACTAGGAGATTTAAGAGAGTTTCCTTTTGATGCAGCCATGACCCTTTATACTAACCTTCAAATTGCTCAGAGCATGGATGTTGTCCATGGAGAAATAGCTAAAGAGAACCTAGAAACCCTATACCAATTAATCCAAGGACTTGTTGAAGAAGGCATGTCAGCTAGATTAAATTATCGTTAGAAAGAAAAATGAGTTTATTAAAAGAAAAAACCCACGCATTAGTTGAAGATTTACTTGATGAACAAATGAAGTCAGAAATAATGCAGTTCTTATGGTGGGTTGAATATGCAGACAGCATTCGTGCATTTCAAGATTTTTTAGATTTTCTTTCCGTGTCAGCTGTTCAGGAGATTTTAAAAGAAATCGACTCTGGTCTCTATGATGATGTTATTAGAATTGCTGAGGATGGAAGAGAGCAAGCAGTAGTTTAATCACCCTTTCTCTAGTTCTATCTGACAGGTATAATTTGACTTGTTATGATCTCTCAACTTTTACAAAAAAATATTAACCTGGTTTTAAAAAATCTTGGTATTGAAAATCCAGAAGCTCAATTAGAGCATCCTGCAGATGAATCTCATGGTGACTGGAGTACTAATGTGGCTCTTAAATATATAAAAGAGTTAGAAGATTTTTCTAGTCCAAGAGCTTTGGCAGAAAAAATAGTTGAAGATTTACAGCCATTTTTAAAAGTTACCCCAGAGATTTGGGACATGGAGATTGCTGGCCCAGGATTTATTAACTTCAGACTTGCTCGTGAATATTTCAGAACCAGAGTTATTAAAATCAGCGAAACAGAACAAAAAGACTTGCTCAAGGGTTTTGTTAAAAAGAACAAAGATAAAAAAGCCATTATTGAGTATTCATCTCCAAATATTGCCAAACCATTTACCATCGGTCACTTAAGATCAACCATTATTGGTGACGCTATAGCAAACATTTATGAGGCTCTTGGTTGGCAAGTTTTTAGAGATAATCACTTGGGTGATTGGGGAACTCAGTTTGGTAAATTAATTTATGCAATTAAGACTTGGGGAGATCAAGAAAAAATCTCGAATTCCGAGAAACCAATTAAAGAATTAGTTGAGCTATATATAAAATTCCATGAAGAGGCAGAAAAAGAACCAGAGATAGAAAATGCTGCTCGTGCTTGGTTTAAGAAACTTGAGCAAGATGATCCAGAAGCTAAAAAACTTTGGTATTGGTGCATTGATCTTTCTTGGAAAGAATTTAATCAGATTTATGGAGAGTTGGGAATTTCTTTTTCAGAAAATGAGGGCAAGGGTTATGGAGAGTCATTTTTCGAAAACAAAATGGATGAGGTTATTAAATTCCTAGAAGACAAACTAACTCCAGAAAAAGCAAAAGAAAATGGAGCACACTATTCAGAAGGAGATGATGGAGCTAAATTAATTTTCTTTGAAGAAGATAAATACCCTCCATTAATGGTGCTTAAAAAAGATGGCGCCACTCTTTATTCAACTAGAGATTTTGCTACCGATTATTTCCGTCTTAGTCAGTACGACAATCCAGATTTAATCGTGAATGAGGTGGGTGCCGAGCAAAGTTTATATTTTCAACAAATCTATGAGATAGAAAAAATCATGGGCTGGTATAAAGATGGACAAAGAGTTCATGTTAAACACGGTCTTTATCGTTTTAAAGATAAAAAAATGTCCACCAGAAAAGGTAACGTTATTTGGTTGGAAGATGTAATTTCTGAAGCTAAGAAAAGGGCAGAGGTATTATCTAAAGGTAATAAGAGCGTTGCTCACGTTGTGGCCATTGGTGCCATGAAATGGAATGATCTAAAGAGTGAGAGTAGTAGAGATATTATTTTTGATTGGGACGAGATTTTAAGTATGAAGGGTAATTCTGGGCCTTATGTTCAGTATGCCGCTGTTCGTGCCAAGAGTGTGCTTAAAAAAGCAGCTTTAGAGGAATTCTCTCCTGGGTATGGTGATGATTCCTGGAAGATGGATCATGTTGAGATGGATCTAGCTCGTCATATAGATAGATTTGAAGAAACAGTTGAAAAAACAGCTCTAGAGTTTGCCTCACATCATTTAACTGGATATTTATTTGAGTTAGCTCAAAGATTTAATAGTTTTTATAACACTCATCAAATTATTAATGCTGAAAACTCTGATGCCAGAGAAAGAAGATGTATTTTAACTCAGGCAGCTGGAAAAACCCTGGAATATGGATTAGCTCTACTGGGAATTCAAACCCCAGAGGAAATGTAGGCTAATTTTTGCTACTATAGTCTTATGAAAAAATGGCCTATTTTCTTTGCTTTAATTGTTTTTTTAGTAGCCGTTTTTTTCAGATTTTCCAAACTAGGAGAAGTTCCCACCTCACTTTATTGGGATGAAATTGCAATGTTAGTAGATGCCAGATCTGTATCTGAGACAGGTATGGATATGCATGGTAACTCCATGTGGCAAGCAATCTTTCCTTCATATGGCGATTACAAGCTCCCTGTATATATTTGGTTAGCTAGTTTGAGCGTTAAGATATTTGGCGCTAGTGAATGGGCTTTAAGGTTACCAAGTGCCCTTGCTGGTCTTGGAACAATGATTTTTGCAGGGCTAATTGCAAAAGATTTTTTCTCAAAGAATAAAGAGATTAAGAATAGGGGAGTCCTCAAGGTATTTGTAGCTTTGAGTATAGCTGTTTCACCCTGGGCAATTATGTTTTCCAGAACTGCTTTTGAAGGTCATTTAGCTCAATTTTTTGTAGCTTTGAGTGTGTGGTTGATTTTTAGAAAACAAAAGTGGGGAGAGTGGAGTATTCTGGCAGCATTAGTTGGTGGTCTTGCCACTTACACATATTTTTCAGTCAGATTTATTTGGCCAGTTTTATTTTCTGCAATAACTATTTTATTTATTTTAATCAACAAAAAAAATCAACTTCTTAAATCAATTTTCTTTTATTTAGCTATCCCCTTGTTTGTATATTTTGTGAGTTTAAGACCAATGTATAACTCCCCTCTTTATGAAGTGAGCAATCAATTTAGATTGAGTACTACTTCAGTTTTAAACATGAAGGACTGGCCTGTGGAGTCTAATAAATATAAGTTGATGGCTGGAAATACGATTTTGGATAAGGCTATTTATCATCCTTATATATTAATGGGCAGAGAGTTAGCACAAAACTTCTCAGACAACCTATCCTTTGATTTCCTGTTTCTTACAGGAGATAATAATCTTCGTCACGGCACAGGACAACACGGTTTGTTTTTATGGATTTTCTTACCTAGTTTTATTTATGGTTGGTACAGACTATTTCCAAAATATTGGAGACAAGGAATTGTTTTAATTATTTGGTGGATAGCATCACTGCTACCTGCTTCTGTTCCAGAAACCACTCCGCATGCTCTAAGGTCTCTTAATGCTTTGGTTCCTTTATCTATAGTCATGGGCTGGGGAAGCTACTGGTTATTTAATGATATTAAAAAACTACCAGTTAAATTTAAACATCCAATATCAAGTTTGTTTGTTGGAGCTTTAGTTTTTACTGTTTTTAATTTTTCGACATATTTGTTTAAGGTTTATCCAGCCACATCTGCAGCTAGTTGGCAGGATGGTTATCAGGAGTTGGCTGAAATTGTTTGGCAGGAAAAACAAGGTAAAGATACGATCTGGATAGAACCATTTGATGGTAGATTTCACTTATGGATAATGGGTTATGAAATGCCAGTTAGTGAGTTTTATGAAACTGAATATAATAATTATGTGCCAAAGAGATTAGGTGGCAATATTGTTATTGAGCCATTTGACTGGGCTAAAGTAGAAACAATGGAACCAAAAACAATAGTAGCTGGAAAAAAAGAGATTATAGATAGAGAATTAGAGTTATCAGTAGTAAAACCAACTTGGTATAAGACAGTTAAAACAGCAGATGGGGAGACTCCTTTCGTAGTAGTTTATTTTGAAAAATGAAAAAATTTATTAAAAAATACTGGTTATTAATTTTGGCTGTAGTGATTGGATTTACTCTTCGGTTTTATAAGGTTGGTGATTTACCAAGTATTTTAAATCGTGATGAGGCTGCTCTTGCATACAATGCATATTTATTGGCAGAAACTGGAAGAGACGAATGGGGAAGAGCTTGGCCACTGACTCTTGAGTCCTTTGGTGATTACAAGCTTCCTGGATACACCTGGGCCCTAGTGCCTTGGTTTAAGGTGTTTGGTTTATCAGACACTATTGTAAGAATGCCATCCGTACTAGCTGGTTGTTTATTAATAGTTGTTTTTTATCTCTGGCTTAAAACCTTGGGTGTTAAAGAAAAATTCTCATTACTTGGAGCATGGTTGATAGCCTTATTACCCGTGTCAATTTTTTATTCCAGGATGGCCTATGAAGCAAATATTGGATTAACGTTGATGGTGATTGATTTGTGGTTGATTACTCTATTGTCCAAAAAGTGGAGTAGTAAGGCCTTTATTCCGCTAATAGCTAGTTTGTTACTGGGTGTTTTTACCTACAATACTCCTTGGATACTTCTCCCCTTCTTTATAGTTTATGTTCTACTAATTTTTTCCAAGAAGGATAGGAAAAAGAGTATTCTTTTATCGGGAGTGATAGCGGGTATATTTTTACTAGGAGCAAAGCTTCTCCTGCCTCTTGCTTCACAAAAGAGTGGCATCACTATTTTTTCAGATGAAACTACTTGGGATAGTTGGATAAAATATCGTGAGAACTTAAACCCTAAATGGCTGTGGTTATTGGGTAGTCAGTATGTTTACTGGGTAGGATTAATGTGGACTAAATTTTGGCAGTCATTTACGCCAAGCTTTTTAGTAACCAGTGGAGGCAACCACTCTTGGCATAGACTGCCAACCTGGGGACATCTTAACTTTTTAATTTATGGCATGGGTTGGCTGGGGCTAGCTATTACCTTAAAGGAACTATGGAGTGTTGGGATTAAAAAACTATTAAGTTTAAAGAACCTGGGTAAAGAAACTCGAATTAACCTTGCCACTCTATTCTTATTCTTTACTAGCCTGGCTCCATCGGTGATTACTATTGATGCTCCTCACGCCACTAGAAGCCTATTGTTTTTCATTTTCTGGGTATATTGGGCAGTCAAGGGATTGTCTTGGCTTTATGAGTCTAAGTTCTGGCCAACTAAAAACATGTTTTGGATGATAATTTGTCTTGTGATTTGGGTCGAGTCTTTATGGCATGCTCAACAACTGTATGTTGCTTATCCTAAAACACAAGGAATGTTTGAGCCAGGATATGATGGAATGATTACTTATCTGGAAGATAATTACCCACGAGCACCGATAGCGATCGTAGATCCATCTGGATACAAATATATTTTAACGGCTTGGTATCTAAGGATTCCTCCAGATCAATATTTTGGCACCAATGTTAGACAGCTACCTGATAAAATTGGTTTTAGATATGGAGAACAAGTAACTCATTATCATTTTATTGCAGATCCCAATGATAGATCTGAAGAAGAAAAGATTTTGCTACAATGGATTTCAAAGACCGAGCAATGGAGAATATGGGGAATTAGTTTATGAAAAAAATATCAGTAGTACTTGCAACATACAATGAAGAAAAAAATCTAGAGATGTGTCTAGATTCAGTTGTGGATTTTGCCGATGAGATAGTGGTTGTTGATGGTAGTTCAATGGACAAGACTAGAGAAATAGCAAAAAAGAAATACAAGGCCAAGGTTATTAAAACAACTAATAAGCCGAACTTTCATATTAACAAACAAATGGCTATGGATGCGGCTACTGGGGAGTTAATTCTCCAGCTAGACGCTGATGAGGTTGTTGATGCTGAACTAAAGAAATTTATTCTTAAAATAGCAAAATATAATGATTTAAGAGACTCTGCTTGGTGGTTACCAAGAAAGAATTTATTCTTAGGTAAATGGTTGATGAAGGGTGGTCAGTATCCTGATGCTGTCATTCGTTTATATGTTACTGGTAAGGCTAAGTTGCCCCAAAAAGACGTTCATGAGCAGATGGTAGTGGATGGAGAAGTAGGTTGGGCCAATGGTCACTTATTACACTATTCCAACCCTAGTTTTACAGATTACATGCGCAAGTTTAATACCTATACCTCTTTTAAGGCTCAACAATGGATGGATGATGGGATGAAAGCAAACTTTTTTGGTAGTCTTCACTATATGGGCTTTTTACCGTTTTGGACTTTTCTTAAACTATATTTAAGACATAGAGGATATGTCGATGGTTATCCTGGATTTGTGTTTGCGCTAATGAGTGGACTTCACTTTACTGTTGCTTATCTTAAGCTGTGGGAGCTCCAGCAAAAATCATGAAGGTTTTAATTAATGTACAACCTTTGTCTTCTGGCCATGCTGTGCGTGGAGTAGGGATGTATACCAGATTTTTAACTGAGGCCTTGGAAAAGAAAGATGGAATAGATATTTATAGATCAGGACTCAACGAACCAAAAAAGACAGATATTGTTCACTATCCTTTTTTTGATCTTTTTTTTCCAACTCTCCCCTTTCTCAAACGGGGGAGAACAGTGGTTACGATTCATGACGTCATTCCCCTCTTATTTCCTAAAGCATATGCTCCTGGAAAAAGAGGAACACTTAATTTCATGAGACAAAAATTGGCTTTGAAAAAAGTTGATGTAATTTTAACTGATTCACACGCTTCTAAAAAAGACATCGTCTTTTATTTGGGAGTACCTGCAGAAAAAGTGCACGTAGTATATTTAGCTGCCAATCCTTTCTTGTTTCCTACTACGGATAACAAGGCTGAGAAAGTTCGCAAAGAACTGGATTTGCCAAAAACATATGTTTTGTATGTGGGTGATATTAATCATAATAAAAATGTTCCTCAGCTTATTAAGTCCTTGAAATATTTACCAAGACACGTTCATTTGGTTTGTGTTGGTAAAAACTTTGTTGAACAAGATATTCCTGAGTGGAAGGCTATTGAGTCACAAGTTGCTTTGAGTGATGTAGAAAGCAGAGTTCATTTTGTGCCAAACATTTTATCTGATGACTATGACACTTTATCGGCAATCTATTCAGGAGCATTGGTTTATCTCCAGCCATCATTGTATGAAGGTTTTGGCTTGCCAATTCTCGAAGCCATGCGCTGTAAAACTCCGGTAATTTCTGCTAAGAATTCATCCTTAAAGGAAGTTGGAAGTGATGTTGTTTTGTATAGCGGTACTGAAGCAGAGAGCTTTGCAGAAAACATTGAGATGATTTTGGATATGTCTGATAAGGATAGAAAAAAAATGATTGATAAAGCTAGCAAGTGGGAAGAAAAATTTACTTGGAGCAAAACCGCAGATGAAACATTAGCTGTTTACGAAACATTGGTGAAAAAATAACTCATGAAAAAATTCTTATTACCTATTTTATTAATCACTCTTTTTCCACTCTTTGCTTTAATCAGTCCATATTTTAAACAAGGTGTTCCCTATACCCATGATGGAGAAAATCATTTAGCTCGTTTTGCTAACTACAAAATAGCTCTTAAAGAAGGTCAACTGCCTCCTAGGTTTGCGCCAAACTTAAATAATCACTATGGATATCCTGTTTTTAACTACAACTATCCACTGGCTAATATTATGTCAGTGCCTTTTAGTGTTTTAGGAATTTCATATGAGTTTACCTTCAAGGTATTAATGATTGCAGCTTTCATAGTGGGATCATGGGGTATTTATAGTTGGCTGAAGGCTTTAAAACTTGGTAACTCAAAGACTAGGGCAATGGCTATTACCAGCTTCTTATTGGCTCCTTTTACCGTTAATTTGGTCTATGTTAGGGGAAATATTGGTGAAGCTTGGGCAATGGCATTATTTCCCTGGTTGTTGTGGCTAACACATAGATACAAGGACGATAAAAAGGTTTCTTATCTTGAAAGCACTCTTATTTTAGTGCCGTTTCTTTTATCTCATAATGTCTCGGTCTTATTTGGAGGAATAATTTGGTTTATTTATACGATCCTTATCTTACAAAAAGACTGGGATCAGTGGAAAAAACTTATTTGGAAAGGATTTATTTCCTTGGGTATGAGTTTGTGGTTTTGGTTACCAGCTATTGCTGAGAAAAATCAAATTGTTTTAGATAATGCCGGTCTAACAAATCAATTCTCCAAACATTTTGTAAATCCTCTACAACTAATTACTTCTCCACTGGAGTTTGGTTTCTCGTTTGCTGCTCCTATTAATACTATGAGTGTGGCTGTTGGGTTAAGTGGTTTTGTAGCCTTGATTTTGGGAACGATTCTAATCTTAAAGAAAAAAGGTAAATCAGCTCTAAGAAAACATGGTCTTATAGCTGTGGTTTTTGGTTGGGTTTTGTTGGTTCTGCAGACAAGTATTAGTAGTGGCTTTTGGCACTCATTGCCGCTAGTACAGTTTATTCAGTTTCCATGGAGATTAAGTCTTTATTTCGTGATTCTTGTTTTGCCATTAATGGTAATGTTGTTGAGTCACCATGTTGTTTTCAAAAGAGTATTTATTTTCATTTTATTTTTTCAATTATTGGCTGTATTAAGACTTCAACCAGCAGACTATCTACATAAGAACACCATTGATTATGATTTGTTTACTCAAAGCACTAGTACCGCCAATGAAAACTTACCAAAGACATTTAATTACAAGGAGATAGCAGATTGGTCTCCAAGCCCTTCTATAGAGGCTGGTAAAGCAGAGATAATTGTTAAACATTGGACTGGGACTACTAGAAAATATGATTTGAGAGTGGCAGAGAAATCATTGGTAGCTGAGCCAACAATGTACTTTAGTGGCTGGAAAACAGTGATTAACAGTCAAGAGATTGATTATGCAGACATGAGGGAAACAGAGGGTAGAATCGGCTATTGGCTAAACCCAGGAGATTATGAGGTTTATTCTCATTTTACCCAAGATACATGGTCTAGAACTATTGGTAATACTATCTCTATCATTACAGGAGCAATAGCCCTATGGTTTATTGTTCATGAATTGATTAATTTTAAAAAGAAAAAATAAAGGATTTGGTGAAAAAGATTCCTTGGAAGAAACTATTATTAACGGTTTTTTTATGGAGAGTCTTTTTATTTATTATTTCTTTTTATGCTGATAGTTTTCTTATATATGATCCAAGCTTTCCTTATTACAGAAGCATTTTAGCAAGACTGGGCTTTCCAAGATGGATATTCTCTTGGGGAAACTTTGATGGTGTTCATTATTTAACTATTGTTAAAAAAGGATACTTAGGCACAGGTCTTATTCAAGCTTTTTTCCCAGTGTTTCCAATGATATTAAGATTTTTTAGGAGCCTTAGCATTGATTTATTTTTTCCCATAACGCTAGGTTTTCAGTTTTTGGTGACATGGGTTTTATCCGGAACCCTTTTCTATTTTGTAAAAGAAACTCTTGGTAAGAGTAAGAAAATAGCCTGGTGGTCAGCAATATCTTTATTGATCTTTCCAGCCAGCTTTTTCATGGGTGCCTTGTATGGCGAGGGATTATTTTTACTCTTTATTTTATTAAGCTTTATTTTTGCCAAGAAAAAGAGGTGGTTATTAGCAGGAATCTTTGGAGCGATGGCCTCTGCAACCAGGGTGGTTGGGATAGCTATTTTGCCAGCCTTGTTAATAGAGCTTTGGTTGAGTAGAAAAAACAAGCTTTCCTACAGTGGAGTAGTTAATTTTATTAAAAAAGATTGGCTGAACATTATTAAGATTTCACTTTCCTCACTTGGATTGTTGGCATATATGTTTTATTTACAAAAAACATTTAATGATCCACTATATTTCTTTTATGTCCAAAGTGAGTTTGGTGCAGGCAGAGAAGAAGGATTAATACTTTTACCCCAGGTTATATGGAGATATCTAAAGATATTTATGACTGCTCCAGTGGATCTTAAAATGTTTGCTTATGTGCAAGAATTTCTTTTCTCGATTGGTGCTTTTTGTTTACTTATTTTTTCTTGGAAGAAGGTTAGATTGTCTTATTTATTATTCTCACTGCTAGTATTACTAATACCCACTTTTACAGGCACTTTTTCTAGTATGCCAAGATACATTATGGTGGCTTTTCCAATATATTTTTTACTTGGAGAGTGGTTTAGTAAAAAATCAAGTTTTAAGGTTTTTGCTCTAGTTTTGAGTCTATTGTTGCTTATAATAAACACATTGCTATTTATTCAAGGATATTGGGTGGCTTGAGAGTTTTTTTATGAATAATTTACTTAAAAAAGTTTTAGAAAATAAATATTTAATTTTAATTTTTTTAATTGGTTTTTTCCTACGTTTTTATCATCTTGGATCAATGCCAATAGCAACTCACCTAGATGAAATCATGAATGCTTATGTTGGTAAATTTACTCTTATTAATGGAGTAGATTTATATGGTAATAAATGGCCTATTTTTTATTTTAATAATTTTGGAGATTATCCAAATATCATTCCAATGTATTTATCTGGTTTGTCTGCTTTGTTACTTGGCAATACAGAATTTGCTATTCGTTTACCAATCGCTATCTTTGGTAGCTTGAGTATTTTTATTGTTTATTTTTTAGCTAAGCTCTTTTTTAAATCCAAGAAAACAGCCCTTTTTTCAGCTCTGACGATAGCAGTTATGCCTTGGCACATAGTTTTATCTAGAGCTACCGCAGAAGGAGTTACCGCAGCATTTGCTTTTCTAGTTCCTTTATATTTTCTATTGAAAAATAGGGATAAAAAAATATCCATTGCATCTATTGTTTCGTTTTTGTTCTTAATATTTACCTATCTTCTATATCCTTCTTACAGGATTATTGTTCCATTAGCCTTATTACCCTTATCACTATTAACAAATAATAAGCAAAAAAGAGTTTTTTTGATATTAATCACAATAATTAGTTTTGGCTTAACTTTTTATATTAGTCAGACCCCTGCTGGTAAAGGTAGATTTGATCAAACCAGTATTATCAGCTCTAATAGCCCAATACTTCCTTATCAGAGTGAATTTATTACTGGAGAAGGCTTTGATAATGCCTTAAAAGCCAGGATTTTGTTTAATAAGCCAGTAATGTTTGGTAGAGAATTTTTAAGGCAATATTCATCTTATTTCTCTACAAACTTCTTATTCAGCGATGGTGGTATGCCAAAAAGATATTTTGTTCCAGATCAAGGACTTTGGTATTATTCTTATCTTGGTATTTTTGTTTTGTTTATTGGTTCTTTATTAGTAGTTCCAGAGAAGTTATTAAAATATAACAAGAAAATAGTTCCTGATAAAAAAGCTATTTTGCTTATCTCTTATCTTGCTTATTTAACCTTGATTTCTCTGGTTCCTGCAGCACTTACGTATGAAGATTCTCCCAATATTCACCGCGCTAGTCTCTTTCCTTTAATGCTGGCTATTTGGAGTGGATTACCTTTTATATTTTTGTCTCAATTTAAATTTAAGAAAAGGAGTTTAATCACTATTATTTTTGGACTATTCATTGTTTTAGAAAGCTTATATTTTTGGAATAAATACCTTGTTCATGCAGACAAGTATCAAGAAATCCATAGAAATGGATCTTCAAGAAATCTCGTGAAATATTTGACGACAAATAAAGATAATTATGATTTTATTTATGTTGATGGAAGAAATGATATTCCTCTATATTATCCATTTTTTAACAATATCTATGATAAGAACTTGACTGATGAATTTCAGATAGGGATGAGGCTCAAGCAGATTGATAATATTAAATTATTCGATGACAACTGTTTCAATGATTTATTTGGAAGTGAGAATATCAAAGAGATTAATCAACATAATTTATATATAATGAAAACCAGCTGTATTCCTGATTCAAGTAATTTGGTTAGGAATGGTTTAGAGTTGGTTGAGCAAGATATGATTTTTACTAATACTGGTAATAAAGCTTTAACCACTTACACAATAGAAGAAATAAAATAAAAAGGAGAAGATATGAAAATTTTAGTTACTGGAGGTGCTGGTTTTATTGCTTCCCATGTTTCAGATGCATACATTGAAGCAGGCCACGAGGTAGTGATTGTAGACAACCTATCTACTGGTAAAACAGAGTTTGTTCATGAAAAAGCTAAGTTTATAGAAGCTGATATCACTGATAAAGAAACCATTCAAAGAATTATTCGAGAAGAAAAACCTGAGGTTATTAATCACCATGCTGCTCACATTCAAGTTGGATATTCAGTAGAGAATCCTCAATTTGACGCAGAGAATAATGTGATTGGTTTACTGAATGTAATGGAAGCAGCTCGCGAGGTTGGGGTTAAAAAGGTTATCATGGCTGCTACAGGTGGCGCTATGTATGGAAACAAACAAACTCCTTTCGATGAAACCATGAAAGAACAACCTCTGTCCCCTTATGGGATCTCAAAAAGGGCTGGGGAATTATATCTTAACTATTATCACGAGCTTTACAATATTCCTTTTGTATCTCTTAGATACTCTAATGTTTATGGCCCAAGACAGAATGCTCATGGAGAGTCTGGAGTGGTAGCTATTTTTTCTGAAATGATCATGGCTGGCAAATCACCAGTGATTAATGGAGATGGCACACATACTAGGGACTATGTATATGTTGGAGATGTTGTTAAGGCTAATCTATTAGCTCTAGATACAGATTTTGTTGGAGAGCTTAATATTGGTACAGCAGGAGAGATTAGCACCAATGAGGTATTTGATATTGTAGTTAAAGAACTAGAAGCAAATATCGAAAAGAAATATGGTCCAGAAAGACCTGGTGAACAAGTCACAAGCTCTTTAAATTTCCAAAAAGCCAAAGAGGTTTTAGGATGGGAGCCAACAGTTAGTTTTGAAGAAGGTGTTAAAAGAGTAGCTGAGTGGTATAAAGAACAAAAGTAAAACGTGGCAAAACAAAAAGATATTTTTTCCAAGACTTGGATTGTAATCCCTGGTTATAATGAGGAGAAATATATTGCCTCTGTTCTCAAAAAAGTTACACAAAAAACTAAAAATGTTATTTATGTAGACGATGGGTCAAAAGATAATAGTGCAGAGATAGCTAAAAAATTTCCTATTCATGTTTTAAGACACGAGATAAATCTTGGCAAAGGAGCAGCACTCCAAACAGGATGTGATTATGCTTTTTATCATATGAGTTCAAAAGCCGTGATTATGATGGATGGAGATGATCAACATGACGCAGAGGAGATTCCCCTATTTAAGAAAAAATTAGAGGAAGGTGCTGGTCTTATTTTAGGCGCCAGGTCTTTATTGGGCTCAATGCCGCTAGTTCGCAAGATTGGCAACGGTTTTGTCTCAGCGATTATGATGACTCTTTTCTTTAGATATATTCCAGATATCTTATCTGGGTACAAGGCATTTACTAAAGAAACTTATGAGAAAATTAAATGGGAAGCTAACGACTATAGTGTAGAGTTGGAAATAGCAGCCAATATAGCCAAGAAAAAACTTGACTTTTCTCTAGTTTCCATTGAGACTATCTATCACGACATGGATAGAGGAATGAATGCTCTAGATGCCATTAAAATAGTAGGAAAGATTTTATCTTTAAGATTGGGAATATGAGTATTTTTCAAGTAATCGCTACGTTTTTTGCCCTATTTATGCTTTATGTAACTAGAATTCATGATAAACAATTAAAGTTTTCTTTAATTGAAACATTATTTTGGTATTCTCTTTGGATAATCTTTGTCGTAATTGCCCTCTTCCCAGACCTTCTTATGGGAATAACTCAGTTCCTAAGATTCTCTAGGGTTTTTGATTTACTTATAGTCGGAGCATTAATGCTAATTACAGTTATTGTTATTTGGAATAATTTTACTCAAAGAGTATCTAATAAAAAGATTGAACAATTTGTTCGAGATCATGCTATCAAAAATGCTAGCAAGAAGTCTAAAAAATAGGAGATTTTCCATGGAGTTTGTTATTATCACTCCGTCATATAACCAAAAAAGGTTTTTATCACAAACTCTAAAGAGTATTGAGAGTCAGGGAGTCAAAACTCATCATTGGGTTTTTGATGGTGGATCAACTGATGGTAGTAAAGAACTTTTACAAAAAGAGGGTAAAAGAATTTTCTTTGAATCAAAAAAGGATAATGGACAAGCAGATGCCATTAATAAAGGAATCAAGAAATTAGAAAAGTGGATTAAAGATAATAACAAAGATCCAAAAGAAGTTATTTTTGCTTATCTTAATTCCGATGACTACTATTTACCAAATGCTTTAGAAAAAATAGAGACTGAATTTGAGAATAATAAAAGTACAAAATGGGTGGTTGGTGATTGTGTAATTGTTAATGAAGATAATGAAGAGATTCAAAAACCCATTCGTTTATACAAGTATTTTTGGCGTTGGTTTATCTCAAAACCAGTTTTAGGAGTGTTAAATCCAATTCCCCAGCCTGGTGTTTTCATTCGATCTTCTGAAATCCTTAAAAACGGCTTTTTCAATGAGACCCTTACTTACGTTATGGATTATGAGTATTGGTTTAAGCTATTTTCCAAAATTGGTAAGCCTGAAGTTATTTTTGATGCTGTGGCAGCGTTTCGCATTCATGAAACCTCAAAAGGAACAGGTGGTTTTGAAGAACAGTTTGAAGAACAATATGAAATAGCAAAAAGTTTTGTAAAAAGTAAAATACTTTTAAATTTACAGTTGTTTCATAATGCAATAATTATCCATAGTTATAGAATATTAAAATGAGCTGGTTAAAAAAAATTATTTCTCATCCGATAACTTCGTTTTTAATAATATCTTTTATTTATCTCTCTCCCAATCTAATTAGCCCCCATTTTTCATACATTGATGATGGTCAAAGCTTATTAAATTCAAAAACAGCTTTAGAAAGTAGCGATCCTTCTGTTTGGAAAAGTATTTTATTTGAATCTGATATGGGTAGAATTAGGCCATTTTATCAATTATATTTTATAGTTATTTATTTAATTAGTGGAGTGAATCCTTTAGTTTTTTGGCTAGGACAAACAATTATTATATTTTTAACTCTATGGGGAGCTTGGTTGTTTTTAATTAGTTTTTCTAAAATAAAAAAGGGGTTAAGTTTTATATTACTTTCTTTATTTATATTGCTTCCAGCAACTATCGATAACTTTTATAGATTAGGAACCGCTGAACCAAGACAGGTCTTGGGAATAATTTGGTTTTTACTTTGGTTTAGAAGATTAAAGATAAATAAAATAATGATTAAAGATTATTTTATTGGCAATTTGCTGTTACTTTTTAGTTTGGGATCAAAAGAAACATCTCTGCTTCTTTTTCCTATAATGGGGATTTATTTCCTTATAAAATTTTTAATTGAAAACAAAAAGAGAATTAAAAGAAGTATTTTATTACTAAGTGGATCCCTATTTGCACAGGGAGTTGTTTTTTATTTACTTATGCCCAAGTTTAAAGGATATGGATCTAATATGTCTATTTCAATTCCAAGATTGTGGAATAGTGCTTTAATAACAAGGCTGGAGTTTGCTGAATTTTATTTACCTCTATTGGTTGTAGCTTTGCTCATGGGAGTCAGATTTATTTTTAGTGGCGAAAAAATAATTAACTTTATAAAGAAAAATATTTGGTCGGGCATTTTATTACTAGGATTGGCAGAATCTTTATTCTTTGTTTGGAGCTGGCAATATCAGCTAGAGAGATATCATTATTTACCGTTATTTTTTGGACTATTATTAATTCTCCATGAGAGTAGCAAGTGGAATAAAAATTTATTTAAAAAACTCAAGAAACAATTGCTCATCTTTGTTTTAATTCCATCTTCATTATTATTTATTTTTTTCTTTCAATTGAGGGGTTTTAATTGGTTGAATGTTTTCCAAAGATCATATAAATATTATTCATTTCACTACACTACATATCAGACAACTGGAAAATTGATTAACTTTTTATATAAAGATCTTCCAGAAAACACCAATGTATATATAGATCATGATGATTTTGAAAAAATAGCTGATTTAGGTTACTTTGCCTCAGATTTCGGCAATAGAGAAATAGTTATTTATAGCAACAATAAAAATGTTAATAAAAAGTTTCCCAAACTTCATTTCTATAAACAAAACTTACTAGATACTTTTGATCAAGATGAGGGTAAAAAAGCCCTAATTTTATTTGATTCATCACCAGACAGATATTTTGAGAAAATAATCAAGAATTTTTGAGCTAAATAAGGTATAAAGGGGTATATGAAAAAGGCCTTTTGGAAAAATAAAATAGTGGTAGTCACAGGAGGTGCTGGATTTTTGGGTTCTCATTTAGTTGATTTAATTAAAACCATGAATCCCAAGAAGATTGTTGTGCCTCGTTCCAAAGACTATGATCTTAGAGAAAAAGCAGATTGTGCCAGGCTAGTTAAGAATGTAGATATTGTTATTCATTTGGCTGCTAATGTTGGTGGTATTGGCTACAATCAAGAGTTTCCTGGTACCTTATTCTATGACAATCTCATGATGGGTATTCACCTCATGGAAGAGGCTAGAAAAGCTAAGGTTGAAAAATTTGTTGGTATTGGCACTATATGTGCTTATCCAAAATTTACCCCAGTTCCTTTTAAGGAAGAAAACCTATGGGATGGCTATCCAGAAGAGACAAATGCTCCTTACGGGTTAGCAAAGAAAATGCTTTTAGTTCAGTCTCAAGCATATCGAAAACAATACAACTTCAATTCTATTTATTTACTACCAGTCAATCTTTATGGCCCAGGAGATAATTTTGATCCAAAATCATCTCATGTTATTCCAGCTTTAATTAAGAAATTTGTTGAAGCAAAGAATGGCAAAAAGCCAAGTGTGGAGATATGGGGCACTGGTAAACCAACTAGAGAGTTTTTATATGTAGAGGACGCTGTTAAAGCCATTGTTTTAGCTACAGAGAGCTATAATTCTAGTGAGCCAGTTAATCTTGGCTCTAGCTTTGAAATATCTATTAAAAACTTGGCACAAACAATTAAAAAAGTTGTGGGATATAAGGGAAAAGTGGTTTTTAATACAGATAAGCCAGATGGACAACCAAGAAGAAAACTAAATGTATCTAAAGCTAAAAAAGAGTTTGGATTTACTTCAGAAACTTCTTTTGAAGAGGGTTTAAAGAAAACAGTTGAGTGGTATCAAGCACAAAAATAAAATGAGTGAAAAAATAACAATCATCCAGCCAAAAGGACGCTTTCAATTTATTGATTGGAAAGAGATTTGGGAATATAGAGAATTATTTTGGACTTTTGTTAAAAGAGACGTGAGTGTTCGATATAAACAAACCTTTATCGGTGGTTTATGGGCAATATTGCAGCCATTTATAACCATGGTAGTTTTCTCATTCTTCTTTGGCACAATCATGAATGTTGCTTCTGGTGGAGTTCCTTATCCCATTTTCTCTTACTCTGGTCTTATCCTATGGATGTATTTTACTTCTGCTATTTCTACTGCGAGTGGTAGTCTAATTGGTAGCGCTAGTTTAATTACTAAAGTTTATTTTCCTAGAATAATTATTCCTCTAGCTGCTACTATGTCTGGTCTAGTAGACTATCTTATTTCCTCTTTATTATTAGTATTTTTACTAATTTATTTCCAGGTAGTACCATCTATTTTCATCTTTCTAATTCCTATGTTGGCTGTTTTAACTTGGTTTTTAGCGTCTGGTATGGGACTATGGTTGTCTGCAATTAATGTGAAATATAGAGATGTAAAGTATGTGGTACCATTTTTAATTCAATTGGGATTATTTTTTACTCCTGTTATCTATCCAATTTCCATCGCTCCTGGATTTAGAAATATTTTATTATTAAATCCAATGACTGGACTTATAGAAACTCATAGATCTCTTATTTTAGGACTAGAAAACTTTTCTTTTATTCCCTTATTAATATCTATTTTTGTAACGGGGTTAATTTTTATCTCTGGAGCCTTTTATTTTAAATCAGTAGAAAAATATTTTACGGATATCATTTAGATGAAAAAAGACATTGTCGTCAAAGTAGAAAATCTCTCTAAAAAGTACCAAATAGGTGAAAAATTAGCCTATCTTACTTTGCGCGACCAATTGATGAATATTCCACAAAAGATTTTTAAAAAAAGGAAAAAAACTAAAGATTTCCTAGCTTTAAAAAACATTAGTTTTGAAGTTAAGCGGGGAGAAGTATTGGGAATAATCGGCCGGAATGGCGCTGGCAAAAGTACGCTCCTTAAGATTCTTGCTGGTATTACAGAGCCAACTAAGGGTAGGATTGTCATGAGAGGTAGAGTGGCCAGCATGCTAGAGGTTGGTACTGGATTTAATCCAGAATTAACTGGCCGTGACAACATTTACCTCAATGGCTCTATTATTGGAATGAAAAAAAGTGATATAGATGCCAAGTTTGATGATATTATTAAATTCGCAGACATCGGGGAGTTCCTTGATACCCCGGTCAAGCGTTATTCTTCTGGAATGTATGTTCGCCTTGCATTCGCTGTCGCTGCTCACCTTGATTCTGACATTCTCCTTGTAGATGAGGTTCTCGCAGTTGGAGACAATGAATTCCAAAAGAAGTGCTTGAACAAGATGAAGAATCTCTCAAAATCTGGCCGCACAGTAATATATGTTAGTCACAATCTTGATTCAATTAACACATTGTGTAAAACAGCAGTTGTGCTTGATGGGGGAACATTAAAATACTTTAAAAAAACAAGAGAAGCTATCGAATCATATTACAGTGCAACATCGGGTGTTATTATTTCTTCTAAAAATACTACAGAAAGAAAGATTTCCTTTCCAATTAAAAACTCTAAGCCAATGCAATTCACCTCTCTTACAATTACAAAGGATGACGGGAAAGCATTCACACATGCTATTACAGAAGAAGATTCTGTTGAGTGCGTATTACAGTATCAAATCAGTAAAATCTTACCAATTCCCACTCACTTGGCTCTGACAATAACAAATAATGAAGGAATAAACATTATATATTCAAGGGATATAGGAGCAAACCATAAAACTAGAGTAATTCGCAAGCAAATTGGTCTTTTCGAATCAACAATTACAATTCCTTCACATACTCTTGCAGCTAATATATATTCTATTTCGATTTCGATATTTCAAACAGGCGGAGAAAGTTTATTAATTGATAATTACAACAAAGTTGTAAATTTTCAAATAATTGATAAACTTAATTATCTAGAAAAATCACCTCAGATACTAGCCTTATCATTGCCGTGGGAAACAATAAAAGTATGAAAAAAAAATCTATGTTACACAAATCCAAAAATATTTTAAATACTAAGTTCACTTTATTGATAACAGGAGGCACTGGAACTTTTGGGAAAGCTTTTACTGCAACAATCTTGAAAGAATTTCCAAATATAAAAAAAATTATTATTTACTCTCGTGATGAATTCAAACAGAATGAAATGGCAAATTTACCAGAATTTAATAATAATCCAAAGCTGAGATTTTTTATTGGCGATGTGAGAGACAGAGATCGTTTAATGAGAGCATTCGATAATGTGGATGTTGTAGTGCATGCCGCTGCGCTTAAACAAATACCGAGTTGTGAGTATAATCCCTTTGAAACTATTAAGACCAATATAAACGGCGCTCAAAATGTGATAGACGCAGCCATTGATAGAGGGGTTGAGCGTGTAGTAGCACTATCAACTGATAAGGCTTGCCAGCCCATTAACCTATATGGTGCCACTAAGCTTTGCTCAGATAAGTTATTTATTGCCGGCAATGCATATGCGGGGGGTAAACAAACTAGATTCTCTGTAGTCAGGTATGGGAATGTAATGGGTAGTAGGGGCTCAGTAGTTCCATACTTTCAAAAACTAATTCAAGATGGAGCTAAGTTTTTACCAATAACAGATATCAATATGACTCGTTTTTGGCTGCAACTTGATGAAGCAGTTGATTTAGTAATACATGCCCTTGAGAACATGGTTGGCGGTGAACTATTTATCAAAAAAATTCCCTCTATTAGAATTATTGATTTAGCTAAAGCCATGGCACCAAAACTACCAATTAAAGAAGTTGGTGTGCGGCCAAGTGAAAAAATTCACGAAATGCTTATTTCATCAGATGATGCAAGACATGCCCTTGATTTTCCCGATCAATATGTGATTCAGCCAAGTTTTCCCTGGTGGGCAGATAGAAGCAATTACACTGAGGGAAAACCTGTCGAGATGAATTTTGAATATCATAGTGGTAATAATTCTGATTGGCTAAATGTTTCTCAAATACGTAAGTTACTTGGATTGATATGAGTAGTTATTCATATGGCAAGCAAACAATTGGCCAATCAGACATAGATGCTGTAGTGGCCACACTCAAATCAGACTTCCTTACTCAGGGATCAAAAGTTAAAGAATTCGAAGATAAGATTTGTGAAGTTACTGGTGCCAAATACGCAGTAGCTGTTAGCAGTGGAACAGCGGCATTACATTTATCCATATTAGCACTAGGCCTTAAACCAAAAGATGCTGGTCTTACTAGTCCGATGACCTTTGCAGCCTCCGCAAATTGTCTTCGCTATGTAGGCGCAACGGTTCAATTTGCTGACATTGATTCCAATACGGGCCTTATTAGTCCTGAGGAGATTAAGAAAAAAATTACACCTGAAACTAAAGTCATAATTCCTGTTCATTACTCTGGTCAATCAGCAGACATGGAAATGATTCATGAAATCGCTAAATCAAACAACATCTATGTTATTGAAGATGCCGCGCATGCTATTGGCTCAACCTACCAAGGATATAGAGTTGGATCTTGCCAGTACTCTGATTTAACTACTTTTTCTTTTCACCCCGTCAAAACCATCACTACTGGAGAGGGCGGTGCTATTACCACTAATAGTAAAAAATTATATGACAAGCTTATGACTTTACGATCACATGGAATTACTAAGATGCCAGAGAAATATCCATGGTACTACGAAATGAATGAGCTGGGTTACAACTATCGCTTACCAGATATTCTTGCCGCCCTTGGAATTTCCCAAATAAATAAATTATCAATATTTACTAAAAAGCGCGCAAATTTAGTCAAGCAATATCAGCATGCTTTTAAAAATAATCCGCACTGTAGGGTGTTAAAAGAGTTGTCAAATCGTAAGACGGCCTTTCATCTTTTTCCTCTTCTTATAAATTTCTCTAAGATAAAGATAACCAAACAAGAACTTTTTAGGAAACTTGCTAGTAGGGGAATCAATCTTCAGGTTCACTATATTCCTGTTCATTATCAACCCTATTACAAACAACTGGGTTTTAAAGTAGGTGATTATCCGCACTCTGAAGCTTACTATGATCAAGAGGTGTCCCTTCCCCTGTATCCAGCTTTAACCAGCAAAGATGTAAAAATAATTATCAAAATAATTAAGAATTTTATAAAATGAAAAGCTTGGATTATTCGATTGGGCTCAAACTATGGTCTACTAATACTAGTCTTTATAAGCATATTCAAAAAATTTACAAAAACAAGCAAATTCAATATCTAGAGCTATATGTGGTTCCCAAAACGTATTCTTCAACAATACAAATTTGGTCATCTCTTAATATGCCAGTAATAATCCATACACCCAACAAATCAATACTAGATATATCAGAACATATTACATTTTTCACTGAAGCTCAACAATTTGCAGATCATCTTCAAGCCCCTCATATAATTATTCACCCAGGATCAGGAAATATTAATAAGAACATTCAACAATTAATAAGATTTAATGATAATCGAATACTGATTGAAAATATGCCTTTTTATTCACTTCATAAAAATGAGGTGCTAAATGGCTCTGATCCAAATAATATGCTTCAAATATTATCAGCGACTGGTTATGGATTATGCTTGGACATCGGTCATGCAATAACAGCAGCCCACAATCTAGGAATAAAGTATTATGAATTAATAGAATCCTTTTCTGTATTAAATCCTCAGATATACCATCTTAATGATGGAGGATTTAATAACAAAAAAGATCAACATTTACACTTCGGTCAAGGAAATTATCCTCTCAAGAAAATTATGCAGCAGATTCCCTCAGGAGCAAAGATAACACTAGAAACACCTAAAAACATTGAGGGAAACTTATCTGATTTTATAGTTGACTTGGAACATCTTAAAAACTTATGAAAATATTGTTTCTCACAAATAATACAGAGATTACTTCGCCCTTAATTAACTGGCTTAATAGCCAAAATGAAACTGTTACCGTTTTTAAAGATCCGATTAATAGAGAATTAATATTAAAATATAAACCAGATCTAGTTATTAGCTATAATTATAGGCATCTCATCAAGCAAGATATTATCAGCTTTATGCCAAATAGAATTATTAACTTACATATTTCATATCTCCCATGGAACAAGGGTTCGCATCCAAATGTTTGGAGCTTTATAAAAGATACCCCAAAAGGAGTAACAATACATTTAATAGACAAGGGTTTAGATACAGGAAAAATACTCTTACAACAAGAGTGTTACTTTGATAATAATGCAGAAACACTTACATCTTCATATATTCATCTTCATAATTTAATTCAGAAAATATTCATTCACAATTGGGATGACATCAGGAATAATCGCATTAAACCTGTTGCTCAGGTTGGTGCTGGAAGTTTTCATAATAGTAAAGAAATATTTCTAATATTAGATAAATTGGGTGACTCTTTTTGGAATTTACCCATAGCAACAATCAAAAAGAAATATTATTAGAGTAAATCAAAAAAATAATGATAGTATTATAGATATGATTAGATCTACATCAACGATCAATTCAAAGCATCCACCATTTATTGTTGCCGAAATGTCTGCAAATCATAATCAATCTCTTGATAAAGCACTCTTAATAGTTGAGGCAGCAGCACGGGCTGGCGCGCATGGATTAAAGATTCAAACATATACCGCAGATACGCTAACTCTGAATGTAGATAATCCAGATTTTTTTATTAATGACAAAAATAGCCTATGGAATGGTCGATCTCTTTATGATTTATATCAGGAGGCGCACACTCCTTGGGAATGGCACAAGCCGATATTTGATCGTTGTAAAGAACTTGGTATAGTTGGCTTTAGCACGCCATTTGATGAAACAGCAGTAGACTTCTTAGAAGATTTAGATGTCCCCATGTATAAGGTGGCATCATTCGAAAGCAATCACCTACCTTTATTGAGAAAAATTGCTAAAACCGGAAAACCCATTATGGTATCTACTGGTATGGCGACAATTGATGATATAACAGAGATAATTTCTACAATTAGAGAAATTGGGAATAATCAGATCATTCTCCTAAAATGTACTAGTGCCTACCCAGCTTTACCAGAAGAAGCAAATTTAAAAACTATTCCCTATTTACGGAAACTTTTTGACTGTGAAGTTGGTCTTTCTGATCATACTATCGGAACAACTGTGGCAGTTGGTAGCATTGCATTTGGTGCCACAGTAGTCGAAAAACACTTCACAATTTCAAGGTCTGATGGAGGAGTTGACTCAGCCTTTTCCATTGAACCCAATGAGTTATCTTTATTAGTTAGAGATTCACAAATTGCATGGAAGGCTCTTGGAAGAGTTAGCAGACATGCTTTTAATAAAGAGGAAAAATCTGTGATCTTTCGTCGTTCACTTTATATCTCAAAAAACATGAAACGGGGTGAGGTTTTCAGATATGGTGACAACATACGCATTGTACGACCAGGCTTTGGTCTCGCGCCCAAAGAATTAGATAAATTTATTGGACGCAAAGTCAAGCATAATGTGAAAGCAGGCACTCGTGTATCTCTAGATCTTTTGGAGTAAAATAATCTTATGACTAATTTAGTAATTATCCCCGCTAGAGAAGGAAGCAAACGCATCCTCAATAAAAACATTAAATCTTTCCTTGGAGAACCAATTATTAATTATCCAATTAGAATAGCAATGCAATCAGGGTGTTTTGATGAAATTATGGTATCAACAAACAGCAGCGATATTGCCAACATCGCATTGTCTGCAGGGGCCAAAGTTCCGTTTATGCGCTCTAATAAAAATTCTAATGATCATGCCACCACAGCCGATGTGATAAAAGAAGTGTTAGAAGAATATTCAAAAAAAGGCAAGAGCTTTGATCAAATATGTTGTCTTTATCCTACCTCAGTTTTTATTTCTACCACTTTAATTAATAAAGCAAGTCTTTTATTATCTCATGAAGAAACCGATGGGGTTGTTACAGTAGCTCCATATAGTCAAGCAATAGAAAGATCTTTATTAATCCAAAACAATCATCTATATTTCAATAATCCAGAATTAAGAAATACTCGCACTCAAGATCTGGAAACAAAATATTATGATGCTGCACAGATGTATTTTTTAAAAACAAAAGCATTTTACAAGGAATACACAGTATTTGTTTCAAAAAGCACTCCTCTTATACTGACCTCTATGGTTCAAGACATAGATACAAAGGAAGATTGGGAACTGGCAGAACTAAAATACCAAATGATGATAAAGAATAACACCAAGGCTTAATTGGTCTTTAAGTCAAATTATGTTTAAACAAAAATTGCTCATAGAAGAGCCCTCAATTCCAATCCTTAATAACTCTAACGCTTTTTTTGCTAAGTTAATATGTGCTGCCAAAGGATATAAGCCAGTTTTACTATTATCAAAAAAAAATAATTACAACAATTTTTTTTATTCTCTTCATTTGGAAGAATATGAGAAACATATATCCAGATTGCCTAAAATTAAAACATATTTACTGAGCAAATATGTTTGGCTTGTTAGTTATATTAAATGTTTCACTCTATTTTTTGGCAAGTCAATAATTGAACTAACATACTCTAATATTAAATATGGAGACCTAATATATGATCAATATTTAGTTGAATATGAACAAGCAACAATTAAAAAAATTGATTCAAGACTTGCTAAAATAATATATCAATGCATCTTTCGTCACCATATCGTATTATCCGCAATTAAAAAAACTAAAGCTAAAGCAGTATTAGTTTCTCAGCAAGTTTCTATTAAAACAGGCGTCATGCTTAGAGTGGCGATAAAACACGGACTGGAAGGATATCTTAGGGCCGGTCATCATGAATCTACTCTTCAAAAATTTACTAAACTAGAAGAAATATACGATTATGAATACAAACCCTCTCCAAAAGAACTTGAGAAATTAATAAAAAAACTAGGAAAAAAAATAAATAAAAAATATATCAACACCTTAGCCTATCAAGTTTCAGGAAAGGGGACAAAGGAGGGGCTGGATGCATATAACGCTAATAATAAATATTACAAATCTAAAAAACAGTTTAGCAATAAGTATAAATTAAACAATCAGAAAGCTAATGTATTCGTTATGCTTCACGCACTTAACGATCACCCCCACTCTCATTTTGGAAAAATGTTGTTCAAAGATTACTATGATTGGATGATGACTACACTAGCCATTGCAAAACAAAATAACAAAGTAAATTGGATATTCAAACAGCATCCATCTGTATACTATTACTCAACAAAAGATGTAGATTATCACAAAATATTTTCAAATCTTCCTAAAAATATTAGGTACATTGATGAAAAAAATCAAATTGATACTCGAAGTCTTAAGCATTGTGCAGATCTTGTAGCAACCTGTGCTGGATCAGCTGGATTTGAGCTTCCTGCGCTTGGAGGCATACCCTCAATTGTTGGAGGAAAGAATCATTATAGCGGTCTGGGTATTGCATATGAGCCAAAAAATAAAACTCAGTACACACAGTACCTCCTCAATATTTGCAAGAAGCCACCGAAGCTATCATCTAAAATTATTTCTAGAGCCCGCGCTACATATATATTTATATACGATACCTCAAGATTCCCAGTGCATTATTGTCCACAAGTCACTATGTCTGATGAGAAATCAGCTAATCAAGATGAGTGGTATCACAGGGCTGTTAATAAGCAAAAAAAACTATTTAATAAGGAGATAAAATCAGAAATAAGTACGTACATCAAGCTAATTAGACAAAAAAACTTTTATAAACTAACAAAGTTAGATTTATGAGAAATATTGACAACAAATACCGCTCCATAGATTTCAAATTTATAGAAATTCCTTTTAAAAATCCCACAAAAATATATGAGCTCTTAAAGCATACATTTTTGGATAAAATTATTCCGGTCCATATTGGAAAATCAAGTGTTATTTTTTTCACAGTTCCAAAAAAATATTATATTTTTTTGAACAAACAAGATGTTCCAATCACTTGGTGTAAAATCTCACTTGGCGCTCACTCAATTATTATAATTGATCGCAAGAATCAGGTTGTTTATAAATGCTCATTTTCTTCTCAAGGAAATAAAAATATTATTGATAATTACAATTTTATCCAATCTAAAATAAACATACAATGTCCTAAATTCATTAATATTGTTTCTCATTTACCATATATTATTACTTGTGAACAATTATTGACAGGTAAATTTATAGAGACTAAGGACTGGGATAATAATCATTTTCAGCTAATTTCCAAACAGCTATTCTCATTATTTTCAACTTCCAAAAAGTCAGAAGCGCTAGACATAAATAAAGAAATTTTAAAAATAAATTCTTTTAATATTAATAATTCAGATGAAATAAAAAAACGATTGGCCATAATAGGAGATAATATTATTAATTACGCTCATTCTTTTGGTCCAATTAGCTATACAAAGGCTATAATTCACGGAGACTTAACAAATCGCAACGTTGTAATTACTGGCAACAGAGCAAGCTTCATAGATTTCGACCGCTCTTCATTCTCATATCCTGAATTCGATTATTACCTACTTGCTATCGATTTACAAACATATCTAAGTCATCAAATTAATTATTTTAATTTTTTTAATATTGCTAAGCAATTATTGCTTGATGAAAAAGCGCACTCCATTCCGATGCCAGCATATGTAAAAAAGTATAGCAAGATCTACTCAGAAAAATCAAAGGATCTTCTCAGAAGGTTGTTTATTTATCGCATGCTAGTATATTCAATATCAAACATTACTGATACTAGGGAAGGTATTAAACTAATAGATCATGTAGTAAAATTAATCACATGAATAAACTAAATATCCAATGTGATGAATCACAATTAAATATATGCAATTAAAAAAAATACTTTCATACATACATATCAATTATGTTCAATTATTTAATATTGTTGAAAAATATCAACCTACGTATAATCCTCAAAAATATAAAATATTTGGCAATAATTTCACTAAGCGAGAAACAGAAGATAGGGTTAAATTTATTGAAAAATACATTCCGTGGACTAAAGTAAAATCGCTGCTAGATATAGGCTCCTTATTTGGCTATTTTGTCTTTAGGTTATCTGAAAATAGAAATATTATTGCCCATGGAGCAGACATCAGTTTTGAATATATTGCATATTCAAGAGCCATAGCAAATTTAAATGAAATAGATAAAACTTCATTTATGACCATGGAGCTTAATTCTAAATCTGCGAAGATGTTGCCTAAATATAATCTTATTTTATTTTTAAATGTTTTTCATCATATAGTTCACTTTCAAGGATTTGAGTCAGCAGATAAAATAATGCGTTCATTGGTATCAAGTTGTGATTACTTTATATTTGAAACAGGAACATACACAGAAAAAAACCAGTATTGGACTAAAGATCTATTATTTATGGGATCAAATACAAATAAATGGATTGAAACTTATCTTGGTGAGCTTGGGCTTAGAATTATTTCTGTTAAAAAGTTCTCGAATCATCTAAATAACGTCAAAAGAAGTGTGTATGTATGTCAGAAAATTATTTAACCATCATTTTTGATGGCTCAATATATTCTCTTCAAGAATATGGAGGAATTTCAAAGTATCTTACAAATCTACTAAATTCATTAGTGAAGTTAAAGTCAAAAATTAAGGTTGACTTGCTTTTACCAAAGCCCGCTAGTAAATATTTTCTAAATCGTAAGATTAGCTTTATACCACACCCCATTTATACCAATTTACTTATTAAGAGATTTAAAAATATAATTAATAACACATTTTTATATAATAAAAACTTAATACAAATATTTCATGCTCCGTATTATGAAAAACCTCCATTTAATGACATGATGAGTGTGATAACAGTGCATGATTTAATATATGAAAAATTTCCTCAATATTTCCCAAGAACAAAAGATACAATAAAATTTTTAGACAACATAAAAATGTCAATCAAGAAGGCCACATCAATTATTTGTGTTTCACAAACCACGAAGAAAGATCTTGAAGCTTATTATGACACAAGAGGAAAGAAGGTTTCTGTAGTTTACCATGGCATAAATCATGATATTTATCATCCTGAGAATCACCAATCAATCCAAGGGAAGGACATTACATATGTTGGCAGTCGCGCTAACTATAAAAATTTCCCCCTCTTAGTGAAGGCTTTTTCAAAGTGGAAGAGTAAAAATAAGTTCAGATTACATGTAGTAGGACAGAGGTTGAGTAAGAAAGAGCTTAATTTACTAAAGAAGCATGATATATCCAACTTCATCATAACTACTAATCCAAAAGAAACCACCCTGGTCAACATATATCAGAAATCACACGCATTGGTTCTTCCATCTCACTATGAAGGTTTTGGGTTACCGCTACTTGAGGCTGCAGCGTGCGCAACACTAGTTCTTGCTTCTGACATTCCTGCTCATAGAGAAATTGGTGAAAAATTTCCCATGTATTTTAACCCTAATAAGCATGAGGAATTAATTGATGCATTAAATGCTTCGCTATCTTCAAAATTACGCAACAAACATATTTTTGCAGGCATTATCTGTTCAAAAAAATTTAATTGGTCCAAAACAGCAGCTCAAACTCTTCAAATTTATGAGGATTTAATAAAATCATGACAAATTCTCGTCCACTTATATCTATTATTACTTGCACATATAATAGTGAAAAATATTTGCAAGACTGCCTGTCATCAATAAAGAATCAAACTTTTACCAACTTTGAACATATCATTATTGATGGAAAATCAACTGATAATTCCCTTAAAATAGCTCATAAATATAAAAAAAATGCAAAATATTCCGTCAAAATCGTCTCAGACAGAGCTAAAGGTATTTCTAGTGCCATGAATCTAGGAATAAATCATGCGCAGGGTCTATTTATAAACCACCTTCATAGTGATGACATGTTGGCAGATATCAATAGTTTGAAAAAAATAAACTCAATTATACAATCTCACCCCCAAGCTCAAGCAATTGTTGGAAACTGTCAAATTATTAATCAGAAAAATAAGTTAAAAGAACCAATCTTTCCACGAGAGAAACTTAGTTGGATGTTGTTTAAACAATTTACCTATAGTTACTTATTAATATCAAATAAAATACCTCATCCATCAACATTTATTAAAAAATCAACACTTTTGAAATATGGAAGTTTTGATGAAAAACTTCATGGAGCTATGGATTATAATCTTTGGCTGAGATTATTTGCTAAAATACGCCCCACACTTATTAAAGATATTATTTCTATATATCGTTTTCATGAAGAAACATATTCTGAAAAAAATCTTCTCTCTATAGAAGGAGAGGTGAGAAAAATGAGAAATAAATATCGAATATTACATCCGCTAAAAGCGCATGTTGCAGATCTAATTCACAAGTATCTCAGCTATAATAATATTACTATATAATATGATTTTTTTACTATAAATGCTTACAAATATTATGAAAAGGGCAAATCCTGATATTTAAATTACCAAATTGTGTTTATTCAAAAAATTATTATACCTATTATAAATAGACTAAAATTAATCAAAGGATTCTGTTAGTGAAAAATCTAAAAATACTTCATACTGTTGAATTTTACAGTCCCTCAGTTGGTGGAGCACAAGAAGTTGTTAAACAAATTAGTGAACACCTGGTTAAGTTGGGTCATGACATCACTGTCGCTACTACAAAACTACCAAGTAGAAATTTTAGAACTTTAAACGGAGTTAAAATTAAAGAATTTAAAATATCTGGCAATAAAGTCCGTGGCTTTACAGGAGAAAAAGAAAAATATAAGTCTTGGCTAAAAAAAAGTAATTTTGATTTAGTCATGAATTATGCAGCTCAGCAATGGGCTACAGATTTGTTTTTTGAAGTGATTGATCAAATTAGTGCTAAGAAAATTTTGGTTCCTTGCGGTTTTTCTGGACTATATAATCCCAATTATAAAGAATACTTTAAAAAATTACCTTCAATTTTAAAAAAATATGATGCAAGCATTTACCTTTCAAATAACTACAGAGATATAAATTTTGCTAGAAAAAATAAAATCAAGAATTTAATTATCATTCCCAATGGAGCTGATGAGCAAGAATTTGCTAAAATAAATAATGAAAATGCAAAAAAATTTAGAAATAAATATGGAATAAATGACAATGAATTACTCTTTTTGAACGTAAGCACTCACACAGGAGTTAAAGGACATAAAGAGACCATTCAAGCTTTTAAAAAAGCGAAGGTGAAAAATGCCACCTTAGTTTTTGTAGGTGACATTAATCCTCATTCTGGTTGTTATAAAAGTTGTAAAAAATCAGAATTTATTCAAAATAAAATAATGCCTCTATTTAACAACAATAATAAAAAAATAAAAGTCATTAGCATCTCTAGAGAAGAAACTATTGATGCCTACAACGCTGCAGACATATTCTTGTTTTTATCAAACATTGAATGTAGCCCATTAGTTTTATTTGAAGCTGCTGCTGCTGGCAAACCATTTATTAGTAGTAATTGTGGCAATGCTAAAGAAATAGCTAAATGGACAAAATCAGGTATTATTACCAAATCTACTCAAGATATAAAAGGTTATACCAAAATAGATATTAATGACTCTGTTGAAAAAATAGAAAAACTTGCTAATAACAAAAAATTAAGAATAAAACTAGGTCTTTCCGGAAGAAAAGCTTGGCAAAACAAATTTACTTGGGAAAAAATTACAAAAGAATATGAAAAGATTTATCTAAAACTTTAATTTATTTTTAAGGAAAAACTAGTTTTTCATTAATAGCATCATATATAATTTTATTAATTAGCTTAGTTTTATCTATATGATAATGTTTTGACTCTTTTTTCCAATTTGATCCTCTAGAATAATGTAAAAATTTCTTATCATAAATTTCAAAATTATATTCATCTTTATAAAATCTCAAAACTTCTTTTGGAAGTTCTTTAAGATTTTTATTTTTTTTACAAATATGCGAAGAATGCTTTATATATTTAATATTTGGTTTTGTTTTTTTAAGCCAATAATATAAATGTCCACCAACATCAACCTTTTCTCCTTCTACGCATCCAGGTAAAAAGTTTATAATTTCTCCATTTAATAGATTCTTAAAAATAATTATTCCATTCCACAAATAATCAATTTTACCTCGCTTTTGATGAACTCCTAAAACCGAGAAATTGCCCACATATTTTCTAAAACTAATTTTAGATATCAAAAACATATCTGAATCTATGAAGTAAAAAAAATTATCATTTTTCAAAAAATTATCATAAATATATTGAATTGGCTCTCCACATGCAAAAGCAGGATTTTTATATAATTTCCATGGAATTTTAATTTCTTTTATTTTTAAATCTTTGCAAATTGTACTAATTTTATGCCTTAAAAATGGATTAGAGCCGTTGTTAGCTACAACATATTCATATTTATCTAAAATGAACTTATTAAATGAATCATACTGCACTTTTATAAAATCTGGTCTTTTATCAGCAGTTGTTATTATTTTTATCACTTGCTGAAGTATATCAAATATAAATTATCAATTACATAATAAAAAAGCGGTAATCTCTCGCGTTAGAATAATTGCCGTGATAATGAAATATTCCAGTTCTGCTCTTGGTAAAACACCAGTCAATCTTAGTAAGCAAAGCTTTATCCTGTGGCAAATATGAGTTTAAAATAAATCAAACCATATTTTATATTATACTGCCTGAACTTCTAAAAACTCATTCTTTAAAACAAGGCTTATGTGACTAAAATCATATACATTAAACCTATTATTCGTTTAATTAATTAATAAAACAGATAAAACTAGCACTAGACTAATAAAGTGTTTAATAAAAGTATTTTTTCAAAATTTATTTTTTTAAATTTCACATATAATAGTATAAGAAAATTTAAAATATGATCATATCTCGCCTCAGTGGCGGCCTCGGCAACCAAATGTTTCAATATGCTCTGGGAAGAGTATTGGCTAATATAAATAACACTGATTTTTTTTTGGATCTATCTATTTATAATCAACAACTTAAAACAAACACACAACGTAGTTATGAATTAGGCATATTTCCTAATATAAAATCCTTAGAAGCCTCATCTGAAATATTAAATAAATTTGCTAAGCCTAATAAATTAAAACTTCTATTAAATAAATATTTAAAACTTAACTTGAAAGCCTACCCAAATGAATGGATTAAAGAAAATGGCCATGAGTTCCACCCAGATGCTTTAAAATTAAAAGGAGATTATTTATTAGATGGTTATTGGCAAACAGAAAAATATTTTAAAAAATATAGAAAAATGATTCTACAAGAGTTTTCTTTTCCAGAAAAAATAAATAAGAAAAATAAAGAAATTGAAAGAAAAATAGAAAATGAAGTTGCAGTTTCTATTCATGTTAGAAGAGGAGATTATGCATCCAACAAGACAACTAATGCCCACCATGGAGTTCTTTCTCTAAGATACTATAAAAAATCTATTAAGCTAATCAATGAAAAAATTAAAAAACCCCTATTTATAGTTTTTTCAGATGATCCTAAGTGGTGTAAAAATAACTTACCCGTACCTAAAAAAAGTATTTTCATTGACCACAATGCAGGAGGGAAAAGCTTTGAAGACATGAGGCTAATGAGTCTCTGTAAACACAACGTTATTGCCAATAGTTCTTTTAGCTGGTGGGGAGCTTGGTTAAATCAAAATCAAAGTAAAATAGTTATTGCTCCTAACTCATGGTTTAAAAATAAAAAATCTAAAAAAAGAGAAATAATACCAGATGATTGGATTAAGATTAAATCATGAAAAAAAAATTGCTACTGAGTGTGGTAATGCCTGTCTATAACTCTGAAAAATATATTAGAGAAGCAATAGAAAGTATTCTCAATCAAACCTTTAAAGATTTTGAATTTATTATTATTGATGATGGTTCAATAGACAATTCATTAAAAATAATTCAAAGCTATAAAGATCCTAGAATTTTTTTAATAAAACATAAAACTAATAAAGGACTTATCTATTCACTAAATGAAGGCGTGAATAAAGCAAAAGGAAACTATATCGCCAGAATGGATGCAGATGACATATCTATAAAAAATAGATTTTCCAAACAATTAAATTTTTTAAAAATAAATAAAGATATTTCCATATTAGGCTCATGGGTTCAAGTTTTTGGTGATAAAAACTATATTTGGAAAACACCAAAATCATCAAGTATGATTAAAGCTAGGATGATATTTGAATCATCAATAGCTCACCCATCTGTAATGTTTAAAAAAGAAATTTTTTCTCAAAATCAACTCAGCTACGAAAAAAAATATATTAATGCAGAGGACTTTGCTCTATGGGTCAAGGCAGCAGAAAAACTGAAGTTGAGTAATTTTCAAGAAGTATTGCTAAAATATAGAATAAATAATTCTAAAAATAATTCTGATTATATTAATAAACAAAATGCGAGTAAGTTTAAAATAAGAAAAAATCAATTTAAAAAAATAAACTTAAATCTAGGTGGTGAGAATGGAAAAAATCATCAAAAAATAAGTGATTGGTCAAAAGACTTAGAATTAAAAGACCTCTTTTACATAGGAAATTGGTTAAGAAAAATATTGATTAAAAACTTAAAATTTAATTACTATAAACAATATGACCTAGTAACAGTAATCGGAGAAAGGTGGTTGGGATTAGTTCATCTATCTTCTAAAAAAAATTTCTTAACATTGTTTTTTTTATTAATCTATTTTGATTTAACAATTATCAGTTTTATTTTCTTATACAGAAGGTGTAAAAACAACCTATGAATGGTCTATCAACAATCATCACCACTTATAAAAGAAACTTTTCGCTAAATCTTTTAATCAAAGATCTGGAAAAACAGGTTTTTAATTTTCCAATTGAAGTCATTGTCATAAACAATAATTTAAAACCAATAAAAATAAGCTCTAAATTAAAAATAAAAATAATAAATAACTTCAATAAAAATAGATGTTCATCTAGATACAAAATAGCTAAATCATCCAAACATCAAACAATAGTTTTCTTAGATGATGATGTTCACCTAAAAGATAGGCTCTTTTTATCAGAATTTAAGAGTTTCTTTGATAAAAAAACAAAAAAAGATATAGCCTCGTCATGGTGCTCAGTTTTTAAACCAAATTCACTAGAATATTTCTCTGCTCAAGGAGTGAACTTTAACACCAGCAATGAAGAGTCAGAAACTGACCTAATCGGTCCTGGAATAAGTATTTTTGATAAAAGCATCTTAACTAAAGAAATAATCTCTGTACCTAAAAGATTTGAGATTGCTGACAATGTTTGGTTTTCTCTGCAAACTTCTCTAGTTCACAAAACCAAAAAATACTATTTCCCTAGTAAAAATAAGGTAGGTTTTAGAAAGTCGCATCTAAGTCCTTTTGCGTTGTATAGAAGCAGTGTGGGAAAGGAGCAAAAAGAAAAATCACTAGAGCATTTTTTTAATAAAGGATACCTACCTATTTTCGCAAAAAATATTAAAGAGATAAAAACACCAATAGTTTTAATTGCCTATAACAGACCAGAAATTCTTGAGAAAAATTTAAAGTTTATAAAATACTTAAAACTATCAAAAATCTATGTTGTTTGTGATGGGCCAAAAAATAAAGATGATAAAAAGAAAACAGATCATGTTAGAAGCTTAATAGAAAAATACCTAGATAAGGAAAATCTAGTAAAAATTTATTCATCTAAAAACATGGGATTAAGGAAAAGAATTGTCTCTGGATTAAACGAAGTTTTCAAAAAAGAAGAGTCCGCAATAATCTTAGAAGATGACTGTATTGCTGACCCATCATTTTTTAAATTAACAGAAGAGTTATTAAAGAAATACAAGAATAATAAAAATATTGGTAGTATTTCTGGAAGTAACTATCTACTTAATAATAGTCTTGTTAAAAATAGCTACTATTTCTCTCAATACCCTCATTCTTGGGGCTGGGCTACCTGGAAAAGGGCTTGGAAATTGTTTGATAATGAAATGAGTGACTGGGAAAAACACTGGGAAAATCATTCATATTCATCTTGGCTTGTTAAGTGGTATTGGCATTTAATTTTTTCTGCTGTGAATAAGTTAAAAATAAACTCCTGGGCCTACAGATGGACTTATAGCTGCTGGAAAAATAGCTTGCTAACCATCATTCCACAAAAAAACCTCGTGACTAATATAGGAGTAGGAAAAAATGCCAGTAATACTAGGTTTAAAAGCTCTATTTTAAATATGAACTCTATCTCAATTAAATTTCCACTTATACATCCTAAGAAAATAGTGGTTAATAAAAAACTAGATAAAATAACTGAAAAAAACCTATATATTAAACCAAGAACTATCATTGGAGCTTTAATTAAATTAATAAAATGAAAAAACCATCAATCCTAATTATTGGTACGGCAGACACTATGGGTGGAGCAGCTCAACAAAGCTGGTCTCTAGGTCATGAGTTAATGAAAAGAGGGTATGATCTCAAATGGATAGTAAGAACAAAAAAATCCAATAAGAAATATGTTCATGGCTTTTTTAACTCCTGGAAAACAAATCTTTCTCATTTGAAAAACTTTATTCTATCCAATGATATTAGTACGGGTTTAAATGAAGAAGTCTTAAATCATCCTTGGTATAAAGAAGCAGATATAGTTCACTTACAGAACTTGCACGGAAATTATTTTAAGCTTGAAACAATTGTTAAAATCTCTCAGGAAAAAAAACTAGTCTGGACACTACATGATATGTGGGCCATTACAGGCAAGTCTCCTTACTTACTTAGTAAACAAGAAAGTCGTTGGTTGTATCCACCAATGCTATTTAATACCCACAAACAATTGAAGTTAAAAAAACAAAACATGTATAAGCAACTAAAAAATTTAAAGTTAATAACTTCATCCAAGTGGTTGGGAAGTCTTGTAAAAAAATCAAGTCTTAGGGGGTTTTCTAGTAAAACTATTTACAACGGAGTGGATATTAATAAGTTTAAACCTGCAAAAACGAAGCCTAAAAAAACCATTATTACTACTGTTATTAGCGGAGGATTCCAAAGTCCCTATAAGGGAGGCGGACTTATTAAAGGCTTAATACCACTGGTTGAAAATCTCAACCTAGAGCTTCACTTTGTTGGTGGAAACAAAAAAGAAAAATTTAAAAATATTGTTTACCATGGCAAACTAAATCAAGAAAAACTGGCTAATCAATATCAACAATCAACGGCCATCTTAGCTCCCTCGCTGGCTGATAATTGTCCCATGGTTGTCTTGGAAGCAATGTCTTGTGGAGTACCAGTTATAACTACCAAAGTTGGTGGAATACCAGAATTAATTGTTCATAAGAGAAACGGTTTTCTTTCAGATACAACAGAAAAATCACTTTTATCCGGAATAAATTGGTTATTAAAACTAAATAATAAAGAATTGAATAAAATTAAAATCAATAATAGAAAAAAAGCTATTGAAAACTTCTCATTAAATAAAATGGTTGATAAATACGAAAAGCTCTATCATTCCCTCTCTTCATAATTGCTCAAAAAGATGGCATAATTTCCAGAGATGAAATTATTAAAATCAGCTGGCTTGCGTCAATCTTTTTTTACTGTTGCTGGTAATTTAATGGGCACAGCTATCTCAGCTGTTGCTACAATTCTTTTTATCCGCATCTTAGGCCCAGAAAAATATGGAGAGTTTAGTGTTGGTTTTGCAATAGTTTTAATGCTTACTAGGCTCAATGACTTTGGTTTAAACCCAGCTATTATTAAGTTTGGCTCAGAGATAAAAACTCAAAAAGAGAGAAACTTTATTTATAGTTTTTCCCTTAAGAGGAAGTTTATTATTTCTGCTTTTTTAATGTTAATCGGCGTTTTGTTTTATAAACAAATAGCTGCTTCATTAAATCTAACAGAGCCATTAATAATACTTCTTAGTTTTACGGTTGGTCTATCAACCGTATATTTTGAACATTTAACATACATTCTTCAGTCTCTACATCTATTTGCTAAATCAGTACTAGTAAATGGCATCCAAGCCATAACAAAATTATCGGCAGCAATAGCTCTATTTTTTATTGGTACACAAAATGTGCTGCCTCCTTTCTTTTGGTATATTACTGCCACTATTGTCCCAGTCCTGTTTTTCAAAAAACTTCTTCCAAAATGGACAGAGATTGATTTTTCTCTAAAAAATAAAGCTTTGCAGAAGAAAATGTGGAGACTAGCTCGTCATGCCAGCGTGGGATTAATTGCAGCTGGAATTATAGAAAACATTGATATTCTCTTTGTTCAAAAATATCTTTCTTCATACGAAACAGGTCTTTATGGAGGAGTGTCTAGAATAGCTTTATTCTTTGCCATCATGGCTTACTCATTGGGCAATGTTCTCAATGCTAGAGTTGCTAGATATAAATCAGCAGAACATTTAAAAAGTTATTTTAAAAAAGCCATTGGTTTGGCAGTATTAGTGATATTGAGTTTTGCCATATTTATTCCTTTGGCAAAGCCTGTTCTTTTCTTTACCATTGGTTCTGAATTTTTGTCTGGAAGTGCAATTTTAATAGTACTTACTGCATCTTCTTTCTTTGCTTTAGCTGCCATTCCGTTTATTGCTATGTTTTTTGCTCTTGATGCAGACTGGTATTTTTCCCTTAGCGGAATATTACAACTGTTAATTGTTTTATCAGGAAACTTTTTCTTTGTCCCAGAGCATGGCTTATGGGCAGCAGCTTGGACTAGATTTGCCACTCGTTTATTTTTATTACTCTTTACGATCCTAGCTAGTTGGCTGACATATAGAAAACAATATGCTAAAAAAATGGCCTAAACTCATCTCTTTTATAGAAAAGCATTTTCTATTAATCATATTATTTGGCTATCTACTACTCACCCTACCTGCCTTACTGGATACAAATCACTTTTTATATAATCTAGAACCATATCCAGATGGAATTTTATACTCCCTTAGTGGTAAAAGCTTTTGGCTAGGAAATGGGTTAAAACTAATATTCGAGTTTGGAGAGAAAAGCCACTGGGTGCCACCAATTTACTCAGTGATCTTGGGAGTGGGAGCCATTACCTTAAAACAACCATTTGCCTTTTATCTAACAAACATCCTAATTCAGGTTTTATTCCTAAGTACTTTTTATTGGATATTAAAACAAACCACAAAAAGTAAGTGGATAAGAATAATTGGAATGCTTTCTTTATTAGGTCACTCCCTATTGTTCTTGTTACCCAGTATCCCAATGACTGAAAATCTAACTATTTTTTTCTTCACTCTAATGATCGCTAGCTTTTTTGTTAAAGGAAATAAAAAATTCATCCTAATGGCTTTGTCCGTAGTTGGGATGCTTTTTACTCGCTATTCAATATTCCCAGTAATAATGGGGGGCATAATAATCATTCCATTACTATCTTTAAGAAAAACCTCATTAAAACAAAGGATTGGAATAGGACTGGTAACAACAACTCTGTTTTTAATTTCTCTTTGGTTTTTATCTTTAAGAAATATAAATGTTTTTAATTTTGTTAAATCTGTTTTATCTAACAATAGTTCTTGGCAGGGTACAAGGTTTATCTTTCTCAACCTAATTACTTACGCAAAAATGTTATTTTTAAACAAAGGATTATTCCTTTGGCTTAATATTGGTCTTACTAATTTCATATTCACTGGAATGTTTTTTACTAGTCTTTTTGTTTTATTCAAAAAGAAAATGTGGCAAAAATTTTGGATTCTTTTTGTTTTATTCTTTGCTCAGTTCCCACTTCAATTGGTTTTTTATGTAGCTGATGCTCGCTATCTTATTTACAGCATTCCATTAGTTGTCCTAGGAGTTGTTTGGTTGATAGATGCTTTACCAAAAAAAAGAAGGCTATTAATTCCAATGGCTATATTTGGAATATTTCTTCAACTGTTTATGCAAAGATCGTTGGTGCGTCAAATAGTCGCTGATAACCTACTTGGACGCTCTACTGCTTGGCAATACGAGGCCATTAAACACTTCGATTCCGTACTAAAAAATGATTCCCTAGTCATTACAGCTCTACCACCTTTTTTAGTGGATGCTTACCAAGAAAAAAGCTATCGCGCTCTTCCGCTTTCTTATACACAAGAGTTTATGAATAAGAAGCAATACATTTGGGGCGGGGACTTGAATCATGCGAATCTAACTGAATCATACAAGCAGTGGATTAATGAAGGAAAAACTATTCACATCTCTAATTCATACATTACTCATCACAAAAGTGTTATAAATGACTTTGAAAAATTTAAAGAAGAGTTTTCTTTTGAATTGATAAGTAGTGGTTGTGAAAATGCTTGTAATATATATAAATTAGATATTAGAGACACAAACAATGAAATTGAGTGATTTTTTTCAATCTTTTAACATATTAAACATTTCTTTGTTTTCTATTTTTTTACTGTCGATGGATATTATTGGTTATAAAATATCCAAGAAGTTGAATGTTAATAGTGATTTTAGAAGTGTTTATTGGCTTGTGGGCTCAGCTTTTTTTGCTTTCCTGTGGTTTGTTCTTCATTTTTTTGTTCCTTTTACACCTAATTATATCTGGCCAAGCTTAGTGCTTAGTGTTTTTAGTTTTTCAATTATTGAGAAAAAATATTCTTTATATGACCTAACAAATATTCTCCCAGAAACACTTTCGTTGGCAATATTCTTTATACCTTTTTCAAAACTAATGTTTTATATAACTTCAATGCCCCCAATGCACTGGGATCAAATGGCCTATCACTATTATTCTCCTTACAGGTTGTTTGCGGAAACTTCTTGGAACTTTGGTGGAAACTACATGATGTTCCCTAGAACAATAGATAATTTATTTATTTTAATATTCTCCATAACTAAAACTTATGCTACGTCCCAGCTTTTTCATGTTTTATTATTTTTAAGCACAATAATATTAGTTTCAACTTATCTTAGAAAAAAAAGTGGCCTCTTATCTGTTTTTATATTTCAATTTTTAATGTTGTTCTTGAATAATGAGCTCTTGTTTCAAACAACGTGGGGATATGTTGATGTAGCAACGGCATCCTTGGGAATAATCTCTCTTATTGCACTCATGAGGTTTATAGACAATCAAGAATTTAATGACTTCAAAACAGCAGTTTTATTTTCATCAATAGCAATTGGAGCAAAGTATACTATTACTTCCTTTTTAGCTTCGATTTGGTTTATAGCAATATTTTACTTTTTTTTGAAAAATAGAAAAAAAATTAAAACCTATGTTGAAGATTTTAAAAAAAATAAATCAACCTATTTATTTAAATCAATGTGGCTTTTTATAATAGCCTCTATTGGCGGAGGATACTGGTATATAAAAAATCTAGTTATGACCGGTAATCCAACCTATCCATTTTCATTTTTATGCAGATCTTGCTCTGGAGGAGACAGCATTATTAAGGGCTGGGGATATTTAAGTTTTAATTTACAAAACTTGTATAAAATATTAATATCAGTTTTCAAATCAAATGAAATGATTTTATATGTCGCTTGCTTTTTAATTATATTTTCTTTCTTTAAAGCTAGAAAAGAGATCAAAAAAATCATCCTTTTTGTTTTCTTTGGCTTTTTACTAGAATATGCATTATTGAGTAGAGTGGGTGAATATCATTCAAGATTTTTTCATCATTGGCCAATAATGGGATCAATAATCCTAGCGCTTCAATTTAATTTTAAAACCATTTTTAAAAAGGAGAGATTGCTATTAATACCACTAATACTAAGTGTCTTTTTTGTTGTACAACAATTTAAAGCCCTAAGCCCAATAGATGAGAAAATGGCACCCATCACAGATAATGATATCTGGTTTACTAAGGGTAAAATAACCATACACGATTGGCTAAAACTAAGAAATTCTTATATGTATCAAATCATTAATGAGTGTGGAGGTCAAAATGATTTTAAAGAAATATATACTGCAGACCCAGATATGATTTGGGGAAATCATGGACTAACTAGAGTCTATTTGGTTAACTGTGAATATCACTATATTACCGTTAATAAAACAGCGGAAGAAACTTTTCCAACAGTGAAAGATGAGACGCCAATTCTATCTACCCATAAATGCAACTATGATCCAACTTTCAAAGAAACAAACCCATCTATGATTGAATATGCAAAACTAAACAACATGCTTTCCTGTGATAGAGAAGAAACAGATTATTTAATTTATACAAAAGAGAAATAAAAGCAATCATGATAAAAAAAAATAAAATAAACTTTTCTATAAAGTCTATTGCTTTTATTTTTTCTTTATTTCTCATTATTTTAGAAAGTTATCATCAATTAAGACTTACAAATCTAGGAACAGATTTCGTATCCTGGGGCTTGTCTGCCATGGCTCCTATCTTTAAGATTGGCTTCCCCTACATTAATTACTGGGGAATAAATCCTCCTGGATTGTTAATGTTTACAGCTCTTTGGGGAACAATAATTAGCTCTTCACTAAAGTCATTTCATGTTTTATATATCATCCTATTAATCTCCATTGTCTTTTTAGCCTGGAAAATACTTAATAAATTCTTTAGTTTGATCGAAAGTCTTGTTCTTTTTGTCATATTCAATATTTTCTTTTTTTCCAGTACTGTCCAAAGCCAATTTTTCCCCTCAGAAATAAATGGAATGGTATTTGCTCTAATTGGTCTTTATTTTTCCTTAAAGAAAAAAGTCTCCAAAAAAGATTTTTTCTGGGCAAGTTTCTTTTTTATCCTAGCTGGTCAAATGAAAGAAGTTTTCGCCTTTACAGGGCTAACTCTTTTTCCTCATTTATTAAAAGCCATTCACCTTGGAAAAGAAGAGGGTAAAAAAATCATTATTTATTCTTTGTTTGGCATATCAGTCGCTCTGCTATTAATGATCGGCTATTTAACTGTTAATCATTCTTTAGTGGAGTATAAGAATGTTTTAAAGTTTAAGTCTGAACAGTTTTCCCTTAGTGACTCCGGACGATTTGAAAACACTCTGTTTCACAGCATTCATTATCCAAAAGAAAGATTTATTTATCCAAAATATCAAATGTCGGTGCTTATATTTACCAGCTTTATTTCCCTGCTGGTTTATCTAAGTCTAATAATCAAAAGTAAAAAAGCCTCAAAGAAAAATGATCTCTCTTTAAGCTTTAATTTACCTAAGAAAACAATGGTCTATTCAATTCTTTTCTTTTTCTATATTGGCTCAACCATCGGCTATATGTCACAGGGAAGATATAGCGGAAAATATGAGATTGTATCAATCTTACCGATGATTTTAATGATTGCCTTATCTGTCAAAATCATTTTTAGAACCTTCCTTGAATTCTTCAAAATCAAATTATCAAAAAATGTTTATTTAATAATAACTATTTTTTTATTCTCCCTATTTCTTTTACCAAAGAAATTCTTTTTCTTAGAGCTATATCAAGATATTAAAAGTTATGACTCTCAGGCACACGCTGACAGATGGCTTAATTTAGAAAATCCAGGTTCATTCGGTATGGAAACATATATAAAAAACAATACAACAAAAGATGATTGTATTACCGCTGCTTATGGATGGGGGATTGGAAGATATTATTACTACAGCCAAAGAAAATCTTGTTCAAAGTATTTCTTGATTAATATTCTTCCAAGCAACAAGCATGAGGAATATAGAAATGAATTGATTGGCAATCCACCAAAAGCAATTATTTATGGCACTGTTGCTACAGACATGGATGTTGAAGAATTTGAAAGAACAGTTTTTAATTTTTCAAAAGTATTGGAGGATTGCTATAAACAAGATAATCAATTTAAATCTTTATATTGGGCTAATTTTGACAGTGAAAAACAATCAAGTTGTCTCCAAATTGGTCTACCAAATTCAGATGTAGATAATTCATCCTTGTAAGAAATCTCACAACATGTTTATATTACTAAACATCAATCAACGGAAAGAATAGTTCTGGCTGAAAGAGTAGTTATTCCGAAAGGAATGCTTGTAGAATTCAAAAGAGGTGATGACATGGGATCCAATCTCATGCGAGCCAGATTCCGTGATTCCAATCAAAAAACCGGATACATTACACAGTTATTCAAGGGATATGAATCCCAAAATAGAGAGCCTTTTACTCCTCAATCATCCTAAATTCAAAAGATATACATGGATCATTATTGAAATGCTTGGTAGTGCTACTTTTGATGAGCTAGATCTAGTCAAACAATCAAAAACAATTCCTGTACCAAAAATAACAAAAGGAAAGTCCTAGATGAAAGAATTTTGTCCTCATACCTGTGGAAACTTTGAAGAAAAAGACGACAGGATATGTAGACCAGGAGGAGAGCATGGAACTGATTGTTGGCACATAGCCGATAAGGCATATAAGGGGCCAGTTCCAATAGAACTAATGTGGTATGCAAATGTCTGGATAAATGCACTAATTGTTGGAAAGAATGGAGATGACTTCATTATCAAAAGTCCTAAATCAGAGGGAGTAACGTACATAAAGAAAACTAGTCCTTTAATAAGAAAGATAGAGAGAGATTAATGAGCAGGAGTAAAAACAGTAGAAAAAGGTATGAGTTCAGCAGGCAGCAGAGAATCGAGAGAGAAAGAGGAACTGAAGGACGCTGTGAACACTGTGGAGAAGAAGCCTATCTTGAAGGTCATCATATAATTTCTGCATTTTTAGCCAGGAGGAATCCTGTCTTAGCTCCCCAAATAATTAAACAAATGGAAAACTTAATGATGCTTTGTGATGACTGTCATGAAGAAGCTGATGTTGATCAAAGAAAATGGAGAGAGAAAGACATTGGCCTTATGGCCTGGTCTTTATTTGACCTAGATCCAGAGAAAGTTGCCAAAGGTCAATGGAAACAAAGACCAAATAGTGGTGGAAGAAAAAAGAAAAAGAAGAAAAATAGAAACACTAAAACTCAAAAAAGATCAGGTAAGAGAAAATAAATAAATTATTTTCCAAGATCTTTCTTAATCCATTTATATGTTTTGGTAAAGCCCTCTTCAAGAGTTATTTTTGGTTCCCAATTAAGTGTTTTCTTTAAAAGAGTATTATCTGAATTCCTCCCTCTAACGCCTTGGGGTTTGTCTAACAAGTGTTTAATTTTTAATTTCTTTCCAGCAATTTTGGACACCATTTTTACTAACTCATTAATCGAGATTAATCTGTCGGAACCAATATTAAGTGGAGTATTACAATCAGATTCCATAAGCTTGTAAGTACCCTCTAAACAGTCATCGATATAGCAAAAAGATCTGGTCTGCTCACCATCTCCCCAAACCTCTATTTCTTCACCATTTTTTGTTTGAGCGACTTTTCTACAAATAGCAGCAGGAGCTTTCTCTCTACCACCATCATATGTTCCTTCTGGGCCAAAGATGTTGTGATAGCGAGCTATCCTGACCTCTAGTCCATGATCTGTAGCAAAGCTAGAAAACAATCTCTCTGAGAATATTTTCTCCCATCCATATTCAGTATCTGGATTAGCTGGATAAGCATCTGATTCTTTGAGAGCTGTAACAGCTGCATCTGTTTGTTTTGAAACTGGATAAATACAGGCTGATGAAGAATAAAAAACCCTCTTAACCCCGTTTTCCTTACAGGCATTAACCACGTTGGCATTAATCAAAACACTATCGTGCATGATATCTGCCTTAACAGTTTCAATATATCCAACACCACCCATATTGGCAGCATAGTTATAAACTTTATCTATACCCTTAGTGGCTTTGATAGCATTTTCTGGAATTCTAAGATCTAGTAATAAAAACTCATCTGCGATCTCAGTGGAAGAATATTCTGGTTCTTTAATATCAACACCACGAACCCAATAGCCTTTGTCTTTCAAAAAACTAACCATGTGATGACCAATAAAGCCACCAGCTCCGGTTACTAATATTTTTTCTTTCTTGGTAGGCATATCTTCTATTTAGAAAACCAGTCTACGGTTTTTCTCAAACCTTCTTCAAAGCTGACTTGTGGTTCCCAATCTAAAAGCTCTTTGGCTTTAGTAATATCTGGTTTTCTTCTAGTTGGATCATCTCCTGGTAAGTTCTTAAACTCTATTTTTACATCGTCTGATTGTTCATAAACAGCCTTCCAGATAATCTTGGCAGTATCGTTAACTGTATATTCTTCTGGATTGCCGATATTCACGGTTTCTCCCTTGGCCTTGGGCTCTAAAGAAAGTCTAAGAATGCCCTCCACTAAATCACTAACATAACAATATGACCTGGTTTGAGAACCATCTCCAAAGACAGTCATTGGTTGATTTTTTAAGGCAGACATAATGAAGCTGGGAATAACCCGACCATCCTCAGCGCCTATTCTTGGGCCGTAAGTGTTAAAGATCCTAACGATCCTTGTATCCATGGCAAAATCACGATTAAACACTCCACAGATTGTTTCTCCTAATCTTTTGCTCTCGTCATAGCATGATCTAATACCATTTGGATTCACATTGCCCCAATAGGTCTCTTTTTGTGGATGCTCTAGTGGATCTCCATAAGCTTCTGAGGTTCCAGCAAAAACAAAAGTTCCTTCTGGATTGGTGGCCTGTAAATATTGAAGAAGATGGTCTGTAGCTACGGTATTAACCAAATATGTTTCTCTAGGATATTTTTGATACCAGGGCGGAGAAGCAGGGGAAGCAAAGTGAAAGATATGATCAAAAACCTCACCATGCAGATAATTACCAGATGGTTGAGTAACATCTGCCTCAACAAATGCAAAGTTTTCTGACTCAACCTCTACTAAATTATCGGCATTACCGGTAATAAAATTATCAACTCCAATTACCATTGCTCCATCTTTAAGAAGTGTCTCTACAAGATGAGAGCCCAAGAAGCCAGCGGCTCCTGTAACTAAAACTTTTTTACCAGTGAAGCGATTTGACATAAAAACATTGTAGCAGAGAAGAAGCTAGTTAAAATCCCTTTTTTTTATCTTCACTCTAGTTGTTTATCACGATATGATGTGACTGTGAAGAAATTTATTCTCAAAAACCCCATTTGGTTAATTCTGCTATTTGCACTCCTTGTAAGGCTACCTCTTTTATCTGGTTCATTCTGGCTAGATGAGTCTGCTCAAGCCCTGGAAAGTAGTCGCCCGTTTTCACAACAACTAGACCTTATTCCTGATTTTCAACCTCCGCTATTACACCTAATCACTCACTTTGCCATCTATTTTTCTAACACAGAGTGGTGGCTAAGACTCTGGGGAGCACTAATCCCTGGACTCGTTTCTATTTGGGCTAGCTACAAAATAGCTAAAAAACTTTTCTCAGAAAAAACCGCTCTTTGGACAGCCATGCTTTTGGCTACTTCCTCATTCCATATCTTCTTTTCCCAAGAACTAAGGCCATATAGTCTGCCTGTAATGTGGGGAATGTTGTCGACCCTAATACTTGTTTACCAACCATTTAATCTTTGGAAATTTATTATCTACTCAATCCTTGGCCTATATTCTTCCTATCTTTATCCATTCCTTCTACTCACCCAGTTATTTATCTTATGGATAAAACAGGGAACTATAAAAACTATTCAAACTATTATCCCAATCATCGCTCTTTTTGCTCCATGGTTGCCAATGTTCATGAAACAACTTAATGCTGGACAAAGTTTGAGAACCGAGATCCCTGGCTGGGAAACAGTGGTTAGTATTCCTCAAGTAAAAGCTCTAATAATGGTGCCTCTCAAATTTATCTTTGGTGTTTTAAATATTGAGCCAACCTGGCCATTTATTCTGTCGTTGTTAGTTCTCACTTTCTATTGTGTAAAACTTTTTTGGGTCTCACCAAAATCATTGTGGAAAAACCTCATAAAAACTTTTAAAAAAATCCCAAAACTTTTACGAAGAATGGACGCCAATACTCAAACCATAACTCTCTTTTTTATGCCGCTGCTCACTTCATGGATAATTTCCTTTTGGGTACCAGTGGTTAGACCAAAGAGATTGTTATTCCTTCTCCCATTCTTCTATCTAATCTTTGCCTCATGGCTCTCAAAGAAAAAGCAAGAAAAAACTGTAGCTATTATCTTAGGAACCTTTCTATTTATTAATCTCTGGGGAATAGTTAGTTATTGGAGCGAAGCCAGCCTTCAAAGAGAGAACTGGCGAGAATTAAAAAGTGAGATTGTTAGAACCTTCCCAGCTTCCACAAGCTTGGTGGTTATGTCCTTTGATGATTCATTTGCTCCATGGAGGTGGTACGAGCCAGAATATCCAACGCTGGTAACCGGGAGAAAACATGTTCAAGATGTTGAGAGTTTAAAAGAAACTCTAAAACCTGCTTTTGATAAAGAATATATATTGGTTTTTGATTATCTTCGAACTCTAACTGACCCAGAAGACAAGATTTTAGAAACACTAAATGACTTTGGTTTTGTAGGTAGAGGAGTAATCGACTATCCTGGAATTGGTTTTGTCAGAATCTATGCCAGAAGTCACAATGCTATCGGATCTAGACCTTCACCTTTTTAAAAAGAGATAAATAAGGAATAATAGAAACATAACTCATGAAAATTGGTATTGATTTTACTTCAGCAATTTATGACCGTGGTGTTTCACGATACACCAAAAATTTAGTGCGCAGTCTTCTTGAACTATCTGGAAACGAGATAGCTCTTTATGGTTCGTCTTTCAGACAAAGAGATCAGTTAGAACAAACCGCCAAAGCCTTGATCGCTGAAACTCAGTCAGAAGATAATGTAAAACTAGCCTTTCAAAAATATCCTCCATCAGCACTTCAGCTAATGTGGAAACTAGGGTTAAATCCTGTTAAAAAAAGCACTGGTGACATTGATGTCTTTCATAGCTGGGACTGGATTCAGCCACCAGATAAAGACATTCCCATTGTCTCTACAATTCACGATCTAGCCATCATTAAATACCCAGAAACAGCTCATCCAAAGGTTTTAAAAGCTCATGAAGAGTCATGGAAAATTCTAAAGGAAAGAGATGCTGAGATCATTGCTGTTAGTCAAGCTACTAAAAAAGATATCATTAATTTTCTAGGAATTCCTTCATACAGAATTCATGTTATTCCAGAAGCACTTCCAAGAGAAATTAGAATCGTTAACGAAGGTATGTCTGAGGATTTAGCTGAAAAAATAAAGAGTGAGTATGCTCTTCAAAAACCATACCTACTATTTGTTGGAACAAGAGAACCAAGAAAAAATCTACAAAGACTAATCGAGGCCTGGCAACCACTACAAAATTATCTTGACCTAATAGTAGTTGGAGCTGCTGGTTGGGATGAAACAGAAGAAATTCAACACCCTGGATTAAGATTTTTGGGCAAGGTGTCTGACCAAGTCTTAAATGTGCTTTATGCAGAAGCAGAGGTATTCGTATATCCAAGCCTAGATGAAGGCTTTGGCCTACCAATTCTAGAAGCTTTTTATCACGGCACACCAACAGTTACCTCCAATGTCTCGGCATTGATAGAAGTAGCAGGTAATGCTGCAGAATTAATAAACCCAGAGGATGTGGGTGATATTACAAGAGGCATCCAATCTATTCTCAATGAAAACCCACAAGAACAACAACAAAGACTTCAACGGATGATTATCAGAACACATATGTTTAGCTGGCACTTAGTGGCAGACCAAACTATGGAGGTATATAAAAAAGCTATTACTAACTATGAAGAACAATAAATACAGTTTTGCTTTTGATGCTAATGAAGCCAATGTAGATAATAGAGTTGGTAGCAACGTCTATGCTTTTGAGATTCTCCAACAGTTTTATAAAACAACTCAAGAAGAACAAAAAATCTCCTGGACAATATTACTCTCCAAGTCACCCGTTAAAGATCTGCCTAAAGAAACATCTTGGTGGAAATATGAAATAGTCTCTCCAAATAAATTCTGGACACAATGGGCTCTACCACTTTATCTATTTAAAAATCGAAAAAACATTGACCTTTTATATACCCCAGGTCACTATGCTCCTCGTTTCTCTGCCGTACCATATGTTAGCAGTGTTATGGATCTAGCTTTCCTGAAATTCCCAGATCAATTTACTGATCTTGATGCCTTTCAACTAAAAAACTGGACAAAATACAGTGTGACTGCAGCTCAAAAGGTAATCACCATTAGTGATTTTTCCAAAAAAGAAATCATCCAAAACTATGAACTTGATCCTAAAAAAATAGTTGTAGCTCATCCTTCTTTTTCCCTTAAGGATAAGTTTTCAAGACTTCGATGGAAGAGGTTTATAAAGAAAAATAATATTGATTTAGAAAACTATCTTTTATACCTTGGAACTATTCAGCCTAGAAAAAACATAGAGAAACTAATCGAGTCTTTCGAGATATTCTCCAGAAGCTTAGCTGCTAAAAAACTTCATTCCTCCAAGGCCAAGAAAATAAAAGGAGATAAACAACCACAACTAGTGATTGCTGGAAAAACTGGCTGGTTGGCAGATCCAATCTTGAAAAGAATCGAGAACTCTCCCTTCAAGGAAAATATTATTCTCACTGGCTTCATAGACAACTCACTTAAAAAACCCCTTTATGAACATGCTAATGCCTCGTTTTTAATAGGTCTTTATGAAGGTTTTGGTATCCCGCCCCTTGAATCACTATCTGTTGGTACTCCTGCAGTAGTTGCAGATAATAGTAGCCTGCCAGAAGCTGTTGGCGATGTCGGATTTAAAGTTAATCCAGAAGATGCTCAAGGTATTGCTGATGCAATGAGCAAGGTATGGAAAATGCCAAAATTAAGAAGAAGGGCTTTTGAGAGAAAAGCAAAAAGACATGCTAAGAAATTCTCCTGGGAACAAACCTCTAAAACAATCTTAAATACATTGTTACAGGTAGCAAAAAAAGAACAGCCAGTAATAAAAACATGGGATCCATTTGCAAAAAAAGGTAATTAGTCCACCAGTGCCAATCTTAGGAATAGATCCTGGGTACGACAGGATGGGTTGGGGAATAGGTACTCCTAAAGGAAATTCTTGGACTAATCTTCACCATGGTTGTATTCAAACTCCCAAAGACATGAAACTCTTTGATCGCTATCAACTTCTTCAAGAAGAGTTAGATAAAATAATTAAGATTCACCAGCCAAAAATAGCAGCTGTTGAGTCTCTATTCTTTTTTAAGAACCAGAAAACAGCCCTTAAGGTCAGTGAGGCTAGGGGAGTAATCCTTAGTACCTGTTTTACCAATGGCTTAAAGCTTTATGAATTTACCCCACTACAAATCAAACAGGCAGCCACTGGTTATGGAAGAGCAGATAAGAAAAGTGTTGAAAAAATGGTAAGACTCCAACTCAATCTAACCAAAGAGAAAATCATTGATGATGCCATCGATGCACTTGCCGTAATGATGACTTATCAAGCTCAGCACAAGTTGTTGGAGCTGTAAAAATATTTCCAAATCTTGATGTAATGTAAAAACTCTGCTAGTTTCAATGTATGACATTTTTTCTCTTTATAATACTTTTAATATTTCCTCCTAAAGTTCAGGCTTACTTAGACCCAGGAACTGGTAGTTATATAACTCAGCTTTTAATAGGTGGGTTAGTTGGAGGAGGATACCTTGTTAAAGTCTATTTTCACAAAATAATTAATTTTTTCAAAAAAAATAAATCAAAAGATGAAAAATAGCTTTATTAAAAAAGAAGACTCTTCTTATAAAGATCCTGACGGATTTGTTTATTATAAAAATAACAATATTTATAGACAAATTAATTCCTCATATATAAAAGAGTTCGAAAAATTTAAAAAAAGTAATTTCTTTAAAGAATTAAAAAAAACTAATTCAATTGTTGATTTTAAAGAAGACAATTTATTAAATTCTTTTGATAAAAATGCAAAAGCTGTTCTAAAAATAAAAAAGATTCCATTTATATCTTATCCATATGAATGGAGCTTTTCTCAATTAAAAGATGCCGCAATTCTTACATTGGATATCCAAAAAAAGGCTCTTGAGAGCGATTTTTCCCTCAAGGATGCTAGTGCCTACAACATTCAATTTTTAAATGGAAAACCAATATTAATAGATATTTTTTCTTTTGAAAAATATCAAAAGGGAAAACCATGGGTTGCTTATAAGCAATTTTGTGAACATTTTTTAGGCCCACTCCTTCTTTTAAAATATAAAGATATCAGGCTTGGATCATTACTAAGAACAAATATTGATGGTATACCGCTAGATTTAATAAGTTCACTACTTCCTAAAAAAACATATTTTAACTTTTCAACATATGTTCACATCCACCTTCATGCAAAAAATCAAAGAAACTATGCATCAAGTCATAACAAAATCAATGAAAATAAAAAAATTAATAAAATAATGCTGCTAGGTATAATAGACAGTCTTAAAAATCTTATTTTAAAAACATCTTTAGGCAACGAAGAAACTGAGTGGGGTGAATATTATTCTTTTACAAATTATTCAGATGAGGCATTTGAAAATAAAAAAATAATAATTTCTAAATTTATTGAAAAAGTAAATCCAAAGATGGTTTGGGATCTTGGCGGAAATACAGGAAAATTTAGTAGAATAGCTAGCAACAAAGGAATTAAAACCATATCTTTTGACATAGATCCAAAAGCAGTTGAAATTAACTATCTAAATACTAAAATAAATAAGGAAACAAATATTCTTCCCTTATTGCTTGATTTAACGAATATTTCTCCACCAATTGGCTGGGATTTAAATGAAAGAAAATCTTTAATAGATAGAAAAAATGCTGATTTAGTGATGGCACTGGCATTAATTCACCACCTATCTATTTCTAAAAATATTCCCTTTGAAAAACTTGCTGAATTTTTTCAAAAACTAGGAAATTATTTAATAATAGAATTTGTCCCAAAAGAAGATTCTCAGGTTCAAAAATTATTATCAACAAGAAAAGATATTTTTAAAAACTATACTATGGAAGAATTCGAGAAAACGTTCTCAAAGTTTTTTTCAATTGAAGAAAAACAAACTATTGGCAAAAACTCTAAAAGAACTCTTTATTTAATGAGGAAAAAGTGAAAAAAAATATTAAAATTTGGATAACTCCCTTCTTTATATCAATATTGCCAATACTAGCTTTGTATTCTCATAACATAGATTATATGGATTTTAATAGAACAATAACACCTATTTTTTATTCATTTTTATTTGTGATAATCAGCTTGTTAAGCTTTAGTTCATTTTTTAATAACAATAAAAAAACTAGTTTTTTTGTATCTATTTGGACTTTTTATTTTTTTTCATTTGGCTACATATATCTAGAGATTTCAAAAAGTAAAATTATTTCAATTTTGCCGATTAGTTTAAATTTATTTTTACTTGGGATTATGACAATATCTCTTTTTCCAACAGGATATTTCTTGAAAAAAGCAAAAAATAATTTTGCCAATGATGGACTAAATTTTTTAAGATTTGTGTCTTCAGCTCTAATACTTTTTAACCTTTTTAATATTGTTCCTATTGAAATAAAGAAGATATCTTGGAAAAAAACAATATATGAATATCAACAAAATAATACTGTTTTTTCAAATCTCGAAATAAAAGACAAAGAAGAAATTATTAAGCCAGATATTTATTATTTTGTTTTTGATAGATATGGAAGACAAGACATCTTAAAAAAACATTTTAACTTTGATAATTCAGAATTTATGTCCTTCTTAAAAAAAAGTGAATTTTTTACTGCTGATGAAAGTTATGCAAACTATCCTAATACCTTTTTATCTCTTAGTTCATCTTTAAATGGAAAATACTTAGATTTTCTTGGAGAAAAAATGGGAGATAGTAAAAATAGAACAGTTGTTTATAAAGAACTAATTGAAAATAATGATTTTGTTAAATTTCTTAAAAAACAGGAATATGAATATATTATTCTCGGTGACTTTTGGGATGGAAGTAAAAAAAGTAATTTAGCAAACCAAAATGCAAATTTATTTGAAAACTTTGATGAATTTCAGATGAGTATTTATGAGAAAAACTTAATAAATACTATTAGAGGAATGATGGGAGATAAACAACTTTTTGTTGGAGTGGAAAGACTTAATATTATTGGGAAAAATCTAGATTTTAGAAAAAGATCATTAGAAAAAAATATTAAAAAACCTCAACCAAAATTTGTTTTTGGACATTTTTTGCTACCTCATGAGCCAGTTGTCTTTTCAGAAACCTGTTATCCATTAGACTTTGATGACATTAGAAAACTAAATAAAAAAGAGGGCTATTTATCACAACTAAACTGTGCAAACAACTTTATGATTGAGATAGTTGAAAAAATAAAAGAAGAATCAACAAAACCATTTGTAATTATATTTCAATCTGATGAGGGTCCATACCTACCTGAGGAATATTTTAATTTAGATGGAGAATTAGTTCCAGAAAATAGTGATTCATATAAAATACATGCATCAATACTTAATTCAGTATTTTTGTCTTCAAAAGAAAATCCAAAAGAAGCTGTGGATTATAAATCCCTTAATTTTTCGGAAGACATGACTCCTGTTAACACCTTTAGAATTATTACCAATTATTATTTTAACCAAGATATTCCCTTATTAGAAAATGACTCTTATGTTTTTGCCAACCCAGACAATCCTTACCATTTTAAAAAAATAACTAACTATTTGAACATGAAATAGTATTCTGACTATGATACAACTATTCTCAAGATGATCGGGTTTCTTTCAGGTACTATCCAAAAAACAAACAGCTACTTAATTGTTCAAACCAATGGCGGTGTTGGATATAAAGTAGAGGTATCTTTATCACTGCTAACAACTCTCCAAGAAGGAGAAGAGGCATCCCTATACATCTATACCCATGTCAAAGAAGATGCTCTCAAGCTATTCGGTTTTAAAAGTCAAAAAGATCTCTCGTTATTTGAATTAGTTCTCTCTGTTTCTGGAGTAGGTCCAAAAACAGCTCTTGCTATTATCGATACCGGAGCAGAAAGGCTGGTAACAGCTGTCCAAAATGCGGACGTTGCTTTCTTTAGCTCTGTACCAAGAGTTGGCAAGAAGCTAGCTCAAAAAATCATTATTGAATTGAAATCAAAACTGGGTGGATTAAAAGACCTAGACCTAAGTCCTTTATCTCAAACAGAACAAGATGTAATGGATGGACTACTTGGACTTGGTTTTGTAGAGGCAAATATCCAAGAAGTACTTAAATCTCTTGATACCAAGCAATCTGTAGAAACTATACTTAAACAAGCTGTTAAAAAACTATCGAAAATAAACCAATGATCGAACCTACAGCCCTACAAAACACTGATGCTGATAATGTAGAAGAAGAGATTCTTTTTACTTCACTAAGAGCACAAAACTGGGAAGAGTTTTTTGGTCAAAAAACTATTAAGAAATCCCTGCAAATTGCTATTGAAGCTGCTAAGCAAAGAAACGAAACAATGGATCATGTTTTACTCTATGGTCCTCCAGGACTTGGTAAAACAACTCTTTCCCACATCATCGCTAAAGAGATGGAGGTGAATATTAAAATCACTTCTGGAACAGCCCTCACTAAAACAGGAGATCTAGCCGCCATTCTCACTAATCTTGAGGATGGAGATATTCTTTTTATTGATGAAATCCACAGACTTTCAAAATCCGTAGAAGAAACCCTTTATCCAGCCATGGAGGACTATGCTCTAGACATTGTGATTGGTAAGGGCCCATCGGCTAGAACCGTCCGCATCGACCTCCCCAAATTTACCTTAGTGGGAGCTACCACTAGATTTGGCTTGCTAGCTGGTCCATTTAGAGATCGTTTTGGTCTTACTCAAAGACTAGAGTTCTATCCAGCGGATGGATTACAAAAAATCATTAAAACGGGAGCTGATAAATTAAAGGTGAAAATAGATAAGGAGTCAGCCCTATCTATTGCTAGTAGATCTAGGGGAACACCTAGAATTGCCCTAAAACTTTTCAAAAGAGTTCGAGACTATTCTCAAATAGAGAATGGAGGAAAAGTTACTCCAGAATCAGTTGAGAGAGCTCTCAATATGTTTGCCATAGATAAACTAGGCCTTGATCACAACGATCGAAAACTTTTAATCGAGATTATTGATAAACACAACGGTGGTCCAGTTGGACTTAGCACTATTGCTGCCACGATTCATGAAGACCCAGGAACTATTGAGGAAGTAATTGAGCCATATCTTATCCAGGTTGGTTTCTTAAAAAGAACTAACAAGGGTAGAGTAGTGAGTGAAAATGCTTACAAACACTTAGGAATTACTTTTCCAAAAAAATGAAGAAGATTTTTTCACTACTTTTAATCTTTATTTTTTTCTTCACCTCTCATACAAATATATTTGCCAATGAATTGCCCCAAGTTGTATTTATAAACCACATTAGAGGCGATGATTGTTGTAACGAAGGATCATTCGAAAACTTTGAGAACCAAATAGAAACATTTGAAAAATATAATATTCCAGCTACTTTTGTATTTAGATATGACGCCCTAATTGATAAAAAATACAAAAATAAAATTAGTGAAATAAAAAATAATCCCCTTTTTGAGTTTGGAATTATGGTCGAGATAGTTCCAAAATTAGCAAAAGATTCTAATGTTACCTATGAAAGTCATGAGAATAACTGGCATCAAGCTCAAAATGCCTTTTCGATTGGATATTTACCAAGTGAAAAAGAGAAAATTATTGACACACTCATGAACGCTTTTTGGATAAACTTTCAAACATATCCTGAAATAAGTACTGCCTGGATCATCGATACAAAAACTCTTCAGTATTCTCAAGAAAAATATGGATTAAAAATACATCAAATAGCTAGAGAACAATTAGGATTGGATAGCTACACATTAAGTGGTGGGCCACCCCATTATCCTTATTCCTCTAACAAAGATTGGTTTTTTATCCCTAATAAGAGTGATGAAGAATCTGTTTTAATCCTTCGACATACCCTAGCTGATCCACTTTATGAGTATGGTGATCAGACAAGTTCCTTTACATCTCAACCAAATGATTATGTTTTAGATGGAAAAGATTTCTCATATTTTAAAAAGCTTCTAGATCAAGCCCTCTTTAATCAAAACACCAGAGGATATGCAAATCTTGGCCTAGAAAACTCAATGACTGTCGAATCTCATGAAGAGTTTTTTAAACAAATAGACTATGTTTCAAAATTAAGAGATGATCAGAAAATAACTGTTACCAAAACCAAAGAGTTAATTAATTACTGGACTCAAGAAAAAGTTACTATTTATAAAGGAGAAGATATCGTTTCCAACAAAGATCAGGAGGTTTTTTGGATAACTACCCCTGGCTATAGAGTCAGATTAAGAAGAAATAAAAACAATCTCTTTATAGACGATATAAGAATTTATGAAGGCATAACCGATCCATATCAAAATTTCGAAGCACTTTCTTCTGGACACCTAATAACTCCCGCAATTATTAATTATTCTGAGAGCTGGTATGAAAACAGCAATTCCTTTCTTAAAAAACTAATTCTTAAAAATAAAATATTAAATATTAAAAAATCAGTTCCTCAAAATGATTTAAATAAAAACAATGTTGGCCTGTTATTACCAAAACTAAATCAAGACAGCTATGCAAAGATTGAGTCGAAAAACAATCTGATTTCAATTAATTATCTAGACGAAAATAATAAAAATATTGAAATAACTTTTGATGAAAATAGTTTTTCTATTAACGGAATTGATGAGCCTGATTTTTCTTTAGCAAAAAACTTCTCCCCAACCTCATTGGAAAATAATAGTCTTGCTTGGAAAAACAATGATTTTATTTCCCTGAATTGGAGTTGTGCAAATGATGAATGTCTATTTAAACCAAATAATAAATCAATAAATTATGAAGATGTTGTAAATAAATATAAAAAATATTTATTGCCTGATCCTGGACTAAATATAGCTAGTGAAAAGTATTCCCAGATATTTCCTCATAATGACTTTGCTTTAGCAAATATTAATCCGATAAGAATAATCGTCTCTCTGAAAGATGAAGATGGACTTACTGCTTTAACAAAAAATGATCCTATTATAAAAACCAGTGATCCTGTGAAAAAAATAGAGGTTGTGGGAAATCCAAAATCAGAATCTATTTTCTATATCGACATCTATAACGATAAACCACTTAAAACCAAGGCGACTATTTCTATTGAAAATATTGAGCAAGAAGTAGATCTAACATTTGCTCCTTTTTGTAAGAATGAAATTAAATATTGTGTAACTCACCCAAGACAAACATTGTGGTTTTTACAAAATAAAATTCAAGAAAAAATACAGATCCTAGAGAAAAAACTTTAACAATATATAATTACGGCTCATAAACTATGTCCGTAAATCTACAAACCGATCCTCTACAAGAAAAAAGGCATGAAGCCATTCCTGGCCTAATTCACAAGTATGAAAACAGAGTACTTTGTCATCTAACATATTTCTGTCCTTCTAATTGTGATTTTTGTTTTCGTAAAAACCTTTATGAAAAAACTAAAAAAAGAGCTAGTGATCAAGAAATAGTTTCATATATTAAAAATAATCCAAAGATAAAAGAGTTTATTTTTTCTGGTGGAGAACCATTAGTAAAAACAGGTGAGTTAAAAGATCTTGCTGTAAATTTAAGCAAACTTGAAAATATAAAGATATTTCGTATCCACAGCAGGCATCCAGTTACTTTTCCCAAAAACATTAACTTTAGAGATCTTGAGACTGCTATAAAAGAAACAACTCAACCTTGGTATTTTGTGATTCACGTCAACTCAATCACAGAACTTAACAATCCAGAGACAATAAAAGCCATCTTAAAGCTCAAAAAAATGGGCTTTATTCTTTTATCCCACACAGTTTTCCTAAAAGGCATAAATGATACTGTTAAAAAACTAGAAAAACTTTTTAATAAACTGGTGGAACTTGGGGTAAAACCATACTATATTTTCCACTGTGACAGCATGAAGCATACACAGAAATTCATTATTCCTATTAAAAAAGAGGTGGAGATAATGACAAACTTGCGAAAGACATTAACCGGAATTGCTTATCCATTACATGTTATAGATTCTGACTCTGGAGAGGGAAAAATACCTGTTCCAACGGAGTTTTGGCAATGTTCATTAAACTCTTACCAAGATTTTTCTTCAAAAGAAAATAAGATTTAAAATTACCTAGCCTTTGCTCGATATGTGAATCTGAAGTATACTATCTTGTATATGTCATTTACTGATAAAGATGGTAATAGACTTACTCTAGACCAAGTCATTAAAAAAGTCCTTGGTCGCATCAGCGCAATTCACCTAGAGCTCATCACGGGCTTTCTTTGGTGGGGCGTTGGAATTATTCCCTCACACTCAATTCGAAAGTTTTTCTACCGCGCTTGTGGAATGAAAATTGGTAATAAATCAACTATCCACATGATGGCTAGAATCTATGATCCAAGAAACATAGTGATAGGTGAAGGCACTCTGGTCGGAGAAAAATCTACTCTTGATGGCAGAAAACAACTTCCTAACTCAAATGGGGGACTGGAAATCGGCAATCATGTTGATATTGCTTCTGAAGTAATGATCTGGACAAGCCAACATGATATCCATAGCGAAGACATGAAGCCAATCGAAGAAAAAGTAATAATTGGAGACTATGTCTTTATCGGCCCAAGATCTATTATCTTGCCTGGTGTAAAAGTGGGTAGAGGTGCAATTATTGCTGCCGGATCTATAGTTACCAAAGATGTTGAACCTGGAAAAATAGTGGCTGGCACACCAGCTAAAGAGATTGGTGACAGAAAAACCAAGAACTACTCGTATAAGTTAGGACGTCCTCGTCTCTTTCAATAGAAAATATTATGGCAAAAAACTCTTCTACTACTCTAGATTTATCGATTATTGTTGTTTCATACAACACAAAAGAAGTAACTCTTCAAACACTCGAAACTGCAATTAAAGATCTTAAAGCAGACAATCTTCATAAGAGAGTAGAGTTCTTTATTGTCGACAATAACTCTAAAGATGGCTCTGTCGAAGCTGTCAAAAAATACATATCCAAACAAGGTATTAAATACACCGTGATTGCGAATAAAGATAATAATGGATTTGCCTGGGCAAACAATCAAGCTATTAAACAATCAGATGCAAAATCAGTTATTTTACTTAACTCAGACACCATCACTACCAGAGGAGCCTTTAAAACACTGATTAAAACCTTTGAAGATAATCCTGTAGATGAAACAACAGCGCACTTATCTTCTGAGACAGGAAACAAAACAGATAGGTTGGGAATTATTGCTCCAATGCTATTAAACACTGATAAGACTCTTCAGGCCCAAGGAGGAAACTTTCCAAATCTATTCTCACTGGCTGCTCAAATGTTGTTTTTAGATGATTTGCCAATCATTGGTAAGTTTATTCCATCAACCCAACATACTGGTCGTAATGAGCGGATGAAAAAATCAGATAAAAAACTCACTAAAGTCGATTGGCTAGGTGGAACTGCAATGATGATCCGCAAGGAAGTAATCGATGAAATCGGCATGTTAGACGATGGTATCTTCATGTATGGCGAAGATATTGAATACTGTATGAGAGCCAAAAGACACCACTGGGATATTGCTATCCAAACAAAAGCTCAAATTATCCATTTGGGTAACGTTAGTGCTGGATCAGAGAATGCCTACACTGGCGAGATGAAAGGCTATGTCTACCTATGGTCTAAATTTAAACCATCCTGGCAACTACCAATAGCTAAAATGATTCTTTGGAAGGGAGCATTGCTTCGAACCTTTATTCATAAATTCATTACTAAAGACGAGAGAAGAGCAGAGATTTACCATCGTATTTCAGGAAAAATCTGGAGTTTTTAAAAATGGTTAAAAAAAATAAAAAACTTAGTACTTGGAAAAAATTTACCAACTGGTTTGATGAAAATATTCTTTTTGTTTTCAGTACTTTTCTATTAGCCTTTATCCCCTTATATCCAAAAATTCCTCTATTTGATATTATTCCTGGCTATATTGTTAGGGTTAGACTTGAAGATATTTTCATCACTATTGCTGGTCTATTATGGCTTGTTCAAATCTTCAGAAAAAAAATATCCTGGAAATCTCCTCTTTTTAAATTAATTGGTGGTTATGCAGCAGTTGGATTTTTATCCCTACTTTCTGCTGTATTTATTAGCCAAACAGTTCCTTTGGAGCTACTTCACGTTGGAAAATCAGCTCTCCATTTCTTTAGATATATAGAGTATTTCTTTTTATTCATGATGGTTTATTCAGGTATCAAAACTCCAAAACAGGCTAAAGTTGTTTTATGGAGTATTGTCGGCACTGTTCTACTAATTAGCTTTTATGGTTTGGGTCAAAAATATTGGTATTGGCCAGTTTACTCAACCATGAATAGAGAGTTTAGTAAGGGAATTAGGCTCTATTTAACAGAGCATGCTCGAGTTCAATCAACCTTTGGTGGTCACTATGACCTTGGAGCTTACCTGGTAATTGTTCTGCCAATCCTACTAAGCTTTGCTTATCTTTCTGAGAAAAAGTGGGAGAGAAGGGTATTACATTTAACCCATGCTTTTGGCTTGTGGTTATTAGTAATGAGTGCCTCTAGAACTCCTTTTGCTGCATATGGACTGGCCATTCTTTTTATCATTACTCTTGTTTCTTCAAGAGAAAAAACCTGGCTGAAAAAAACTGGTTCTTTTATTAAAAAAAGTTTTGGCATGGGATTTTTAATCATGATTATGATGTTGTCTTTTGGTCAAGACATGTATGAAAGATTCCTTCAAGTTGTTGAGGGATATCCTGAAATATATGAAAAGTATGAGATAGCTGAAGAGTCATTCAATTCATTAAATGCTCAGAGAAAAATATATAGAGATGAGTTATATAGCAAGTTAGGACTCACAAGTCTTGCTCCTCCAGAAAACTCTATCGGCTTTGATAATTCTGATATTGCTCCAGTACTCGTACCTACAGATGAAGTACCAACAACCATTAGACCAAGTGATGTCTACAAAGACATTCCAGATCTAGTAAAAGTCACCACTACTTCCGCTGATGGAGTAACTACCACCAGTATTGTGGAAAAAGAAAGAACTTGGTCAGACAATGCCCTTAAATATGGTTTATCAATGGGGATTAGACTTGATACTCTCTGGCCAAATGCCATCAAGGGCTTTATGAAAAACCCACTCCTTGGTAGTGGCTATGCCACCCTTAATAAAGAGACCTCTTATCACTTCTTAGAAGCAGATAGCACAGATAATAATTTCTTGAGAGTTTTGGGAGAAACTGGTTTACTTGGTTTTATTACCTTCTTTGGCATCATCTTGGCGACCCTCCAACAAACCTGGAAACATATCAATGATAAAAAAGTTTTTAGAGCAGCCATTGCCATTGGTTTATTCTCAGCATCGATAGGCTTGCTTGCTAATGCTGCATATATAGATGTTTATGCCGCTTCCAAAGTTGCCTTTACATATTGGGGACTGGTTGGTTTTACTTTGACTGTTTTGGCTATGCCAAAAGATAAAAAACTACGATTGAAGAAGAAATAAAATGAAGTGCTTTAATTTGTGCAAGTGGAGTAAAGAGAAAAAAAATATTTTTTTACTCCTCATACTAGCTTTTATTCTCAGACTTTACAGAATCGATAATCCTGTGGCTGATTGGCATGCCTTCAGACAAGCAGATACTGCCTCTGTCACCAGGGAATACGTCAAAAACGGAGTTAATCTTCTTGAGCCAAAGTATCATGATCTCTCAAATATTCAGTCAGGATTAGATAATCTAGAGGGCTACAGAATGGTTGAGTTTCCATTTATAAATGGATTTATTGCCTCCTTAATCAGAGCCTTCCCTTTCCTACCATTAGTTGAAACCAGTAGAGTAATGGCTGTGCTTTTTTCGCTTGGTACTTTACTGTTCATTTACCATTTTGTGAAAATAACAATAAAGAATAAGAGAGCAGCTTTTTTAAGCGCTCTTGCTTTTGCTCTCCTACCTTACAGCATCTATTACTCCAGAGTCATTCTCCCAGAACCCTTCTTCCTGTTCTTTAGTATGGGCTCTATATATTTCTTTGCCAAAGCAATGATGGAGGAAAAGTTTTTTAAATCAAAAGAGTTTTGGCTATCCGCTATTTTTCTAAGTCTTTCTTTCTTACTTAAGCCATTCATGGCTTTCTTGGCTCCTTTGTACTTAGTATTGTTTTTACAAAACCAAAAAATCACTAAGGCTTTTCACTGGAGCTGGCTGCTTTATGCAGGCCTAGCTCTATTGCCATTCTGGTGGTGGAGAGAGTGGATTCTCCAATTCCCAAGCGGCATACCTGCTTCAGACTGGCTATTTAATAGCAACGGCATTCGCTTTAGACCAGCCTGGTTTCGCTGGCTATTTTATGAAAGATTTACTAAATTAATCTTAGGCTTTGCCGGCATGATTTTTGCAGGCGTTGGAGTTTTGGGTAACAAGAAAAATACCAATCTTATTATCTGGAGCTGGGGACTAGGATTACTGGCCTACATATCAGTGATTGCTACGGGGAACGTTCAGCATGATTATTATCAAGTAATTTTTACTCCCTTTATCGCCATAATTTTAGGTCTTGGATTTGACTTAATGTGGACAAAAGCAGATGACCTTAAAAACAGTTTTAAAATGATTGCTAAGGCTCTATTAATTGCCACAGCAGTCGTATCACTGTATGTCTCTGCAAAAAACGTTCACGGCTACTTTAATGTTAATCACTGGGAATATGTAGAGGCTGGAAAAGCAGCTGATCAAATAATTCCAAAAGATGCCAAGATTATTGCTCGAGCTTTTGGTGATACTATTTTTCTTTTCCAAACCAATCGCACTGGCTGGCCAATTGGCTTTGAGATAGATAACAAAATTAAACTAGGAGCAACTCACTACCTTACCACTTCCTATGATGATGAGGCTCGTGAGCTGGAAGAAAAATATATTACTATCGAGAAAACAGATAAATATTTATTACTTGATTTGAGAAAAGAAAAACATTTATGAAGATATTAATGCTGACTCCATATTTGCCATACCCATTACTATCGGGGGGGCAGATTAGAACCTACAACCTACTCAAAAAACTAGCTAAAAAACATGAGATTACCTTGTTTGCTTTGATAAAAAACGAACAAGAGAAGCAATATGTTCCTGAGCTAGAAAAATATTGTTCCAAAGTTAGAGTTTTTAAAAGATCGGAAAAACCATTTACTGTTAAAAATATCTTCAAAGCTCTTTTCTCTTCATATCCTTTCTTGGTTGTCAGAAACCACGTTCCAGAAACAATCGAGGCCATTAGAAAAGAGTTGTCAGAAGAAAAATATGATTTAATCCACTCTGAAACTTTCTACATGATGCCTCATCTACCAGAGAATGATATTCCAACTATTCTGGTGGAACAAACCATTGAGTATTTAGGCTATGAAAGCTATGCCAAAAAAGCTCCAACATTTTTTAGAAAACTACTCGAAACAGATATTAGGAAAATTAGAAAATGGGAGAGATACTACTGGCGAGCTTGCGATAAATTAATCGTCATGAGTGATGATGATAAAGAATTCATCGGCAAACAAATCCAAGACAATGGCAAGATAGATGTGGTAGCCAATGGAGTAGACTCTGATTGGTTTGACCAAATTCCTAGAAAACTAGAAAAAACTCCAACTATTCTTTCTGTTGGTACTTTTAAATGGCTACCAAATCAGGAAGCTGTAGATTTCTTAGTTCAAAAAATCTGGCCAGAAGTAAAAGCACTTTTGCCAGAAACAAAACTATGGATTGTTGGTAATGCCCCAACTTCAAAAGTTATCGCCTATGGAGAAAAAGATAAACAAATAAAGGTTTTGGGCAGAGTCGAAGACATTAGAGATGCCTTTAAAGGCGCTCACGTATTAGTTGCTCCTGTTTTTAGCGGCAAGGGAACAAGGTATAAGATCTTGGAAGCCATGGCCAGTGGAACGCCTGTTGTTGCCTCAAAGATTGCAGTAGAAGGATTAAGCATTAAACATGGTGAACATGTATTAACAAGTAACTCAGCCAAAGATTTGGCTAAATTGACTGTAGAATTAATCAAAGATAAAAAACTTTGGGAAAAACTTTCTGTTAACGGCAAGAAGTTTGTTTCAGAGAATTTTGACTGGAAAGAGATTTCTCAAAAACTTGATATGATCTACAAAGAAATAGGAAATAAAGGAACTAATCATGCCAAAAAAAGCTAAAAAAATGACCAAACAAAAAGATTTGACGATTGTTGTCTTGAACTTTAATACTCAGTTCTGGCTTAAGAAAACACTTCAAAGTGTTAAGGATTTTTATCTAGATAAAACCAAATATAAAGTAGATGTGATTGTTGTTGATAACGATAGTAACGATGGCTCTCCAGAAATGGTTGAAAAGGAGTTTAAATGGGCTGAGCTAATTCGCTCTGGTGGCAACATTGGTTTTGCAGCAGGCAATAACATTGCTTTGAGAAAAATAAAATCAAGATATAGCATGCTTTTAAACTCTGACACTGAATTCAGCAATGAGTCTAATTTGGATATTATCATCAAATATATGGATGATAATAAAGATGTGGGTATGCTCTCACCAAGAGTTGAGTTACCAAATGGAACCCTAGATCCAGCTTGCCATCGTGGTGAACCAACTCCATGGGCATCTCTAACCTACTTCGGTGGGCTTGAAAAGCTATTTCCCAACAGTCCACTATTAGGTCAATATCACCAAACATTTAAAAACCTAGATGAAATTCATGAGATAGATGCTTGTACTGGTGCTGCCATGATCTTCCCAACTAAATTCATGCAAGAAAAAGTTGGATATCTGGACGAGATGTTCTTTATGTATGCAGAAGACATTGATTGGTGTAGAAGATTTCGTGAAGCTGGTAAAAAAGTCATTTTTCATCCAGGAGTAAAGATCGTTCATCATAAATACAAGTCTGGAATCAAGAGCTCTTCAACAAGATTGGCTAAAAAAGTCCACAACATGTTCTATGACACAATGTTGATGTACTACGACAAATGGTATTCAGATAAGTATCCAAAGTTCTTCAGAACTCTACTTAAAACATTCTTATTTATTAGAAAAGGTGGACTATAACCAACTCTATGAAAAAAAGAATCGGTATAGATTGTAGATTGGCTGGGGGAGAACATGCTGGAATTGGCAGATATACTCAGAATTTAATTCAAAGGCTTGTTGTCGATAAAAATCATGAGTGGATTCTTTTCTTTAATAACCAAAAACAAGCTAATGAAATCTTATCTAAGATAGAAGATCATGTAAAAATAGTTATTCTGCCTGTAAGACACTATTCACTAAAAGAACAGTTTGTTTTGCCAATAGCTTTTTTAAGAGAAAAACTAGATTTATTGCATGTCCCTCATTTTAATATTCCGATTTTTTATCCTGGAAAAATAGTTGTCACTATTCATGACCTACTTTGGCATGAACAAAGAGGAAGCCATGTCACAACCCTACCTGCTTGGAAATACTGGTTAAAATATTGGGCTTACAAACTAACTGTTAAAAAAGCAGTTACTAAGCCAAAAACAATTTTCGTACCGAGTAAAACCGTAGCTAAAACCATTGAAAAATATTATCCGCAAGCAAATGACAAAATAATGGTTACCTATGAAGGAATAGATGATTCTTTCTTAAAAGCAAATCTTAAGACAGAGGCCATCAAGAAACAGTTGGTCTACACTGGATCTCTTTATCCTCACAAAAACATTGAGGTTGTTTTTAAAGCTCTAAAAAAACTGCCAGATTTTTCATTAAAATTGGTTGGTTCTAGAAGCATTTTCCAAGAAGAAACCATTGGGCTTGCTGAAAAACACGGAGTAAAAGATCAAGTTGATTTCCTAGGCAGACTATCTGATGAGAAACTAATTAAGCTTTATCAAAAATCTTTTGCCTTAGTTTTTCCTTCGCTCTCAGAAGGCTTTGGTCTTCCTGGCTTAGAGGCAATGGCGGTAAATCTCCCAGTAATCGCCTCAGATATTCCTGTTTTTAGAGAGATATATGGAGAATCAGCAGCGTATTTTTCTCCGAACTCTCCAGAAGAATTGATCGAAACTGTTTTGATTTTAGATCCATCCAGGAAAACACTGGTTGCCTCAGGTCAAAAAACAATCAAAAAATATGATTGGCAAAAAATGACTGATCAAACTGTTGAAGAATATAATAAACAACTTAAAAATTAATGAAAAAACCAAAAGTAGCGATTGTCTATGACCGAGTTAATACTCCTTTTGGTGGGGCAGAGCAGGTATTACTAGCTCTCAATGAACTCTATCCAGAGGCTCCATTGTTTACCGCTGTTTATAATCCCCAGAAAGCTAAGTGGGCAGATAAATTTCCGAAAGTTATTCCAAGTTTTTTAAATAAAGTTCCCTTTTTTAATCAACTCCACAGGTGGATCCCATTCTTAATGCCAATGGCTTTCGAATCATTTGATTTTGATGGATATGATGTTGTAATTTCTGTTACTAGCGCTGAGGCTAAGGGCATTGTTACCAAACCCAATCAACTTCATTTCTGCTACTTACTAACTCCACCCAGATATCTTTATCAGGATAGAGAGCACAGTCTAAACTCAAAAAAAATATTCAAGATTTTACCAATTAAATGGCTGGCTTCAAAGCTCTTAGATTATCTTACTTGGTGGGATCAACAAGCTGTTTTAAGACCTGATGTAATCATCCCGATCTCTCAAAGAGTAGCTCAAAGAGTAAGAGAGTTTTACCCACAAATAAAGTCAGATGAGGTTATTTATCCTCCAGTTGAAAACAAAAGAATAGAAAAAATAAAAATACTTGCTGATATACCAAAGTCATACCTTTTGATTGCCTCCAGGCTTGTGTCATATAAATCTATTGATCAAGCTATCCAGGCCTGTGCTGAGATAAACCAGGGATTGGTAATTGTTGGTAGTGGCCCAGAAAAAAAACCCTTAAAACAACTAATAAAAAACCTTGAAAAACAAAACATTAAGCTTTTCTCAGACCTAGATTTTTCTACTCTTCAATATCTCTATCAAAACTGTGAAGCTCTACTTATGCCTGGAGAAGAAGATTTTGGAATAGTTGCGCTAGAAGCAAATAGCTATGGAAAGCCAGTCATTATTAATAGCAAGAGTGGGGCTGCTGAATGTATTGATCATACTATTCATGGGGTTCATATCTCTCAAGAAAAACCTGATTTTATTATTAAAGCTATCGAGACAATGAAAAAAACTGAGTTTAATAAGGCTCGGCTTCACAAAAATGCTGAAAAATATGATACAAATACATTCATAAAAGTCTTTGAAAAATCAGTAGATAAATTTTGGAATCAAAAACAGAAAGAAAATCTATGAAACCTAGTCCTCATACTTATGCAGTTATTCTAGCCGGTGGAGGAGGAACAAGACTTTGGCCAAAATCTAGAACTAAAACCCCCAAACAATTTCTTAAATTAGCAGGTGAAAAAACAATGATTCAGATTGCTGCAGATCGTGTGGCAAGAATTGTTGACTGGAAAAAAATAATTGTTGTTACAAATCAGCTTTATTCTGAAGATGTTAAAAAACAACTTCCTAAAGTTCCAGCTGAAAATATTTTGGCTGAACCAGAAAAAAAAGACACTGCTCTTGCTATGTTGGTTGGAGCTCTTTTTGCTAAGAGTAAAGATCCTGATGCCATCATTATCAATGCTGCCTCAGATCACACCCTTACAGATGAAAACGAATTTGTCAGAGTAATGCTCGCTGCAATAAAAGTAGCTGAAGAACAAGATAATCTCATAACTGTTGGTATTACTCCAAAATATCCAACTAGCGCTTTTGGCTACATCAAAATCAATGAAAAAATAGAAGACCTTGGAGAAAACCTGCCATTAATGAAGGTGGATAGTTTTACTGAAAAACCAAATAAGGAAACAGCAAAGAAGTTTATTAAAACAAAAAAATACTTCTGGAATGCCAACATGTATGTTTGGTCTGCCAAAACACTAAAGAAGTCATTTGCAGCTCATCACAAAGCTCTTTATGAAAAGACAAAGGATTTAGATAGTTTAAATAATGATGATTTTCATCAAGCCTTGTATGAGGTATATAAAAATGCAGATGCCATCTCGATAGACTATGCCATCAGTGAAAAAGCAGACAATCTTCTTTTAATCCCTGGTGATTTTGGCTGGAGCGATGTTGGTGACTGGAAAGTAGTTTATGACCTTGGAAACAAGGATAGTGATAATAATGTGATTGTTGGAGATGATGATGTTGTCTCGACTGTTTCCATAAACTCCAAGGGGAATCTTATTCACACTAATGGTAGACTAGTGGCATTAATCGGCTTGGAAGACATGGTGGTGGTTGATACCGATGAAATCCTCATGGTCTGTCCAAAGGAACAAAGTCAAGAAGTTAAAAAAGTAGTAGAAAAAATTAAAAAAGAAAATCGTAAAGAATATCTATAAATGAACTACGAACAACAAAAAAGAATTCTAGATCTAATAGTGTCCATTGGCCTAATAATTGTCTTCCTTCCTTTTTGGGTAATTGTCCCTCTCCTTATCATTATTGATGATGGACTACCGATCTTTTTTACTCATAAGCGTGTAGGAAAAGGCGGCAAAGAGTTTGAAATCAAGAAATTTAGATCCATGATTAAAGATGCTCATAGAATATTGCATGAGCAAGATCCAAAACTTTTGGAAAAATTTAAAAAGAGTGACTGGAAATTTGCAGCTAATGAAGACCCAAGAATCACTAAGCTTGGCAGAGCCCTTAGATCTCTCACTATTGATGAGTTTCCTCAATTGTTTAATGTCATTAAGGGTGAAATGAGCATGATTGGTCCTCGCGCCTACATGAAAAAAGAACTCAATGAGCAAACTAAAAAATATCCGTCAACTAAAAAATATGTCAAAGGCATTCTGTCTATTAAGCCTGGAATAACCGGGCCATGGCAAACAAGTGGCCGAAATGAAATACCTTTTTCTCAACGAGCTAAGATGGATTCTGAGTATGCTAAAAAGAAAGATATCTTAAACGATATTAGGATTATTCTCAAAACTCCAAAGGCCATGATCTCGAAGTGGTAATTACCTGACTTTTTTTGTTATACTGTTAGTCTATGATGGAAAATAATTCTCCCGTAGAAGAAGTTGTTGAAACAGAATCTACTAAAAAAACTATTGCTGATCTCTTTAAAAAGAAGGATGATCAAGAAAAAGAAGTTGCGATAGAAAAACCAACTAAAGAAAAAAAGAAACTCCCTATGTGGGCCATCATTCTCCTTGGAATTATTGGAGGAATTATAGTTTCTATTGTAATTTACACTGTCGTTGTTTTAAACAAACTCAAAACTCAAGCTATGACTGCTGAGGAATCAGCTAAACAAACATATGCTGTTTTCAAAACCCAAAACTTACCACTAGCTCAAGAAGAGCTGGCTAAACTAAAAACCCAAGTAGATGAGATTCATACTACTTATAAAAAGCTCTCTTTATATAACTACGTACCGGTCTTGAGAAAATATTATCAAGATGGTGATCATGCCTTTAATGGTGGTAAATATGGACTGGATGCTGCTCAAAAAGCACTTTCTGAACTCACTCCTTATTCTGATGTTCTTGGTTTTCAAGGAGAGGGGTCTTTTTCTGGAGGTACCGCAGAAGATAGAATTAAAATCCTAATCGAAACATTGGATAAAGTCATGCCTGCGTTTGATGCCATCGCAGAAGACTTACAAAAAGCAAAAGATGAACTACTTACTATTAACCCAGATAGATATCCTGAAAAAATCGGGGATCAAGTATTAAGAGAAAGAATATTAACTACTCAAATAATGCTCGAGGACTCCGTAAATGGATTTTTGGAATTCAGACCAGTTTTAGAACAAATCCCAGATCTTGCTGGTGGTAAAGGAGAGAGAAAGAAATATATTATTCTCTTCCAAAATGATAATGAGTTAAGACCAACTGGAGGCTTCTTAACAGCTTATGCTGTCATCTACATTGAAAATGGAAAAGTCACACCAGAAAAATCCGATGATATTTATGATCTAGATCAAAGGTTCTACAAAAAAATCGCCATTCCAGAGTCACTAGGTAAATATCTAACTACAGAAAAATACTGGAATCTAAGAGATATGAATATCTATCCTGATTTCAAACTCTCAATGGATCAATTCTTTGAAAACTACCAAACAATTAGAGGAGAACCAACTGACATTGATGGAATCATTGCTGTTGATACTCAAGTTTTAACTGACTTGCTAACTGCTCTTGGCCCTGTTCAGGTGCCTGGATATGGAACGTTCAGCGCAGAACCTGATGATCGCTGTGGCGGCTGTGCTCAAGTTGTTTATGCACTATCTGAGATTATCACCAGACCAACTCCTTATCTTCGTGAAGATAGAAAAGGAATTCTTGGCCCACTTATGCAATCAACGCTACAAAAAGCTTATGGAGCACCAAAAGAGAAATGGCCAGAACTTTTCCAATACATGTGGAAAGACATGGAGGGCAAGCATATTCAAATGTATTTCTTGGATGAGAAATCACAAACTGCTGCAGAGACTGTTAATGCTGCTGGAAGATTAGAGAATACTAATCCAGAAGAAGATTTCTTGGCTATTATCAACGCTAATCTTGGTGGAGCAAAATCCAACCTATTTGTTGGCTATGATGTAAAACAAAACATCCTCGTTCCAGAAAATGGAAGATTAGAGAAAACCATTGAGATCACATACAAGAACACCAGAAGAGCAGATAACTGTAATCTTGAGGATGGATTATTATGTCTAAACTCAACTCTTCAGGACTGGACAAGGCTATATATTCCAAAAGGATCAGAATTGGTAAAGGCCCAAGGATTTACTACAGAACCATCTCTTTATGATGAGGGAGATTTCTCGGTCATAGATGGTTTCTTCACTCTAGAACCATTGGGTGTTGCAAAGATTAAGGTTACCTACACCATTCCTTATACTGATCTAGAGGTCTACAAAACTAGGCTCTGGAAACAGGGAGGAATCGATGGTTTTGAAACACTCTTTGATGTTAATGGAGGAGAAGAAAAAGTCATGGTTGATAAAGATATCTCTGTAGAAATTCCTTTCTAATATGTCTAAAACCAAAACCTTTATTACAGAGGGTATTGTTATCAAAAGAGTTAATACTGGTGAAACAGACAGAGTAGTTACCTTTATCACTAAGGACTTTGGCAAGCTAGTTGGTGTAGCAAAAGGAATTAGAACTCTCAAATCAAGTAAAAGAGCACACCTAGAACCTGGAAACTTAGTTAAAATATTTGTGGTTAAAACTAAGTCTATGCCGCTAATCACCCAAACATCATTAATAGAAAATGTTAACCAAGAAACTAGAGGCTCTTTAAGTAGTATCCGAAGTCTTTCACAAATATTAGAGATCTTTGATCGGCTATTTGTTGAAGAAGACGAAGATCTAAAAACATATTCAATTGCTCTGAAGATTCGAGATACTGTTTTGAATAACAGAACTCATGCCCAAATCCAACCACTCTTAAGTGAACTTGTAGAAAACATGGGTTATCAAAGCTTTAATGATGTACATCATAAATCAGTTTTGGATTATGTCGCAGAAATCACTGAAAAAGAGATGAAGAGTTTTGATTACTTGAGAATAAAATAAAAACCCACGGCTTGCATCTTTCCTAAAACAAAAATATAATAACCCTTGTACTTCTCATCTTTGGCAAGTGAGTCCTTAAAAAGGAAAAGTGCAAACAACTTAAAGAGTCTTGTGTTGAACAAGGAATAAGGGTGGAACCGCCCGGGAGGGTCCCTAGCAAATTTTTTGCTTGGGATTTTTTTGTAAATAAATCTCAAAAATATAGAAACTATTAAATATATAACAAGGATTGTTATGTCAAAAACTACTATGAACGATGTTGTCGCACTAGCCAAAAGGAGAGGGTTTGTTTTCCCAGGATCTGAGATCTATGGCGGACTTGCCAACACCTATGACTTTGGCCCATTGGGAGTAGAGTTACTTCGTAATATTCTCAATCAATGGTGGGATTTCTTTGTTACTCAAAGAAATGACATGTATGGTTTGGATACTTCGATTCTCATGAGCCCTAAGGTCTGGGATGCTTCAGGTCATACTGCCAGTTTTACCGACGCATTAATTGATTGTAAAAGCTGTAAAACTAGAACTAGAGCAGATCATCTAATCGAAGACTTCACAGAAAAAAAAGGACAAGAAGAAAAAGTCGAAGGAAAAACTCCTGAAGAGCTAACAGAAATGATTAACGATTTGGAAATACCTTGTGCTAGTTGTGGAAAAAGAGATTGGACAGAGGTCAGATCCTTCAATTTACTTTTTGAAACCAATATTGGAATCGTAGAAAAATCTCAATCTCTTGCATACCTTAGAGGAGAGATTGCTCAAGGAATGTTTGTTAATTTTAAGAATGTGCTTAATACTATGAGGCCAAAACTTCCTTTTGGAATTGCCCAGACTGGTAAGGCATTTCGTAATGAAATCACACTTGGTAATTTTATCTTCCGCACTCTTGAATTTAATCTAGCTGAGTTTGAGTACTTCTTTGATCCAGAAAAAGAAAACTGGGAAGAATTGTTTGCCAAATGGCAGTCAGTGATGATGGAGTTTGCTATGTCCATGGGACTAGCAGAAGACAAGTTGAGATGGAGAACTCACACAGATGATGAAAGATCTCACTATTCGACTAGAACAGAGGATATAGATTATGAATTCCCATTTGGCTTTAAAGAAATGTTTGGCCTTGCATATAGAACTGACTTTGATCTTAAAAATCACATGGATAAATCTGGAGTAGATCTTCGCTATACCGACCCATATGATCCTCAAAGAAAATTCATCCCTCATGTAATCGAACCAACTTTTGGTATCAATAGAATCTTTTTAGCAATCCTGGCTCAAAGCTATACTACTGAAGGTGATAGAACCTATCTTAAACTACCAAATAAGTTGGCTCCATATAAAGTAGCTGTGTTTCCATTAGTTAAAAACAAGCCAGAAATAGTTGGTAAAGCTCAAGATGTATTTGAGGTTTTAAGTAAAAAAACAGCAACTACTTGGGATGATAGAGGAAATATTGGTAAAAGATATATGGCCCAAGATGAAATCGGTACGCCTTTCTGTGTAACAGTTGATTATCAAACTCTAGAGGATGGAACAGTAACTCTTAGAGATAGAGATAACACCGAACAAGAGAGATTAACCATTGAAGAAGTTGAGGCTCGTATAGCAAGTATGTTATCGTAAATAGTTAGGTTTTTTTAAGAAGGGTAATTATGAAAAACAAAAAAATATTAATGATTGGATTAGCAATCTTAGTGCTAGTTGGTGGAGGATTTTTCTTCTTAAAGAAAGATAAGCCTGCCGAAGAAACAACTACTAGAAAAAAGAAGTTAAGTCTACCAACCAACATTATTCCCGTTGATGAGAGACCTTATGTTGCCATTAAGCCACTAGCTGATGGAAAAAATCTAGAAATCGAGATCTATTCTCTAGTAAAAGATGCCACAACCGTAGATTATGAACTTGAGTACCAAGCAGGAACATTGCTTCAAGGAGCTTTTGGAGAGATTGAACTTGGATCATTGCCTGAAAAAGCAAAGATTTTACTTGGCAGTTGTTCTGCTGGTGGAGCCTGTACTTTTCATGAAGATGTAAAAGGTGGATCACTTCTCACTAGATATGTTGGTGGAGACGAACCTTATGCCCTTAAGTCTGATTGGAAATATATTGACAACCAGGACAGAGATACTGCCTTTAGTTCTAAAGATGCCAAGTTCCAAATAGATGGAAAGACGCTCGCACAACAAAGATTTCTAGTTATCTTTAACAGCCCTGGATACCCTAAAAAGGCTCCTGGCACAGTAGTTTCTGATATCTACTCTCTAGCCACTTCTAGCAATCTTTCTGGTGAAGCTGAGCTGACCATTAGAGCTGCTGAAGAAGGTGAGCTAAAAATTGCCGCATGGACTGGAGAAGAGTGGATGACTTATGAAGGCGAAGTTGACGGAAAAATGGTCACGGCTACCGTTGATTTATATGAGTTATATACAGTTATAAAATAGAAAATAAGTTTTAAATAGTAAAAAGGGAGGATAAAACCTCCCTTTTTTTGTTAAACACCACAAGTTTTTTTGTGGTGTTTTTTTATCCTATAAAAATGCTTTAAAAGCATCCTAAATTACCCCTAATTTACTCTTTTATTCTCTAGTTGTTTCTGTTATATTTATTATTAGGTAAAAATTGGTAAAGAGACTTATAAATGTATATCGGAACTTACTATCACACACTCGAGGAACAAGGTCGAGTTTCACTGCCTAAGTCTTTTCGTGAGACTAATAACAAGTGGATTGTGACAAGAGGATTAGATGGAGGATTATTCATTTTTCCTGAAGATAGTTTTCAAGAAAAACTTCAAAAAATTTCCGAGAATCATGTTTTTACCAAAAAAGCCCATCGTGATTTTGTTCGTTTAATGACTAATGAAGCCCAAGCTATTGAGGTGGACCAAAATGGTCGAGTAAATCTGCCCGATTACTTAATCCAGTTTGCCCACCTCAATAAGGACTTAGCTGTCGTTGGTAGCCTAGATTACATCGAGGTTTGGGAAAGAGATCTTTATCACCAATACATTGACCAATTAGAAGATAGTGCTGAAGAAATAGCTGAGAAAGTTGTATGAACGATAAAAAACACATTACCGTCATGCTCAAAGAAGCTGTAGATTTCCTTCAAATAGAAAAAGGTGCCTGGTATGTAGACTGCACTTTTGGCAGAGGAGGTCACTCCAAGGCCATTTTAGAAAAAGGTGGCAAGGTCATTGCTTTTGATTTTGATCAAAAAAGTATTGAAAAAGGAGAAGAAAACTTTGCAAAAGAAATCAAAGATGGTGACTTGATTTTAATCAGAGAAAACTTTAACAAGCTAACCGAGGTTCTAGAAAAAACTAAAAAGAAGAAAAATATTTCAGAAATATCTGGAATTCTTTTTGACTTTGGTACCAGCACTGATCAACTTATGTCAGAAGAAAGAGGTTTTAGTTTTAGCAATGAATACGCTGAGCTAGATATGAGAATGGACAACAGACTTGGAGTTAAGGCCTCAGACCTTCTGAAGGTTTTAACCACTAAACAAGTGGCTAAGATTTTTAGAGATTTTGGCGGAGAAGGAAGAGCTCGTGCTATTGCTAAAAACATTGAAAACATGAAGCACGACAATCCAGAAAACTTAAATACTGTTGGAGCATTACTCATGGCTGTTTCACAAACCTATGGCGATAAAAGAGGAAAAACAAATCCAGCAACCAAAGTTTTTCAAGCTCTAAGAATTGTGGTTAATGACGAGATTAACAACATTGAACAGGCACTTCCTCAGGCTTTAGATAACGTAAAACCAGGCGGAAGAGTCATCACAATCTCTTTCCACGAAGGAGAAGACAGAATGTCAAAACAAACCCTCAGTGGCTGGGAAGCTGAAGGCAAGGGAGAAAAAATTTCAAATAAAGCAATTAAACCATCTGAAGAAGAACTAGAAAAAAATCCAAGAAGTAGAAGTGCAAGACTTAGAGTCTTTGAAAGGAACGCCTCATGAAATTAGGAATGAAAGTTTACTACACAATGTTAGTCATTTTTATTGCTATTCAGGCAGTTTCTACTGTTTATCAATTGGGTAGTACCATTGGCCATGGTGAAAAAATAACCCAACTTGAAAATGAAATCTTCAATAAAGAAAAAGAGCTATCGATTCTCCAAGAAGAAAAGCATCAAACCTATTCTTTAACTGCTCTTGCAATCACCGAAGATGACTCATATCATCCTATTGGTAGGCCTATTACCCTCCTAGGATCTGACAACTTGGCTTCTGCCAACTAAGATTCTCAGGAAGAGCTGTTATGACATCCTCTTCTTTAAGACCAAAAATACTATTGCTCACTTTTATCATTGCTTTTATAGGCATCACCTCAAGACTTTTCTATTGGCAAATCATTCAAGGATATTCACTTAATAAAATAGCTGAAAATCAGGCTACTAAACAAAAAACAACGCTTGGCAAAAGAGGTCAAATATTCACTAGTAATAAACATTTATTAGTTGGAAACAAAGAGATGTATCATTTAATGATCGACAAATCTTTAATTGAAAATCCTGACAATGATCTTAGTAAAAAAATTAGCACAATCTTAGCCGAAAGAGATATTGATGATTCAACTAACTCAGCTGACTTAAACTTAGATTTAATCAAAGAAGAAAACAAGGATTATTTAGATAGTAGATTAGCCATGGAAAGTACTTGGATAAGACTTAGTTCAAGAATTGATAGAGAAATAAAACAAAAAATAGAGGAGTTAGATAATCCAGCCCTATACTTTGAATCATATGACATGCGTTTTTACCCAGAAGCATCAATGGCTGCCCATCTAACTGGGTTTGTTGGGAAAGATGAAGAAGGAAGCGATACCGGATATTTTGGATTAGAAGGATCATTAAATAAAGAACTTGGTGGTAAATTCCAAAGAAAAAACTTTTTTACTGATGCTCTGGGTAATTTACTTGGAGGAGATAATGTTTTGGATAATAAAAGCCTGAATGGTAGAGATGTTGTTTTAACTATTCAAAGAGATATTCAATTTTTAATCGAAACAGAATTGAAAAGAGGAATCGAAATATATGGAGCAGCTTCTGGAGAAATTATTGTTCTTGATCCGAAAACTGGAGACCTCATTGGCTTAGCTGCATGGCCAAAATATGGTCAAGAAAAATATTATACCTTTGAACCAGAACTATATAAAAATCCATCTCTTGCTAATCTTTATGAGCCAGGATCTACATTTAAAACACTAACTGTGGCTGCTGGCATTGATACCGAAGCAGTCACCCCAGAAACCGAGTGTCCAAACTGTGAAGGACCGAGAACAATAGGCAAATATACTATTAGAACCTGGAATGATGAATACAATCCAAACATTACTGTAAAAGATGCATTGGCAAAATCAGACAATATCGCCATGATCTATGTTGCAGAAACACTTGGGAAAGATAGGTTTGTTGAATACATGAAAAAATTTGGTATCGGTGAAGAAATAAGAATAGATCTTCAAGATGACACTAGTACTCCTTTTCCAGACAAATGGGGGCCAGTAGAGCTTGCTACTTCTTCATTTGGCCAAGGTATTAGCACCAATAGTTTACAAATGGTTAGAGCTGTTTCAGCTATTGCTAATCAGGGGGTAATGATGAGACCAAAGATTTTAAAACAAGTTATAGATCATCAATCAAATAAGACCATTGATATAACACCTATTGAGGAGAGAAGAGTAATTAGCCAAAAAACAGCACAAACAGTAACTGAGTTAATGATTAACTCAGCAAAACATGGAGAAGCTCAATGGATATTTAAAAATACTCATGCTGTAGCTGGAAAAACAGGAACTTCTCAAATTCCAATTAGTGGAGGATATAAAGAGGATGCGACTATCGCTAGTTTTATTGGCTTTGCTCCTGCAGAGAATCCTAGATTTGTCATGCTAATTAAGCTAAATGAGCCTCAAAGTAGTCCGTGGGCTGCAGAAACAGCAGCTCCACTATGGTATAGAGTTGCAGAAAAGCTTTTTCTATTAATGAATATTCCACCAGACGTTACAACTTCGATATCTCCATGATTTTTTCCAAATCAGTTTGAGTCTTTTCTGGAGAACCTTTTAAAGTAATGGTTACTCTTGTTTGGTTTTTAGATCTAGATAGTTTTAATAGAGCAGGAGCGTGAAAAACTGAGTTGAGATCCTTTTCCCAATCTTTAATCTGACCATCCATTTCCTTAACTTGTTGAGCTCTGGCTTTTTGAGTTGGACCATTTTTCTGAATTTGTTTTTTAAATCTTCTGGCCAAATCTTCTGTTCTTCTCACAGAGGCCTTTTCTCTCAAGATTATCTTGTAACACTCAACCATAGCCTCTTCATTCTCAATGCCGGCTAAAGCTCTAGCATGTCCTTCTGTGATCTTTCCGCGAACCAATCCGTCTGTAATAGCATCTGGAAGTTCCAGCAACTTAACAGTATTACTAATATATGCAGGTGACTTGCCGATTCTCTCTGCTAGATCACTGAGGGTCAAAGTAAACTCTCTAGTTAATCTAATAAAAGCCTGAGCTCTCTCGATTGGATTGAGATTAACTCTCTGAACATTTTCAACTAAAGCCATCTCCAACATACCCTGTGGAGTGGTTTTCTTGATATGAACTGGAACCTCATCTAATCCAGCGACTTTTGAAGCCTGCCAGCGTCTTTCTCCAGCAATGATTTGATATCCTGCTGGTGTCTCTGCGACTACTAAAGGCTCTAAAACACCGTATGTTTTGATAGATTTGGCCAGTTCATCCAAACCATCACTTTTAACCTTTTCTCTTGGCTGAAAGGGGTTGGTTTGCAACTGGTCAATTTTGAGAGTAGTAATCTTTGTCATATCTTCAATGTAGCATAGATTGTTATACTTTTCACAGTGTTCTTTTCACGATGAAATATATCCTATAATAGTTGACTTTGTAGTTATTTAGAGTATACTAACACCTTCTTCAAAAACTTAAGTGTTTGCCATATATTATGGTGCGAACATGGAGGTTCTTGGAGAAAAAGCTCTTAAAATCTTTAAAAAGAAGGAGGTGATTTTCAATGGCCGACTGTGTCCATGTCCCGAGACAGGAAAACGGAGGATATTCGTGCTCAAAATGCGGATTTATTCTTTGCCCTACTTGTTTTGAAACACTTGCTGAATGCATGTGTGACGATGAAGATGACTGATTATTAAGAAGAGCAACAAAAAAGCCTGGAGAATTTCTCCAGGCTTTGTTTTTTTAAATTTAATTAGAGCTTATTTTTCAATAACTCTAGCTTCAGTCTTACCAAGTCTCTTGCCAAATTTGACAATACCATCGATCATGGAAAAAATGGTGTAATCTTTACCCATTTTAGTTCCCTTACCTGGCTTATATTTAGCCCCTTTTTGACGAAGGATAATTTGTCCGACTTTGATTTCTTGACCACCTGATTTCTTTAATCCAAGACGCTTTCCGTGTCTTGCACCTTGTTTATGTTGGGTTACGCTACCCGAGCCTTTGACGTGTGCCATAAATAATTTCTCCTTTTATTTTATTTTCCGCGATACTCAAATATTAAAATATCTCTTTGTATAACGGCTGTTTCTCGGTGATATCTTAGGTCTCCGAAATTAACCAAAAGAGTATAGCCTTGAGTAGATAATTTGTCAATTAAGCCAGAAAGGTCGAATACTTTTCCGCCCATCTCAACTCTTGGGAAAACAATTACTATTTTACTACCATCATGAAGAATTTTTCTCCATTGATTGAATGCTCCTGTATATAGTTTTTCTAAACCTCTAAACATATCTGGAAGTTGCTTTGAATCTGGTTTTGGTTTACCCAAAAAAGGTTCTGTAACTAAATAGTCTACTGGTTTTGAAAATCTATCTTTATCTGCATGAGAAACATCTGATTGAAAAATACTAAAAGTTTTTTCTAGTTTTTCTCTATCTTTAAACCAGGCAAGATTTGTTTGTGAGCCTAAAACTGATTCTGGATCAGAATCACTTCCGACAACATCCATGCCCATCTCTAAACCTTCTATAAGAACAGTTCCGGTTCCACAAAATGGGTCATATAAAAGACCATCATAGTGACCATTTGTTGCTAGATTGATCATTGTACGAGCTACCTTTGGAGGCAACATACCTTTTTTTCTATCTGCGTATGGTTTTCTTCTATCTTTTACAGTCCAGTGATCAATATTCTGAATAGCGATAGTCTCACCAATAGTAACTTTGTCTACCTTTTGTAAAATAACAAATTCTTCTATTTTTTGATGAAGTAAGACGGCTGCTGATGTTCCGTGACGGGAACCCTCAACAAAACGAACTTTAATTTTTCTATCTGTTAATAGTTTTTTAAGTTGAAAAAAATCGATTCTGGAGTTTTGTTGTTCACCCCACTGTGCGACAGCTAATTTGAATTTATCTTGACCAATGGCAATTAAATATTCAGCTAAAAACTCCTCAATGGTTTTACCATCCAAGCTTTTTTCTTCCTGAGTAACTTTAACCAAACGAACAGAAGCACCTAATTTTTCAAATAGAGTAATTGCCTCATCATCTGATTTAGATGAAAAAGAAGCAGCATACTCATCGATTTTTTCCACAGAACTACCAATGACTGACTTAGCCTCTTGGACAGAAAGGGATGGAGTATTACCGAGCTGGAGAAGATAATTCATTAAGCAATGATTTTTTCAACTTTGAGGGTGGAGAGGTGTTGGCGATGACCTTTGACTCTGCGATATCGAGATTTAGATTTAAACTTAACAACTCGAATCTTTTTGCCTTTCCCCTGAGCTACTACGCTCAATGTAACCTTGGCTTTTTCCACTGTTGGCTGACCGATAGAAATCTTATCTCCATCGACCACTAGCAACACATCTGTAACGTCGAATTTAGCACCGTCTTCTTGAGAAACGGAATCGACAACAATAGTCTCGCCTTCTGTGACGCGATGTTGCTTACCTAGTAATTGGATGACTGCATATTTAGACATGGGAGGTATTATAGCACAATCTTTTCTCAAGTAATGCGCAAATGCTTTCTATTTGGATTTTCTATTAATATCCTTTGAATTATTGCTAAAAGAATCACTGAAGATAACAAAGAACTACCACCATACGAAACAAATGGTAGAGTTACTCCAGTAATTGGTAATAAGCCCATATTCATCCCAATATTAATTAAAACCTGAACAAATAAGTATACCAAGATCGAGAAAGTGAACAGGAAAAATTTGTTCTCTTTCATTCTATTTGACTCGATTAAAAGAAACATAAATAAAATGCCATATAAAGAAATAATTATAAGTGAGCCAACCAAGCCTGATTCCTCAGCTAAAGAAGCAAAAATAAAGTCTGTTTGCCTCTCTGGTAAAAATCTAAGCTGAGATTGGGTGCCTTTTCCCAGCCCCTTGCCCCATATCTGACCAGAACCAACGGCAATAAGAGACTGCCTGGCATTGTAACTAGCTGCATTTTGTTCAAATTGATAGCCAGTAAAAAAACTAGTAACTCTTAGCTTCTGATAAGGCTGCAAAATAAATAACCAACCAAAAATAGATAAACCAACTATAGAACCTAGCAAAAAATGCCAATATTTTGTTGGAATCTTTTGCCAAAAAACAACAGTGCTGGCAGCAATGGTGTAGAGAAAGGCCGTCCCAAAATCTGGTTGGAGAAAAATTAAAATTGAAGGGATGAGTATATATAAAAATAACTTGGCTATTTCACTCTCTTTGAGCATTTTAAATCTGGAAAACTTAGGAAGAGCCACTAATAAAAAAGAGAGTAGGGCAAATTGAGAAGGTTGGAGCTTTAAACCTCCACCTAAATCAATCCAAGCACTTGCTCCCCTGGTAACTCTACCAAAAATTAATAGACTGATTAAAATAAAAACCAATGCTTTCCATAAAAAATCACCCCAATGCCACCAAAAGGAAATAGGTGTTCTAGAAATTATAAAAAATAGAAAAAAACTAATAAACCAAAAGACTAACTGTCGTTGAGATAAATCTGGCGAAACACTACTCAAAGTAATTAAACTAAAAGCACCGAAGCTCAATAGAATTAAAGGAATAAGTTTTAACCTCATCTTTGAATATAGTAACAGATATGATCTTACTCTACTAAAAGCTCTTGTTTATCACCTTTTACAAGCTTAGTTGATGTCTTGGATTCTATCTCTTCTCTCCAAGATTCTGGCCAATCAATTAGAACTGCTTTAGCTGAATCAGTAATAGATAAGCCTGCTTCTCTGCGAAGATTTTGTATTAAACGCATAACTTCTCTGGCTTCTCCTTCTTCCTTGAGATCTGCAGTAAGCTCCCAATCAAACTCAATAGTTGTTTCATCTAAATCTGTTTTTTCCCAAATAACTTTCTTAACATTAAGCTCTAGTTCTAGTAATTTAGAATATTGTTCAAACATCTCTGTATGTAAAACATTTTTATCAAACATTACTTTTATACTAGCCAATGGTTGTCTAACTCTAACTCCTTTTAACTTTCTAGCAGAGTGGGCTAACTCAACAACTCTTTGAACTAAGTTCATTTGTTCTTCTAGCTGCTTATCCTGTAAATCAGAGGAAAATCCTGGCCAATCTGTGTGATGAACTGATGTATCTTGATCAACTAGTGCATGGTGAACCATCTCTGAGAAAAATGGTGCAAACGGAGCAAATAGCTGAGCTAGAGTATAAAGAACATAACCAAAAACCTGATTGGTTTCCTGGCTATCATTATTCTTAAATCTGTCTCTACTAAGTCTTAGATACCAATTGGAGAGTTCTCCAACAAAATCCATGAGAATTCTACTTGATTTCACCAAGTCATAGTTGTCCATGTGCTCAGTAACTTCCTCAACAACTGTTTCCAATCTACTTAAAACCCACTGATCCAATACATTTTCTGGTTTTTGAGTTGGCTTACTAATCTCAACTTCTTTTACAAAACTCTTGTAAAACCCAATAATGTTCCACCAAATGACAAAAGTTTTGCGACGGATATCACCAACTTCTTTCTCACTAAAGTTAAGATTTTCTGCTTTTAAAACTGGAGAGCTTGCAAGATACATCCTCAAACTATCAGAACCATAGTTGTCGATTAACAATACTGGATCAGGATAATTTTTTAATCTCTTGCTCATTTTCTTACCATCTTCTGCAAGCACAATTCCATTAACAATTACGTTCTTAAAAGCTTTGCTTTGTCTAACTCCACCAGCAATTACATGAAGATAATAAAACCAGGCTCTAGTTTGGTCTACGCCCTCGCCAATAAACTCAGCAGGGAAGTTGTCCTCGAATTCTTCCTTGTTTTCAAAAGGATAATGAGCTTGACCATAAGGCATTGAACCACTATCAAACCAAGTGTCTAAAACATCAGGAATTCTCTTCATCTCTTTGCCACAAACACAGGGAACAGTAATCTTATCTACTATGTGTTTATGAAGATCAGTTACTTTTTGACCGCTGTCTTTTTCTAACTCTTCAACACCACCATAAACCTTCATCTCTCCACACTCACATTTCCAAAGGGGAATAACACTAGCCCAATATCTTTGTCTACTGATAGACCAATCACGAGCTCCCTCTAGCCAATTGCCCCAACGACCTTCTTTAATGTGATTTGGAGACCAATTAATATCTTTAGCATTTTCTAAAAGATTTTCCTTGATCTTGCTGACACTAACAAACCAACTGCCAGTGGCATAATTTAACAATGGAGTATCACATCTCCAGCAATGAGGATAACTATGCTCAAGTTTTTTCTTACTAAAGAGTGAGTCATTTTTTGCTAAATAACGAATGATTTCTACATCAGTTCTTTGGTGATCTTCTTTTGGTTTGACCTCCATGTCAGCAAAATCAGTTACTTCCTTCTTAAATCTACCATCCATAGAAACATGTTGAATGAGCTCAATGCCTTCTCTTTGACCAATCTTAAAATCATCATCACCAAATCCTGGAGCTATATGAACAATACCTGTTCCTTCTTGCGTATCAACAAAGTCTGCGGCAACAACTCTAAATGCATTTTCTGTGTCTTTGTAGTAGGGGAAAAGAGGCTCATATTGTAATCCCTCAAGCTCACTACCAATAAACTTATTTACCACCTCAAAACCATCTTCGCCAAAGACTTCTTTAACTCTAGATTCTGCTAATAAATATAATTTTCCATCTTCATTGCCTTTAACCAAAACATAGTCTATTTTTGGACCAACAGCCAATAAAAAGTTTCCTGGCAATGTCCAGGGAGTAGTTGTCCAAGCTAAAAAATATATTTTTTCAGATCCAGAATAAAGTCTTGAAAAATCCTTTATCTTAAACTCTGCGGTTATAGAAAGATCTTTGATGTCTTTGTATCCTTCAGCTACCTCTGATTGAGAGAGAGTAGTTTCACAACGAGGACAAATATGCATACTGCGATAGTCCTCATAGACCAACCCATTGTCATAGAGTTTTTTAAATACCCACCATACAGATTCCATAAAATCTGCATCCATGGTTTTGTAATCATTCTCCATATCAGCCCAACGGCCAAGTCTCTTAATGATGGTTTTCCAGTCATCAACGTATGACAGAACTTTTGATCGACAGGTTTCATTAAATTTATCTACACCTAATTCTTCAATCTCATTCTTTCTCTTTATTCCCAGTTCTTTCTCAGCAATGTTCTCTATTGGCAAACCATGACAATCCCAGCCCCATTTTCTCTCGACTCTTTTACCCTTCATTGTCCAATATCTTGGGACAATATCTTTCATGGTGCTGGCAAGAATATGACCATAATGGGGAAGACCTGTGGCAAATGGAGGTCCATCAAAAAACACATAAGAGTCTTTTTCATCTCTCATATCGATTGATTTTTGGAATGAATTATCTTCTTCCCAAAATTTTAAAACTTCTTCTTCTAGTTTTGGTAAGTCAGGTGTCTGACTAAAATCATATTGTTTTTTCATGTTTTTTCCTTGTTGTTACAAAAAAGCCCTTTCACCTGACACTAAAAGTATCAAATGAAAAGGCTTCCACTCCGGGAAAGGTACCAACCTTTACTTACTCAATTCCTGCTATTACGGGCTTACCCGGCTAGGTCTAATTTCCAAAAAGGATTTCTTCTAGCATCTTGTCTGATGATAAGCAGACTCAAGCAATTTTATATATCAATGGAATTATATCAGAAAACTATAAAAATTATTTTCTCTGTCTTAAGAAAGCTGGAATCTCAAATTCATCATCAAAATCATTGCCACCGCCCATTTCTGTTGGTGGTTGATCATCTTCTTTGTCTTCTGATTTATCTTTTTTCTTGCCCTCTTTGCCAAAAGCATCTGATTGAACAAACGGACTAGTTAAGTCTTCATCACTTTTTGCGGTTACCTGAGTTTTTGTTTGTGGCTGAGTATATCCCTCTGGTGCTCTATCTATATGAGAAGATGATTCTTTGTCTTCATCTTCATCAACTCTAGTGCGAGGGGTTCTGCTGTATGCACCAAACATACTTCGCTGTCCTGTTCCATACATTTTTTCATCAAAGCCTGTAGCGATCACACTTACCTTAACCTTGTTGCCCATATCTTCATCAATATTTGCTCCAAAGATAATATTGGCATCTGGATCAGCTGCATCAGCAATAATTGCAGAAGCGTCTGAAACCTCGGTCATAGTCATATCGGTTCCACCAGTGATGGTGTACAAAATTCCTCTGGCTCCATCTACTGAAACCTCCAAGAGAGGAGAGGAGATAGCCATTCTAGCAGCCGTGACACCTCTATTTTCACCTGATGCTTCACCAATACCCATTAGAGCACTACCAGAATCTTGCATGATGGTTCTTACATCAGCAAAGTCAACATTAATTAATCCTCCGATAGTAATCAAATCTGAAATTCCTTTTACACCCTGACCTAAAACATTGTCTGCCAATCTAAAAGCATCTAAGAAAGTCATTTTCTTATCAACCACATCCATCAATCTTTGGTTTGGAATAACAATGAGGGTATCAACTGATTCAGTTAAAATCTCGATACCTTCTTCTGCTGTCTGCATTCTACGAATACCTTCAAAAGCAAAAGGCTTTGTTACAACAGAAACAGTTAAAGAACCGACTTCTTTTGCTATCTCAGCGATAATAGGAGAAGCTCCTGTTCCGGTTCCTCCGCCCATACCAGCAGTGATAAAAACCATATCTGTATCGAATAAAAGATCTTTGAGTTTTTCTCGACTCTCTTCAGCAGCAGTTCTACCAACATCTGGATCAGCTCCTGCTCCAAGACCCCTGGTAAAATTACTACCTATTTGTAATTTGGTATCTGCTTTAGAAGTAAGTAGGGCTTGAGCGTCTGTATTGATAGCAATAAACTCAACACCACTTATTTGTTTTGAATCAACCATTGAGTTGACAGCGTTTCCGCCGCCGCCTCCTACACCAATGACTTTAATCTTGGCAAATGTTGTGTTTGTTGGTTTAACTAATCCCATGATGTTCGCCTCTTAACCCCTGAAACAGGGATGAAAATACTTACTTATACTATCAAAGTGTAACACACACCATAATTGATTTTAGAAACAAAGTAAACAGACAATTTACGGAAGAACAGATTTTAATAGACCTCTAATTTTGTCACCGATTCCTTTGAAATCAATGCTTTCAAAAACCGAGCCCATACCACTACCTGCCTGTGTAGTTCCTGCTTTGCTTTTTCCATACTTTAATAGACCAATGCTAGTTGCGTAGGCTGGACCTTTAATGTCTCCTGCTAATCCCTGTAGTTCATCAGGATCTCCGATTCTAACTGGAAGATTAAAAACCCTCTTTGCCACATCAATCATGCCGACAGTATCAGCTCCACCTCCACAAAGAATGATTCCAGAAGGAACCTTACCAAGTAAATCATGTTTAGCCAAATCTTTTTGAATTAAAGAAAATATCTCCTTCATTCTAGGAACCATTATTCCCTCAACCAAAGTTCTCTTTGAGAGCTCATCAATGCTTTCTTGAATTCCATTTCTAGGTAAGTCCAATCTATCTGCCTTCTTCCTTCGTTTTGTTAGATCTTCCTTTGATTCCCCAGCTCTTGGCTTAATAGGAGAAAAGTCTTCTCCAGAAAGAAGAATCTTAACTTTTTCTGCATTATCCAAACTAATTCTGCAACCCAAAGCAATATCTTGAGTAATATGTCTTGCTCCAACTGGAACTGCACCAGAATATTCCAATGCTCCATCTACAAAAGCCGAGATAGAAGTTGTTCCAGCTCCCATGTCTATAACAACAGCTCCTAATTCTTTTTCGGTCTCAGTAAGAACAACTCCAGAAGCAGAGAGGCCTGCAAAAACAAAACCGTCTACTTCTAATCCTAAATCATTAATGACTTTTTCTAAGTTCTTGAGAGAGGTGCTCATACCAGTAATGATGTGTGCCTCTGATTCAAGTCTAACACCAGTCATTCCAACTGGATCTTTAATTCCTTCTTGTGAATCAACTTTAAAATCTCTTGGAATAACATGCATGATCTTTCGATCAGCTGGTAAAGAAATAGCTCTAGCAGCCTCGATTACTCTTTCAACGTCAGTGCTCGTGATTTCTTGATCTGGAGCTGCAACAGCAACCACTCCCTTGGAGTTTTTGGATAATACATGGGTTCCAGATACAGCAAGGTAGACACTCTTAATATCAAAGCCTGCCATTCTTTCAGCAGCATCAAGGCTCTGACTAATGGTGTTCAAGACCTGATCTAGATCAACAATGACACTGCGCTTCATTCCTTTGGAAGGAACTGCAGATACACCAACTACTTTTAGATTTCCTGACTCTTCGTCAACAACAGCAATCAAGGTCACACATTTCTCTGTTCCCAAGTCAATGGCTGCGATTATTCTTTTTTTAGGCATATTCGATAATTAAAATTTTAACTTCTTCCTGTAGATCTCATAATACAAAATTTACTCTTGGCTGTCGATGAGAAGTTCTGCCGAATCGCTACTTTCGTAAGTTCTCAAAACCGGCAGCTCAAAGCGAAGATCAATCTCCTTGAGTAAAATGTCTACTTCGCTTGGCTTTAAATCATGATAAATTCTTTTAAACTTATTTGCCTGAATCTCTGGATTTTGGTTTGGATCTAGAATAAAGTCTGGAAAACCATCTACTAAAAGACGAATTTTACTATTTGAGAGAAAATATATTTCTTTTATATGCTCGATATCTTCTTCTAAAACTTCTAAAAACTTAGATAAAAACTTATGATTTTCTTCAAAACTACTGATAAATAATCCTTGTTCATCTACTAAGGTTGGAACAACCACTCTTTCATCATCACTTCTATCTTCACCAGAAACCGTAAATAGTTTTTTCTCTCCATTAATTAAAACTCTATATAGTGGGGGAGTTTGCTTTAAATAGAAAATAATCTTACCACTAAGAGATGATTTTGTTTTTTCCAAAGAAAACACCTCCTTTGTTTCATTAATGATGGTTGCCGACAACACCTCCTCATCTGAAAATAAGTCTCTAAATAACAATTTACCACCAACTAGTGACTGTAGCTGTTTGCAAACCAAAGAATCATTTTGCTCAACGCCATCAACCCAACACTCCACCTTACTCACTTTAGAATAATAACTAAGAATAAAAATGCCTACTAAAAGACCGATTAAACTAAACAAAAAACGACGAGATGTTTTCACAACTTATTTACTCACTTCTTTAGTTAGCTCATACAACTTTTCTGCTGCATTTTTAGGAAAACTTAAGCTAGAGAGTGATTCTCTCATTTGTTTTTCTGCTGTATCTAGTTTGTCTAAAGCTGAAAAAAGAGACTCTTTAGTTAAAGAAGGCTGTTCTATTAAAATAGCTGCTCCACGATCTACTAGCCATTTAGCATTCTTGTATTGTTCATTCTTATGAGCAGAGGGTAGAGGAACAAAAATAGCAGGCAACTCAGAAACAGCAATCTCCTGGACAGCATTAGCGCCAGATCTTGAAAGAGCAACTCTAGAATTTCTGTATAACCAAAATAAGTCTTTATCATCGATCCACTCTTTAACAAAAATCGAGTTTTTATCTTCTTTTGATAAATGTTCTTGAACTAAAGAAAAAGCCTGGGAATAATTTCTTTCCAACGTTGGCTTGCCACACTGATGAACTATTGTCCAGTCTTTAATCAAACCGGGCAGATTATTAAGAATTAATTCATTTAAAACTTTTGCTCCCTGATTTCCTCCCATAACTAAGAGAATTGGTTTTTTAGATTCAATAAACCAAGATGGTTTGGCTTGCTTCTTTGAAAAAACACCTTTTCTTAATGGGTTGCCCGTAACAACTGATTTTTTGGGAAATTGTTCTGCTGTCTCTGGAAAAGAAACAGCAACTTTTTTAGCAAATCTACCTATTAATCTATTAGCAAAGCCCATGGCCAAAGTTTGCTCATGAGTGACAACTGGAATCCTCTTAAAAAAGGCTGCTAAAGCAAAGGGAACCGCTAAATACCCACCAAAACTAACCACAACATCGATTTTTTCTTCCTTAATTATTTTCCCGGCTTGACCAATGCTTTTAATAAACCTGGGAATTTCCTTTAAAAGATTGGTAAAAAAATACTTTCCCAATCTAACAGCCAAGAAAGAAACAAACTTGATTTTTCTTTTTTCTAGTTCGTATCTTTCAACTGATTTTTGCTTTAAGACATCCTGACTATACTCTCTACCAACAAAAACAAATCTATCCTTTGGTTGTTTTTCAGTCACCCAATCTATAAAGCTTAGAGCTGGTGTGAGATGTCCGCCAGTAACAAGAATTTTCATAATTAGTCTTTATTGTACCTTTTTTCTTACCCTTGATGAAACTTTAGTTTTTTGCGATCTAATCGCCCCAAGAATCAGGCCTATCGTAATGAAGGTAGTTAAGAGAGAAGTTCCTCCGTAGGAGAAAAATGGTAAAGGCAAACCAGTCAAGGGAACTAGTGCTACAACGGCTGCAATGTTAAGTAATATTTGACCACCCAACCAAAGAAAAACACCATAAACCAATAGTTGTTCAAAACTTCTTTCTTCAAAAAGTCCTCCTGCTCTATATATTGAAAAAACATAGAAAAACATTAGGGCCAAGATTATTCCTGCTCCAAAAAAACCAACTTCTTCGGCAACAATGGCAAAAATTGAATCACTACTGGCTTCTGGAATGTATGCATGTTTTTGCTGCGAGTTACCTATTCCAGTTCCAAGCCAACCTCCATGTCCTAAGGCCAAGGTAATCTGTCTAATGTGAAACCCTGATCCCAGTGGATCTTTACTTGGATCTAGGTAGGTTGTTAGCCTTTGAAATCGATAAGGTGAAGCAAGAATAGCAATCATTAAAAGACCAACTCCAACTGATCCAACTAATGCCATAAAAGCAAGATTTCCCCCAGCTAAAAAAAACATTCCAAAAGAAATCCAGAGTAATATTAAAAGAGATCCTAGGTCTGGCTGAAGTAGTAATAACAAAGAAAATATGCCAGTAAAAAGTAAAAATGATTGTGGTTTTGGATTTTTTGACATCCAGGCAGCAGAGAATAAAACCAAAGCTAACTTAAAAAACTCAACGGGCTGAAAAACTCTCCCTCCTAGTAAAAACCATCTCTTAGCTCCATTCAGCTCTACTCCAAACCCGGGTATCAGAACTAATATTAATAAAATAATTCCTCCTAAAAACCAAAGGCCTGCTGTTTTTTGCCAAAAACTCCATGGCCATCTCTCGACCACAAACATAGCTATCAATCCAAGAACTAAGGCAACAGTTTGTTGTTTCAAAAAATGATACTGATGACCAACTAATCTATAGCTTTCTGTAGTTGAAGCTTCAAAAATAAAAAATAGCCCTAATATGGCTAAAAAAACACTCATGAAAAAAATTATTTTCTCTAAAGAAAAAACTGATTTATCTTTATCAGATTTTTGCGAACGCAATTTCATAAAAACTTAAATCACTGCTAACCAAACACCAAATAGAGTTAGCATAATCTGCATTAGCCAAACTCTCTGAACAATCTTTGGTTCCTCCCAACCATGAGTTTGCAGAGTTAAATGGAACGGGGCGGCAGGAAAAAGTTTTCTCTTCCAAAACTTTCGAGCTAAAATCTGCATTAAAGAAGTAGCTACTTCAAAAACAAAAACAAAGCCAATGATGCCTAGCGCAACTACCTTACCAAGTAGTAAGCCAACAACACCTAAGGTTGCTCCAAAAGCCAAAGCCCCAACATCGCCCATAAACATTCTAGCCGGATAAACATTGAAGTATAGAAAAGATACTAAAGAACCAATCCAAAGTGATAAAAACAAGGAAAGAGGAACATCTAATATAGAAGCTGATAAAAACCATAATCCAAACAAAGAAATCATTAATACCCCAGAAGCTAGGCCATCCAAACCATCCGTGATATTAACCGCGTTAGCAAATGAAACAATCACAAAAACTGCAAATGGAATATACCAAATACCAAGGCTGAACGTGCCAATAAAAGGAATATAAAGAATATCTATTCCAAGTTGGTGGTAGAGCATAATGGCAACAATAGTGGCCAGAGCTACTTGTAAAAATAATTTAAATGGAGCCTTGAGACCAAAGAATTTTTCTTTATCAAAACCAAAGAATTTTTTAATATCATCATAAAGTCCTAATAAACCAAATGATAAAAAAGTAAAGAAAATAATATTTACTTCTGTTCTGGGAGCAGCATAAACACTCGTGACATCTATACCAAAATAATTCATCATTGGTAAAAATAGAGCAAAAAGAATCGAAACAACTAAAATAACCAATAACCCACCACCGACTGGAACACCAGCTTTTTTAGCATGAAATTTATCAAAAATAGGAGTTAATTTACCGAATACATCTCTAGTCGTTTGATTTGCTCTCTGAAACTTCATTTGATAAAGCAAATCAATAAAAGGAACAATCACAATGCTAGTGCTAATAAAAGAAAAAATAAGTAAACCTAAAAATAAAGCTAATGATCCCATATACCTAAAATTGTATCCTATTTTTTAATCTTCCACTCGTTGGATTTTGGCACCCATAGAAACTAGCTTCTGATCAATCTTTGAATAACCTCTTTCTATCTGTTCAACATTATGCAAAATAGTCTCACCTGTACCGCTAATTGCTGCCAAGAGAATAGTAGCTCCAGCTCTAAGATCGTGAACTATAAAATCACCTCCCTTAAAGTCTGTTGGGCCAGTAATCTTAATTGCTCTAATATCTGAATCTTTTTTATCTTGCCAATTAAAATTATAAAACTCCTCTGGATCTGTGGAAACTTCTGGAGTGTATTCCTCTATTTTTGCTCCCATTTTTTGCAAAACCTCAACATATTGAAAACGATTCTGCATCACAGTTTCATGAATGGTGCTCTCTCCGTGAGCATGACAAGCTAAAATTGCCCAAAGAGGCTGCCAGTCTGTCATAAATCCAGGATGAATCTCCGTTGTTAGATCTGTTGCCTTTAAATCTCCTTTGTAAAAGAAGCGAATGCCATAATCTCCAACCTCGTATCCTGCTCCAATATCATCTAGTTTTTCTAAAAATGCTAAGAGATCTTCTTCCCTAGCATTCTCTACAACAATGTCTCCTTTGGAAGCAATGGCTGCACAAGCATAACTAACAGCTTCATTTCTATCAGGCATAACCCTATGGATTGTTCCACCAAGCTTTGAAACCCCTTTGATCTCAATTGTCTTATGAGCAGTTCTTCTAATTTTGGCACCCATATTATTAAGCAAGAGAATTAAATCATCTATTTCTGGTTCTAAAGCAGCGTTTTCTAGATACGTTGTGCCCTCAGCTCTAACAGCAGCCATGATTAATGTCTCTGTTCCAGTATGAGTATTCTTAGAAAATTTATATCTTGTTCCAACGAGTTTTTCTGCTTTTACAATCAACATGCCGTCCTCTTGCTCAAAAGAGGCACCCATTTTTTTCAAACCTTCAAAGTGTCTATCTAATGGTCTTTTACCGATTTTATCTCCACCTGGTAGTGGGACTCTAGCTTCTCCAAAGCGAACAAGTAGAGGAGCAATAAAAATAGTTGATGCTCTTGAAATATCTCCATATTTTTTATCTAAAGAAAAACTATTGATGCCACTAGGATCAATGATATATGAAGCTTCACCAGATGGTTTTGCTGTTGAGCCAAGAGATGAGATTATCTCTCCAACCATTGATACATCAGAAATAGCAGGTAAATTTAAAATTCTAGATTCTTCATCTCCAAGCAGTGTTGCCACCATTAATTTGTAAGATGCATTTTTAGCGCCACTGACCCTAACACTACCTCTTAGAGGAGTGCCACCAGTAACTACAAAAGAAGTTTTACCTTTGTTCATGATTCATTCTTTCTGCTTATTTTATTCTAGCCAAAAGACTTCTTCTTTTAGCTCAACATCAAACTTATCAGCCACTGTTGATTTTACTCTATTAATTAGTTTTTTTACCTGACTAGCGGTGCCTTGACCGTGATTAACAAAGAAAGCAGCATGCTTGGTGCTCACCTCTATGTCTCCCTCTTTTTCCCCCTTTAATCCGGCTTGGTCTATTAGGAATCCCCCAGGTACGTGTTTTTTATCTGCAAATCGAGGAAATTTCTTTTTAAGTTCTTCATTATTTGGCACATTCTGGAAAATACAACCAGAGCTTGGCATTCCGAGTGGTTGAGTTTCAGCTCTATACTCAGTGGCTTTCTTAACCAACTCTAGTGACTTTTCTTTTTCCCCTTTTTCTAAAACAAACTCTGCTTGGTAAATGATTTCTTTAGTCTTCTGAAATCTAGAAATATCATAACCAAACTCACATTCCTTGTTATCCAGCCAAACAAACTCACCTTTTTCATTTAAAACCTCGACTCTTAGAATATGGTCTCCAATTAAATCTTCTAGATAATGGGCATTGTTATAAATAGCACCACCGATATTTCCTGGAACTCCTAAAAAATATTCAAGTCCAGTAAAACCTCCATCAATGGTTGTTCTAACTGCTAAAGCAGTTTTAGCCCCAGCTCCAATTAAAAATTTACCTTGATTGTTTTCTTCTGATAAAAACTCAACATCATTGTGGATTAATTTGATTACCACGCCCTTTATTCCTCCGTCAGAAACCAAGACATTACTGCCTCCTCCAAAAAATTTAAAGCTAACTCCTTCTTGTTTACACCAAGAAATTAGCCCGGATATCTCTTTTTTATCTCTTAACTCAATATATACCTCTGCTGGACCACCAATCTTAAAGTATGTCTTATCAGCCATTGGAAGATCAAAAAGAAATGGATATTCTGGGAATTTATCTTTGATTTGTTGTTGTAAGTTTGTCATATATAAACGCAAAAGTTTGCTTTCTTACAGTTATCTAGAGATAATTCTCTCATGACTGAAGACATTCCTCAATCGAAACCACCTAAAAAAGGCACAGAAGGTATCTTTTTAATTGATAAACCAAGTGGAATTAGTAGTCATGGGATGGTAAATAAAATGAGAGGCATCACTGATATAAAAAGAGTAGGGCATACAGGCACCCTTGATCCACTAGCGTCAGGCCTACTCATTATCTTAGTTGGCAGAAGCTTTACCAAGCTACAAGATTCATTTTTAAAAAGAGACAAAACATATACTTGTACTGCCAAACTAGGAATAGAAACCGATACTTATGATATTACTGGGCAAGAAACAGGCAAATCAACATGGGAAAAACTCAAGGTTATTGATTCAACGCTAATGGAAAAAGTACTAGAAAAATTTCGTGGAGAAATAACCCAAACAGTTCCTCCTTTTTCTGCGGTGAAAATATCTGGACAAAAACTCTACGATAAAGCCATAGAAAAAACTATTGAGAAAAAAGATTTACCAAAAAGAAAAGTGAGTATTTCTAACTTGATTCTTACTCAATTGAGAAAAGATGTTTCAACTAAGGATGTATATTTTTCTCTGGAAACAACTGTTAGCTCTGGTACATATATTAGATCTTTAGTTCATGACATTGGAAAAGAGTTGGGAGTGGGAGCAACTGTTACTGAACTTCGTAGAACCAAAATAGATAACTATTCTGTAGAAGATGCTCACCTAATATTTGATCCTAAGACTTTTTCTTTCGGGAAGCAGTATCTAGCTTCTTCTTCAAGAAAGTAATTCCCTTAATAATTAGAGCTAGAAGTAAAGCTTTTAACATAAACTTTAGAATGGATAGGTAGCACCATAAATAAGACCCATTGCTGATGGTGGCCAATATCTAAAAAATGCCTTACCAACAATATCACTCTTGGTGATCGGACCCCAGGCTCTTGAATCACTAGAGTATGGCCTGTTATCTCCAGAAGCAAAGTATTCATCTGGACCCATAAATATAGGGCCGTTTTTGGTAGCAGCTCCTGGAAGAATCTTATAGTCACTTGGAATATACGGTTCTGGCAACAGCTCTCCATTTATGTAAACAGCATTATTCTTAATTTCAATAGTATCTCCTGGAACAGCTAGAATTCTCTTAATAAAATCACAGCCTGTTCCCTCAGCACAATGAGCTGTCTCTGGAGCATGAAAAACAATTACATCACCCCTTTTTGGACTTTTCATCCTGTAGCTTACTTTATCCGTCAGCACATACTCACCGCTTTGAAAATTTGGCACCATTGACTGTCCATTAACCTGGTGAGGTTGAACAAAGAATAAATAAACTATTAAAAATATAGAAGCTGAGATAACTACAGTTTCCATTAAATCTGTAAAAAATGATCCGATTTTTCTAGTGACATTTGACATAACAAAAACCATTATGCCACTTTTTAGCATGTGTATCCACAGCCACTATCAGTCAAAGATTAATTCACATATAATTAAGTGTCATGGGGTACGCAAAAAAAACTCTCATAGGTTTTAGCTGGCAAACCATCTATAAAGCGATTTTGGTTGGAGTAGCTATAGTTAAAATGTATTTCTTAGCCAGGCTTTTAGACCCTCAAGCCTTCGGCTTGTTTTCTTTGACCGCTATTACTTTAGGAATCACAGAGAGCCTCACTCAAACTGGAATAAACGTAACGATTCTTCAATCAAAAGATCCAATTAAAAGTTTTATTAATACGGCCTGGGTTGTTGCAATCATAAGAGGCTTTGTAATCGGCAGCATCATGCTACTAATGGGTATTTTCATGCAACAGTATTATCAAGAACCTCAATTGCTGGTTTTAATAGCTGTGGCTGCATTGATACCGATTATTAAAGGATTTATAAACCCATACATTGTTGTGTTACACAAAGAAATGAGGTTTTTCCAAGATAGTCTTTATAGATTCTCCCTAATATTTGTTGAAAGTTTGGCTGCCGTAATCTTGGGATTTTTAACCCACTCTGTTTGGGCTCTAGTTCTTGCTTTAATTATCGGAGCTATATATGAAGTAATAATTTCGTTTGTCTTTTTCAAGTTAAAGCCAAAATTTATTTACTTGCCATCAAAGGGAAAAAGTATTTTACAAAATGCTAAATGGTTGAGTGTTTCTACTGTCCTTAATTATTTAAATGAGAGAGCAGATGACTTTGTTCTAGGAAAAATGTTTGGCACCCACTCTCTTGGTATTTACTCCAATGCTTATTCTCTTGGACACAAGCCAAATTATGATTTTTCAAAATCTGCCCATCACAGCACACTGCCAGCTTTTACTCAGTTGGCTGATTCACCCCTAAGACTACAGAGAGCTTTTTATAGATCGTTGTTTGCTCTAATTGCCTTGATTAGCTTTGCTTCGTTGCCGCTAATTTTATTCCCTGGACCATTAATAAAATTGGTTTTAGGAGATCAATGGCTAGCTGCTATTCCTTTTGTTAGACCGCTTGTTTTTGCTGGAATCATTCAGAGTATTAGCAACCAAGGCTATGCTTTATTCTTAGCTCGTAAACAATATAAAATCCTGAATCTACATCTAGTTACCTCCCTGTCACTAATGATTCTCTTAATTGTTTGGTGGGGCAGCACGAATCAACTTCTGGGTGCTGTTTATGGAATCTTGGTTGCCAGAGCTATTGCACTACCTCTTGTTTTTATTGGTATACTAAACAAGAAAAATGAAAAATAATAATATTCCCCTAAGTATAGTTATTCTCACTCACAGATCAGATCAAAGATTTTTAAATTCCTTAAAATCAGCACAAAAAGCTAAGGAAGTCTTGGTTCTAGATTATCAAAGTGGCAATAATTGGAAAAACTTAGAAAAAAAATATCACTTCACTTTAATTAAAAGATCTGGCCCAATAGAAAATTTTGCTAAAGAAAGAAATCTTGGATTAAAAAAAGCAAAGCACGAATGGGTTTTGTTTTTAGATAGTGATGAAGAAATCTCATCTGAAAGTTGGGATGAAATAGAGGATTTAGTTAAAGAAAAATTAATTGATGGGTTCTTTGTTGAAAGAACCGATGTCTTCTATGGAAAACCACTTAGATTTGGAGAAACTGGAGGTACTAATTTTTTAAGATTAGTTAAAAAAGATAAAGCAAAATATTTAAGACCCGTTCATGAAACAGCGCTAATCGATGGAAAAACAGAATATTCTAGAATCAAAATAAATCACTATTCCCATCAGAACATTACTGAGTTTTTAAAAGATATTACTCACTACTCATTACTAGAATCTGAGTATCAAAACGATGATTTATTATCTCCCACTAAACTAGGAATCAAAACAATTATTTATCCAAAAACAAAGTTCATAAAAAACTATATTTTAAAACTAGGATTTTTAGATGGCTGGAGAGGATTGGTTTATGCAACCATGATGAGCCTCCATTCTTTGATGGTTAGAATCTTCTCATATGAAAATCTTTAAGACCTTATTTGGTGATTTTTTTACTGCCTTCTTTACACTCTTTTGGATGAGTTTTTCACTTGGACAGCTTCAAAGATTTCAACTATCAAACAACCTTGCTTTATACCTCCATGATGTTTTAATTACTGTTTTTGTTATTGGTTTTTTGTGGCAACAAAAGAAAAATATCCTCAAACTAAAAAGTGTTTTAAAAAATAATAAACTAGAATTTTCATTTTTAATCTGGATTTTTTTGGGAATGATTATTGGATTTATAGAAAGCAGAGTGGGCCTTAAAAGCTTTCTTTATTTATTTAGATTAATAGATTATGGAATATTTGTTTTTGCTCTAACAAAAGTAAAAATTAAATATTCTCCATACTTAGGCTTTATCTTTGCTGGGTCGATTATATCTATTTGGGGATTATGGCAATACTTCGTAATTCCAGATGTTAGATTTTTAAATATCTTCGGTTGGGATAATCATTACTACAGACTTATCAGCACTCTTTTTGATCCAGCTTTCACAGGAATGGTATTAGTAATAACCCTTGGTCTTTGGCAAAGACTAGTAAAGAAACAAAAGGTAGCAGTAGTTATTATGCAGATTATTTTAACGATTGCTATTGCAGCTACTTTTTCCAGAGCTAGCTATCTTGCCTTAGGAATATTGTTTTTTACCCAGTGGTTATCTACCAAAGAAAAGAAAAAGTGGATTGTTTTGTCTTTTATTTTTATTAGCACTATCTTCCTATTACCAAAACCAGGTGGAGAGGGCGTCAATCTTGCCAGAACTAGCACAATTGATGCTAGAAGAGAAAATGCACAAGAAAACTTAGTTAATCTAGAAGGATCTGAGTGGATATGGGGTAGAGGATTGTTTAATGGTGATTCCGATAAAGAAAGCTATACCAACAATCACGCTCAACTCCCGGACAATATTTTAATTATGATTATTAATTCAACAGGTATTTTTGGCTTAATATATTCCCTAAAAATTGGTTTCAAATGGCTAAATATTTTTTGGAAAAAAGATTCATTGTGGACTAGCTTGCTTATTGGAGTACTAATCCACAGTATGTTTAATAACACGCTTCTTCAGCCTTTTGTGTTTCTACAGCTGTGGGGTAGTAAAAAAGATTAGTATCTAAACTTAATGTTTAGAGTCTGCTCGGTAACGTTTCCTGCTTTGTCTTCTATGATAAACTTTAGCTCGTTGTCACCCTCTTGGAGATAATAGGAAACCTTAAAATTACCTTCTCCATCAACATAGCCAGATCTATCATTAATGCTAAGACTGGCATGCGGTTCTGTTTTACCCTTGATCAGATAACTTTGATTTTCTTTTAATAGAATTTCTTGACCATTCTCTAGATTTTCTAACTCTAAAGTTGGTGACTCCATATCCAAAGTCACAAAAACTTCTTTTACGTCTGATTCATTTTCTGCTTCATCTTTACCATAAAAACCGATCTTGTTTTCTCCCTCTGATAAATTAGCCTCATATTTAAAAGATCCATCATCATCAACTTTAATCTCATCTACTTCTTCGCCATTTTTAATAATAATCACCATGCTTTCAGCTTCACCATATCCCTCTATCATCAATGCAGACTCTTTTACAGATTCTGGCAAAGGTAAAACGATTGGAATTTGTGGAGGAACATTATCTTCTTCTTTAAAATTAATATCTCCAGTGCCTAAAAAGCCAAAGAAAATATTTATTGCTCTAGGCATTATGACAAACACAAATAGAATAACTGCCAAAACTGAGAACACAATCATTGTCACTGATTGACGAGCCATTTTTTTACCTTGGGTGCGAGTGAGTCTTGATGTTGCTTTTTTTTTCATAATATTCTTTTGAGCCAGAAAAGGGAGTCGAACCCTTGACCTACGGTTTACGATACCGTTGCTCTACCAACTGAGCTATTCTGGCATATTCATATGGCTTTTTATAGTGTAAATTTTACAACCTGATGCTTATAAATACTAGATTGATCAAGCAAATTACCCAGTAATGATATAATTATCCCTTGGAAAAATTAAAATAGAAAACTTTTCACAACATGAGACCTTTGCACATCGATAGTTTTTATCCTACAGAAAACTATCGAAACATACTCGATCAATTTTTACTAATGGCCAATAAAATCTGGAAAAGCAAAAAAGCCATTACGGAAGGATTTTTTAGCTCTCAATGTGGCGTTCTTCCAGAAAAATTTATTATTTCTAGAGAAATAATTCCAATAAACGATGAAGAAGCTTTAGCTAAAGCATTAAGAGAAGGAATTAGAAAAAAATACCAACCTGGAGTTAGAACCTGTTTCTCTCCACAGATAAATGAGTCTCCATGGATTATGGGTATAAATACAGAAGAAGATATTGCTAATTTTTTAGCAAATGAATATCAAATCTGGAAAAAACTGCCAGATATTACTGAAATTATTGTGATGAATAATCCACCTGGACTTGGAGAAGAAGATCAAAAACAAAACTTTTTTGTTTTTAAAATGGGAGAAAGATCTGGAAAAGATTTTAATGGCTTATATATTGAAGCAAGATTAAATACCGTACAACTAAGATCTCTCGAAGCTCAAGCTGCTATCTCCGACATGATTATTTTTAAAATAAAATCATTTGAAGATTTTTCTATATCCATCGGCGGAGCTTACACAAAAGATGGAAAAGATCTTGAATACATTTTTAAACAAAATTCATGGGAAGAAATGAGAAATGACCTAAAAAATCTAGTAAATGAAAAGTCGTTGGAAACAATTATTTCATTCATGAAAAACATGGCTTACACAATGAGAGATTCTCAATTGGCTTTAAAAAGAAAGCTTACTGCATTAGATGAAATGGGATTAGAGTTTAGCGAATGGCAAGCAAAGGTTGACGATGAAGGCACTACTCAGTGGATGAAAATCTATGGATTGAAAGGATCTAAAGACGATACTTACTGGAGCCAAATTAGAGATTTTAATTTTGAATCAACTGCTTATTCATCCAAATAAGAATTTCTATTCTATCGTCAAAATCTTTTTTAGATTGTTTTTCTAAATCTGATCCAAGAATATCTGAGTGCATCATTAAAACTAACTCCAATGAAATATCTCCAACTGCATCTACAAATACTTTTAAATATTTTTCTTTATCTTTAGTGATGACAATATAATTTAACATTTCTGCAATTAACCCGTGATAACGAACCATTCTTTCCACCAATGATTCTTCTTCCTTGTTTAGTCCAAATCTTTCTGCAAAATCTTTTACCATACTTGCTCCAACCAACTCATGTCCTGGACAAGAAACCCTACCATCAATCTCAATCATTACTTTGCTCTTTGCTATGTCATGTAAAAGAGAAGCTATTTTCATTAGCTCCAAACGGGTGTGACTATTATCTTTTTTATTTAAATATAAAATTATTTTTTCTTTTTCCTCATCAGATAAATCTTCAAACTCCAAAACTTTTTCCAAGCCTGCATAAACAGCAATGACGTGATCCAAAACACTTTGATGATCATGCCAAAGATTATTTTCAACAAAATTTTCTAAAAGATAATACTCTGGCAGCACATCCTCATACTCCCTATTTCTAAGCTTTTGAGATGTTACTTCTGAGATCTTAATTTGTGACATATTTATCCTTATTTTAAAAACTCAAATATTTTTTCTTTATCGCCTGAATAGCAAGTCACTGTTTCATAACCTTTTTTAGTTTCTTGCCAATCAAATTCTAGTTCATTTCCATTGCCATCATAAATCTTACCACCAGCTTCCTCTAGAATAACTTTAGCTGCAGCTAAATCCCAGAAATATGCTCCGTTATTAAAAACCACATTTATTGGTCCCTGAGCCACAAAACAAATGTCTAAGGTCAACGAGCCCATGTTTCTTAAGCCTCTAACTTCTGGATAAAGTTTTTTGTATGTAGCAAGTTGCTGATCAAGAACGTCTAAACGATTAAAGTGGGAGGCTACCATCCAAGAGCTTATTGGTTTTTGCTTAATAATTAGTTTTTCTTTACCCAATGCCTCGTTCTCTAAAAAAGAGCCTTTTCCTTTTTCACCAAAATATAGATCGCCTGAGAGGGGGTTGAGAACTACTCCTGCAATCATTTCTTTGTCTTTCGCATAACCAATAGAAATGCAAACGTGGGGAATGCTGGCAGAAAAATTAGAAGTTCCATCTATGGGATCAATAATAAAGGTGTGTTTTTTAACAAGATCGTCAGAACTCTCCTCTTCGATAAACCCTATTTCGGACTCATCAAAACCTAGTTCTTTCATTCCTGAAAATATATGCTCATGAATTATTTTTTGAGAAAGCTTATCAGTCTTGGTAACAATATCTTTGTGAGATTTTTTTTCATCACTCTCGTTATCTATATAGAAGTTTTCTTTAACAACAACAGCAGCTTTTTGTGCCGCTTCTTTCATTAAATCTAGGATGGTTTTTTGAATCATAAATTTAATTGTACATTAAACAATGTAGTCTTATGATCTAAATAGGGAGATTTTCTTTACCAATTCTCGTGGTTGATTAACAATAAAGTCTGGTCTGGCTCTCTTTAATCTTTTCTCTGAATTAAAACCCCAAGTAACAGCAGCGGAAAAAACTCTAGCTTCTTGTGCTGCTTCTACATCTCTGACTTCATCTCCAACATATATCACCTCTGATTTACTCAGACGCTGTTTTCTAATTAAATTTGTCAATATTTTTCCTTTACCAAAAAGGGTTTTTTCAGAATAAACAAAGTTTATGTTAGTAATTTTGTTTTTAGCCAAAAACAATTTAATATTTTCAGTTGTGTTTGAGCTGATAATTCCAACAGCGATGTTTTTCCTTTTTAATTCATTCAAAACCTCGACCATTCCTGGAATAGGGGGGATATTTTCTATGTCTTTCTTTAATTCAGACTGAATTTCTGTAACAAGCTTTATTAATTTTATGGGATTAATATCATAACGTTGAACAAGCTCACTCATACTGTTGTCTCTTAAATAATCAAGATCTGACTCTTTGAAGAAGGGTAAATTGTATTTTGGAGCAACCTTATTAAATAATGTGGCAATAGAAGAAGTGGTATCTGCTATGGTGCCATCAAAATCAAAGATAATAACTTTTATTGAATAATTCATTTTGGGTGAAATCTTAATTACTTACTTATATATGATAGCACATTTACTTGAGGTATTTTGAGATAGTAGTTCTAGATCATAAAATAAGTTGAGTTTGAGCGGGCGACGGGGTTCGAACCCGCGATCTTCTGCTTGGGAAGCAGACATACTACCACTGTACTACGCCCGCATTAATTCACCTCCCATTATATCCCAACCTTTTTAGTATAATACTTGATATGCAATCTGGATTTTGGAAAAAACTAGCTAAACCAATCATCGGTCTTTCTCCTATGGATGGAGTTACAGACCAGCCTTTTCGTCATCTGGCAAAGAAGTATGGTCACGTAGATTTGATTTATACAGAGTTTGCTACTGTAGAGGGATTTTGTAGAGGAGTAAAACAACCTCTCACAGACTTTCTCTATGATGAAACTCAACGTCCTATTGTTGCCCAAATTTATGGTAAAACCCCAGATTTCTTTAGACAAACAGCTATTGCTATCTGCCAACTTGGATTTGATGGTGTAGATATTAACATGGGTTGTCCTGCAAAAAGTGTTTCTCAAGGAGGAGCCGGTGCAGGATTAATCAAAACTCCAGAACTTGCTAAAGAAATTATTTTAGCTACTCAAAAAGGAGTTGAAGAATGGAAAAGTGGAAAAACTGTTCGTGACTGTCCTGATTTAAAAGACAAGATTTGCAAGGTCATTGAAGATCGACAAGAAAAACTTCCAAAAGAATATCAAAAACATGATCGTGAAATTCCAGTCAGCGTAAAAACAAGAGTAGGCTATGACAAACCAATCACTAAAGAATGGATTGAGGCTATTCTTGATACAAATCCCGCTGCGATTGCCCTACACGGCAGAACATTGAGACAAGGATATTCTGGACTAGCTAGTTGGGATGAAATTAAATTAGCTGGTGAAACAATAAAGAAACATAATCCAGAAATAGTATTTTTGGGTAATGGCGATACCAATAACTATTCAGAAGCATTAAAAAAGATAAAAAAATATGACGTTGATGGCGTGTTAATCGGTAGAGCAACCTTTGGTAATCCATGGGTACTCAGAGAAGATGGCCAAGAAGGTGATATTAGTGATAGAGCCAAATTGGCTCTAGAACATGCCAAGCTTTGGGAAAAATCTTATCAAGATAGAGAAAAATATAGATTCTTTCCAATGCGCAAACACCTAGCTTGGTATATAAAAAGTTTCCCTAATGCCAGTGAGATTAGATCTGAATTAGTTAGAACAGATAACAGCGAAGAAGTTGAAGAAATTCTCAAAAAACACAATTTATTGATATAATAATCTATATGGCAAAAAGCATTGAATCTTCAAGTAGAAGTGGACAAGAAAAATCTCTCCTAAGAAAACTGGCCCCACTGGGTCTTTTAACAGTCTCTCTCCTTGTTAGTCTTGGAGCATATTCTGAGAAACAAAAAGCTTTTATTAAAGAAAGAGATGAAGGATGTCAATTTCCTGGAGAACATAATTGCGGTGGAAAACTAATCATCCATCAAATTAAACCTCCAGCATATTCAAAAAAGGAGGGTCTAGATCCAGACTATCCTGAAAATGGATTAACTATTTGCTCCAATGCTCAAAGGTTAATTTATTCAGATTTACAGCGAATTCCAAGAGATGGGGTTGGTAAAGTTATGAAACAAAGAGGTATTAAACTGAAACAAGGAATACCTTATTGGAATACATCTTTTGATATGCCAATGTCTACCCAGGCAACAATAAAAACCCAACAAGCTAAGACTGACGGTCGAGAATTCCCAACAGTTAAAAGAAGAAAAAAATCAAAATAATTTTCCCCTTTTTGATGCTATATAATGACGAACGATGTTGAAGAAACAACAGAATTTTGATCGCATATATAACATTCTCAATACCGCACAAAAAAAAGCTGTAGATACTATCGATGGACCAGTAATGGTTGTGGCAGGACCTGGAACTGGAAAAACTCAAGTCTTAACAGCAAGAATCGCCCAGATTTTAAAAACAACAGATACCAATCCTAGTAGTATTCTGGCATTAACTTTCACTGAAAGTGCTGCTAAAAACATGAGAGAGAGACTAGTAAAGATGATTGGTAAAACTGGATACTATGTTCAGATAGCCACCTTCCACTCATTTTGTAAAGAAGTTATTGATAATCATCCAGAAGCCTTTCCCATTCAAAGAGACAGCACTCCATTATCAGATCTTGAGCGTTATGAGTTCTTGGAAGACATATTCTCAAGCTTGAATCTTGAATATATAAAGCCCCTAAATACTCCCTTCTTCTATATCAAAGATGCCATCAAAGGAATTTCTGACTTAAAAAGGGAGGGTATTAATACTCATCAATATGAAGAACTCCTCAAACAGTGGGAGAAAAGACTTGCTGAAACCGAGCCTCCAAAACCAGAACGTGGTAAAAGAGCTCGTAAAAAACCAGGAGAACTGAGTAGAACGCAGTGGGAAAAAGATGAAAAACAACTTCATAAAAACAAGGAGTTGTGGGAGGTATATAAAACCTATCAGCAAAAAATCAGAGATGCTAAGCGCTATGATTTTGATGACATGATTGCCTTAGTAGTAGAAGCCTTCCAAAAGGATGAATTGCTTTTGAGAGAGTATCAAGAAAACCTTCACTACTTTTTAGTTGATGAATACCAAGATACAAACTCTGCTCAAAACACTGTTGTCGACCTACTTGCTAGTTATTGGGAAGAAACAGCTAATATCTTTGCTGTCGGTGATCCAAATCAAGCTATTTATCGTTTTCAAGGAGCATCGGTAGAGAATATGTTGCAGTTTGTAAATAAATATCCTCAGACAACTGTCATAACCTTAGAAACTGGCTATAGATGCCCACAAAATGTCTATGACATAGCCACCAATCTTATTTCACACAATAATCTTGGTTTTGAGATTGGAGAAAAAAAGATTTCACTAGTAAATAATCTAAAAAGCCCACATGGAAAAGGTAACAAGATATCTTTAACCACTGGTTCTTCACAGATATTAGAGGCAATTCAAATAGCAGAAGAAATCAAACAGCTTCTAAAAAATGATGTCCCAGCACATGAAATATCTGTGCTCTATAGACACAATGCCGATAGAAATACTTTGGCAGAAGTTTTTGATACCTGGAAAATTCCTTATGAAGTAGAAGGCGGAGGAGATGCTCTTAAAGAAGAAATCATTCGCCAATTAATAACTCTTTTTAGAGTGATTATAGCTATTAGAAGTGGGGAAGAAACTGAGCTACTTTATGAAACCCTACAATACGAGTGGCTTAAGAAAATATTTAATTGGGACAACAGCATTGTTTTGAAGATAGCTAGAACTGCTGGTAAAACCAAACAACCGTTGCTGGATTTAATTGATGCTGGAATTGAAGAGATTAATAAAAATAATCCTGGCTATGAAGTAACTAAAAAAGATTTACTCCCACTTGAAAACTACATTGCCAAACTAAAAGAGTGGGATATGGCTGATGCAAATCAAACATTCCCTGCTTTTTTTGAACTAGTAATTAAAGAATCTGGATTACTACCATGGATAATAAATCAGGATGGAAAAGTATTTTTCATTACTGTCCTAAACTCCTTGTTTAGCGAGGTTAAAAAACTTGTTAACCATAATCATCAATTCAAACTTTTAGATTTCTTGCGATCGATTGATTTAATAGAAGAGCACAGCCTTAAAATTACCATTGAAGATCTTAATGTTAGAAAACAAGCAGTCCATCTTTCTACTGTTCATAAAGCAAAAGGTAGGGAATGGGAGCAGGTTTTTCTTTATCAATGTGTAGATAAAAAATGGGGCAATAATAGAAAAAGAGAGTTAATAAAACTTCCAACAGAGATTTTACATAATACTGACTTAGATGAAAAAGAAAGAAATGAAGATGAGAGGCGCTTGTTCTATGTGGCCATAACTCGTGCAAAAAAACAGGTCACTATTTCTCATCCAGAAACTATTGTGGCTGATGGAAATACAAGAGACATGGTTCCTAGTATGTTCTTGGCCGAAATCCAAGAAGATGATTCTGATGAAAAAACTTGGGAACAAATTAATACTGAGAACAAAGAAAATGATTCAACAGATCATTTAATAAAAATGTTAGAACCAAACGCTGCTCCAAGCTCGCTAGTTACTTCTCACAAAGAAAAACTATATTTAAACTGGTTGTTAGATAATTTCCGCTGGTCAGTAACTGCACTCAATACTTATTTAAGAGATCCAGAAGAATTCCTGCACAATACTCTTCTTCGAGTACCAAGAGCAAAATCTCCAATCCTAGCCTTTGGAACTGCCATGCATGCAACTATGGAGTTCTTATATAAATCCTTTCAGCAAGCTGGAGAGTATCCAGATACCAATAGCCTAAAACAACAATTTAAAATTGCTCTAGAACAAGAGGTTTTAAATGAAGAAGAACACAATAAAAGATTAAAGCATGGCGAAAAAGTTATCGATCAATATTATTTAACTTTGGAAAATAAAAAACCAAATCCACTTTATATAGAAAGAATATTTGGTACAGGAAGACAAAAAGTTATTCTTGATAATATTGCTCTCACTGGTCGTATAGATCAAATAGACTGGGTGAATATTAAAAATAAACAAGTCAAGGTTATTGATTACAAAACAGGTAAGTCTAGAAGTGCTAATGATATTGAAGGAAAAACTGCTTCGGCAAAATTATCTGAACGAGAAAGAGAATTACCTGAAAGTATTAGAGGACCATATAAAAGACAGCTCTTATTTTACAAACTACTCACAAAACTAGATAGATCATTCCCTTATGAAGTTGTTAGTGGAGAATTTGAGTTTGTAGAACCAAACAGCAGCGGAAAAATAGTTACTAGAAACTTTGAGCTCTTAGATGAAGACGTAAAAGAATTGGAAAATTTAATCAAAGATGTTGTGAAAGAACTGAGGGAGGAGTGGAGGTGAAGGTTGTTTTTGTAGCCTCGGTAAATGGAAAAAGCAAACAAAAATTTTTTTATCTATCAATTATCGGAGTAATAAAAGAACTTGGACATGATGTTTTTTATGAATACATAATAAAAGAAAATCCAGAGACTATTAATAAAACCTATAAAAGAAATATAAAATTACATAAAAACCTTATTAAAAACATAAAAAATGCTGATCTAATTATTTCAGAAATAACCCATGAGAGTGTTAGCGTGGGATATTTAATTCATGAGGCACTTTTGTATAATAAGCCTGTTATAGCAATGTCTAGATTAGACTCAACTCCAAATATATCTATTTTTTTAGAAAATTTTACATTTATTCCATATAAAAAAGCCTTTGAAATAAAAGATCTTCTTCCAAAAGCAATAGAAGGAGTAAATTTTGAAAAAAACAAAAGACTAAACTTTCTTTTAACAGAAAAGTTGGATGAAAAACTAAAAAACATTGCCACTAAAAACAATACTTCTAAATCAGAGTTTTTGAGATCTTTAATTAGATCTTTGTAAAGTCCTTACCTCTTCCCACTACCCCTCACTTCATCTATACTAATTTTATTATGTTTGATTGGTTTACCTCAAAAAATAAAACCCAGATATCAATTAGCCCATCTATTGTGATTTTTACAGTAGCACTACTTGGCGGCCTAAGATTTATGGCCTCTATTTCAAATATATTGTTACTACTACTATTGTCTTTTATCTTGATGGTTGCCCTCAACCCAGCTGTCTCTCGATTTCATAATAAACTGAAAATGCCAAGAGTTCTAAGTATGATTTTGGTATATATCTTACTTATAGTAGTCATCGTCTCTGCCACAGCATTAGTTCTACCGCCCCTTGTTACAGAAGTAATTAAATTCTTAAAAACAATTAACTTCCCATATCTACAGGAGCAGTTGGCTAATATTAAATTTTCATTCTCAGAAATTGGCAGCCTGGCTAATCAATTTGGATCATCAGTTAATTTCTTAGTAGGAGCAGTTACTGGTACTTTTACAGGTATCTTTACTTTCCTAACTCTTCTCATTATGTCTTTCTATATGTTGCTAGATAGACCTCATTTACACAAAAAAATCTCATGGTTTACTAGAAAAGAATCTGCTTTAAAAACAGCAAAAGACTTTATCGATGATCTAGAGAACCAATTGGGTGGATGGGTAAGAGGACAAATCATTCTCATGATAGTAATTGCTCTTGCTACCTACTTTGGACTCATGATGCTCAAGATTCCTTTTGCACTACCTCTAGCTATTCTTGCTGGATTCTTAGAAATACTACCAAACCTTGGACCATTTATTTCAGCAGTTCCTGGAGTGCTATTGGCTTTCCTTACCTATGGTTTCCCAATGGCTGGGGCTACAACACTTATGTATATAGTTATTCAACAGCTAGAAAATAACTTCTTGGTGCCAAAGATCATGAGTACTAATGCCAAGGTTAATCCATTAATCTCAATGCTATGTGTATTAATAGGATTCCAACTTGGAAGCGTAATAGGAGGTTTGCTCGCTATTCCTATCTATATTATCCTTAGAGCTACATACTCTTTATTTAGATCATCAAAAGAATAAATGTCAGAACAACAAAAACTGCAAAGAAATAAACTTTTTGCTAAGGGCCTAGAAAGAACGGCTACTTATGCTGTTCGCATTGGAGCAGATATTTTTAAGGCTCTCTTAGGCTTTATTAAAGAAATGTTTTCCTCATTAATAGGTAAATAAAAGAAAAACCCTGCACCATAAAAGATGAGGGGTAAGTTTCTTTTTTTTATTACTCAAGTAAATCAGCTATAAAAATCTCTAACCGATTATTAATCTATATCAAATAATAACAACTTATTGATATTTTTAGATATGTTTATAAACAAAAAAACCCTATACTTCAGAGAGTGATAGGGTTTTAGTGCCAAGCTGAGGAATCGAACCTCAATCCCATGTTTTTCAGACACGTGTCGTGACCAACTTGACTAGCTTGGCTTGTTGTGATGCAAAATGTGGATCCTAGAGGACTTGAACCTCTGACCTACCGGATGTAAACCGGGCGCTCTACCAGCTGAGCTAAGGATCCATTCTTGGTGCCCAAGAGAGGAGTTGAACCTCCATGGATTGCTCCACAGCAACCTCAATGCTGCGCGTCTACCAATTTCGCCACCTGGGCTTAAAGTTTTGCATTCACTATGAGCGAGAAACGGGACTCGAACCCGCGACCTTCTCCTTGGCAAGGAGACGCTCTAGCCAACTGAGCTATTCTCGCTTCTTTATTGTCAATGTGCGTGATTTCTCACAAGATTGTCATTATATAACATCATGACTCAACTGAAAAATCTAATTTTAACATTAAAATGATGTGCCAGAGGAGGGATTTGAACCCACACACCCATGAAGAGCACTAGTTCCTGAAACTAGCCTGTCTACCAATTCCAGCACTCTGGCAAAGCATTGGGCATTATTATATATCTTAGATTAAAACAAACCTGCTTTGATTCTCTGCCAGGTTGGAAACTTTTTAATAAAAGCTGCTTCTAAAACTTCAGCTGCTTCTTCAATAGAGTAATAAGTTGTATTAATAGTTATATCGTAAGCATTTCTGCTATCTAAATCTTGCCTAAAATACTTCTTAACAAAATCTTTTCTTTCTTTTTCATGATGAGCAATAACTTTTTTAGCCTTAGATGTTGTGTAATCTTCATATTTAATTGCTCTTTGAACTCTAAGATCATAGGGAGCCACAACATTTACATGTAAACCCCTTGATATTGGAGTAATAAAGTTTGAACCTCGGCCGACAATAATACAATTTCCCTCATGAGCAAGCATCATAATTACCTTACTCAGCTCTTTAATATATGTGTTTTCGTCAATATAGTTTGGATTTAATGAAGAGTGGATTAAATCTTCTATATAACCTCTGCTTTTCTCATCTATTTTTCTAATAATAGCTCTTCTTCTTTTAGTTGACTCTGCAACTTTGTCGATAATACTCTCATCATGAACCTTAAAACCTAGTCTTTTTCCAAGGGCCTTAGCAATTGGAAGTCCACCACTGCCTGGCTCACGAGCCATAGTAATAAATGGCTTAGAGAAAAAATGATCATCAGGAATCTCTTCCAATAGTCTGCCTTTTATTCCTAATGCGGAGACTGCTTTGTTAATGAGGGGGTAGTATTTTACGGCCATATTAAAGATAGAGTATAACCTAGTTTTAAGCTTTTTTTAAGCTTTCTTTTGGGTTTATTTCTTAAAAGTTTGTTAATCTGGAGTGTTATAATATTCGTACCATTGCCTCAGTAGCTCAGTGGATTAGAGCGCAGGTCTTCGGAACCTGGCGTCGGGGGTTCGAATCCCTCCTGAGGCACCATTAACCCCTAGGACTCATTACTCTTATAATGACATCTCTTAATCTTTTCACCAAACCGGGTTGGTCTTCAGTAGGTGGAAAATCTTCTTCTTTTTCAACTCCTACCTGAAAAACATCATTCTTCTTGTGTTTTTTAACAGTATACATAGCCCTATCTGCTGCCTTATATAAAAGCAGCTTTTTTTGATTTTTCAGCTAAATCTTCTTCTGAAAGATCATCCAGGGTTACTGCTCCAGCACTCACTGTTATAAATATATCTGCAGATTCACCCTTGGCTGCTACATTTGATCGCAAATCATTTAGAATATCTTGAATAACTCTCCTAACAACTTCTTTTGGAGCTCTAATTAAGAGAGCAAACTCTTCACCACCAATTCTATAAAAACCATCGTACTCTCTTAATGTGCTTTGGAATTACTCTTGCCACATAGCGAAGTACTTCATCTCCAACATCGTGACCATGCTTATCGTTAACACTCTTAAAATCATCTATGTCAAACATGACTAGAGAAAATTCCTCATCAACCTCTCTTTTACTTTCAACAGTTTTTTTCAAATCATCATCGAATTTTCCCCTATTATAAATTCCTGTTAAGGAATCTATGCCTCGTTGATTTAAAGCTTTCATTAACTCTTTTTCTATTCTGATCTCTTTTCCAAGATTTAATATATTTGAATATATTAGCCTGGCTTCATTTCCATCTCCAGCGGCTGGCTTAAAATGGTTGTCAATAAAAGTACTAAAAGAATGAATGAATTTTTCTGGGCTTCTGTGAATAAAGTCTTGCTCTACTATCTTGATTGATTCCTCTACGTAATCAGCAACGCCATCCATACCAAAAGACCTAAAAGACTTAATTAGCTCAAAAAATTTGGTTTTTAAGTATTGATCCTCAGCGCCAAGTTCTCTCTTTCTAAAAACCTCAGCATAACTTCTGCGGAGCGAGGAATATCTATAGTAAATTTATTTTCTGAACCATTCATAGACTGTTGAATTTTTATTATATAAAATATTTTGATACTCTGTAAGGAGATCAATGAATATCTAGATCTGGAATTTTTTTAGAAAAAAAGTACAATACATCCTTGTTGTAGTCTGGGTCAGTAGCTCAGTTGGTTAGAGCGTCTGCCTCTTAAGCAGAATGTCGTGGGTTCGAGTCCCACCTGACTCACAATATTTTTTCCAAAAGATGATTTATCACGAACAAGCTAGTCGTCCCGCCCATATAGAAACTTATCATGAGGGTGGGTTTTTTGTAGTGGAATGGACTGATGAAAATCAGAATCTAGAAATAGTTGTAAATGAAGAATTTGGAAATGAAGGATGGATTAAGAGACATGGAAATAGGGAGAGATTTTTAAAAGCCTTTGTTGGAAAAAAGAATGGAATTTTTAAAATATGGCTAACAGCAGACACAATAAGGGGACATCACTATCTTTTTTCATCTATTCCAAATGATGAGAGAAAAAATATTATGGCTTCTGGAGAACTAGTAAAAGAAACCATGAGCTTTGTAATAGCTGCTATAACTATTTATGAAAAAATGATCTTGGACAGAGATGTTTCTATAAGGTGGGTTAGTGAAAATCTACCAAATTTGATATAAAAAAAACCAGCCTTTCGACTGGTTTTTATTTGCTTTATTTAAGTAATTTCTAATCCGGAAAAACTCCAAGAGCATCATTAAATTTATTAACAAAATTAAATAATCCAACCACACTAGTAAGTTCTACTAATTCTTCATCAGAAAATTCTGCCTTAACTCTCTCCATAAGCTCTGGTTCTATTTTGTATGGATGACCATTTACAGCTTCTGCATAATCCAAAGCCACAGCATCTCTGCCTTGGGCTGTGGATCTAATTTCTTGCATCTCTTTTTTGGTCATACCAAATTCAGATAACTGCATTTCAGTAACACTGACACAAAACTCACATTTATTGAGTTCTGAAATATGATAGGCAAGTTTCCATTTAAGATCAGCTGCTAAGGGAGCGTTGTCCATAGTGGCTCTAAACAAAGCGAAAAAACTCATGAGAATATCATCACAGTTGGCCATGACTCTCATCCATTTTGGGACCTGGCCTTTAGCTTCAATCATTTTTTCAAAAAGAGCTTTTACTTCTCCTTTTGCTTCTTCATCGCTCACAACATGAACTCTGGGTAGAGTAGACATAATATCCTTTCCAACTTTCTATATAGAAACAAGCATAACAGAACCAAAACTCTTTTAAAAACTATTTAAATATATAAAAGCAGATCATATATAATAAAAAACTCATGGAAAAAGAAACTCAACTAGGATTAAAAGAAGGATTATCATCAATAGATGAAACTGTCTTATTAGTTGTTTTAGTAGCTGCAATTTCCATGATTGATTTTTATTCACATCCCCACGGAGGACTAGCAGACATCGAAAGAAGGAAAATGCTGGAGCAAGTTATTGGACCGATAACTAATCATATTGGTAACTTTGGCATTTCTGCTGACATGGCCATTGGGGCTGTTTTTACCAAAAACTTATTTAATGCTGCTTTCCACTCAGAAATTGCCCAAAAAATATCAAAAGTAGGACTCAAACTTTCAGCAAGCATGATTATTACTATTAACGCTCTCATCGAGTCATTTCCTCAAAACAATGAGGCTATTCCAGATTTTTCCATGGGATTACTAGCTGTTGCCCTGTCTATTCCTGCTACACAATTAGCGATTAATAAATTTAAAAAAGCAAAATCATCCAAACAAATTGATGTGTTGTGATCTGATAAGTTATATTTTCTGGTAAAATACTTTCATGCAGGAACAAAACCCGCAGCCGATTGAATGGGAAAAAGGCAAAAATGACCTTGAGTTCTTTGGGCAACTCGACACTCCTACATTACTAGAATTCCTAAGAGAAAACCAAGATCAAGCACTCTACTATGTTAGAGAAGTTTTATATATTCAGGAATGTAAAAAGTATAGAAATGGAGCTGGTGTAAGGCCAGAAACAAAAATTCTTTTTACCATCGGTGGACTTGAGATTGCAAACCTTGCCTGTGTTAATGACTTTGCAGGAAATAGGGTAAGAACTAAATCCCAGGAACAATATTGGAAAGCTCCAGAACTTCACGAGCTAGTAGGTCTTGTTTCTATATACATTGAGCAAGCAGATGATTTCGGACTTGGTTTAAGTGAAGCAGAAATATTTGCTGAAATCGCAGATATTTTCTACAACCTCTTTCATCTACAACTAACTGATCCAGAGGAAGCAGAGAGATGGGAATTTTGGATTGAAAGCCTTAGAGAAGCTATTGGTTTAGATCTTTTCCCAATCATAGAGATGTTGGCTGCTAAATATCACACCAGAATGTTTATGAATGACGGGAAAAATAATTTTAATTTAGAAGATGAACTTATTTTAGAAATTCTTACTAGAGAATTTGGAAACATAGAAGTTGATTTTAAAGAAATGTTTACCGATGTTTTAGACCTGGGATCAGTGCTAAATAGACGAGAATTTAATAGTAGGCTAAGAGAATTAAAGAAACAGTACAGAGCTGAGTACTTAGGTGATGAAGAAGATGAAGCTGAACAAATCTCATTTTGGTTTGCCTCTCAAGTAATTAACTGGGTTATTGGCACTTACATAGAGCCAAAAGCAAATCAAAAAGAAAAAGAGGAAAATAAAAAAGAAATTAATAAGATTGTTAGAGATATCTTGACTGGTGATATAAGGAAATAGTCTGTAAAATACAACTACATGAAAATTATTTCAGGCTCTGGCAGCCCAAAACTTGCTAAAAATATTTCCCTCCAATTAAATGCTCCTCTAATCGATTGTGATATTGATACTTTTGCCAATGGTGAAAAAAGAATTAGAGTAGAAAACTCAGTTAAAAATGAGGAAGTTCTTTTAATTCAGTCCTTTTCCAAGCCAAAAGTAGACGAAAAAATCATTGAAACAACACTAATAGCTGATTCCCTAGAAAGACTTGGAGCCAAAGAAGTGAGTCTCTTTATTCCTTGGTTTGGCTATTCATTCCAAGACAAAGTCTTTATTCCAGGAGAGCCATTGTCTGCAAAAGTAATTGCCAGAATCATTGAAAGCACTCGTGTTAAAAAAGTATATTTACTTGACCTTCACAACACCAGTATTCCAGGATTTTTCTCTATACCTACTTATCACATTTCCGCTATGAATGAATTTGTAAAGCATATTGGAAAACACTTTGACCTTTCAAATAGCATTGTGGTAAGCCCAGACTTTGGAGGCATTAAAAGAGCTAGGATGTTTGCTAATGAATTAAATCTCGATATGGCTAGTGTTGAAAAAAGAAGAGACCTTAGAACTGGGCAGGTAACTACTACTAAGCTAGATGGAGATGTGAAGGATAAAACAGTTTTTATCTTTGACGACGCTATTCTCTCCGGTCAAACAGTTGTTGAGGTAGCAAAGCTAATCAAAGAAAAAGGAGCCAAAGAGATTCATTTCTTAGCTACACATGGCGTATTTACTGGTGATGCCATAAAATCACTCGAGGAATCAATGGTTGATAGTGTGACTATTACCAATTCCATAGAAAGACCGGAACAGTATCCAAAAATCACGGTTTTGGATATTTCAAAAGTCCTGGTAGATAATTTACAGGGATAAGTTTATAATCTCTTCTTTCTCATTAAATTAGGAAAAGTATGACCAAGAAAAAACTGCGTAACATCGCTATTATCGCTCACGTGGACCACGGTAAAACTACCTTAGTGGATGCTATGTTGAAGCAAACTAAAACCTTTGCTATTCATCAAAAGGAAAATCAAGCAACAACTATTATGGACTCCAATGATTTGGAAAGAGAAAAAGGAGTTACTATCTTAGCCAAAAACACAGCTGTTTTCTGGGAAGATTATAAGATTAATATTCTTGATACTCCTGGACATGCAGATTTCTCTGGAGAAGTAGAGCGCGTACTTAATATGGCTGATGGCTGTATTTTGCTCGTTGATGCTGCTGAAGGAGTTTTGTCTCAAACTAGATTTGTGTTGAAATTAGCCCTAGAACTAGGTCTCGCACCCATTGTCCTAATTAATAAAGTTGATCGTAAAGACCAAAGAATTTATGAAGTAGAAAAAGAAATTGAAGATTTATTTTTAGAACTTGCTACCAAAGACTCTCAATTAAACTACCCATTATTATATGGAAGAGGAATTGAAGGTATTGTTGGTAAAAAAGTAGTCGAAACAAAAGATTTTTCTCTTAATATTACTGATAGCACAGATTTAAAACCTTTGTTCGAAGCAATTATTGAATCTGTCCCAGCGCCAACAGATGATGAAACAGCTCCGCTACAAATTCAAGTAAATTCTTTGGATTGGGACCAACACAAAGGCAGAATCGCCATTGGTAGAATCTTCCGTGGATCCGTAAAAAAGAATCAACCTGTTAAATTACTCAGAACAAATGGAAAAGTAGAGGCTGCATCTGTGGTTTATCTATTTAATCATTTTGGATTGGAAAGAGTAGAGGTTGAGGAAGCAGAAGCGGGAGAAATAATTGCTATTGCTGGTATGCCAGAACCAGGAATTGGTGACACTATCGCCGACACTCATCAGCCAGAAGCATTACCACAAATGACTATTACTGAGCCAACTGTGAAAATGCAGTTAATGGTCAATACATCTCCATTTGCTGGACAAGAGTCTGAATTCTCAACTTCCAGACAACTTCAAGCTAGACTTAAAAAAGAACTAGAAACAAATGTAGGTTTAAGAATGTTGCCAGGAACTAGTGGTGAAAACGTCATTATTGTTGGTAGAGGAGAGCTCCATCTTTCTATCTTAATCGAAACTATGCGCCGTGAAGGATATGAGTTTGCTCTATCCAAGCCTCAAGTAGTTTTAAAAGAAGAAAATGGAAGAACAATGGAACCTTGGGAATATACAACTATTGATGTTACTGAAGAATATACAGGATATGTTACCTCAAGTATGGCTCAAAGAAGAGCGGATATGAAAAACATGCATCAGACAAAAACTGGTGTTCGCTTTGAATATGAAGTCTCCACTGCAAATTTAATCGGCTATCGTACTGAACTAGTAACTAATACTTCTGGAGCAGGTGTTATTCATAATACTTTTATCGAATACAGACCTCTTTCAGACAGAGCTGAGTTTTATAGAGGGGGAGCAATGATTGCTCATGAAACTGGATCTGTGACTGCTTACTCTCTAGAAAAAGCTCAACAAAGAGGAAAACTCTTGGTTGATCCTGGTGACAAAGTTTATGCTGGACAAGTAGTTGGTACAAATAAAAGATCAGATACCATGACCATTAATGTTGTTCGAGGTAAAAAACTCACCAACATGAGAGCCTCTAGTGCTGATATGACTGTTGTTCTCGCTCCAGCTTGGAAACCTTCTCTAGAACAATTCTTAACCCTAATCGGAAAAGATGAGGTTTTAGAAGTAACTCCTCAAAGCCTTAGGTTGAGAAGCATGGTGGAAAATAAAAAGCTAGCTAACTAATACCTCAAGACTTATTGGGAAAATAAGGTTACAATAACTTTATGAAAATGTCCCAAATGGCTTTCAAGCCACTCAAAAACCCCCCAGCAAATGCTGATACTGTTAACCACAAACTATTGGTTCAAGCAGGCTATGTACGCCAATTAATGGCTGGAGTTTATACCTACACCCCCTTGGGACTTAAGGTTCTTAATAAAATTAGAAACACTATTCGTAAAGAAATGAATGCTATTGGAGGTCAAGAAATTCTTATGCCTTCATTACATCCAAAACAAAACTGGGTTCAAACTGGTGGCTGGGATAGCATTGATGTTTTATTTCACTTAGAAAGTCGTACCGGTAAACAATATGCTCTAGGACAAAGTCATGAAGAGATCGTGACTCCTCTAGCCAAAGACATGATTAATAGCTACAAAGATTTACCTTTAGCTTTGTATCAAATTCACTGGAAATTTAGAGATGAATTGAGAGCAAAATCAGGAATTTTGCGTGGTAGAGAATTTGAGATGAAAGACATGTACAGCTTTCATGAAACTCAAGAAGATTTCGATCGCTTCTACAAAGAAGTTAAAGAGGCATACATTAAAGCCTACAGAAATGTTGATTTAGTTGCCAAAGTCACAGAAGCTTCTGGTGGAGCATTCACTGACAAAGTTTCTTACGAATTTATGGTCTTAACTGATGCCGGTGAAGATGATATCTATTATTGTCCAAGTTGTGAATTTTGTGTAAATAGTGAAATTGCTAAACAAAAAGTTGGTGATGACTGTCCTAAGTGTGGAGAGGGAAAACTAGCAGAAGCTAGAGCCTCCGAAGTTGGAAATGTTTTTGATCTTGGTCAAAAATATGTTAAAGATTTTAAACTCACCTTCAATGATGCAGAAGGCAATAATAAATATCCAATCATGGGTTGTTATGGCTGGGGAACTACTAGAACCATGGGTGTAATCGTTGAAAAATCTTCTGATGATAAAGGTATTATTTGGCCTCTCTCGATTGCCCCTTATGAAGTAATTATTACTTCTCTAAAGGGAGCAGAGGAACAGGCTGAAAAACTTTATCAAGACTTAAAAGATCATAGAGTTGAAGTGCTTTGGGATGATAGAGATGAGTCTCCTGGCAGCAAATTTGCTGCTGCTGATCTAATGGGTATTCCAATCAGGGTTGTTCTTTCAGAAAGAAATGGTGATAAGATCGAATGGAAGAGTAGAAAAAGTGACGAAGTAGAGCTTTTAGATTACGACAATGTTTTAATGAGATTGTCTCAGTTATAAACTGCTCTAAGAAGACTATTTGATGAGTGAAACTTATAAAAATCTAGTGTTCACCAAGCATGCTTTAGAGAGAACAAGCGATAGGTCTCTAAGTAAAGATGTTATTTATCAAACAGTTTCTTCCCCAGAAAAAACTTTTCATAATAAAAGTAACTTTAAGTTTATTCGAACCATTGGTGGTAGAAAAATTTATGTAGTTGCAACGCCAATAGAAAACAATAAGTTTCTTGTGATTTCTGCTTGGGTAAGAGGAGAAGAAGACAAAGTGTCATTGGTTTGGCAAATCATCAGCTTGCCTTTCAAACTTATTTGGTGGATTGTTAAGATAATTTTAAGAGCAATTATCGGTAAAAAATAGTTTGATATCTTTTGATGCATAAATTGCAAGAATATATTAACCTATAATGAAAATATCAGTGCAGATTAAACAAAATTATAGAGCCCTTCATCAATCCTTTTTGTCTATATGATTTTTCTAGATCATTTAATATATTACTGAATACATCCCGGTGAGGACCCCACGGCAAGAATTCGAAAGAGTACTTGCGGTGGGGAATTTTTTTTATTATCTGTATAATGGCTCTATGTCCAACTCAAGACCACTAATCGTTACTCATCATGCACCAGATTTAGATGCAATTACATCTACTTGGTTGCTAAAAAGATTTCATGCTCAAAAATTTGCAGATGCTCATGTTGGGTTTGTAAATCCTGGAGAAAAAATCTCTCTTGAGGAAGCAGAAGAACTGGGTTGTCAACTTCACGAGATTACCTATGTTGATACCGGCTTTGGTGAATTTGATCACCACCAACCTGATAGGGCAATGCAGAGGGTTTGTGCAACAAGCTTGGTCTATGATCATCTTTGTGAAGTCTATCCTGATAAGAAAGATGATAAGGCCCTACAAAGCATTGTTGAGATGGCAAACACCATAGATCACTTCGAAGAGGTTTTGTGGCCAGAGCCTGATGCTGAGAGATATTTATTTATGATTCATGAATTAATTAGAGGTCATGAATTTACTGATCCCCACAATGATGATTCTCAAATGCATTTTGGATTTCAATGCTTAGATAATATCTATGCCACTCTCAATCAATACCACAAAGCCAAAGACATTATTAAAAACAAAGGAGAAGAGTTTGATGTTAGAGGTGGTAAAGCACTAGTACTAACTACTAGAAATGACGACACCATTAAAGTTGCTCAAAGAATGGGCTACGTTTTGGTCGCCAGAAAAGATCCAAAAATGGGTCATATAAGAATTAAAGCTAGACCAGACACTGACATAACTCTTCACGAACTTCATGAAAAAATTCAAGAAGTCGACAAAGAAGGAACTTGGTTCTTTCATGGTGGTGGAAAAATGTTACTCAACGGCTCACAAAAAAATCATAATCAAAAACCAAGTCCGCTAAATACTGATCAGCTAGTAATTATCTTAAAAGAAATATATGGAAAATAGTTGTATTTTTTGCCAAATTGTAAAAAAGGAGATTCCTAGCCATATTATCTGGGAAGATGAAAAACATTTGGCTTTTTTATCTATCTTTCCCAATACAGAGGGTTTTAGTGTTGTAATTCCAAAAGAGCATCATGGAAGCTATGCATTCGACCAAAATGACGAAGTATTAAAAGAATTAATTGTTGCTACTAAAAAAGTAGCCAAGCTTTTAGACTCGCATTTTGATGATGTTTCCAGATGTGGGATGTTCTTTGAAGGCTTTGGAGTAGATCATTTACATAGCAAGCTCTTTCCAATGCATGGCACTGGAGATCTAAAAAACTGGGCACCAATTGAAAGTAAAAAAGTAAATACATATTTTGATCAATATCCAGGGTATTTATCATCAAATGACTCAAATAGAGCAGATGATGAAAAACTAGCAAAATTAGCCGAAGATATTAAAAGGAATTAGTAATAGTTTTAATCTGACAGATCTGGGTGAGTAGTGTATAATTCAACATCTTACCTAAATAAAAAGTAAATAATTTGGAAGGGAGGTGAGTAATAATGGCAATAGTCATCAAAGCAAAAAAGAGTGACTCAACTAATGACTTGATTCGTAGATTCAAGAAAGCAGTTGCAGCTACTGGTATCGTGCAGATCGTTAAAGATCGTCGTTACTTCAAAAAACCTTCTAAAATTAAGTCTGAAAGAACAGCTACTAATAATCGTTTGAAGAGAAGAGCTCGTACTTTAAAGAAAAGAAAGAACGTCTCTCCTGCAGCTTTAGTTAGAATTAACCAAAAACTTGGAAAAGTATAAACTTTTTTTGAAATTAAAAATAAACCCCGTGCTATAAAAAGTACGGGGTTTTTTGTTTACCTAAAATAATTTCTATTTCTTACGAGGTCTAATCTTTGCTTTAATAGAAAAATCCCATTGGTCACCATCACTAGTATCAAAACTCTTTGAGTTAGTCATAGTGTGGTAATTAATTAAATGATTACTAAGGGTCTCTTCTATTTCTTTTTGTTGTTCTTTTAGTTCACCGATCATGATCTTTAAAGAAGTAACTTGATGGTCAGATTGTAACTGACTTTTGCGCTCTTTCATCTTTGTTGTGTGAACTTTAGCCTCTGCCTCTGCTTCTGCGAGAGTAGTGTCATTTTCAAAAACACTGCGCAAACTTTCTTTCTTCTCTTTCATTTGCTTACGAATTTCTTCTAAGCTCATTGCATGTCTCTCTATTAAGCTTTGAAGAGTATTGAGAGTTTCAGCTAATTTATTTGAGTCCTCAACTTCTGAATCAACGCTTGTGTCTAGAGCCTCATTGGCTAGGTCCTCTGCTGATCTTGGCTTATCATCTGTCATATATTTCCCTTTCTTTAATTCAACATTCAGAACCTTGTTATACCAAGAGTAGAGGAGAACAATCAATGGGAGAAAAGTGATAGAATCAAAAAATACTCATGAAAATATCAACCACTTTTTACCTAGTTCGCCATGGAGAAACTCAACAAAACCTTGAAAGAATTATTCAAGGACATCTAGATACTGTTCTTAATGAGACAGGAATAGAACAAGCAAGGAAAGCTGCAGAAATTCTAAAAGATATTAATTTTGATAATGTTTTTTCTTCTGATTTAAAAAGAGCTTATCAAACAGCAAAACTAATTACTCAAAAAAGAAATCTTGAAATACAAAAAAATAAACTTCTAAGAGAAAAGTCTTTTGGAAATTATGAAGGAATGAAAATAGAAAAATTTCACGAAGAATTAGATGAGTTTTTAGATTATAGAGACACCCTTTCATTTGAAAAAAGATTTACTCATAGGGTCGCAGACATTGAAACAGATGAGGAGCTAGTGAATAGATTTTTAAATTTCTTTTCAGAAAAAGATGAGCTAACCAAAGGAAAAAATAATCTTATAGTTACTCATGGAGCAGCCATGAGAACTCTTTTAGTTTATTTTGGCTGGGCAAAATACAATGAGTTAATCCATGGAAAAATTAAAAATACAGCTTATGCAGTTATAGAAAAAGATGGAAACAATTTTATTGTTAAAGATACATTCGGTATAGAAAAAGTAGAGATATAAACAAATTGTGCCGACCCATTACAGGCCGGCACGATTATCTTGCTATTGGTGAATTTACCAGGATGCGAGTTTGTGTATTTCTCCGCAGAACGGACATAATCCATACACATCCTGGAGTAGACCATAGTCTACAACAACGAAAATTTCGCCGAAGATATAAATTACATATATCTCTGGATACATTAGCTTCACCTCCTTTGCATTTAGGATTCCACCCAAATAACAGATGGTGTTCTATCGTCTTAGGCAAACGATAGAAAACCATCTACTAATTAGTGAAAAAAATATAAAGGCATTTTAAAGAACAAGAGTTTTTATTGATAAAAGAAAGCAGTAATAAGCAATTTATTACTTTTCTATAATCAACCTAATTATTATATCAAAATGTATCTAAATATACTATAGGACTAATAAAATGGCATGAAAAGAGCCGTCACTTAAGGACGGCTCTTCTCTCTAACAATTACTAATTTTCTCATACTTCTTTTTTTGGAATGCTTCTCAGCATTTCCGAGATAACCTCTTCAGCATCTCTTTTTCCGATGTCTTTAAGAGGTTCTAGGTCTGCCCCTAGATCTCGATATTTTTTCTCGTCTTTTTCATCAAGCTTTATATATCGAGTTCTACCTAGTATTACAGCAAAGCATATTCCACGGTACTTCATAGAATTTTCTCCCTTAGCTCTTTGAAGAGCTGGTTTATAGGTAAGCAGAGAAATTTCTGTTCACCTTTAACCAGCCCCAATCGCTTGGAGATCTTAGTAATTTATTAAAGAGCAAAATATTAATAAAAGAAAAACCGTGAGCTATTCACTTATTTCTTTTAAAAAACAGTATCATTATATATCAAACATAACTAAGTAACAAGAATTATGGGATTAATAAAAGTATATTTAAACAAAATAAATAGACCTATTGAGGATCTATTTATCTGCGAACTAGAGTCAAATTGGGTGGAACAAATGAACATCTCACTTGAGAAAATTGTGGACGTGATGGGGAATTGGTTTACACTAGAAAATATTGGTGCAGCACCAATATTTACTTAATTAGTTTATCAATAAAGTATTTTTACCTTCAAGCACAAACAAACTAGGTTGTTTCTTAATGCAGAAAGCAATTCCTTGCCTTTTTCAAACTAATATGGAAAAATGCAATCGTTAAATGATGTGAGTATTAGCATTTAATTTGAAAGGAGTGGTGAGTTCCACTTTTTTGGATATGAATAAACTTCTCGTAATTGCTTTAGGTGGTAACGCCATTAAAAGTGCTAAAGAAAAAGGTACTAGTAAGGAACAGTTTGGTAATATCAGTAGAACAACTGCTCATCTATCTAAATTGGTCAAAGAGGGATATAGAGTTCTTGTTACTCATGGAAATGGCCCTCAAGTTGGGACTCTTTTAGTTCAGCATGATGCTGCTAAGGACTTGGTTCCAGCACTACCAATGGATGTTTGTGGAGCTCAGAGCCAAGGCCAGATTGGCTATATGATTTCTCAAACTTTTAGAAATCATCTTGTTTCTTTAGGAATAGAAAAACCAGTTGCAACTATAGTTACTCAGACAGAAGTAAATGCCAATGACCCAGCCTTTGAAAACCCAACTAAACCAGTTGGTCCTTTTTATAAAGAGTCAGATGTAAAAGCACTAGAGGCTCAAGGCTTCACAGTGGTTGAAGATTCAGGACGTGGCTATCGCAGGGTTGTGCCTTCTCCAAAACCAAAAAAAATTATTGAAATTGATGCAATTAAGCAACTCCTTGAGGAGGATTCTATCGTAATTGCTTCTGGTGGAGGAGGAGTTCCTGTAGTTAGAAAAGATAATGTTCTTGCGGGTGTGGAGGCAGTAATAGATAAGGATTTATCTGGAGAGCTCTTAGCGGAATCAATTGGAGCTGATAGTCTTATTATTTTAACTGATGTTGAGAGGGTAGCAATCAACTTTAATACTCCAAAACAAAAAAACTTAGATAAAATTACAGTTGCCGAAGCAGAAAAATATGTGATTGAGGGACATTTTGCTGTAGGCAGTATGGGTCCAAAGGTAGCTGCTTGTATTAAATTTGTTAAAGCTACTGGAAAAACTGCTCTAATAACCAGCCCACACAGTGTTTTAGAGGCACTTGAGGGAAAAGCTGGCACCTTGATTACTAAGTAATTCTAACCTGATTGTTAGAAGAAAAAAACTGCTCAGTTGTTTATGTCAAATAATAAATCATCTGAGAGGCATATGTGTTTGAATAGGTTGGCAATAGGAGAAAGACCAGAGATTTCATATTTACATATTTTATCAATGAATATGTCTCAAATTTTGGATATTTTAGCTCTTCCTTTGGATCATGAGGACTATAGATATGTCACCAAAGAAGAGTGTTTTGATTGCATGGCAGCTAAAAGATGTCCCGATACAGTTAATCCAACTGATGCGGAATAATTAATACAGTATATAACTATATGTCAATCTAAATCATGTATCTGCGAGCCCGACCAGGATCGAACTGGCGATCTCTTCCGTGACAGGGAAGCATGTTAACCACTACACCACGGGCCCACTTGAGTCTATTTTAAAAGAACAGAATAGCAATTATAACAAAAAAAATCTATTTTGTATCAAGATCCTTGTTTGTTAATAAATTTGCTATACTACTAATAGTAATATTACTTCTAAGGAAAAAATATGTTGCCTTATATAGTTATCGCCGCCGTTGCTTTTATGTACGTAATTGGCGTCTACAACTCCCTTCAAACCCTAAAAACCCAGATCAGCGCAAGCATCCAAGAAATTGGAAATCAGCTTAAAAGACAAGCTAGTCTTATCCCTAACTTGGAAACAGCTGTTAAAAGTTATCTAAAGCATGAAAAAGGCATTTTTAAGATGCTCTCTGATGCTAGGAAAGCAGCTGAAAAAGCCGATAAATCAGGTAGTCCTGCAGACTTAGAGAAAGCACTCTCCTCAGTTCAAGCCTTGATTCCAAAAATTCAAGTTGTTGTTGAAGATAATCCTGAAATCAAAGCTGATGGTACTATTAGCAAATTTATGGATGAGCTCACAGATACAGCAGATAAGCTTACCTATGCTAGAAGAACTGTTATTGATCTATCCCAAACTTACAATCAAAAGTTAGTGGTATTCCCATCTAACTTCATTGCAGGCCTATTTGCTTTTAAACCAGAGAAGGGTTTGGCAACACCAGGAATGGGTGCTCATTTATCAGTTAGTGAACAAGAAACCAAGGATCACAAAGTTTCTTTAGACTAAATGACACATTATCAACTTGTATCTAGTAATAAGACAAAGTCGCTCTTAGTTATAGTCGGCTTTGTCGCTTTTATTCTCTCTGCTGCCTACATAATGGTCGAGGGCTTTGGCTATGGTCTAGACCTCATGGGTTTTGCCCTCATATTTGCCGGATTATCTAGTTTTGGCAGTTACTACTTTTCTGACAAAATAATTCTTGGTCTTTCTGGAGCAAGAGAAGCCAATAGAAAAGAGTTCTTTGATTTCTATACGGTTGCAGAAAATTTATCCAGTAGTCAAAAATTACCTTTACCAAAACTCTATGTCATTGATGACTCATCAATGAATGCTTTTGCCACTGGCAGAGATCCAGAACACGCAGTTGTTTGCGCCACCACTGGCTTGTTATCCAGATTAAATAGAAGAGAGATAGAAGGTGTTGTTGCTCATGAGTTATCTCATGTTAAAAACTACGACATTAGACTAATGTCTCTTGTGACTGTTTTGGTTGGCTTTATCTCGTTACTTGCTGACTGGATTTTGAGAATGACTTACTGGGGTGGAGATAGAAAAAGAAACAATCGCGATGGAGACAGCCAAATACAACTAATTCTTTTTGTTGTTGGAATAATTCTCGCTCTATTATCTCCGCTAATTGCTCAATTAATAAAACTGGCTATTTCTAGAAAAAGAGAGTTCTTAGCCGATGCCTCAGCTGTTGCCATGACCAAAAATCCTCAGGGAATGATTGATGCTCTACAAAAACTGGGACTGGATAAAGAACCACTGGAAGCTGCAAACAAAGCTACAGCCCACTTGTATGTTACCAATCCCCTTAAAAACCTTCATGGTGGAGTAGGGATGTTTTCCAAGCTCTTTGCTACTCATCCACCATTGTCTGAAAGAGTTAAAGCACTAAAGAGTATCTCAAACTAGATTTTAAATCTGAAAAACTAGCTCTATTCTGCTATACTTCCAGATGTGAAGAAAACTATTGTTACCCCTCAAAATGTTGCCCATATCGCTAAATTAGCAAACATTCCTGTTTCAGAAAAAGAACAGCAAGATTTAGCCAAGGCTTTTGAGGAAACCCTTGAAGTAATCGATGAGTTATCTTCACTAAACGTTGAAAATGTTAAAACAACTCATCAGGTCACTGGACTAGAGAATGTTTGGAGAGAAGATGAGATAAATACAGATGTTATGTTCACTCAACAAGAAGCATTGACCAATGCCCAAAGAGCTCATGATGGATATTTTGTAGTATCTAATATTTTGGAGGAAAGAGATGAATAAACTAAGCAGTGAAGATAAAAAGTTCATGATCAATCAGCTCAGACAAGAAAGAATTGCTGCTTCTTTGGAAGCCATTCTTTTACAAGTTATTGTTTTTAGTATCTTCATCTTTTTAAACATGACTGGTGTTTCAAGTAAGTTCTCTGTTTCGATTGGCCTAATCTATGTTTTATTATTTGTTTTCTCTTTAATTTACAGTTTTGTAGCTTTCTTTAAAAACAAAAAGAAATTAAATGAGATCTTAAAAATTGAAAAAATGATTGATTAAAAATGTTAAACGAACTAACTTTGGCTCAGACCATCAAAGATTTAAAAAACAAAAAAATCTCTCACAAAGAGCTATATGCTGATATTAACAAGGCTATCGAAAAAGATAATAAAAATCTAAATATTTATTTATCTTTAGATGAAAAAGCTTTGGAAAAAGCAGAAAAACTACTGAATACTCCATTGGCTGGAGTACCCATTGCTGTTAAAGATAACTTTTGCACATACAACACGCTAACAACAGCTTCATCTAAAGTATTGGAAAACTTCAAACCTCAATTCGAATCAACCGTTACCAAAAGATTGCAAAATGCTGGTGGAGTAATTATTGGTAAAACAAACATGGATGCTTGGGCACATGGATCATCTACTGAAACAAGTGATTTTGGTAGAACCCTTAATCCTCGTAATCCAGAACATCTACCAGGAGGGTCTTCGGGTGGTAGTGCTGCTGCGATTGCTGCTGATATGACCATTGGAGCTATTGGTAGCGAAACAGCAGGCTCAATTAGACAGCCAGCAGCTTGGTGTGGAGTGGTTGGCTTAAAACCAACCTATGGCAGAGTCAGTCGCTATGGAGTTGCTTCAATGGCATCATCCACAGACAGCCCTGGCCCAATCACTAAAACTGTAGAAGACGCTGCGATTATCTTTAATGCTATTGCTGGCCACGATCCACTAGATGGAACATCTTCTGCTCAAACACCTCCAGATTTGACAAAATATCTTGGTACCTCTGTAAAGGGTCTTAAGATTGGTGTTATCTATCAAGACATAAAAGGTGTTGAGTTTGCTAATGAAAAACTAATGGAACAATTAAAGGTTTTTGAAAAACTAGGAGCTACTGTAGAAAAAGCAGATGCCATGGATCCTCACCATGCGATTGGTGTTTACACAGTTGTCCAAAGAGCTGAAGTTAGCAGCAATTTAGCTCGCTACAGTGGGGTTAGATACAAAAATGACAGATCTTTCTTTGGTGATGAAGCCAAAAGAAGACAAATGCTTGGAACATACACCCTCAGTAAAGGTTATGCAGAAAAATATTATGAACTAGCTCAAAAAGTTAGAACCATGTTTATCGAAGATCTAAAAAGATTGTTTAAGGAATATGATGTTTTAATTGCTCCAACATCTCCTGTGTTAGCTAAAAAAATTGGTGCCACAGAAGGTGAAGCTATGTTTGGAGAACTAGAAGATATGTTGGTTGAAGCCAGCTCTATTGCTGGATTACCAGGTATCAATATTCCTTATTATCATGATAAAGAAACAAATCTTTTCTTAGGAATGGATATTATTGCTCCAATGTGGAGGGAAGATTTACTCATTCAAGCTGCAGATGCTTTTGAAAAAAATACTGATTGGAATACTTGGAGGAAAAAATCATGAAGTGGCAAGATACTTATGAAGCAGTCATTGGACTAGAAGTTCATGCTGAACTAAAAACAAAATCCAAAATGTTTTGTGGTTGTAAAAATGATCCATTTGGAGCAGAAAAGCCAAATACATATACTTGTCCAGTTTGTTTGGGAATGCCGGGTGGATTGCCGGTGGCAAATAAGAAAGCAATTGAGTGGACGATCAGATTGGGACTCGCAACCAATTGTTCAATAAATAAGTTTTCAAAATTTGATCGTAAACACTATTTCTACCCAGACCTAGCTAAAGGTTATCAGATAAGTCAGTATGACCTACCTTTTTGTTATGAGGGCTTTATTGAAACTTCTCAGGGCAGAGTAGAGCTAACTAGAATTCACTTAGAAGAAGATACTGGAAAACTACTTCATAAAACAATTGATGGGGAAAAAGTAAGTTTAATTGATTTTAATCGTGGAGGCGTACCATTAGTTGAAGTGGTTACAGAGCCTGATATAAAAAATGGAACCCAGGCAAAAGAATACGGGAAAAAACTTAGACAAATCTTAAGATTTTTGGGAATTGCTGATTGTGATATGGAACAAGGTGGCATGAGACTTGAGGCCAATATTTCATTAAGAAAAAAAGGCGAGACTGAACTACCAAATTACAAAGTTGAGGTTAAAAACATCAACTCATTTAGATTCTTAGAAGCAGCCATAGACTTTGAGTTAGATAGACAAGCAGAGATTTTAGAAAAGGGAGAAACACCTGTTCAAGAAACTCGTGGCTGGAACTCAGTAAAAAATAAAACCTTCTCACAAAGAACTAAAGAGGAAGCTGAAGATTATCGATATTTCCCAGATCCAGATTTGCCTCCATTGCATTTTACTGATGAATATTTGGAGGAAATAAAAAAAGCAGTTCCAAAACTTCCTGAAGAAATTGCCATAGAGTGGAGTAATAAGTTTTCCCTTGATATTGAAAAGTCTAAAGAACTTGCAAATGTAGAATCTGAAAAAGTGATTGTTTGGTTAGAAGAAATACTAAATAAACTAAAAGAAGAAAATCTAGATCCAACTCTCTTTATTAATGACTACTTAAATAAAAAAATTAATATCAGTCAAGAAATGAACCCAAGCGAAGTTGTTAAAAAATTTAAAGAGTTACATCAAACAGAAAATATTGATGACTCATTATTAAAAGAAAAGATTGAAAAGGTTTTTGAAGAAAACCAAGATGCTGTTATAAAATATAAAGCTGGTCAAAAACAAGTTTTTGGATTTTTGATGGGACAAGTCATGAAGGAAATCGGCAAAAAAGTCGATCCTAAATTGATTAGAGAAACCATTCAAAAGAGTCTTGAAAGCTAAGATTAGCTGTGGGATAGTCAAATTTAATGTCTGATTTTGTTCATCTACATGTACACACTGAATATTCCATGCTTGATGGTTTAGCTAAGGTTCCAAAATTAATTAAAAAAGTTAAAGATCTTAAGCAAACAGCAATTGCCATGACTGACCATGGTGGCATGTATGGAGCAATTTCTTTTTTCAATACCTGTAAAAAAGAGGGTGTAAAACCAATTATTGGCTGCGAACTATATCTTGCCAAAGAATCTAGAACCGACAAACAAATAAAACCTGGAAGTGATCAGGCTCATTTAACTGTGTTAGCTGAAACTTTTGCTGGATACAAAAACCTAATGAAATTGGTTTCTATCGGAAACCTAGAGGGTTTTTCATACAAACCAAGAATTGACGAAGAAGTTTTGGAACAACACAGTGAAGGATTAATCATCCTTAGTGGCTGTATGAGTAGTCCTTTTAACCTTCTTTTGAGAGATGGCAAAGACGAACAAGCTTTAAAAAAGTTTAAAAAATATAAAAAAATATTTGGTGACAGGTTCTATGTTGAACTGCAAGCCCACCCATCAATTCCGGAATTAAAAGATTTAAACAAAAAACTAGTAAAAATTGCAAGAGAATTAAAACTAGAATTAGTAGCAACTAATGATGTCCACTACATAGAAAAAGATGATGTGGAAGCTCAAGATGCTCTACTGTGTGTTCAAACAAGAAAATTAATTTCTGATGAAAAAAGAATGAAGATGAAAGACAATCCAGACTTTTATCTTAAATCTACAGCAGAAATGAAAGAATTATTTACTGATTATCCTGAAGCAATTGAGAACACTGTTAAAATTGCAGAACGTTGTAATGTGGAAATTCCAACTGGTCAACTAATTTTCCCTAAATACCCACTCCCAAAAGGTGAAACTGCAGAAACGTGGTTGAGTAAAATGGTTTATAAGGGCATGAAGAAAAAATTCGGCAAAATCACTCCAATACTAAAGGAGAGAGCTGAATATGAAATGAAGATTATTAATGATAAGGGATATCCAACTTACTTTTTAATTACTCAGGATTTTGTTAATTGGGCAAAAGACCAAGGAATAGGTGTTGGTCCAGGCCGTGGATCAGCAGCAGGATCAATTGTTTCCTACTGCTTAAATATTACAACACTAGATCCTTTAGAACATGGTTTGCCTTTTGAGAGATTCTTAAATCCAGAAAGACCAACTCCCCCTGATATCGATATTGATTTTGCTGATGATCGTAGAGAAGAAGTTATTGCTTATGCTGCTGACAAATATGGACACGATCATCTTGGTCACGTCATTACCTTTGGAAAAATGGAAGCCAGAGTTTCTATTCGTGATATAGGCAGAGTATTGGGTATGCCGTATGAAGATCCAGATAAAATAGCAAAATTAATACCAAATGATCCTGGTAAAAAAACCAGCCTAGAATCTGCTGTCAAAATCGTTCCTGAACTTAGTGAATATTACAAACAACCAAAATTTAAAAAACTAATTGATTTGGCAAAAAAAGTTGAAGGAACAATTCGTCATAACAGTGTCCATGCTGCTGCCGTAATTATCGCTGACAAACCATTGCCAGAATACACCCCTATTCAAAGAGATAATCGCAGTGGAAAAATGATTACTCAATATGATATGTATTCATTGGACTGTAACATCGATGATGACGCTATTGGTCTACTTAAATTTGATTTTTTAGGACTAAGAAACTTATCTACTATTCAAGCAGCTGTTAATTTAATTAAAAAATATCAAAAAAAAGATATTGATGTAGATGCTCTACCGCTAGACGATAAAAAAACATATAAACTTCTTTCTTCTGGTGAGACTTCTGGTGTTTTCCAGCTTGAATCTGGAGGAATGAGAAGAGTCGCTAAAAATCTACAACCAACTCAATTCTCTGATATTACAGCTATGCTAGCTTTATATAGACCAGGTCCTATGGATCTTATCCCTAGATTTATTGAAGGAAAACATGAGCCAGATAAAGTTGTTTATCCAGATGAATCATTGAAAAAAATACTTGGTGAAACTTATGGAATCATGGTCTACCAAGAGCAGGTCTTAGAAATTGTCCACCATATGGCTGGCTACACTTTAGGTGAAGCTGATATGTTGAGACGGGCCATTGGTAAAAAGAAAAAGAAAATTCTAGATAAAAATAAAACTAGATTTATCACTGACTCTGTCAAAAAAGGATATAAAAAAGATGTTGCTGAAAAAGTTTGGGGATTCATTGAGGCTTTTGCCAACTATGGATTTAACAAGGCTCATGCTGCTAGCTATGCCATGATTTCCTACCAAACAGCATACTTGAAAGCCAATTTCCCAATAGAATATATGGCTGCTTTAATGACTGTTGAAACTAACTCTCACTCAATGAATAGGGAAGAAAAAGTATCTCTAGCAATAGAAACATGCAGGGGAATGAATATTCTTGTTTTACCACCTGATATAAATAAATCTGATGACACCTTCACCATAGAGGAAAATAAAAAATCTAAAGATAAAAAAGCTATTCGCTTTAGTTTAACTAGTATTAAAAATGTTGGTACGGCTGCCATTGAAAATATTTTAGAAACAAGAAAAGAAAATGGTGATAAATTTAATTCTTTTACAGAGTTCCTATACAAAACAGATGGTAGGAAAGTTAATAAAAAAGTAATTGAAAGTTTAATAAAAGTTGGAGCAATGGATGGTTTTTCTACAAGAGCTAGTATGCTCGAAAATCTAGAAATGATTAGGCAAACAGCCACCCAGTTCCAGTCAGAAGTTGATGGACAAGATAATTTATTTGCTGACGTTGCAACTACTTCTGCCACAACCATTCAAGATAGTTTCGCACAAATAGCAGAGTATCCAACTAAGGAATTGTTGTCTTTTGAAAAAGAACTTCTTGGTTTTTATTTAACTAGCCACCCACTGGCTGATAAATTAGAGGCCGTTCAAAGTAGATCTAATAAAAGTATTGCCGAAATAGATAAACTCCTCCACAAGGGACAAAGTTTTCTTTTTGGAGGAATCTTAACTAGAGTTAAAGTTGTAAATACTAAAAAAACTGGTGCTGAAATGGCTTTTGGAAATCTTCAAGATAGCACCGGATCTATAGAAATTGTTTTCTTCCCAAGGGTATATGAGGCTGCAAAACAACACATTACTCAAGATGGAGTTGTTTTAATAAAAGCCAAGGTAGAAGTTCAGGAAGATGAAGAGAAATTAATTGCAGAAAAAATAACTGTTCCAAAAGAAGAAGAAGTTGAATTTGAAAATGATAAAAATTCAGAAGAAATATTTATACCTAGAAAAACCAGTAAAGAAACTCTTCAGAAACTAGGTAAACTTCTGAAATCAAACCAAGGAACGATCAATGTAACTATTATCATTCCAAATGGTGGTAAGCCAGAGAGAATGAAGCTTCCTTATGGAGTGGCCTATGATGATGAATTAAAAAAGAAAATTGAAGAAGTTTTAAAATAGGAAAAACCTTCTTTCTCCCCTAAAACTCTGCTAAACTAGAAGAACAAGAAAATATGTCTGCCCGACTATCCAAACAAGATAATCATCGTCTAAAAGAAATAGCTAAAAATATTAGAGCTAATATTATTAGAATGCTTCATTTGGCTGGTAGTGGACATCCAGCTGGATCTTTGAGCATGGTAGAAATATTGGTTTATCTATACTTTCACCAAATAAAACACAATCCAGAAAATCCAAGCTGGACAGAAAGAGATTTTGTTCTTCTTTCCAATGGTCATCATTGCCCAGCCTTATATGCAACCCTTGCTGAATCAGGATATTTTCCGATTGAAGAGCTAGCTACTCTTAGAAAAATGGGTAGCAGACTCCAAGGACATCCACAAAGAGGTCTTTTGCCAGGAGTAGAGATATCAGCAGGCTCACTGGCACAAGGTGTTTCTCAGGCTGTTGGTTTAGCACTAGCTTTAAAAATGGATCAAAAAGAAAATCATGTCTTTTGCACCATGAGTGATGGTGAATACCAAGAAGGACAAACCTGGGAAGCTTTATTACTTGCAACTAAATACAAGCTTGGCAATCTATCTATCCTTCTGGATGCCAATGATATTCAGATATCAGGAAAAATAGAAAATACTCTATCCATTAACCCATTATTTGCAAAACTAAAAAGCTTTGGCTGGAATGTTATCGAAACAAATGGGCATGATTTTTATAAACTCCAAAAAGCTATTGATAAAGATTTAAAAAATAGCGAACCATCAGTAATCATTTGCCATACCATCGCCGGTAAAGGAGTTTCTTTTATGGAGAAAAATCCAGAATGGCACGGAAAATCTCCGAATGAAGAACAGGCCGAACAAGCATTATCTGAAATCGAGAATAATTAAATTATGAATAACGAACAACAAAGCCTAAAAAGCACACGAGATGGATTTGGCATGGGCATGATAGAAGTTGCCAAGAAGAATCCCAATATTGTAGCTCTTTGTGCAGATCTAACTGAATCTCTTAGATTGAATGATTTTGCAGAACAATTCCCAGGAAGATTCATTCAAGTTGGTATTGCTGAACAGAACATGATTGGAGTTGCTTCTGGAATGGCCATCCAAGGAAAAATACCTTTTGCAGCCAGCTTTGCTGTCTTTAGTCCTGGAAGAACCTGGGAACAAATTAGAGATTCTGTTTGCTACTCTGACCTACCAGTCATTATTGTTGGTGGTCATACTGGACTAAATGTTGGTGAAGATGGATACACCCAGCAAGGATTGGAAGACTTGGCTTTAATGAGAGTTCTACCAAACATGACGATTGTTAGTCCGGTTGATTTTGAAGAAACTAGAAAAACTGTTCATGCATTAGCTTCTTTGAGAAAACCAGCATACCTAAGATTAACAAGAGAAAAAACTTTAAAAATTACAGATGAAAACTCACTATTTGAGATCGGAAAAGCCAATATAATTAAAGAAGGTGGAGACCTAACGATAATTGGATCTGGGCCGATTCTCTCTGAAGTTGTAAAAGCTGTAGAAAACATTAATGCTTCTGTAGAAATAATAAACTTACATACTATTAAACCAGTGGATACAGATACCATTATTAACTCACTCAAAAAAACTGGTGCTTTTATTACCATTGAAGAACATCAACTCACTGGAGGAGTAGCTGCTGCCGTTACAGAATCACTAGTAAAAGACAAAGAAGCTAGCAAATTATTATCATTGCCACATGACTTCTTGGGGATAAATAATGAATTTGGAGAATCAGGAACTGCACTGGAACTATGGAAAAAACACGGCTTAGACAGTGAATCTATTAAGAAAAAAATAAAAATAATTTTGGAACAAAAAAATGTCTAAACATATTAAATTTGATAATAATAAAATAGCGATCGTCGGGTGCGGAAGAGTTGGTATGTCAACTGCTTTTGCTCTTTTACAAAAAGGACTTCCCAATGAATTGCTTTTAATCAGTAGATCTATTGAAAAAGCTGAAGGAGAAAAACTAGATCTCGAACATGGTCTATCATTCTTAAGACATACTAAAATTCAAGCTTCAAGCAATTATGAAGATTTAAAAGAAACAGACATTGTTATTTTTACTGCTGGAGCATCTCAGTTTCCCGGAGAAACAAGACTGGATTTATTAGAAAAAAACAAAGCCATTATTAGAGAAGCTATTCCCAAAATTGTAAGAAATGCTCCTAATGCAATTATCATCGTTGTTTCTAATCCAGTAGACATTCTTACCTATGAAGCATATAAAATTGCTGGATTGCCAAAGGGCAGAATCTTTGGATCAGGAACAACTCTTGATACTTCTAGATTTCGATTTCACCTTTCTGAAAAATTAAAAATAAATCCAAATAGTATTCATACGTATATCTTGGGTGAACATGGTGATAGTTCTTTTCCTGCTATCGATGGAGCAATTGTTGGAGGACAAAGTCTACTTTCCATCCAAGGAATAACTGAGGAGATAGTTCTCAATGCTTATAAAAAAACCAAGGAGGCAGCATACAAAATAATCGAGGCAAAGGGTGCAACTTTTTATGCTATTGCTACAGCTGCTGCTGCACTTTCAGAAGCTATTCTAACTAATAGCAAAAAAATATATCCAGTCTCAATTCCTCTTCATAGTTACCAAGGGCACAGTGGTGTTTCATTAAGTGTTCCCTGTGTGATAGGTAGAAATGGGGTAGAGCAAACAATAGATATCAAGCTTTCTTGGAAAGAAAAACAACTTTTACAAAAATCTGTGGATACTTTAAAAAAATATTTGTAGTTTAAAAATAAATAAAAAAAATTAAGAATAATTAATATTCCATTTTTTTACTTTTTCATTTTCATCCATTGTTGCATGAGCAAAGAATGGGATCTTGTTGTTTGTAATATCTTCAAAACAATAATGTAAATCATCGACTAATTCATAGCCACTAGTCAAAACTTTATTTTTTGGCAGCCAAATTAATTCTCCCTCATCATTCTCTAAGCCAAAAGGAACCTTCTTTGTTTTTACCTCTATCTTGAAAAAACACATCATCCAATCATCATCATAGCCACCTTCCATTCTAACCACTCCAGCTAATTTAACATCCTTATCTTTCACAACATAGCCAGTTTCTTCTTGTGTTTCACGAATAGCTGTCTCTAAAAAATTCTCACCAGGTTCTAGTTTTCCACCAACTCCATTTAGTCTTCCTTCATCAACTTTATTATCCCTCTTTGTTCTATGAATAAAAAGATAATCATCTCCACAGTGAATAAAGTTAGTAACCGAATAAATTGTTTTTTTCATTTTTGACATACCCTGCAATAATATGAGCCTCTACCTCCTAATTTAATTTTTTCTACAGGATTTTTACAAACAAGACATGGCTCTCCTTCTTGCCCATAAACCCTTAATTTGTCTTGATAACTTCCAGAAAATCCATAGATATCTACATACTTACCATCAAAAGTTGTTCCCCCTGATTTTATACCATCTTCAATAACTTCTTTAAGTAAATAAAAAAGCTTTTTAGCTTCTTTCTTACTCAATCCACTTGCTTTTCTTTCTGGATGAATCCCTGCTAAAAACAAGGCTTCACTAGCATAAATATTTCCTATTCCAGCTACAACCTTATTATCCATCACCACTTGCTTAATAGAGATATTTCTTTTAGGTAATCTTTCTAAAAAATATTTAAGACCAAACCCATCTGTATTAACATCAGGGCCATATTTATCAAACTCTTTTTTTGCTAAAATATCATCAACAACTTTCCACCAACCAAAAACTCTCATGTCATTGAAAAATAATTTTTTGCCATCAGAGAGAGTTGCTTCGATCCTAGTGTGTTTACTTGGAAGATCTTTGATCCAATCGCTTGTTGGATGACCACCACCTATCTTTTTTTCTTCTGATGAATAGATAAGTTGGCCAGTCATTTTTAGATGAACTAAAATTCTTAAACCATTGTCTAGGTTTATGGAAATTATTTTAGCCCTACGAGAAACACTCTCTATAGTTGAGCCAATTAAATCATCTACTTTGCCCTGAAAACTTTTATCTCTCAGAACAACTACATTTTTAATTACATTATTTGGTAAAACTTCATTGAGCCTGGAAACAACTGTCTCTACTTCTGGTAATTCAGGCATTAAAAATTATCCTTTATGCTCTGATGAATTAATTAAGCCACATTTCTTGTATTTGAGACCGCTACCACATGGACATGGGTCATTTCTACCTATTTTAGCCTGCTTAGACCCTGGATTTGGGGTAGAACCAGCTTTTGCTGTACCAAGAGCGCTAGCCAAATCACCAAGTGATCCTTTGCTCTTACTTGGAGCAGCTTTTGCCATTGGTGTTGCAGCGTCAGCTACTTCTTTTGCTAAGCTTTCATGGATATTTTCTTTTTTAAGCTGAATGTTTTTTGGAACAACCTGTCTTGGTTGGTTTTGTGTTGGATGAACTCTAAATATTCTATGAGCAATAGTGCTTTCAATATTATCAACTAGTTTTTCAAACATTATAAAAGCTTCTTTTTTGTATTCAGAAAGCACAGTTTTTTTATCTCCCCTAAGCCAAATTCCTTCTCTCAAGGTATCAACTTCGTCTAAGTGATCCATCCATTTTTCATCAACTGTTGATAAAACAACCATTTTTTCTACCATCTTCAGCTGATCTTCACCTAAAACTTTTTCTCTTGAATCATAGGTTTTTTTAATTATCTTATTGAACTTGGTAATTATTTCTTGTTCGTTTTCTGTGTCCGAAATATCTTTTCTAATTCTTTTTTGTGACGTCTCATCAAAAGGAATGAGTTTGATTAAATCTTTAACAAGAGCGTCATACATTTCATCGGTGAACCCTTCAGCAGTCCTGGTCATTACCATTGATTCAACTTCTGTCTCTAAATATTCTCTAATTTGATCTCTTAAGATAACTGCATCTTCATCTTCTGCATTTTCAAGTAATTTTCTGCGACGAGTGTATAAAATCTCACGATGCTTATTCATCACATCATCAAACTCAACCAATCTTTTTCTTTGATCAAAGAAAAATCCTTCTACTTTTACCTGTGCAGATTCAATTGACTTACTGATCATCGCATGTTCAATTGGCTGATCTTCTTCAATCTTCAAAAAGTCCATTACTTTAGCAATTTGTTCACCACCAAAAATACGCATCACGTCATCATCTAAAGAAACAAAAAACTGAGATGATCCATCATCTCCTTGTCTTCCTGCACGGCCACGAAGCTGATTATCAATACGACGTGACTCATGACGCTCAGTACCAATAATATGTAGTCCTCCAAGATCAATAACTTCTTGATGGTCTGCTTGCCATTGTTTTAATGCTTTAGAATATTCCTTTAGTTTGTAGTTAGCTGGATTAATGTTAGTTGGTAAGTGAAGATCAGAAAATTCTTTTGGAACCTTTGTTTTCTTCTTAGTGATAGTTTTTTTTCTAAACTCTTTTAATTCTGGTGGGGCACCACCCAAAACAATATCAACACCACGTCCAGCAATATTGGTTGCAACAGTGATGGCTCCTTTTTTACCAGCATCAGAAATTATGAAAGCTTCTTTTTCATTATTTTTAGCATTTAAAACCTGATGTTTAATTTTCTTTCTTTGCAAAAATTGAGAAATGATTTGGTTGTTTTCAATAGATCTCGTACCGACAAGAATTGGTCTTCCTTCCTCGTTTAAAGATTCTGCTTCCTTGGCAATAGCTGAATATTTTGCAGCCATTGTTTTATAAACAACATCAGCCCTGTCGTCACGGATAACTGGCTTATGAGTTGGAATCACTAAAACATTAACACTATAAATTGTATTAAATTCTTCAGACTCTGTGGAAGCTGTTCCGGTCATTCCAGAAAGCTTATGATAAAGACGGAAATAATTTTGAAGAGAAATAGTGGCCAATGTACGAGATTCTTGTTGAATAGGTACATTTTCCTTGGCTTCAATTGATTGGTGTAAACCATCTGAGTATCTTCTTCCATACATCAATCTACCTGTGTGTTCATCAACAATAACAACTTGGTTCTCTCGAACAATATATTCTTTATCGCGGTTATAAAGAGTCATTGCTTTTAAAGCTGCCTCAACATGATGAATAGTATCAAAGCTTTCTTCATAGAGATTCTTAACCCCTAGTTTTTGTTCTATTCTTTTTACACCCAAATCTGTAAGAGTGACTGATCTTGCTTTTTCATCGATAGAATAATCTTGATCTCTAGTGAGAGACTTAACCATGTGAGCAGCATCATAATATTTTTTAGTTGGCTCTGAATCTGGAGCAGAGATAATTAAAGGAGTTCTAGCTTCGTCAATCAAAATAGAGTCGGCCTCATCAACAATCACAAAATGATGTGGATGATCTTGTCTTTGAACCATTCTGTCTAAACTTTGAACCATGTTGTCACGAAGGTAATCAAAACCAAACTCATTGTTTGTTCCATAAGTAATATCTGTTGCGTATGCATCTTTTCTTGGAATCTCTACAAAGTGCTCTAGACGTTCATCACCTCGATCTTCACTATCAACACTTGGGTCATAAAGTCTGGCTCGATCATGGACAATAACTGAGGTTCTCATTCCCAAGAAATGATAAACGGGGCCCATCCAGCCAACACCAACTTCTGCTAAATAATCATTAACAGTAATTAAGTGAGATCCTTTACCAAGTAAAGCATTGAGATAGAGTGGAGCGGTAACTGTTAGAGTTTTTCCCTCACCAGTTCTTTGTTCTGTAATATTTCTCTTGTGAAGAGCTATTCCAGCTAAAAGCTGAACATCATAATGCCTCATGCCAAGAACACGACTGGAAACTTCCCTAACAGTAGCAAAAGCTTCTGGCAATATCTCATCAAGAATATTCTCTTCTGCTTGAATCATTGCTTGAGCATCACCCGGGGTAACATCTTTTCTAACCTCTTCAATTATTTCTTGGAATTTTTTAGTTTGAGCAGCCAACTTTGTATCGGTTAACTTCTTGATAGTTGGCTCAAATTCGTTGATTTGATCAACTATTTTTTGATATGAATCAAGACTTCTTTTATTTTCATCAAATAGGGAGGTTAAAAACTTCAACATAGGGGCTTTATTATAGATCAAAGAGGCTATTTTTTCAGACGAAAAACGCCAGTAAAACGTTCTTGAACTGGAGCACTATATCTTTCTTTATATTGTCTAATTTCTCCATCTTCTATGATCGCATATTCAAAAAAACCAAAGCTCATAACACCTGTATTAATAAAGTTTTCAGTTTCTTCTGAAAGATGAGTATGTCCAGTAATTAAAATCTTTCCTGGAAAATTTCTTTTTTGAGCTTTTTTTAAACGATTGTTCTCAAATTGAAAAATCTTCCAAAATTTTTCTTTCTGGATAAGCATTCCTAAATAATAAACAATGTAGAGTCCGCCCAATAAAAACTTCATTCTCATTAGTGCAGATCTTTTTGCTGGACTCTCAATATATTGATGTCCATGAATACAAACAAAGTTTTTACCTCCACTGCTAAACTCGTGAGACTCTGTAACTAGATCAGCAAATCTACTAGCTCGATCATCAATATATTTCTCCAAATCATGATTACCATGAATATAAACAGTATTTTTTTTCTTTAATAAAGGAAATAGTTGGCTCCACGGAGAAGACAAAAACTCATCGAATTTATAAAAATATCCTTCCCAAAAATCTCCATTAATTATGACCTTATCCACTTGCTCAATTACATTGACCAATTTATTAAAGTAATCTTCATTAAATCGAGGAGTTAAATGAGAATCAGAAAATATTAATGTTTTTGACATGCTGAAAAATCCAATCTATCTAGCGAATTAATTCTTTTTTTATGTAAGGCTGTAAAACCTCAGGAACCTTAATGCTCCCGTCTTCTTGTTGATAATTCTCGATTATTGCGGCCAATAATCTTGGTGAAGCAGCAACTGTATTGTTAAGAGTATAAACATGCTTGAGAGTGCCATCTTTTGCCTGATAACGAATATTCAATCTTCTAGATTGAAAATCATTAAAGTAGCTAGCAGAATGTGTTTCTCTATATTTGTTTTGAGCTGGGAACCAAGTCTCGATATCATACTTTTTTCTCTGACCAGCACCCATATCTCCTGTACACATTAGCAAAACTTGATAGGGAAGACCTAGTCCTGCTAAAACTTCTTCAGAATAACCAAGCATTTTTTGATGCCAATCACGAGTTACTTCTTCATCAGCAACCGTATAAACAACTTGCTCAACCTTGTTAAATTGGTGAACACGAATTATTCCCTTAGTATCTTTTCCATATGATCCAACCTCTCTTCTAAAACATGGGGAGATGCCGGCCATTTTAATTGGTAAGTCTTTTTCTGAAAGAGTTTCTCCTGTGTAGAAAGCTGTAAGCGCAACCTCTGCTGTTCCGGTAAGAATGGTGTCATCTTGGGTCTTGTAATGATCCTCTTTGCCCCATGGAAAATAGCCTGTTCCAACCATAGCTTCTTTTTTTACCATCACTGGCACGCTCATTGGTTCGAAGCCATGTTTAGCCATAATATCTAAAGCATAATTCAAAAGAGCTCTCTCTAATAAAAGACCATCTCCTTTTAAGAAATATCCTCTAAAGCCTGCTATCTTGACTGCTCTCTTGGTATCTAAAATATTAAGAGACTCCATTAATTCTTGATGATCTTTTGGTTCAAAAGAAAACTCTGGAAGGCTTCCTTCTTCTCTAACAACTTGATTTTCAGACTCATCTTTTCCAACCGGGACATCTGCTGCCGGAACATTAGGAACTTCCAACATTAATGAATTAAATTCTTCTTCAACTAATTTTAGTTCTGGCTCAACATCTTTTAACTGAGATTTTAAAGATCTTCCTTTTTCAATTAACTCAGAACTTGGCTTACCACTTTCTGAAACTTGCATCTTAACTTCATCAGCATTTTTATTTGCTTGCTCTCTTAGTATTTGTGTTTGAGCTATTAACTCTCTTCTTTTGGTATCTACAGCCAAAAGACTATCTACAACAGAAGAATCTAATTGCTTTACTTGAAAAGCTTTCTTTACTTCATTTGGATTTTCTCTAATAAATGCAATGTCCAACATATTTATTCTTCCTTTTTAAATACTTCTATTAAAAAAGTGATGTGCTCATCTGGAGTTTTACCGATAAGCTCAAAACCCATTTTAATATCATCTCTACTGACATTTGCAGCAAAAGATTTATCTTTAATTTTTTTCTTAACTGATTTTGGCTTCATATCTGAAAAACCGTTTGGCCTCATCAATGAAACTGCATGCATCAGTCCAGATAGTTCATCACAAGCAAATAAATACTTCTCCATGGTTGTTGCTGGTTGTTTACCAGTAATTCCTGGAGCATGTGCTTTTATTGCTTCTAATAATTCTACAGGATAATCCACTAATATTTCATTAACGGCTTTATAAGGATGCTCGTTTGGATACATTTCCCAATCCAGATCATGGAGCAAGCCTGATTGATACCATAATTCCTGATCTTCTCCCATGTTTTTAGCATAGGCTTCCATAGCTCCCGCAACCATTTTGCAATGATGGAGTAGAGCATCGCTCTTAACATATTTTTTTAATAACTCTTCTGATTCTTTTCTAGATTTCATTATTTAACCTTCTATTTTAAGTTCTTGAAAATGTCTTTTTCTATCTTCTGAAGAAATCGTTAGTAAAAACCAACCGGCTCTTGGACCAAAGTTTTTGCCCAAGAATGCTTTATAAATAGCTTGAAAAGCTTTTTTAGCTCCCAGTGATTCTTTAGATAAATCAAACAACGCCTGCTGAAGATCTGCTGCCTGCCAATCTTGCTTGTCCATCAACTCATCAACTTTTAAAAGATATTGTTTTTGTTCATCTGTTAACTCTGAGGCTCCTTCAGGAATAACTCCTGGATGAAAACTTAATTGATATTCATCAGAAGCATAACGATCTAGCCAAATTTGAGCATATTCTTTTCTCTCTGTTAAAACCTTTAGCTCTAGGTCTGTTAATGACCCTCCTTTTATTTCTTCAAACTTTTCTTGTTCATTTATCTCAGGATGTTGCATCCAGATAGCAATATCCCTAAATCTTGGTAAGAAATGAGGTTCAGAATTACTACCCTCTACTTGAGATAGTTCGAAAGCTCTACCCATTCTATTATCACCCTCTTCTTGTTTCCAAAAAATTCTTGCTGATTGATCATATTCATCAAAAAGATCTGGGATAGCCATTGTGGTTGGATCAAAATCAATAACTTGGTTGTAGTGTTTATTAATAAATAAATAACGACCAATTTCAGCTGGGAAAAGTTCAACAAATTCTCGAGCAGAAGTGCCAATGCCTTTGCTAGAACTCATTTTTGTTCCACGAATCAATATCCACTCATAAGGAATATCAAAAGGAGTCTGAGTTTTAAAAACTCTCTCCATAATCTGATTAGCCATATCTCTAGAGCCTCCGGCAGAAGTGTGATCTTTACCAGCACCCTCAATGGTTATTCCTAACTCTGTCCAATGCGCTGGCCAATCCATTTTCCATAAAAGCTTACCATTGCCTCCAAAAGGACTGATTTTTCCAGAGTATTCGCAGCCTTTTGCCCAGGCAACCTTGTTTCTCTTACACTCAAAACTAACTTCTTTTCCATCCCAATCAGTTGTTAGAGTTGTGCCAACCTTTCCACATTCTGGACAGATAACTTGAAATGGGTACCATTTTTTTGGTAAATCATAATCAGCAACATCTTTGTAGATTTTTTTAATCTCATCAACACTGTCTAAGGCTATTTTAATAACCTCATCCATTTTTCCTGATTTATAAAGTTCATGACTCCAAATAATTTCCTGATCGCAGCCAAGCTTTCTAAAAGCATCAATAAAATCAAAAGCATAAAATTCTCCAAAGCTTTTGGCATTCTTAAACCTTTGTTTTTCTTCCTCAGAAACCTTGGTGACATCTAAACCTGATTTCTCTAAAGTTGGAGCTGGAATCTCAAACATTGGTTTGCCCATATGTTGAGAGTATTCTTCTTCATCTAAATATCCTGGCAAACCATCCATTGGATCCATGTCATTAAAAACATAAGTACTAGTTATTTCTTGGTCTGTTTTTTCTGCTAAAACTTTAGCTACAGCATCATGTAATAAGACGCCTCGCAAAGAGCCTGTGTGAACCCTACCAGATGGTGTCTTCATATCGTCTACATGAAGTTTTAAATCTGGCTTCTTTTCTTGCCAGCCTAAAATACCTTTTGCTAATTTATCTAACCAGTGTATTGATTGTTGTTGTGACATTTTTTATTTCTCCTTCGACTTGATTATTGTATAACGAAAATCCCCCGTCTTGGCGGGGGATTATTGATTATTTATTTTTTTGTTTTATTGTATATCTTCTATGTGGTAAACAACTTCCCCCGCTGGGACAACCACTGGAACTGACTCTCCCTTCTTTTTTCCAAGAAGAGCCTTTCCGATTGGAGAGACAGAAGATATTTTTCCTTCTTCAGGATCAGACTCAAACTCTCCAACTATTTCATAATTAAATGTTTTACCAGACTTACCTTTTAGGGTTAATGATACTTTAGAGCCAATAGAAACTTTTGAGGTTCCTTTTGATTCTTTGACCACCACAGATCTAGAAATAACATCTTCTATTTCTGAAATTCTAGTTTCAACAAAGTTTTGTTCTTCTTTAGCACTGTGATAATCTGCATTCTCGGATAAGTCTCCTTGTTCGCGAGCGCTAGAAACACGAGCGATGACCTTAGGAAGTTTAACTTCTTTAAGCGCCTTTAATTCAGACTTTAGTTCTTCAAGACCTTCGATAGTTAGTTGGATTTTAGGATTTGCCATAATGAGCCTTAGTATAGTGTTTTTTTTAATAGTGACAAGAGGAGTTATTAAGAATTTATATTTTGGATTTTTTAGTTTTTTGGGCTACTCTGATTTCTATCATAGCTTGTCTCAATGAAGCTTCAGCCATTATTAATTCTCTTTGATCTTGAGTCTTTTCCATGGTTTCATGAGCATCTTTAATAGCTTTTTCTGCTTTTTCCAGACTAATATCTCTAGCTAAAACACCACTATCAACCATCACGGTTACTTCGCTGGTTGGAGAGATATTTAAAAATCCCTCAGAAACAACGACAATATTTTCTTCTTTTCCAACCCTATAAATCAGCTGACCTGTATTTAATTTAGAAAACAAAGGAATGTGCTTGTATAGAATAGTTATCTCTCCCTCAGATGTTGGAGCTGAAACAGACTCAACTTCTACTGAGAGTAGTTCTTTTTCCTGAGAGACGATGCGCAGAGGAAATTTGTTCATAAACTAGATTTTCTTAGCCTTTTCAATAGCTTCATCAATTGTTCCTACCATATAAAATGCTTGCTCTGGGAGAGAGTCATGTTTTCCAGAAAGAATTTCACTAAAACCACGAATAGTTTCTGCAACAGAAACATATGCTCCTGGAACGTTGGTGAATTGTTCAGCAACAAAGAAAGGTTGTGTCAAGAATCTTTGAATTTTTCTGGCTCTTGAAACGACCAACTTATCTTCATCACTCAACTCATCAATACCTAGAATAGCGATAATGTCTTGCAACTCCTTATATCTTTGCAGAACTTCTTGAACACCTCTGGCAGCATTGTAGTGTTCTTCACCAACAACCTCTGGGCTCAAAATCTTTGAACCAGATGCCAATGGATCAACAGCTGGGAAGAGAGCTTGCTCTGCCAAACGTCTGTCCAAGTTAATTGTTGAGTCAATGTGAGCAAAAGTTGTAGCTGGAGCAGGATCTGTATAGTCATCTGCTGGTACATAAATAGCCTGAATAGAAGTAATAGAACCATTCTTGGTTGAAGCGATTCTCTCCTGCAAAGCGGCCATCTCTGTAGCTAGATTTGGTTGATATCCGACAGCTGAAGGAATACGACCTAATAAAGCTGATACCTCACTACCTGCTTGTGAAAAACGGAAAATATTATCAATAAAGAATAATACATCTTCTTTTTTCTCATCACGGAAATATTCGGCCATAGTAAGAGCTGTTAAAGCGATACGAAGACGATTTCCTGGCGGCTCATTCATTTGACCAAAACACATAACTGTACTAGCTAAAACTCCAGAGTCTTTCATTTCCTCATAAAGATCATTTCCTTCACGAGTACGCTCTCCAACACCTGCAAAAACAGAGTGTCCTTGATGTTCTTCTGCAATGTTACGAATTAATTCCTGAATAATAACTGTCTTACCAACACCAGCTCCTCCAAAAGCACCGACTTTTCCACCCTTTGAGAAAGGGGAGATCAAATCAATAACTTTAATACCTGTTTCAAGCATTTCTGATTTTGTAACATAATCAGTTAGATCTGGAGCAATTCTATGAATAGGTGCAACTTCATTGGTTTTTATCTCACCTAATCCATCGATTACTTCTCCAACAACATTGAAAACTCTTCCTAGAGTTTCATTTCCGACTGGAACAGAGATAGGGGATCCCATGTCTAAAACTTCAGTTCCTCTAACCAGACCATCTGTAGGGCCAAGAGCAATACACTTAACTTTGGTCTCATCGATTTGTTGTTCAACTTCAAAATATAGTTTTTTTCCTTCTCCAAGTTCTAAAACTAGAGCATTAAAAATTTCTGGAAGTGTTTCTGTAAACTCTACATCTACAATTGGACCAATAATGCTAACTATTTTTCCTTTGTTCATTTTTTTGTTTTCCATATTAATTTTCCTTTTTATTCCTAATTGAGTGTCATCGAGGCAGAGACAATATCTAATAATTCGGTTGTAATTCCTTGCTGACGAGTCTTGTTGAAAATAAGCTTGAGCTCATCAACCAATTCACCAGCATTTTCACTAGCATTTTTCATAGCTACCATACGAGCACTATGTTCACTAGCTTTTGCTTCTAAAAATGAGTGATAAATTGTGTTTTCCAAATAAAATGGAAGTAAGCTATCCAATATTGACCTTGGACTTGGCTCAAAAACATACTCTTTAGTTTGAATTTTTTCTTCTACTTTTTTCTCCACCACATCTGGCTTAAATGAACGAGATATTGGCAACAAAGGAGCTTGTTTTGGTTGTTGAGAAAGAGTATTGATAAAATCTGTGTATAAAACATCAACTGATTTAAAATCTTTTTCAGAAAAACCTCTTAAAAGTAGTGTTGTAACAGGAATAATATCTTTTGTTGAAATATATTCTGGTAATTGAGTGAATTGAGCATAAACATTCATTCCCAATGATCTTGCTGTAAGTACAGCTTTTTTACCAACAGCGATAACTTCTCCACCGGGATTGTTTTTTCTCCACTCAAGTAAGTACTTTAAAATATTTCCATTTAAAGCACCACAAAGTCCTTTGTCTGTGCCTATAACAACCATTATCTTAATTCCTTCTTCATGATTAGAAAGCAATGGATGGTTATCTAAACTTGATGCCTGAGAAATAGTAGCAATAGAATCATATAAGGCTTGAGAGTAGGGACGAGCAGCTAAGGCCTGATTTTGGGCCTTTTTCATTTTGCTTGCAGCAACCATCTCCATAGCCTTTGTGATTTTGGAGATATTCTGAGCAGTGCCAATGCGACGTTTAACCTGTATTTGGTTAGCCATAAGATCTTATTTATTGTCTTCTTCTACCATCATCAACTCTTTATGAAGACCATTAAATGTTGATACAACATCCTTCAATTTCTCAATAATTGGATCTGTGAGTTTTTTCTCTTTAAGAATATCGTCCAACAGGCTTTGGTGAGCTGTGTGAATATAGTCTAGATAAGCTAATTCCCACTCACGAACTTTTTCTTCTTGAACAGTATCTAAATATCCATTTACAGCAGCAAAAATAACAGCGGCTTGTTCAGCAACATTTAGCGGTTGATCCCAACCCTGTCTTAAAACTGCATTAACTCTAACACCACGATCTAGTGTCTTCTTTGTTCTTTCATCTAAATCTGAACTAAATTGAGCAAAAGCCTGAAGTTCTCTAAATTGAGCTAAATCCAACTTCATAGTTCCAGCAACTTGTTTCATAGCTTTTAATTGAGCAGCGCTACCGACACGAGATACTGATAAACCAACATTAATAGCTGGCTTCATACCAGAATTAAATAAATCTGCTTCCAAGTAAATTTGACCATCAGTGATCGAGATAACATTTGTTGGAATATATGCAGAGACATCATTTGCTTGAGTCTCGATAATCGGAAGAGCAGTGATAGAACCACCACCATTTTCCTCATTTAATCTACAAGCTCTTTCTAAAAGTCTGGAGTGAAGATAGAAAACATCACCAGGATAAGCTTCGCGTCCACTTGGGCGACGGAGAAGTAATGAAACTTCACGATAAGCTTGAGCATGTTTTGAAAGATCATCATAAATTACTAAAACATCTTTTCCTTTTTCCAAGAAATATTCTGCAATAGCTAGTCCAGTATATGGAGATAAAAACTGCTCTGCTGCACTGTCTGAAGCTGTAGCAGAAACAATAATAGAATAATCCATAGCTCCATGCTCTTCTAGAGTCTGCATTGTTTGAGCAACAGCAGCTCTTTTTTGACCAGTGGCAACATATACACAAATTACATCTTCTTGTTTTTGATTGAGAATGGTTCCCAAAGCAACAGCTGTTTTACCAGTAGACCTGTCACCAATAATCAATTCTCTTTGACCTCTTCCAACTGGAATCATGGCATCAACAGCTTTAATTCCTGTCTGCAAAGGGACAGAGACTGATTTACGAGTCATAACACCAGGGGCCATTTTTTCGAGTGGCATATACTTATCTACAGAGATAGGTCCCTTGCCATCAACAACCTCGCCCAAGCTATTTACAACTCTTCCTAAAATAGATTCACCAACACCAACTGAAAGAATTCTTCCTGTTCTGGAAACAATATCTCCAACACCAATTCCCATTGGATCGCCCATAACCACGATACCAACACTATCTTCATTCAAATTTAGAGCTAATCCAATTTTGGTACCTGCAATATCAACAATCTCTCCTGCTTGGACTTCTCCCAACCCTGAAGCTTTAACAACACCATCTGAATAAGATATAACCTCACCAACAGATTCCACCGTCACTGAAGATGAAACATCTTTAAATAAACCTTTTAAATCAAAGGCTGAGTTGTCTAACTTTTTAGAAGAATTTTTTTTAGTTGGCATATCTTGTTTTCTATAAATTAAATTTTAGTCACTACTTGCTTACCGATTTGAGATAACTGACCTTTGACCGTCATGTCTATTGATCTCGAACCAACCACAATCTTGATTCCACCAATTACTGATGGATCTATTCTGAGATCATACTCAAGTTCTTTTCCATATTTCTTGGTCAATGATTTTTTCAAAGTATCCAAGTTTTTTTTGGAAATCTTATTAGCAGTAGTAACAATAACTTTTTTCATACTAGGTTAAATATCCTTAAGAACTTTTTCTAAATTTTGAGCGACAAACTTATCATCTGTTTTAGAATCTAGTTTTTTGCCCAAAACCAAAGAGCTGACTTCTACTACGGCATCAACCATTTGTTTTTTAGAATCGATTAGTAATTGTTTCTTTTCGTTTTTCCAAGAAGCTTGAGCTTTTTTCATGTCTTCTTGTAAAACTTCCTTGGTTTTTTCAACCAATTCTTTTTTCTTTGAGCTAGCTACTTTATGAGCTTTTTCAAGAATAACTGTAGCTTCTTTGTCTGCTTCTCTTTTTGATTTTTTCTTTAGAGAACCAATCTTTTCTTTTTCTACTTCGATTTTCTCAGCTTCAGTTAAGCTGTCAGAAATTCTCTTTGCCCTATCATCCAGAATTTTTTGCACTGGCTTGTATAGCAAATAAGTAACTGCTCCGAAAACAACACCAAAGTTCACCAACTGATAAATAATCTGTGGTAATTGAATGTCCATTATTTCTCCTTTTTTATACAAACTTTAAAATAAGTGCGACCACTAAGGCATAAATAGCAATAGCCTCAGTGAAAGCCATACCAAGAATCATGTTTGTTTGAATCTTGCCAGCAGCCTCTGGATTTCTACCAATAGCCTCTAAGCCTTTTCCAACCAAAAGACCTAAGCCGATAGCTGGTCCAATCATTCCGATGGACATAACCATTCCAATAGCGATTTCTGTGTACATTTGTTCCTCCTTATTTATTAATATGTACTTTTTTATTAATTAATTACTTTTTAATGGTCGTCGTGACTAATTGTCGCAACGTTAAAGAATACTAGAGAGAGTAGAGCAAACACTAGGGCTTGGATAAACCCTACAAATAGCTCCAAGCCATAAAATGGCATTGGCACCACAAGCGGAATGAGTGCGCTAATAACTACTAGTAATACTTCTCCAGCGAAAATGTTTCCGAATAAACGGAATGCATAAGATAATATCTTTGAAAACTCAGAAACCAACTCCAAAATACCTACAAAAAACATAATTGGATCTTTAAAATTAAAGAATTTCTTAAAGTAAGAAAGACCAAGGTATTTAATTCCAACTATTTGAGCCATAACTTGTGAGAATAGACCAAGAGCTAAAGTTGTATTAAGGTCTGCTGTACCAGCACGAAGATAGGGTACAAAAACACTGCGTGATTCTGCCTCTACATGTTCTTCACCAGCTTCTTCATTATGTTCCGCAGCTTCTTCTTCATAAGCTACCTCTTCTGTAGAAGCTTGAACTTCACTTACTGGAACAGTTACTTTGTTTTCAAGTAAAACAGCATGTTCTGTTCCTGAAATTGTTTCCTTAAAACCGACAGTTCCTACACCAGGCAGTAATCCAAACCAGTTATTAAATAAAACAAACAAGAAAAATGACATGAAAAAAGGCATAAAAAAACGGGTTTTTTTTTCGTCACCCGTTACTCCTTGTACCATGCTGTTAAAACCTTCAATGACAAACTCTGCCAGGTTTTGTAAAGCACCCGGCTTCTTTTTCTTGGCGTCCAGGCTTCTGTTTACCAAAACAAAAAAGGCTACCATTAAAACGGTAACTATCGTGCTTGTAAGCAGAGAATTAGAGTAGTTGAGAGATCCGAACTTTGTAATAGTTTCGGCTGAAATAGAAATATGCAGATTTGCTGCCATTGTGTCTTTCCAGAATGCTATATGTTACTAAATTATTTTTTAATCAAAATTGAATCAAAAACACGTCCCCGATTATACATATTGAAAATATTACTACAAGAGCAATTCAATCTAGTTTATTCGGCTAGTACAACAACAAAGTCATACTCCTCAGAAGGATCTTCCACTTCCTTGTCTTCCAAATATTTAAACGAAAGACCTGTGTCGCTATCTAAAGTTGTTGTTAAGGCCTCATTCTCCTCTGATATTAAAATGAAGTTTCCTTCATCATAATCTCCTTTGGCATTTGCTGCCTCAACATCTGTAAATCCAGCCTCTTTTAAGTCAGCGGCTACTTCTCCTGCATATCCTGCCCTAGTTGTAGCGTTAACAATTAATACGGAATATTCTTCCCTGTTAACTGGTTCCAAGGTTGGCTCTACTGTTGGTTCAGGAGACGGTGCTGTCTCAGAAACTTGTGTCTGCTGATCATCCGTGGATTGATTGTTGGTAAAGGAAAGGAATCCTAGGCCTATTCCTAGTCCTATTCCGACAGTAATAAAGAAACTGACTAAAGCTACAAAAACCATCTTAACCATGCTGTTTACACCGGCATCATTTTTGATAACTTTTTTACCTTTTATTTGTCCTTTATCTTCAATCTTTGGCTCTTCCTTCTTGTCCTCATCTTTTTTATCTCCGGATGCCTCCTCACTCATGAACTGTCTCAGATCAACCTCTTCAACAGGTTCTTCCTTCTTTTTCTCTGGTTCATCTTTCTTCTCTTCCTCAACCTTTGGTTCCTCTTTAGGCTCCTCTGGTTTTTTCTCTTCCTCTTTTAGTTTTTCTTTAGGCTCTTCCACAACTTCCTCCTTTTTCTCTTCCTCAACCTTTGGTTCCTCTTTAGGCTCCTCTGGTTTTTTCTCTTCCTCTTTTAATTCTTCAGGTTTCTCGTCAGATTCTCCAGCGACTGTTCCAAGTTCTGTAGGAGGAGGAAGAACTACATCATCCTTTTTTTCTTCTTTTTCTTCAGGTTTTTTATCTTCCTCAGTCTTTGGTTCTTCTTCAACCGAACTTGAATCAAACTTGAATGATGGAACTTTATAGTCAGGGATATCAACTGTCTTTGCAGTTGCCTCAATAACTTGTTTTATATATGAGGGCATCTCAGAATCTTCTGACTCAACAGCAAGTTGTTGAACGGGCAGAGTACCCTTCAATCCATCTTGTAGCTTTCCTTCTACCAGGGCATTAGCCAATAAATAAACAGTTTGAATACTTGGCTCAGCTCCTTTAAGTGTTTTAATCGATTCAACCAACTTATCTACATCATCAACACCAGAACTATTTGCTTGATCAACACCGATATAGTGTTGGGCCAAGTAAAGATTGGTGCCCATTTGGATAATGCTTATAGATGGTTCTAGAGAAATTAATGACTTAGTAGTCCAACTAAGAGGGAAAACTTTTCCTATTTTTAACTCTCCACCTTCTGGAAAAATAGATTCAAGAGGCTTGAGAACTGTTTTCTCTAAAGCTGACAATTGAACTTTTGCCTGACCTTTAAACTCATTTAAAACAAAGGCATGAAGTTCATGAGTTTTTTCTGAAATATTTAAATCTGGAATAATATTTTTATTAACATGTTCTAAGATTTTATCTTCACCAGTTTCCTCGACATTAACAACTGTATTGGTGAATAAAAAATCCGGTAAAACTAATTGATATTCTTTTGGTTGAATTCTGGATGATAATTTCTTAATGCTTTCCTCAAGAATCTCATTGTCATTCATGAAGTTACCATTTACTTGAAGATAGTCGCGTATCTTTAAAACATCATCATCTTTGGACTTAGTCAACTCAACGATATAAGCAACATCTGGTAAAAGATAAATAAAATTCTTTGAAGTTTCTGCCATAAAAATAGGTCCTCACAAAACTAATAACAAATAACAACTTTTTGTCTTGCCTTATTATGGAGGAAAAATGCTGATGGATCAACAGGGGTTAAAACAAACTTTAAGAGGGAACTGGTGCTAGTAGTTTCTCCATCTCTATTGAAGCCACACCGATTACTCTGTCGGCACCGCCATAATAAACATGAAGTTTGTCATCTTTTATAACCGATCCACATGAGAAAACAACATGATTGACTATGCCTTCTTTCTCCCATTTCTCAATCGGTTCTAAGATTGGATACTCACTTCTAAAGATAACCCTAAATGGGTCATTAATATCCATTACTAAATATCCTAATCTGTAGTTTTTGTCATCCTCACTCACTCCGTGATAAACCAGTAACCAGCCTTTTTCTGTTCTCATCGGAGGACCAGCAATTCCTATCTTGGCACTATCCCAATGACCTGGACGAGGAGAAATCGACCCTTCTTTTTGAAGCCATTCTCCTCCAGTAAACTCAAGATCACTAACCAAATCTATGGCGATTTCATGACCAAGAGCCCTATGTAAAATCACATATTTTCCATTTATTTTTTCCGGGAATAAACAAGCGTTCTTGTTATCAGTATTTGGATCAGAAATTAAAACAGGATCGCTCCAAAGCCATTGTCTATTATTAAAATTCTCCTCACTAATACTGGTGAGAGCTACTTGAGGTGGATTTGATCCATTGTAGGCCGTATAGAACATATAAAACTTACCATCAATTAAAGTCATTCTAGGATCTTCACACCCAGAAAAACCATTTGGCTTTGTCTTTTGCTCAAAATCCATTCTTGGGATATAAACCGGCTCACGAGGTTGGTCTTTAAAATCAATACCATTCTCACTAGAGGCATAACCAATAGTAGAAGTGTTATCCCAGGACATTGCCCTGAAAAACAGATGAACTTTGTCATTGGCCAAAACAGCGGCCGTATTAAACACTGCTTGCTCTCTCCAAGACTGATCCTTATCTGGTAATAAAATAGGCATTTTCCTATCTCTTACAAGCTTAGGGACCACAAAATATTCACTTTGTTTTAAGTAACTCAGGAATGGTTCCAATTGGAGCTTGGCCATAGCAACCACTGTATCAGCGGCTCCATAGTAAACCCAAAGCTCATCGTCCCTAAGAATTAGTCCTGATGGAAAAATCACATTTGGAATTATTCCCTTCAATTCATAATCAAGCTCTGGTTTTAAGAATGGATCTCTTGTTCTTCCAACAATCTTCATTGGATCTTCTAAATCCAGCAATAGGGCTTCAATGCCAAAAACTCTTCTTTGTTGATCATGATAATGCTGAATGTGAGAATAAACAAAAACCCAGCCATCCTCTGTTTTTACTGGAACGGCTCCAACTTCAACATGATCGGTGTTTAATCTTGGAACAGATAAAATATGTTTTTCGTATTCCCGATACCAATCTTTCCAAAACTCCTGATCCCAAATCTGTTCTAATCTATCAAACCTTGCAATTGCTATATGAGAGGGGGGTAGGTCTGTATTAATCGTTAAAATTGCCACGTATTGGTTGTTAATTTTTTCTGGAAAAAGAACCATTGCCTTAGCATTAAAAGGTGTGACTAGGTGTTTTTCAGATACTGTTTTTAAATCATCACTAATTGCTACACCAACTTTAATAGAGTCAGCATTCGGTGGAAAGTTCGAAAGACCAGTATAAAAAATTAGGTATTTATCATCTATTTTAGTTACTCTTGGATCCTCACAACCATATTTATCCCACTCTTCAGATGGAGTAATAAATTGCCTAACATTGGAAATTTCACACTCATTATTCCCTTGAGCATAACCAATGGTTGAAACTCTGTAGGATCTACCTTCAAACTCTTGTTCTTCAGATTCAGCTCTATAAAGAAATGCAATCTCATCGCCAAAATCAATTGCAGAGGCATTAAAAACAGCCTTAGCTTGCCAAAGAAGTCTTTCGTTTGGAGATAAAACCGGATTATGACTACAGCGCTCTGCTCTAATTTTTCCCATAAAAATTATCCTCATCTACTGCCATTAATACTGAATCCAATGTTGTACCACCTGTCTTTTTCAAATCATCAACAAATTTATCTAAATCAGCAGTGGCTACACAAACATATGAATCTGCACCACCATAATATACAAATAAGGTTTTGTCTTTAATCACTGCTCCACATGGATACACAACCCCTGCCTTAAAACCAACATTTTCATATTCTTCTCTAGGCAAAAGAATTGGTTCAGCAGATCTAGCAATTACTTTGCTTGGATCCTCAAGATCTAACAACATTGCACCAACCTTATACTCACTAGCATCTTTATCATCAACAGCTTGATAAATTAATAACCACCCCTGATCTGTTCTCAATGGAGGAGCACCAGCGCCTATTTTCCTACTATCCCACCAATCTCTAGATCTTGGTTCGATTTTTTGTTGGCCTTCTAAAAATGTTTCTCCATTAAAGTCCAATGAGTCTACATAATCTATTAAAATGTCTGGGAAAACACGGTGCATAATCACATACTTGCCGTTTATTTTTTCAGGAAAAATCACCGCACTTTTATCAACTATCCCAGGTGGAGAAATTAAAACTGGTTTTTTCCAAAGAAAATCATTGTTTAAAAAGTCATCTAAAGCGATTGATGTTAAAGCCACTCTTGGAGGACTCCAACCATCATAGGCTACATAGGTCATATAAACTCTGTCATCGATAACGGTTGTTCTTGGATCTTCAACACCCCCACACCCTCCACCAGAGACAAAAGCTCCATTAGGATCTCCTTTTGGCAGACTCACTCCCTCAAAGATTTGAGTTGGTTTATATACCGGTTTGGCAAATCTACTGTCTATGTTAAAACCATCTTCACTTACTGCATAGCCAACCTGAGAAACATAATCAAAGCCCTGAGCTCTGTAAAGAATATGTACCTTGTCTGCTGCAAAAAATGCTGCTGGATTGAAAGTTGTGAATGATTCCCACTTATTAGTTCTCTTGGGCTTAATCATTGGATTATGTTTATGGTGTTTTTTAAGAAGAGGAATGGCATTTTTAACTTCTATTTGCCTGGTAAACCTATATTTTGGATAAATCTTTAGCTCTTCTCCAGAGACTACTGACTCCCAAATAGCTTCAAATCTTGAATTAGCTTTATTTAATGAAACGAATTTCCATTCATTCTCTTTATTTTCAAACTCAGTGATTATTTTTGAATCATGCCAAAGAGCTCTTCTTGGAGAAGATGATTCAAATAACATTACCAAAACCTCTATTTTCCCTTCTTTAAAAACATGATAAAAAACCAAGACTCCAGACTGAATTAAAAAAATATTTTCAATCTCTATTTTCTCAACGGAAGAGTGATAACTGTTTTTAATAATTTTGGAGTAAATTTCCTTAGCCTTTTTAAGTCTTATTTGCTTATTTGTAGCAACATTAGAACCGAGTAGTCCTCTAAAAAAACCAAAAACCCGCAATTTCCTTACAAAATCATTCAAAAAACCGCTAGTAGATGGAACAAAAAAGTTCCTGATAATGTTATATATTTTCATTAGAGGTTTAAAAACCGGCTACCTATAAATATACCAGAGAAGAAGGGGTGGAATAAAGGTTTAAAGTTAATTACTTATATACATCTATTTTTCAATATAAAAGTAATCAAAGTAAAACAAAAAGAAAAAAGCCGACTTTTAAATAGGGAGTCGGCGAACCCATTCAAAGACTAACGTCTTTGTTGTTTTAATCTTTTGGCTCGTTGTCTTCTAACCATGATTTCCTCCCACTTAAAAGCGAGTAAACCAATTACGACAATCACTGAAATAGCTGCCATTGGGACCAAGCAATTCCAAACGAATCCAACTGTTAAAACTACAGCTCCAAGAGCCAGGAGCATTTGGCCAAACTCAGTTCCGAAGAACCAGTAAGCAGAAGCTCCACACCCTGTTAAGAGTAATAGAGCCACTAGAAGCCAGATTACTTTGCGATATTTCAAAGATCTCACCTCCTTCAAGTGTTTCTTAAATTTGGTAAGGCAATCCCACCAGAGAAACACTAGTGCTTATTGTATCACAATATATCTTATAACTTTTATTTAGGAGAATAAAAAAACTAGCATTATGCTAGTTTTTCTATTGATGGTGAGTCCGCCGGGACTCGAACCCGGGACGCACAGCTTAAAAGGCTGTCGCTCTAACCAACTGAGCTACGGACCCATCTTTTAACGAACGATATTATACCTCAAAAAATAATAATCCCAACATCCTTATTTTCTAAAGATATATATTCAACTAGTTTGCCCTAGAAACGTACTCTCCTGTGGCTGTATCAAGTAAGAGATTGTCTCCCTTTTTAACAAAAAGGGGAGCCTGAACAATTAAGCCTGTTTCCATAGTAACTGGCTTTTTACCAGCGTTTTGTCTGTCTCCAGCAACTGCATCTTCTGCTTCTGCCACTACCATTTTAATTTTTGGTGGCAAACTCACTCCAATAGCTTTTTCTTGAAAAAACTGAATATATACATTGAGCTCAGGAACCAAGAATTTTTCTTTACCATCCATTAGTTTTACTGAAATATTAACTTGTTCATATGATCTAGGATCCATAAAAACAACTTCATCACTCATAATGTATAAAAACTGCATTTCTCTAGATTCAACATCTATTTCTTCAACGCTATCGTGAGATTTAAAAACAAAATCCAAGGTTGCTCCAGAATTAATGTCCTGAAGTTTTGTTCTTGTGAAAGCTGAGCCTTTTCCAGGAGAAACAAATTGAGCCTTGGTTACATAATGTGGTTTGCCATTATGTAAAACATAGGTTCCTTTTTTAATATTACCGGCTTTTAGTTTAGACATGATTTGGATTGTAACTCAAGAAAAGAGCCTTGTCAGGAAGAAAAAACTTCGTGAGCTGGAAAAAATATAGTGTCGTTAATATCAGCAACATCTGCCATTAACATTATTAATCTATCAACTCCAACAGCGATTCCACCTGTTTCTGGAATGCCTTCCTCCAATGCATTGATATAATCTTTATCTAAACTATATTCTGTTTTTTTAAGAGTCTTTCTCAACTCCAACTCTTCTTCAAAACGTTTTTTTTGTTCAACAGCGTCTGTTAACTCACTAAAAGCATTACCAAGCTCAATTCCTGCTAAATAAACTTCGAATCTTTCTGCAAAGCCTGGGTCATCCTTCTTTCTTTTTGATAAAGCAGCTTGACTAATAGGATAATCATAAATGATAACCGGCCTATTTAATTCAACCAGTCTTGGCTCTATTTCATTTAGAAAAAGCTGATTATAAGCACCTTCCCAATCTGTATTTTCATTAACTTGGTATCCTTTATCTAGGGCTACTTCCTTCAGTTTTTTAGCTGATAATAAATCTTGTTTTTTAATACCAATATATTTTTCAAATGCCTCTGCAACAGTCATCCTAATAAATGGAGCTGAAATATCATATTTTTTGCCTTGATAAGTTAAAAGCTTGTCTTCTGTTTGATGAATTGTCGTATGTAAATACCATAATAAATTTTCAAAATCAGCCATAATGTCTTTGTAATCAGCATTAACTCTATACCACTCTAGAATTGTAAATTCTGGGTTATGCTTCTCACTTAAGCCCTCACCATTTCTAAAACTCTTGCAGATTTGAAAGATATTGCCGATTCCACCAGCAATTAATTTTTTCATTGCGTACTCTGGGCTGGTTAATAAAAAAGCTTGTTTTCTTTTCTGCTCATCATTGATCAATTCTGTTTCAAAAACCTCCAAATATGGCTCTGTTCCTGGATGTTTAATCATCAGTGGAGTCTCAACTTCATGAAAACCATCATTCTTAAAAAAACTTCTGATTCCATCAAAAACTTTTTCTCTAATGAAAAACTTTTCCTTAAGTTCTGAATTTTTCTTGATTCTTTGCCAATTTTTCATGATTGGATTTTACCATCCAATCAGCTTGAGTGAGACATAAACAGCATAAAGAGAAAGCATGAGAACTGACTCTTTGCGTTCTAATTTTTTTCTAGAGAGCATAAACATAACAACAATTACCATACAAAAAAGTAAAAATGGAAGATCAAACATTGCAACTTGTCTATCTACCTTCCAAGGAGAAATCGTGGCTCCCAATCCAAGTGCTAAAAGAATATCAACTATATTGCTACCAACTAAATTACCAAGAGACATCTCTCTAGCGCCCTTTGCAAGAGCACTCATCGAAACAACTAGCTCTGGCAAACTTGTGCCTATTCCAACCAAAATCGAGCCAACTACTAACTGATTAATACCAAACTGAATTGCCAATTCAACCCCAGAGCTAATAACCCATTCTGAGGCTTGAAAAATAATTCCAAGACCAATGAGTAAATATGCTAATAGCTTTATTAAATTCTGTTTTTTTGCTTTTTTTAGAGGCCTTGCTTTGTGATTCATTCTGCTCACAAACAAAAAGTAGAGGCCATAAGAAAGCAGAAGAATCCAGCCGTCTTGCTGGCTAATCAAGCCATCACTGGCAACGACTAAAAAGAGAACAGTGGCTAAAATCAAGGATATTCCCTGAGACCAACCCTCTTTCTTTGGAATTTTAATTACACCTCCAAGAAGACCAACAAGACCAAATGTTAAAACCATCTGACCAAGATTTGAGCCTATTACATTTCCAACCACTATTCCTGATGTATCCATACCCTTGTTTTGTTCGATAGCACCAGTTACTGACACAACTATCTCTGGTAAATCAGTGCCAAGAGAAAGAATAATCATTCCAATAAAGCCCTCGCTCCAGCCAAGATTTCTAGACAAACCAAGAGCACCACGCATAATAAACTCTGAACCTATCCAAAGTCCCAAAAGGCCCAACATAAAAAATAAAATTTCATTCATTTGTATTGTCTATTTAACCAGAAAATAGGGGTATAAGCCAAGTATGAGTTACTACATCATGATATAAATAAAAAAAAGACACCCAATGAGTGTCTTGTCTGAGCGGGTAAGGGGAATCGAACCCCTGCTAAGAGATTGGAAATCTCTTGTGCTACCATTACACCATACCCGCGATTTGTTAACGAGATCTACTTTACCACAACCCTTGAGTAAATCAACTATAAATTTACCCCTTTCTAGAGCTGATATACTACTTACCATGAGAGCTCTAAAGAAAGCTTCTTTCAAAACACTATTTGTTGCTTATGCCTGGATCCTGGCCACCACTGGAGCTATTTTGATTAGTATGGCCAGTACTCATTTTTATTCTCTAATGCAAAAAAATAAAGCTGAAGTTATTGCTCAACAAGAAATTTCTGAACAAAATACACTTGCTTCCACAGACAGTGCTGAAGTAAAAGGTGTTCAAACAATTATTGAAACAGATGATAGTAGGTCAGCTATTATTGCAAAATTCCTCGAAAGACATAATTCACCAATGGTTCCATATGATCATTATGGCCAAAAACTTGTAGAGATTGCAGATCGATATAATCTGGATTTTAGACTTTTGCCTGCTATTGCTATGCAAGAAAGTAATCTTTGTAAAAACACTCACTCTGAGGCTCCTCACAACTGTCTTGGGTTTGGAATTCATGAAAAAGGAACTCTTGATTTTGACACCTATGAATCTGGTTTTGAAAGAGCAGGAAAAGAGCTTAGAGCTTTTTATGTTAATCAAGGAAGAATTACCCCAGAGCAAATAATGAAAAAATACACTCCAAGTAGTGATGGAAGTTGGGCAGACTCAGTCAACCAATGGATGGCTGAAATGAGATATGACGACAGAGAAAAAGGTAAAACAAATAAAGAAGATGCAAATGTCCTCGAGTTTGCTATGGGAGAAGAAGAAACGTCTCAATAATTTAAATAAGATGATATTGCCAAAAACAACAAAACGATAGAGAATGACTTCTTTATTGACTTTTTGATATATTTTGATACAATAGAAACACCTCAGGAGGTTTTCTCTCACCGGGAAGTACGTTCTGAGACAAAAGAATCCCATATTTAATTAGATGGGATTTTTTTTGCCTATTGGTGCGGAAGACGATTCTTATTTTGAACCGCTTTCCCAAGAATACTTGGTGCATTTTACCAAGCTTATGACTCAATATAAAGGTGCAAGAAAAGAGGATAATGCCTAGCAACTCTCATGATAAGTACTGAGTTATTATACGATAAATTACCAAAATAAGTTATACTACCTGTGATGAGTGATAATATTTCGGCAGACATCAACTGGGATAAGCTATTTTGGGCTTTGCAGTCCGAATCAGTACAAACTGCACTGCAAAACGTGCCCAAGACCACATTAGAATACCTTCTCAATGAGGATAATAGAGAAAAAGTAATAGCCTCAGTCCAAAAATCACTAGCAAAAACCAAGGGAGAGCAAGTTAGTTGGGTAGAGGCAGAGATCTTAGTCAAAAAAATGCAGGCAGTGGCAAAAATGGTAGCTGAGGAGAAGGTTTAGAATGGGAGAATATCAGAGGATTTGAGACCAAGTGCCTTGACAATATTTCGAATCTTTTCAAGGGATGGATTAACCTCACCACGCTCAATACAGGCATAGTAATTGACGCTAATTTTGGCTTGCTTGGCAACTTCGGACTGGGTAAGACCTATATTCTTTCTTGCCTTACGTAGCTTTTTGCCAAACACCTTGTCACCCTGAAAACTATTCATATATGTATATTAGCATGAGATAATAAAATCCACTACTCATACCTCAAGGCGTTAAGCGCAGATATCTTGGTAGCTCGCTTGGCTGGGAAGTAGCCTGTGGCAATACCAACCAGCAGGGAAAGAAATATTACAGCAACAACAAACATGGGTGGAACATAAGAGATATCAACAAATCCTACTCCCTTGACAATCGAGAGAGCAGATAAGATAAAGCTGAGTACCTTCCCTATCAAAAGCCCCAAAACCAGTCCCAAGATCCCACCGTACAGCCCCATGATCATGGATTCTGTGAGAAACAATGACTTAACTTCATCAGACTTCATGCCCATCGCTTTCATTAAGCCCACTTCCCGAGTCCGCTCCAAGAGGGATACTGTTAGGGTGTTAAACATCCCCAGAGCCGCCACCGAGAGAGCTACCATTCCTAAAATTGATAAGAGGAGTCTAAAGTTAGCAAATAAACTATCGATTTGAGCCACAGTATCAGCCACCGAAACAGTGCCATAGCCCGCTGACTCAATTGTACTTCTAACCTTGGTCAAGTTACTTTTATCATCCACAATCACTTTGGTTTGAGAAAACTTGTTAACCCCCATTGATCTAACATCAATAAATGGCACATAGATAATTGGAGTACCCTCATCTGCTATCACTCCCACAATAGTGTATGTCAGAGGTGCTGACTCAACTCGCTTACTTGGATCATCTAGTAGTTCCCCTACCACCACCATGGCTAGGTCTAACTCACGACCAATTGCCTCATTTTCCGAGATATTAAGTAGTTGCAAGACTGACCTGTTGACTACTATTTGTTTTTTTGCCTCACTATTAATCTCTACTTTTTCGACGTTTTGTTCATTTATACTAGCCGACTCACTAGCGATTTCTACAACTGGCAAGCTACCCTCTGCCTCATCAGTGTTTACTCCCAACACTTGATTAATGGTTTCTTCAGGAGTAACAGTCATCGATATCTCTGCCACATAGCCTTTTTGTTGAATTTGAGCATTATCACTGTCTCTGGCAACCAGATAACCACCCTCCTCACAATCGCCGTCAGTTTGCCCATCACAATCTTCTTTGTCCCAGAGTAGGTAACTTGATTTAACCCACTTGCCCAGTGGCACACCGCCCGCAGTTTCACCAGCTTGACCTGCCTCACTATTTGACTCAAAACTCTCACCCCAGACTTCAACTCCTTCAGTACTCCCTTCAATCCGTTTGGTGTAACCAATAATTGGGGAGGAGGTGTCTGGCAACTCTCTCACCTTGAGAAACACTCCTTGTGCAATCGAGATCTCGACATCTCCAATCTCTTCACCTACTTCACGAGCAACCGAGGAAACACCCATTACCATGGGCATATTGGTAGTGTCATACGCGGTAGTATTGCTTTCAAATAAGTTGCCTTTAACTGGTTGCAAGGCAGAGTACTTAAGGTAGTCGGCAGTAGCGCCGTAGACGGCAATATCCGAGACCGAGTTTTGATAAGACACTCTTCCCACTACCGCAATTAGAGGCAAGACATCAGTTACATTGGTAATTTGCTTAAATTTAGCCAGAGTTGCATCGGTTAAACTCAGATCAGTAGATAAACCAGGAACAACCTCGGCTTGTTTGAGCTCATCTAGTCTGGCTACACGCGAGATAACTAACTGCTGTAGCCCGTATCCCACCGAGACCAAGAATACGATAAATGATATCCCAATTGCCATTCCCCCGATAGTTACAATCGTGCGAGTTTTTTTGGCGGCCATGTTCTTAAATGAGATCTCAATTAGGTACAAGCGAGAGACTCCACTTTTATCAGCCTTATCAAGCGACTTTACCCAGTTGCTAAACTTAACAGAAATAGACCTCAACAAGCGAGTTTTTTGACCAAGTTTATTGAGTAGTAAGGTAAAAGAATACAGAATAGTCAGAACAATAAAGCTAATACCCTCATAGGTAGAGCGCCAGAGTGTTTTTAGAATTGGTTTTTTGTTTCTTTTAAATATTTTCATGATTTTTCCGTCATCTCACTAATTGGATTTATCGAAGCCATTAATTCTTTAAATCCACCTATTTTACCTGCTAGCTCATGGCTTGTTGCTTGCTTGACGATCTTGCCATCAAACATGATCAGCGAACGAGAGGCAAAGCTCATGTACTCCAAATCATGGGTGACCATAATCACAGTCCTGCCCTCATGATTTAGTTTCTGAAGTAGCTCCATTAACTCTTGGCCTGATTTAAAATCTAAGTTGCCGGTTGGCTCATCAGCAATGATGATCTTGGGGCTGGTGACTACTGCGCGAGCCAAGGCTATTTTTTGTTGTTGACCACTTGAGAGTTCTGTAGGGATATAATCTTTCCAGTTATCCATACCTACCATTTTTAGAACTTCAGTTGCTTTCTTTCTGGCCTCAATGTCTGACTCGCCATTGATTCTAAGGGCAAACATGATGTTTTCAAGCACTGTCAGGGCCTTAATCCAGTTTGGTTGCTGATAAACCATTCCGACATCATTTTTACGTATCTGAGTTCGCTCGTCCTCATTCATTCCTTGGTAAAGCTGTTGTCCCAAAAACTCCACAGTTCCAGTAGTTGGAGGCTCTAATCCTAAGAGAATGTGAAGAAGCGTTGACTTGCCACAACCAGACGGGCCAGTGATAATGATAAATTCACCGCTCTTAACTTGCAGATTAATCTCTTTTAAAACCGGCACCTTGGCAGATCTAACCTCAAATGTTTGACTAAGGTCTTTAACTTTGATGATGGTTTTATCTGAGTTTACTTGATTCATAGTTATCTTGGGATTACTCCTTGGACAAAGCCAAAGGCTTCGGACAAATTCTTAATAACTAGGTCAAGCGCTGAACGCGTGGCTTTTGGAGCAATTGTTACTAGATCAGTACTACTAGTGGTGTTGCCAGTGCCGTCCTGAGAGATAGCCCGTAGGTGATAGACCTGGCTTGGCACCAGTCCTGACAAGATCACGGTGTGATTATTAGCCAAGTTACCGTCAAACTGGGATTTTTGTGAATAGGTGTTGCCAGATCCCTGACCAAACTCTATCTGGCTACTGGCTGGCTCATCCGTATCCCAAGTGACAATTAGTTGTGCCTTAACATCACCCGCCGCAAAACCAACTGGTGGGATCGTCCCCCCAATTACCTTGAGGTTAGTAATTTGAGGAGGTCTGGTGTCAGTGGCAGTGGTAAAGCGTTGAATATCACTTATTGCCTCGTTGCCTAGTTTGTCTCTACCCTTGACCACTAAGAAGTACTTGGTTTGAGCCGCGAGGTTACGAATAATCATGGAGTGAGCACCTTTCTCAAGGAGTACCTTGACTTCATCCCGTGCCTCTCCAGTACTGCCTTCTGGATAATAGGTCACGATTGAGGAAACCTCTGTATTAGTGCTCCAAGTTACCCGGACTGTGGTTTGGGCGGCATTAGCCACGGTTTCTAAACGCACTCCTGAGATCTTTGGGCGAGGTAAGGTGGTAAAGTCGTTAATTTGATTGTCATATTCATAATTATCACTATCAAAGGTATTAATCTTGTAATAGTACTTAGTCCCATCATCCAAATCTGCTAATTGAGTGGTATAGGTGGTCTCACTAGTTGAGGTAGAGACTTCTTTGACTGCCCCAAAGCTAGTGGTAGTACCATAATAAATCTTGACCTTGGAGGCTCCCTTGACTGTGTATTGGATGATGCCAGAAGTAAGTCCTACATTTTCAGCCGAGACATCAAACACAGTTGGGGCTGCCTCAGTTACAAAGCTTTTCTCCTCACTTTCACCTGTATTACCATCTTCATCCGTCCACTTGGCTTTGTAGTAGTAAGTAGTGCCAGCAGTGAGGCCAGTCAGGTTGATCTCATGGTCGGTGACTTGGCTAGAGCTACTTGGCTCCTCGGTGTTGTATGAGCCAGAACTGGTGCCATAGGCGACTTTGGAATCGGCACTCCTGCTGGTACTCCAGCTAATCTTGGCTTTTTTGGTGGTAATGCCTGAAACTGATGGCCCAGAAGAGAGAGTCGGAGCAGTGGTGTAGCGCCCGGTAGGCGTGAGAGTGACGGCATTGGTGCCGCTACTGGTTGCGTTAGCTCCGTCCTTTGTATAGATTTTGTAATAGTACTGGGTAGAGGAAGGAGCATTGTCTACATATGACAAGCCACTAGTTGTCCCTACTTGAGAGAAGGTCGTTCCATCAGCTGAGCGATGTACTAAGTAAGTCAAGTTACCTGCTCCTTGGTAGGTTGGCGCTGTCCAGGTCAGAGTGGCATACCACTTGGACTCAGACTTGATTGATGAGTCAGAGGCTACTAGGTTACTAACATTATCAGGGTCAGTCGAGTTGAGGGTAAAAGTACCTGAGATATAGTTACTCGGGCTATAGTTATCCGCATCATCGACAGCCACCACATAGACTGTGTTACTACCCTTATTAACTCCAGGTAGAGCTGTGGCATCCACGGTGATTGCCGTTCCATTGTCTATGTAAGTAGCCGCATTACCAGTTATAGTTGAGAGAGTTGAGGGAGGAGCGACATTGACCATGTAGTAATAGTTGGTGACTGATTGACCACTAGTTGCAGTGGCCTCAGGCCAGCTCAGGGCAAAAGAGTTAGCAATTGAGGAACTAGGGGCAACAGTAATAGCATCACTCCCACCAAAGGTGGGTGCAGCCCCGCCATATTCCAAACTACAGGTGCGAATACTAGCGTCCGAGCTCACGTTCCCCGCCTGATCTACCGAGCGCAAATAAACGATATTACTCCCCGTTGAGATGCTCCCGCCATCTTGTCCATCAGTGAGAGTACGGGAGGTCTCGGAAGTTGGGATATAGTTACTTACTCCCAAGAGAGATTCGGTAGTAGTCCCGAGCCAAGTGCCACCTGTGGTATTGATCTGATACTGCCAGCCCAAAACTCCAGCATTGTTATCAACTGTGGCGGTTGCGCCACTGGTAGGCCAGGAAAAGTTCATATCCGCCACGTTGGCAAAGCTCCCGCCAGGACAGGATACATAAGAAACGTTGGTAGGCGCGGTATTATCAAATCGGAACTGAAAAGCAGCCGATGATCCAGTAAAGACATTCTCGGCATTATCAATCGCTTTGATGTTTAGGTAATACGGATCACTGCCGGTAGCTAACCAACTGCTACCTCGATAGCTACTAGTCGCAAAATCAATACTAGTGCCAGCTACAATAAACTGGCAGGTTGAGCCTGAGGTAGACACCGGTGAAGTGCCCAAGAGTCCTTTACTAGTGGCAGGGTCTCCATTCTGATCAGTTCCTAAGTACAAACAGTATCCTTTGAGTCCTACCCCACCAGCATTATCAGCGCCAGCAGTCCAGGAGAAGTAAGGGGCAATATTATTTGTCCAGTCATTGCTACTCATACTCGTGCCACCACTAGCTCGAGTCATGGCAATTGCCGAGGCATTGGTATCTGGAGCAGAGCTATCAGTAGTGAGCCCAATACTCAGATTAGTTATTGCAGGCGTATCCGCCCCACCAAAGCCCATAATGGCTTTAACGGCAATCTTTTGGGAAGTAACTGACAAAGCTTGCATAACTGACTGAGTCAACTCAGCTGCTGTATTAGTGTGAGTAGTAGTATTACTAGCTGTTGCCCATGCTCCACCATCCCAATACTTCCAGGATCCCCCTGACTCACAAGTCGAGCCGTCATCAAGACAAAGCTGGTAGACCACACTGGCATTCCCGCTAGCCGTTACTCCGTCATCACTACAAGTACCACCTGTGATGGTGCCCTCACATAGACTGTCCCAGGAAGAGACCGAAGTATTAGAATAAGCAAGCGTAGTGTAGACACTATATGTGCCGTTTTTAACTAAAGTTAGATCATCTAAAATGACAGTTTTTCCAGACTTTACCAATACACCATAATTGCGAGATTCAGCAGCTCCCGTAACTTGACCCGCAAGTTTCCACCAGCCAGATCCCATATCAGTGTAGGTGGTAGTGACAGTTGAGCCATTGTAATAGAGCTGAGCCACAGATGAGGAAACTGTTCCACCCTCGCTCCCGCTAGTATTGTCGTAAACATAGGCAGATAGATCGTAAGTGGAGGTGTCACCCACGTTCACAGCTTGAGTAACCTTAGCGTCACTGATAGACCCCACCAAAATTTGGTCGCCGCCGGTCGCTTCGCGACCAAGAGAAGAGGAGAAAGAGGAAGAGAGGTCTACGGGATCACTGGCGCAGCGAAAGCCAACAGAGATGTTCTGATAGCTTGGCGCACCACCCAGAGACAAAGCAAACGCCCCGGCGTTGGACGTATCAGCCCAATAACCGCCGCGGAGAAAGGCATTGTTCAATGCCCCACCATAAACTTGACCCATGCCGTGAGCTGATAGATAACCACTAGCTGGCCCATATAGGTCAATAGCGCCCGCTGCCACATTGGCATGGTTCCAGTCCACCCAGCCACCAGTAGTGTCGATAGCACTTGATTGCACATCACTGTTCCAGTCCCAGACGTTACCAGACATATCCCAGATCTCAGTGCCGTTACTAAGGGTTAGTTTGGCTTTGGTATCTCTGCCTGTACCATATTCTGGATTAGCGCCGTTATATCCAACACTGTCCACGTTACCTACATTACCTCGATACATCCCGCCACCTGAGACCACAGTGGAGCCGACTGTGCCGTCTGCCCAGTTAGTGGCTTGAGCTTCGGCATTTCTAGCAATCGTCATCCACTCAGCGTTACTAATCAAGTGATAGCCTGATGGGCAGGACGTGAGTGCTTGGGTTTGAGTGATGTGCACTATTGGCGCACCGTTTGCTGAGGAGACCACCTTGGCAGTGTCAAAGCTAGCAATGTCACGATAGTCTAGTCCAGAGCCAGAGTCAGCTGGAGCGCTACAAGTTGCTGCTGTATCTCCATCCCCATCAGCCGTACAGTCATACTTGGCTTCGTACGCCATGGCTAAGAAGGCTTTGTCATCTCCACCTGTCATAAAGGTGCTGTTCCCTGGGACTGGGATGTATCCAGCAGGGGTAGTAGAACCGGCAATAGGAGTAATCGACCAAGAGGAGTTATTAGAGGAAAAGTCAGAATTGGTGAATTTGTTAACCCCTGAGACTGGATGAGCTCCAGAACCATCTACTGCTACTAGATTGCTGTCATAGGTGTAGTTGGCGGCTTCTCCGGTGCTAAATGTCCAGTTTTTACTGGTGTCATTGAGGGCAAATGCATTGGGAAAGACTTCAAATAGTGCTAAATAGATCCCAGTTACAAGACCAACAGAAGAAATAAATACGGTAAAAAGATTTAACTGAAATCTAGACAAATGCCAACGTGGAGAGAAGAAGTAGAGCTTGAGTTTGTTTAGTAGTTTCTTCATGTTAGTTGTTTCTTTTTTGAGGGTGGCAAGTAATTAGCCTTAGTTGACACTTTCTTGCCACTTTTCTCTTCAAGCTCTTTTTTGGCGTTCCCAGCAATCTTACCACCTTCTTTGGCAGCCTGTTTGTTCTGGCTAAATCCTTGTGCATTTTTGTTTTTAGCGATCTCGGTAGTCGAGGCCTCGCCCAGCATCGAGAAAATTAGCTCTAGATCATTCATGTGATCTCGTAAGTTCTCACGCTTGAGTCCTTTAAATTTTTTGTACTGACTAGGAGTCATGCCAAAAGTGGCTTTGGAGATTTCTGCTGTTAGGATTGCGTACTCACGGTCTTGACCAACATTTCTTTTTTTCCACTCGTCAGTGAGAGTCTCTCTGATCTCAATCCCGCGCATGCGCTTTTCTATCCAAGAGTCAGGATACCCTTTGGCTTGGTATATGGCTCTAGTGCGTTTGGTGGCTAGTTCTGGATCTTCTATTTCTTGTACTCGCTCGTAGCCGACCTTTGCTAGCCAGCGTTTGAATGGTTCGGCTTTGGGAGAAGGGATAGACTGGATAATACGAAAAACACCTTCGGTATTGGCACAATCTGTCTGATATTTTTTACCATCCGCTGCCTCTAATTTCAGTCCGTGACAAAATGTCACGACCTCACTGCCATCCTCGAAAAGTCTTTGTTTTAATTTTCTCCAATATGATCCAGCATCAGCACTTTCTGTTAAAGCTCCACACACATCTACCACGCTAAACCACCACTCATTATTATGAATGGTTTTGCGGACTTTTTTGCCCTTAAATATGGCTAGTTTAGTTGTAGTCTTATTTAGTTCGTTCATATTTGATCACTCGTCTTATCAATGACAAAATTAGCCACTAATTTGCCTAATATTAATACTAGATTAGTGGTGAGTGTTTTGCAAGATGAGAGAAGACAATCGTTACTCAAATAAGCTCTTCATTAGTCCATGTGAATCAGCGTGAGTCAAGTGACCAATAATTGCGGCTTTACTTGCCTCAATTTCTTGAGTAGAGATAGTTTCATTTTTTAGTTGTTTCTGTTTCTTTCGCCAATTTCTCTCCATCCTAAGCAGAGTATTTCCACGAATCAAAGTATGATCATAAAAGACTCGGTAGCCCACAAAGGGTACGCCATTTTTGACAACTTTAATATTAAGCTTCTTAGGGTGAAGGGATAAGGCCAAATTGTCTTTGAGATAGATGTCAATCGTAGTGATCAAATCCTTGAGGTACTCCTTATCAGGATGGATCACATAAAAATCATCCATATATCTGCCATACCACTTGAGCTTTAGCCTATCTTTCATAAAATGATCAAGTTCATTAAGATAGATATTAGCAAATAACTGGCTGGTTAGATTACCAATTGGTAATCCCACTCGTTTTTGGGTATTTATACCTGGTGGTTGGTAAATACTGTTGTTTTTAAAAAGAGCAAGTTGTTCTTTTAAATCTGAAAAGTTGTGATGATTGCGAGTATGTGTAGTAATAATTTTTTCGATCAATGATCTTGTCTCTTCACATTTGATAGTACGATTGATAATTGCAAGTAATTTATCCCAAGAAATACTCTGGAAAAACTTACTAATATCACACTGGAGAGCATAAATAGGCGTATCTTTGCCATTAACACATCTAGCTGCCATCAAAAATTTCTTAAGTCGTTTTGCTCCCAAGTGTGTACCTTTATTGATTCGACACGCGTAAGCGTCATAAATAAATTGTTTTTCAAATAGTGGCTGGATCTGAGCAACTAAAGAATGCTGTATTACTCGATCTCGAAATGCAGGGGCAGCGATATTTCTTGTCTTTGGCTCATGTACCACGAAGTACGTATAGGCCTGGGGAGTATATTGGTGGCGTGATAGCTCCCAACTGAGTCTGTTGATGTTTTCTTCCAAAAAGAAGGAGAAAGCACACACTTTTCTTTTGTAGTGATTATCTAGTTGAACTTTTTTAAAAGCTTTATGTAGGTTTTTTAACTTATATATTTCAGTAAACATGCTAATAAACGACAAACCCTGCTTTCGCAGGGCTTGTCTCTCGTACCCTTTGTTTTTTAGTACCTATTTACTTTACCATTCGCGCTTTGAGAATGGTAAAAATACGGGCATTATGTTTGTCCAGCACAATGTGTCGGACTGGAAAAAATCACTGTGATCCTAAAAACCCTGGATATGTGTTCGTAAACACATACCACTCGTTCTGGCTACCACTTTGGGTACTTAAGTGGTAATAGCAGTAATCGCTGGCGCAGCGAAAGCCAATATTGTTGTTCTGATTGCTTGGCGCATTATTCAGATTCAAAGCAAACGCCCCGGCGTTGGACGTATTATTCCAATTACCGCCGCGGAGAAAGGCATGCTGCGTTATGTTAATTTTCCCCACGTTTAATCATACATTCATTTACCTTTTCTCATCCAGCAATTCAGCATTCTACCAATCTCATTTAGCTTTTCTGAACCCAATAAGTATTGTTTAACACTCATCAGGCGCAAGTCTTTGGTAAGGCGCAATAAAATTCTTAGCAGATCCAACTCGTTTGAACTTAGTTTCTGAAAAAAATCTCTCTCAATCCCCCTAGCGTTATTGGCGTTTATCAAACTTACCAGTAGTGACAAGCCCTCTTCTTCTAGTTTTTTACCCAAAATTTGTCGATGATTTTTGGGTAGGCGATTAATAATTGGGTAAAGCCACAATACAAAGTCATATGTTTTTTGGTGCAAGATAAACTTTTCCATTCGTTCATTATGACAAATAAAGCCTGTTTCGTCAGTTAGTTTGGGGAAGGAAATCACTCGTCCGCTTCGACCATTTCCCAGTTACCCGCGAAAGCTTGCTCTTGAGTTGCTAGATAGATTTCTGTTTCATCTAGTGAGGTTTCATTATAAATTCGCTCAAGGTGTTTTTTGAGATAGATCAAGCTAGCAAACCCAGGACAAATAAATAGAATGGTTGGGAAAGGATGTCCTGTTGTCTCCTCAAAATTGCCATCCTCCAGATAATCGTTGTACTGCTCGATTCTTCGTCTTAGGGCAAAACGTGGGGACGAGTCATCAATCAGTTCGACAAAATAGCGCTTGGTCTCGCCCTCTGTATTAACTCTGGCAAAATAGACATCAGGCAGAGGGTGAAGTAAATAAGGATGAGCTAAAAGATCAGTTTTGGTAAAAAAGTGGAGAGTGTGAGCTGATTTTTGGGAGTCAGCTCTTAGGTGAAGATAGTACTTAGCAATAAATGAAGATCTGGCGACAAACTGTTGAGAGCGCACCTTTTCTCGATAGACTCGCTTGAGAGCTCGCTTGTCCGCACCATCTCTACCTTCCAATATTTTGATACTACCAGAGGCTAGGTAATATATAGCTGGTTGGTTAGCTAGTCCTAGTGACCTGGAATAGTGTTTACCGATGTAGTTGTGAGTGGTGAGAATCTGTAGGTGATAGTTAGTAAGGCGGATGTTTTTGTGATTGAGGAGTTTGGAGATTTGACGACTAGTTAAGAAACGAAAACGATAGAGATAGTGAAGTATTGTAAGTTGGGAAGCTGGTAATTGTTGACTGGCCATAGTATATGGTGGGCAGTGTGGAATGATTGTATCATTCCTCTCCCTTATTTATAAGGAATAAGAGGTAAAAGTAAAAAATAAAAAGGTTAATAGATCGGTCTAATCTCAAAAATACCATTACCTACCGGTAGGTAATGGAAACTACCTCCAAAAACACTTGACAACTAGATTTCTTTTGGGGTAAACTATCTATATATCGATAGTTGCAGGAAATGAGATAAGTATGCAGACTGCCCAAAGATTTGAGCTAGAATTACAGCCACACAGTGTTTCTTCTGTTTCTACCACTCAGACTCTTGATCAAATGTTCCCAGAACAAAAACGCGAGGAGAAACAGATCAAGAGGGCCAAAGAAGCTCTCGGGATGCTCGCCCATGAGATATCAGCAGAGGAATTAAGGCAAACTGTGGCCGAAGTCGAGTATCTCACCGAGGTCTGGTTAGATGAGCTAGAGAGATCAATCTTTGACGGACTAACCCTGAGAGAATTACTACACGAAAAAGGAGGACTATGAAGGTCGTACATGCTGATGGTCAAAAAGCGATACTCTATCTGCGCGTCTCTACCGAGGAGCAAGTTGACAACTTCTCACTAGACACCCAAGAAGAGCTCTGTCGAAAAGAAGCAGAAAAAAGAGGCTACCAAGTCACCCAGGTATTTCGTGAAGAAGGTAGATCAGCCAAGAATATCTCTGGCAGGCCAATCCTAATCTCACTACTTGAGTACTGTAGAAAGCACAAAAGAGAAGTACAGGCATTATTCGTATACCGACTAGACAGAGTCTCTAGAATCACCGCTGACTACTTGGCAATCAGGAAAAAGCTAGGCGAGCAAGACGTAACGATCGTCTCAGCAACCGAGCCTACCGGAGATAGTCCTACCGAGAAACTAGTCGAGACGATTCTGGCTGGATTTGCCCAGCTTGATAATGATATCAGGAGCGAGCGAGCCAAGAATGGTCTACGAGCCAGGTTTTTGTCCGGCAAGATCGTCACGGGTCAAGCACCCTTAGGTTACATCGTCCAAGATGGCTATGCAGTCAAAGATCCCAGAAGCTGGGAGTTAATGATCAAGTCCTGGAACCTGATGGCTACTGGCACCAAGAGTTTGCATGAGATGGCAGAGCTGATGAATCAGTGGGGACTGTATGTAACGCGAGGCAAGCGCAAGTATCAACTCAGAGCACAACGGGTAGGAGTAATATTTCGCAACAAGTTCTACATGGGAATATTGTCATCCAAAACCTACAACCAAGATGTGTGTGGCCAACATGTTCCCATGATCACAGAAGATGTTTACTACCGCATCCAGGCTATCTTAGACGGTCGTAATCCCAATATCGTGGCACTTGCCAAAAGGAATCACAAAAACCCTGACTTCCCTCTACGTCGAATCGTGAGGTGTGATAAATGTGGGAAAGGCTTAACTGGTGGCTGGAGTAGAGGTAGGAGTGCTAAGTATGGCTACTATCGATGCGGGGGAGACTGTAAAGGCGTAACCGCCAAAGCCGAATTACTAGAAAGCTCAGTAATCGCCGAGCTCAAAAACATTACCCCCAAGAAAGAATCTCTCAATCTCTTTATCACCTTTATGTACAAAACCTATCAGAAGAGGATAGCTCGACTGCGTCAGGTCAACAGCAAGGCAGAAGGGGAGATAACTAGGCTCAAGGAGCTCAGAAAAGTGCTAGTGGAGAAGAATCTCTCAGGTATATATTCTGATGAGGTCTACAAAGAACAAAGTGGAGTGATTGAGAGCAAGATGACCAGAGCCCAAATCGTCAAAGATGACGCCACAATCGACCAATACAATATCGATGAGGTAACTAGCTTTATCAGAAAAATCCTGGCTGACCTGGGTGAAACTTACAAAAGATCTAGCATCTCCCAAATCAAAGTATTACTTGGTTCAATCTTCCCTTACGGAATCACTTGGAGTGAAAACAATACATTGAACCATCAAATTAGCCCGTTATATCAGTCAATTAGCACCTTTGATAACGGTGATATCTCTTCTTGTGCCCAGGAGAGGACTTGAACCTCCACAGATTGCTCTATACGGTTCTAAGCCGTACGCGTCTACCAATTCCGCCACCTGGGCTGATTTAAAACAATATTATAACGGTATTTGTTAAAAAATTGTGTTGCTTTTAGAGAAAAGAGTAAGGTAGGATAAAAAGTAATGAATTCTGAACCAAATATTAATCCAGTATTACCCCCTGTGGAACAAAATAGCCAACAAGTTGCTACTCCTCAACCAACAATTGATACTAGTCCGCAGACAGTGCAACAAACAGAACCCCATAACATCAAGGAACAACTTGAAACCCCATTGGCAGACAGGCTTATTACTAAATATGGTCACTGGGTTCATAAAATAGTTGTTTGGGGCCTAATGTTTCAAGGATTAAGAGGTATTTATGGATCTGGCATATTCATCTTTATAGAAATGCCTGCTAAAGAACTAGCGCTACAGAATGGACTAATTGGTCAAGGAGATATCAATAGTCTTGCTAGCAAAATCATATTAATGATGATTGGTGCCTCTATTAGTATGATTTTTGCCTTGAGACTTAAAGCATTAAAATCTGGAGCTGCCCAAAAAATTCAAACAGCTCTCGGTATCTTTCTTTTTATAGCCAACTCCCAACTGATGAAGTTCTTAAACAGTCAAAATTCTAGTAAAATATTAAGTGATCTAATCTTAAAATTCTTTCAAGAGTAACAAGCTGGCTTGTTTTACTGAATCTTTTACCTTACAAATACACTAAATGGATTACCAAATTAAAGTAAATTCTAGATCAAAAAGAATTACTCTTAAAATAAAGAGCAATGGTGAATTAGTTATTACCACTCCGCCACTGGTGCCAAAGTTTTTAATCAAAAAATTTATTGAACAAAATAAATCTTGGATCCAGGAAAAACAACAACAAAGAAAAGAAAATTCTTCAAAATTTATTGGAGAAAACTTTCTTTATCTTTTTGGTAAAAAATATCCACTAAAAATAACTCAAACTACTGGACCATCAAAAGTTATCTTAAAAAAAGCAGAAGTTATTTTAAACATTCACGATTCAGGAAATAAAATAGATTTTGATTATACTAATCCACCAATGGTATTAACCAGGTTTATTAAAAACACCGCCCAACACTACATCACTAAAAAAACAGCCTCGATCGCTAAAGAAATGAATCTAGAATACAAAAAAATTAGCTTCAAAGCCCAAAAAACTAGGTGGGGGAGTTGTAGTTCAAGAGGAAACCTTAACTTTAACTGGAAGCTTGCCCATTTTTCACCAGCTGTCATTGATTATGTTATTGTTCACGAGCTAGCTCACAGAAAACACATGAATCACTCTAGAAGTTTTTGGCAATTAGTAGAAAAACATCAACCTGAATATAGAATTCATCGTGGATGGCTAAAAAGACAGGGTAGTTCAATAGACTAATATCCACTTCACAGTCTATTGCTAAATGGTATGATCTTTATATGACAATTATTTTGCATGGTGAAAACACCATCAAGTCTAGAGAAAAACTGGTTCAAATAATCAGTGATTTTAAGATAAATAAAAAATCTGTCACTAGGCTAGAGGCAAAAAAACTAGATCTGGCAAACCTAGAGGAAGAACTTTCTAAAAGTAGTCTATTTGGCGAAGATGAAACAATCGTTATAGAAGAGCTACATTCACTTCCAAGATCAAAGAAAAAAGACTCCTTAATAGAACTCGTTTCTCAGAGCGAGAGAGAAATAGTACTTTGGGAAAAAAGAAACTTAACTCCCACGATGTTAAAAAAGTTTCCTCAAGGAAGAGTTGAAAACTTTAAGATCAGCAACACTCTTTTCTCGTGGCTAGATATATTTCATCCAAAAACCCCAGCTCAAAAAAACCTACAATCACTAGAAAAAGCCATTAAATCAAATGGAGACTACATGTGTTTTGTAATGTTAATTCGCCAAATTGGATTACTCATTTACGTTAAAGATGGTGGTAGGCCGGCCGGACCACCTTTTATGGTTAGTAAAATTAAAAAACAAGCAGACTATTTTTCCATGGACAAACTCTTGAGTTTGCATCAAAAATTATTTGAAATAGATAAAAAAATGAAATCATCTCAAAGCTTTATGACAATGAAGCAGGAGCTTGATATCTTAAGCACAAGTTTATACAGTTAGTAGTAATAGCTTTGTATGAAAGGAATCTATGTATTCTATTGTAAAAAAGATTGATCCCACTGTTTTTCGTGGTTATGACATCAGAGGTCTTGCTGAAAAACAGCTTACAGCAGATGTTTATTACACCCTAGGTAGAGCATATGCCACTTTTCTGTCTGAAAGAAGAATCATGGAATCAACTGTTGGGCATGACAATCGTCTAACTAGTGAAGAATTCAGCGCTGCCTTTATCAAAGGTCTAAATGATGGTGGAATCGACACTATTTTTATTGGTTTGAGTTTAAGTCAAATTGTTTATTTCTCTAGCTATGAATACAAAACTAAGGGTAGTGCAATGGTTACTGCTTCTCATAATCCTAAAGAATACAACGGATTGAAACTTGGAGTTGGTTACTCTGACACAATGATTACTGAAGAAATTCAACAGATGAGAAAAATAGTTGAAAAAGGAGAGTTTTCTGAAGGTAATGGAAAAAATAGAGATGATGATCTCTTCCCAACCTACAGGGATGAAGTAAACAAGTACTTCAATCTTAAGAAAAAATGGAGAGTTGTTGTTGAAGGATGTAATACTGTATCTGGAAAATTCTATCCAGAGATATTAAGACAAGCTGGTTGTGAAATCATCGAACAAAACTGTGAAATGGATGGAAACTTCCCAATGGGTGTTCCAGATCCAACCGAAGTAGAAGTTCTCGAAAGATTGTCAGAAGGAGTTAAAAAACACAATGCAGATATTGGTTTTGCTTACGATACTGATGGTGACAGAATGGCTGTGGTTGATGAAGATGGACAAGTATTGTGGATGGATACCATTGTCGCTCTCTTTGCCATGGATGTCCTAGACTTTATGCCAGGAGCTCCAATTGTTTACAACACTCTTTGCTCAAGACAAGTAACCGAAGCCATTGAAAAATCTGGTGGAGAACCTGTGATGTGGATGACAGGTCATTCATTTATTAAAGCTAAAGTCAAAGAAGTTAGATCACCATTTGGTGGAGAACTATCTGGACACATCTTCTTCATGGATAACTTTTATGGTCACGACGATGGAGCTTATGCCAGCATGAGACTGCTTCAATATCTTGAAAGAAAAGACATGAAGCTTAGCGAAGCTGTTAAACAACTTACTGTCTATGTGAGTAGTCCAGAAATTAAATTTGGTCTTGCTGATGAAATTAAGTTTGAATTCATAGACACAAAGATTCGCGAAGAGTTTAAGAAGAGGTGGCCTGATGCAAAATATATTGATATTGACGGCATTAGAATGGACACTGCTGAAGAGATGGCAATTGTCAGAGCTTCACAAAATGGACCATACATTACTGTTAAGTTTGAGGGTAAAACTCAAAAACAATATGATGGAATGAAAGCCATATTAAAAGAAATTCTGAGTAAGTATAAGGAAATTGATTGGAAATCTGGAGTTAACACTCATGCTCTAGACTAAAAATGTCATTACATAATAAGTTTCACAAACTATTTCAAAACTGCCCAGCTTGTAAAAGTAAGCTGGGTCGTGATGATAATAGAGTTTTTTGTGAAGCGTGTGAGTTCGAACTATATGATAATCCGGCCATTGCTACTTCAATAGCTTTGATCAAAGATAAAAAGATTCTTCTTGCCAAAAGAAGGGTCGAGCCACAAAAAGGAATGTGGGATATTTTAGGTGGATTTGTTGATGCGGGAGAATCAATAGAGGAGTGTGCTGTAAGAGAAATGAAAGAAGAAGCTGGTCTAAATGTGGAAATAGAAGAATATTTGGGATCTATGGCCGATGTTTATGGAGGCAGACCAACCACTCCAGTAATGTTTAGAGTTAAATCAATCGATGGACATAAAAAACCGATAGCTCAAGATGATGTTGAGGAGCTGAGATGGTTTTCACTAAATGAAATACCTAAAAATATAGCTTTTGAAAATGTAAAAATAATTATTAGTAAAGTAAAGAAATATCTTATTTAAAAAGGAAAATATGAAAAATATAAATGATACCTCCACATTAGACTCCAGAGATCAAATTGCTTCTCTAGATAAATCAAACATGATGGGCTCGATTGAGGCTTTAGCTGATCAGGTCAAACATGCCTGGGAAGATGTTAAAAAACTTTCCTTTGACTTTCCAGAAGAAATTAAACAAGTAGTTGTGGTTGGAATGGGTGGCTCAGCTCTCGGAGCTGATGTATTTAAACATCTCTTTAAAACATCACTAGATATTCCATTTGAGGTATATAACAGTTATCAATTACCAGCCTACATAAATAAAAACACCTTGGTAATTATTGCTAGTTATTCTGGAACAACTGAAGAACCACTCAATTGCATTGAACAAGCTGTTCAAAAGAAGTCTCAAATAGCTTGTATAACAGCGGGTGGAGAACTAAAGAAAATTGCAGAAGAGAATAACTACCTAGCATATATTATTGATCCAGTTCATAATCCATCCAATCAACCTAGGATGGCCCTAGGTTATGCCCTAGTTGGCCTCTTTGGTCTAATGAATGCTGCTGGCGTTACTCATATTACTGATGAGGAAATTGGCCACATAATCACCACTATCATTAGAACATCAGAGAGCTTAATCGTAGAAACCACTAAAGAGGATAACCAGGCAAAAATATTAGCTTTCTTGGCTGTCGAAAGAAGACCTGTCTTTGTAGGATCTGAATTCTTAGTTGGTGGACTACATGTGGCTGCCAACCAGTGGAATGAAAATGCAAAAATGTTTGCAGACTACAAGGTGGTTCCGGAGATAAATCATCATCTTTTGGAGGGATTAAAATTTCCAAAAAGCAATGCCTTAAGTCATGTGTTCCTTTTCTTTCAATCAAATCTTTACTTAGAAAAAAACCAAAAAAGAATAGAAATTACCCAACAGATAGTTGAGGAAAATGATATTGAAACAATGAAGATAGAGCTAACAGCTGAAACAAAACTGAGTCAAGTTTTTGAGCTAATCACTCTTATGAGCTTTACTGGATTCTACATCAGCATTCTCGAAGGTCTTGATCCAAGTCCGATTCCTTTTGTTGATATGTTTAAAGCCGAGTTAAAAAAATAACTCATAGCTCTGGTTTCTATCTAAAAAATTAGGTATAGTGAAAATATGTCTGCCATTCGTGCAATTCTTGCTAAAGAAATTCTGGACTCACAAGGTCATCCTACTATTCAGGTCTCACTTTGGACCGATGATGGCTTTTTAGTTGAAAGCAAAATACCAAATGGTAGCAAAGCTCTAGCTCATGAAGCCCAACCTCTAATAGACAATGATCCTGAACACAAAAGTGGAATGGGAGTTCTAAAGGCCATTGAGCTAATTAATCAAACCATTGCTTCTCAATTAATCGGAAAAGATCCAACACAGCAGGAGCAGTTGGATAAAATGCTCATAGATCTAGATGGAACAGAATTAAAATCTCAGTTTGGAGTTAATACTATTGCTGCAGTTTCACAGGCTCTATTTAAAGCTGGGGCAGCAGTTTCAGGAATGTCTGTCTATCAAAGATTATTTGAACAATATCAATTAGTAAGCTACTTAAAAATCCCAACATGCATCTTTGGTTTAGTTAATGGTGGAAAATATGGATCTGGCAATCTAGATATCCAAGAGTTTCTCATTATGCCTGCTAGTCACATAGACTATCGTGTATCTCTTGAAATAGAGGACGGAATAAGAACCAACCTTCAGGAGTTATTAAGAGCAAGAGGTGCTGGATATTCTACTGGAATACTTGGAGGATTTACCCCCTCTTTACAAAAAAATACGGATGTTTTTGACTTTATTACTGAAGCCTCTCAAAAGACTGATTATATTCTCTCTAGAGATTTTTTCTTTGGCATAGATTCTGGCGCAGAAAACATAAAAGATAGAGGAAAGTATTCTCTTAGAGATAAATCTACCGCTTATTCTGATAAAGAAATTTTAGATTATTACAAAAACCTTAAAGAAAAATATAATGTTACATATTTTGAGGACCCATTTGCCACTCAAGATCTAGAGCTTTGGAAAGGATTTACAGCAGATCTTGATGGTTCTGCAAAGATAGCTCTCGACTCAATTACAGTAACAAGTACTAAGAAAATCCAAGAAGCAGTACAAAATAAGTATGGTAATGCTATTATTATCAAACCTAGTCAAATAGGAACTGTAACTGAAGCAATTCAAGCAGTGAAAGCAGCAAAAGATGCTGGATGGAGTACAGTAGTTTCTCAACGTAGCGGAGAAACCACCGATGATTTCCTAGCAGATTTTGCAGTTGGAGCTGGAGCAGATTTTATAAAATTTGGCCCAACTAATAGAGGTGAGGCCGTAGAAAAATATAACCGCTTAGCGGATATTTATTTAGAAATTGAACAGCAAATGCTGGAAGGAGAAAATATGGATCAAACAAATCCACAAGACCCAAATACAAACCCAGTAGCCACAGACGCTACACAACCAGCAGCCCCAGCTGCTACACAACCAACAACAGAGGTAAATCCTTTTGAGGTCGCCCCAGAGACTCCTGCTGAACCAGTGGTTGAAACTCCCGTTGCACCTGTAACTCCAGAGCCAACAGCTCCAGAACAACCATTAACACTTGGAGAAACACCTGCTCCTACAGCAGCTCCTCCAATAGCTGGTATGGGAATGGAAACTCAGCCTCCAATGAATGCTCCAGCAGCAACTCCAGCTGTGCCTGCAGCACCAGTGATAGAACCAGCAGTTGCTCAAGAAGCAATTAACTCTACGCTGGCAGAAATAAGTCCTACAATAGAAACACCTACAGAGGCTCCTGCTGAAACACCAGCAGAACCAGTTGCTGAAGAACCTGCTAAACCAGCAGTTTAATTCTATAAAATTGACAAACAAAAAAAACCCCGCCTAATAAGCGGGGTTTTTAGTTACAAAAATATTTATTCTTTTTTAGACTTTTTCTTTTTAGATTTAATTGTCTCGATAACAATCGGCACGACAGAGATAAAAATGATTCCCAAGATCACTAGGGTAAAGTTGTCCTTAACACTAGGAATATTACCAAAGAAAAACCCTGCAAAAGTAAAGAGCATTATCCAAACAGCTCCACCTACTACGTTGTACATAAGGAATTTTGTATAATCCATCCTACCAACGCCTGCTACAAATGGTGCAAAAGTTCTAACGATTGGCACAAACCTGGAGAGAATTATTGCTTTGCCACCGTGTTTCTCATAAAACTCTTGAGCTTCATCAATATGATCCTTTTTAATCAATGGAAAGTTCTTACTCTCAATAATTTTCTTACCAAAAAAGTGACCTATCCAATAATTTGCTGCATCTCCAAGAACGGCAGCAATGAATAAGATTCCAACGATCATCCAAACATTCATTGTCCCAAGCGCTGCTAAAGCTCCAGCAGCAAAAAGCAAAGAATCCCCTGGTAAAAATGGAGTTACTACAAACCCTGTTTCTGCGAAAACAATAGCAAATAAGATGGCATAGGTAAGAGCTCCATAGGCCGAGATGAGCTCAGTTAGATGTGTGTCTATGTGTAAAATAAAGCTAATAATTCCTTGGATAAATTCAATCATATTATCTTTCTTTTTTTCTATAAAAATTACTCAATAGATAAAGGGAAGTATAGTGACAAAAAATAGTTTTGGAAACCCTGGCTCGATTTTTAACCCGAATAGGAGTATCTGCTAATTTTTACCTGTTCTATGTATTTATATATAAAAAGATGTTGTTGTGGTTCGGGCTTTACTCGCATATACTCTGGGTAATATTTGGGATAGATTTGGTTAATAAAACTAAATAAAAAGGAAAAAATATGGCAGTTACTCTATATAAAAGACAAAGACAGATTGTAGACTATATTGCTCAATATATACAGAAGAATGGTTTTGCTCCAACTCTAAAAGAGATAGCTGGCGCCATTCAGGTTTCTTCACTGGCAACAGTCCATGAACACCTCCAAGCACTTCAAAGAAAAAACGTAATTAAAAAACACGAGGGAACCGTTAGAGGAATTGAGCTTGTTGATAGAACCTTCCTTAGAGTTACAGACAGCATTGACCTTCCTATTCTAGGATTCATCGCTGCTGGATCTCCGATTGAACCCTATACAGACACAGATGCCACTTTCAAGGTTTCCCCAGAAATGGTAACTGGTAAGAAAAGAGCCTACATCTTACAAGTAAAAGGTCAATCAATGATTGAAGATCACATTGACGATGGTGACTACGTCGTAATTGAAGAAACAAGTAGTGTTAATAATGGCGATATAGTTGTTGCCTTACTAGATAATGGACTAGCCACACTAAAAAGATTCTATAAAGAAGTCACTAGGGTGAGATTGGAACCTGCAAACGCAACCATGAGCCCTATTTATGCTACGAATGTTCAAATACAAGGTAGAGTAGTTGGATTGATTAGAAAATTCCGCTACTAGAAAAATAAATGCATCCAGCAAGATACATAATTTACTTTTAAAACATGGTAGGACCCCACGCTCTTGAGTGTGGGGTTTTTAAATATAGTGTTCTGTAATATTTAGTTTTTCATTAACAAAACAACGAAGAACATATAAGTAGTCGGAAAGACGATTGATTGTTTTTAATAACAGCGGATCAATTTTCTTTGATTGTTTAACATAGACAATACAGCTTCTCTCCAATCTTCTACAAACTGTTCTTGATATGTCTGCTTGGGCTGCAATGATGTGACCACCAGGAAGAACAAACCTGTTGTGCCAACCTTCACTCATTGAGGACTGCATCTTTTCAGACTCTTTTTCTATTTTTTTCAAAAAATCTTCAGATAATTTTATATCCGCCTTAGACACATATGCCCCCAAAACAAAGAGTTGCTTTTGAATTGTATTCAATACGCTTAATTGTTCTTTAAACTCAATTTTTGGAAGATCTTTTATTTGAGAAACAATGAGTCCTAAGTGAGAATTAAGTTCATCTAAAGTGCCAACCATCTCAAAAGCAATGTCATCTTTAGGCAATCTTTTGCCATTGGCCAAAGAGGTTTTTCCCTCATCACCTGTTTTTGTAGAAACATTCAACATACATTTGCATTGTACAAATAAAAAACATATTTAACAGTGCTTATTGATGTAAGTACAACCTAATGTATCAATTTTTCCAGGCAACATACCACAGGTTGTATATTTCTCATTAAATTAGTTCTTTTCCTAATAAAGATTTGCCAGTACAATCCATTTCCGTGAGATTAGACGGGTTACTGAACTTTTCAACCAAAAAACCAAAGAAATATATCTTCGTTTCAGGAGGCGTTCTTTCTGGCCTTGGAAAAGGAGCCACTGCTGCTTCAATTGGTGTCTTACTTAAAGAGCATGGCCATTCTGTTACAAACCTTAAATGTGAAAATTACCTCAACATTGATTCTGGAAACATTAACCCCGTAGAACACGGTGATGTTTTTCTTTGTGAAGATGGATTAGAGGCAGACCTTGATCTTGGTACCTATGAAAGATTTCTAGGAGAAGAGGTGGGGTCCAAGAACTTTACCACTATGGGTCAAATTTACTCATCAGTGATTGAAAAGGCCAAAAATCTTGAATATGAGGGTGTAACTGTTGATGCTATACCATATGTCCCAGAAGAGGTGATTCGACGCATTAGAAACGCTGCAGAAGACCACGATGTTGTGCTCATAGAGCTAGGTGGAACAGCTGGAGAATACCAAAACATTGTTTATTACGAAGCCTACAGAATCATGAAGCAAAGTCTGCCTGATGATGTGATTTTGGTTCATGTTACATATTTCCCAACTCCACAGCATATTAAGGAGCTTAAATCCAAGCCAACTCAACTATCTGTAAAAAATCTACATGCTATGGGCATTCAACCAGACTTTATTGTTGGAAGAGCTGAATCAAACATTGATGATAAGAGAAAAGAAAAGGTAGCTTACTTTTGCAACATGCAAAAGGAAGACGTTATCTCCAATCCAGATGAAAAAACTATTTATAAAATACCACTTAATTTTGCAGATCAAAAACTAGGGGAGAGAATTACAAAGAAGTTAAAACTTCCTGTTAAATCATCTAATCTAAGATCTTGGAAAAACTTAGTTAAAAAAATATTAGCCAAGAAAAAAAGAAAAGTATCCGTAGCTATTATTGCCAAATATATTGCTACTGGTGACTATGAATTAAAAGATTCATATACTTCTTTGCTTGAGTCACTAGAGCACTCTAGTTGGCATCAAGATACAGATCTTGAAGTTATCTTCATTAACGCAGAATCACTGGAAAAGAAAAACAAGAAGGCCCTAGAAGACCTCAAGAGAGCAGACGGAATAGTTGTGCCTATTGGTTGGGGTAAGAGAGGTGTTGAGGGTAAGATCGCAGCCATTAAATATGCTAGAGAAAATAAAGTTCCTTACCTAGGTCTTTGTTATGGAATGCAACTAGCATCGGTAGAGTTTGCTAGACATGTTGTTGGTCTAAAAGATGCTCATACTAAAGAAGTAAACCCAAAAACAGAACACTTAATCATTCATGACATTCCTTTTGATAAGAAATATCAAAAAATCAAGGGAGTAGGAGCTAGTATGAGGCTTGGTGGTTATGACTGTATTCTGAAACCAGGAACCTTGGCTCATAGAATATATAGCAAGCATAATGCTTTCAAAAATAAGAGAAAAAATCTTATCTCAGAAAGACATCGTCATCGCTTTGAATTTAACAACGCATACAGAAAACAACTAGAGGAAAAAGGATTTGTGATCTCAGGAACCAGTCCAGATGATTTCTTTGTTGAAATGATCGAACTACCAGAGAAAGATCATCCATTCTTTATTGCTACTCAAGCTCATCCAGAATATAAATCTCAACCATTAAACCCTCATCCAATTTTTATTGAATATATGAAAGCAGTTTTGGACTATGATCAAAAACATGATCAGGGTTCAACTAGTAAACCAGTTAAGTTTTCTGAATCCTAAAACAGTAACTCTGGACTTGCGAATATCGCCATTCCAGAGTAAAATATTCGTCTGTCGTGGAGATTGTTTTAAAAACGATCCTCATAACTTTCATTAAAGAAGGGAAATTAAGTAATGGCACAATATCTTGAATACAAAGACCAAAGCATATCAGTCGGAGACACCGTTAAAGTTCATCAGGAAATTTCTGAGGGTGATAAGAAGCGTATCCAGATTTTTGAAGGCATTGTAATTGCTATCAAAAACTCAGGTACTGGAAAATCTTTTACCGTTAGAAAAATCGGTGCCAACAGCATTGGTGTAGAAAAAATCTTCCCAACTCTTTTACCATCTATTAAAAAGATTGAGGTAAAACGCCAAGGTGCAGTTCGCAGAAGCAAACTATATTACCTTCGTGACAAAGTTGGTAAGGCAGCTTCTCGTATTAAAGAGAAGAATACTTTCAACAAAAAAGTCAAAGCTTAATCATTGGTCTTTAAAAAGGTAAGTAAGGTTGATATTACTAGTCTATAAAAGATAGAATGTCGACAGGCCTTGATAAAGGCCCCATCGTCTAGTGGTTAGGACACCTGGTTTTCATCCAGGCAACCGGAGTTCGATTCTCCGTGGGGTCACATTTTACTTTATGTATTCGTCTAATTTAAAGTGTTTAATCTTGATGTTTTATTAAGCTACATCATTATATCTAATTAATCCATGAACGTAGTAATATGTTTTAAGAATATCTGGAGTGTCTTCACCCAATCCTAGATTACCTATTTGGGTTTCTGCATATTTAGTGAGTCTATCGTGAGATCGACCTAAAGAGCCATCTTCATCATTTAATTCAGGTTTCTTACTTTGAAGCCACTCTTTCTTTTTTTCATCACTAGCGATTGCATTCAATCCATCTTCAAACGGCTTTAAAGTTTCTAAAACTGCATCTACCGTTATTACGCCCCTATCTTCTTCTCTAGCTCTTAATGTTGGCATGCCATCGAATGATTTTTGCATTTTATCTTTCTATAAAATTAATATGATAATCAGTATCAAACAAAAAGATATAAAAGTAAAGCTTTTTAATTACCCTTAGGAATACATTAGGCCAAGTTGTTTTATATCTGGTAAGAAAGTATTAAATAGCTTGACCAGATCTGTAATAACCTGGTTCGGATGCGGAACTGTTAGGGTCACAAATATATATAGACACTAGCAGGTGTCTTTTTTTATACCCAAGCCAATAAATTCCAATGATCAACTTAATTGATTAAGCACATATAATGTTTGTCTATGAGTGATAAAAAACATAGAAGAGATGATTCATACAGCCAAGGATATCGAAGAGAAAGAAGATAGAGAAGAAGGTCAGACGAACCAATTACTGACCAGAATGTATCTTCTTTTATTGCTGAGGCTATGAAAAATGGACTAAACTTATTTGCTATTGCAGCGGCTGCAGCGGCTAGAAAAACAAAAAAAGAAGAAAAGTAATATATAATTTATAAATATGAACGAAAAATATAGAAGAGAAAGAGCAAGGGATAATTCTCGTGCTGCCGATATAAGAAGTAGACAAAATGATGCTGCTGGAACATCTAGTGGTAGCGGATCCAGTGAAGGAATTCACAGTGGAAATGCTGATCAATTTGTTAGAGATTCTTTATTAGACTTAGAAGGCATTGCCAAACAAGTTGCTGCAGAAAAAGATAAAGAAGATTAGTAAAAAGTGATATACTTTTTACAATGAAAACATTTACCCAACTTTATTTAACAGCCTTACCTGTCTTTTTAGTCATTGATGAAATTTGGCTTACTGCTATTGCCAAAAAATTCTATTCTGAACAAATCGGATTTTTAATGAAATCCAAGCCAAATTTAATGGCTGCCTTAATCTTTTATCTTTTGTTTATTGTTGGCCTAGTTATTTTTGTCATCTCTCCATCTTTGGAAAAAAAGTCTCTAATATCTGCTATTTCTCTAGGAGCTCTTTTTGGTCTAATTACCTATGCCACTTATGATCTTACCAACCTAGCAACAGTTAAAGACTGGCCATTACTAGTCACCGTTGTTGATTTAATTTGGGGAGCTTTTGTAGCTGCTGCAGTCTCTGCAATAACTTATTTAATTGTCCAAAGAGGCTAAACCATCATCCCAAATATCTTGAGCACGATGCTTCTTGGAAGATATTTCACGATATTAACAAGCAATCTATTTTCCCATCCGTAAACAGCAACCTTCTTGCCGGCCATCATGTTTTCATAACCAAACATAGCTACATCTTTACTTGATGCCATTTTTACCTTCGAGTTCATGTTTTTAGTATCAGCTTGTTTGAAAAATTCAGTCTTTGTAGCTCCTGGGCAAAGAGTTGTTACAGTAATGTTTTTATCTTTCACCTCCTCACCAATTGCTTCAGAAAAACTAAGAACAAAAGACTTGGTTGCAAAGTATACACTCATTGATGGCCCTGGAAAAAATGCAGCAATCGAAGAAACATTTAAAATTTTTCCTTGTTGCTTTTTAACCATTTCTTTCAAGAAAAGATGAGTTAAGCCAGTAAGGCTAGCAGCATTAACCTGAATCATCTCCATTTGTTTATTAAAGTCTCTCTGATAAAACTTACCGATATCGCCAAAGCCAGCATTATTTACCAAAATATCTATAAATAAATTATTGCTCTGAGTAAAATCAAATATTTTTTGAGCAGCATCTTTTTCAGTAAGATCAATTAAAAAATCATAAACCCTGATCTCTTTATTTATTTCTTCAATAGTTTTTTTAACAGCATTCAACTTATTTCTATTTCTGCCAACCAAAACCAAGTTGTGTCCTTTTTTTGCAAATATCTTTGCAAAGTCAAAGCCAATTCCTGAAGTAGGGCCTGTGACGAGAGTATATTTCATATATCTAAAATATACCTTAAATAAGAGTCTTTATACAAATACCTGGTGTGATATATTAACCACCTATGGGAGAAAAAAGTATTTATATAAATAAAATTAATAATAGATTGGCTGAATTCAAAAAAGATTTTGACCTTGCCGATGGGGATCTAATGACTGCTGAAACAATAATGAAGTATGCAATGGAAATTTCAGCAGTTTCTGCAGTCTCTGGAGGAGTGCTTGAAATAATGAAAAAGTGGATTGAGTCTGGGGAAGAAAATAATTTAGAAGCAATCGAAGCACTTAAGCTAATGGGAATAGCCATGCCAGTTGAGCTTGGGTATATTTTCCTAATTGGTCTTGGAGATGAATCTACAAAAATAGTTATGAATATAATAGGAGATACCGCCCCATCTCTCTTACTCGACATTCGTTAAAAATAAAAAATATTTTCTAAAAATAGTCCTTGAAATGAAGATCTTTATACTAGTGTTGGAGTATTAAATTTATTCAAAAAAATATGTGATATATTATTTTTATCAGAGTAAAAACATAATTGCTCATGCAATAGAACAACAAACATATGGTTTCAAAAGAAATTGGAATTTATACAGCAGACAATATAAGAAAAAAGGATGATTCACTTTTTTTAGAAATTACCTTAGACAACCAAATCTTTAATCTCCCAATTATTAATGTTGGAGATAAATTAAATCCAGAATATATCGCTATTTTAAATCCTATGGAGCCAGGACTAGGTGAGGCTGGAGCTAATGTTCTTGCTGAAATGTTAAAACAATTAGAAATTAATTTAATTATTACTGCTCCATCTTTAAAATCTGAGGAAATGGTTTTGGAAGCAAATCAAAAATCAGGAATAAGTCATGAACCGATTGTTATGTTGGGGGGATCTATTAAAGCTGGGGGAGAAAAATATACTTTCTCTGAAGAAGAGGTCATTGACCTTGCTAGTCCAAATGGTGAAAAATATTGGATAGAAGAATGTAGACCAATTACACTTGGACCTGAAGATCCGTCAAAGTTCTTTGCCATTAATGAAGAAATATTATTAGAAATAATTAAACTTATTGAACAAGGCAAAAAAATAGCCATAGTTGACGACGTTTACAGCTCAGGAGCAACTGTTGAATCGCTCAAAAGACTTATTGGCAAAGCACTGCAAGAAAAAGGCGCAATGGTGCCTTCAATACCAATTGTTGTTGTAGCTAGAGAGGCATTGGGTGAAACAGAGATTTTTAAAAATCCAGAAGCTTTGGAGGCTGACAATCAAGCCCTCAACCTCTATGCATCAATTCTCATACCAGTATTACTAGAAGTTCCAGAATTATAGTTAAACAAGCTTATTTTTAAAGCCAACTATTTTTCCATTCTCAACCTCAATGCCCTCGTCTTTTAAAAGATTTTGTTTTTTTAGAATAGTTGGTCCTGATTTCTTGCCCATAAAACCACCAATTTTTCCATTGCTCGAAACAACTCTGTGACAAGGAACTTCAGGAGCATATGGATTTTTGGCCAAAGCAGAACCAATGGCTCTATAAGCCTTTATTCCCATCTTCTCGGCAAGTCTCTTGTATGTTGTTACTTTGCCTTTTGGGACATTTCTTAAAATGTCATAAACCATGTTTTCAAAATCAGTTGGCACATATTCAATGGTAAAGGATTATGGGTGTAATGCAAGGAAATAGTGTTGTATTTAGAGTTCTTAAAAGAGGTGCTCTTATGCTTGACTATTAAGTCCCTTTTTTATATAATATAGGATTGTTCTCTCGAGATATAACGCTTGCCGTTATGTTTAATTTAACACTTCTCGGAAGAACAAAACTTAACAAATATCATCCCTGGTGCAAACCAGAGTTGATCAGACGTCACATTTTTATTCAACATTGGAGGAACAATGGAAGAAAAAGGTTTACCCCTTTGGTTTTGGTTAGGGCTTGCAGTGATCGGCATATGCGTGATCGCTCAAATGATTTATCCTGATGCACCAATTATTGCCATCATGGCAGTATTAGTTGGTTTTGCGGCAGCAGTCTTTGTTTTCAAAGCACTTGGATGGTTTGCCGTAATTATCTTGGGAATTGTAATAGTTGTTGTTTTTGGAATCTTTGGTTGTAATGTAATCACAACCTGGGGAACCAATTTTGGCAACACAATCCCAACTCCAAAACCCCCAACACCCACACAAGTGTGGGCATACCAGGAAATTGGCTGGCCGGCTATGTTTTATCTATTCTTTATAGCTGTCGGTTATGTCACAACCTGGATGACAGGCGCCAAAGGTCCTTGGGCGGCAATCATTACGATCGCCCTATCCTATTTAGGCGCACTTCTGCTTGGTCAGGCTGAACCCTGGATTTGGGCAGCAGTGATTGGTTTTATCGGTGCCATCCTCAGTTTGTTGATTAAATTATTCAACAAGCCAGCAGGAGGCGCTGCTCCCTTGGCTATGGCCATTGGGGGATTAGTGTTCGGAGCCATCTATATCTTTATTACACCACTCCAATCTTGGGTGGTATTAAGCTTTGGATTGATGGATCCAACAGCTGGGGTAACTGCAATCCTTGGATATTCCATTGGATCTTTTGCCTTTTCGACCTTATTAGACTCACTCCTGGGAGGATAAATGTGACTGTCGATTCAGGACCCTTGTCTTGTGCACTGCACAAGCAAGGGTCCTCAGCTAATTACCCTAAAAATTCATCAAATAGAACTAGATAAACGATTTGTTTTAAACCCAATCACCAAGTATAATTCCTCAGTACTGACTGGCACGATACCAGAGTGGTTAATGGCGAGGTCTGCAAAACCTTCGTTCGCGGGTTCGAATCCCGCTCGTGCCTCATTTTTATTACAATCATGAAAAAATATTTTATTCATACCTTTGGCTGTCAATCAAATAAAAGCGATTCAGAAAGAATTGCTGGTGATTATGAAGCCAGGGGTTACCAACTAGCCAAATCATGGAAAGACACGGATGAACTTGTAGTTAATACCTGTGCTATTCGTAAAAGTGCTGAAGATAGAGCTAGAGCTTTTGTACTCACAGTTGTTAAACACTACAAAAAAAACAACCTTCCAAAACCTAAAATAATCTTTACTGGCTGCATGCTTCACCATGGAAAAAACAAAATCATGGACATGGTTATTGATATCGATGAGATTCTGCCGGTCAATGAAGTCGGCTTTAATCAGTCTGCTATTAGAAGAGACAAAAAACATGCATGGGTGCCAATCTCAGCTGGCTGCAACTCTTTTTGTACTTATTGCATTGTTCCTTACTCCAGGGGTAGAGAACAGTCCAGAAGTATGGAGGAGATACTAAAAGAAGTAAGAGATTTGGTTAAAAAAGGATATTCAGAGATCACTCTGCTTGGTCAAAATGTTAATTCTTGGGGATTAGAAAAACTTGGTATTGGCTTGAGAAAAATGCTCATGAGCCAGGATGAGTTCACTCGAGAAATGATACCTGACAACCAATCACAATACCTAAAACCAAAGGGAACACCTCCTTTTGTGAAACTATTAAGAGAAATATCTAAATTTCAAGAAATTAAAATAATTCGCTTCTTGAGTAGTAACCCATGGGACTTTCATGATGAATTAATAGATGAGGTGGTTAATAACAAGAAAATCGATAGATACGTCCACTTGCCAGTTCAATCTGGCAGCAATACTGTTTTGGAAAGAATGAATCGTGGTTATACCACTCAAGATTATGAAAAAGTTGTAAATAAACTAATGAAGGGGGATCCAAATATTGTTTTGGGCACTGATATCATCGTTGGTTTTCCGGGAGAAACTGAAGAAGAATTTGAGGAAACTGTAGAGTTTGCCAAAAGAATGAATTGGCAAGTTGGATTTATAGCCATGTACTCTCCAAGACCAGGAACAGCGGCTTTCAAATTATATAAAGAAGAAATCCCTTATAAAATCAGAAAAAACCGCTGGGAAATATTGGATAAAATTATCAATAAAGATAATTTAAAAACTAGACCAAAAGTGGTTTAACAACAGCAACAACCTTTTTCTTTTACTTCTTTTCTTTTGTTGTCTTTGTCATAGCAATAGGTTTTGCTCTTGTCCTCATCTAATGTATTTTTATGAGAACCATCGCAGAATGGTTGGTTTTTGCTCAAACCACACTGACAAATAAACTTATCACCAACTTTAGCTGGCCCTTGCTTGTCTTTTGTTATAACTCTTGGCATAAATTACTCTTTCTTACAACAAGATCCATCACAGCCCTCATGACTGCAGCAAGAACAAGTCTCTTTTTTATTATGTTCGTCACATGTTCCACACATGGCAACCTTTCATTTAAATTTATACTCAATCTTCATACTAGCATAATCAAGTTACCTTCTAAAATCTGTCAGCTATAATACAAATAATGAAAAATAGCCTTAAAATCATTTCTGTAGTTGGTCAAACAGCTACTGGTAAAACAGATAAATCATTTTTATTAGCAGAATTGTGGTGCAAAAAAGACAAAAAAAATAAAGCAATCATAGTTTCTGCTGACTCAAAACAAGTTTATAAAGATCTCAAAATACTCTCAGGGGCAGATATTCCAAATGATTTTATTAAAAAAGATAATCATTATCTTCACCCAACTCTACCGATTTCCCTTTATGGAATCAGTAATATTGATGGAAAAGAAGAGTGGTCTGTTGGACATTTTTATAGACTAGTAAAAGAACTAATTAAAAATCACAAGCATGAAAAAACTCTTTTTATCATGGTGGGTGGGACCGGCCTTTATCATCAGCAAGCCTATAAACCTTCAGAAACACTAAATGTAAAACCAGATTTTGAGCTCCGCAAAAGCTTGGAAGATAAAACTGTTGAAGAACTACAAAACATTTTGATAGAAAAAAACAAAGACAGACTTTTATCAATGAATAACTCAGATAAAAACAATCCTCGTAGATTAATAAGAGCCATCGAGGTTGGAATAATGAAAACAAATAATCAAGATAATATTTCTCCAATCATCCAAGTTGGCCTAACCACTGAAAATGTAGATGAAAAAATAAGACAGCGAGTCATAAAAAGACTAGAGCAGGGAGTAATTGAAGAGGTAAAAGAATTCGAGAAAAAATACCCAAATAACAAACTCCAGTCCAAGGCAACTTTAGGTTATCAAGAAATAATTAAATTTATTAATCAAAAAATCTCCAAAGAAGAACTAATTGATTTATGGACCCTATCTGAATCTCAATATGCTAGAAGACAAAATACCTGGTGGAAAAAAATAAATAACATCGAATGGTTTGAAGCCAGTAAAATCTCCATAGAAAATATCTTAAATCGAGTATTCCTTGCCTAAGTGAGCTATAATAAAAGGGCGTACAACCGGGTGTGGCCTCTATTACTTTGTAATAGGGGAGGAAAGTCCGGACAGCAGAGTAGACGGTGCCTTGCGTAAGCGAGGGCTTTGACAGTTAGAGCAACAGTGACGAATCGGGTGGCTCCGAATGAAACGACCAAGCTTCTGGGTATAGCTTCGGCTATGGCAATCCTCCCGGCTGCAACGAACGATCTTGACCATATTGGAACTACTCCCTATTTTCTTGCCTCGGCAAGAATAGGTCATAAGGATTTCGGCATTAGACAAATCACACCTAAAACAGAATCCGGCTTACTGGTTGTACGCTTTTTGTATATAATGAGATCATTATGAACGAAACACTTCAGGAATCCCTTAATTTTTTAGCTCTCCAAACAAGCCAAAGCTTGTCACTACTTTTACCAAAAATACTTGGTGCTTTAACAGCACTAGTAGTTGGTGTAATTTTGGCAAAAATGGTTAAAGGAGTAGTTAAAAAAGTTTTAAAAACTATTAACTTTGCTAGCTTTGTTAATAAAACTCCTTTGCAACTAGCTTTTGAGGGAGACAACATCGGAGAAAGAATAGTATTCACTATTTCCAATCTTTTCTACTGGCTAACAATGTTGGTAATTATTCATACCATTGTTTCAATTCTTGGTCTCGGATCAATCACTGTAGTTCTAGAAAAAATTCTTGGATACATTCCTAATGTAATCTCTGCTATGTTCATTTTACTATTTGGAGTGTTGGTAGCAGGTTGGGTTGAAAGCCTGGTAAAAGGTGCTATCAAAACCATCGAACCAAAAACAGGTAGATTGCTTGGAAAAGTTTCTAGTTACTTTGTCATAACCCTAACCGCTATGACAGCATTTTCAGAACTTGGAATTGCTGCAGAGTTCTTAACCATCGTGTTTATTGGATTCATTGCCATGCTATCACTAGGATTTGGATTAGCTATTGGCTTGGGTGGAAAAGACTTGGTAGGTAAAATCCTCAATGATCTTTATGACAAGCAAACAATGATTAATCAGGCTGAAGATAAAAAAGAAAAATCAAAGAAAAAATAACCCATGATGAATCTTTGGCAAGCCCTTTCTCTAGGAGTATTACAGGGTGTTACTGAGTTTCTACCAGTTTCAAGTTCTGGCCATTTAGCTCTTGCTCAAAACTGGTTTAACCTACAAGAGTCACTCCTATCTTTTGACATTTTTCTTCATGCAGTTAGCCTAATTGCTATTATCATCTTCTTCTTTAAAGAATTAAAAAAACTCACCTTCAAACAACTTTTAATTATTGGTATTGGAACCATTCCAGCTGTAATTGTTGGTCTATTTTTTAAAGATAGTTTAGAAAATTTATTTCATGCTCCAACATTAGTTGGGGTTGCTTTGCTGGTTACTGGAATTAATAACTTAATTTCCAATAAGCTTTTAAAAGAAGATTTTAAAGAAAAAGAAATCACTGCCAAAAAATCACTTATTATCGGTATTTTCCAATCACTAGCTCTTATCCCTGGTATTTCTAGATCTGGAACAACCTTGCTTGGAAGTTTGGGTCAAAAACTAGAAAAAAAACAAGCATTTAATTTTACTTTTATGTTGGCTATTCCGGCCATACTTGGAGCACTAGTTTTACAAATACTGGATCTCACTAAAGAAAGTGTCTCAATGCCACATTGGTCTCTTTTTGCTGTTGGCGGAGTTGGCGCACTAATAGCTAGTCTTGCAAGTCTGGGAATTATTAAAAAACTAATCAAAGAATCAAGATTTTTACCATTTGGTATCTATGCTATTGGCTTAGGTATCTTTGTAATTGTCTCATCAGTAATTTAAGGTGCCAACTCTGGTATAATGGATAAATTCATGCAACAAATTATTTATGATTTGAAATATTGGTACCACTTTTTAAAGACTGGTTTATTAAAAGGTGCGGTAGCTTCAGCAAAATATAAATTTCCAGCAAAGAAACTAAAAATCATTGCTATTACTGGTACTGATGGAAAAACTTCCTCAGCAACCCTTCTTTATCATGTTTTAAAAACAGCCGGCAAAAAAGTAGCCCTATTATCAACAGTGGCTGCATATATAGGCGATGAAAAAATTGACACTGGTTTTCATGTAACTTCACCTGACGCAGATAAGCTCCAAAAATTTATGGTAGAAATGGTCAAAAAAGATATGGAATACCTGGTTCTTGAGTTTACATCTCATGGTGCTTACCAGCATCGATTGTGGGGAATTAAGCCTGAAATAGTGGGTGTTACAAATATTACCAATGAACACCTTGATTACCATTTAAACTACAAGAATTATCTTGAAGCAAAATCCATGGTAATTAAAAAAGCTCCTTTGGTGATTCTCAATGAAGACGATAGTTCATTTGTAAAAATCAAGAGATATCTAAGCCCAAAAAACAATATTGTTGCATATGGAAAAGAATATCAGCCTCCTAAAAAAATTAGGGATGCCATCCAAGCAAGATTTTTGGCATCATACAATCAGTTAAATGCCAAAATGGTAACTAAAATTGCTTTGGCTTTAAACATAGAACCAGAAAAAATAGCCCAAGGAATCAAGAAGTTTCCAGGAGTAGAAGGAAGAATGCAGTTTGTTAAAAATAAAAAAAGAAATATTACAGTAGCCATTGATTTTGCTCACACCCCCAATGCTTTAGATAAAGCTTTAATAGCTCTTAGAAAATATATGAAAAAAGAGAAAATAACCGGCAAGCTAATTGCTATATATGGCTGTGCTGGACTCAGAGATGCCGAAAAAAGACCCGTTATGGGTAAGATTGGACTACAACATGCAGACCTAGTTGTTTTCACCGCTGAGGACCCAAGAACAGAAGACATTTGGTCGATTATTAGACAAATGACAGAACAACTAGAAACTGGTCATAATAGAGTTGTTTCCATCGCAGATAGAAAAGAAGCCATTGATTTTGCTATTAATAAGTTGGCAAAAAATGGAGATCTCATTGCTCTCTTTGGTAAAGGTCCAGAAAAAAGTATGTGCTATGGAACAGTTGAGTATCCATGGAGTGAAAAGGCAACGGTAGAACAAGCTTTTGCTAATAATAAAAAATGAATATTTTAAATTATTCTTCTTTTTACTTTGTAGGAGTTAAAGGAGTCGCCATGACTTCTTTAGCCCAGATGTTGATCGATGCTAATAAAAGTGTTATTGGTAGTGATGTTGATCAAGAGTTTGTTACAGAAAAACAACTCCAAAAACTCAATATTAAAATCGATAATTTTAAATTACCTCTCCCAAATAATATTAACTGCGTGGTTTACACTGCAGCTCATGGTGGAGTAGATAATCCACAAGTTCAGTGGGCCAAAGAAAATAATATTCCAACTTTCTCACAAGCAGAAGCTATTGCTTCACTTTTTAATCAAAAGCAGGGACTAGCTGTGTGTGGAGTAGGGGGTAAATCAACTGTCTCTGCAATGATCACTTGGATTATGAAGAGCATTGGACAAAATCCTTCTTTCTCTGTTGGCGTTGGTAATATTCCAGGACTAGAAAAAACAGGTGCTTGGACTGATTCTAAGTATTGTGTAGTAGAAGCTGATGAATATGTAATTGATCCTCATGCTCCAGAAAAGGGAGAAGATATTATTCCTCGCTTTTCCTTTTTAAAACCATTTATAAATGTTTGTACTAACTTGAGATATGACCATCCTGATGTATATAAAGATTTTGATCACACAAAAGAAGTCTTTAAAAAGTTCTTTGAACAAACCGATGACAATGGATATCTAGTTATTAATGCTGACGATGAAGAACTACTAAAGATTGCTCATCAGACAAATAAAAAAATCATCACTTTTGGAGAAAGTCCTGAATCTGACTTTAGACTAACTGACTATTCATCTAGAGAAGGTATTACAAGAGGAATATTTGAATACAAAAATAATTCCTATGAATTAGTATTGCAAATACCCGGTAAATTTAATTTATTAAATGCTCTAGCAGCTATTGCTGCTATTGCACCACTACACTCAGAAGCTCTTGAAAAACATAATTTAAAAAACTTTAAATCCACTGCCAGAAGATTTGAGAATAAAGGCAAGATTAATGGAGCTCAATGTTTTGATGACTATGCCCATCATCCAAAAGAGGTAGAGGCTGCCATCAAAGCTATTAATGACTGGTACCCAAACTCAAGAAAAGTAATTGCTTTTCAATCCCATACTTACTCCAGAACTAAACAACTATTTAATGATTTTGTAGATTCATTTGAAAAAGCAGGTGAGGTAGTCATGATCGATATCTTTTCCTCTGCTAGAGAAAAAGATGATCCAACTATTTCAAGTGATTTATTGTGTGAAAAAATTCAAGAAAAATATCCAAACGTTAAGGCTCAAAACTTAAAAAACATTGAAACTCTATCTGATTTCTTTAATGATAATCTTCAACCAGGAGATATTTTTATTACCCTTGGTGCTGGAGATATTTACGAAGTTTACGAATTAATTTAATTAAATTTTTAAACAAACTAAACTCATGTTTTCAAGCTATGATGTAATTCTTAAGTATGAAGATCACTACTGAAAAAAAATTAGTTTTAGAAAAAATTGTTGACTGGCTAAAAGATAAAAATCGCCCTCAATATATTACTTTGGGTGGCTATGCTGGTACTGGTAAAACAACATTAATTGCTATCATCAGAAGAATTTTTCATAAAAAAAACTCTAAAATAAAGATTGGCCTAGTTAGCTATACAGGCAAGGCCACTAGAGTCCTTGATGATGCTCTAAAAACCCAAGAAGCTAGATTTAAGCAAGATCATGTCGGAACAATTCACTCATTAATTTACGCACCAATCGTTAATAAAAGCAGTGATATTACTGGCTGGAAAAAGAAAGACAGCATTGATGTTAAATTAATCATCGTTGATGAAGCCTCAATGGTTGACTACCAACTCTGGCAAGATTTACTCTCATTCAACATTCCAATTATTGCCATCGGAGACCACGGTCAACTTCCACCGGTTGAAGGTAAGTTCAACCTAATGGAGGATCCTGATTTAAAACTAGAAATAATCTATCGCCAAGCTGCCCATAACCCGATTATTGAGCTCTCGATTGAAGCAAGAACAAAAGGGGAGATTGCTGTTGGAAAATATGGCAAACATGTTGAAAAAATTGACCAATACAGTGCCGAGTCTCAAGAAAGGGTTCAGGAGCTACTAGAGAAATATGATGAAGAAACTTTAATCTTAACTGGATACAACCACACGAGAGTCAAGATAAATAATTTTATCCGTCAACATAAGTTCTTTGAACCAACAGAAAAGCCAATGGTGGGAGACAAAGTAATTTGTCTGAAGAATAATCATATTAAAAAAATCTACAATGGAATGATCGGCACCATAACTCATATCGAAGTTATTGATGATGATGCCTACTACGCAGAAATAGATTTAGATGAAATAAGCTACAAAGGTGATATCTACAAACCTCAGTTTGGTTCAAATAAAACCTTAAATTTCACAAAGGGGAAAAGAAAAAAGATTAGAGGGTTAGACCTATTTGACTTTGGTTATGCACTCACTGTTCACAAAGCACAGGGTAGCCAGTCTAAAAGAGTAATACTGTTTGAAGAGAGATTTAAACAAATGGATGATGATCAATGGAGAAGATGGCTCTACACAGGTATTACTAGAGCAGAAAAAGAACTATATATTATTGGAAAATAAAATATGATCGATAGAGAAAATCAACAGCCAGAACAAAAAAGTAAATTACTTGCAAAAGAAATTGACAAAACAAAAGAAGCATTAAAAGAAGCAATAGATCATGAATTTAGATTTGGTTATGCAATTATATTTGAAAATGATCAAGCAACTTTTAACTGGATAGAAGATGAACAACTATCTTTTTCTTTTGATACGCCACAACCAGAAGATGAGGTTTGGTTTGGAAATTGTTATGAGGATGCTGCAGTAACCAGTAAATTCCTAAAAGAAAGAGTTGGAGAAGGAGCTACTGTAACTATACAAAAGATTGAATCAGATGATTTGAATGAACAAATAGGAGACATAGAACATTATAGAGTTCTTGTAGAGCAAGCTGGTGGAGATAAATCTGTTTTTATTGAAGTTGATCACTCTCAACTATATTCAGAAATTGTCGGTGGGGAAAATAATAAAATCCACAGTTGGGCTGATGCCATTGAATATTTTGATACAGAGAGAAAAACTGAAAATTTAAAAACAAAAATGCTATTTCCTATGTATGAATATGACCAAGATGGGCAAAGAGTTATTCTATTTTTTGCCATTATTGTTGATTATGAAAGTAAAGAAATACAAATTAAAATGCAACCTCTGAGTAATAAGAAAAAAATCAATAAAAATCTTGATTCAATAACTTATCCTGTTTATTTTCATCAACTTACTGATAAAAGTGACGTTCTTGAAGATATAAAAACTAATGAAGCCTTTGATGAAGATGGGCCATTTTCTGACTTTGGCGAAGAAACCTTGTTTAAAATGAGGCAAGGATTGGGGGCTGTAGTTAGAAATTTACCTGAAAAAATAAAGTAATTTGTGCCGCGGGTGGGAATCGAACCCACACTCTATTGCTAGAACGAGATTTTAAGTCTCGCGCGTCTACCAATTCCGCCACCACGGCTTATGTCGGAGAGACAGGACTCGAACCTGCGACCCCACGCTCCCAAAGCGCGTACTCTAGCCATCTGAGCTACTCTCCGTTGATTCAAAGATTATATCACTTTGTTTTGGTTTCTTGGGAAGAAGTTAAACCTGTCTTTTCTGGAAAGGCCAGCTGATAAGTTAAGATAAACTCAACCAACATTACAGCCTGACACGCCAGACAAACAGGGCAGAGAACTCCTTCTACAAAAATCTCTAAAATAGTTAATCTCAAGCAAAAAATCATTCCAAAAGTAGCCATAAAAAATGACCACTTAAACTTCTTTAAAAAGGCAGTAACAGCAATAGTCAGATAGCCAGCTAAACCAATTAAGGCGACTGGAATACCATATAATTCAGCTAAGGCTCCTTTGGTAATAGGCTCGCAATTAAAAACTGCATTGATGTTACAGATACCATAAGTATCTTGAACTAAATATTCATAGTATAGATAAACTGCCAAACCAACTCCAAAGATAGCTAAGGCTATTACCCACTTAACATACTTGTTCATTATTTTTGAGGTTTTTTCCATACGGCCTATTATCACTCAGCATGCCCTTTCTTGCAAGAAAGGTTTGATAAATTAATTATAGTGAAAACCATCAATGAAATAGCCAGCTCTATAGGCATAACAAGTTTTAGATCTCCTCAAGATGAGATTATAAAAAGCATCATTGGTAAAAAAATAACCCTCGCCTTATTACCCACTGGTTATGGCAAATCAATCTGTTATCAAATACCAGCCATCTACTTTCCCAAATACACCCTAGTTATTTCACCCCTTATAGCCCTAATGGATGATCAAGTTTTTAACCTTAGAAAAAAAGATATCTCAGCTATTGCTCTGCATAGCAGCCAGGAAGTTGATAGCAAAACATTCTTGGATTTATTCCATAAAAATCACTATAAACTAATCTATATCTCGCCAGAAAAACTTTTGAACAATAATTATCAAAAACTTTTTAAAGATAATCCTCCTTCACTAATAGCCATTGATGAGGCTCACTGCTTTTCTCTTTGGGGGCATGATTTTAGACCAGAGTACAGAAGGTTGCCAAAATATATTTTTGAGATTAATCCTAGTCCGGCTATTGCTCTATTCACAGCCACTGCTTCAAAAAAAGTAATAGTAGATTTGGTTGGGAGTTTTAATATAAGGAAAGAAAATATTTTTGCTGGAGATTTTTTTCGTCAAAATTTATTTATTTCAATAAAAAAGTTTTTCTTAAAATCTCAAAAGTTTCTTTATCTTTGTTATCTTGTTTTTCATAAATACAAAAATAAAAATGGATTGATTTATTGTATTACCAGAAAAGAAGTGGAAATACTCTACAAAGCCCTCAAGAAATATGACTTCTTTAAAAAACTTAAACTTGAGTTTTTTCATGCTGGTAGGGATAAAAAAGAAAAACAAATCATTTTAGAAAAATTCATCAAAAATGAAATTAAATTATTAATCACCACTAATGCCTTTGGTATGGGAGTGGATAAAAGTAATATTAATTTTGTTGTCCATTTCCAAATTCCATCATGTCTGGAAAATTATGTTCAAGAAATAGGTAGGGCAGGCAGAGATAGAAAACTATCTTTTTGCGAACTGCTTGCACATAGCAATGACTTTGAAGTTCATAAAAACTTTAACAGTAAAAAATCTGCGATTAAAAAAATGTCTGACTATATTGAAAAAAATAGCTGCCATCATAAAAAAATATTAAGCTTCTTTGGGCAACCGATGAAATATAGTTTTAATTGTCAAAGTTGCAATTATTGCTCTCCAAGCTCAGAAATATTTTTTAAGAAATTTAATAGCATTCAAAAATCAAATACTTTTATAAATCAGCAAAAAATTATCTTTAAATACAAGAAATATCCTCGATTTTTAAATCAATATAATTCCGTTGGTTCAGGCTATCTTCTAGATGTGCTAGAATAAAGGCCTGATGACAAATAATGATTTAACTATTAAAGAAATAACTGAAGAATACAAAGAAGTAGGAAACTTTCTTAATACTCGCTGGCCTCTAAAAGACAAAAATCAACAAATCTTTGCTAGAACCATGAAGGTTGTTGAGGAGCTTGGTGAGCTTGCTGATGAGATCCTAACCAGCATGAATCTTGCTCGTGATACTAAAATTGCTAGTTTTAGCAGAGAAAATATGGAAGATGAGTTTGCTGATGTGCTGGCTTCTCTCATTCTTTTGGGAAATGAGCTAGACATAGATATTGAAAAAGGCATTAGAAAAAAACTTAAATTCACTAGAGATAGATTTGGGATGGAAGAAAAATCAAAATAAAGCGTCATTAATTAGCTTATTAATCTCATCAACATCATTCACCTCGCAACTAGACCATAATCCCTTGCCCTCTGTCCTGGCCTTTGTTTGTAAAACAGTAAGTAGTTCCTGTTTATTAATATCAGGAGGATAAGAACTAGCAAAAGCAAAACCTTCTTTTACCAAATATTGATTGATGCTCTGGCCATCAAGATATACATATCGTAGTAGCCTGCCATATCTATCAGTCTCACTTACATCTTTTTCTAAATAAACAGATTTGCCTTCAATGAGTTCCTTTAAAACTTTTGAGGAAGTCTCTCCATAGCATTCATCTTCTTTTGTTGGATGTACAGACTCTGGAGCATCAATGCCGATTAGTCTGACTTTCTCACCAGTCTCTATCTCAAATGTATCTCCATCAATAACTCTTGCAACCTTAACACTATTATTTTCTACTTCAACACTATCTCCCAATACAAATCTCTCTTGAAAGATCTGCCATAAAGAAAAAACTGCTAAAAAAATTAAAGATAAAATTGCTGAGGTTGATTTCTTTCTCACCAATTCAGCGTACTAGAAAAAAATACGCAAAGCTAGGTTAGCTTGGAGTGTTGATAGAGATCGCCATCTGAGAAGCCTTTTTTACGATAGTAACCCCTGGTGCCAATGGCTGAGATAACAGCAAGGTTTTTATATCCTTTTTTCTTGGCCCTAGATTTTGCTTCTTCGATTAATTTAGTTCCAAAACCAAAGTGCTGGGCATCTAATTTACTCTTACCACCAATTTTCAAAGATCTACCATAGACATGGATTTCTCTAATCATGGCACTGTCTTTTAACTCATCAATGAAGTTTTTCTTTAAAAAACTCAGTCTTAAAAATGCTAGTAATTTTTCACCGTCATCTGTCTCAACAACATATTGTAAGAACTCTTCATCACTTACTGTAGTCGAATATTTTTCTACCTTCAGCTTAGCTCCGGTTAAATCAAATTCTTGCTTACGAATTTCTCGAGCCCTAATATCTTTGGAAACAATGCCTTTCTTAAGAACTGACTGCTCAGCTATTTGTCTAAAATTAGTTTTCTTGTTTCCCACTACAATGTCTTGAGATGGAATATCACGGATAATTCTAGTTAAACGACAGTAGGGTGGGGTAGTTTTAAGAACGTGTTCTAAAACAGATAACAATTCATCATGAGAGTATGGTTTCCACAAACCTTTTTTGTAGTATTCCATTAACTCAGCACTGTCTATTAGAGAGCAAGGATAAACCTTTAGCTCATCTGGTTGAAAATCTTTTCCAATAAATAAGTTGTCAAAATCATGTTTGTCTTTTTCATGATCTGACCCATAAAGATTGGCCATCCAGTGAGCATGAATCTTAAAGCCTGCTTGTCTTAATAGTTCAAAAGCTTTTCTAGAAGCATCAACATCGTGACCACGATTATTCTTTGCAAGAACATCATCATTAGTGCTTTGAACACCAATCTGAGTTTTAGTACAACCAAGTTTTCTAATTCTAAGAACTTCTTCTTCTGAAATATTATCTGGACGAGTCTCGATTACCAATCCAACATTTCTAATATCTCCTAATTCATTTTTTTTGTGTTCTACAAATAGTTCTTCCCACGAAGAGGTTTGAATTTTATCTATTCCTAGTTTTTTTTCTGGAGCAACATAGAGTTTCGAAACTGCGTGATTATATTTTTTATCTAAATTATTACTATTAAATTGAATGTCAGAAAAAGTCTCTTTGTTTTTCTTTGGACTATCGCTCATGACATGCTTACTATTTATTTCTAGTTTTTGTTGAATTATTTTATATTCCTCACGAATTTTTTCACGGTCATCTTTTTTGCCAAAATCATTTAAAGCTCTAAAGCATTCTTTAATAAACCAGATCTGATAACTCTCTGGATAATATGACCATGTACCTCCAAGAATAATTAGCTCAACCTTATCAATAATATGACCCATGGCCCACAGGGCATCTAATCTATTATATGTTTGCAAATATGGATCAAAGTAATTTCTTTCGGCTCTCTGAGCACCAGGCTCATCACTTAAATAGCTCTTTGGCATCCTAATATCACTTGGACAAAATATACATTTTCCCGGACATGGAAATGGTTTAGTTAGGACTGTTACAGGAGCAACTCCAGAAAGAGTTCTGACTGGCTTCATCATTATTTTTTTAACTAACTCGCGATCAAAATCTTTTAAACCATGTTTTCCGGCCAATGCACGATAAGCCTCTATCAAATGTGTTTTTGATAGCAATGAACCATCACTAAGCGGGTTTTTTTTAATTAACTTTGTTAGTTTTTTACCATCAAAATCATCTATCTTTTCTATTTCAGATAAAACAACTAGCACTTGTTCCAGATGGTCGGTATAATAAAAAGGTTTTCTCATTAGAAAGACTATTATACCAATGAAACAAGAAACCATTCTTCAGCTTAATAAATTAAATAAACGCTTTTACCAAGTTACTGCCGAGGAGTTCAGTAAAACAAGAAGTTTCTACTGGAAGGGCTGGAAAGAATTAATCGAACCTCTGAAAAACATTGGCAAAAATCATCCTCAATTAAAAGTTTTAGATATCGGCTGTGGCAACGGAAGATTTGGAGAATTTTTAGATAAAGAGAAAGTCCATAAAAAACTTATTTACCATGGGGGAGATAATAGTGAGGAATTGCTAGAGTTTGCCAAAAAAAGACTAGGGTCACTAAAATTTGAGAAAGAATTGTTTTACTTAGACATCATTCAAGCCCTAATTGATAACAATGTGGAAGATTTATTCCCACAAAAAAAATATCAGGTCATTACTTTGTTTGGAGTTTTACATCACATTCCATCACTAAGACTCAGAAAAAAACTAATTAAAGTAATTGAAGACCACTTAACTAACGGTGGAATTTTTGTTTTTACAGCGTGGAGATTCTTAAATGAAAAAAGATTTGAGAAGAAACAAATTCATCCAGCTATTGCCAAAATTGATCCAGATGAACTAGAGGAAAATGACTTTATTCTAGATTGGCAAAGAGGAGTAACAGCGCATAGATATTGCCACTACACAGATGACAATGAAGTCAAGAAAATTATAGAAGCAACAACACTAGAACTGGAAAAAGAATATACAGCTGACGGAAAATCAGGAAATCTTAATTTTTACCAAATCCTGAGAAAGCCTTGAGAAAAATCAAGTTTAAAGATAGAATTACAGAGTTCTGAAATTTGCCCGATCGTCTAATGGCAGGACAGTGGCCTTTGAAGCCATCAATCTTGGTTCGAATCCAAGTCGGGCATCAACTCAAGTACCTCACTTGGACGATTAGAACCGTTTATTGCTATAATCTCAATATATGAAAACTTCACTTGTTGATCACATAAAAAAATATGCTTGAGCTAGGAAAGAAAACTATTTCTTCTCATCCTATTCTAGACAAAGAAATAGGAACAACTAATGACAAAGGTGATAAAACAATTGCTATGGACATAGAAATGGAAAATGTTCTGGTTGCTTATATAAAAGAAAATAATATTCCTGCAGATATATTCTCTGAAGAAATAGGAACTATTAAATTTCATAATAATGCAAAATATCTAATTGCCTTTGATCCTTTGGACGGAAGCACTAACTATAAAATAGGAAAAAATATTTATCCATATGGTTTATTAATAGCTATTTATGATAATACAAAACCAAAACTAAAAGATGTTATTGTTTCTGGAGCAATTGAATTCACCAAAGATTTAAGCTGGTATTTTATTGATGGACAAACTTTTGATAAAAATAACCAACCGATAAACTTAAAAAAAGATTGGAATATTTCTAAGTCAACTCCATTTTTCTTAGATACCTATTATAAACAAGGATATGAACTATATAGACCATTAGCAGAAAAAATATTTATTAGAAATATTGGCTCAACAATAGGGAATCTATCTTATGTTCTATCTAACATTGCTGCAGGAATTGGTGGAGTTTGCATGAGACCAGAAGAGATAGGAGCAATATATTCACTAATAAAAGGAGCTGGAGGAATTACCGTAAATCACAATGGAGAAGATATTGGTAATAACAAATTCTCTCCAAATGACACTCATCAAATAATAGCTGGTTCAAAGAATGTGGTTAATTATGCTATTGATAGCCTAAAAAAGAATAATTATTCATAAAATAAGTTCTGACATAGTCCACTTGTGCCATCCATGAAAAAAGATAGTATTTTTACTATCTTTTTTTGTGGGTGTCAAATAAAGGATCGAACTATTGTTCGCGACGGAGAGTATGAAACAAAGTGAAATACCCTCCTAGTGCATGTGGAGTGAAAATGAAGTCGTGAATCCGACTGAGCATATATACCCTAAAGGGCATAAACGAAGGAGTGTCTGAAGTATGAACGAAAAACTAAACTGAGAATCATTTTGCTTACTAGATATTCTAATTATTTTACTAAATGATTCCAAGCTTTAACACCTTCTGGTTCTGATTCGTCTGCTGGTTCACACACAAATACACCTTCAAAATCTTTTCCTATTCTTAAAACTAAAGAAGTTCCAGCAATAGATACTAAACTGATAGCCCCCTTATCTCTTTTAGAGAGTGATTCTATTAGATCAGATAAAACTTTATTTATAGCATCTTCCTCTGCACCGCCTATTTCATAATCACTAAGATTCATACTATCTCTCAAAATTGAATCAATCGCTTTGATAATAATTTTCAATTTATCTAAATCTTTTTTTTCAATAGCCTCTGCTATGTCTACTAAAAAATAACTTTTTTCTTTTTCTTGAATAGGAAGAGTCTTATTGATTTCCATTTTTTCCTTTTTTATTAATTTTATATATTTATATCATATTTCTGTTTAACAAACTCTTGAAATTAAATTCAATATCTTCATTTTTAATTAAGCTTAAATCTATAGAAACCATGCTTTGAATAAAACTTTCTAATTCACCAGTTAAATTAAAAACTTTTTCAATTCCATCAAAAGGTGCTCTTTTTCTCAAATCTTCAAATCTATCTTGTAAAGGAATAATACCCTCAACTCCAATTCTCATATCTGCATAAATTAATATTAATGATTCTAAATCTCTTTTTTCTAATAACTTGAAAAGATAAATCCACTCTAAGTTTCCAATTAATCTAATTGTATTTTTATTACAACCCATCTCTTGAAAAATCTTAATTACAGCTTCATGCTCATTTGTTCCATATTCATAAATCATTTTATTTATTGATTTTATAATTTTTTCTAATTCTTTCTCTGATTTAATAAATTGTTTTTGCTTATTTGGATTGAAAGTTACTAATTTGGCTACATCATGAAAAAGAGCACAAGTGATGATGTCATCATTACTGAGTTTTTTACCATTTAGGTTATCCAAAATAATTAATGATAAAGAAGCAACCCTTAGCATATGTTTTTGCAAATTATTGGGAGTTTGATATTTTAAATATAATTGCTTTGTAGTCATACAATCTAATTCTAGCAGAAAGAGATATTCTTATTTAAGAAAAAAGTTCTAACATAATCCACTTGTGCCATCAGCGTTTTTTTCTCAAGTGATTTTATACCACACTTGTACACCCAAATTATGATCTAGAGATAGTTCCAACCTGTTATAATTTATTTATATGAAAATAATAATCCTTACACCTAATAAAAATACACTATTCAATTCTTCTCAATTAGAAAGTATTGAAAAAGCTGGAGAAGTTGAATTTATTACAGAGATCCAAGATTTCTCAAAAGTAAAATCCTTATTTGAAGGTACTGAAGACAGAATAGTTGCTATTGATCCCGATTTTTGTGGCTGGAAAGTTCCAAATGAGGTGATTGAAAAAATACCAAATCTAAAGGCAATTGTTCTTCAAACAACTTCATTTAGTTGGATAGATGTTGATTTTGCAAAAACAAAAGACATCCCAGTTATCAATCTAAGAGGGTTTTCTAGCATTGCTGTAGCAGAATGGGCAACCATGATGATGATCAATCTTGCTCGAAAAATACCTCTTGTTATTAAGGATAGCTGGAAACAGGATTATGTGAAACATCAAGGTATTGAACTCAGAGGAAAGACTGTTGGAATAATAGGATTAGGTAATATTGGGACAGCTATAGCAGAAAACTGTGATGGTTTAGGAATGAATGTTCAGTATTGGTCAAAGAATTCAACAGACGATCGTTTTGAAAAAGTGGACCTAGAAGCCTTGATGGAATCTTCAGATGTAGTTATTCCTGCAGTTGCTCAAAATGAAGAAACAAAAGGCATGATTACAGATTACATGCTCAAAAGCATGAAGAAGTCCGCTATGTTTGTTAGTGATATACACAATGTCTACAACCATGATCTGATTTTACAAATGGTTGCTGATGGCAACTTATATGGCTATGGATTTGAAGATAAAAAAGTAAATATGTCTGACTTTAAAGGCAATGTTTGGGCTGGACCATCATTAGCATGGTGCACAGAAGACTCAATGAGAAAAAATGGTCAACAGTGGATGGAAACAATCATAAATGCCTCAATTGGAGATTACACAAATAGAATCAATTAGTATATTTATAAGAATAAACACTTGTTCGTGACTGTGATAAATAATTAACTGAAGTGAAAAAAGTTCTAACATAGTCCACTTGTGCCATCAGCGTTTTTTTCTCAAGTGATTTCATACCACACTTGTACACCCAAATTATAATCTGGAAATAATTCCAACCTGCTATAATTTCAGTATATGAAAAAGTTTCAAATAAAACACATAAGTGAAATTCCTTTAGAAGGCACTCATGATTTACCTAATTCTCGTAAAACTTTAGCTACTTCTGAAGATTTAATCACAAATAATGTTGAGGCTATGACAAAAGGTTTCTTAAAACCTGGGCAGCTTTGGGATTGGCATTCCCATACTGAGTATGATGAATTAGGAGTTGTTTTGTCAGGTACTGGGAAGTTCTATTGTGAAGATGAAATTGCTGATTATAAACCTGAAGATATAATTATTATTCCGGCTGGCAGCAAACATAAGTTTGAAGGTGGAGGTAATTCAATAAGTGAATTCTATTTTATTAGAGTAAAAGTTTAAGAAAAAAGTTCTGACATAATCCACTTGTGCCATCACAAATTATCAAAAGCCCATCTTTATGATGGGCTTTTTTATTTAAATTTATGCTATTTATTAAACATGGCTATTCATAGTAAAATTAAGTTTATTAAAAAAGAATGAAATAAAAAATGAATAAAACCGTAGATCTTAAAAAAGAATCACTATTTAAAACTTCATTTAATAACTCTGCTATAGGAATGGCCTTAGTGTCACCAGATGGTAAATGGCTGGAAGTAAACAAATCAATCTGTGATATCGTCGGCTACTCTAAAGAAGAGCTATTAACAAAAACATTCCAAGATATAACTCATAAGGACGACCTGGAAAAAGATTTAGATTATGTGAAAAAAATGTTGGATGGTTCTATCAATACCTATCAAATGGAAAAAAGATATCTTCATAAAGATGGTCATATCGTCTGGGTTTTACTAAATGTGTCAATAATTAGAGATGAATCTAAAGCTCCTCAATTTTTTATTTCTGAAGTTTTAGATATTAATAAGATAAAAAATGTCAATAAAAAACTAGAAGAAAAAGTTGATGAACTAGAAAAATTGAATAAACTAATGGTTGATCGTGAATTAAAAATGATAGATCTAAAGAAAAAATTAAATCCATCCCCTTAAAACAACTATTCCCATAGCTAACATAATTAACCCTGCTATTAGGTGTAAATTCCTTAGATTCTTTTGTCTAATCTCTTCTGCTTTATTTGGATTAAATCCTTTAAAAATAGCGTAAGATATTAAAACCATTGGAGAAACAAAAATTAAGTTATAAATAACTAAATAAAAAATAGCTTTAACCTCAATTGTTTTTTTAGCGAGCATACCCAAGATGACAATATATGGACCACTAGTACAAGGCAATAAGAATAAACTAACTATAAAACCAGTTCCAAAGGCCCCCAAAGGACTAGTAACTGACTTAATTAGCTTCTTCATACTAGGTCTCCAAGAAACTGGGACCTCCATTAAAAATCCTTTTCCATACCAAAAATAATCTTTAAAATTTAAAATTCCCAATAAAATTGCTAGCCAACCTATTATTTTGTAAAAAAGAGTAGACAAACCACCTAATTCCAAAACCTTATATAAACCTAACCCCATTAAAAAGTAAGAAATAAAAATAGAAGCAGCAAAAGACAATCCAGTTTTAAGAGCTTTCTTTTTATCTCCTCCTAGTAGAATTGCCGTCATAAGAATAATAAGAACTGCAAAAGCACATGGATTAATAGCATCTATTATGCTGGCAGATATTACTGCTAATAGAGTTAAATCCTGTTTTTTTTCTGGTAAAACTATTTTATTAGCTTGTTCTTCAATCTCTTGTTTTTCTTCAGGCGCAATTTTCTCCTGTTGTAAAAAAGCATCAGCTTCTGACACAAAGTTATCAATAATTTGTTTATCACCGACAAATACCTTGTCACCTATAACCATAGTTGGTACACCCCTATCACTAACAGGAATCCCAAGATTATCTAACAAAACATTAAATAGAACTGCATTTTCACGATTAGAATAAATCTCTCTGGACTCAATTGGATATTTTTCCAAAAGATTTTCTGCTTTTAGAAAATCTTTAACTACTGTGCAATGAGGACAACCCTCTCCATAAAAAAAATATATCGTTTGCTGATCTTTAGCAAAAACAGGCAAAGCAGTTGTAAAAAAATAAATAATTATAAAAAAAATAGTTATAAAAAAAGAGTTGATTTTATTCATGTTTTTTTTCAATTCTAATGGCTTTTCCATTAATAATTCCATCTGCTATGTTTTTATAAGCTTTATTTAAAATTCTTGTAAAGGTTGATTGAGATATGTCCATTTTTTTGGCTGCATCTTTATGCTCTAATTCATCAACATCATGAAGCTTTAGTGCTTCTAACTCATCATGCTCGAGTATTACCTCTTCTAACTCGCTTAGGGGAATTCCTCTTGGCTTGAAATAATAAACATCTGGTTTAAAGTTTAAGCGTCGAGTTTTTTTTGGTCTTGGCATATAAAAAATTTAACACACAAATGACTTATTTTAAAGACACTTGTATGTTCTATTTTAACTTATGAACAATTTTCACCATTCATTGAAGTTTCACATTTAGGACATTTTACTTGAGAACAAGGAATTCCTCTTTTGTGTGATTCTTTATGACCACATTTTTTGCATATACATTCTTTGAACCCAAGATTATTCCTTTGGAGATTTCTTCTTGGTCTTTGTCCAACTGGACCTGTTCCATCTAAATTTGGCATATTCATTTCCTTTCTTTTAATTATATTATGAATATATATGCATAATACTACCATACTAAATAAAAGTCAACTCTTTAGTTTTATCCCATAGTTTGACATTATCTGACAATAGTGTTAAACTCACAGTTCGTTAATCGATCAATAGATCTTTTAATCAGGTTTTAGCTTGTAACTATTTTTTAAGAAAATATCCCCTTAATTTTATTTGTTTCTTGTCTTTAGCCTAATTTATTTATTAAAGAAGGAAACATAATATGCGTAATTCAAATAGACGCCCATCTAGTAATCGTGGTCAAAGCTCAAGAAGTGGCTCAAGAGGCGGCTTCAATGGCAACTACAAAAGACGTAGTCAAGGAGGAGGTAGAAGAGGTGGAATGAATCATTCCATTTTTGACCCAAGCTCAGTGATTATTAAATCTCAATCAAAAAACAATACTGTATATAAAGAAGAAAAGAACGAAATAATTAACCAATTTTCTGACTTTAAAATTGCAGATGAAATTAAGAAAAACATTAGCTTTAAAAAATACGTAACTCCAACTCCAATTCAAGATCAAGTCATCCCTCACATCCTAGATGGTAGAGATGTTGTTGGTGTTGCAAACACTGGAACTGGTAAAACAGCTGCTTTCTTAATACCTCTATTAAATAAGGTTTTAGAAAATCCAGAAGAAAAAGTTTTAATTATTGTTCCTACTAGAGAACTTGCCATACAGTTAAGAGATGAATTATCTTCTTTTGCCTATGGATTGAGAATTTTCTCAACCCTTTGTATTGGTGGAGCATCAATTAATCGTCAAATAGACTCATTAAAAAGAGGTCAACAATTCGTTATTGGTACACCAGGAAGAATTAAAGACCTTAGTCAAAGAAGAAAGATTAGATTTGAGGATTTTACCAACATCGTTTTAGACGAAGTAGATAGAATGCTAGACATGGGCTTTGTTCGTGAAATAAAGGCTATTATCGACCGCTTGCCAAGAGATAGACAATCTTTGTTCTTCTCAGCAACTATGTCTGCAAGAGTAGAGGACATTATGAGAGGATTCTTAACTAATCCTGTTAGTGTCACTATTAAATCCAGAAAAACATCTGACAATATTGATCAACAACTAATGAAAATGCGTGGAAGATCAAAATTAGAAGTTCTACAAGAACTATTAGCTACTGAAGATTATGAAAAAGTACTTGTTTTTGGCAGAACCAAAAGAGGTACTGAAAAAATCTCAAAAGAACTACAAAAGGTAGGACTTAAGGTAAATGCTATTCATGGTAATAAGACTCAGGGTCAAAGACAAAAAGCCTTAAAACAATTTAAGAGCAATCAGCTACAAGCTTTAATTGCTACAGACGTTGTATCAAGAGGCTTAGATGTTGATAACGTTACCCATGTTATTAACTTTGACTTACCAAGTTCTTATGAAGACTACATTCACCGTATTGGTCGTACTGGTAGAGCTGATAAAAGAGGCGTTGCCTTAACCTTCATCTAAACCGTTAAAACCTTAAAGACATATATCTACTAATTACTGATATGATTTCAGTAGAAAATGTCTATATACGAAACATTCATCGGTCTAAACCCAATAGTTCAATCACTAATTGCAACCCTATTTACCTGGGGAGTAACTGCTATTGGCGCAGCCGGAGTATTTTTATTCAAAGAAATTAATCATAAAGTTTTAGACACAATGATGGGCTTTACTGCTGGGGTAATGATCGCAGCTAGTTTTTGGTCATTATTATCTCCATCAATTGAAATGGCTGGAGAACTTAACATGCCAGCATGGCTACCAGCAGCAATTGGTTTTCTTGTTGGTGGATATTTTATTAGACTAATTGATAAATTTTTACCCCATCTTCACTTGGGACTTGAAAAAGATCAGGCAGAAGGACCAAAAACAAAATTAAATAAAGTATCACTATTGCTTCTCGCTATAACTCTCCACAACATTCCAGAAGGACTAGCTATCGGTGTCGCTTTCGGTGCAGTTGCTGCCGGATATCCATCAGCAACCATGGCTGGAGCAATTGCCTTGGCTATTGGTATTGGGATACAAAACTTCCCAGAAGGCTTTGCTGTATCTATGCCTATTAGAGGAACTGGAGCCTCAAAGAAGAAGAGTTTCTTTTATGGTCAACTATCAGCTGCCGTAGAACCAATAGCAGCAATGATCGGAGCTTCTATTGTTGTTGTTGCTCGTCCACTATTACCATTTGCCCTAGCTTTTGCCGCTGGAGCAATGATCTTTGTTACGGTAGAAGAAGTAATACCTGAATCACAAACTAAGGGTAATTCAGATTTAGCAACACTAGGGTTAATGATTGGTTTTACAATAATGATGATTTTGGATGTAGCCTTAGGATAATTAAAAAAATTACTTTTTTTTCACCTCTTCTATTTTCTCTCTTAATGTTTTTAAGTCTTGAGCATCTTTTTGTTCTTGTTCATCCCAAAGAGCCTTTCTTTTAAGAATCGCCTCAATGGTTTCCGGAGATGATCTCATATGAGCTAAGCCTATTCCATTTTTTTGGTCAACATTTTCAATACCTTCTAATCGAAGATATTGTTTTCTGTTTCTCCAGATAGCAGGAATGCCCGGTCTACTCATAGTAAATTAGTCGTAAAAATCCCCCAGTTCATGCAAGAATTTTCTAGCAGATGATATGTTTGTCTGCTAATATCAATATCTCGAGAAAAACATTGATATATCAATCTGTATTTTATGATATTATTGTATACTTTGATGCTATTTGATACTGATAAAAGAAGCTGCTTGCAGTTTTAAGCTCCAAAGTGTTACTATGCCCAAATATGAAAAAGGAAAGTATCTATATAATAATCTTAGTAGCACTATTAATTGCTGTTGTTACTTTAATAGTAAATAAAAATGTTACTTCAAAAACAGCTACTCCTGAAATAGAATCGCTACCTATTGCTGAAAGCAAGCCAACCGTTGTACCAAGTATTACTAAAAACAAAAAGGAAACAATGAAAAAACGATATGACTCAGCTCCTGCTATGCAAATAGATAGCAATAAAAAATATCAAGCAACCATGACAACCTCAGAGGGAGAAATAGTCATTGAGCTTTATGCTGATAAAACACCAATTACTGTAAATAACTTTGTATTTTTAGCTAATGAAGAATTTTACAATGGAACTATTTTCCACAGAGCCATTAATGGCTTCATGATCCAAGGGGGAGACCCTGAGGGAACTGGTATGGGTGGACCAGGATATAAATTTGAGGATGAAGAGTTTGAAGGAGAATATACTCGTGGCACACTTGCTATGGCAAATGCTGGCCCAAATACCAATGGTAGCCAATTCTTCATTATGCACAGCGACTATCCATTACCAGCCAACTACATAATTTTTGGTAAAGTTATTAAAGGACTAGAAGTTGTAGATGAAATTGCTACAGCACCTGTAACAACTAGTTTAGGTGGAGAGAAATCAAAACCAGTTAATCCAGTAACAATCAAAACAATTGTTGTTGCTGAAAATTAATAAAAACTTATATTGAAATAATTTAGCCCACCATTGGTGGGCTATTTTGTATTAAAAACTACTTAAACTCTTGTAAGGTTTTTTCTATAGAAACTTTTGTTGGGCGTTGTTCTAGAAGAGTCGAGTTTTCAAGTTGAGATAAATATTTGTGATAGGGAAGTATTTCCTTGCTCTGATAAAAAATACCAATTGGAATTTTTTCTATCTCCTGTGATTTCTCCCAAGCAATTTTTCTGTCATTTGGCTGATAATCATCACCCAAATCATAAACTCTTTCTTGAAACCACTGATAAGTATTTATCTTGTTAAAAGTAGGACAAGGCTGCATTACATCTAATAAGGAAAATCCCTCATGTTGCATTGCCTGTTTTATTAATCCAATTAACTGAGGCATATTACCAGCATAACCCCTTGCTACAAAGCTTGCTCCAGCAGACAAAGTCATAGAAAGAGGATTAATTGGTTGTTCAACTAACCCATCTGGGGTAGTTTTTGTAGCTGTTCCCTTGGAAGTAGTGGGAGAACTTTGACCAGTGGTCAAGCTATATGTCTGATTATTGTGAACTAAAACAGTAATATCATGATTTCCACGAGCTGCTGAAATAAGGTGGTTTAATCCTTCACCATAAGTATCTCCATCACCAGCAATAACAATAATTTTCAATTTATGATTGGCAAGTTTTGCACCAATGGCATTAGCGATAGCTCTTCCATGCAGAGCATGAAATCCATAGACTTTATTAAAGTCAGCCATATTGCCGCTACAACCCACACCATAAAAAACAACTAACTCTTCTTCTGGAATCTCCATCTGAGCAAAGGCTTGCCTCATAGCGCCCATTATTCCAAAGTTTCCACAGCCTGGACACCAGGTTGGCATTATTGAAGACACGGTGCTTTGTAGTGTTACATTTGGCATATTATTTCTCCAACCAATCTAAAATATCCTCTACATAGAATGGTCTGCCATCATAGCGATGTAAAAAATCATCCATTACTATTCCTGTTTCTTGTCTCATTAGCTGTTCACATTGTCCTGTTGAGTTACCCTCAACCATTATCAGCTTCTTTGCCTTTGAGGCCAACTTAATAAAACCTTCTTTAGGGAAAGGCCAAACAGCTGGCAAATGAATGAGATTAACCTTATCTGTTTTTGCTACTACATCTTTTAAGACATTAACTGTTGATCCCCAACAAACAAAAGTAGTAGGAGCACCTTCTTTACCAATTAAAACTGGTTGTGGAATATCTTTGGCTATTCCCTCATATTTTTTAGCCCTCTTTTTAGTCTGATTAATTGTCATCTCAGCATCTTCCGTGGCAAAACCAAAAGCATCATGCTCATATGAATTACTAACATAGAGACCATGCTCCTGACCCGGAACTGATCTTGGAGAGATGCCGTCCTCTGACATTGAGTAACGCTTAAAACTATTATCAGCTGATAAATTATCAACAAAACTTAGCTTATTAACTGGTTCCTCAGACTCTGGTGAATTAAATGTTTGATGAGATTCTAAAGTGTATTTATCACTAAGAATAAAAACAGGAACTTGATATTTTTCCGCTAAATCAAAAGATAGTTTTGTTAAATAGTAATGTTCTTCAATTGTTCCCGGAGTCAAAACTATTCTCTGGAACTCTCCATGCCCCGCTCGCAGCACAAACTGTAGATCTGCTTGCGATGTCCAAGTTGGTAGTCCAGTAGCAGGACCAGGACGCTGTCCATAAAGAATAACTAGTGGTAGCTCCATAACTCCAGTTAAAGACAATCCTTCAACCATTAGAGCAAAACCACCTCCAGCTGAGCCGGTCATTGATCTAACACCTGCAAAAGAAGCACCTATGGCCTGATTAATAGCAGCTATCTCATCTTCCACATGCTTAACTACCAATGGATAGTGATGCTGTTGAGCTGCTAGGAAATGCATTGCTGCAGAAGCAGGAGTCATTGGGTAAGCACTGTAATATTGAACTCCTCCAGCTATGGCACCCAATCCTATGGCTTCATTACCTGTCATTAAAACTTGATTATCTGTTTTTTTATCAAAAGAAGAAAGGGGAGAGTGTGCAGCTAAAAAAGCGTCATGACCAGCATTAAAAGCTGCTTGATCCATAGTAACTATCTGCTCACCCTTATCCATAAATTCATCAGCAACCAAAGCTAAGCCTTCTTCTTTATTAAATCCAAAAGCAGCAACTGTTACTCCAAAAGAAACCATGTTTGTAGCAAGTTTTGTTTTAGTGGTTGCTCTTGAAAGCTCGTTAAGAGGAATCTTAACTATTTCACCCTTAAAACCATGCAATTCTTCTGGGGCTAGCTCACCAGCGCTCTGGTTGTATATCACAGTTGATTTATCAGTGAGTTCTAATTGATGTTCTTTAAAAGCTGCTTTTCCAAAAGCAATTAATAAATCTATGTTTTTTCTTTGTGAAAATATTGACTCTGAAGAAAATGAGACTTGGCCTGTTTGATGACCTCCTTTAATTAAAGATGGGTACTCTAAATAGTTAAAAGCATGCAATCCATGCCTCTTAGCTAGTTTTGCCACCATCTTAGAGACAACCATTACACCCTCGCCTGCTTGACCAGCTATTTTCCAGTTCCATTCCTTCATAAACATCATTGTAGGAGTAGATCCAAAGATGGTCAATAGAACTGATTTATATATGTGTGATAAATGTTACAATCTCAACATGAAAACTCTCATTCTTTATGGATCTCTTACCGGAAATACTCAATTTGTAGCAGAAGAAATATCTCAAGACCTAAAGAAAAATAAAATAGAGCATGACTTAATTAATGCCAGTGAATTCTCACCTCAAAAAATTAAAGATTATGACATGCTAATTCTTGGTTCATCAACCTGGGATAATGGTCACCTCCAATATGATTTTGAAGAGATTTTTCAAGAAATTCAAGATATTGATTTTACTGATAAAAAATTTGTTGCCTTCGGTTGTGGTGATTCTAGTTATGAAGAATTTTGTGAAGCAGTAAATATAATAGAAAAATTTTGGGAGACAAAAGGTGCAAATAAGATTGGTGAGAGTTTAAAGATAGATAGCTTTCCACAAATGGAGAGTAATAAAGTACTAATCAAAGACTGGTTGACTGAGCTAAAAAATAAATTAGCATAAAAAAACCGTGCACCAAATAATGATGCACGGCAGTAATTTCTATTTAAAAATTATTTCTTTTTCTTAACAGCCTTTTTAGCTGCTGCTTTACCCTTAGCCACTGCTTTCTTTGCAGAAACAACTGCTTTTCTTTTTGCAGTCTTGGCCTTAGTAGCTGCTTTCTTTGCAACTCTTGCTGTTTTGTCTCTATTTTCTTTTTTTGAAAAAAACATTGCTGCAGCACCAACCGCGACTCCAGTTACTAGGGCTAATAAGCCACCTTTTCTTTTTGCCATAGATATATTTCCTCTATTTACTTTGTGATATATCTATCATCTAGTAAAACAGATGTTCTTGTCAAGTAAATCAAATCCTATTACTTTACGTGAATAATCGAAAGACTGTTTGTCAAACCAGGTGTCTTCCAAATAGATCCATAAACTACTAAAACTATGTCTCCAGATTTAATAACACCTTTGTCTTTAACTAATTTAGCAATAGCTTCTGGCTCCTGAACTTTTCCTTTTGGGAACTCAACTATGTGAGATTCAACACCATAGTTTAAAGCTAATTTTCTATAAGTAACAATATTGCTGGTTAAAGCATGAACAGTTACTTTTGGACGGAATCTAGAAATAAGATTGGCGGTATTTCCAGTTTCTGTTAAACAAATAACACTATCGATCTTATCTTCATTTTGTAAAAGATAGACAGCAGAATGAGTGACTAAACAACTATCGTTATCATCTTCCCACTCATCCAAATATGAAGCCTCAAACTCTTCATTGAAAGAAACTATCTTTGCTTGAGTCTCTACTGATTTTACTGGGAACTCACCAATTGTTGTTTCTTCTGAAAGCATAACTGCATCAGTGCTGTCATAGACAGCGTTGGAAACATCACTTACTTCGGCTCTAGTTGGTCTTGGATTATCAACCATTGATTTCAACATTTGAGTTGCAGTAATAACTGGTTTACCAGCTAAACGACATTTAGTAATAATTAATTTTTGCCAAAAAGCTAACTGTTCAAAAGGAACTTCAACTGCCAAATCTCCTCTAGCAACCATGACAGCATCACTAGCATCAATGATTTCATCGATGTTATCGATAGCTGATTGGTTTTCAATCTTAGCAACAATGCTGGCTTTTCCAAGATTTCTCTTTTTTAGTTCTTCTCGCAAAACTTCGATGTCATGTTTGTTTCTAACAAAAGAAAGACCAACAAAATCGATTCCTGTTTCTATGGCACCATCTAATTGAACTAAGTCTGCATCGATTAAAGATGGCATATCAATAGAGATTCCTGGAGTATTCATGGTTTTTCTATGAGAAACTTCGAAGTTACCAAGTGCTTTTACTACTAAGTAGTCACTTTCTTTTTTAACAATCTCGAATTCACAACGACCATCATCCAAGAGAACAAAGTTGCCTTTTTGTAAAGTTTCAACAACATTTTCTGGGATAAAAATTGCTTTTTCCTCAGAGGTGTTTTCGTCTGCTGTGAGAACCGCAGTATCACCATCCTTCATTTCAAAACCCTCACCATTTCTCAAGTTAACTCTAATTTCAGGACCCTGAAGATCTAATAGAACAGCGATTGGACGACCTTTTTCCTCTGCAACTTTTCTAACTCTTTGAACGCGTTCTCTGTGCCACTCCGGGGTACCATGCTTGGTATTAAACCTAGCAACATTCATACCCGCATCAATTAACTCACCAATAATTTCCTCTGTTTCTGTAACTGGACCAATGGTAGCTACAATTTTAGTTCTTTTCAAAGCATTGCTCATGGAGACTTTCTTTATATTTATATTTCTAAAACCAAACGATACCTCTTTTGAAGGTATGCTCTAATTATATACCCCAACTCTTGGGGTTCAAATAGTAACTTTAACTAAAAAGCCCCGATTCAGTGATCGGGGCTTAGTTTATTTCAAAAATTTCTTAGTATGAGAATCTATCCATCATTCTGTTGAACCAATCTCTAGAAGTAGATTCTTCTGAAACCTCTCCAGTTGTATCGTCTAGAGTAACTTTTTTCTCAACAATTCTTGGGAAAAAACTTAAGAATTTTCTATTTTCTGAAACTGTAGCTGTATATTCGATTCCATCTTCAGTGGCTACTGCCTCTAACTCTTGGCTATCTTCATCAAATGATTCATCGGAAATAACACCTGCTTCCTTCATTCTAGATAAAGCCTGATCTGGAAGATGAGTTAGGATGTGCTCATTTCCAGATGGAGTAGTGAGTGTTACTTCATTCGTCTTTGGATCAAGAAGAAACTCAGCACCATTTAATTTGGCTTTCACGTTTCTTGACTTAAGCTCCAAGCCCTCGCCATCTTCTTGTTTACGCTCTCTGAGTTGTGATAACTCTTTAATACGCTCTTGTCTGGCTTCTCTAACTTTCTCTTGATATTCACTAAGTTTTTCTTTTTGCTCTTCAGATAAATCTTTAGTTTTTGCTGGGAATCTAAGCTCTAGATTTTCTGATCTGAAACTATCTCCTTCTCCGTTCTTATCGTCGAGGTCTCTTTTTAACTCCACATGTGTTCCATTTTCTTCCATGGTAACAACTAAATCTTTGTCTTCTCTTGAAGGGATTACTCTGGTTGGGGTTTTTCTAGCGCTGCTACCTGATCCAGAAACTGGTTGGATAGAAGATCTACCTCCCGTTGCTTCACCTAAAACGTATCCTTCAAATACATTAATGTTTCCATATTGATCAACCTCTATTTCCAAGGCTAGTGCCGGGGAAACAAAGAGAGTAAATAAGAAAACTAAACTACCAATACTAATAAGTGATTTTTTCATAAAAAATTTCTTTAACTTAATAACAATGATCAGTATGACAAATTATTGACTTGTTAGCAAGAAAGAGGTTGGGATACAATCTAGATATGAAGACTTTCTTAATGGGCATTTTTCTTAACTACATTCGTATATTGGCTAAACTCCAATTACTCAAGAATAAACCACTAATTATTGGATTGACCGGATCTGCTGGAAAAACTAGTGCATTAAATGCCATCGAGGCTGTTCTTAAAGATTTGCCAGGTAAAAAAATTAAGATTAGTCATAAGGCTAACTCTGAGGTGGGGCTACCACTCAATATCCTAGATATCACTGTTCGTGATTTTAGTATTAAGTCTTGGGTAAAGATATCTTTTCTAGCCTTGTGGAAACTACTCACTAACTGGCAAAAGATTGATATCTACGTAGCAGAAATGGGTATTGATAGCCCATATCCTCCCAAGAACATGGATTATTTGTTAAGTTTTTTAAATCCCAAGATAGGCATCTTTCTAAATGCCAGTGCTGTTCATAGTGAAACTTTTGATCATCTGGTAAAGGAAGAAGATCTAAAAAAGAAAGCTAAAGAGATTATTCACCTCATAGCTCTAGAAAAAGGCAAGCTCATATCCTCACTACCAGAGGAGGGAATAGCTATTCTTAATATAGATGATGAGGAAGTAGCTGCGTGTAGCGATAAAGCCAAGGTAATTTCTATCTCATCTGGAGCTGGGGATATTACTCTTAAATCTCATTCTCCTTCCATATCTGGAACTAATTTTGTCTTTTCTTACCAAGATAAAGACTACCAGGCTAACTTTAAAGGTTTTGTGTTGCCAAAGAAATTTGGTTTTAGCTTGGCTACAGCTATAGCAGTTGGCCTATCCATAAATATGGAGATAGGGGAGATTATTGGAAAACTAGAACAAAACCTCATCATCCCTCCTGGTAGATCAACCCTATTACAGGGAATAAGTGGCTCATATATATTAGATAGCTCATATAATTCTTCTCTGGAACCAGCCGTGGAGATGGTAGAGCTACTCGATAATATAGCCAAGGGTAGAAAAATAGCTATCTTGGGAGATATGAGGGAAATGGGGGATGAAGCAGGAGAAGCTCATCAAAAACTAATTAAAGAAGCTTTGAATAAAACAGACCTACTATTATTAGTGGGTCCATTAATGGAAATGTATGCGAGTAAGAATGAAAAGATTCATTTGTTTAATAGTGCACAACAAGCCGCTAAGTTTTTAAAACCACAAATATTAAAAGATGACTGCATTCTTATTAAAGCTTCACAGAATACTTTGTTGTTAGAAATAGCTGCGGAACAATTGCTTCAAAACCCTACGGATTCTTCCAAATTATGCCGCAGAGGAGCATTCTGGAATAAACAAAGAAACAAGTTAATTTCATAAAAATTACAACCTATAATTAAATATTGCCCAAAATAAATCTATTTTGATGTATAATATCTACCAGGCTAAAATAAATAGTTTGACGTCTATATAATTTTCCCTATTGACACTATAGGCTCATATTGCTATCATACTCCTCGTTATTCAATCGCTAGTGCATCATCGTGATTCACAAAGCGAAAGAATGACAGCACATTCACATTGAATTGAAACAAATAAACTTCTTTTAGTTTTGGTTCTTTTATTCATTCATATATTTTTTAAGTAAAATCCAAAGGCTTGCTTAGCTAGGAACTTTTTCAGGTTCTTAACTAAGCAAGCCCCGTTCTGAGGTGATTGTCACCAACGAGGGTTTAGCTAAAAAAACTTTTATGAAAGAGGTTAAAAAACCATGTCCAAAAAGAAAACTTTCCGTTCCTCAATCGCTGCCAATGTTTCAACCCGTTTGACGGGCGAACTGGCTGCTGAAGATGCTATTGAACAGATTCGCGCGTTGCTGAATGGCCTTGATAAAAAGGGCCGTCGCAAAGCACTGCGCACCGTTGATGTTGTCAAAGAGCTCCGCTCCAAGACAGCTGCAGCTGAAGAATCTGCTGAAGCTTCCGAGATGGAAGTTATCGATGCCATCGTCGCCTTCATGTACTTCAAGAATCTGATGGGCAAAGATGCTACTCTGGAAGCTTTACGCGCTGAGGTCGAAGATGACCTGCCTAAAGCCAAGAAGAATGTAGAGCGCAAGCTCGAAGCTCTGACCCAGGCTCGCATGCAGGCTTTGGCTACTGAAAAAGCCAGCGTTTTGCTCAAAGATCCCGAAGCCTTGCTTCGCGGCATCGTTGAAGCTGATGACGAAATCGAGGACGAACTCCCCGAAGACGAAGTCGACGAATGGGATTAGGAAGTTGATTCCGACGAGGATGAAACTGACGAGGAATAAACCCCTCATCCGAACTGTTTCAAACAATGTAATACCCAGAACAGGGCAGCCCAGCTGCCCTGTTTTTTCGTCTACAGACCATTAATATAAAAAAATATTCAAATAATATTAAATTCAGAATAATCAATGATTATAAGAGTAGCCTTCCATCAACTCAAAAACATGGATATAATGTTTAAATATGGATTCATTTAAACGTTCTCAATATTCTATTTTCAATAAAGATAAAAAACCTGTCGAAACTCCTAAGAAGGAGACTCCTACTATTGATGCAAAACCAAAGATGGAGACTACTGAGCCTAAAAAAACAATTCTCAAAACAAACATCATGGGTGAGAAACCTGGTGAGAAAAAGAAAAAAACAATCAATCTAATTATCTGGCTATTTGGCCTGAGCTTAGTTGCTATTTTCTTTTTTTCTATTGGCTATTACCTACAAAGCAGAGCCTCCAATAAAGGAGGTGATGTTGCTGTGGAGGAAAAAGATATTGGTCAAATAATGGCTGATAAATTTGATAAAGAAGAAGCTGTTGTTTCTGGTTCAGTTAAAATTCAAATCTGGATTGATCAAAATGGAGATGGAGAGAAAAATAACTGGGAAACAAATAGAGATACTATTAGTGTAAATGTGAGAAAAAAAGGAGAAGAAATTCCCTTCATATTCACCGAAGCAGATGGAGAAGGAATAGTTAGAATTAGTGGTCTTGATGACAGTAAATTTGAAATTAATTATTTTGTTAATCCAAACCCAACATATTATCAGGGGCAAAGTGATTTCTATGGTCAAAAGCTCTATGAAATATTTGAGTCCACAGATGGCTCAAGTGGTTTAATTGCTAATAAGTGGAGAGATTTAAAAATAGATAAAGATGGCACAGAGATCACTCTTGGACTAAAAGAATATAAACCAGAAAAACTAGTAGTCACTAGAAGTAGATATCAAGCTCTTTTCTATGACACGAGCAGGGGAGTGCAATTTGCCTCTGGCTCAAACTGGAATAACTCATCGCTACCAGGAAAATATGAAGTCAGAGATAACAATTTCTTTTTCATCAAAGATGGAGCTTTGTACAAAAATAATCCATTGGTCAACATGACTTACTCCCAAAAAATCTATGACCAAATCGCGATGTCAGATCCTAGTTTCTATGAACTATCTCCAAGTGGTACGGCCATAATTTATGGCGATAATAATGGAGCATATTTTCAAACTCCAAGCGATCAGTGTGGCAGACAATCACTAAGATATGAAAATCAAATTATTAAACTATATTCACAATCAAATCCTCATGACACAGTTGGCGTTAGATTTGGAGACGATCACAGAGCCATTGTTTATGGACAAGTTGGATCAGAAGAATATGGATACTTCTTAGCCTCATGTGATAACAGTCAAATGAATGTTAAAAGATTACCAATAACCAGACAGTGGTATGGAGGAATATTTGCTAAGCATGATCGCTTTGTACTCAAGGGACCAATTACCCAGCGTCCATCATGTACTCAAGAAAGTGAGAATGAACCACAAGTATGTGAAGTGGTTAGAACCGAAGAAGGTTTGTACGTCTATCTTATCAATGAAGACAAGCTAGAAAGAATTGGTGGAGATGAACTAAACACCACATATTTTGCAGCCGATTCATTTGATGGTAGATATGCCATCCTGGCAAATACACAGGAAGACCCTGTTAAAATTCTTAACTTTGATTCAAAAGATGAGGTTAAAATTCTTAACTTTGATATTAAACCACTTTTCAAAAACTATGATCGACATAGTTTTTCCAATGGTCAATTAACCTATCTTGGAGAAGATAAATTCTTACTACTTGATACATTTGGCCAATGTGAAAAAAATGAAGATTGTGCTGCTATAAAACAATTTACAGTTAAAGGTACAAATATAGACGTCAAAGACGTAACAACCATTAAAGATATTTATCCGGTAAGCATAGTGGGGGAGATAAGCAAATGAACAAAAAACTAAAAATAACTTTATTATCAATTCTCTCAATTATTATCGCTCTTGGTGCAGCATGGAGTGGCTGGATGATTGGGGAAAAAAATAGTAACCAAATAAAAGAAAAAACAGAAGAAAAAATATCTCAGGAGATGGAAGTATATTTCTATCGAACAGATGGTATTTATAAAATAACAAGTTCAGATGAAAAACCACAACAAATAGTCAAAACAACTTTTGATAAAGAACAGCACTGGTCATTCACTTCCCAATTTGAAATTATGGGAGAGAAAAATAATTGGTTGGTCTATAGAGATAAGGTTGGAGAAAATCCAGATGTAAAACAAATTGAGCTTGGCCTAATGGTTTATGACGTTAATGAACAAAAAGAAATCATGAGTGTCAAAGAAGATAACTCATCAGTTACTAACTTTATTATTTCACCGGAAAAGAAAAGTATTGCTTATGTATTAAATAGCTACGATTCTAGTAAAAGTGAAAATCAGAGTCCTTTCTATCAAGAACTATACGTTTGGAGTAAAGACGGTGGAACTAAAAAAATCCTCACAGAAGAAAGTGGATTCTTTGGCCTAGGACTTGGTATGTGGTTGGATGAAGAAAACCTAACTATTGGTAGAGGCTATGAAGGAATTTCATATTGCTCAATAAATATTAAGACTACAAAAGAAATGCCAAAAAACTGTGAAGGCTATGGATCATCAGTTATGGGAGTAGCAGATTCTTTTAAGATTTTTGAAGATGATGTTTTTTATGGATTTAGATATGAATGGCAAGAAATAACTGGTAATAAATCAACTGGAGGAATATTTAAAAAATCCATGGATGGAGAAAGAGAATACCTTAGCTCTGATATTACCGCTGACTTAGTAGTGGGAGAAGAAAACATCTATTACTTAAGACACAATAGAAATGCTTCTAAATATGTGTACAACGGAGTGGAGACAGATCTCTATCTAGTTTCTAAAAATGGTGAATACAGCAAGCGTCTAACCAATGATGGAACAAGTGTCTTGGCAAAATCAAACCTTTTTATATCTTCAGATAAAAGATTTATTGGATATCAAGCTGTGAATAGAATAGGGCTTTCACAAGACGAGGGAGGCATACAAACTCAACAAGAAAACTCAACTATCTGGATTTACGACACACAATTAAATAAATATTACCAAGTTGCTGAAAATGGACTTGCTCCAAAAATAATTTTAGTTGACATCAACTAAAACCAAAGATGGTCTATTGGCTGCATAGAGAAAATATTCTACGTCAGGATGATTGCTTTTACTTAATTCCTTTTTGTCAGACCTAAATAGCATCATTTGATTTTCTGGATAATAGAACATGAATGAAAAATCCTGACCAGCTGTTTCCAGATAGACAATCTGCATAGAGCTTTCTTCCTGAGACTCAATATTTAAATCAACGGTATAGAACTTATTATCATCTAAATTGTCATTTTTATATCCCACAATATTGGCTGTTTCATCATAGAAAAAGTCAGAAATAAACTCAGCCCTATCACTTGGAATAGAACTAATTAGAGTGGGTTTCTTTTGAACTATTTCCTTGCTCTCAACATCAACAACATAAACATCACATCCTCCCTTAACACAAACTGGATAAGCTATTTTCTTAAAAATAGGTTGATAGATATTGATAAATTTCTTTGATGGATAAGCTATGTCACCAACTATAATTTCTTTTTTATTATCTTCTAAATCAAGCGCTATTAAGTCCCATTCTTCATGATTATTTGTCCCAGCAAAATAAACTTTCTTCTTATTTGTCGAGATATTAATTACCTTGGAAAACTCATAGTCAGATTCATAATCATCTAAACATGAATCTAAGGTAGTCTGGTAATTATCGACTTCATCTAGAGAAACACTATAATCGTCTGTGTTTTTCACTTGAGATAAAGAATTAAAAAATCTTCTTGGAGATAATAGTTGTTTGTATGAAAACTGATTGTAGTTAGCATCAACTACGACTTGTTTCACACTAACAAAGACTAAGAAGAATAGTGCGAGGATAAAAAAAGTTATATGAACTGAGTTGTTTTTGATCATCTTATTTATTGTATAATGATTTTCATGGTTTCGATAATAAAATTCATTAGAGAAAAAATTTTAAAACAAGAAACTATTTCAATTATAGCAATGTGGTTAATTGTAATTCTAGGAATTTTCCTGAGAACCCACAAAGCCGATGCTTTTCCAGTTAGCAACAATGACGATGGCCTAATTTATACATGGGCAGGAGCAAGTCAGCTTAATAATCCAAAAAACTTTGTGAGTCTTACTATTTTTGATCAAGGCAATGAATCATTGGTTTGGAGATCTCAATACAAGAACTTTATTCCTCACCAAGAATTTGGAATGAAAATCACTAGACCATGGTTTGATCATCCACCACTTGGTGTCCTACTTATAGGTGCCGTTCCTCATTTACTTGGATACGACAACATAGAACAAATGCCACACATGATTGTCCGTTTTTCAGCCATTTTAGCTTCCATATTCACTATGGTTTTAACATTTGAACTGGCTAAAAAGCTATTCAATAAAAAAACAGCATTCTTATCATTAATCTTCATGGCAACTATTCCATATTTTGTCTTTGCTCAAAGACAGGCATATTTAGAAAACTTCATGAATCCTGTTTTCCTAACCTCATTAATATTGCTGGTTAAATATTTAGATTCAAAAAAGAAAAAGTATTTCATTGGTTCATTATTTTTTGCCTTGTTTTTAGGCTGGATGAAAATCATTGGCTTTGCCATACCTTTTGTAATTGCCGTGTGGCTACTAAAAAAGAAACAAACAAAAGAAGCATTAATCGCAATTGGAGCCAACATTGTTTCAATAGCCTCTTATGCAGCTTATGGTTTATTAATAAATAAACAGGCTTTTCTACAACTACTAAGTAGTCAGGGAGAAAGAGGAGCCTTTGTTAGCTCGTTTTATAAAGCAATAACAAATATCGAGATCTACCAATCATTTGATAGCGGCTGGTATGTGCTAGGGCTAGTGATGAGTATTGCCATCATGATTGGCGTTGTGAAAAATAAAAAAGATGAAGATAGTTTGGAGTTTTTTAGCTGGTTCTTTATTGCCTGGCTAATAATCTTGCTTATTCTTTCTGGAAGATTTAATAACTCTCCATGGTATAGATATCCTCTTATCCCTTTCATGTCTATTGCGATTGGCTACTTCACGGCAATGGCAATCAAAACAAAGGATTTATTCAAAGCAGGAATATTATTCTTGTTGGGATTAACTGGGATGGATTTAATAAATATAGAGATCAATTCAACAGTTGTTAGATTAATAACCCTTGGATACTTTGGTGTTCTAACCGGACAATATATTTTTGATAACAAGCTAACTAGATTTCTAGCTGATGTAGTAATAAAGATTTTCATCGTGTCTTTAATTGCTTTAAATATCTTTGTTGTTTTCAAATACTATTCAACAACTTACTGCAACGAAGAAACTCACTGCCTTACTCCTACAAAAATAATCTTGAATGAACAATAATGGGCACCATAAAAAAACAATTCTTAAGCTGGTTTGATAAACATGGTTTATTTTCTTTAAGCCTTTTTTTATTATTCTTCATCCCTCTTTATCCAAAGATTCCTCTCGCTGAGGCTATTCCTGGATACTTAGTTAGAATTAGGTTAGAAGATCTATTAGTTTTAGCAACAAGTTTAATTTGGTTTGTTCAACTACTTAGAAAAAAAATAGAGTGGAAGACTAGTTTTCACTTTCTAATTATTGGTTACTCCACGATAGGCTTGGCGTCTTTGCTTGTAGCCATCGGTCTTCAACAAACCATTACTCCTCACTTTGTACATCTTAGTAAAAGCATCCTTCATTATTTTAGATACTTAGAATATTTCTCCTTGTTCCTTATTTTCCACTCAGCTATAAAAAGTAAAAAGCATACTCAGATAGCACTGACCTCACTCATTGTTATTCTCAACCTTATTTTTATCTATGGGGTTGGCCAACGATATTTTGAGTTTCCAGCCTTTTCCACAATGAATAGAGAATTCAGCAAAGGAGAAGCATTGATTCTAGCCCCAACTACCAAGCTCCACTCAACCTTTGGCGGACACTATGATCTTGCGGCCTACCTAGTAATAGTTTTGCCGATTCTTTCAGCATGGGCTCTAAGATCTAAAAAAAGAATTTTCCAGTTTTGGCTTGGCATTAGTATTCTCGGAGGATTTTGGTTGTTAAAAGAAAGTGCTTCAAAGATGTCTTTAGCAGCCACTATGATCTCGATTGCCGGAGTTATTTGGTTTAGTCTTTATCAACGATGGGGAGGATTAAAATCGATTCTAATTGGCCTTATTGGAGGAACAATAATCGCAAGCTCTACTATCGGAGTGTTGTGGATGTGGCAAAAGCCAACTATCTATAAGTTTGCTCCCTTCCTTAGACCAGCTGTATATCAAACACCGGTTGATGTGGTGGGAGAATTGGACGAAACATGGTCTGAAAATGCTCGTAAATATGGACTATCTATGGGGATTAGACTGGATACTCTTTGGCCTAATGCTTTAAATAGTTTTAGTACTAATCCATTTACTGGAAAAGGCTATGCCACTTTAAACAAAGTGGGAGATGAATTTGTAGAAGCAGATAGTACGGATAATAATTTCTTAAGAGTTCTTGGAGAAACAGGACTACTTGGATTTATAGCGTTCTTTAGCTTAATAGTTTTAATCATAAAAACCTTATTACTAAAGTTACCAAAAAATGAAATAGATCAGGCTCTCACTATCGGCTTTATTGCCAGCACTGTTGGACTATTCATTAATGCATTAATCATCGATGTTTTTTCTGCCTCGAAAGTTGCATTCACTTACTGGGCACTAGCGGGATTAGTCATTAAAAACTACTTGCTACAAAATGAGAAACTCATTAAACAAAAAGAGTTAGAGAGATTTAAGAAATTTTCTAATTGGTTAAAAAATAAATGGCCGATTTTATTAGCAGGAGTATTTTTAATCTTACTGGTTCATAAGCAACCATTTACTGAATACAGCTTAGTAAAAAGTTTTGATACTAGCCCGAAGCAAGCCAAATATGTGGCAGCAACCAAATGCTTATTTGAAAGTAACTCATGGCAAAGCTGCATAAATAAATATGAACCAAGTCTTGGTGTTGTTTACAGTATTTATTTATTACCTTTTTATGCCATTTATCATGAGCCAGCAGTTTATTATTTTGCCAACTTAATATTAATCATTGGCTCATTAATTCTCTTTGACTCTATTATTAAAAAGTTTAATAGTAATCATACTTTTAGATTTCTATTACTCACAATTATCGCGACAACCCCTAGTGTTTATAGTCTGCCTACAAAATCTAGTCCAATAAATTTGTTACTATTCCTAATTCTTCTTTTTGCAAATAATTTCTCATTCAAAATTAAACCCAAAAATATTTCTAAAAAAATTATTTATGGATTACTATTTATTACTTTAGTCCATCTTGGACTAGTTCAATATTTCATGAACATGACCAGCGGTATTTTAGCTAGTTACCGAGATACGTATAAACCAAATAGTTTTGTGGCTATTAGAAAAGCTAATTCATTTTTCCCAACAAAAATTACTAAAAATGCATATCAGCCAATCTTGTTAACAATAATTGAACCAGAAATATTTGACCTCTACGGTCAGGATGGATTTTTAATAGAAACATTTACAAATGAAAAATTAAATATTCACAAAGATTTAATCATTAAAAACCAAGAGCAAAAACTTTTTATTACTAATGCCAATACAGCTAAAAATCCAAAGGCTCTAGAAATATTTGAGGAGTATAAAGATAAATTTGGTATTAAGCTTAAAGAAATAGAGTGTAGGCATGAGTGCAACTACTATCAGTTATTAATCGATGACATTGTTATTCCAACTCAACCAGAATCATGGAATGAAAAGATATTAAAAATATATAGAAATGAATTTAAATTTTTAGTTGTTAATAACAAAATCATTAATTACCTGAGTCAATCAAAGCAAACCAAAACCAGTGATGAGATTAAACAAAACCTTATCTCTCAAAATCCTGATCTAATATTTTTGGTAGGGGATGCTAAAGATAATTTAGAAAAAAATTATGGCAAATTATTTTTACAAAGAACTAGTTCATATATCAGAGAGCCAATTGTCTCTGTGCTCAGCAACTCCAATCAAAGTCAGATATTTGAAATAAACAACAACTGGTTTATTACCTTGGATGCTGGAGGTCACCACATGAATCCAGCTCAAAATATCTTTATTTACAACGCTCTTCTTCAATTGGAAAAACATCCAAATATTAAGAATGTTTTCATTATTAGCGACAATCCAGAATGGTTAGAGAGAGATCCTAGTAACTACTGGTTTGTAGAAGACTTCCCAAAACAACTGGAAAAACATGAGTCTGTAAGCTTCAAGCTTATTTTTGGTGCAACTGAAAGAGAAATTAATTCTCAATTACCAGGAAATGTAGAGGCTTTCTTTAATGATCAAGATAAGCTAGATTTCAATTCTTATTTAGAAATAAATGTAAAAGAAGAACAAGTTCTAATAGAACAAATAAAATTTATTAAAAATTAATTCTTAATAAATTCATTCCAAAAATAACAATGTGATATAAATAGTATCAATATGGATAGCTCAATCAATATTCGTGAAACAGTTAGATCTTCAGAGTTTGCGGCCCAATTGGCCGAAATGGAAAGATGGACTGGCTTTCAAGACAAAGAAACCAGGGAAGAGTGGTTGGATTTATTGGGACCAACAGCTATCGTCCTTTCTCACCAGGAACACTTTACTGACTTTGTAGAAAAATGGGGACAAAATATTGAAGAAGAAATTCTTTCTATTTTATTACTCGCTTCAGCAATTCATGATATGGGAGAAATTGAAGTTGGTGATATCCCGGCATCAGAAAAAACGGCAGCTGATGAAGAAGTAGAATCAGTAGCTGCTATCGCTATTATTAATTTACTCAAACTAGACTTAGAAAATCTCGCATTATTAGAATTTGCTTACAAAGAAGCTATTGCTGGAGAAAATGCTGTTTTAAATTTTCTATTCAAAGCCTTTGAAAAAACAGAATATTTAGATACTGCTATTCATGTTTTCCAAAAACTAAATGAGGGATCAGAGATGACTCATGGAAAGTTTTTAATCGCCAGAGTAGTAGCAATTAATCTTCCACAAATCTTAACCTTTGCAGAACAACTACCAAGCTCGATAGGTGAATACTTAAAAGCCAATCAAGAATCTATTACAAATATGTTTGATTTTAGCGAGGAAGCCGTACTGGAAGATTTTGAAGTCAGGTTTGTAGGTTCAAAAAAAATATGGAGTGAATTTTGTGATAAAAATTAAATGGGTGGCTAACCGGGTTCGAACCGGCGACCTTCGGTACCACAAACCGACGCTCTAACCAACTGAGCTATAGCCACCATGTGCGCCAAGCAGGACTCGAACCTGCGGCCTACTGCTTAGAAGGCAGTTGCTCTATCCAACTGAGCTATTGGCGCATAAATTAAAATTAATGAACTTGAACCCGTATTTTCTCAAAAAACATTGAAATTTACCAGATCAAATAAGAAACCTTCATATTATACTCCCTGCTTGCCATTCCTGATATGATATCTGGATATGGATTTTAAGCTTCATACACGCTACCAGCCAACCGGAGATCAACCAACTGCAATAAAAAAGCTAGTTGAAAGTATTGAAAAAGGAAACAAACACCAAACTCTTCTTGGGGTAACTGGTTCTGGAAAAACCTTTACTATGGCCAATGTGATCGAGAAAACACAAAAGCCAACCCTAGTTGTTGCTCATAACAAAACATTAGCTGCACAACTTTATCAAGAACTCAGAGATTACTTTCCAGAGAATGCTGTCAGTTATTTTGTTTCTTACTATGACTACTATCAACCAGAAGCATACATTCCAAGCTCTGACACATATATTGAAAAAGAGGCTGATATTAATGATGAGATAGATAAACTCAGACTAGCTGCCACCACCAATCTTCTAACCAGAAAAGACACCATCGTAGTTGCCTCAGTATCATGTATATATAACCTTGGTTCTCCAGTTGAATATGGAAAAAACATTTTTAGATTTGTAGAAGGAGAAGTAATCTCCCAACAAAGCTTTCTTTTAAGACTCTCTCAGTTGCAATATGAGAGAAGCACTACTGACTTAAAAAGAGGAAGTGTCAGAATAAAAGGAGATACTATTCAAATTTGGCCAGCATATTTAAGTGTCGCTATCACTATAGAAACCCTGGAAAACACCATCACAAAAATCACTGAAATTGATCCAATTAGTGGGCAAGTACTTCCACCTACAATCAGAGATCCACTAAGTCATCAGTACACCATTCACCCTGCGAAACATTACACCATGAATCCCAAAACTCAGGATGAAGGAATTAAAGAAATTGAAAGAGATTTAGCAACAAGAGTGGCAGTATTGGAAAAATCTGGGAAAAAACTAGAAGGCTATAGACTCCAACAAAAAGTTAATTATGATCTTGAAATGATCAGAGAGTTTGGCTTCGTAAATGGTATTGAAAACTATTCCCGACACTTTGATGGTAGAAAACCTGGAGAGCCCCCATTCACCTTACTTGATTACTTTAATGAAAATGCAAAACTATTTAACAAAGATTCATTCCTAACTATTGTTGATGAAAGTCACATGACTGTTTCACAGGTTAAAGGAATGTTCCATGGCGATAGGTCTCGAAAAGAAACTCTAATAGATTATGGTTTCAGACTTCCAAGTGCTTTGGATAATAGACCGCTTCAGCTGCATGAATTCCTAGAAAGAACTCCACAAAACATATATATGTCTGCCACCCCAAATGATTGGGAGCTTCAAAAATCTGGTGAGAATGTAGCAGAACAATTAATTAGACCTACTGGTCTTACTGATCCAGTGATCAAATTGAGACCAACTACCAATCAAATCGAAGACTTAGTTATTGAAGTTATTAGAAGAAAGCAGTTAGGACAAAGAGTGCTGGTTACAACCCTAACTAAAAAAATGGCAGAGGCTCTAACTGATTATCTAAATGATGCTGAAAAAATAAAGTCATTAATCAAGGACTTTAAACAAAGAAGAAAAGAAATAAATCCAGAAACTCCATATCAACAAAACCAAGATCTACTGCCAATCGATAAAATAGAGGTTGGACCACTAGCAGAAGATTTCTATATCCAATTAGACGCTTTGGACAACTACGAGCCTAAAGAATATCCAAAAGTAGCCTACTTACACTCTGATATACAAACCTTGGAAAGATCAGACATTTTAGATGACTTGAGAGAAGGAAAGTATGATGTTCTCGTTGGTATCAACCTACTCCGTGAAGGACTAGATCTTCCAGAAGTTAGTCTTGTTGCTATCTTAGATGCAGATAAAGAAGGGTTTTTGAGATCTACAACCTCAATGGTTCAAACTATGGGTAGAGCGGCTAGACACGAAGAAGGAAAAGCAATTTTATTTGCTGACAAAATGACCAAGTCAATGAAAAAAGCCATTGAAGAAACTCAACGTCGTCGTGAAACTCAAGTTGCCTACAACATCCAATACAATATCACTCCAAAAGGAATTAACAAACCAATTAGAGAAAAGTTATTGGTCAGGGAAGATGAAAATATAGAAGAGAAAAAATATAGAAAAGGCAAGGGAATGGTTGTTAAACTAAGTAAAAAAAGTTTTGTAGACCTTGATAACCTTGATCCAGAGGCCTTGCTTCCAGCAGAAAAAGAAAAAATGATTAAGAAACTTGATCTTAAAATGCGTAGAGCCGCAGTTGAACTAGACTTTGAACTAGCAGCTATTTTGCGAGATAAGATTAAATCTCTATCCACATAGTCCCTGGTCGAAATATTCCCGAATCAAAGGTATAATACATATTCTGTTTTTATGAAAAAAACTCCATTAAATCACATAATTATCTCTGGAGCTAAAGAGCACAATCTAAAAGACGTCTCTTTTTCTATTCCAAAAAATAAACTGGTAATCTTTACCGGTCTTTCTGGTAGTGGAAAAACTTCACTTGCTTTTGACACTCTCTACGCAGAGGGACAAAGAAGATATGTGGAGTCTCTAAGCTCTTATGCTAGACAGTTTTTGGGCATTATGCAGAAACCACAGGTAGACCAAATAGAAGGTCTTTCTCCTGCTATCTCAATCGATCAGAAAACAACTTCTCACAATCCTAGATCCACTGTTGGAACCATTACTGAGATCTATGATTATCTTAGATTGTTATTTGCTAGAGTTGGTCATCCACACTGTCATCAATGTGGTCGTGAGATCAGCACCCAAAGTATTGATCAAATAATCTCACAAATAATAAAACTGGTTGAAGAAAAAATAACTAATCAGCCGATTAGATTTATGATTTCATCTCCAGTTGTTCAAGCTAGAAAAGGGGAGTTCTCATCTCTTTTTGCCAACCTACAAAAACAAGGTTTCAGTAGAGTGAGAATAGATGGAGAAGTCTTTGATCTTTCAGAAAGTATTACCTTACTTAAAAATAACAAACACACCATTGAAGCCATCCTAGATAGAATTAGTTTTTCTAAAAAACAATTAAATGATAGCAAGGAATTAAAAACTCTTAAATCTAGATTGTCACAAACCATAGAAGAAGCTCTTAAACTTTCTTCAGGGCTAGTGCTCACTAGCTTTATCACTGATGACTCACTATCTTTCCCAGAAAAACCAAAAAAAATGGAAGATTTTCTTTTTAGTGAAAAACTAGCCTGTAGTCACTGTGGTATTTCTCTCAAAGAACTAGAACCAAGAATCTTTTCATTCAACTCACCAGAGGGAGCTTGTCCAACATGCAATGGTATTGGCTCACTTCTTAGAGTTAATCCTGAAAAAATAATTGCACCAAGTCTAACCCTAAGCGAGGGAGCTGTAATTCCATTTTCTAGAACCATGAGCAATGACACTTGGTGGTCTAGATTGGTGAGGGTAGTTGTTGAAGATTTTGACTATGATTTTAGACAAACCCCTTATGAAGAAATGAGTGAAGAATTTCAGAATATTTTGCTCTATGGATCAAAGAAAATATATGACGTAACTGGTGAAAATAGATTTGGTAAAGAAACAATGATCCAAGAAAAGTTTGAGGGATTCATCACGAACTTAGAAAGAAGATACCAAGAAACAGATAGCGATTACATTAGAAAAGAAATTGCTCAATTTATGCACAAAGAAATTTGTCCAGATTGTTTGGGAGCAAGACTTAAGCCGGAGTCATTGGCCGTCACGATTGATAAAAAAAGCATTGCTGATATTACAAACTTAACAATTCTGAAATCTCTTAATTGGTGTAAGTCTTTAACAAAAGATAAAAAGTTTTCTAAAAAAGAGCTGGAAATTAGTGAGTCAATCTTAAAAGAAATTGTAATTAGATTGAGCTTCCTATCATCAGTGGGTCTTAATTATCTATCCCTTGGAAGAGAAGCATCGACTCTTGCTGGAGGAGAAGCGCAGAGAATAAGATTGGCCTCACAAATAGGTACTGGCTTAACTGGAGTGCTATACATTTTGGATGAGCCAACTATTGGACTTCATCCAAGAGATAACGATCGCTTAGTTGAAACTCTTAAAAATTTAAGAGATCAAGGAAATACTGTCATAGTTGTAGAACATGACAGAGATGTAATGTTGTCATCTGATTATATTTTTGACTTTGGACCAGGTGCTGGAAAACATGGCGGAGAGATTGTTGCTGAGGGAACTCCTAAAGAAATAATGAGCTCACGAAAATCAGTTACTGGTAAATTTTTAGCTCGCAAAAAAGATGTAATTAGAACAAAAATAACAGAGAGAGAAATCATTGGTTCGAATGACACTCCAATTTCAAGAGGAGCATCTGGATCAATTCAATTAAGGGGTGCTTCACACCATAACTTAAAAAATATTGACGCCAATTTTCCACTAAATGCTCTGACTTGTATCACTGGCATTTCTGGATCAGGAAAATCAACTCTACTTCATGACACTCTTTATCATCAGCTAATGAAACACTTAGGTAGAAAAACTACTTCTAAAATGGGTCATGTTGATCAGGTTTTAATCCCAGACGCAGTTCGTCGTATTTCATTAATTGATCAAAGCCCTATCGGTAAAACTCCTCGCTCTAACCCAGCTACTTATACAAAAATATTTGACTATATTCGCAAAATGTTTGCAAATACTCAGGAAGCTCATATTCGTGGCTATAACCCAGGAAGATTTAGCTTTAACGTAAAGGGCGGTAGATGTGAAACTTGCCAAGGTGATGGACAGATTAAAATCGAGATGCAGTTCTTACCTGATGTTTATGTAACTTGTGATGTCTGTCATGGACAAAGATACAATGAAGAAACTCTCCAAGTTTTATACAAAGGAAAAAATATTTCTGATGTTCTCAAAATGAGTGTTGAAGATGCTTTAGTTTTCTTTGCTCACAACGGAACCCTCAAACAAAAACTACAAACATTGGTTGATGTTGGACTTGGATATCTAGGTCTTGGACAACCAGCTCCAACACTCAGCGGAGGAGAGTCTCAAAGAGTTAAGCTAGCAAAAGAACTAAGTTTGAAAACCACTGATCACGTTGTTTATCTATTAGACGAACCAACCACTGGTCTTCACTTTGCAGATGTTCAAAAACTTTTAGATGTTCTTCATAAATTAGTTAGGCAAAATAATACAGTTATATTAATCGAACACAACCTAGATGTAATTAAAAATGCTGATTGGTTGATCGACCTTGGACCAGAGGGTGGAGAATATGGTGGAGAGATTATTGCTGAAGGAACTCCTCAAGAAATCTCTATGAAAAAAGATTCATTCACTGGAAAATATCTAAAAGAAGAATTTAAAAAACAAAAAAATTAAAACTCTTTTAAAAAGCTTTTTAACTGTTTTTCAACTTTATTATCACTGCTATCTATCACCCAGAGTTTTCCCTGATCGTCTCTTTTAATTATTTTTTCTAAAGAAGATTTCTTTTTAGCAAAGTCATACTGACTAACTAATCTTGTTTTTATTTGCTCTGGAGTTAAAGATCTTTTCTTTAGTCTTTCTTTCTGAATCTTTTCGTCAGCGGTTACTAAAATAATATTGTTGTTTGATAAATAAGCCATGTCTGATTCTGCTATTAAAGCAGCACTAAGTAAAATCAAACCTTTTTTACCATAGAGCTCTCTACGAAGCCTAACTAAAATCGGGGTGTACATAATTTCATTTAAAACTGCTAGTTTTCGCTGATCATTAAAAACGAGTTCTCCCAAAACTTTTCTGTTAATCGTCCCGTCTTGATTTTTTACAGCTTCACCAAATTCATTGACTAATTTTTGTCTAATCTTCTTATATCCAGCTTCTGTTTGTTTTTCATAAATATCATGAGCTAGATGATCTAGCTCAATATGATGAACTTTTAATTTTTGTTTCTTTCCTAACTCCACTAATTTTTGACAGACATATGACTTACCAACTCCTATCTCACCGGTCACTCCGATTATCATTTGACCTGAAATCTTTTTTTCTAGATTTTGTTTAACCATTAATGAAACATACTCATGGATTAGTCCCTGTTCTTTTTGAATGGCTTTTACAGAACTAGAACTAATGTGAGCCAGCTTTGGATCTGCAAAAAGCAGCACTGTTTCAATACCTAGCTTTTGACTATCACCCAATTGATTAAGATATTTTTCGTACTCAAAATCTTGAGTATTTCTAACACCTTTAACAATTACCTCGGCTCCTTGCTCATAAGCAAAATCAACTAAAAGGCCAGTGAAAGAAACCACTTCAACATTTCTAAACAAGCGAAGAGAGTGCTCCGCCATCTTAAATCTCTCTTCCAAGGAAAACATGTATTTTTTGTCAGGATTAATACCTATCGCAACAATAACTTTATTAAAAACATTAGCTGCTTTACGAACAACGTCTACATGACCAAGAGTAATCGGATCTCCAGAGAAAGCATAAATAGCTTTTGACATAATTGATCGCTATTCTATCACTACCCGAGCATCCAGAGATTTAACCCCCTCACCCTCAGGTAAAACAAGTAATGGATTAATATCCAGCTCAACAATCTCAGGGAAATCTATAACCAACTGGGCTAGTCTTCCAATGCTTTCAATTAGTTTTTCTTTGTCTGCCGGTTTTTGTCCACGAACCCCGTCAAATAACTTAGATGATCTTAAGTCATTAATCATTCTCTCTGCATCCGCATGAGTAAGCGGAGCAAAGCCAAAGTTAACATCTTTTAAAACCTCAACATAAATACCTCCCAAGCCAACCATAATCATGGTTCCAAGGCCTGGAGCTTTATTTACACCAAGAATAACTTCTGTTCCATAATCAGGGGCCATCTCCATTAATAAGACTCCATCTAATCTTGCATCTGGTTTATTCTTAGCAACAGTCTTAATCATTTCAGCAAATTTTTCTTTTACGTCTTTAGCTGTAACATTGAGCATCACTCCGCCAACATCGCTTTTGTGCAAAATGTCTTGCGAAACAATCTTCATAGCGAACTTGCCAGTTTCTCCACCAAGTTTTTTAACTACCGACAAAGCTTCTTCTTCTGAGTTAGCTTGTCCTGTTTTGAGTAATGGGAAATTGTATGCGCTCAAAATATCTATAGCTTCTGCTTCAGGAAAACTATGCTTTCCTTGTTTAATAGCTTCATCAAATATATTTCTAACAGCATCTTTATCTACATCTGAATACTCTAAAAATGGTGATTTTTTGAGCTTACTTCTATCTACAAACTTACCAAAAACAGATAGAGCCTTGGCAGCTGGTTCTGGAAAAGAAGATGTTACAACTCCTGCATCTTTCATTAAATTTACTCCTGGAGAAACTGTTTCCTGGCCCATAAAACTCACAATAATTGGTTTGCTTGAACTCATATGAACACTGACAGCAGCCTTTGCCGTCTTAGTTATCTCAGTCATAGATTGAGGAGTAAGGAGCAAGAGGATTGAATCTGTATTTTTATCTTTAGCGATAATATCCAAAGTTTGTTGATAACGCTCACCAACAGCATCTCCTAAGATATCTACTGGATTACTGGTGCTTGCAGCTGCTGGAAGAATTTCTCTTAAAGCCTCAACTGTTTTGTCTTCTAGTTTTGCCATTTCTAAGTCATTGGCCACGACTTCGTCTGTGGTTAAAACCCCAGGACCACCAGCGTTCGTTACTATGGTTACGTTTTTAACCTCAGTTAATTCATTCTTAGAAAATATCTGTGCATAGTCAAAAAGTTGACTAACACTATCTGCCCTAATAATTCCTGCTTGTTTAAAAAGAGCATCATAAGCAGCATCACCGCCGCTAAGAGAGCCCGTGTGAGAAGCAATTGCTCCTGCACCAGCCTCTGTCTTTCCAGATTTCAGCATAATAACTGGTTTTGGATTATCTCCTGTAGTAATTTCTTGAACAGCTTTAATAACTTCTGGAGCATTTTCTAATTGCTCTACGTACATAGCTATTACCTGAGTCTTTGGATCTTCTGCAAAATATTTAATTAGTTTTAATTCATTAATGTCTGCCTTATTACCAATGCTCATAAACTTAGAAAAACCAATTCCCATATCTTTTGCATAATCTAAAACAGCAGTACATAGCGCACCACTTTGTGAAACAAAGGCTACATTGCCTTTTTTAGGCATAAGAGCTGCAAAAGATGCATTCATCTTTATTTCTGGATTAATGATTCCCAAACAATTTGGCCCAACCAAAGAAATATCTCTCTCGCGACAAGCTTCTGTGAGTTGTTGCTCTAACTCAATATTACCAATCTCTTTACAACCGGCTGAAATGACGATGGCAGCCTGAGCACCTTTTTCATGAGCTTCTTTAACAACATCTACTACAAACTTAGCTGGAACAGCAATGATCGCCAAGTCTATTTGTCCCGGGACATCACCGACATTGGAATACACCTTCTTTCCATAAAGGTTATCTGCCTTTGGATTAACTGGATAAATATCTCCCTTAAAACCCTGAGTAACTAAGTTCTTTACGATATCGTTACCAACTGTCTTTAATTTTCGTGATGCACCAATCATGGCGATTGATTTGGGATAAAAAAGTGCTTTAAATGACATAACTTCTTTCTTTTTATTACATTTATCTAATTACTACATTTTCTAAATACTGATCAAATATCTTTTTTGCTTGAAGAGTCTGTTCTTTTGTGGCAGGCTCAACACCTTCTAATCTATATGGTAAACCAAGTTCACCATATTTATATACTCCAAGTGTGTGATACGGAAGAATCTCAATTCTTTCTATTGTTTTAAAATCCTGAAAATATCTAGCCCATTCTTCAAGAAATTCTGGCTGATCAGTCCAACCTGGAACCAAAACATAGCGAAGCCACATTGGCTTGCCAGTTTTTTCTCTATACTGAGCATTTTGTAAAACTGTTTCGTTATTTTGACCAGTGAGTTTTTTATGCCAATCATTATTAATATGCTTAACATCAAGCATAACTAAATCAGTCAAATCATAAATCTCATTAACCTCCTGGTTATAAATAGCGCCACAGGTATCAAGGGTAATATGAAAACCAGCTTTTTTTACTTCAGAAAATAGTTCTTTAAGTTCAGTTGACTGAACAGTTGGTTCTCCTCCAGAAACAGTTAGACCACCATCTCTTCCAAAATATGGTTTTTCTTTTTTAAGTAACTCAATGATTTCTTGAGTGCTAACTTTTTTTGCGCTCTCGCTATTAAGCATTCTTGAATCAGGATTATGACAATATGCACATGCAAAAAGACATCCCTGAGTAAAAACAACGAGTCTAATTCCAGGACCATCATGAGTCCCAAATGTCTCTATGGAATGAACTGATAACATCTATTTCCTTAACCTACATTGATTCATGAAAGGTTCTAGCTAAAACTTCACGCTGTTGATCTTTGCTCAAACGAATAAAGTTCACAGCATACCCAGAAACACGAATTGTTAATTGAGGATGATTTTCTGGATGTTCCATTGCATCTAATAAGGTATCTCTATTCAAAACATTAACATTTAAATGATGAGCATCTTTATTAAAATATCCATCCAACATTCCTGTTAAGTTTTTAATTTGTTCATCCTTTGAACTACCAAGAGATTTTGGAACAACAGAGAAAGTATTAGAAATACCATCTCTAGCATCTTCGTAATTGATCTTAGCAACAGAGTTTAATGAGGCAATAGCCCCTGAACTATCTCTGCCGTGCATTGGATTTGCTCCTGGTGCAAAGGCTTCACCTTTTTCTCTACCATCTGGCGTAGCTCCTGTTTTCTTGCCATAAACTACATTTGAAGTAATGGTAAGAATAGATAGGGTAGGGGTAGCATCACGATAAATATGATGTTTACTTAACTCATGATTAAAATCATGAACTAGATTTTTTGCAAGTTGATCGACATCATCGTTGTCATTACCAAACTTAGGGAAATCTCCTTCAATGCTAAAACCATTTGTTAAACCATTCTCATCTCTTTGTGGTGTAACTTTAGCAAACTTAATTGCTGATAATGAGTCTGCAGCTACGCTAAGACCAGCCATACCAAAAGCCATGTTGCGTTTGATCTCACTATCCATGAAAGCCAATTGAGCACGCTCATAATAGTATTTGTCATGCATGTAGTGAATAACGTTCATGGTTCCTACGTATTGTTCAGCAATGTAGCTCATGGTTTTATCAAAACGTCTTTTAACTTGCTCATAGTCTAGAGGACCTTCTGAAAGAGGATCTATTCCTGGAACAATCTCTATTCCAGTTAACTCATCCTTGCCTTCATTCATGGCCATAAGAAGTGTTTTGGCTGCATTACAACGAGCTCCAAAAAACTGCATTTCTTTACCTGTTTCCATCATTGAGACACAACAAGCAATACAGTAATCATCACAATCTCCAGCTTTGCTCATCAATGCATCATTTTCATATTGTAGTGATGATGTATCGATAGATACTTGGGTTGCGAAATCCTTAAATCCTTTTGGTAATTTATCTGACCAAAGAATTGTTAGATTTGGTTCCGGAGCAGGACCTAGATTGTATAAAGTTTGTAAAAATCTAAAGCTTGTTTTAGTGATTTTATGCTGACCGTCTTTCCATAGACCACCAATAACTTCTGTAACCCAAGTTGGATCTCCAGCAAATAATTGATTGTATGCATCCATTCTTAAGTGACGGATTAATCTTAGCTTCATCACAAAATGATCAACCATTTCCTGAGCATCTGATTCAGAGATTTCACCACTGGCTAAATCTCTTTCTAGGTAGACATCAAAGAAATTACTAACATTACCAAGACTCATAGCAGCGCCATCTTGTTCTTTGACTGCGGCCAAATATGCAAAATATGTCCATTGAATAGCTTCTTTGGAATTCTGAGCTGGCTTACTAACATCAAATCCATATTTCTGAGCCATTTCTCCCACCATTGCCAAAGCTTTAATCTGCTCACTAACTTCTTCTCTCAATCTAATTAGTTCATCAGTCATCACACCATCTAATTTTTTAAGATCTTGTTTCTTTTCTTCTATCAAACGATCTAGGCCATATAGAGCTAGGCGTCGATAATCACCGATTATTCTACCTCTGGCATAGTTATCAGGAAGACCAGTGATTAAACCAGACTTTCTAAGCTTACGCATGTTGTCTGTATAGGCATCAAAGACTCCATCATTATGAGTTTTGCGATACTTGCTGAAAATCTCTTCAACTTCTTTATCTAACTCATAACCATTCTCTTCACAAGCTTTCTTAACAACTCTCCAACCACCAAAAGGCTTAATTGCTCTTTTTAAAGGCTCATCTGTTTGTAAACCAACAATTGTTTCTGATTCTTGATCTATGTATCCAGGGTTATGACTAGCAACTGTGGAGATGGTCTTGGTATCTATATCCAAGATTCCGCCGTTCTTTATTTCTTTTAGTAAAAGCTTGGAAACCTTTTCCCAAAGACCTTTTGTTTTTTTACTTGGTCCAGCTAAAAAAGATTTGTCTCCATCATATTGAGTGATGTTGGTATAAATAAAATCGCGAACGCTAATTTTATCTTGCCAGATATTTTCTTTAAAATTAACCCTTGGGGATGTCATGTGTTTCCTTAATTAATACTAATAACTTATTTTATACCTTTTAATTAGGTTTAAAAAGGAAATTATACAACAAAAAAAATAAGGCTGGGTACTTGACTACCAAAGCTGCTCATTAACCATAAAACAAGCCTGATGAATCAACTCTATATCAGAGCTTTTTGCCAAATCAATCGCTTCCTTAGATTCAGATCCTGGTTGCATCCAGATTTTTTTAATACCAATTTTTATACATTCTTGAACTATGGATAAAGTTGCTTTTGGTGGCACAACTGTTATAACTAGCTCTGGTTTGGGATCTATTTCATCAAGAGTGATAAAAAGTTTTTGATCATTAAAAACACCACCCTTATGATTCACTCCCACCACATTGTAGTTGGCTTGCAGCAAGTCTCTAAAAATCCTTGCTCCATATTTTTTCTCATCTTGAGAAACTCCTACTACTGCTATCTTGGTTTGTTGAGAAACATTCATGCTTAAAATGATATCAACTTAGAGATAGAATAAAAACAATGAAAAAAATATTTTTTCAATTACTAGCTATCATATTTTTCCCGCTAATTACAATTATTTTCTCATCCAATGTTTATGCCCAAGAGGGAGAGGAAGCTTTTGAGAATACTTTAAAAAGTACTTATACTGTCAATGAAAACGGCAACACCTATGTAGAACACCTATTTACAATTAAGAATCTTACTCCAACCTACTACATTACTAAGCATGGACTTAGGACTAGCTCACCGAACATTAATGGAGTTAGGGTTTTTGATAAGAGTGGCAATATTGATGCTGAGGTTACACAGGTAAATAATCAAACTAATATTGGAATTACTTTTTCAGATAAATTAGTTGGAGAGGGGAAGTCTCGAACTTTTACCATTAGTTACAACAATCCTGATCTAGCTCAAGTAAATGGCAACGTTTTAGAAGTTGCTATTCCCAAGCAAGCAGATCCAAACCAATACACTGATACAGAAGTTGAACTAAACACACCTCTAAAATTTGGTAATGCTAATAGAGTAACCCCATCTACTAACTTCACTCAAAAACTAACTGATGACGGCCTACGTATGACTTTTGGAGAGTTGGGGGATAGGGGAGTCTCAGCACTCTTTGGCTTAGATCAAATATTTGATTTAAACTTTACTTACTTTTTAGAAAACAATGATTCTCAACCAATACTTTTACAGACAGCTTTGCCTCCAGATACTCCTTTTCAAAGGATGAACTATGAATTAATAGATCCTCAGCCAACCGAGATGAAAATTGATGATGATGGAAACTGGATCGCTACCTTCTATATGCCAGGAAATACCGCCCAAACTGTTAAAGTTCAAGCACAAGCACTACTAACAATTTATCCAAATCAAGAAATCCCAGTTTCATATCCACAAGACTTCCATTTAAATAGACAACCATTCTGGGAAGTGGATAATAAAAAACTTCAGGAAATAGCAGCTGAAAACAAAACAGCTAGTGAAATCTATGACTATGTAACTACCTCCCTCGAATATGAAACAATTGAATCACTCGATAATTTTGAGAGAAAAGGAGCTCTTAGAGCAATTGAAAATCCAACTCAAGTTGCTTGCCAAGAATTCTCAGATCTCTTTGTCACTTTGGCCAGAATAAACAGAATTCCATCTAGAGTGGTGACTGGTTATGCATATACAGAAAACAGCAGGCTTCGTCCTCTAAGTTTGTCTGAAGACATTCTTCATGCCTGGCCAGAATACTGGAATGAAGAAAATCAGGTTTGGCAACCAATTGATCCAACCTGGGGTAATACTACCAACGGAGTAGATTACTTCAACCAATTCGATCTCAATCATATTGTGCTCGCTATCAATGGAGAATCTAGTTCGCTACCTTACCCAGCAGGATCATATAAAACAGAAAATCAGCAAGAAAAAACCCTAGAGGTTAATTTCGGCAAAATCTTCCCTGTTCAAGAACCAAGCCTTGAAGCTTCTTTGGAAAAAAAGAGTGATTCATTTATTAATATGCCTGGTTTCTATGATTTAACCATAAAAAATAATTCTGGAGCAGCTTGGTACAAAATTGTTTTTGACTTAAGCTCAGAAAAATCAGGGGTTAGAGTTTTTGGTGATACGGCCATTTCTGCAATATTGCCTTTTCAAGAACTAACTATTCCACTCTTTGTTTATAATACAAATGGAGCCTTTCCAGAAAAAGATAATCTACTACTTAATATATCTATGAATGAAGAGGTTTTACTAACAGGTAATTTTGAAGTAACCAATGCACCCAACTTTGTCCAAAACATCGCCCACCCATACACCCTCTTTATCGTGGGTATCTTCTCGACCGTCTTGGTCCTCGGAGCCGGGAGTGTACTCGTTTTTAGACGAAAAAAATAAAATTCTCTATGTTGGTAAGGCTAAGAATCTAAAAAATAGATTGACCAGCTATACTCAATACTCTCAATTAGCTCCTAGAATAAAAAAGCTAGTTACCACTGCTAAAAAAGTGACTTTTGAAGTACTGGACAGCGAACTAGAGGCCTTGCTTATAGAAGCAGAACTTATTAGAACTCATCAGCCATTTTTCAACATTAGACTTAAGGATGATAAATCACCAATTTATTTAGTGATTACCAAAGAAACCTATCCGAAAATCTTAAGGGTAAGAAAAAATGATTTATTAAAAAACAAAGTTGCTGGAACAGTTCTGGGACCATTTCAAAGTAGCTATAAGCTCAATGAGGTTCTCAAAATAGCTAGAAAAATATTCCCTTGGTGCAATGACTCTAAAAAAGACAAAGCATGTTTTTATTATCACCTTGATCAATGTCCTGGAGCTTGTATTGGGGACATCTCCCCACAAGAGTATAAAGAGAACATAGATAATCTAAAACTATTCCTCAAAGGTAAAAAAAAGGCAGTTATCATTCAGTTAAAAAATAAAATGAAGAATTTATCTAATGAGCAAGAGTTTGAAAAAGCACAACGAATAAAACTAAGTCTTCAATACATTCAAGAAGTTACTAAAAAAAGTTACCATCTCAGGCCAAACTTAGTATTACCGGGATTTGGAGCAACAAAAAAAGAGATTGGTCTTATAGAACTTCAAAAAATAATCACAGATTACACCAACTTTCCAAAGAGTAAAAAGATCAAGCGCATTGAAGGCTATGATGCTAGTAACATTCAAGGAAAGAATGCCGCAGTCTCGATGGTTGTTTCTAAAAATGGCAAAGCAGACAATAGTTCTTATAGACTGTTCAATATTCGCTCACTAGATACTCCCAATGATTACAAAATGATGGAGGAAGCTCTTATTAGAAGACAGAATCATCCAGAATGGGGTAAACCAGACTTGATTGTTATGGATGGAGGAAAAGGCCAAGTGAGGTCAGCCCTAAAGGTCTGGAATTGGGATGCCTTAGTTATTGGAATCGTAAAAAATCCAGACAGACTAGTAATTCCTCTTCCAGAAGGAAGTAGCGAAAAATACAAAATAATAAAACTACCCCCAGATCATCCAACACTCAATATTATTCAACAACTAAGGGATGAAGCACATCGTTTTGCCAAAAAGCAGTGGAGCAGAAGACATATCAATGAAATGTTGAAGAAGTAGTAAAAGATCAGTAGAATGAACTATTAATGAGACTATTTCTAAATACTGCTATCACCCTCTGGATTCTTTCATATTTTTTACCTACTATTCGTTTTTCAAACTGGGTAACATTAATATTGGCCAGCATTGTAATGATCTTTGTCCAAAAAATAATTAAGCCGATTATTAAGCTTTTATTCCTACCAATTAACGTTGTTACCTTCGGATTGTTCTCGATAGTGATTAACGTTGCCATGCTGTGGTTAGTCACATATTTGGTTCCTGGTTTTGAAATAACCAATATGATTGTTTTTGGCATGCATTTAAGCCGATTTGCTTCGATTCTTTTTGCCTCTATTTTGATAGGCTTTGTTCAGGGTTTTGTTACCCTAGTCATCTAGAAACAATGCTTTTCAAATCTCACCCTGTTATAATTAACCCATGAAAAAGATTATTCTATTTATCCTGTCTTTGGGATTACTTCTCACAACTGCGGTTCACAAAACCCAAGCCTTAACAATTGACCCCCTAGGTGATGTTTTAGAAGCATCTAGTCCTGTTGAAGCCAGCGATACTGGAAAGCTAGCCTCTTCTTCAGCTGAAGTGGATCAAAAAATTCAAGAGAAAAAAGATCAGGACCTTACAGAAACAGGTGGTAAACAGAAAAGCAAGCTAGCAGCTTACTTAGATGAACATCCAATCGGTAGACTCTCTTGGCACAATCCACTCCAACACTCTATTAGACAAGCCATTACTAACGGCTTACCAGCCAACATTATCGTGCTGATGTTACTTTTCCCACTGATTGCATCTATTATTGCCCTGAGTAGACATATTATCGGTCTCAAGGGCTTTGGTGTATATATTCCAGCGGTTTTATCTATTGCTTTTGTATCTACTGGAATAGTAATTGGTATTATTATCTTCTTTGCTGTTTTGGCTGCAGCCTCAGTTGCCAGAAAATTAGTTAAGAAATTAAAACTACCACTATTACCAAGAACAGCTATGTTGCTTTGGGTAGTTACGTTCCTGATCTTAATTTTACTAATGATTGCCTCATGGGTAGATATTTCTTCACTACTGAGTGTTAGTATCTTCCCGCTATTGATTATCATGCTTTTAACCGAGAACTTCATGAGTACTCAGTTATTCAATAGTCAAAAAGAAGCTCTTAGTATTACATTTGAAACATTGCTTGTAGCTGTGCTCTGTGCACTCTTAATTAATTTGGAGGGAGTACAGCAATTTGTACTTCTTTATCCTGAGTTAAGTCTTGCTTCTGTAGCAGGACTAAACCTATTAATTGGTAAATATACAGGACTTAGACTTTTAGAAAGAGTTCGTTTCGAATCAATTATTGAGGAAGAGGAATAAAAAAATGGTTCAAACTAGAGACGTTTTGGGCATGAATGCCCGCAACCAGCTCTTCGTTCCCCTTAATTCAAGAAAGGCTAGATCTTTCTGTGTTTCCAAATATGCAACAAAGCTATTAATGGAAAGCAATAATATTCCAACAGCTCAAGTTTATGGAATGCTGGGCACGGTAGAAGATGTTGATGAGTTTGACTGGAAAAGCTTAAAACAAGACTTTGTTATCAAGCCAACCAATGGTCATGCTGGAAAAGGTGTCGTTGCTTTCAGAAAACAGCATACTGATGGAGAACACTGGACAGATGCCATTGGTGCAACCTGGAGCCTACAAGACATTAAACTACTGTGCACTGACATTTTATCTGGAGAATATAGTACTCATGGATCAAATCACAACATTATTGTTGAAGAAAGAATTCCAATTCATAGTAAATTATTAAAATACACATATAAGGGCACTCCTGATATTAGGATAGTTGTCTTTAATAGTGTGCCTGTTATGGCTCTTCTCAGACTACCAACAGAAGAATCCGGTGGTCGTGCAAATCAAAGCCAAGGAGCACTTGGCGTTGGAGTAGATATTTCGACCGGTATTACTACTTACGCAGCTGCTCATAAAAATCAATTGATTAAATTTTTACCAGGTACAAAAATCAAGCTAAATGGAATTAGAGTGCCTTTTTGGAATGATATCTTATTAACTGCCGTAAAATCAGCAAGAGCTGCTGGATTAAACTTTACTGGAGTTGATATCTTTGTTCACCAAGAAAAAGGACCAATGGTGGTAGAGCTTAATGCTTACCCAGGTCTCTCTATCCAAGTTGCCAACAAAGCTGGCTTAAGAAGAAGGCTGGAGAGAGTACAAGACCTTAACGTATTGAGTGCTGAACACGGAGTAAAGATAGCCAAAGCTCTTTTTGCTGAAAATTTTGCTAGTAAAATTAAAGAAGATGGTGATGTTCCTGTTATAGAAACAAATGAAACCATTACAATTTATGGTGAGAACAAGAAAAAAGAAGAGCAAAAAGCCCTGATTAATACTGGTAGATTTAGATCAATAATCGCCAGTAAATTGGCGGAAGAACTAGGACTAATTGATGTAGATGATCTTCTTTGGTTTCAACAAATTACTGGTGAAGGAAAAAGGCCAGTTGTTGAAATTAAATTTAAGCTAAAAAATAAAATAATCACCACATCGGCAGTGGTATCCAAAAAACTAAATAGAAACAGTCAAAAAATAGAAATCGGTCGCAACGATCTTGTTGGTTTTGTGATCAGACCTTCTTAGAAATATTCATCATGGGACTTATCGCAGATCTTCAACCACTAAACTTTAAAGAGGAAAAGGAGAAATTTCTTAACAATCCTACTTTTAATCCTCAGTTTAAATACATGAGAATATTTTCAGACCAAGATCTCACAAAGCATGGCTTACCAAATCATCAATATATTGAACTGGCTGAAAAAATAATAGAGAAAACCTTTAGTCTTTTCTCAAACAAAGATATCTCTGAAAACAGAGGGAGACTGTTAGACCAAGAAACAGTGAGTAAACAACTAAAAACCTTTTTAAAAAAATATGGATTAAGTGAAAAGTTTTCTATAATTTGGTCAGAGGAATTTGTAAGCAGGGCATCGGTCAATCCAACAGCCATTAAACTTAGACTACCATGTTCAATCTATGAAGGAGACTTGGAAGGATTGATTTATCATGAACTAGGAACTCATGTCTTAAGAAGAACTAACTATGAACAACAGCCTTGGTTTAGAAAAAAAAGAAAAAATGGTTTTTCTGAATATCTAAAAACAGAAGAGGGATTGGCTGTCTTACATGCTCTATATCCAAGAAAGTATCCTTTTGCATATTTAGCAGCACTTAATTTTATAGCAACTATTAAAGCCCAAGAGGAATCATTTTTAGAAGTTTGGCAATTTCTCCATCACTACCTAGATGATAATGAAAGAGCATTCAACATGGCTTTCAAAAAGAAAAGAGGGCTGACAGATACTAGTCTTCCAGGAGGCTTTACTAAAGACTATGTATATTTTGAGGGTTTTGTAGAAAATACTAAGTTTTTAATAGAAAATGATTTTCCGATTAAAGAATTATATTTTGGAAAACTATCTAGCAAAGACATAGACAAAGCTATCGAGATGAATCCAAACTTTGAGCCACTCCTCCCAGATTTCTACACCGACAATCCAGAACAATACAAACAAAGAGTTTTGGAAATTGCCAGAGAAAACTTTTTAATCTAACAAAAAAATGATCATTCCTGCATATAAACCACTAGGCTTATCTAGTCATCAACTAGCCAAACAGATAGGTGACAAACATGGAGAAAAAGCCACCCATACTGGTACTTTAGATCCCATGGCAGAAGGCGTATTAGTTGTTTTGACTGGAGAAGATAGGTTTAAAAAAGGTGAGTATAGTGATTGGCAAAAAACATATCGCTTTCAAATTCTTTTTGGTATTAGTACTGATAGTCATGATTTATTAGGCATCACCAAAAATATTGATAATAAAAAAATAAATCTTGATAATTTAAAAAAAATAATTCCAGATTTCGTTGGTAAACAAATTCAAGCCGTTCCTTCATTCTCTGCTCAAAGAGTAGGGGGGAGATCAGGATTTGATTTAGCAAAAGAAAATAAGAAGTTTGATCTACAAAAAAATAACATAGAAATATTTTCCCTAAAAATAATTGATGTGCTAAAAGACATCTCAAATAAAGAACTACTTAAATATATAAACAGAACCATTTCTTTAGTTGAAGGAGATTTTAGACAACAAGAAATACTAAATAACTGGAAAAATATCTTGGAGAAAGAATGCAGTCTTCAACTAATAACTTTGGAAACAGTTACTTCAAAAAGAACATATATTAGAAGCTTAGTGAACAACATTGGCCAAAAACTTCAAACACCAGCTACCACTTTTTCAATAATCCGTACACAAAATGGTCCCTTTTCTATAAAAGACTGTTCTTGAGATATAATATCCAGGTGAAAACAAATAAAAAAAAAGTATTACTGGGTCTTTCTGGTGGAGTAGATTCTGCGGTTAGTGCCATCCTTCTAAAAGAAGCTGGTTACAGTGTAGATACCGTCTATATAGAATGTTGGAGTGAACCAGGGTGTAGAGCAGAAGGAGATCGTAAAGATGCTCTATCTATTGCTCTAAAGTTGAATCTTCCTTTTCAGATCTTGGATTTTAAAGCTGAATACAAAGAAAAAGTCATGAGTTATTTCTTAAGTGAATATAAGGCCGGTAGAACTCCTAATCCTGATGTTATGTGTAACAAGATTATTAAGTTCGGGCTTTTCTATGACTGGGCAATGAAAAATGGCTACGACGCCATTGCCACAGGTCACTATGCAGCCACAGATGGAGAACATCTACTAGTTCCTAAAGACAAGCAAAAAGATCAAACATATTTTCTTTATGAAATAACAGGTGAGCAAATTCCCCAAATAATCTTTCCTTTGCAAGATTTGTTGAAAAGTAAGGTAAGAAAAATAGCTGAAGACAACAAATTATCCGTTGCTAATAAAAAAGACTCGGTTGGCATTTGTTTCGTAGGTGACATTAATGTTCCTAAATTCCTGAAAGAAAACCTAGGAGAAAATCCTGGCGAGATTGTTGATCAAAGCAATAATGTTCTGGGAGAGCATAAAGGTCTTTGGTTTCATACCATTGGCCAAAGACATGGCTTTACCTATGATAAAAAAAGATATGCAGAACTCAACTCAAATATCAATAAAGGTGACATTCCTGCTCTCTATGTCATAGAAAAAAGACCGAAGACCAATAAGTTGGTGATCGGCTCCAAGCTCAAAACACTCAAAAAAAACTTCCATGTTAATAAGATCCATACCATTAATATTGATGAAAAAAGCCTATTAAATCAAGAAAACATAACAGTGAGAATCCGTAATACTGGAGAAAGAGTTGCTTGCTCACTAAATAAAAAGGATGGAAAGATAGGTATAAATTTAGAAAAAGAGATTAATGGAGTAGCTAGCGGCCAATCAGCCGTATTTTATATCGAGAAAAATGAACAAATAATTTGTGCTGGTGGTGGAATTATCCTTTGACATCTCTGGATTCCTTGATACAATAACTCCCACTTCACAATTCGAGTCACATGACTTAGAATTCAAACATTCGAGGGAGATAAGAGACACCCCTATATTGGGACTGTTTCTTTTTTTTCTGTGAAGATAAGAACTTTAACATTTTAATAGACAAATGACAGAAACATCAACACTATGATCATATTTCTGATATGAACATGGTGGTGAAATATGTTACATTGATGGATTTTTTTAATTAAGAATCCGTTAATTCCAATAAACCGATAATTTATTCCCAGCAGGGGATAGATTATCAACCAGAAACAATAAATCTTTTAGATAACGAAGAAAGATCAGTTTCAAACTACTTTGAATAATGAATTTTATTTGAGAGTTTGATCCTGGCTCAGGATGAACGCTGGCGGTGTGCCTTAGGCATGCAAGTCGGACGGGATTTACACCTTCGGGTGTAATGAGAGTGGCAGACGGGTGAGTAACGCGTAGATATCTACCTCGTAGTGAGGAATAGCTCATCGAAAGGTGGGGTAATACCACATAGTCCCTCAGGGGTAAAGGCTTCGGCCGCTATGAGAGGAGTCTGCGTCCTATCAGGTTGTTGGTGGGGTAATAGCCTACCAAGCCTATGACGGGTAGCCGGTGTGAGAGCACGATCGGCCACAAGGTCACTGAGACACGGGACCTACATCTACGGATGGCAGCAACCGGGAATTTTGCGCAATGGGCGAAAGCCTGACGCAGCGACACCGCGTGTGGGAAGAAGTTCTTCGGAATGTAAACTACTGTGGCGAGGGAAGAAATTTTGACTGTACCTCGCTAGAAAGCACCTGCTAACTACGTGCCAGAAGCCTCGGTAATACGTAGGGTGCAAGCGTTATCCGGATTTACTGGGCGTAAAGAGTTCCGTCGGCGTCTTTGTAAGTTACTTGTTTAAGCCTGGGGCTCAACTCCAGAACAGCAAGTAAAACTACAAGGATTGAGTCTGTTTGGGGAAGCTAGAATTCTTGGTGAAGGGGTGAAATCCGTAGATATCAAGAGGAATACCAGTCGCGAAGGCGGGCTTCTAAAACAGTACTGACGCTCAGGGACGAAAGCTAGGGTAGCAAAAGGGATTAGAGACCCCTGTAGTCCTAGCCGTAAACTATGTTCGCTAGTTGCCTGCTTTTCTTTGTATATTGTATATTTTTATACAAAATGATCGTATGCAAAGATAAGTGGGTGACGTAAGGTAACCCGTTAAGCGAACCGCCTGGGGAGTACGACCGCAAGGTTAAAACTCAAAGGAATTGACGGGGGAGCGCACAACCGGTGGAGCATGTGGTTTAATTCGATACAAAGCGAAAAACCTTACCTGGATTTGACATGTACCTGCACGTTCTGGGAAACCAGAATTTCTTCGAGAGTGGTACACAGGTGTTGCATGGCTGTCGTCAGCTCGTGTCGTGAGACGTCCACTTAAGTGTGGTAACGAGCGCAACCCTTGCTATCAGTTACAAGTGTCTGATAGAACTGCCCCGCCTATGGCGGGGAGGAAGGAGAGGACGACGTCAAGTCAGCATGACCCTTACATCCAGGGCTACACACATCCTACAATGGGGACGACAACGGGTCGCGACGGAGTAATCCTGAGCCAATCCTTATAAACGTCTCCTCAGTTCAGATTGAGGGCTGCAATTCGCCCTCATGAAGCCGGAATCGGTAGTAATCGCAAATCAGCAGGTTGCGGTGAATACGTTCTCGCTCCTTGTACACACTGCCCGTCAAGCCAGCAAAGTCAGCAACGCCCGAAGCGGGTGACCGTAACCAGTTTACTGGATCGGCCCTTCTACGGCGAGGTTGGCGATGAGGACTAAGTCGTAACAAGGTATCCGTACTGGAAGGTGCGGATGGATCACCTCCTTTCTAAGGAGAATGGGTAGGGGAAATCACGACCCCTTTCTCCCGAGGTTAGTAATGACCTCGAAAATCAAAGTCCTATGACCACCATATCTAGGCCATTTTCACCACCGTGTTTATCTCAGAATAAACAAAGTCATGTTTCTACAAACCAAACCCTCAGTAATAGAGGGTTTTTTTGTATCCAAAAATACTGATTTTAGTTATGGGTTTTTAGCAGACAAAAAGATTGTCTGCTAATATGATAGTTTAAATATAAACATTGATATATCAATCATGTTTTATTGATATATATTGATGTTGTTTGTAATATTTATATATATTTATCCAGAAAGTAGGCTGATCAGGCTAATAGTAGAAAAAAATAAAGAGCGTGCTACAATATCTTCTATTGTTTTGGGTGTGTAGCTCAGGTGGTTAGAGCGCTGTCCTGATAAGACAGAGGTCCCATGTTCGAGTCATGGCACACCCACTTTTTATTTCCCTAAAAGGTTATTTTTCAACCCAATAATCAACTAGATAAAACTTGTTTTGAACCTTGTCTTCTAGCAGACAAAAATATAGAATGCTAACTCCAATCGACAAATAAGCTTGCTCACAAATAATATGTCTGAAAAAACAAAACCAAGCAGTCTACCAACCAATCAACTTAAGCTACCTGTTATACCTTTAAGAGAAGGTATTCTATTTCCGATCACCGAATCAGTTTTAACCTTTGGTAGAAAGATTTCACTGGCTGGACTTAAAGCTGCCAACATTAATCCAAAAAAGCTAGTTGTTTTAGTTGCTCAAAAAAAATCATCTTTGGTTAATCCAAAAACAAAAGATCTTTACAAGATCGGAACACTGGCTGTTGTTGAAAGAACTATTAAAACCGATGACACTGTTAACGCCTTGGTCCGAGGAATCGGCAGAGTAAGAATTAATCAATTCACCCAAGAAAAACCATTTCTATCAGCAAGAGTAAGTCGAATTCGTGATTTAGAGGTAAATGACGATGAAACAAAAGCTCTAGCTAGTCACCTTCAAAAAACCTTTAGACAAACTGTTCAAATGGGCAAACCTGTAGAGTTTCTAAACTTTATGAAACTATTGGGTGGAATAAAAGCAGGGGAGTTGGCAGATCAAATCGCTAGCACCTTAAACTTAACTACTCATGTAAAGCAGTCTATTTTAGAAATAATTAATGTTAAGCAAAGACTAAAAACTGTTTCCCACCACCTATCTAGAGAAATAAAGGTGTTGGAGATAGAAAAAGATGTTGTTTTTAAAACTCAAGAAAAATTCGATAAACACATGAGAGAAAGTGTTTTAAGAGAAAGACTCAGAACTATCCAAAAAGAATTGGGAGAAATAGATGATGAAGATGAATTGTCTGATTCTTATCTCAGTAAGCTTAAAAAACTAAAGGTTGATAAGGATAAAAAGAAAATCATTAAAAAAGAAATTAAGAGATTAAAACAAATGTCTCCCAATAATCCAGAGTCTGGATATATTAGATCTTGGCTAGATATTGTTTTTGAACTTCCATGGGGTAAAACAACAACTGAAAAAGTTGATATTAAACAGGCCCAAAAAATCCTAGATCTACATCACTATGGATTAGATGACGTAAAAGATAGGGTTTTGGAATACATTGCAGTTTTACAACTGAAACAAAAAAACAAAAACGAAAATGCCGACTCCACACCAACCATCCTGTGTTTTGCTGGACCACCAGGTGTTGGTAAAACCAGCATTGGAAAGTCTATTGCAGAATCGCTAGGTAGAAAATTTGTAAAAGTTTCTCTTGGTGGAATTCGTGATGAAGCTGAAATAAGAGGTCATAGAAAAACATATGTTGGAGCCATGACTGGAAAAATAATATCCGGCATTAAACAAGCAAAGTCCATGAATCCAGTCTTCATGTTAGATGAAATCGATAAAATTGGTAATGACTTTAGAGGTGATCCAGCAGCAGCTCTTCTGGAAGTTTTAGATCCAGAACAAAACAAGGAATTTGTTGACCACTACTTAGATCTACCATTTGATTTATCCAAAACTATTTTCATTACCACAGCCAATACTCTAGATACTATTCCTCCAGCTCTTAGAGATCGTTTGGAAATCATTTATTATTCTGGATATACTCCAGAAGAAAAATTCAATATCGCCAAAAAGCATCTATTAAAAAAAGTTATCACTGCTAACGGACTTACGGAAAAAAACATTGGCTTGCCAGATAAAATAATTGAGAAAATCATTAGTGGTTATACTAGAGAAGCAGGTGTCAGAGGTCTTGAAAGATCTCTACACACAATCTCAAGAAAAATTGCCAAAGCAATGGTCCTACAACCAAAAAAGAAAAAAATATCTCTAACCAAAAAAGATCTTAAGAAATTTTTGGGCCCTCAAAAATATGATGAGGGACTAGCTGAAGACAAAGATATGGTTGGAGCAGCTACTGGTCTTGCCTGGACCTCTGTTGGTGGAGATGTGCTATTTGTTGAAGTCGCTCTAGCACCAGGAAAAGGAAAGATTCAAATTACTGGTCAACTAGGTGACGTAATGAAAGAATCTGCTCAAGCTGCTTTCACTTATGTAAAATCTAACCTAAAAAAACTAGGCATTGCTGAAAAACAAATAAGTAAGACAGATATTCATATTCATGTACCAGAAGGAGCAGTTCCAAAAGATGGTCCTTCAGCAGGAGTAACGCTAGCAACAGCAATCGTCTCTGCTATTACAAAAATAGCTGTTAAAAAAACAGTTGCTATGACTGGTGAAATAACTCTAAGAGGCAAGGTTTTAAGAATCGGTGGATTAAAAGAGAAATCAATTGCAGCTCATAGGGCTGGCATCTCAACAATCATTATTCCAAAAGAAAACAAAAGAGATTTAGAAAAAATACCAGCATCTGTTAAAAAGACAATTGATTTTAAACCTGTCTCATCAATTGACGAAGTTTTAAAGATAGCACTCACAAAATCACTGTAATTTTAAAAGTCTGGTAAACTATCAATACATGAAAAAATTATTCTTAACTGGCATATTGATTTTTTCTGCCCTAGTATTTTCTGGATGTAATCCACTTGAGTGGAAACAACAGGCCGGACTCCAAGTAATTACTCAAGAAATTAATGCTTCTCTTTTTCTTGACGATCAATACTTAGATAAAACTCCATATATAAATAAAAAAATAAAACCAGGAAACTACACACTTAGAGTCCAACCAGATGATTCTTCTCTGGTACCCTACGATATTCCAATTACTCTAAACAAAGGAACTATTACCGTCGTTGAATGGCAACCAAATATTAGTCTAGAAAACTCTGGTGGAACGATCTATGAAATGAAAAAGGGGAGCGACACAAAACTTGATTTTGAGACAATCCCAAATAATGCCATTCTGACTTTTGACGAAGGAATAAAACAATTTAGTCCTTTATCACTAGCTGATATAGCAGAAGGAAATCACACTTTTGAAGTTAGCTTGCCTTCATATGAAACTCAACAAAGAGCGGTTAATGTTATTAAAAACCACCACATAACACTAACCATCATCCTTGCTAAAGAAATCTTAGAACCAGTAACCCAGCCTACAGAAATAGAGGAGGCATTGGAGGGGTCTACTGAAGCCATTTTAGAAAAAAACCAAGATATGGTCCAGATCTTAAAAACCGGATTTTTTATTAATGACGAAGAAGTGCTAAGAGTTAGAAAAGAACCATCATCAGCTGGTGCAGAACTAGGCTTTGCTAAAGTTGGAAAAACCTATCCATATAAAGAAGAGAAAACTGGTTGGTTTAGTATAGAGTTTGAAGGACAGATTGGTTGGATCAGTGACCAATTTAGTCAAAAAGTTTCAACAAAAAGTGCAGAGCTAAATTAACTCTGCTATAGTATTTGCATATGCAAATACCTTCATGCGAAAACAAGGGTAAAACCTTTTTCATCATTCTTTTAATAGTTATTGGAGGATTTTTCCTAACCAAAAAATTCGGCTTCTCTTGGGGAACACTACAGCTATCAAGTCCAGATACTATTTCAGTAACTGGCTTTGCTGATGGATCACAACTCAACCAAAAAGCTAGTTTTAGAGCAACGGTTACTATAGAAAATATTGATAAAGATGTGGCAGCCAAAGAGTTAACCAGCAAAACCAATGAGTTAATTGATCAAATTAAAGACTTCGGGATAGAGAGCAAAGATATAAAGACTCAAAACTTGAGTATTTATGAGTTCGAAGACATCGTTTATGAAGGAGATGAGGAAATTAATTATCAAGAGAGCGAAGTGATGATGATGTATCCAGATAGAGGACCTCGCAAAACAATCAAGAAGTGGAGAGCAACTAATAGCTTAGTAGTTACAGTTGAAGATGTAGACAAAGCCGCTGATCTTTCTGACTTACTACTTAACTCTGAAGCAACAAATGTTAGTGGTCCAAGTTTTGAAGCAGGGGACACAGCTGAGCTAGAAAAAGAACTTCTAGAAAAAGCCATGAAAAATGCTGAAGAAAAAGCAGATACTATCTTAAAAAACTCCAAGCAAAGAGTTGTTAAAATCATTCAAGTTAGTGAAGGATCTGGCGGATATTATCCAATGTATCAAAAGTCAATTATGCCAATGACTGGCGGGGGAATGATGGATGCTATGGAAAGCATTCAACTCGAACCAGGCTCTCAAGAAATGAGCAAGACAGTAACTGTTACTTTTGAAATTAGATAAAATTATCTTTTAATAATTTTACCAATCAATGATTTGGCTTTACTAGCAACCCTTTTGTGAACGGGAGGAGGCTCTGGTTCTGGTGAGTGCCAAAAGGAAATTAAAGATAAAAAACCAAAGACATTAGTCGTATACCAGTACATTATTTTCGTTGAATCAAATGCTGGCTCAATAACTATGAAGATGATTCCATGAATAAGGAAAAATACTCCAACAAAAAGCTTCATTAATTTTAAAAATCGGAAATCACCAAAGTCTGCAATCATAAATCCCTTAAAAACTGCTGCTGAAATAATCGGGGCCGTAGCAAGAATTGCATAAAAACCAAACCTGGAAAATAAAAATGTTGAATCTATCCAGATATTGAATATAGAAATAAGAGTAAATAAAGCCATTGCTCCAACGAAAATTATTGTATGAGAAACCCACAGGTGATAATATTCCGAGTGTTCAAAAAGATCATACAATGGATCTTTATTTCTCTTTAACTCAAAACTCTTGGTTAAAGAATGAATAACCACGAAAGCAAATAGAAAGAGAAAAAATACAGAATAAATGGTATCCCAAAGAAACAGCTCATTTTGAGAAATAACTCCCCCTAGCTCACTTTTTAAGAGAAAAAATAAAAACCCTTTGAACCAAATAAAAACTGTTGGCATTAAAATAAAAGAGTAAAAAAACTGAACCATATCAAAGCGTAAAATCTCTTTTTTACCATTTTGGTTGTAAACCAAAACACTAGTCAATAAAGCAAGTAATGGAACAAGAGCTAAAACAATTTTCATTTTTAATTTTCCCTAACCTTAATAATAAACACTCCATCTTGAGAATAAATAATATCTCCTAGTTTTAACAAGTCATTGATTGCAAGCTCATAAACTTTGTTTTCCTGGCTACCAATAAAAATATATTCAACTTTATATAAACTCAAAGACTCTTGGGCTTCAAAAGACAATGGATCTTCATAAATAGTTTGAACTTCAGTTGTTCTTTGTCCTGGTATTTCAAATCCACCCCTCCATAACCACTCATGAACTCTCCAGCCCAACACAGTCGTCATACCAGTAAAAGTCGATACGCGAGCTTTCTTTGTATAGCTCTCTCCAACAGCCTCTAAAATAACTCCATCGAGGCTCTGTTCTCTCAACCAAACAACTGCTTGATAGTCAGCTAAATAACCCTTTTTCATCCAAGTTAGACCGTTCCAGCCCTTGTTTTCCTTGAAAGATCCATAGTAACTAGGATATCCAAGAAAAGGATAGCTCAAAAATCCAATAAAAATAGATAAAAATAAAGTTGTAGTCAAATATTTAACAAATCTATTTATCCCAATATCTTTATAGCTCTGTAGTAAAAATCCTAATCCCCAGCTAGCAAGAAAACTCATCATAATAAATGCTTGAAAAGTAAACTTAAACATCGTGTTAGCTCTAGGGTGATTGGGGTAAATGTCTTTGAAATAAATGACCTCAGGAATAATTAACAAAACAAAGGCCGTCATTCCCAAGCTCAATAAAAACCAAAAATGATGTGTTTTCTTATTATTTCCAAAGAATATCTTGGCTAACAATATACTTATAAAACTCAACCCAAAGTGTCCCCCCCATAAAACAGGTAACTGCCAAAGAGGAGAATTTTCATAAACAAAAAACACTCCCTGAGAAATAGATGTAAAATTGAGCAACCATAAGCTAACAGCCACTGCTGCTGCAACTACAGCCACTGATCCAGAAATAATAAAACTCCAAAACTTTTTAAAAGAAATAAATAATAAAAACAAACCAAGAACTCCCAAAAACAGGCCATAAATCATCATGTCCCATGTACTAGTCATTGCCAAAACCCCTAAAATTAATCCTAGAAAAATAGATTCTTTAAACCATTGATTCTTAACTATTTTTTTAAATGAAAAATCTTTAATTATTTTTGATTGAACGATTTCATTCATCCAACGCCAACTAAAAAACAACATCAACAGTACTAGGGGCATTCCCCAAACATGAGCGTGTAAATCACTTACTATGTAACTGTAGGCTGGAAATTCATGAATAGTTCTTTCAATAAAACGAGTAGCATCTGGATACCAATATTTGTCAAAAGATCCATTTTTAACAAAATACCAAATAGGATGAGAATTTCCTCCAAAGTTAACCAACAACATAGTCACAAGCCCAACTACGATTAACAGTAGATTTTTCTTTTTCTTTAAAAAGGGTTTAAGAAAAATTCTACCCAGGGAAAAACTCTCTATTGCCATCAGCCCGAGAATAAAAGCGAGTAGAAAATTATAACCAAACTCCATTGGAACATGCCAAAAACGAATCATTAAGCTTCCTAAAAAATGACCAAATGTATAATAATTAACTTTTTCTCCAGCCAACCACATGTCTTCTATTGGTAGGGAAGATGACACTAAATACTTCTGCATTAGTCCACCATCCATAAACTTCTCTAGATCAAGAACATGAGGATTGTACATTCTTACTATTCCTAAGAAGACAAATCCTGAGATAAAAATTAACTCCTGAAGAAAAATAATTTTACGATGTTTTCTAAGAAATAATTTTACTTGGCTTGTAACTGAGAATTTACTAAAAAACAAAAGGCCGTTTAGTAGTAAAAAGGTCAACCAAAAACCAAGGTTATTGTTAATACCAATAAAATGAGAAATAAACCAAATGATCAATCCCATGGAAAGCCAACCAATAATTCTTCCCCAGGCCCAACTATTTTCATCTATCTGTTTTTTATCCGAAACTAAAAATAAAACACCAAGACCAATGATTTGAAACAAAAGAGTGGAGAAGGCTAGAAAAACTAGATAAATGACACTAGAAAACATATCCTTAAATATACCAAAATAAAGAGTAAAAACCCAAGAGAAAAAACAATCAAAGATTGCTTATAATGAATATTGTGAAAAAAATCATTTCTGTTTTCACCATAATCTTACTAGGACTAGCAATTCGCTTGTTAGGAATAAACTGGGATCAAGGAACATTCTTACATCCAGATGAGAGATTTCTGGTAATGGTTGTCCAAGAACTAGATATGCCAGAATCACTAGCTGATTATTTGTCTCTTGAATCACCGCTGCAAATTAGAAATACAAAACACTCTTTTTATGTTTACGGATCATTTCCTATTGTATTGATAAAAACACTGAGTAATTTTTTCTTAGAAAAAGAGAGTTTTAAAACTATTACTTTTTTGGGGAGAATCGTAACTATCATTTTAGAAACAGGGATTATTTTTTTAGTTTTCAAATTGGCAGAGTTTTTTACTAAAAAATATAAGCTTCCTAAAAATACTCCCTTATGGAGTATTCTTTTTTATAGCTTTTCTGTCTTACCGATTCAACTTTCTCATTTTTTTACTGTTGATCCATTCACAACTTTTTTCTTACTACTATCATTAGTTCTAATCTCTAAATTAGAAAATAGATCAAAAATAATCTGGACTATTCTTAGTGGAGTTAGTTGGGGAATAGCAATTTCTAGTAAGGCCACAGCAATCTTCTGGGCACCATTGCTTGCATTTTTTATTCTTTATCTAACTATTGACCAAGAAAAAAATGTTTTAAAAATAATTAGAAAAGTTTTGTCATTGGGAATAATCTTCACAATAAGCTCATACCTTAGTATTAGATTTTTTAATCCAGAATATTTTTCTAACGCATCGTGGATAAATTTAAATGTTTCTCCTGAGTTCTTGAGAAGTCTAGAGACTTTAAAATCATGGAGTAATGAAAACACTTGGTTTCCACCATCAATGCAGTGGTTGAATAGAAAGCCGATTATTTTTAGTTTAAAAAACATATTTTTCTTTGGACTGGGTATATGGCAAAGTATTTTTGTAGTATTGGGACTTTTTTGGGTTGCAACTAAAAAAACTAAGTCATTAATGTTAACAACATCCATCTGGATGACCGGCTTTGTCGTTTGGCAAGGAAGCCAATTTGTTCAAAGTCTCAGGTATTTTTATTTTCTTTATCCACTTTTTGCAATTTTTGGAGCAATTGGAGTTTCGACTATTCAACAAAATAAATTATTTAAAAAGCATTCATACACTTTTACCATTCTTATCATTTCACTAGTAATTATTTGGCCACTAATGTTCATACAGATATTTTTAACAGATCACAGCAGAGTTCAAGCTACACATTGGATGAGAGAAAGCATTCCAGAAAATAGCAGCCTTGTTTATGAATATTGGGATGATGCGCTACCTCTGAGTTATGCTCCTGGTAAAAACATCTCTTTCCCCACAGAACACATTCCAATGTTTGACAAAGATTCAGAAAAAAAATGGGAAGAAATAAATGAAATATTAGGATCAGCAGATTATTATATAATCTCTTCAAATAGAGTTTGGTCTAGTATTATGAGATTGCCAGAGAGATACCCCACAACCTCTAGATTTTACAGTGACCTTTTTTTGGACAAAACAGATTATTCTTTAATAAAAGTTTTCAAATCAGAGCCATCACTAGACTGGTTGGGCTTTGACCTTTCTTTAAATGACCAATGGGCAGAAGAAGCCTTCACTGTTTATGACCATCCCACTGTGTATGTATTTAGAAAAAAATAATTAAACCCCAAGCCATTTTTCCAAAGACCTTAAATTTTTTTCAAAATTAAAATATTTATCTACCTTGTCAAAATGTTTTTTATAACTCTGTTTGTTATTGGAAAATTTTAATATCTTTGCTGCTAGATCTTTATGGTCTTCAAGGTTCACTATTTCTCCAAACTTGGTTTTTTTAACAACATCCCTACCACCAATGATATTTGATACTATTACTGGTTTTTCATACCTCATAGCCTCTGCTTGAACTAAGCCAAAACAATCGGATCTAGATGGCATAACAAGAGCATCAATTCCTTGATAAAAACCATCCAGTTCTTTTCCATGAAGAAGCCCTAAAAAGGTAATATCGTTTTTAACTTGTTTAAATAGGCTAGAGTGTTTTTTAAAAAAATCTTCATAGCCCATGTTTTTCTCTCCAGCAAAAACAAAGTGAATATCTTTGTTCTTTTTTACAACTAGAGGAATTGATTTAAATAAAACATCGAAACCTTTTTCTTCAACAAATCTTCCTGACAAACCGATAATGGTTTTATATTTTTTTCTTCTGTCTTCTATTTTTTTTAATTTACTTTTTATTTTTTTATCAAATGGAAATGGAATCACAAAATTACTTGTTTTATTTAAAAAGTATTTTAAAAATCTAGAATTTTTTACATAGTCGTCTGTATATGTAGCTAATCCATCCGCCAATGAAAAAGAAATAAAACTAGAAATATTAAAAATCACTTCAATTATTTTATTAATTATTCCATTTGGCAAAATTAAATCTCCTTGGTGAAATATATAAACTTTTTTACCAAATATTTTTGCTAATAAAGTTAACGGGAAAATAAAAGTAAATGGAGAGTTAAAAACAACTGCATCTTTATCTCTAATGTTTCTTATAAAATCAGTTATTAATTTTGGAGCAAATTTAGCTCTGCTAAAAGAAAATAAAAAGTCTGTTCTACTTACTCTATGATTATCGATGATTTCTTCTTTTCTTAGATTCTTGTCATGATTAATGGTTAAAACATGGCAATTTACTTTTTTCTCCAATGAAGAAACAATCCAATGAAAAGATTTTGAAAGACCTGTCCAGTGGGGAAGATAAAAGTCAGTTATAAATAGAATTTTTTTTTTAAAAATATCTGAAGATTTAATAAATTTATTTAAAGAAAGATATTTATGCTCAAAAGACATTCTATTATCTATGAGATTAGTGATCCAAACTATTTTTGTTTTTAATTTTCTAGTAGAAAGAAAACTAACAATATCCCAATTATCTTCAACAAAATAATCTAGATTTAGTTCCCTTATTTTTTTTTCTTTAAAGAGATGAGGCTGCTCATCATCCTTATTTGAAAAAGCCTTTTTAAAAATATTCTTTTTATCAAACTTTTTGAACCAAACAGAGGTATCTTCATCTAAGTGAGCAAAGCGCCCGGTAATAATGTAGGCCTCTATCTCACCATCTTTAACCATTTTTTCAATGTCTTTAATAGCAGGAGAAATAAACAAACTACTCTTGTGAAATAATTTCCAGAGAAGTTGCTGCTGTTTTGTCTTAGGAACAAAAAACTGTAGTTCTTTTCGATGAATAAGTTGCTTTCTTTTAAGCAAAGAAATCAAGGGTCTGACAATCCTAGCTGGGTTGTAAAGCAAGACTCCGTCTAAATCAAATCCTACTCTTAATGGTCTCTTTATTGGCATATTTCCCTTACATTATAAACCAGATTACTAGAAACATCTGACACTTCATCAAAAACATCTGGAACAGCAAACTTTGTAAAAGCAGCTTTTTCAAAACCATATTCTTCTAAAAACTTTTTCTCTCCCCTAGATAATGTTAAATAATCTATTCCTTCATCTGCCATTAAAGAACACCAATCATCACGACTAATACCCTCTGCAAAAATTAGCTTTTGGCTTTGTCTTCTTTCTCTATCTGGATAACCCATTGACCAAGCAAAATATCCATAGTCTAAATAGAGCTTTCTTCCAGCCAAAGAGGCTGGATTATATAAATAACTATTAACTAAAAACACACTATCCTTCGGTGATTCAACAACCCATCTTCCGAATTCTGTTTGCTGATAATCCTTCTTAACTACTAGTGAGTCATTTAATATAGGAAATAAATCAATAACTCCAGAAAAGGTTAGAAAAAATAAAACAATTGTTGCTCCTATTTTTTTAATTAATCCTTTTTTTGAAAAAACTCCTTCTAATAATCCAGCTACGCCAATATTTAAAATAACTAAAAAGATAGTTACAAACTTATGATTGTTGATCATGTCTGGAGAAAACTTAAACAAGTGAGCTAAAACAAAAACTAAAAATCCTGATAGGTATAAAGTTTTAAATTTCTTAAATTTATCTTTTTTTCTAAAAGATAAAAACAAAAGCAGAGGAATAAAAAATAAATAGAGACCGAAATTATTAAACCAATAATTAAGCATGCTTAAAAATGTTTTTTCTTTGGCTAAAAACCCTAGTTGAAAAATAGGAGTAAAAGAGCTTCCCCAAAATAAATAGATGGCAGAAGAAATTATTCCAATGATACTTAAAAATATAAAAGCTTGTTTAGAAAACTTTTTCCTTTTTTCTAGGAAACCAACCAGCAAATAAATTGCCAAAAAAGCAAATGAAGCTTGATGGAGTAGGGGAAGTAAAATAATTGACAAGCTCAAAAAAAATATTTCTTTTTTAGAAAAAATTATTTTCTTGTTTTTAAATTTATTTTCAAAGACATAAATTAAGAAAAATAAAACACCAAGTCCCATAGCTAAATGTCTTTGATTAGTAAAAATATTTAAATTCCAAAAAGCACTAATGACTCCACCATCCCATGGACCAAAGCTAATAAAATGCTTTTGAGCAATGATTTTTTCTATACCATCAGAAAAACTAATAACTGGATTCTCTATAAAAAACTCCATAAATGATAGAGAGCCATTAAACAAAAACAATATTACTGCCAATAAACCAGCGCTGAAACTAAAGAAGTATTGACCAAGACCTACTATTGTCGTTAACAATAAAGCACTACCGAAAGCACTAACAAAGTTGAGAGCAAAATCTATTTGAAAACCAATTTTTTCGAAACCAGCAACTAATAAATAAAATAAAAAGTGATAGCTAATTTTTTCACCAGCAAAGAAAGGATATTCTGGCAAAAAATTATTTCCCAAACTAAAAGATCTTATCAATGGTATGTGAGCAGCAAAATCACTCCACAATTTTGACTTAATAAAAAATAATCCATCCTGATACCAAAATGTTGATTGGAAAAAAATAAAACTAATTAGAAAAAAAATGCTGAAAATAAAAAAATATTTTTTTCTATTCATAGTTATTCTTTTAAATAGTTTATAGAACTTCTACCAAAACGAATGGCATAATTAATTCCTCTGTCCCATGGATAAACATGTTGCATGCTAATCCAAAAAACTCCTTTTACTGAAGTCTCAATATTTGGTAAATTTTTAGAATGATTCTTAAATACTAGGGGTTGTGCAAAGTCTGCATCAAAAACCCATGACCTTGAAATATTTTTAGAAAACCCTGGAGATAGCTTGTTTAAAAATGGTTTGTAAATTTTAATTAGCTCCTCTTTACCTAATTTATAAAATCTATCTTTTTTATCTAAATATTTACCGACATATAAAAGATGTTTTTTTCCATAATTATTTTTATCTGCTAAATTAGTATGTTCCACTGCAGCCAAGAATGGCCAATCATTCTGGTGAATACTCAGCCAATAAGTCTCATCTTTAAAAAATGGCTGATTAAGTTCCAATAGAAGAGTTCTAGCAGATAGAGCAGACAAATCATTTTTATCCATCTTCATCATTTTTGACAAAACAGTTGAAGGAATAGTTGCAATAACTTTATCAAAAAATAATTGGTTATTTTTTTCTACAACTATCTTTATTTTTCCATCATGCTTAACAATTTTCTTTACTGATTTTTTAAAATGAAACTTTACACCTTTGTTTTTTAAAGCTTCAGTCATATCTTCAGCTAACTTTAAAAATCCTCCCTGATAATAACCAAGTTTTTGGGACCTAGTAGCAATACGGGCCCAGAACCATGCCATGTTTATCTCGCTACTATATTTTCCAAACTTACCTACAAAGAGAGGTTTCCATAAAATATTCCATGCATCATTGCCCATGGTTTTTTTTAGGAATTCTTCAGCACTGTATTTCTCCAAAAACCTACCATTGGGAATAATCTTCATTAGAGCTACTACTACTCCAACTCTAATCCTAGATAAAAAAGATAGGGGGGAGAAAAGCAATAAGCTAATAGGAGAATCTACTGACCAAGCCTGGCCATCATAATATGAACGAGTATTAACTTTCTTAAAAAATAAATTATCCTTTAAACCCATTTCACTCAAAAGATTTATTGCATCACTGTCTGTTTGAAAAATATGGTGATAATGATGTTCTATGGACCAATCCCATGACTTGTCTTTAATGCCAGCAGCTAAGCCGCCTGGATAACTATTTAATTCAAAAACCTCGACATCAAAACCATTTTTGAGAGCATCCCAAGCTGCTGCTAAGCCAGTAAATCCAGCACCAATAATAGCTACTTTCATTTCTTTCCATTCAAGCTACCTATTTTAATCTTAATGTATAAGCTAAGGGCCTCAACACCAGCCTTAATAATAACTTTAATATTATTGCCTGTTGGAGAACCATGTTTTCTTTTTCTGTGTGTAACTGGAAGCTGAACAAAAACTTCTCCTTGTTTCTTTAGTTTGTATAAAATCTCTGAACTAGTAAATGCTCCAGTTGATTCTAAGTGTAGAGATCTTAAGGTTTTTTTATGAAAAAGTTTAAAAGCACAATCAATGTCACGAACTCCAACTCTAAACAAAAGATCTACATATAGTTTAAATAAGCCAGCATTAAATGCTCTGAGCTTACCCTCGGCTCTGCTTCTTCTGTATCCAATAATCACATGATGATTTTTGGTGTATGGAATAAAACTATCTAATTGATTCAGCCTAAATTGTAAATCTCCATCAGTAAAAAATATCCAGTCATACTTAGCAGATTCAAAACCAGTACGAAGTGCTGCTCCATAGCCTCTGTTTTCCGAGTGAGAGACAACTCTCACTTGTTTGTGTTTTTTAGCTAATCCCTCTGCAATCTCCAAGCTATTATCAGAGCTACCATCATTAATAATAATTAATTCAAATTGAGTTGCTACTTTGGGAAAATATGCTAAAGCTTCTTCTATAAACAAAGGAATATTTTTTTCTTCATTAAAACAAGGAAAGAAAACAGAAAGAGATGATAATTTTTTCATTATTAATTATTTCCAACTAGATAATAGAAAGTATACAGCCTCTTGTAAATTTTTTGAAACCGGCAAACTAATCCAGTGGGGATAAAAAATCCAAAACACAAAAACCAATAAGAAGACGTTGAATAAGAATAAATAATTTCTATGATTTTTTCCAGAAAAGTACATTTTTTGAAAACAAACAGCCAATAAAGTCGATATAAAAGGAATAGCTGGGGTGTAGTGATAATAAAAAAGGATCCTTGGACTAAAAACCCAGCCAGCAAAACTCAATCCATAGAGAAAAATAATAAAAGATAAAACCCTTCTATTGGTTTTTTTAATAATCAAGGTATATAGAGAAATCACTAAAGATAAAACATAAAAAATAACCAAAAGAGGATTATTAATAGCATAAATATTTTCCAGTGAAGATTTTGCCCAATACCAAGTAGGCCTTAAATTAAAGATCCACTGAGCTGGTGTTGATTGAAAGGCATGTAAAGAGTCTCTGCCTGTTTGATAAGCCCAGATATTTTTATGAAGATCTATTAAGAAATCAAAACCTTTTCCTTGTAGTAAAACTGGTAAGTAAGTAGCGATGTAAACAAAAAGTGGTAAAAGCAATAAAGAAAATATTTTCCATGGAATAACCTTAATATTTCTTTTCTTTAAGTCATTTATTAATTCTAAAAGTAAAAACCCAAGAATAAAAAACAAAGCTGTCCACTTTGTTGCGAGAGCTAATCCTAAAAAACTACCAACAAAAAATAAGATTCTTTTCTTGCCCTTATTTAAATAGAGAAGATAACAAATAGCTGACAATAAAATCAACACACTCACAAATACATCATTCATGGCAATTCTAGATTGGACCAACCACAGCCCATCTAAGCTCATAAAAAGAGCAGCTAATAGTCCAGTCAACCTGTTTTTTGTTACCAGGCTCGCGAAAACATAAGTTAGAAGAATACCAAATAAGCCAAAAACAACTGATCCGATTCTCCAGCTTTCAACTGACCCAGATCCCTGTTCATAAAAAAATGACTGGATATATTTAGCCAGTGGGGGATGAAGCCAGTCGTGATTGCTTTCCCCATAAATTGGCTGATGCCACCACTCAAACGCACGACTATCATTCTCTGCAATCAATCTAACTGCTGGCACATGATAGCGCTCATCAAAAACAAACTCTGCTGGATAACCAAGATTAAACAAACGAACTAAGGTGGAAAAAAATAAAATTGCTAAAATAGCAAAAGAGTAGGGTAGATTAAAAAGATGTTTCATGAACTATTGGGTTTTCCCCTTGGGCAGTTCGTAAAACTTTTACAAATTGTTGAGCATCCAAAGATGCTCCACCGATAATCACTCCATCGGTAACTAGAAGATACTCTGCTATGTTTTTCTCGTCAACACTCCCTCCATATAGAACAGGGATATCTCCAAAGAAATTCTTAACCTTTTTAACAAAATTCTTTACCTCTTCTAGCGGTGCGTTGTTACCAGTTCCAATTGAGGCTAATGGTTCATAGGCAATAAGACATTGTTCAACTTCATTTTGATCAGCTTTTGCCTTCAATTCGTCCAGAGTGTTTTCATCTACACAGACAATTGGCTTGATTCCAGATGATAAGGCCTGAGTGATTTTTTGGTTGACTGTGTCTGCAGTTTCCTGGAAATATCTTCTTCTCTCTGAGTGACCCACAAGCACATGACTAATATTAAATCCAGATAAATTATGACCAGAAACAGCTCCTGTATATGATCCTGCTGAATAAGGACTAATATCTTGAGCTCCCAGACTTGCTTGCTCTGGCAAATTATCCTTAAGAATAGATAAGAAAGGAGATGATGGAGCAATTACTGCATCCACGCTAAGCTCTTCATTACCTAGTTCTTGCTTAAAGATTCCCAGCCATTCCTGAGCCTCTACTATATTCTTGTTTGATTTCCAGTTACCAAAAATAATTTTTCTCATAAGCTCATCTTACCACTCTATAATAATTTAATGCAGGTTCTGTACAAGTATTATGATCATGATAGTATGACTGACGTGCCCAGTTATCTCGATCAATTAAACGAAGAACAAAAAAAAGCAGTCCTGCATGATTCAGGGCCTGCTATTGTTTTGGCAGGGGCTGGTAGTGGTAAAACTAGAGTACTGACAACTAGAGTAGCTCATCTACTATCTGAGAAAAAAACAAATCCAGAAAATATTTTACTCGTAACCTTTACTAATAAAGCCGCGGGTGAAATGAATAAGAGAGTTTTAGAACTAACTGGTCAAAAACTACAATATTCTGGAACTTTTCACAGTCTTTGTGCAAAAATATTGAGGAAAAATGCTGCTCATACCAGCAGAGATATTTCATTCACTATTTATGACAGTGGTGACCAACTATCTTTGATTAAAAAAATCTACAAAGAACGAAGTTTTGACCCAAAGAAATACAAGCCACAGATGGTGAAATCTTTAATATCTCAGGCAAAAAACGAAATGTTAACTACAGATGAATATAAAGCCTTAGCTCATGATGCTACTCAGGAATTCGTGGCTAAAGTTTATACAATCTATCAAATTAAACTAAGAGAGCTAAATGCTTTTGACTTTGATGACCTACTTTTAGAAACCGTTACGCTGTTCCAAAAAAATAAAGAGGTTTTGGGTAAGTATCAAGACATGATTCATCATGTCTTGGTTGATGAGTATCAAGATACTAATAAAGCTCAATACTTCTTAACCAAGTTTTTTGCTCAACCACATAATAATCTCTATGTAGTAGGAGACTTCTCACAAAGCATTTATGCCTGGAGGGGCGCAGACTACAGAAATCTGATGAGATTAAACCAAGACTTTGAAAAAATTAGTGAATATAAGTTAGAACAAAACTACAGATCAAGCCAAACAATTTTAGATGCAGCTACTCAAGTAATTTCACAAAATAACTCCCATCCAATTCTTAATTTATGGACAGAAAATGGATTGGCAGAGCCAATTCATGTTATTGAAAATAATGATGAAACCATGGAGGCTGAAAAAGTAGCTCAATACATTAAGCAAGAAGTTGATCATTCCTATGGTGACTTTGCCATTCTATATAGAACCAATGCTCAATCCAGAGCTTTTGAAGAAGTTTTTGTTAGACAACAAATACCTTATAAAATAGTTGGAGGAACTCGCTTCTATGATAGAAAAGAGATTAAAGATATTTTGGCATATGTCAGAGTACTTTTAAATCCAGCTGATACTATCGGTTTTGACAGAGCACAAAAAAATGGAAAAAGAAGACTAACAGCTCTTCTAAAATGGCAAGAAAAAAATTCAGAAAAAGTTGGTCAAATGACTCCACTGGAGATAATCGATGGTGCTCTGAAAGCAACTGGATATCTAGATAAATTTGATAAAAAAGATCCCCAAGATGTATCTAGAGTAGAGAACATTAAAGAATTAATGAATAATGCATCTCAGTTTGAAGACATGACTTTATTTCTTGAAAATGTTGCTCTAGTTCAAGATGGAATATTTCATGATGTTCAAGAAGATATAAAACAAAACTCTGTCACCTTGATGAGTCTACACTCGGCTAAAGGACTAGAATTTCCAGTAGTATTTATCGTGGGAATGGAGGAGGGCTTACTTCCTCACCAACAGTCACTTTGGGATAAAGAGCAAATGGAAGAGGAGAGAAGACTTTGTTATGTCGGAATTACCAGGGCCAGAGAAAAACTTTTCTGTACCTATGCCCAAAAGAGGTGGAATTTTGGTAAAGTAACTTATTCAACCAGAAGTAGATTCTTATCAGATATTGAGTCTAGTCTCGTTAAAGAGATAGGTGTTTCCCATCAGTCAGTGACAAATACTACTACTAAAAAAACTGGAAGAAAAATCGTTGATGATGACACGCTAGATGCTCTCCTAGATGGAGAGATGAACATTCGCGACTTTTTAGATTCATAAAACTTCTTAAATCAACAATGACAATCTCTATAAAAGAACATATAATTGAGAACCAATATGCTGATTAGGGCCCTCAGAAATGATGAAAGAGAACTGTTTAACAGTGCTGTTCGTCATCCATTGCAAACATGGGAGTGGGGAGAATTCCGCAAAAAAACAGGATTAGAGATAGAAAGACTTGGTCTTTTTGATGGGGGCAAACTCAAACAAAGTCTCCAGGTAACTTTTCATCCGATTCCATTTATTAACAAAACGGCTGGCTATATACCAAAAGGTTTTATGCCAGACGAAAATCAACTTTCATCGCTAAGAAAACTTGGTAAAGAACACAACGCCCTGTTTGTAAAACTAGAGCCCAATGTTTCCCAACTAGCATCTTCTGCTGGAGAAGGTCATAAAAAAATTCGCAAGTTTCTAAAAGATCATGGCTGCCAACCAGGAAGATCTCTTTTTACTAGATACACATTCGAGCTAGATTTACAAAAAACAGAAGAAGAACTATTCTCTCAGTTGTCTAGTAAAACTAGATATAACATTAAAGTTGCCAAGAAAAACAACGTCGAGATATTTGAAAACTCAACTAAAGAAGGACTAGAAACATATCTTAAAATCTTATCTGAAACAACAAGTAGACAGGGATTTTATGCTCATACTCCAGACTATTTCAGAAAAATGTGGGAAGAGCTTAAAGACAGCGGAATGATTAAAATATTTAATGCTGTTTATCAAAAAAAGGTCCTTGTATCTTGGATTGTTTTCATACTAGGCGATACTATTTACTACCCCTATGGAGCTTCAACCAGAGAACACAGAGATGTGATGGCCAGCAACCTAATGATGTGGGAAATAATTAGGTTCGGAAAATCTCAGAACTGCAAAAATTTTGACATGTGGGGTTCTCTTGGTCCAGAACCAGATCCCAAAGACCCTTGGTTTGGCTTTCATAGATTTAAAAAGGGCTATGGTGGAGAACTAAAAGAATTTATCGGTACTTATGACTTAGTTTTAGATCCAACTATGTATCCACTATTTAGATTCGCAGAAAATTGGAGATGGAAGTTTTTGCGTTTTAGAAAAAAAATTGGTATATAAAAATATAAAAAAAGAAAGTTTTTTATGAAAAAACCACGTTTCAAGCGCGTCCTGCTAAAAGTAGGGGGAGAATCAATGATCGGAAACCGAGAGTATGGTATCGATCCTAAGGCAGCGGTGGATGTTGCTAAAAAAATAAAAATGGTTCGTGATAAGGGTGTTGAAGTAGCCGTGGTTATTGGTGGTGGAAATATTTTTAGAGGTATAGCTGGTAGTAAAAATGGAATCGACAGAGCAACTGGAGATTACATGGGAATGCTTGCCACAGTAATGAATGGCCTAGCCCTTCAAGATGCTTTAGAAAAAGTTGGAGTTTCCAACAGACTTCAATCAGCCCTTGATATGGCATCTGTTGCTGAAGCTTTTATTAGAAGAAAAGCTATTCGCCATATGGAAAAAGGACATGTAGTTATTTTAAGTGCTGGTACGGGTGTTCCATATGTCACCACAGATACTGGAGCTTCACTGCACGCCCTAGAATTGCATTGTGATGTACTAATGAAGGCCACCAAAGTAGATGGTGTTTATGAAAAAGATCCAATGAAATTCCCAGATGCAAAGCGCTTTCAAAATCTTTCATTAAAAGATGCTATTAGAATGGAAGGTGTTCAAGTAATGGATACATCAGCACTTGCAATGAGTGATGAAAATAATCTAGATATTATGATTTTTAAACTATTCGAAGGAGAAAATCTAGAAAAAGCCATTGATGGTGAAAACATCGGCACTTTTGTCAGTAATAGCGTTAAAACAGAGTTAGCAAAATAAAAAAAGGAAGATCAATGCAAAAGAAAACCTTTGGTATTAATGGTTTTGGTAGAATCGGCAGAAATGCTCTTAGAGTCTGGTGGGAGTTTCACAGAGACTCTTTAGATCTCAAGGCAATCAACACATCAGGATCAATGGATCTTGCTGGCTGGGTGCATTTGCTTAAATATGATTCTCACTATGGAACTTTTTCTCCAGAACTAACTTTTGATGAGCATCAAACAAAAGACAAAGTTACAGATGAAGATCCAGTTTTGGGAACACTCAAAATAGATTCCTATGAAATTACTGTTACTGCACAAAGAAGTCCAGAAAAAATGCCATGGAAAGACCTGGGTGTTGCTACTGTTGTAGAAGCAACTGGAGCATTCCGTACTGAAGAAACAGCTAGCCTACATTTAAAAGGTGGTGCCACAAAGGTATTAATCTCAGCCCCTGACAAGGGGGGTGATTTCTCAGTGAGTGTTTTAGGAGTTAACGAAACTGATCCAACAAAAACCCTACACTCAAATGCCTCATGCACTACTAATTGTGTGGCCCCTGTTGCAAAAATAATGTCAAAGAACTTTGGAGTAGAGAAAGCATTGTTAACTACCATTCATGCCTATACTGATGATCAAAATATTCAAGATAATTCTCACAAAGATTTGAGAAGGGCTAGAGGAGCTGCCGAAAATATTATTCCTACTTCCACCGGAGCTGCCAAAGCCACCAGTGAAGTATTGCCAGAATTCAATGGAGTTTTTGATGGTATTGCCGTTAGAGTTCCTGTATCCACAGGATCGTTGTCTGATATTACTTTTGTCACCAAAAAAGAAACTTCTGTTGAAGAGATTAATAAAGTTTTTGAAGAAGCAACTAAACTTCCAGAGTGGAAAGGGATATTGGCTGTCACTAATGATCCAATTGTTTCGTCAGACATCGTGGGTAGAAGAGAGTCTTCAATAATCGATCTTCAATTAACACAGGTAATAGGTGGAAACCTAGTCAAAGTTGTTAGCTGGTATGACAATGAATGGGGTTATGCTAACAGACTAGTTGAAACAGTTATCTTAATTGGAGAGTAAACAAGCTACTTTTTTCTAGCCAAAACTACCAGGCCAACTCCATTTTTGTTTTTGGAATTAATTACTTGTCCAATCTTGTTTGGCAATCTCATTACAAAAGCTAAAAAGTTGCCAGCAATACTTTTCTTAGTGGTCTGGAATCTGTTTAGCGATAGCCCTGGAATTTTTTCGATAATGTTCTTACCAATGCCGTAAAGGATAAGGTGTGTAAATGGCCAGGAATAAAAAATAGTGTGTTTTAAATTAGTTATTTCAAACCTATTTTTCTCAATAACTTTTCTAAGCTTTTTCTCTGTGTAAAGTCTTTCATGATCGGCCCAAATACCAGCTATAAACCACCAGTCATGCCTTACATGAGTATTTAAAACCTTCATTAAAAAGAAATTAACTGGGTCCCAGTGCCATGGAAAATCATGGTGAGGAACAGTTAACAACAAAGATCCATGTCTTTTTAAAACTCTATTGATTTCTTTTAGTGCTTTTTTTTCATCACCAAGGTGTTCCAAAACCTCAGAAAGAATAACACAGTCAAAAGAATTATCCTTAAAGGGTAGAGCATAAACATCACCCTTCATTAGCTTTGCTTTTCTATTCTTTAAATAACTATTTGCCTTGGATAAATATTCATCTTTGGTTTCAATGCCGATTAGAGAATCTATGAACTTGTATCCTGCTAAAGACCGAAGATAAAATCCACGACCACTACCAACATCTAAGACTTTTTTTGGTTTAGTTTTCTCTATATGCGAAAAAATAAATTCTGCTCTAGCAGCAAAAGCTGGGTCGATTTCTTTTGCCAAGATAGTACTGATTCTTTTCGACAAAGTCATCTATAGTGTCTCGATAGAAAACTTAGTTCCTCCTGCTGGATAACCAAATCTTACTGCAGCTGTTTTCTCACTCATGTGGTGAACTCTTAAAAAGAGCTCTACAAAAGGATCATCATATCCAGATGAGCCAAGATTGATAGCCAAAACACCACGATCAACAGCAAAGCCGCCAATAGCAACAATTCCAACCATGCTGACTCCATTGAGCACAACCTTAACCTTTTGTCCTGGTTCTAAACCAAGTTTCTTTAAATGAGAGGCTCTAGTTGTAGTCTTGATATTTCCAAAACCATCGGTCCAAGCAACCTGATTTGGCTCAACATCTGGAATACTATCGATATCTAGTTTTTCAGTCAAAATAGATAAATCTCCATTCATGATTTTAGCTACCCTCTCTGGAAAAAAGTCCCTAGATCTAAACTGAGATCCTGCTGCTGGACAATTAATATCTCTAAGCTCGACTATTTGATCTTTCATAAAACCAAAGGCATATTCAGAATAAACATTAACAACCTCTGTACCATTCTTTAAACGAGCATATTTAATACCCTCACCGACATTATTCTCCTTAGCTTTAGACTTATCTCTTCTTGGGGCAGCATTGCCATAAACAACTCTTTTTCCTTCAAAAGGAGCCAAGGCATGTTGGGCCGTTACAAATCCAAGAGCAGCCGTATCCAATGGTGGAACCTCTGTTGTATGAAGTAAAACTTCATCAGGATTTTCTAGAGTGTCATAAATACGAGTGTTAATCTCTCCAAACTCCATTCCACCTGATTTGTAATCACAGACAACATGTAATAATTTTTTATCCTGAGACATAAGTTTCCTTTTGGTAAATTTATTTATGAGGGTTCTATTGTACCAAGCCTGGTATATCTTGCAATCTGAGATATAATCAGCGCATGACAAAAAAATCACCAACCTCAAAAAAACAGGATTCAAAAGAAGAGAATTCACTAATCATGCCTAACAGCACCATCACAATAACCCTTAAAAAAGCTATTGTTAGTAAGAAATATAAGAGTGTTTTGGCTTCTCTAGCTAAAAAAATCTCGATTGATGGTTTTCGTAAAGGTACTGTTCCTCCAAAAATCGCAGAAGAACAATTGGGTCAAGCAAAAGTAATTGAATACGTTTTAGAAGAATTAATTCCTGAGGCATACCAAAAAGCTGTTAAAGATAGCAAAAAAACTCCGATCACTAGACCAGAATTTTCTATCACCTCAGCAAAACTAGGTGAAGACTGGATAATTGAATCACATTTTGCTGAGCTTCCAGAAGTTTCAGTTAAGAAATATGAGTCATATGTTAAAGCTGGAGCCAAAGAAGGTGTTAAGGCCATAGCTAAAGCTAAAAAAGATGCTGCTGAAAAGAAAAAAGATGATAAAGACAAAACAAAAACTCCAGAGATGACGGTTGATCAAGAAAAAGAAATTAAATTACAACACATTTTTAAAGAATTAGTAACAAAACTAAAACCAAAAGTTCCAGAGATGCTTTTAAAACAAGAAACTCAGCATGAGTTTGAACATATTTCTGGACAGCTCAAGCAGCTAAACATGACTGTTGAAGATTACTTGAAGCGCAGAGGTATGTCTATTGAAGACTTATCTCAAGACTTAGCCGTCTCAACTCTTGGAAAATTACAACTAGATTTACTCTTAGGAGCTATAGCTAAAGACAAAGCATTCAAAGTTGAAGATAAAGATAGAGAAGACTACTTTGCAACGATTAAAGATGAAAAAGCTAGAGAACAACTTAAAAAAGACAAGCATCACTTAGGACATCTGGAAACAAATCTACTCAAACAAAAAGTAGTAGACCATTTACTAAGTCTTGCGTAAAATAGACACATACAAAGAATATTGCTTTTTAGTTGCCCAGCAAAATTTCTTGACAAGAGATGCACTCTAGACCTATAATATAGGTTATCGATATGAATAATCTGGGCCAATCAAAAAAACCAGCCGCAAATAACTCAGGCGTAAATCCTTTCGCCAAAGCTCTAGTTGAGGCAGGATCAAGCTCAGATCAGAGAAAAGCAGATTCCAAAAATGAAAGTCAATTATTTAGTGAAGCCCTAGCAAAAACTGGAGGTAGTGTCGGTGAAACAAAAAACAACAAATCTGATAAAGATTCCATAAGTAGACAACAACAAGAAGAGCTAAAAACTCAGCAAGAAAGAGAAGTTCTTCGTAAAAAACTACACGATAAAGTAAACCCAGTAGATAATCACGAGATTTTCGCTGCAAGAAAAGAAAAAGAACTCAAAGAAATAGATTCTCTTAGAAAAGAAGTAGCCCTACTCATCTCAGACATTGGCTCAATGCAAAAAGAAGCTGAAGTTACTCTGATGACTCAGATTGCTGATCCAGGAGAAGATGGTAGTTATTTCAAGAATTTCTTCATTAAACTAAAAAACTTCATTATGTTGCTTAGACAAAAAGTAAAAAGTGCTAGAACCTGGGCAAAACACACTAATTCAAGAAAAAAGAAAATGGCTAAAAGAAGAGGTGGTGGAATGGTAACTAACACCCAAGAAACCAAGTTCGTTCAAGACACCATGCACCATGAAAAATCTACTGCTTATAGTGGTGCTTAATTGGAATTTAAATAAATAAAAAATCCCGCTCTTTGCGGGATTTTCTGTGATTGTGAGCTCGAGGGGACTCGAACCTCTGACCTCTTCGATGTCAACGAAGCGCTCTAACCAGCTGAGCTACGAGCTCTCACTTTATGATGACGAATTATACCCAATGAAACTGCAATTCACAATCCTCAAGAAAATGATATAATCAACCTTCGTTATTAAGCCTATTTTCTCTCAGGTATGAGCTGAAAAAAGTGAGATAATGAAAAAAGTACAAAGTGGTCTAAGTAAAGAGTGATTAACCAACCATACAACAAACAAAACAGATATAACAGAAAAAGAAAAGATTTCATCCAGGCGAACCATCATATTCGCTTCCCTCAAGTAAGAGTGCTGGTTGAAAGAGGAGAATCTCTGGGCATCATGTCCTCCGCAGAGGCACTAATAAAAGCCAGAGAAGCAGAAAAAGATCTGGTAGTTGTCACCGAAAATGCTAAGCCACCTGTAGTCAAGATTATTGAACTTTCTAAGTTTAAATATCAACTACAGCAAAAACAGGCTGAACAAAGAAAAAGCGCTAAAGGTCAGGAACTAAAAGAGCTCAGATTCACCCCGTTTATGGGTGATGGAGACTTTGAAACCAGACTTAAAAGAGTTATTACCTTTTTAGAAAAAGGCAATAAAGTAAGATTAAGTTTGTTCTTCAAGGGCAGATCCATCACTAAAAAAGATGCTGGCTTTGAAATAATTAACAGAGTTATTGAACGTACTCAAGAAATATCAAAGGTGGAGATTGAGCCAAAATTATTAGGTAAAAAAATAATTGCCCAACTCACACCAGAAAAACAAAAATAAAGAGGTTGAAAATGAAAAAAATCAAACAAAAAACCAGAAAAGGTGCAATCCGTAGATTCAAAATCACCGGCACCGGAAAAGTAATGCGTAGAGTTCAAAATCAACGTCACTTACTTAGAAACAAAAGCAAAAAAGCAAAGAGAAATTACAGAATCATGGTCCAGGTAGAAGGAAAGTGGGCTAAAAAAGTTAAAAAAATGTTAGGTATAGCCTAATCGAAAATAGAATAGAGGATTAATATGCCAAGATCAAAAACAGGAGTTGTTCGCAGAAGAGCTCACAAAAAAATCTTAAAACAAAACAAAGGTTTCCGCGGAGCTAACAGCAGATTGTACAAAAGAGCAAAAGAAGCTAATTTGCACGCCGGACAATATGCTTATGTCGGAAGAAAATTAAGAAAAAGAGATATGCGCAAGCTCTGGATTATCAGAGTTAACGCCGCCCTCTCAGCCTTCGAAAGTTCTTTAACTTACTCAAGATTCATCAATGCTCTTAAAAAAGCTAAAATTGAATTAAACAGAAAAATGCTTTCACAATTGGCAATCAATGATGAGAAAGTATTTAAAGCTGTTTTAAAAGAAGTTGAAAAAACAAATTAGTCTTGCAAGCAATGAATATATTACGTCCAGTTACCAACCACTATTTCCAAACCTTTTTCTTTCAAAAGGCCAGGGGGGGGTGATGAAGTAATAGACTAAATATAAAATAGTAAAAAATCACCCCGCTCCAAAAGAGCGGGGTTTTTAGTTCCAGAAAGGAAAAATGCGAGAAAGAATGTTCTACTTCTCACAGATAGCCAACCAACATAGCTTTGATCGCCATCAGTCAAAAGACGATTGGGATAGAGCTGGTGTTTTGAAAAAGGCCCAAATGAAAAGCAGGAACACTCAACGCAAAGAAAAAGACACCAATGATGGGTTACCAAAAAAGTAGCCTGCCTGGTAGAATATGCTAACTATGTCAGATAATTATTTAACAAAACTACAACAAAATGTTAAAAGTCTGCAAGATAAATTTGATAATGATGATCTATCTGTAGAAGAAAAAAGGATTTCCTATCTTGGAAAAAAAGGCTTTTTCAATGAACTTTCAAAAGAAATAAAAAACATCAAGCCAGAGAATAAAAAAGAGGCTGGTCAGTTACTGAATAAACTAAAAAACTATTTAGAATCCAACTTAAAAGAAATCAACAAGCAACAAAAATGGATTGATTTAACAGCTCCTGCTATCGAACAAAAAACTGGACATATACATCCTATTTCACAGGCTATTGAAAAAATTTCCAACATCTTTCAAAAAATAGGTTTCACTAGAGTTAGATATCCTGAAGTAGATTGGGATTTTTATGCCTTTGAAGCTCTTAATATGCCTGCAGACCACCCAGCAAGAGATGAGTGGGAAACATTCTTTGTTAAAGCCCCAATGAACAAGAAAATGGGTAAAGTAGTTTTAACTCCTCATACATCCAATGGACAAGTTAGAGAGATGGAGAGACTAAAAAACAAACCACCAATTAGAATGATCAACATCGCCCGTTGTTATAGAAGACAACAAGACGTAACCCATACTCAAATGTTTCATCAATTTGAAGGATTGGTTGTTGATAAGGGAATTACCATTCAACATCTAAAGGGAACTCTTGATTATTTTGCTCAAGAATTTTATGGTCCGGGAACAAAAAGTAGAATTAGACCATTTCATTTCCAGTTCACCGAACCATCATTCGAAGTAGATTTCAGTTGTCATATTTGCAAAGGTACTGGCTTAATCGCTGATGAGCATGGAGATAAACATAAGTGCGGTATGTGTAAATCTGGTTGGCATGAAGTTGGTGGAGCAGGAATGGTTCACCCAAATGTTTTAAAGGCCGGAGGTATTGACCCACAAGAATACACAGGCTTTGCTTTTGGTTGGGGAGTAGAGAGAACTTACACTCTTCAAAAGGGGTTGAACATTGACGATATTAGATACTTCTATTCTGGTGAGGCCAGATTTTTAAAACAATTCTAGGAAATATATGAACATACTAATTCCACATAAGTGGCTACTTGAACAACTTAAGACAGAACTTGAACCAGAAAAAATACAAGAATTTGTCTCTCTCTGTGGTCCCTCAATAGAACGTATTTATCAAAGAGGAAATGATCAAGTCTATGATATAGAAATCACAACCAATAGAGTTGATAGTATGTCTGTAAGAGGTGTTGCTAGAGAAACAGCAGTCATCTTAGAACAGTTTGATATTCCAGCAAAACTAATCGATCAAAAAATAAATAAAAAAGATCTTAAAAAATCAAAAAGTAATTTACCTTTACCAAAAATCATAGATCCAAAAAAGATCTGTAAAAGAACCATGTGTGTAGTACTCAAAGATGTTAAAAGAAGTGCTACTCCAAAATGGATGGCAGATAGATTAGTACAAATCGAACAAAACGTTCATGAAAGCATTATTGATATTACCAACTACGTTACTCATGAGCTAGGTCATCCAATTCATGCCTTTGACTATGACAAAATCATGGAGCTTGGTGGAGAAATCCATGTTACAGAAGCTAAAAAAGGAGAAAAGTTCACAACACTTGATGAAGAAAACTATACCTGTGTTGGTGGAGAAATCGTTTTTAAAAATCAAGATGGAGTCATTATTGATCTGCCAGCTGTCAAAGGAACTCTAAACTCATCAGTTAATGATAAAACAAAAAATGTTCTTCTTTGGATAGAATCTATTGAACCAAGTAAGGTTAGATTTGCTTCAATGACCCATGCCATTAGAACCGTAGCTGCCCAATTATCAGAAAAAGGTATTGATCCACATTTGGCAGAACCAACTTTTGTCAGAGCAGTAGAGCTCTATCAAGAATTATGTGAAGCAGAAATAGCTAGTGATATTTATGATGACTTTTCTAAAAAAGATGAGCAAAAAACCATCGTCATTGATCTACAAAAAATATATAACTATTTGGGTCTGGAAATACCAAAAGAAAAAATCGTTAATATTTTAGAAAAACTAGAATGTAAAGTAACTGTAGTTAAAAATACCTTAAGAATTATTCCTCCAACATTTAGGAAAGATTTAATTATCCCAGTTGATATTGTTGAAGAAATAGCTCGTATTTATGGTTATCACAAACTTCCAAGTGTGTTGATGCCAACTAGAATTCCATTAAACAAGCCAACAAATGTAAACTTTGATTTTGAAGAAAAAACAAAACACTTCTTGGCATCCATTGGTTGGTTTGAGATCTATAGCTACTCAATGGTCAGCGAAGAACTGGCTAAAAATAGTCACCATAAATTGGAGAGTCATCTATCACTAGCAAATGCTTTGACTGAAGATAAAGTTTATCTAAGAAGATCTCTTATCCCTTCTTTACTGGAAACAATTGCAAATAATACACAGGAAGAATCATTCTCTGTGTTTGAATTAGCCAATGTTTATCATCCGAGAGAAAATGATTTGCCAAACGAAAACCTCCACTTGGGAATGGTTTCCCAAAAACCAATTAGAAAAACCAAGGGTGATTTAGCTTCATTATTAAATAGATTTTATTTAGATAATTTTATAATTAAGCAAAGTGGAGATACTGGAAAAATAATTATCGGTGAGATTGAAGTTGGAAAAATCTGGGTAGTTAAAAACAATACTTGTATTGAAATAAAAGTAGAAAAACTATTACCACTGGTTAAAAACCATCCAACTTACCAACCATTGCCAAAGACAGCTAGTGTTAAGGAACAACTAACCTTCACGCTTACTGATCAAACAATGATTGGAGATTTACTGGAAACCATTAAAGATCTAGATGAAGATATTAAAAGCGCTGATCTCAAAGATGTTTATAAAAACAACCATACCTTTGACCTAGAATATTGGAACAAAAAGAAAAATCTTTCCAGTAACGATATCAAACCTATTAGAGAAAAAATAGTCAATAAAATCGAGACAAAATACTCTGCAAAATTAGTGGGTAAGATCTAGATTTAAAATGTGGCATAATACAGCCACTCATGACGAGTAAAAACAATCTTTACAGCTGGTTAATTTCTATTTCCATTATCTTGGCACCAGTCAATTTGTTCTTTAGATGGCTGGAAAATAAAGCTTACCTAAACGGCTTATTTAGTGACTATTTATTGGCCAAAATTTGGCTAGCAGAAATACCCATCACCATTGTTCTTGTTTTATGGATTACAGAATTAATTAAAAATAAATCAATTAATTTTTCTAAGAATAAAACATTTATTTTTTTAATTGCTATTATTTTTATAAGACAACCTTTTGCCAAATACTCATTACTGGCCATTATTTCTTTTTTTAGATTTTCTGAACTTATTTTATTTGGACTATTCCTAAAAGAAAAATCTAAGTTATTAAATAAAAGATTAATTAATTTTTCTTTAATATTTATTTTATTTTTCCAAATATTTTTATCAAATGCTCAATTCTTTTTACAAAGAAATATTTTTGATTATTCTATAATCGGAGAAACTCAATTAACCTCATCGATTAATATTGCTAAACTTAATTTTAAACAAGGACTATTTATAGCTCCTTACGGATCAATGGCTCATCCAAATATCTTAGCTGGATTTTTATTAATCATCTCCATAATTGTTTTGAAAAGAATAAAGAATAAATATCTTGGCTGGCTAATAATCTCCTTGGTTTCCTGGACCCTGTTTTTGACACAATCATATAGTGCCATTTCTGGAATGATCGTCTTTTTAATTCTTCAAAGTCATGAATATTTAATAAAAAAATTATCTTTTAAATTATTTTTTACTGGATTGATTTTAATTCCAGTTGGTCTGTTTTTAATTGATCAAAAACAAGAAATAATATCAGTCAAAAGAAGAGTTTTTTTAAATAATCAAGCAATTAGAATTTGGTTTAAAAATATTTTTTTCGGCACCGGTCTAAATAATTTTATCTACCACTTGAGAACAGAGTCATCTTCAGAATTAGTTAGGTTTATTCAACCGGCTCACAATGTTGCTCTACTGATGATTGCAGAAATGGGATTACTTGGAGCTACTCTAATTTTAGAAACAAGAAGCTGGATTAAAAACAATATTCCTTTAGAAACATTATTTATTCTCTTACCGATCATTAGTTTGGATCACTATTTTCTCACTCAATGGGTGGGTGGGTGGCTAATTATGGCTTTACTTTTTCTGTAGGAGTTGGCTCAATAGTAGGAACTGCTGTTGGAACTGGAGTAGGGGATGGAATAGGAGTTGGTTCAGGGTCCTTCCAATCTGATCCACCGGATCCAATCTTAACCGTATTACTCTTTGCTTCCTTACCATCTCTGGAAAAAGCCTTTGCATAAATCTCATGTTTGCCAGCAGGCTCGAAGTTCATCCAGTCACGATAGTTGCGATCATTGATTGTTTCTTTTTTCTCGCCGTCAACATAGATCTCTATTCGCTCAATCCCAGCATTGCTACCAGCATTTATATTAACTTCAATATTTGTATCGCTGTATACTTTTTCGTTATCTGGTTTGGAGATACGAACAAAAATCTCACTGTTATCACCACAGTATTCTGTAGGAATTTTATATCTAGAATCATCTTGTCCACCAATCCAAGCGTCGATTGATTCTTGCCATCGATTCTTACCATCCTCACTAAAAGGATCACTCTCTTTTAAGATAATAAACTCTCGTTCAGAATAATCTCCCGAGCCCACCTTAGCATCTGTGGCCAGCTTTGATTCATCATCTCTACACATCTTTAGTTTTGAGTGAATTGGGTCTGGTAAAGAAGGGATGGTGCCTTTTAAGAAATAGTCCATTTTTCCTGGGAAACCATCATGAACTGGATAACCAGATATACTATCTACTTCGACTTGCTCAACACCTTCTGGAACCTCCCAATTAGGTGATCCATAGCCAGAATCAAGAGCTGCAAAAATTATTCTTCTCCAAATAGGTGATGCTCCAGTAATACCTGAAGCAACCCTGGTCATTGGACTGTTGTCGTTGTTTCCAACCCAAGTTCCGACCACAACTTCCTGGCTCCAACCAATGGTCCAGTTATCTCTTTGATCATTGGTAGTTCCGGTTTTGACAGCGATCGGCCGACCAGTATTAAGTAATGAGTTTGCTCCAAAAGCTAGGAGTCTAGCGTTATTATCAGACAGAACGTTATTGATTAAGAATGCCTCTCCCTCTGACATAATTCTCTTACCTTTAACATCTTTGTGTTCAAAAAGAACTCTGCCATCTTTATCCTCAACTCTAAGAATCGAGACTGGTTTTACTCTCATACCACTATTAGCAAATGAACTATATGCAGTCACAGTATCTAAGAGATGAACCTCTGCACCTCCAAGAGTAACTGCCAAGCCGAATCTCTTCATATTGTCATCGGTTGGTTCCAAAGTATCAAAGCCCATATCATAAGCTGTTTGTAAAAACTCTTTAACACCAACTATAGCTACACCCTTAACGGCAGGAAGGTTTAGAGAACTACCCAAGCCATTTCTTAAACTAACTGGACCCCTGAACTCTCCATCGTAGTTTTTTGGTTTGTACTCGTCAGCACTTTCATTTGGTTTAAAGACTGTCTCAACATCAGCAATCATTGAAGCTGGACTGTATCCTCTGCGAAAGAGTGAGAGATAAGTAACTGGCTTAATGGAAGATCCTGGTTGTCTCAAACCATCTGCAGCTACGTTAAACTGGCCATCAATATCTTGATCAAAGAAATCCTTACTACCGACCATGCTTAATATTTCTCCAGTTCTTGGATCCATAGCAACAGCAGCGCCGTTGGTAATGTTAAAGTTTTCTACTCCCTTGACCTCCTCAGTAACGATATCTTGAGCTTTTTGATGAAGTTCTAGGTCTAAGGTGGTTGTTACTTTTAAACCTCCTTTTTCAACTAAATCTTCACCAAACATTTCCTCCAGTTGTTCTCGAACGTAGAAAACAAAATGAGGGGCTTTAATATCAGTGTCATTAGAATTAAATTCAAGTTCATCCAGCTTTGCTATTTCATCTTCCATTTGAAGACGAGTAATATTGCCATTCTTTTCCATAGCCCTCAAAACACTTTCTGTTCTGATTTTCCAATATGGCACTCCGTCATCGTTCTTCTTTCCAGAGAATGGAGAATAAACACTTGGTCTTTGTGGAAGTCCTGCTAAAAATGCAGACTCAGATAAAGTTAGCTCTGAAGCTGGCTTGCTAAAATATAGCTCAGCTGCAGTGCCAACTCCCCAGGCTGTTCCGCCATACGGAGCCTCGTTTAAATACATCTCTAAAATTTGATCTTTAGTAAAAGTTCTCTCTATTTGAATAGATAAAACCAGCTCTTTAAATTTACGAGATACTGTTCTTTCATTGGTTAACAAAGCATTTTTAACTAGCTGCTGGGTGAGTGTTGATCCACCAACAACCCTACCTCTAAAAACCATGTTATATGGAATACGGAAAATAGTTAATAAATCAAAACCACTGTGCTTGTAAAAATCTTTATCTTCAATGGCGACAGTTGCTTGTTTTAAATATTCAGGAACTTGATTTAAGCTGATTGGATTTCTACGCTCTGTGTCATAAAGGTCATAAAGTAGAACTCCTTTTCGATCATAAAGCTTGGTACTAAATCCTTCTCTACGAATAACTTCACCTGGTTTTGGCAAATCTTTTGAATACCAAGCAAAGGTAGCAAAAAAGCCAACAATACCAACTATTACGCCAGCAACAGAAGCGATACCAATCAGCCTCATTCTCTTGGCTTTTTGTAACTCTTGTTGGACAGGGGATAACCTAGATCTTCTCGACCTAGATCTGGAGAATTTAATAGAATAAACCCTCACTTTTTTAGCTAATTTACGATAGATAGCTTTGACCTTGTCAGCCAAAGCAGAAAGATTGATCTCCATAGCTTTTGTATTGTAACAGAAAAACGTCATGACCAAATCAAGAAGGTGTTATAGAATAAACAAAAAGCCAAGGAAACAAATATATGTTAAAAAAAACAGATTTTCCCATTGAAGAAGTAGTTACTCGTGGGGTAGCAGAAATATTACCAAGCAAAAAAAGCTTCCTAGAAAGAATAGAGAAAGGCAAGATTCGCCTCTATCTTGGTATAGATCCGACTGGCTCTTCACTTCATCTTGGACACTCAGTGGTTCTCAGAAAACTCCAACAATTTGCCAAACTAGGTCATGAAGTAATTCTACTTATTGGCAATGGGACCGTAAAAATAGGGGATCCAACTGGTAGAGATGAATCTCGACCAGTCTTAACTGATGAACAAATAGAAGAAAACTTTTCTACCTGGAAAGATCAGGCTAGTAAGGTTTTAGATTTTGGCTTGATTGAAATAAAAAGAAATGGTGATTGGTTAGACAAACTAAGCTTCCCAGAGATGATTAAGATCATGGCTAAAACAACTGTCCAACAACTCATGGAAAGAGATATGTTCCAAGAGAGATTAAAAAGCGGACTACCAATTCATGGTCATGAGATTATCTACCCATTAATGCAGGGATATGACTCTGTAGCGATGGACGTTGATCTAGAGCTTGGTGGTACAGATCAAACCTTTAACATGATGATGGGCAGGACTCTCCAAAAATCTTACAACAATAAAGAAAAGTGGGTGCTAACCACGCCAATCATTAATGGCACTGATGGAAGAAAGATGAGTAAGTCTTTCAACAACTTCGTCTCTCTCACGGAAGAACCAAAAAATATGTATGGCAAACTGATGAGTGTTGCTGATGAACTAATTGTTGAATACTTCTTATTATTAACTGATGTCCATCAAGATGAGATAAACAAGATGTCAGAGGATATTGGTAGTGATGGCAATCCAATGGAGTGGAAGAAAAAACTTGCTTGGGAAATAACCAGCATGTATCACTCAGAAGATGAAGCAAATAAAGCTCAAACTCACTTTGAAGATACTGTTCAAAACAGACAAGTAGCGGATACTGCTGAAGCAATTTCTAAACAAGAACTAGAGGGCAAAACTGCCTTGGAAATAGTGGCTATACTAACTAATGAAAGTAGTAGCCAATCCAGAAGATTAGTGGAGCAGGGAGCTTTAACTTTACTCCCTTCAGAGGAAAAAGTTACCGACCTTGGAACTGTTCCAGATTTATCTAGTGTGGATGGACTAAAAATCGGTAAAAAGCGTTTTTATAAATTTGTTTAAGAAATCATGGGTAGAAAAAAAAGAGAAAAAATCGTTAAAACCTTTGCCATCCTAGCTATTATTGGCTTAATCGCCAGTAGCTTGATGAGTCTTGCATTTGTTTTTTGATCTTCACTATAGTGTTACACTAGCTATTAATGTATCGTCTCGATGAATCCATTCATGTTATCAAGGGAGTTGGTCCCAAGCTTGCAAAAGATCTAGAAAAAAAGAATATTTTTTCTGTTTTAGATCTATTACTCAAGTTACCTTTCCGCTATGAAGATAGGTCTCAAATAGTCACTATTGATCAACTAGAAGTTGGCCAAACAGTTACCTTTAGAGCCCATGTAATGAGTTGTTCTACCTCATATCGAGGTAGAAGAGCAATGGTTAGAGCAACCCTCCAAGACACAACCGGAAGAGTTCAGGCAGTTTGGTTCAACAACCGATATTTGGGAGCACAACTAAAAAAAGGTAGTGAATGGTTTTTTTCTGGAAAAATATCTGATAAAAGAATGCTGGTTCAAGCAACTGTAGAAGGAATTAAAAAAGACACAATCCATACCGGCAGACTGGTCCCGTTATATTCTCCAATTGGTGAAAGCTTAAAAATAGGAACTTTTCGTAGAATAGTTAAAGAAATTACTGATAGATTAGATGATGTTAAACATGGACTGGACTCAGTAACAAATGATTTCCCAAACTTCTCCAGAGCTCTTCGAGTATTACATTTCCCAGATGATGTGGAAGAAGTGCCGTTGGCTCGTGAAAGACTAGCACTAGAAGAACTATTGGGACTAATAAAACATTCCCAGAAAATAAAAAAGGCTTGGAAAGAAAATCACAGCTCTTTTCCAATAAAAATAGAAACCGATGAATATAAAAAATGGCTGCCAAAAAAACTGCCATTTGAGCTAACTGAGGCACAAAATAGGTCAGTTGGAGAACTATTATCTGATCTACAAAACGACATTCCAATGAATAGGTTGTTAATCGGAGATGTTGGATCTGGAAAAACAGTGGTGGTGGGTATTGCCTGTTTTGCCACAGTTGTTTTGAATAAAAAAAATGCAATCATCGCAGCACCTACTCAAATCTTGGCTCAACAACATGTTAAGTCATTAAAAAAACTTTTCCCCTCAATGAATATTGAGTTAATAACAACCAAAGAATCAAAAAAGTTTGAACCAAGTGATGAGCCAACTCTGTATATCGGAACCCATGCTGTTATTAATAAATTAGAGACAATAAATCCTGTTTTTATTGCCTATGATGAGCAACATAGATTTGGTGTCAAGCAAAGAACAACTCCTACCTTAGAACATGGCACGCCTCATACTCTAACTCTCTCTGCTACGCCTATTCCTAGAAGTTTAATGCTTACTCTTTTTTCACATCTAAACTTAAGCACCATAGATGAGATGCCAAGCGGTAGAATTCCAACAAAATCATGGCTTATAAATAATGAGAAGAAACAAGATTCATTAGAATGGATCTCCAAAACAATCGAGGAAACAAAGGGACAAGCATTAATAGTCTGTCCATTTATTGAACCGTCATCTCAGGAGACTCTTTCTGGTGTAGCAGCAGCCAAAGAGCTTTTTACTGAAACAAAAAAGTTTTATAAAAAACACGCTCCAAAACTAAGAATTGGTTTACTGCACGGCAAACTGCCAAACAAAGAAAAACAACAGGTTATTCAGAATATTTTTGATCATGAGATAGATGTCTTAATCACCACACCAGTGGTTGAAGTTGGTGTCGATCTACCAAAGGCAAATATTATTGTCATTGAAGCCGCTGAAAGATTTGGATTAGCAAGTCTACATCAACTCAGGGGAAGAGTAGGACGTGCTGGACAAGAAAGTTTTTGCTTACTGTTTAGTAACTCAAAAAACGAGATTACCAACAAAAGACTTTTGACCTTCACTAAAGAAAACAATGGACTAAAGCTAGCAGAAACCGATCTACAAAATAGGGGAGCTGGTGATTTATTTGGCTTCCAACAACATGGATTTGATAATTTAAAGTTTGCTTCATGGACAAATCTAGAGCTTATTCAAACTGCTCACAACCTATACAAAAAACTTAATGAAAAAACATGGAAACCAATTATTGAGTTTACAAACCAAAAAACCTCTCCTGCAAACAATTAATCAAAAATGCCCTCAAGTTTTAATCCTTGTTTCTTGAGAAAAATCCCCGTATCATGATATCGTGATGAAAAAATATTTTTCCTTCCTCAAACATGATAACTCTGGCCAAGTTGGGTTAATCATCCTATTAATTATGGTCGTAATTCTTGCACTAGGATTATCATTGGCAACCAGAACTTCACAACAAGCTGAGATTTCTATTCAACAAGAAGACACAACTAGAGTCTTTAATGCTGCTGAATCTGGTGTTGAAGCAGCTCTGGCCAATATCTATCAAGCAGAAGAATCTGGAACAATCGATGATATCTCTGAAGATATTTCTTCTCTAGATATTTTAGAAAGTGATTCAGACATTAATTACAACATTACAAAAAGCAATATCCTAGAAACTCACCTCAAGCAAGGAACCAGCACAGAACTCCAAGTTCCAACTGCTGGAAGCATTAGTTTTTATTGGGCAACAGAACAAGCATGTGAGGATACTGCCTCATTGCTCCTTTCTGTCTATGCCGATGATGGGTCTCAAGTAACTGCTAGGCATTTTGCAGTAGGTGATTGTAGCGGTTCTAGCACTAGAGGAGACAACTTCATTCCGAATGATGCTGGTCCAACGCCTTATCTTTATGCATATACGTTATTCACAACAGCTGATGATCAATTTGTCAGAGTTAAGCCGGTATACACCGACACGGACATCAAGATTGTTGGATCGCCAGCAGTCAGCCAGTTCACTATTAACTCACAGGCTCAAAATACTTTGACCAGCCAAGAAACAAGAACTTTTGAAGTAAAAAGAACGCTTTCTACTGCTCCAGCTTTCATGGAATATGCGCTGGTAAGTGGAAGCTCTATTATTAAGAACTAGAAAATAAGATGCCTGCCACAGCAATAGACATCGGCACATACGCCGTCAAAGTAGTTACTGGTGATCCTGGAAAAGAACCCAATATTCATAGGGTTGTTGAAGTTTTAAATCCATTCGGAGTTTCCGTTCCCTCAGATGATTTGCAAATAGAACAATTAGGAGAATTAGTTAACAACCTTATCTTTGATAATAAGTTGCCACATACAGATCTAAGACTAAGTCTTCCAGAAGCATTAGTCTCCTCAAAAATAATCTCTATTCCGCCACTAACTGATGCAGAGCTTGCTTCTGCTATAGGTTGGCAAGCAGAGCAACATATTCCTATTCAAAAAGAAGATTTATCATTGCAATATAATGTTCTTTTCAGGCCAAAAAAGGGAGACACCCAAACACCAATGAGAGTTTTGCTTATAGGAACAAGAAAATCTGTTGTAGATAAATATGTAAATATGTTTATCTCAATGGGTATTGAGCCAACTATTCTAGAAACCCAAGTTTTATCATTAATTAGATCTCTAGAAATCACTCCAGAAGAACCTCCAACCATGATCCTGAATATTGGTGCTACCAATATGGATGTTGCCGTTGTGTTCCAAGGAGAAATTCAATTTGTATTCACCCATACTGGGGCAGGGTCACTATTAACTAAAACCCTACAACAAACCCTAGGTCTTGATTTGCAACAAGCTGAACAATACAAAAGATCTTATGGCTTAGATCCAAACCAATTCGAAGGCAAAGTGAGAAATTCATTAATGCCAACTGTTAATGTCCTAAATGGAGAAATACAAAAAGCGCAAAGATATTTCACTAGCCAATTTCCACAACACACTCTTTCAAGAATTGTTATGACAGGAGGATCTTCTCAACTGCCAGGACTAGTAGAGCATTTGTCAGAATCATTGGGAATAGAAATCTTGTTTTCAGCTCCATTTGCATCAGCGTCTGGAGAAGTTCCTGCAGAGAATCAACAAAACTTTTCTGTATGCACTGGCCTCATGATGAGAGAGCTCTAAAATGACAGAAATTAATTTTCTTAACCAGCGAAGAATCACGCTCACCAAGGTGGATGAAAACGATGCTGTTTTGCAGAAATATAGTGTCTGGGGATTTTCTATAGCACTCGTCATATTTGTCATTGCTGCAGGGATAAATATGTTTTTTGTCCAAAATCTAAAAGATGTAAACAGTAGTGAACAAACTCTAACCAGAAAAATAGATGGAGAAGAGAACACCGAGCTAACTTTTTTAATATTTTCACACAAACTAAAAACAGTTAAAGAACTTTATCAAAATAGAAGTAATAAACAACAGGCCATTGATTATTTCTCTAACTTATTCGGCAGCCAAGTCTTTTTATCAGGAATGAATTATGGAGGAGAAGGCAACTCTCTCTCACTAAGACTTACGAGTGAAAATATTTTTGCCTTAGAGAGAATATTAACTACTCTGGAATCAGATGGTGTTAGGGAGGCTTTTTCTTCTGTAACAAAGAGTGGGTTGAAAAGGGATGACAACGGTACTTATAATATTGACATAGCCGTAGAGCTATTGAAGGAAGGAGATAAAAGTGCCAACGCTCAATAAGCTAGATAACTTCAATCTCTCTCTAATAATGAGTACTAGAAAAAATCTAGTCAAAGCAGTTGCTTTCGGTTTAACAGGAATAGTTCTCTTAGTTCTCACCTACACACAGGTTACTGCTATTTTTGAAACTAGAAAAAAGATAGAGGTTTCTCAAAAAAAAGTGGATCAGCTACAAGGAAAAACAGATGAACTAGAAAGTTTAAAACTAACTCCTGAGTATGCAAGAGCAGATAAAATGAATGATGTTCTACCATCACATAAACCACTCCTAGAGCTCTTAAATAATCTTAATTCTGTAGCCAACGAAACAAATGTCTCTATCAATGAGTTTAAAATTAATCCTGGAGAAATCGTGTCTGAGGGAGAAGAGGAGAAGAAAGTCTCTGTAAAAAAGAAAAAAACAAATGATTATGATCAATTAAATTTAGAGCTTAGTATTGTTGGGGGATTGGACCAAGTTAAGGAGTTTATGTCTTTGATAGAAAGAGTTTCTCCAATTACAACTATTAATAGTTTAACTATCGATAGAAAAACTACCAACATCGAAGATAATCAGCAGCAAACTAGAGCTGATTTATCATTAAGCACCTATTACTACACGAAATCTATCACAGCCACATTATCAGCAAAATTACCTACTATCACAGAAGAAGAAAAAGAAATCTTCCAGGATATTTTAGACTTCACTCCTCCAGAGATAGAGGCTCAAACTCAAATTATTAGTGGAAATAATACTGACTTATTTGGGATAGGCGGACTAGACGTAGGTGATTTGGAAGAACAAATTCAAGAAGAAGTAACGTTTACTGAGTAAGAATTATTCTACGATTTCAACTCTGACAAAAATTCCATCACGAGCTGCTTTAACCTGAACTAATTTTCTGATGGCCTTAATAACTTTGCCACCCTTACCGATAACTCTACCCATGTCTTCTGAATTTACATTAATTAAAACTTTTAAACCGTCACTCATTTCTTCTTCAGTTACTTTAAGATCATCTGGATGATCAATTAAGCGAACTAATAAGTATTCAACAAAGTTCTTCATATGTTCCTTGATTGTTATTTAGTAGCTTCTTCAGCCTTAGGCTCTTCAGCTGGTTTTTCAGCTTCTACCTTAGGTTCTTCTGCCTTAACCTCTTCGACAGCTGGTTTTTCAACTTCAGCTTCTACCTTAGGTTCTTCTGCCTTAACTTCTTCAACTGGCTTATTCTTAGCTTCTTCTGCTTCTTGTTTTGCAGTTTCTAACTTAGCTTTTGCTTTACGAGAAAGTTTTGGCTTCTTTTCTGGGAAAGGATTTCCTGATTCAAAACGAGCAAACAATGAAGCAACAGTGTCAGTAGGTTTAGCACCTTTTTTTAGCCATCCATTGTATTCTTCAACATTAAACTCTAAGATTTTTGGTGTTTCTGTAGGAACATAACGACCAACTTGGGCTACATAACTACCATCTCTTTTATCTCTAGCTTCGTTAATAACGATTCTATAATGTGGTTGCTTTCTTTTACCAAAGCGAGCTAATTTAATTTTTAACATATTTTTTAGTTTTCTTTTTTCTTTAATTCTTAATATTTGGCCTCTTTAAATGACTTGAGAACAGTTGAGCACTAGCTCTCAAATATCATAGGGGAGAATTGTACCTTCTTTTGTGAAAATTCTCAAGGAGAGAGTCGAGACTAGTCTTCAAGTTTTTCAAGAGCCATGCTAGCAGCTTCTTGTTGTGCTGATTGCTTACTTTTTCCAGCTCCTTGACCCATAACTTCATCATTGATTTTAACCTGAATCGTAAACACCTTGTTATGATCTGGACCTTCTTCAGCGATTACCTCATATGTTGGAGTTGGAAAGCTTTTTGCCTGGACAACTTCTTGTAAAACACTTTTGCTATCTCTGTATAGTTTTTTCTCTTTAATCTCTGTAAATCTTGGAAAAAGATTTTCCTGAAGAAAAGCCTGTACTGCTTCAAATCCTTGATCTAAATAAAGAGCGCCAACTACAGCCTCAAAAACATCAGCTAATAAGCCATCATTCTCTCTGCCTCCAGTGGATTCCTCACCCTTACTCATAAACATTTTTTGTCCAAGTTCCAACTCTCTGGCTGCATCTGCTAGGGTAGTGGTTTTTACAAGAGAACTGCGATAAGCAGTTAGAACTCCTTCTGGATCTGTTGGGTGACTAGAAAATAAAAACTCTGTTGTTGCCAACTCTAAAACAGCATCTCCTAAAAACTCGAATCTTTCATATGATTCTTTAGCGGTAGTCCCAGAACTTGATTCGTTAAGAGAACTTCTGTGTGAAAGGGCTGTTGTTAATAAATCTTGATCTTTGAATTTTGGGATCATGACTATCCTAATTCTACTTCTTCTTCTACTAGTTTTGATAATTGCTCTACAGTGTCGTCGGCTGCTTCTAGTTCATCCAAAACATGATGCATTTCTAACTCAATCTCAAAGTCTTGATTGATAACTGCCAATAACCTTGGAAAGTCTTCTTCCATATTTATCCCAAGATCCACCTCTAATTGAGAGGTAGGAAGAATTTCAGACACACTATGGCCAGTAGCCAAAGCTAAGAGTGTTTGTAGCTTATTAAAAATTTCACTATTCATTAGTTTTTTCCTCCATAAGCACTTTTCCTAAAACTCCATTAACAAACTTGGGAGAGCTATCTGAACCATATTCTTTAGCCAATTCAATGGCCTCGTCAATTAGAACTTTTTTAGGAGTGTTTTTTTCTTGAGATTCAAAAATGATGATTCTCATAATTGCCAAATCAACTTGATTAACCTCTGTTAATGGTCTTTCTGGGGCAAAAAGAATGATCTTCTCATCTAAGGAATCAGATTTTTTAATAATCTCACGAGCTTCGTCTATATGTTGTAGTTCATTTAAGTCTTGAACCTCTTCACCAGAGAACATTAGAGCAAATACTGTCTGCATTAACTGAGCTCTTCGCTCATGTCTTGGATCAATTTTTTCTGAAAGTTCTGTCATAATTTATGTTTCTAAAAAATGAAAAATACTCTCTACACTGAGAGTGTTTATATGGTTAAGAGTAGGGGACTATTTTCTAAAAAGCAAGCAGTAGTTGTTTACTTTTTGTCTCCGGAAATGGCTTTTAAAAAGCCTGCCATTAAACCCTTTTTGTGTAAAGGAGTTTTAGCTACACGAACATCTTTCTTCAAGCGAGGCTTGTTTCCAGCCCTTCTTTTTCCGCGTTCTACACTAGTTATTTTATTCTTTGGTACTGCTCCCATAGTTTCTTTCCTAATTATATATCTGGTCTATTGTAAACTAAAATAAATAATTCAAATACTGAAGAGAGAATTGTAACCTCTGGAAAAAGAAAAATCAAGCCGCTAAAACAACTATTACAGGGACTTTCTCAAGAGAAGTAAAAAATCTTAATACTAGAGAGGATAATATTCAATATTATCCTATATTAGTTTGGTAATGGATATGATTCTTCTTGCAAAAATAGAAAATAATGTCTATAATACTTTTTTAGGCTCTGATCCATATAGATATATATAGATTGAGTTTTGTAAAAATATGTTGCTTAGAACAGATTCTAAGTAGAAAAAATACAAAGCATGTCTAAAAAATTTGATAGATATCAATTCAACCAAAACAAGCAAGAAGCTGCCAATAGGCTTAAAGAACAATTCGGTGTTAAAAAAGATGAGGTTCAAGCTCTCTTAGCTAGTGGTCTTCAAGGAATTCAAGATCAAATGTATAAGCTGGAAGCAATAATGCAACCAGAAGATCTAGCCCTTGCCACTGAACTATCAACCGGATCAGTTAGCCAAAGCGCTATTGATAGCAAAACCGTAGGATTTTCTCCAGAACGAAAAAAATTAATCACATCATTATTATTAATGATGTTTTTATTTGTATTTCTTGTGGGATGTGCTGCTCCAACCGAGGCAGTAGCTCCTACTACTAACGCTCCTACTGTTACAGAAGTCAGTCCAGCAGGAATTGAAACTGTCATACCAGGGGAAACAGATGTCGTTATTGCTCCAACAGAAGTGGTAGAAATTGAACCAACATTTACTCCAACAGCTACTGAAGTTGTAGAAGTTAGTTACTTTGATATGTCTCCAGAACAAAGATTGGCAGAATCAGAGGGATTTGTGGAAGCTGCAAGCCAATATGATGGGGAGGTTACTTTTACTTGGCAATACTTTGAAGAAAGAGGAGAAGACTATCCTCTATACTGGAGCCCTACTCATAACTCATGGAAAGTTCCAGCTGAATTCAGCACCGGTGGAGTACCAGAGTCAGACTTAGACAGACAGGGAGAAAGTCTTCCTGCTCAAGCTTTCCCTGGGACTGAAAATCCAGATGGAAGTCTAACAATGGATATGAATGGAGAAGAAATCAGCTTTCCAGCTAAAATATTTGTTCCAGGAATTGGAGAAGTATCCATGAGAGAACTTATGGAAATGGGTCAAAATAGGTTGGGAGACGAAGTTATTGAGCAAGCCTTAACTGCTTTAAATGCAGATGAAAATCTCACTATGTATCAAAACACAGAAGTGCAAACACAATTTAGTGTTTTTCTACCAGGATTTGATATAGGTGATTCTAATATATATGCCTATCCTATTTCTGGAAGTGGTGCAAACACTGATATTAAAGAAAAAGGGTTAATTGTCTGGGAAACTCCTGGAAATCAGTTTGCTATTCCAATTTTTAGTCCTGAAACAGGAGATTTTATGTTCTTCTTAAATGTTCAGCAAGGAACCCTTGCTGCAACACTACAATTTAATTATTCTCCAAGCGGAGTAGTTTCAGCAGATGTAACTAGAGATAATGATCGCTTTGGAATAGATGATGAATTCGGTATCTTAATAGAGAATAGAAATTCTGAAATATCTCATTATGAGGGTGGGTATGATGCCATGATGACAGATGGAGAACCAGGTATTGGCACTGTTATTGATATTGAAAGAATCTTAAATGCAAGAACAGAGCAGGAAATTCTAGATATTATGAACGAATTTAGAATATTTGTCTCAATTCCATTTAGAGTTATGTCTCCAGGGAACTAGAATAATTTAGTTACTTGCTTATCAGTCTAGTTTATTGATAAGATGAGTTTGTGGAAAATAATCTTACTGTAGACACAGGTAGTAGTGGCAATAAAGAAGATAAACAATCAATTATATTTTTTGTTGTTTCCTTAATATTCTTCATCCTAATTTTAGGAGCATATGTATTCTTCTTTTTACAAAGAAATAATACCCCAAAAACCGTAGAATTTGTTGATATTCCAAGACCAGATACTGAGTTTTTTGCCCTAGATCCAGAAACTGAAGAAATTGTAAAAGTAGAAGAAGAACCAGTAGATCAAGTTATCACTGATCTTGATTTTTCTGATGGATTTAGACCGATTGGGTTGGTTTTAAAAGGATACTTTGACTCAATTGATTTGGATCAAAATATTTTAAAATTTAAAAACCAGCTGCTAAAATCAAAAACTCTACAGTTATTAGATTTCGATACAACCAAAATTAGTAATTTTTACTGCTGGCCAACAGAGTTACCAAGCAGCAATGGACCCGTTGATATAAGAACTGTTGATATGGGTCTTTCTTCAAAAGATGCCAGAATTTATAACCCCGATGAAGAAGTGCATCCCTTGGAAGAGATAAGTGATTATGCAACTGAGAAGTCATTTGTTTTTATGCAAATAGAAGATGAATACAATATAGAGCAAGTAAACTATATTAAAAAACTATCCATAGTGGGGTGTTTAGCAGAATAATATATGAAAAAACAAATCAAGTTATTACTTATTGGAATAATAACTATACTTATGTGGGGATCAGCCATATTTCCTCAGTTTTCAAATAACTTGATCCCGATCGCTGAAGCAGGAACATGCGGAGGACAATCATGCGGTGGTGGAACTTGTCCTGCTGGATGCCCAGGAATAGTTGATTTGGTATATGGAGGATGTTTTAAAACTGATGGAGCTGGTGAGCTGTTTTGCGATGGAACACCAGACAACCCATGTGCTGACGTAGTGGGGAATGATACTATTCCTTGCCCAGAAATAACCGATGGAACAGATTGTCCTCCGGCATGTGATCCAACTGAGCCAATTTGTAATCCAGTTCTCTATGGTGGTTCTGCAAACTGCCCCTCAGATCAGTGCGACCCAACAACTGCTGACGCCGGTTGTAACTTAGGGAATGCCTGGAGTGGTGTTTGTTATCCAAATGGGGTAAATACTGGTTGTATTAATGGTCAATCATGTACAACAACAAATATTGCCACAGGATGTTACGAGACACTTACTCCAGTTAACTGCTGTGATGAGCCCTGGACACCAACGGCTGCTCCTCAGCCAACGGCTGCTCCAGGAGAACCAACTAGTCCACCAGTACCAACAGCAACTCCCACACCAATTTCATTATTTCAAGGAACATTTTATGAAGATGAAAATGCCACAGTGACCGGTCTTGGAGGTACAGATAACCTATGTACTGGAGACACTAGCTCTGCAATAAATGTTGCTGTTGCTGCTCCAGGATCTATAGCTAATGCATCAAGAGGTGCTGAGTCTGTTAATGGAACATTGATTGGAACAGGGTATGTAGCATATGTTGCAACAAATAACTCTGATTACACAGTTTCACTACAATTACCAAACCCACCACCAGACCCAGATAATGCATGGGAATGTGCTTGTAATACCGATCCATCAGATCCATATAGATGTCTATACACCAATCAAACACCTTCTGATCTTGTAGATGTAAACTTTTTCCTAAAAAGAGCTATTGTTGCCGAGGCAGCTTGGTTCCAAACAATGGGTGGAAGTTCATGGGCAGCAAATACCATTACCTCTATTATTCCTTCTGATACTTGTACACCTCCAAGTTGTTCGCCAGCTTTGATCTCCAATGATCCTTCTGGAACAGAAAACAGCGCTGGATTCCCATTAACACAAAATGGGTCTGTTATTACTAGTTCAACCGGAGGAACATATATTCATGAAACAGACGCCAGAAGCACAGCTGCTCAAGCTCAAGCCACTGGAGTTGAAGTACCTACAGAGAACTATGATTACTTCTATGACAAGTTTGGAGATGAAGCAGAAACTCTAAGTAACGCTTCCAAGCCTATTGTCGGAACTGATTTAGCAATCTATCAATTTAATGGGGATCTAACTATTGATGAAGGTAATCTATGGAATCTATCTAGTACTGAAAAGATTATCGTCTTCATAGATGGAAATCTTGTCATTGATGATTCTACTGCTAGTGAAAGTAGATTGGTTACTGTTGAAGAAGGCGGGGATGCCTTCCTCATGTTTGTTATCAGCGGAGATATGAGTATTACTAAAGATGTCGGCTATGCCGATATACTAACCGACCCTGCTCAAGCAGATATTACTAATGCAGAAGGTGTGTTTGTAGTCGATGGGCTACTAACAATTGAAGGTGATGATGCTGCCACAGATCGCAAATTCATTGGCGCCGGAACATTTGTCGGATGGAGTGGAGTAAGTCTTGAAAGAAACTTTGATGATGGAACAGATCCTACTCTTAATGATAATGCTGCTACAGAAACATTTATCTTTAGACCAGATCTATTGGTTAATGCTCCAAAGACTGTTAAGTCTGCTCAAATGACCTGGAGAGAAGTAGAACCTAATTTCTAACAACCATGCTTATAATCATTCTTTTTTTGGTGCTTTTTTTAAGCTCTTCATCTATTGCTAGTGCTGGTATTTTTTCTGGACAACTCTATGAAGATTCTGAAGCAACTCCAATTGGTTTTGATGAATCAGACAATCCTTGTGAAGGTGATCAAGATTTTCCAATCTCTGGTGCTGGGTTTAGAGTCAAATCAACAAGAATTGGTGAAACAGATTATGGTTTTTTCATGGGAGCTACTTACAACATCACTACTGGCACCTCTAGTCCTGATTACACCGTCACTATTGACCTGCCATATCCACCACCAGATCCAGACAACGCCTGGCAATGTGCCTGTAATGCTAATCCTTTAGATCCATATCAGTGTGTTTACACTAATCAAGATCCTACTGATTTATCATCTTTAAATTTTTACATTAAGAGAGCTAGTGCAAACAACAACGCTTGGTGGCAAATTCTTGGTGGTAATATTTTTTCTAAACAAAATATCCAAAGCTTAGTTCCCAGTTCAGAGCTACCAGGATATTGTGAAAGTACTCCAGAATGTGTTCCTGCTTTGATTGATACTAATCCTAGTTTTACTACAGAAAGCCCTGGATTTGCTTTTACTCAAGATGGATCTGTACTCACATTTCAAGATCCAGACTCACTTTTTTTACACACATCAGAAAGTAGAACTAATGCACTCCAGGCCTTAGCAATTTCTACAGATCTTCCAGAAGAAAAATATAGTTTCTTTTATAAAAAAATGTCAGATTTAGCGGTTTCTTTACCAAGCTCTCAAAAACCAGTCCCCGCAGAAAATCCAGGCATATATATCCAGGATGGAGATTTAACAATTAATGATTTAAACCCATGGAATCTTACTAACACAGAACAGATTATTGTTTTTATAAACGGCAATCTATATATAAGTGATACATCAGCTAGCGAACAAAGAATAATTACCGTTGATCAGGGAGGAGAGGGATTTTTATCCTTTATTGTTAGTGGAGATATCATTGTTTCAGAAAATGTGGGTTATTCAGATATACATACTGATCCTCATATGCCAGACACAGCCTTAGTAGAAGGAGTGTTCATTGCAGATGGAAAGATACAGATTAGCGGAGTTGAGGATGCTCAAGATTTGAAGTTCATTGGAGCAGGAACTTTTGTTGGTTGGGAAGGAATACAACTAGATAGAAGTTTTTCTATACCAAGTGACAATTCTTTGAATAATCAAAGTCCTTCAGAAATATTTATCTTCAGGCCAGATTTCCTGGTTAATACTCCCAAGAAAATGAAGTCTGCACATTTTTACCTTAGAGAACTTAATCCTAAAAAGCTACAATGAAGACAATGATTAAAAACATTAAAAAACAAGGTGGTTTTACCTTACTAGAGCTCATGATTGTGGCTGGATTATCAGTTATGGTGATGATGACCGTGACCTCGATGTTTTTAACATTTATCATTACCTCAAACAAATCAAATATTAAACAAAAACTCCACAATGAGGGAGAAGAAGCATTAAGTAATATCGAGTTTATTTTAAGAAACTCTCAAAAACTAGTACCTGGAATAGATGGTTCCACTATTTGTAATAATGATCCTAACTCACCAATGAGTAACATTGCTGTTCAAGGATTAGATGGTTATGTAACCACGCTCCAAACCTATCCACTTGGGGCTGGAGAGATAGCCTCTTATTCAACTGCAATCAATGATTACTATTACCTAACATCAGATGAAACAATACTCTCCAACTTATTGTTCTACTGCTTGAATGGACAAGAGGATTCATACTACGTTAGCGCCTCCTTTGACCTCAAAATCGGCTCAAGCGACGAAAACGATAGAGAGACATCTATTGAACATTTTCAGACTGGAATAACCCTTAGAAATAACTAGTCCCATTTGCGAAAAACTTGAATAATCTCCACATCCTTAACATTGTCATTGGTCGACCAGGACATAACCATCTTAACTCTGATTTGAGGACTCAATGGATCTGTCTCATCAACCACAACCTCAGCTTGCCTAATAAATTCTTGACTAGAGATAACTATTACATCTGAAGAACCACAGGCTCCTGGAGTAAACTCTTCAAATGGAACTGGCAATTCATCAAAACAATAATAAGTATTATCACGAAGAACGTCTGCAAAAGCATCCCAACCAAGCAGTGTTCTTTCCCTGCGAAAAACCTCCATTGCTTCCTGAGCTCTCTTGGTTGCCTGAGACCTGTATTCAGACTCTGAGTTTGTTTTAAGAGCCAAAGTTAAACCAGCAATAATACTCGTTAAAACCAAGGCCATAACACCAGTTGCAACAATGATCTCTATTAAACCAGAACCTTTTTGACTAAATAATAGTTTCTTCATTCCCAATCTCCCGCACTAAATCTACCTTCTCTGTAAATAACAAAAGAATAACTATATTCAGCATTTGAAATCGTAATTGTTTCGCTGGATGCAGCTCCAGGAAGATCAACACCAGCGTGAAGAACTTTGAAAAGGTAATTTAAATCTGGAGATATTTCTACACTTCTTGGAAACTCATATGTCTCGGCTGGATTAGCTGTACCAGCAACACATTCTGCCTGAAAAGAAATTTCTGTTGTACTACCAGCCTGATATGACACAACCCTATATCCACTAAGTTGATCACAGCCATCTAAATCTCCTGATCTAGCAGCAGCCTGGGCCTTTTGAAATAAAGTTTTTACTTCATTGATTGAATTATTGACGTCTCTTTTATCTATATAGTCTAGAAAGAAGCCTAGGGCTCCACTTAGTAAAATCAAGGTAATAGATACCGTCACTAATAGCTCGATTAAAGTAAACCCATGGTTTTTTTTGTAAATATTTATCACTTTTTTTAAGGATTTGTTACTGAATAAGCAGTGTCATCTGGCTCCAGGGTTGCCTCTAGAGTAAAGCCTGAAGCTTCAGTTGTGTTGCAAGTTCCAGATGGAGTATAGGTATATAGAGGGTTTGCCTCTGTACCAGATGGATCAAAGGGTATTTCTGAAGCATAGGCTGCAATTGTGGCCAACATACCAAGATATGTAACGTCTCCAGGATAACAGCCGTTATCACTTCTATACAAAACAAGTTGCTGTCTTACTGATTGGATATCTGTTTTTCTTTTTGCATTACGGCTGTTCATGGCAGCTTGTCTGTAACTAATTAAAGCCATAGTGGTTAAAATAATCATGATTGTTGCTACAACCAGCAACTCGATCATTGAAAAGCCTGCTTGTGAGAGATGTTTTTGTTTTTTCATTGCAAATTCGTTAGACAATAATAACTACCTTGTGAGACAAAATCACATATTTCATTAGTTGGTGAATCTGCATTTCCAAAACTAGATTCCATCATTGCACAAACACAATAACCCACATCATTTGTACAACCAGCTACAGTATTATAAAGATAAGGATCAGAATTCTTTGGATCTACAGGTAATCCTCCTGGCATAATTGCCCCTGTACCAGCATCATAGTCAGCCATTGAATCACATGTCCCATACGCTCCATTAGCACCATAAAACTGCTCAAAAGCATCTTGCATGGCTTTAACATCAGCTCTTCTTCTAGAATCTCTACCTTTTTTCTGAACAGTACTAAAAGCAACAGTTCCTAGGGCAATCAAGATACCCATTATAGAAATAACTACTAATAGTTCTAATAAGCTGAAGCCTTTTTGTTTTTTCATAATTCTTTATGGTTTTACCTGAACCTGTATTTTTGATAATCCTCCTGGACTACTCATAATGCCAAATTTAGTGACAGCTTGTAAAGTAACGTTGTAAACACAGGTTGTTTTTCCATTACAAAAATAAGTATGTTCTGTTCTACCATGTAAGTCCAGAAGCTCTTCTGAGTTACCATCACCAAAGGTAATAATAACTTTTTCAACCCCATCGGTCTGAACGTCTTGTTTGGAATATTTTTCCAATATCTCTAGTAATTTATCATCCCAACCCAGTGATTCTTCTTCTTCACTGAATAAGTTTTCTTGGGCAAAAACATCGCCTTTAACATTGCTTATCGTATAAACAAATTCTATAAAATCAGCAGAGTTTAAAAAGACTATTCTAGAATCACTGCTGGCAGCTGGCTCAGAGTTAAAATTAAGAACAACTGGCTTTTCAATACAACTTGAATAACAGGACTTCGGACAATCTAGTGCATTGATTTGCTGGAAATCTTGTCCTGTTTGAAAACCATCGTTACAACAAGAATATCCATATCCACCACAAACAGTGGGTGGACCATCATTAAAAATAATATTTAAGTCATCAACTGATTTGGTTGTAGTGGTTACTATGCCATTATCGACATAAATCGTCCCTGTTTTATCAAAAATATACAGCTCTATTCCATGGGCTTCTTGACCCTGAATTATCCCTGACTGACTCTTTGATATTCTCACTAAAGGAGGTAATGATTTCTTTTTTATCACGGATCTTAAAGACTCTTCTGCTTCACAGACAGACTCTAAAACATAGTTTCCACCAGAGGTAAAGCGAATTTGAGTCCGAACTAGGGGACCATCATCAGAAAATGACGTTCCGTATTCTAAACAATCTTGAATTAAACCACTTGGAGTTGAAGACTTGGATAAAAACTTAATATCTGCTTTAACTTGTCGAAGTGCAGTAGAAAGCAAGATTTGTTTACCAGCAAAGCTTCCAAAAAAACCCAGTATCAACAAAATGAGGACCGCTGTGAAAAAAATCTTCAGTATTCTCATAAACTATGTTCCTACAACTAGTTTGACATATTCGTCCCAAACTGCATATCCCCAGACTAAACTCAACCCAGTCGCAAGTAATAAAAATGGACCAAAAGGTAAAGTCTGACCAAACTTTTTCTTTTTAAGAGAAATCAAAAATACTCCCACTATTGCTCCTATCACGAATGACAAGAAAGTAGCCACAGCTATTCTTTGCCATGAACCCAAAATCAGTCCAAGAGGAAGAGCTAATTTTACATCTCCAAAACCAAATCCTTTGCCCTTGGTAAAAAACCAAAGAGAAAAAAAGAAGGCCACAAGACAAAAACTCCACACAAAACTCCAACCAAAATCAGTCCATCTCATAGCTCCAGATGACAGCAATATCAACCTATAAATCAGGGTGCCTATTGTTAACAAAACAACAGTCCAATCAGGAATGATTTTGTAGTTCAAATCACTGATGAAAATAGCCATAAAAATTATTAAAACAAATAGCCAAAATAAAGGTTGAATGTAGAGTAGAGGAGCCATTGAAAGCTTGAAAAATAAAAACCCAGCTAGATACCACCACAAAAATAGACTACCAGTCATAAACTCAATCATTGGATGAATTAAATCTATTTTTTTATGACAAGAGGAACATTCTCCTCTGAGAAAGATGAAAGAAAGAATGGGGATGTTTTCATACCAGCTGATTTTGTGCTTACAGTGTTCACAAACAGATCTGGCTTTTACCCAATCTTGGCCCCTTTGAGATCTGTAAACCAAAACATTTAAAAAGCTACCAAATGCAGCACCAATAAAAAAAACAAAGATTCCAATGATCTCTAATATATCCATATAAATAAGTATACAACTTGATTAAATATAAAAGAAGCCAAACAAAAACCCCGCACATAAAGTACGGGGTTTAATTTCAATCTTAAACTATGTTATGGGAGACAAACACAGTTTCCAGATGCACCACACTCCGTGGTATTTCCAATCGCATCTGAAGCCGGATAATCTGCTGGATAGTTATCCAACGTATCATCTCCATCTGGATCGAGTCTCGTGTCAACTTCTTGCACAAAAGCATTGGACTTTGGCGCAAAACAAGCATAAGTACTACTACCCTGAGATCCATCATTATAAAGATAGATGAAGTTATAAGTATCTGGAGAAATTCTCTCTAAAAAGCTTTGTTTCAGCTCATCAGATCCTGTACATCCAGCTGTGGAAGCTGTACCTAGTTTTTCTGCAACAGGACATGTTCCACCACTATCAGTTAAAGTTGTATCCTCAAAATGAGTCCAAGCAATAGCAACATTTCCAACATCGGAGGCGCCTGTTTGCCATGGATAATAACCGTTGAAAGCATAGTAGCGATCAATGGCACTAATTAACTGCTCTGCATCAGAACGACTACCAGTATCACGACCTCTATTAATCTGTTCAATAGGATTAATAGCTGCTAAAACAGCTACTGCTAAAATTCCTAAAATTCCAATCACAATCAGCAACTCGATCATGGTAAAACCAGCTTGTTGCTTCATTTGTTTGAAAAGTGAAAATAATTTTTTCATATTTCTATTACATCCCTTCGTGTTTTTACACTTACTAACTATAAACCATTTCTTGAGTACAACACAAGAGCCTTCTTTGAATTAGAACTGACTAGTCAAGCTGTAGATTGGCATGATGATAGCAATCACCATAGCACCTACTCCTATACCCAAGACAACCATAATCAAAGGCTCCATAGCAGAGGTAAGGTTCTTTACTGCTTGCTCACTTTCTGACTCAAAATATTTGGAAAGCTTTAACAAAACCTCGTCAATCTTTCCAGTCTCCTCACCAACGGCTAACATCTGGTGGAGAATTCCTGGAAATAAATCATAAACACCAACCGCTCTGGATAAAGAAACACCTTTTTCTATTTTCTTAGTAATGGACCTCATTGCTTCTCTATACAAAACACTATCCATAGACTCAGACACTATTACTAAGGCATTGAGTAGGGGAACACCAGATCCCAAAAGAAGGGAAAGAGTTCTAGAAAAACTAGTTAAAATAATCTTTTGACGAAGAGTGCCAACAATCGGTACTTTGAACATTAGCTCATCTATTTTTCTATCTCCAACAGGAGTTTTTTTCCAAGATCTTACACCAAAAACTCCACCACCGACAATTCCCAGTATTAGCCACCAAAACTTAGCCATAAAATTAGCAATCGACATTAAAATTAGAGTAGGCAAAGGTAGCTCTGCTCCAAAATCGCTATACATGTCGGTTAGCTTTGGCACCACAAAAACCATCATTACAAAACCAACAATCAGCATTGCAGCAAAAACAATGACTGGATAAATCATCGCGCCTTTTGTTTTGGATCTGAACTCTTTATCCTTCTCTAGGTTTTCAGCTAATTTATCCAAAACTTTATCCAAAACACCACCAAGCTCTCCAGCCTTCACCAGTTGAACAAAAATACGATCAAAAACATCGGGTTGTTTTTCTAGTGCCTTAGCAAAAGTGGTACCACCTTCTACTTCACGAAGTAAGGAAGCAACAACTTCAGCCATCGCTGGATTATCTTGTTCTTTTAAAATATTTAAACCGGTTGCTAAAGGCAATCCAGCGTCGATCATTGTTGACAGCTGTCTAGTAAAATTAACCAAATCTTCCAACTTAACTTTATTAAGAAGTTTTGAAGCAAAAGCTGATTCACCGATAGGATTAATACTAATTACTAGCAATTTCCTAGACATTAAAATGCCGGCAGCCTGACTCTTATCTTGAGCTTCTACTTTTCCCTTAACTGTTTCTGCGTGGGCATTCTTAGCTGTATAAGAAAAAATCGGCATAAATTAATTATTCTCCAATGAGTCTTAGTAGCTCTTTTGGTCTAAATGCTTTGCGTAAAGCAGTTTCCTTATCTATTGTTCCTTGTTGAATCAACTGAGCCAAATGCATCTCAAAAAGCATCATTCCTTCACCAGAAGATGTTTGAATAACACTGTCTAGTTGATGAGTTTTTCCATCTCTAATCATGCTTCTAACGGCGGAGTTAGCAAGCATAATTTCAAAAGTAGCAAAAAGATTACCGTCAACTTTTGGAACAAGTCTTTGAGAAACAACGGCCTGAAGAGTTCCTGCTAGCTGCATTCTAATTTGACTTTGTTGATGGGCAGGGAAGACATCAACAATACGATCGATTGTTTGAGCAGCAGTTGCTGTATGAAGGGTTGCAAAAACCAAGTGACCTGTTTCCGCGATAGTAATAGCTGAAGCAATTGTTTCAAAATCACGCATTTCACCAACCAACACAACATCTGGATCTTCTCTCAAAGCAGAGCGCATAGCAACATCCCAAGAATTTGTATCCTTGCTCACTTCGCGTTGAGAAATAATACTTTTATTTGGCTTATAAACAAACTCTACTGGATCTTCGATCGTCAAAATATGTTCTGCACGAGTGCTATTAATTTCATCCATTATTGCTGCCAAAGAAGTTGATTTTCCTTCTCCAGTTGGACCAGTAATTAAAATCAATCCCTGTGGATATTGAGCAAATTGGTGAAATATTGGTGGCAAACCTAGCTCATCAATAGTTTTAATCTTAGAAGGAATAAATCTAAGAGCTGCGGAAAGATTGCCTTTTTCATGATAAACATTGACCCTAAATCTAGCTCCATTGTCATGCTCATAACTAAAGTCTAGTTCTTTGTTGGTAATAATGTATTCTCTTTGTTCTTTATTTACCAAAGAAAAAATTAATTGTTCTGCAACTTCTGGAACCAATGGCTCAACATTCTGAACTGGGTACAAATTACCTTTAACTCTGATTGTCGGGACTATTCCAACCATTAAATGAAGATCTGATCCTCCCTGAGAAATCAGGAGGTCTAGGATGGCTTTCATAACTGGATTATTTGTTGTTTGTTTCATATTTTTAAACTTCAGCTACTCTCAAGACTTCTTCTAAAGTGGTTATTCCCTCTAGTGCCTTTATATATCCATCCTGTTTCATTAAAAGCATGCCTTTTTTCATGGCTGCTTTTTCTATCTCAGCATCGGTTTTTTTCTCAATAATCATTCTGGAAATTTCTTCATCCACTGGTAAAACTTCATAAATAGCAATTCTTCCAAGATAATCTAGTTCTGTAGCTGGGATATCTTTTGATGGCCTATAAAGAACCGGATTTTCTGGATCTTTCTTATTAACCTGACACCACTGTGCATATCTTTCTCCAAGAACTTTTTTAATATCTTCTAGGATTTCTGGCTCTGGTTTGTATTCCTCCTTGAATTCAGGATTAATTTTTCTAACAACACGTTGTGCCATAATTAAAGTAATTGTTGAAGATAACAGGAATGATTCCGCACCCATGTCGTTCAAACGAGGAATAGCACCAGCTGCAGAATTTGTGTGCAGAGTAGAGAACACTAAGTGACCAGTTAAAGAAGCCTGAATAGCAAGATCAGCTGTCTCGCTGTCACGGATTTCTCCCACCATGATAATATCTGGGTCCTGTCTCAAGAAAGAACGAAGTCCTGTAGCAAATGTTAATCCGGCCTGACTATTAACCTGAACCTGGCTAATCCCAGTTATTTGGTATTCGACAGGATCCTCGATGGTCATAATATTGACTTTTGGAGTATTGATATCATGTAAAACAGAATAAAGAGTAGTGGTCTTACCAGATCCAGTAGGACCAGTCACCAAAACAATGCCACGAGGAACCTTCATTGCATCAGTAAGATTTTTAAGAGCCAACCCTGATAATCCAAGTTCCTTTAGACTAGGAACGGTCGCATTCTTTTCTAAAAGACGCATCACGACTTTTTCACCATGAATCGTAGGAAGAGTAGAGACACGAAGATCTATCTCCTTTGAATCTGCAATATAATTAAACCGTCCATCTTGAGGAACTCTTCTCTCATCAATCTTAAGGTTAGCAATAATCTTAATACGGGAAACAACAGCATCATGAACTTTTCTTGGAAGAACTAGTTTCTCCATTAAAATACCGTCAATACGATAGCGAATTCTTGTTCTACCTAGTTGTGGCTCAATATGTACATCAGAAGCCCTAGCCTTGAGGGCAAAGTCTAAAATCGTCTCAACAATTCTATTAACAGGGGCATCCCTAACCACCTCTGATTTTAAGGCTGTGGCTTGCTGTTGAACGATCTTATCTGAAGTTCCAATTGTCTGTTCCAAAGCTTGATCAACTTCAGATGAAATATCTTCTGAATACCTATCTGATAGAGCTTGGTCTAATTCTGTAGGAACAGCAGCATAAACCTCGATAGTTGCATCTGCTTTTTGCTTTAAAAAGCTAATGGCTGCTAGATCTAGAGGATCTTTCATGGCCACTTTTAATAATTTAGCAGACTTATCGTAGGCAAAAGGCAAGACTCCATATCTTTTTGCTACACTCTCACCAACAAGCGTGAGTGCTTCTGGAAGAATGCTTGTATCAGATATTTGAATAAAAGGAATATTATTGAATTTTGCTTTAACTTTTGCCAGGTCTGTCTCTGAAATCCACTTTTTTTCTAAAAGTAACTCATCATATGATTTATTATTCTGAAGTTGTTCGTTGCGCAACTGCCCGACTTGCTCTTCAGTTATTTTTTTATCCTGAACAAGTATGTCTAAATAGTGCTGTGGATTAACAGCAAATGAACCCGATGGTGAAGTTTGGGCAGCCTCCGACATAATACTTAGAATATAATGACACAATAACCATGAGAAAAAAAGGATTCGAAACAGACCTTTCTATATCAGTTTTGCTAACTGTACCAGATAATGGGGCTCATAAAGAGAAAGCTCAGAAATATTTAGCTGAAAATTACGGGAATTTTCAACCTATTTTCCTAAATGAAGATGAAGAGAATTTTCCAATTGCGTTGATTAGAGAACTGATCAAACAAACTAGTTTTTCTAGAACTAGCAATGAAAAAACAGCTTATGTTTTGTGTGGTATGGATAAAGCAAGCCTTCCGGCTCAAAATGCTTTACTGAAAGTTTTGGAAGAACCACCAACAAATATTTTAATTGTTCTAGTAGCAACACAGGGCCACCAGTTGCTTCCTACAATCTCATCAAGATGCAAGGAAGTTAGTCTAAACAAAGACATTGAAAATAATCTTGAACTAGAAAATCACTTAAAAGAAACTCTGGAGTTTTGTCTTTCTCCACAAAAAAAATCCCATCATCAGCTAATTGATTTAGCTGAAGCTTGGAAAAAAGATGAACAAAAAGAAAAAAACATTAGCTTAGTAATAGAAAAACTATTAACTAAACCTCCAAAGATGATTTTTGCCCTCGATAAACTTCGAGAAGCCCTTGATTCATGGAAAAAAAATGGTAATGTGAAACTCGTTACAGAACATTGTTTTTTTGAAATAAAAAAATATTACTGAAAAGAATTATCCATATCAAAAAGATAATTCGATTCTTCATTTTCTCTTGAGAATATGATACAAATAAGGCTCTAAATTTCGATTATGACAGCAGCAAAAAAACCATCCTATCAAGCAAGTGACATCAAGGTCTTAGAAGGCCTAGAACCAGTCAGAAAAAGACCAGGAATGTATATCGGTTCAACCGATTCCAAGGGTCTTCATCATCTTGCGAAAGAAATCCTAGACAATGCCGTTGATGAGGCTATTGCTGGTTATGGACATAAAATTATTATGTTCCGTAACTCAACTCCTGAATCACATAAAACTAAAAAAATAGGGGAAATTGGTCCAGAGACAATCACTGTTATTGATAATGGTCGTGGTATTCCAGTTAAAATGCATGCATCTGGAGTATCCGCTCTCGAAGTTGTTATGACCAAACTTCATGCTGGTGGAAAATTTGAAGAAACTGCGTATAAAGCATCAGGAGGACTACACGGAGTAGGTTCCTCAGCTGTTAACGCTTTATCAAGTTATATGCGAGTTGTGGTAAAAAGAGAAAACAACTATTACTATCAGTCATACATCAGAGGTCTTCCAGAGGCCCCAGCTAAAAAAATCAAAGAAAGCAAGGTTATTGAGCTCTTCCAAGAGAAAGTTGCTAATTTTGTTCAACAAGAAACAGGAACCTTAGTAGAGTTTACCCCTGATCCAACTATTTTTTCAGTCACTGATTTTGGTAAGAAAACCTTAAAACAAATCATCAAGGATCGAGCTTATTTAATGGCTGGAATTTATTTCCAATTCATTGACAAAATAGAAGATACGGAAGAACATTTTTACTTTGAAGGTGGAATAAAATCTCTGGTTGAACATCTTAATGGTGCTAAAAAGACTCTCCACTCAGTTTTTTATACCTCAGGTGACTGGGAAGATGAGCGAACAAAAAAGCACATTGGTGTAGAAATAGCTCTTCAATATAATGATTCATACATTGAAAAGACAGATAGTTATGTCAATGTTATTCGCACTCCAGATGGAGGAACTCATGTTAATGGACTTAGACTGGCTTTAAGCAGAACAGTTAGAGATTATGCAGAAAAAAATGGACTAATCAAAGAAAAAGAAACCTTTACTGCTGATGATCTTAGAGAAGGTTTAACTGCTGTAGTCTTTGTAAAAATGCCAGCCAATGATCTTCAATTTGAATCACAAACAAAGGCTAAGCTTAATAACGGTGAAGCTCAATCAGCCGTTTACAAAGTATTTAAAGAAGCTTTCTTAACTTACTTAGAAGAAAACCCAGCTGCTGCTAAAGCAATTGTTGGAAAAGTCTTACTATCAGCTAGAGCCAGAATGGCAGCTAGAGCAGCCAAGGACGCTGTTGTCAGAAAAGGTATTTTAGAAGGATCATCCTTGCCTGGTAAATTAGCTGACTGTCAAAGCAGAAAACCAGAAGAATCAGAGATATATATTGTTGAGGGTGACAGTGCTGGTGGAAGTGCTAAGCAAGGTAGAGATCGTAAATTCCAAGCTATATTCCCATTAAAAGGTAAGATTCTAAATACAGAGAGAGCAAGGCTAGATAAACTAGTTGCTTCTGAAGAAATTAAAAATCTAGTGATTGCTTTGGGTGCTGGAATAGGTGATACATTTGATATTGAAAAGCTTCGCTATCATCGTATTATTCTTATGAACGATGCTGATGTGGATGGTGAACATATTACAACCCTAGGATTAACTCTATTTTTCAGACATTTACCAGAGATAGTAAAAGCTGGGCTCCTCTATGTTGCCCTACCTCCTTTATACAAACTTAGTGTTGGAAAAGACTTCCAATATGTCTACTCAGAAGAAGAAAAAAATGAAGCTGTTGCTAAAATAAAAAATGATAAACCAAATGCTCAAATAGGAGTTCAACGCTATAAAGGTCTTGGTGAAATGAATCCAGAGCAGCTCTGGAGCACTACCATGAATCCAGAAACTAGAATCGTGAAAAAAATCACCATTGATGACGCTGAAAAAGCAGATCGAACTTTCTCAACTCTTATGGGTAACGAGGTTCCACCTAGGAAGAAATTCATCCAAACTCATGCCAAAATGGCTGAGATTGATGCTTAATAGTAAAAAAGGAAAGTATGGCAAAAACCTACATTATTGGACACACAAAACCAGATACAGATTCTGTTGTAGCCACTATGGCTCTTCAGTATCTCTATCAACAAAATACTTGCTGCGGTCCTAAAAACACAGAAGCTGTAATTTCTGATCCATTAAATCCAGAAACTTCTTTCCTATTTAATAAATTTGGAGTTCAAGCTCCTAAGCAAATAACTGCTAAGGACATTAGTAGCGAAGACAAAGTTATCTTGGTTGATCACAATGAAGAATCGCAGAGACTGGCTGATCTAGATCCTCAACAAATCATGATGATTGTTGATCACCATAAAGCTAACCTAAATTTCTCTCAACCAATCTCCATGACTTTTAAAACCTGGGGATCATCAAACACCATTATCTATTTCATGATGAAAAAGAATGATGTTAAGCCAGATAAAACTCTAGCTAGCTTGATGTTGGCCGCTATTTTATCTGATACTGTTGGCTTTAAATCTGCAACAACCACTCCAAAAGATAAACAACTTGGAATGGAGTTGGCTGCTATTGCAGAAATTGTAGATCTAGAGGCCTTTGCCCTTGAGATTTTTAAGGCAAAGTCAGACATCTCATCTCTTTCAGATGAGGAAATTATTCGGAATGATTTTAAGATTTTTGACTTTGGAAAAAAGGTTTTTGTTGATCAAGTAGAAACAGTAGAACAAAATGCTTTAGTGAGTGATAAAAAACAAGATTTATTAACTGCTATGAAACAAGTAAAAAATCAAGAAAAAGTAGATTTCTTATTTGTTGCTGTAACAGATATCTTGAAAATAAATACGAAACTATTAATTTTAGGAGAAGAAGAAGCTGAGTTAGCTACCAGAGCTTTTGGCGGAGAAGTTAAAGATGGTGTTTTGGATATCGGTCCAAAAATGTCTAGGAAAAAAGAAATCGCTCCAGCACTAGAAAAAACATTAAAACAGTAAATAAAGAAACAAGTTGCGTATGACAGAAGAAAATCAACAACCAGAAACAGAAGTATTAAACGGCGATTCAGTTGTTGGTACTATCGAACAAACTAAGTTTGGAAAAATTAAGCACACATCCATTGTTGATGAAATGGAAAAGTCATATTTAGACTATGCCATGAGTGTGATTGTTTCTAGAGCTTTGCCAGATGTAAGAGATGGTATGAAGCCTGTACACAGACGTATTCTTTACTCTATGTACAAGAGTGGCATTCATCACAATAGTTCATACAAAAAATCAGCTCGTATCGTTGGAGATGTGTTAGGTAAATATCACCCACATGGTGACTCTTCCGTATATATGGCCATGGTTCGTTTGGCTCAAGAGTTTAGTGTTCGTTATCCATTGGTTGATGGTCAAGGAAACTTTGGTTCTGTCGATGGAGACAGTCCTGCCGCCATGCGTTATACAGAGGCAAAACTAGCTAAAATTTCTCAAGAGCTACTTTCTGATATTAATAAAGACACCGTTCTTTTTAGAGAAAACTTTGATGGATCTCTAAAAGAGCCAACTGTTTTGCCAACTAGAATACCAAATCTCTTGCTAATGGGATCTGAAGGTATTGCTGTTGGTATGGCTACAAAAATACCACCTCACAACCTAAATGAAGTTAGCAATGCAGTCATTGCCATGATCAAAGAAGGAAAGTCTGAACTTGAAAAGAAAGTTATTACTGAAAAAGACATCACTAAAAAGGGTGAATTTGCTAATAACGAGGCAATCGACAAGGTTTTAGAATCAGAACCTGTTCAACTAGCTGGTAGTTTTACTAGTGAAATTGAGTTTGAAACTCTAATGACTCATGTTCAAGGCCCTGATTTTCCAACAGCTGGAATCATGTACGACTTTAATTCTATTAAAGAAGGTTACCGTACTGGTAAAGGCAGAGTTGTAGTCAGAGCAAAAGCTTCTATAGAAGAAGACAAAAAGGGCTTTAATATTATTGTCACTGAACTTCCATATCAGGTTAATAAAGCCAGAATGCTAATGAAGATTGCTGATCTAGTTCGCAATAAAAAGATTGAAGGAATTAGAAATCTTAGAGATGAATCTGACCGTGTTGGAATGAGAGTTGTTATCGAGCTCAAGAGAGATGCAAGACCAAAGGTTGTTTTAAACAAACTTTTTAAATACTCAGAACTACAATCAACCTTCTCAATGAACATGGTTGCTTTGGACAGCGAAGGCACTCCACAGCTAATGAACTTGAGACAAATTCTCAGGGAATATATTATTCACAGACAATTTGTTGTTGTTAAAAGAGCTCAATACGAACTCCTAGAAGCTAGAGATAGAGCTCATATTTTAGAGGGATTATTAATCGCTCTTAAAAATCTTGATGAAGTTATCGCAACCATTAGAAAATCAAAAGATACAGATACAGCCAGAGATTCTCTGATGAAGAAATTCGGCTTGAGTGAAAAACAATCTATAGCTATTTTAGAAATGCAACTCAAGCGCCTAGCTGCTCTTGAAAGACAAAAGATTGAAGATGAATACAAAACCATCAAAGAAAAGATGGATTCATTGTTAAAACTTCTTATCTCACCAGAGAAAATACTAGAGTTAATTATCGAAGAAACAGAAGAAACCATCGACCTATATGGTGATGATCGCCGAACTAAACTCGTCAAAGGAAAAGTTGGAGAGTTTAGTGAAGAAGACTTAGTGGCTAACGAAATTGCTGTTATTACTTTAACTGAAAGTGGATACGTCAAAAGAATGAGTCCAAGTTCCCTCAGATCTCAGTCTAGAGGTGGAAAAGGAAGTGCAGGACTTAAAATGAAAGAAGAAGATGTTCTTCAGGCAGTCTTAAGCTGCTCAACTCATGACAACTTACTCTTATTCACCAACCAAGGTAGAGTATTTAAGCTTAGAGCTTTTGAAATTCCAGAGGCCTCAAGACAAGCCAAGGGTACAGCTATTGTTAACTTACTAAACCTCAAGCCAAATGAAACGATTAAGTCTATCTTAATCGTTGATCAAAAATCTGATCAAGAGAAATTCATTACCTTGGCCACTAAAAAGGGCTTAGTCAAGAAATCAGCTGTCAAACTCTACGACAATATCCGTCAAAATGGAATTGTTGCTATTGTTCTAAACGATGGAGATGAACTTGTTTGGGGCAGAGTGACCACTGGTGAAGATCACATTATGTTGATCACCTACCAGGGTAAATCTATTAGATTCTCAGAAAAAGAAGTTAAATCCTCTCAAAGAGACACTAAGGGCGTTAAGGGCATTACTCTCAAGAAGGAAGATTATGTTGTTGGAGTGGAAGCATTCCCTGATGATGATACATTTACCAAGAAAACAGCACTCTTACTGGTAACAGAAAGAGGACTTGGTAAGAAAACTATTCTTAAGCACTATCCTGTTCAAAAACGATCTGGACTTGGAGTAAAAGTCTCTGAGATAACCAAGAAAACCGGTAATGTTGCCACTGCAAGAATCATTGATGAATCTCACAAGGACGTGGTGATCAGCACTAAAGAAGGACAAACAATTAGATTGCCTATAAGTAAGAAGTCTATTCCTTCTCTAACCAGACCTACTCAAGGAGTTATCCTTATGAAGCTTAAGCCTACTGATCTAGTAGTTGCTGTAGCTGTAACAGGCGAACTTGAAAAAGAAGAAAAAGAAGAAGAGAAGAAAAAATAAGCTACTTTTTATTAATTTTAAAAACGGTTTTAAATTAAAGTTGTGGACCCGAGGGGAGTCGAACCCCTGACCTCCTGTATGCCATACAGGCGCGCTAACCAACTGCGCCACAGGCCCATTTGGAATATAATTCCTAAAGAACTTAGAAATTGTATCATCTCTAGAAACAAATTCCACAACAAGATTTTATTATTACCTCAAGTGAATGTATCTGAAGATGTTAGTGGGACTTAATCGTTAATTATTAAAAAAGATTGATATATAGCATTTATATACACAAACACTATATTGGCAGTAATTATATATGACTGCTAATGTCCCGTAACTATTTTCATCAAGATCTACACTTCTACCTCCCTCAAGAGACCTTTTAAAAAGGGTTTTTAATTTTAAGATGAATGATTGACCCATCAATAAAAACTAATACCCTATGAATAAATATTGAAATTAATAAAAAAATAACTTAATTTGTTTTGAAAATAAAAAAGATATTTTGATTAGAGTAGGGAAGAGGTATGAAAAAATAGAGAAAAGAATAGATCAATTTATTTACTAATATATAGTAATAGAACTAATATATGCTTTACATATTTTTATATTATTTAATACAAAGAAAGATATATTAGTAAATCAAATTCCTATTCTTTTTTCAAAGAATGATGTTTTTCATGGATTCTTCTAAGCTGAGGTCTTGTAACGTGAGTATAAATTTGAGTAGTAGCAATGTTCTTATGACCTAACATCTCCTGCACATCCCTTAAGCCTGCTCCATTACTCAGTAAGTCAGTAGCAAAACTATGTCGGATCCCATGAGGGGATAATTTTATTGGTAAATGCGCCCTGCGGCTACATTTATCAACCAACCTCTGGACACTCCTAGTGGTAAGCCTCATTTCATCACCATCAGTATACAAAGCTTCCTTTTTGCCTGAAAATCTAGTAAAAACTGGTTTCCAGTTATCTTCTCTAATATCTAACCATCTTTCCAACCAAAGGGCAGCTCGATCACTCAAAAATACTACTCGAGGACGCCTTCCTTTACCAATAACACCAAACTCTCTTCTCTTGAGGTCTATCTGATCTCTGTTTAATCCAACTAATTCGCTGACACGAAGTCCTGTAGAGAATAATACCTCTAGGATAGCTCTATCTCTCAAGCCACCAGGCTTGGATACATCTGGTATTGATAATAAGCCCTCTATTTTCTCGACAGAGGCGAACTTCATAGGAGTAGATTCTCCCTTGGGGAGTTCTATTTTCTCTGGATGCAGAACATCAATGTCTTGTTTGACTAGCCATTTAAACCAAGATCTGAGAGCAATCACATGATATCCCTGAGTCTTCTTTGACAAGGTTCTGCCTTGATCATTGACGTGTCTGGCTAGAAATACTCTATATTTTCGAAGGTTATCTTGGTTTAACTGTAGTAAATCATCATGTCCACGAGCTTTAAACCAATCATTAAACCGACGTAGGTAATGACCATAGTTTCTAATGGTTAAATTACTTAAATTCTTTTCTACTTCTAGTGATTCAAGAAAGTCTAATAGAGCTTTTTCCGGTATTGTTGAAACAGCCATAATCTAGTTATATCCCAAACAAATACAATTAGCGACATATGTTTGTACAAACTATTTAATTGACATATAATTAAGAAGATAACTGCCCAGCTTATTTTGAAATAAGCGATTTTTAAAACTTCGTTTGTGTTATTTTTTTTCAAAAATACAACCTCAGCCCCTTTCTCTCCGATCAGATACTATAAGTCATTAGCAGAGTAGGGAATATACTGCCAATTCACATATTGTAGAAAAAGTCCTGATGTATCAAGGCTAAATATGTGATATATTTTGATATCTTTTGAGGTTTACCTCTATATTTTATTGAGTAAATAGGACATTGGACTACCTGTAAGATGGCAGAAAGATTATAGACTATAAAGAAAAATCTTCTTGAGTACAGCTCATGTATTATTCAAAATTTCAATCAAGTCTCAACCATGTGAGAAAAATAAATAGTTTAAAAACGGCTTTAAAAAATCATTTCAATGAATCAGTCAGTGATTAAATAAAAACTTAATGAGAAATAAATTATAAATAAAAATCATTTTCTATATACAAAAAATGTTTATAAAAAAGTAAGCAATTTTAAACCTGCTATTTCCGTGACAGTTTTGAAAAATAGAAGTAAGCATAAATAAAATAAATGGATTTTCTCAATCTCAGTTTATTAGTGAATTAAAGGCAAAAAACGAGCCTCCTAAATAGCCCAAAAACGGCTTTTTCTGGCTTAAATGATCCATTGTTCATTGAAGCTTTTTTGACTGATATATCAATCTAAAGATAAAAATAAGATTAAATAATTTCCATATAAAAGTAAGCCTGAAAATAGGTCTAAATTTGTCTAGTAATTTACAGATTAATAGATAGACGGGGAAAGAGAAAGAATAATTAATATTAATAAAAAGATTGATATGTAGGTAAAACTTAATAAAAGAGATATTTATTAAGAAGATAGTAAAACGAGCATTCGGATTTTAAACTTAGTCTATGTCGTAAAAGTTATATTGTGCGACATAAGATTTGTTGGTGATTTTAGTGATACGACTGTGAGAGAAGAGCGACGCTCTCACTCCGCTCCACTAAAAGATAATTGAGATCCAGAGTGTCAAATTAAATCTGTTGCTTACCCACTTTCAGCTACCTCTATGAAAAACCTTTTTTAAGTCGTAAAAAAGACCATTCGGGTTTTATTCTGACCCCTCTCATATACTTGATGTGACCCCTTAAAACCATTACCTCAAGTTACCAGGCATAGACATGCCTCTACTCGAGGGATTAAGCCTGGGACATTTTGTACCCAATTTGTTAGCACTCGGGTATTTATTCCTGCAGAATTATTGCTTTATCTGAACAGAAAACAGTATAAAACTATATCAATATCTCTGGTCCAAGCCTGGTCAATTAGCAAAGGATCCTATAACTTTTTCACGGGAAAGCCTATAGTTTTCCACAATTCTGTTACTATATCAAACTATATCATTCTTCCCCATTTACCCCTGGTGGTATCCTCCATTTTTTATTAACCCTCTTCCCTGCTTTTTTATATATTTAAAATATTACCAACAAAAAATTTTATTTTGTATATTTAAAAAATCAGCCATTCCCAGGCTAAATCCATTAAAACCCCTTAATTGACCCTATTATCCTAGCCTGGTTTTCCTCAAGTACTCTCTTCTTCTCCACTAAAAAAACTTAGCCTGGTGTCCAGGCTAAAAAACATAGTAAAAACACCCAAAATAGGCCTTTTTACTTCCAAGGCATTAGGATAAAGAAAATAAAGGCCAGAAAAATAGCTACTAAGCTGTACTCATTGGCCGTGTTATTAAATAGTCTCTCTCTAATCTGGCTCTGAAATACCCCGAGACCAATGTAAAACAAACCCATGACAAATAAGGAACTATGCCAGGCTGGAAAAGGAAGTAGAGATAAAATAACCATTAGTTCCATCAAGATAACCGTTAAAATAGTGGTTTTTTGAAAAATAGACTTGGTAACAACAGGCTCTAACTTCATAGACCACAAGCTCATCATTATTAATGGAAAATGAACTAATCCTCCAAGCAATGCATTGCTGTAAAAAGGCAATCTTAAAGAGAAGATGGTGTTGGTCAACAGCATTGATGTAAAAAGGGTGAAAAACAGGCCTACAGCGTGTGCTGCATAAATCAATTGGATAGTTCTACCCTTAGCTACAGAGAAAATGTTGCTTGTTAGGTAAAGAGCATACATTCCAATACCAAAAAGGGCTAAGAATATGATTCTAGTTATAAATGCTGCCGGCAAAAGGAAATAAAACAAAGCAACGGCCGCAGTATATATTACTGGAAAAGGTAATATTGTTAACCATTCATGAGTTTGTAAATCATCACTTAAAGCCCAAGCAGAAACAAAGTAGGTTGTGAACATTAACCCCATAATGGCGTAATATCTCCACTCGAGACCAGTATACTGAACTAGAGATAATCCAATACTAAGGGCTGCGGCTGCTAAAACAAATTTTTCTCTTCTTCTCATGATTTATAAATTATTCTTTATCTTCCCACTCTCCGCTACAAAATACATCCTCAATATCATCATTCATTCTCAAGTCATCCATTAAGCCTTGTAAAGATTTTTGTTGACTCTCCTCTTTTATCTGAAAAGGAATTGCTGTCGTGTATCCCCCATCATTACTTCTAGAAAACAGATACATAGCTGATCCTGGAGCACCAATTGATCCCCCATTCTTTGAAAAAATAGTCTTAATTTCAGAGGTAGTTCTGTTTGTATTGTCAGTAAAAGCAACAGCTAACATCCCTACTCCTCCAGGACCAAAGCCCTCGTAAACTAATTCTCTTACGGGACCACCATCTCCTTTGCCCAATCCAACAGCGATTGCTTTTTGGATTTTTTCTTTAGGCATATTTTCTGATCTAGCCTTTTCTAAAATGGTTCTTAAATTAGGATTTGATTGAGGATCACCAGATTTGCCTTCTTTTACAGCAGACCTGATTTGACGAGCAATGACGCCAAAAATCTTTCCTCTCTTGGCATCAACCGCGCCTTTTCTTTTCTTAATATTGTTCCATTTACTGTGACCAGCCATAAAAATTCCCTTCATCTGAATTGTATGCGACATACTATTGCTTGACAATATTGGTCTTTAACAGTATTCTTGCTCGCAGTTTTTAAACGACTTTTTAAGAGAAAAAAGGACCAATATATGAAAAAATATGCTGCTTTAATACAAGAAGCAATCAGCGCAGCAAAAAAACAAGAGTGGGATCAAGCCATTGAGCTTAATACCGAAATCTTGGGAAGAAACCCTAACGACATTGGCGCTATAAACAGAATGGGTCTCGCATATCTCCAGCTTGGAAAAACAACTAATGCTAAAAAAGCTTTTAATTCTGTCTTAGAAAAAGATAGATCAAACATCATTGCTAAAAAACATTTAAACAACTTAAAGAACAAGCAGGTTGCAAACCTTGCTGTGACTCAAGTTTATTTTATTGAAGAACCAGGAAAAACTAAGATAACAGATCTTCATAGGTTAGCTAGAAAAGATTTTTTAAAAAAACTACATGTTGGTCAAAAATGCCAGTTAATTTCAAAAGGCAAACACATCTCTGTTGAAACAGAAGATGGAAAATATATTGGATCCTTGCCAGATGATCTTTCTTTTAGATTGTGCAAGCTAATCACAAGAGGCAACGAGTATGAATGCTTAATTCACTCTTTTAACGAAACCAAATGTCGTGTTCATATAAGAGAAGAAAAAACATCTCAAAAAAATAAGCATACACTCTCATTCCCTAGTGGAAAAATCGTTATCCCAAAAAACAGCCCAATGGAAGAAGAGCTATTGATAGAAGATGATATTCCTGTTGATGTACAAGGAAATAAATCAACAGATAGTAAAACCAGTGATTTTGAAACTACTTTAGAGAAAATCAACAAAGGCGAAGAGATATAAGCTTTATTGCTTCATATCCTCACCAAGTTTCACCACTAAATCAGCCCTATATCTTCTTGTGATCTCATCATCTATTCTATTTTCTACTGCTCCCGGCAGGAGCCCTTCTATCTTTTTTTCAACCTTCGAACAATTCTTTTGTGATTCCTCATCTGAGCTGATAATCATTTCTGTTGTAGATAAAACCTGATCATCATTGGCCGTTCTTATAACTGAAAATCCTCCTCCACTTAAAACCGTCTCTATTTGACCAGCTAACCCATCAACAGCCGTTGTGTTTATTAAAGCAATGCTGCATAAAAACAATGATGAATCAGTATTTTCTATCTTTTTATTCAAAGGATATTCTGATTCTAAATCATTAAAATCAATCTCTGTTCTTGGATCACTAATTAAAGACAGCCAAGCTGCTTTTTGTGTTAATGATGATGGAAAGCTCCATATTGTTTTTGAAAAAAATACTGATCTAAAATCTGATTTAGAATCCCAATTAGATAACTGTTTATCAACAGCCCAAACCTCATCAATGACCCTACCTAAAGAAAAGCTATAAGTTGATCTAATTAAATTTAATGGTTTCTTTTCTAAAGAAACTAATAGTGGATAAACAGCTTGTAGGCGATAAGATCCATAATCTCCAAGTTCAATTTCAACCTCAGTATCTAGCGGTTGAACACTAATCACCAAAGATGAAAAATCAGCTTCTAAGAGATATGCTCCTGACTTATCTACTCCTCCAGAAATTAATAATATTGTCTGTCTCTCATAGTTTCTAAAAAAATCTCCGAAGTGAATGCTTCGAATAATAAAGATTACAAAAAGAAATATAGATATTAATCCAGCTATAAATAAAAGAGGTTTAATTAGAAACCCTCTTCTCTTATTCTTCTTTGATGATTTGGAGTTAATGAAATCTTTCACTCCCCTATTATGAGAAGAAAACAGTCATAACGTAAAGAGGCGAACTTCTTTTCAAAAGTCCGCCTCTCTTTAATTCAATTTAATTTAAAAATTATTTTGAAGATTCTTCACCAATTTCGTAACGAACAAATCTGGTAATAACCATTTTCTCACCAATTTTACCACTTAAAGATTTAAGCATCATGGCGATGGTAACACTAGCATCACGAATGAATTCTTGCTCTAAAAGATCTTTGACGTTCTCAGGATTCATGGCTGTAACATGCATAGCGATATCACGAGCCATAGTTACAAATTCATCATTTTTAGCAACAAAATCTGTTTCACAAACGATTTCAACTAAGCTAGCTACTTGTCCATTATTGTGAACATAGCTTGCAACATAACCTGCTTTGGTTTCTCTATCTGCATTTTTTTCTGCTCTAGCCAAACCTTTTTCTTCAACAACCTCCAAGGCTTTTTTGTAATCACCTTTAGATTCTTCCAAAGCTTTCTTACAATCCATGATTCTAGCTCCGGTCTCTTTTCTTAATTTTTTGATTTCATCCATAGAAATAGGCATTATTTCCCTCTCTTTATTTAATTTATTTTGTAGACTTCTTACCCTCAGCATAAGCCTTAGTTAATTCACCAAGAACTAGTTCAATGCTGCTAACAGCATCATCATTAGCTGGAATAGGTAAAGAAATTGTGTCTGGATTTGTGTTTGAGTCAATAAGAGCAACAACCGGAACACCCATTTTATTTGCTTCAGCAACTACTAATTTCTCTTTTCTTGGATCTATAACTACCAAACAATCTGGTTTGCCTGTTAAGCCTTTGACACCTTCAAAGAATCTCTCCAAACGACCTTGTTCTTTTTCTAGTTGAAGTCTTTCAAATTTTGTATAACCATCGAATCTACCTGTTCCCAAGCCTTTTTCGATTTCATTCATTCTCTTGACTGATTTATTAATTTGATCCCAATTAGTGAGCATTCCACCCATCCAACGTTGAGCAATGTATAAAGCTTCTGCTTCTTTGGCTGTTTTACGAATAATGTCTCTAGCTTGTCTCTTGGTACCAACAAAAATTACTTTTTTACCCTTAGATGCTAAATCAAAAATGAAGTTGTAAGCTAGTTTTAACTGCTCTGCAGTTTTAGCAAGATCAAAGATGTGAACACCACCTTTTTCCATGTAAATATACTCTTTCATTTTTGGATGCCATTTGGATTTACTGTGTCCAAAATGCATACCAGCTTCTAAAAGATCACGAAGATCGTAATCTGGAGCTTTGTTAGGAATAGTTGAAAAATCAACAAACATATTTGTCCTTATTTGAGACCATTTTTTATGGTCTCTCCCCTATCACTACAATCAGGACGATGTAAAAGTGACTCAGGGTTAATTGTTAATACTTATTAAGAACCGTGATTATATCACAACCCTCTTATTCTTCCCAAGAAGATAGCGTTTTCCATCAAACTAATAACTGTCATTGGCCCTACTCCACCAGGAACTGGTGTTACTGCCCCAGCAATATTCATTACCGAAGCTTGATCTATGTCTCCATTTGGCTCACCAACATCAATAAGTACACTTCCTTGTTTTATCATTTCCCCATTAATTAGATTTTTTCTGCCTGTCGCTGTCACCACTATGTCTGCATCTTTTAAAAATATTTTTTGTTCAATTCTTGTCTTTAACTCCCTTGAACCAATCATTTCAACAGAGCATCCTTTTGAAGAAAGAATAGCAAAAAGAGGCTGACCAAGTAAATCTGACTTACCAATGATAATTGTTTTTAATTTATTTTCTCTTAAGTTAGAAAACAAGTGTTCTGTTAAAAAAGACTTTTCTAATAAACGAATTGTAGCCTGACATGTTGCTGGAAGAACCCGACCCTGATCTCTCCAGTCTCCTAATTTTAAAGCCTTCAAGTTGCTTGGGTGTAACCCATCCACATCCTTACTGGTATCCAAAACAGAAACTAAGTCATGCCACCAAATATTAAACTCTTCTTTTGCTAAATCATGAGCGCTAATCCAAGTTTTTCTCCAGGGTTTTTGAATAATAATTCCAACTACTTCAGGATCACTATTTAGCTCTCTTATCTTTGAAATAATTTGCTGCTTTTCATCAAGTACTGAGAAGGAAAAAACCTGATATTCTATTCCTAGACTCTCTGCCATTTCTTTTTTCAATTGAGTGTAAAGCTGACTACCCTTGTCTTCTACAAAAAGAATAGCCGCTATAACTATTTTTTTATCCATAGGATGATCTAAAAGATCTTGTTTCAGCTTTTTTTGAAACTCATTTGCTAATTGATATCCATTAATAATTGTTGTCATTAATCTAATAAATCCCAAATTCTTTTTACATTTTCTGCATTAGGACCATCTCCTTCTCCCGGGACTTCGGTAATTAGAGGAATGTCCTTTATTCTAGGATCATTCAAGAACACTTTCAAAATATCTAAACCTATTTCTCCTTCACCAATATTTGCATGTCTGTCTCTACCAGAATCAAAGGGATCCCTACTGTCATTGACGTGGATACAAGCTAAAGTATCAAGTAAACCCAGTTCTTCTATCTCGTTAATCACTGAGTCTTTACCTGATAATGCCTTACCTGCTGCAAAACCATGGCAGGTATCAAAACACCAACTGACTCGATCTGATTTGAGCTGATCCATTAACCACCTTACCTCTGATAAATCACTTGCTATCTTGCCATTTTGACCAGCTGAGTTTTCAATAATAAATGTGGAATCTTCTGGGGTTTTTTCCAAGACTTCGGCTATTCTTTGGACAATATCATTTTTTACTGCCTCAAATCCTCTTCCTTGGTGACTACCTATGTGGACAACTACTCCTTCGCCTTTTATATGTGAATCAAACTCTAAATCATGTACCAAAGCAGTAATAGATTTTTCTGCTAACTCTAGTTTATCTGAAGCTAAATTAACTAGATAAAGTGCATGGGTAAAGATTGACTTAACACCATATTTTTCTTGATTTGCAAATATTTTTTCAGTTAAAATCTTATCCAAAGAAGTTCTTCTCCACATACGAGGACTACCCGAAAATATCTGAAGAGCGTTTGCTCCAACCCCACTTGCTCTTTCAACTGCTTTATCTACTCCGCCCGATGTAGAAAGATGTGCTCCAACAATTCTTTGATTTTTCATGATTACTCCCAAGTAAATAGTGGATATTTGCTGGCAAATTCCTCCACCTCTTTACGAATAGCTAATAGTTTTTCATTTTTCTTGGTATCGGCTCTAAACTTTTTAATAAAAGTGGCTCTTTCTTTTCTTTCCTTTGGCAACTGTTCTCCCTTTACTTCATCTATCACCAGAGCTATCCAGTTGGCTATTTTCTCCATCTCTGACTCTTTCATACCTCTACTGGTCACCAATGGTGTGCCCAACCTGATTCCAGATGGATAAAAAGGTGAGCATGGTTCATGAGGAATAGTATTTCTGTTGGCATACATTCCAGCTACATCCATAGCAAAAGCAACTTGTAGACCCATGCCATCTCCGTAATTAGTTAGATCTAAAAGCATTAAATGAGTCTCTGTTCCATCTCCTACTAACTTTAGTCCTTTTTTCTTTAGAGCATCTGATAAAGCCGTGGCATTTTTTCTGACCTGCTGACCATATTGTTTAAATTCTGGCAAACTAGCTTCAGCTGCAGCGATAGCAATTGCTGCGGTAGTAGCATTATGAGGACCACCTTGTAGAGCTGGAAAAACTGCTTTGTCTATGCGACTGGCCAAGCCAGGATCTCTGTCGATTCCTTTTTGAGTAACCAAAATCATGGCTCCACGAGGACCTCTAAACGTCTTGTGAGTTGTGGACATTATTACATCTGCATAAGGCACTGGAGACATGTGTTCTCCAGCTACAACTAGTCCAGTAACATGGGATATATCTGCTAATAACCAGGCTCCTACCTCATCAGCAATTTCTCTGAATTTAGCGAAATCCATCTCAAATGGATAAGCTGTGTTACCAGCGATGATTAGTTTTGGCTTGTGCTTGTGAGCCAATTCTCTAACTTGATCAAAATCAATTCTGGCATTTTTATCTAATCCATATTGAACTGAATTGAAGTACTTTCCAGAAAAAGTAACTTTTGGATGACCATGGGTTAAGTGTCCTCCACCAGATAAAGATAAGCCTAATAAAGTATCTCCTGGCTCAAGCAAGGCAAACTCAATGGCTCCATTTGCTGGAGATCCAGAATATGGCTGAACATTAACGTGAGGAACATCAAACAGCTTCTTAATTCTGTCCTGAGCTAAAATCTCCAATTCATCAATAATTTGATTACCTTCATAGTATCTACGATGAGGATATCCCTCTGCATACTTACTAGACAAACAACTAGACAATACTTCAGATACTTCTGGAGAGATATGATTCTCTGATGGAATCAAGCCGATCATCGACTTCTGTCGACTACATTCTTTTTTTATAAGGGAAAAAACTTTATCTTTTTTCATGAACTACAACTTTCTTTATTTAATTAATTCTACTCTACCTAATTTGCAAAAATTAGGAAGTAGAAAGACTGGATAGAAAGGAAAGTCTAGATTTGATCATGATTCGGGTATTCTATACTGTTTGGCTACTGATTAAAAGAACTCATATATTCTGCCAACCATTCTTTTTTTGCTCCAAATTTCATCATTCTATTGTTTATCTCCTCGTCAGAAAGTCCTTCTTTACTCCACTTTTCATAAAAATATGAAAAGGCTTCTCTGCTTTCATATGGAAAAACAATCCACGAGCTAGTTGTGCTTCCATAAAAATCTGGCTTAACAATTGATTGTTCTTTATAAAACAAAGTAACTACGGTTATCTCTTTAACACCCATTTCCAATAGATATTGTTTGGCAAAATCAAGAGACCTACCTGTATCTGCTACATCATCAAAAAGAACAACACTCTCCCCTTTTACAGAAACCGGTAATTCCTGATAAACAACTGGTTCATCAAACCTCTCGCCTATTTCTTTTTTGTAGAACTTTATACCAATACTCGCAACCTCACTTATGCCAGTAAAATCAATTAAGGACCGAGTCATTGGCCAACCACCTTTTGCCAAAGTAACAATTCTGTCTGCAGCAATCCCCTTCTCTTTCATTTGTTTGGCGATAGAAAAAGCTAATTCACTCATCTCGTCCCAAGTGGGAGCAATGTAATTTATTGAGTCATTATCAAAATTTATATTTGAGAAATCCATGTTTATCCTTACTTCTTTTCTAAAAGTGATACTACTTTTTTAAGGTCAGCTGGCAACTCTGCTGAAAACTTAGTTCTCTCCCCTGTTCTTGGATGATCAAACTCCAGTGATTCCGCATGAAGAAAATGTCTTTCACACCATAGGGGATCTACTTTTGATCTTTTTTTACCAAGATAAATAACATCGCCCACTAAAGGATGATTTTCATGAGCCATATGAACACGAATTTGATGTGTTCTCCCTGTTTTTGGCCAACATCTGACCAAAGAAAATCCCTGGTTATAAAACCGTTGAGCTTGCTTCATAAGCTTTTTATTATCTTCAGAGAAAGAGGAAAAAGAATCATCAGTAAATCCAGAAAAAACATCAGCTACCTCGTATTTCGTCTCAGCCTGCCTACCATTAATGTCTACTGCAAACTTTTTTCTATCAACTCTAGCCCTAGCCAGTGGAGCCAAGATATTTCCCTCAGGAACTCCAAACCTGCCATGAGCAAGAGCTAAATATTCTTTCTGAGTTTTTCTTAAACGAAACTGAGATAACAAGTTGACTAAACTACCTGGATGTCTAGCAAAAATCATCACACCACTAGTGTTTTTATCCAGACGGTGAACCATTCCGTGTCTTTGTTCATATATCTCTTCTGGAGTTCCATACTCATCAGAAAAATCTGGGGGAATCATTTCTTTCCAATCTTCTGGAAAATCCTGGGGGTAATTTTTAGCAAACCAAGATTGAAGAGACTCTTCTTTAACAGTGGCAGCACTATTGGTTACCATGCCTGCTGGCTTTGATAAAACCACAATATCTTTGTCTTCAAAAATCACGGTAATGTTTTTATTCATTTATTTTTTTCTTTTTAAACTCTAAGATTTCTACCCATATTATGCCTAAAATACCGATAGTTATCCAGACGTCTGCTAAATTATTGCTAAATCCAAGTAACGGGAGTGATAACCAATCCCTCACTCCACTCAAAAAAACCCTATCGATTAAGTTACCAATAGCTCCTGCAAAAAACAAGGTTTTAGATAACTCAAAAAAAAGTGTTTTAGTTTTAAAAAATATCTGAAATGAGAAAATGATGATAGCTAGTAGAACAATAAAAAACCAAGTAGATAGTTCCGGCTGCAAGCCAAAACTAACGCCTGTGTTTAAATATGTCGTAGGGAAAAAAATCTTAGTGACTTGATCTAAAAAAACTAAAAACAAAAAGGCAAAACTTAAAATAAAGCCAACTGACTTCTTAGTCATATTACTCTTCTTGTTTTTTCTTCTTAAAAAACTTTTCTCTTAAAGAAACAGGCAATAATGGTTTGTCTGATCTAGCCAATAACATCCTAACTCCAAAAAAGAAAATTAAAGCATAAATCCACAAATCAAAAGATTTGCCAGCAAATACAAATTCTGGCAATCTAAAAAATAACATTAGGGCTGAAAACAAAGAAAAGAAAATAAAGAAGCTACTGATCATAAAACCAGTTTGAGCAGCTTTTTTACCCAATCTATACCATTCGAACGTCCTGTATTTACCTTCTGCCCAGGCTAAATAGATATATAAAGCAGAAAAAAATAATAAAGAATATATTTGAACTGGATGAGTTTTTTCTATTGACCCAGGAAAAACTATTCCAATGGGACCATTGGTTAACCTGCCTGTTGCTGATCCAGATAGAAGCTCGCTCAAGCTATTGATCACAAGCCAAATAGTAATAGAAAGGGACCAAAAATCTAATATTTCAAATGTATCCCACTTTTTTCTTTTTGAAAAAGATCCTAAGAAAAGAGTGGCCACGATAATAAAAACTAAACCCTGTGCTCCTGGGTTGCCAGTAAAATTAAACCACTGACCAATATTAAAACCAAACCTGTCCCAATGAATAATAATAAAACTAGCTCTAGCTCCTAAAAACCCTACTAAAAAAGAAAGTAAAAAACCATCAAATAATTGAGTCTCTGAATAATGTTCTTCCTTTCCCCTTCTCCAAAAAACAAAGCCTGTTATTAAAAAACCTAAAAACAACATCAAATTTGATGTCATGAACTTAAAAGAGCCAATGGAAAAAAGAATGGGCCACATAATTAATCATTATAATACCAAGTTGATTGATATCTAGCATGATTAAAACAAAAAAATCCTATAAAAAATAGGATTTTGTGCCGGGGGAGGGAATCGAACCCTCACGAAGTTGCCTTCATGGGTTTTTGAGACCCACGCGTCTACCAATTCCGCCACCTCGGCTTGATTGTCTCTTGTTGAGAGAGGCAATTATACTACATTCTCCCCCATACTTTAAGTAAAATAGATTTTTTCTAAAACTTGCTTTTTTTACTAAATCTCTTCATAGTATTAGGGATGGAAGTTCTACAAGAAATTCTACAACAAGCATTCGCCGTTGATAGTATTTGGTCAATCGTAACCAGAGGCTTAGTTTGGCTTGGCATTGCTCTAGTTGTTATTGTCAGTATGGATAAGCCTGATCCAGACAAATCAATTAAAGACCTAAAATCAAATCTTGGTTTTTTCCTATTTTTTACTGTCTTATCTGGAGGATTAATTTATCTCTTATTTGGCTTTACAACTGGTTAGCCGCCACTCATTTTCTTTTCCATACCATAGAAGCGTACTCTGTCTCCTCTGAAGAAGAGTTCTACATCTCCAAGAGCACCATTTCTGTGCTTTGAAATCTTAAGGGTTACTTGTTCACGAATATCATCATCTTTGCGATACAAGAACATAACTACGTCAGCATCCTGTTCAATAGATCCAGATTCACGAAGATCTGATAATTGAGGTGACTTCTCACCCCTATTCTCTATAGCACGAGATAGCTGAGATAAAGCCAAAACAGGAATTCTTAATTCACGGGCAATGTTCTTCAAACCCTGAGAAATTTCAGCAACTTCTTGAACACGATTATCCCTAGTTCTTCCATGAGCTAACTGAAGATAGTCAACAATTAGAAGATCTATTTTCTGTTCAGTCATTAACTTCCTAGCTTTAGTTCTCATATCATAGATATTCATACCAGGAGTATCATCAATAAATAACTGAGCGTCAGCTAATACGCCCATAGCATCAGATAGTTTTAAGAAATCTTGTTGATCTAATCGACCTGTTTTTAACTTCCAAGCATCAATGTCAGCTTGAGAGACTAACAAACGATCAACTAGTTCTTCCTTACTCATTTCTAGAGAAAACATACCCACTTTTTTTCCATGAAGAACAGATGTGTTTTGGGCCATGTTAAGAGCGAAAGCTGTTTTTCCAGTTCCAGGACGAGCAGCTAAAATAATGAGGTTGGAAGGCTGCAATCCAGCTAAAACTCGATCAAGATCTTGGAAGCCTGTTGGTACTCCGCGAAGTTCTCCTCCACTCTTTTGGAGCTCATCGATTCTGTCAAAACTCTCAACAAGCGTATCTTTAAGAGGAATAAAATCTCTGGATGAATGGGCTTGAGAAACTCCTAAAACCTTTTGTTCTGCTAAATCTAAAATATCTTTTGCATTCTTTGATTCATCAAAGGCTAGTTCGCTCATCTCTCCACTTAGAGCAATGAGTCTGCGTTTAACGTTTTTTTCTTGAACTAGTTTTGCGTAGTTAACCACATTTGCAGCGGTAGAAAGAATATTAGAAAGCTCAGCTAACTCTGATGATCCACCGGCTTTTGTTAGGTCTTTTTTCTTTTTTAATTGTGCAGTTAAGGTAACAGCGTCTATTGGTTCTCTTTTTTCATAGAGATCACGCATTGCTTCAAAAATAGCCTGATGCTTTGGTAAGTAAAAACTTTCTGGAGCAAGATGCTCAGTCACCTTAACAATAGCATCTGGATCGATAAGAATTGCTGCTAAAACAGAGCGTTCTGCCTCAATATCTTGTGGTGGCAATCTTGCATTCATTGTCTTCAATGTACCATTCCCTCACAAAGAGTCAAATACCTTTAGGTTCGTTCAATAATCACCAGTTCTTTTTCTTCTGGCAATCTATCTTTTTCTACCTTGAGCTTGTCTACTTTTTCTACTTTTTCAGCACCGAACTCTTTAATAAATTCTTCTAATTCTTGCATCTCACCAAATTTTTCTTGGTTGTGAGCTGATGTTTTGAAGTGCATCGGCACAATAAAACTTGGCTCTAAAGCTTTGGATACAGCAACTGCTTGTTTTGCAGTAATAGTGTAAACACCTCCCACTGGCAACAACAATACATCTATATCCCCTATTTCCTTAAGAAGATTTTCATCTAATTCATGGCCAAGATCTCCTAGATGGCAAATTCTAATTCCATCAACAGAAATCACAAAAATACGATTAACACCGGTTTTTTCTCCTGCCTCTCCATCATGAAAAGATTTCTTGCCAAAAACAGAAGTTCCTCCTATTTCATACTCACCAAGATTATCAATTAAAAATGGCTTTTTCCTGCGAGCTGTACCAGATATATCTTTTGAATTATTGTGATCGTAGTGATCATGAGAAACAGTAACGACATCAGCACTTAAGCTTGGCATTGAAAAACCAACTGAGCTATCAAAGGGATCTGTGACAACAGAACCATTTTTGCCTTTTAGTTTAAAACATGAATGACCGTGGTAAGTAATAATCATTGAAATTTCCTTTTTTAGTTTATAATTCTTAAAAAATGTTAACTTTGTATTGATGATACCATTCGTGACAAATCATTTATAATACGTTTTGCACCCTTTATCAAAAGTGTGAACTAATGAAAAAAGAAATTATTATCGCTATCTTGATTGGACTATCACTAGGTTTATTTATTACCTATGGAGTGTATCAGGCCAAAACAGGAATAACAAACAAAACAGGACAGGATCAAAAAACCCTGGCCTTAACTCCTGCACCAGATCAAGAATTCTCTGGAGAGCTAGTTTTAAACAGCCCAGAAGATGAAATTATTCAAACAGAAGCAACAACAAGTGTCTCAGGAACAACTCTCTCAAATAGCTTTGTAGTGGTTTTTGTTGGCAATAATGAAACTATTACTTCATCAGATGAATCAGGAAACTTTTCAGTAGAAGTTGAGTTAGAAGACGGAGTAAACATTATCTCCGTAGTTGTCTTGGATGAAAATGGAAGATCTATCTCTATTAAAAGAACTCTAATTGTTAGTGAGGATACCCTTACCCAAGATTCCACAGAATCAGCTGAGGAGGAAGCTACTGAAAACTAACTAAAACATATATGAAGAAAAAAATAATCTTTTCAATCATCGGCATATTCCTAAGTCTCGCTGGAGTACTAACTATTAATAATCCTCAATTAGTATTTGCTGAAGAAGAAAACATTGATACTGCCCCAACAACTACAGAAAAACTTAAAGAAAGAATAGAAAAAATAGTAGAACAAAGAAAAGATAAGATCGAAAAAGTGTTGGGTGAAAGCTCACTACAGAAAAGAGGTTTTGTTGGACAAATCTCAAGAGTATCAGAAACAACCTTAACCCTTGATGTATTTGGTACAAATAGAATCGTACCTTTTGATGAAACAACAGAACTTTTAAAAAACAACGCAGAAATATCAGCAGAAAACATTGCTGTTGATGGCTGGGTTACAGTCATGGGAATTTGGGAAGATGATTCTATAAACCCAAGGAAAATAATATTTTCAGATAAATCTCCATTACCTGATCAACAATTAGTTGAACTTGGTTCACTAAAAGAAATTAATAATAGATCAGTTGTTTTCCAATCAAGATACTCTAAATCAGAAACAACAATTTACACTAACTCAAAAACAACTGTTGAAGATTTAGAAGGAATAGAAGCAGACATTAGTCAATTGTCTGAAGAAGATCAAGTTTTAATCGTGGGGTATAAAGATAGCGATGATGATTCTTATGCAACCACCATCAGAGCTCTAGCTCCATTCACCAAAGAATAAACATGTTGGGTCCAGCAACTCACTTTTACGCCCAAAGACTTAAAAACATTCAGAAAAAAATATCGGTTGATGAGGCATATTTAATTTCCAAGGCAACAGACATTATTCACTTCACTGGCTTTCCTCAATTGGTGCCAGAAGAAAGAGAGAGCTTATTAATTATCACCAAAAACAAAGCTTTTTTATTTCACCATAACTTCAGCCCTACTCTAAAGAATTTTCCTGAACTTATATATATTCCTCAAACAAATTTGAGCAAGATAGAAGAGATTTTAAAACAAGAAAACACTGCTAACTTATCAATAGATGAGCAAACTTTGGTTGCCAAAGAATTCAAGTTTTTTAAAAAATTATTCAAAAAAAACATTATCCCTATGCCAGATGATTTTATTTGGCAATTCAGACTTCAAAAAGATGAGCTAGCGCTTGCCAATCAACAAAGAGCTGGGCAAATAATTGCTCAGGTCTTTGAAAAAATATCCCAATGGCTTCATGCTGGAATCACAGAAAAACAATTAGCTGGAAAAATAATTGGCCTAATGATGGAAATGGGTTCAGAAGGTCCTGCTTTTCCAACTATTGTCGCTTTTGGATCCAATGGGGCCCTACCCCATCACCAGCCAACCGATAAAAAATTAAAACAAAACACAGCTGTTTTAATAGATGCTGGAGCAAAATTTAATGGCTATAGATCTGACATGACTAGAACTTTTTGGTTTGGAAAAAAACAAGATCAAGAGTTTTTGGACATGGAAAAAATAGTTAAACAAGCTTACCAAGAATCAATCAAGATAATTGAAAAAGGTGCTCAAGAACAAATAATTAAAGACATTGATGATGCAGCTCGCTCATATATAGAAAGACAAGGATTAGGAAACGAATTCATTCATACCACTGGGCATGGAATAGGTTTGGATATCCATGAACCTCCATCCGTATCATGGATGAATAAGGACACCCTCCTACCTAACACTACTATTACAATAGAGCCAGGGATTTATATAATAGGAAAATTCGGCTACAGATATGAAAATACCATTTATGTTACAAAAAATAGCTATCAGGTAATCACTAAAAAAAATGACCATTAGAATATTAACTCACAAAGATGCTCAGGCTTATAAAGAACTGAGGTTACAGGCTCTACAAAAAAATCCAGAGAGTTTTTTGGCTACTTTTGAAGTAGAAAACAAAAAACCAATAAATTCATTTTCATCAGAGTTAATATATGCAGCTTCATATCCAATTTTTGGTTATTACGGAGTTTTTATTGATGAAAAATTAGTTGGTTACGCTCACCTATCAGACTCATATTTACCAAAACAAAAACACATTGCCTATCTTTACAATTTATATATTAATCCAGACTATAGGAATAAAGGATTAGCCATAAAACTATTTAATCATCTTTTGGAAGAGATTAAACAAACAAAGATAGAAAGAATATTTTTATCTTGCAATAAAAAGAATGTTCCTGCTCAAAAACTATATAAAAAACTTGGTTTTGTAAAATATGGATTAAAAGAAAAAAGCGTTAAATGGCAGGATGAATATGACGATGAAGTGGAAATGGTCAAAGTAGTTTAAATTTCGTAGAATAAGAGATATATGCTCAACTTTTTTAAAAAAAACCTCACTGAAGAACAAATTAAACAAATGGATGAAACCATTGCAAAATTCAAGAAAAATCCTCATCAATTTAGATTCACTGTTATTTTCTTTTTGACTTCTCTACTCTTTGGTCTCTTGTCTATTTATTTACTACAACAAAAATTTGCTCTATTAATGCAAAAAAATGGCAAGATAGAAATTAGGGAAGTTATTAAAAATGTTCCTGTTCCACCAGAGGAAAAACCATCTGTAGCTCCTTCCCAAGAAGCAACAGATTCAGCAGAAGAAATTAAAGAAGACTTTACTTCTTGGACATTCAAAAAAAATGATGGCTGCAACATTCTTGCGCCAATCTCTCCATATAAAGATATTAATTATTCCAGAAACTGGAAATCTTACTCAAAAACAGCTGGGGATGATTTTCCAAATCCAGTGCTCAACATTTTTGAAAAAATGGAGCTCATAAGCTTTAGCAATGAAAATAATGAAACAAACCTTGGATTAGTCGCCATATATTGCACAGATAATACAGATAAAATCTCAGTATCTGGATTAAAAGATAAGATTGCTAGTGAATTAGAAAAGGATGAGGAGCTCAAGCAAACCTCTATTCTCGAGTCCAATGAAATAACCATGTGGAATAAAGATGCTATGAAAATAGTTATGTCTGGGGGAACTTTGGATGGAGTCACCTACTACGCTACAACAACTGATAGTCATCTCTATCTCTTCCTAACTAAGACAGAATCAGATGACGAAATGGTGAAAAAAGACGTAAGTAGAATCTTTAATGGAATAATTTTCCTCGACTAGCTTGACGCAATCACCATCTTATTATAGGATATACAGCATATGTTAAAAGTAGCTAATCAATCAGCTCACCATCATACCCTCCTCTAACGCGTGGGTTATGGTTTATATTGTCTAAAACACCCGCACCTAGCGGGTTTTTTCATGGCAAATTGCCAACAAAACAATCATAAAAAAAAGTACAATACAGAAAGAAAATATGACAAAACAACAAATACAGACATTAAAAGGCTTTAGAGACTTTCTTCCAACAGAAAAAAGAGCTCGTAACTTTGTAATGCAAAAAGTAACCGAAACATTCGAAAATTTTGGCTTCCAACCTCTGGAGACGCCAACTTTGGAGTATGCCTCACTATTACTTGGTAAATACGGAGAAGAAGCAGATAAACTTGTTTACAACTTCGAAGATAGGGGTGGTAGAAGAGTTGGTCTTCGCTATGACCAAACTGTTCCTAGCGCTAGAGTTCTAGCTCAATATCAAGGAAAATTACCAAAATACTTCCGCAGGTATCAAATTCAAAACGTTTTTAGAGCAGAAAAACCCCAAAAAGGTCGCTATCGTGAGTTTACTCAATGTGATATTGATATTTTTGGCAGTAGCTCTCCCCTAGCAGATGCAGAAATAGTGACATGTACATATCAGGCTTTTAAAAATGTTGGTTTTAAAGACGTGATCTTGAAATTCAATGATCGTGAAACTTTAATCAATACTCTAAAACCTTTTGCTACTGACGATATAAACGTCTTCTCTATTATCCAAAGCATTGATAAATTGGATAAAATAAAACCCGAAGATGTTGTTGCTGAACTAGTCGAAAAAGGACTAGATAAAACAAAAGCTGAAAAAGCTTTATCATCTATAAATAGTGCTGAAAAATCAGCTAATTTAGCAGAAATTGAACAAAAAGTTTCTGATTTAGGAGTGCCAAAAGGAGTTTTACAATTCACCCCCACCTTAGCTCGTGGACTAGACTACTATACTGGCATGATTTTTGAAGTTATTATTCCTGGAATTGGTTCTGGTTCATGTGGTGGCGGTGGACGCTATGACAACCTCATTGAAGATTTAGGTGGCCCACAAATACCCGCTACGGGTATTGCCTTTGGTTTTGACAGAATGGTGGAAGCCGCCAGCTCACTTGGCATTATTCCCAAAGATCAAGGCGTTGAGGTATTAGTCGCTAACTTTGATGAAAAAACTTCTGCAAAAACACTGGAGGTTGCTAAAAGACTAAGGAGTGAAGGTATTAAAACAGAACTCTACCCTGCTATAGATAAACTAGGTAAACAGTTCAAATATGCAAATCAAAACCAAATTCCCTATGTTTTTGTCGTAGGAGATGAGGAAATACAAAACAACACAGTCTCGATAAAAGACATGAAGAGCGGTGAACAAAAGACTATTTCACTTGATGAAATAGCTAATTTTAAATAACCGGATCGCATGATATAATTCTTTTCTTCGAGATACATATCGGATATTAAGGAAAAAAATGAAATCAAACATTCATCCAAATTGGAACAGTGACGCAGTTGTAACCTGTAGTTGCGGTAATAGTTTTACAACTGGCTCAACAAATAAAACCATCGAGGTTGATATTTGTAGTGCTTGCCACCCATTTTTCACTGGCGAAATGAAGTTTGTTGACAGACAAGGTCGTGTTGATCGCTTTATGGCTAAGATGAAACTTGCTGAAACAAAGAAAACTGCTAAGAAAAAAGCTAAAACAGCTGAAAAATCAAATGATCCACAATCTTATCAAGATATTTTAAGAGAACAAAGAGCTAACCTTAAACAGGCTGAAAAAGCTAAGGCTAGTGAAGAAAAAACTTCCGAAAATTAGCTAATATCTAAGTATAATCCCCTTCCTTACCCAAAAAGGTATAATGAGGATTATCTTTTTAGTATGCAAAACCCATATAGTGAACAAATTAGCCAACTAGAACAAAAGATTGAGGAAAATAAATCTCTAATCAATGATCCTGAATTGGGTGATTTGGCCAAAATGGAAATTGAGGGACTAGAATCACAAAAAAAGATGCTAGAAGATGCTGCAGAAGATTATATTGCTCAAAGCTCCCAAGACTCAGAAACAGAAACAGATGTTAGTAAATCCAACGCCATAATCGAAATTCGTGGAGGAGCTGGTGGAGATGAAGCTAAGATATGGGCTAATGATATCTTGAGAATGTATCTTAGATTTTTCGAAACAATGAAGATGAAGGTCCAATACATTGATGATCTAGTTATTAGAGTTAAAGGAAAAGCTAGAATTGGTGAAGAAACTTTCTATCCATATGATTTATTAAAATATGATTCTGGCGTCCACAGAGTTCAGCGTGTTCCAAGTACAGAGTCACAGGGAAGAATCCACACCTCAACCGCCTCAGTAGCTGTTTTACCAGAAATTAAATCAAATGTTATAGAAGTTAAAGACGAAGACTTAGAGTGGCAGTTTATTAGAGCTGGTGGCGCTGGAGGCCAATCTGTAAACAAAACTAGTAGTGCTGTTCGCTTAACTCATAAACCAACTGGTATTGCTGTCTCTTCTAGCCAAGAAAGAAAGCAAGTTCAAAATAGACAAATTGCTTTAGAACTACTTAGAGCTCAACTCTGGGAAATAGAGGAAGAAAAGAAACAAGCAAAACTAGGAAATGCTAGAAAAGCCATTGGCCGAAATATGCGTGCAGAGAAAATTAGAACTTATAACTTCCCTCAAAACAGAGTTACAGATCACAGAATTAATGTTTCTTGGCATAATCTTGAAAACATCTTAGAGGGAGATATCTCTAAAGTGTTAAAAGAGGTAAAAGAAAACATCGAAAAAGAAGAGATAGAAGAATAAAAAACCTTCTTTAAAGAACTTCTATTCCTTTTAACAAAACCTCATCCTCTTCAGTTTCTCGATTTAATTCAACTTCCACATCTACTGGAATACCTTCTTCGTGAATCCATTCGCCTTCAGGCATTAACCATCTACCGATAGTAATATGTACTCCACCACCATTTGATAATTCTCTTCTATCTTGAACGGTTCCTTTACCAAATGTTTTCTCTCCAACTAATTTTGCGCCTACATTATCTTTTAGAGCTCCAGCTACAATCTCTGAGGCAGAAGCACTACCTTTGTTTACAAGCACTACCACTGGAATATCAACTAATCTAGCTTTACCCTTAGCTTTGAAGTCTCTGGTTTGAACTTTGCCTTTTTGTGAAACTACAATTCCATTTTTGAAAAACTCACTAGCAACAGTTATTGATGTGTCAAAGAATCCTCCTGGATTATTTCTCATATCTAAAACAATCCCAGAAATCGATCCTTTTTCAGCAACAATTTGGTTTACAACATCATCCCACTCTGATTGAGTTCTTTCACCAAATCTAGATAATTTAATATGAGCAGCTCTTTTACCAGCGTGTTCTATAAACTCCAGCTCTACTGATTTAACAATGATTTCATCACGAATAATCTCTACTTCAAAAGTACCCTTGCTCTCATCTCCTGGCCTAAAAAGGGTTAAGAATACAGGCTCTCCCTTTCCTCCACGAATATGATTTACAGCCTTGTTTAAAGACCAATCGGTAGTGTCTAAATCTAAATCTTGTTTATCATCACGAACATGAACAATCAAATCACCTGCTTCTACTCCAGCTTTTTGTGCAGGACTGTCATTAATCGGAGCAATTACAGCCAAAGTGCCATCTATATATCCAAGTTCAATTCCAACTCCATAAAAACTACCAGCAAGATCTTCCCCACTTCTTTGATTATCTTCTGGAGGTAAATAAGCAGTGTATGGATCTCCCAAAGATGACGTCATACCAGCAATTGCTCCATGAACCATTTTATCTGCGTCAAGTTTTTCTGGTTCTAAATAGTCTTGCTCTAAGTATCCCCAAACTTCCCAAAAAGTATTGAAGTTAACTTCATTGTTACTTGGCTTTGGATCGCCAGTTAATCTTGTTGATTGTTTAACTTGTTGACGAGTAATAGAACTGGAAACCAAAGATATTTTTTCTAAATTAAGAGGTAGTTTGCCTGTTTGAGCAAATTTAAAGCCAATTAAAGATCCAACCCAAATCAAGAGGATGGCAACAACTGCGTTTAGCAAATGTTGTAAAGTTAAAAATTGTTTTTTGTGTGGGAATTTAAATGATTTCATAGGAACGACTTATTGTAACCCTTACACTTGCCTTGGTACAGAGAAATTTACTTTACAGTTACGCTTTTGGCCAAATTTCTTGGTTTATCAGGGTCATTTCCTAAGCTTAATGCTAGGTAATATGAGAGTAATTGGAAAGGAATGATTTTTGTAATTGAATCTAAACCATTGCCATCATCAGCAAAAAGGTGAGTATCAAAAAACTCATGTGATTCATCTGCAATACCAATGACTTTTGCTCCTCTAGCCTTTACCTCTGCTAAAGCATTTAAAACATCCATTTTTTCTTGCTTATTACCGCCAACAATTCCAAAAACATAAGTACCTTTTTCTACTAAAGCAATAACCCCATGCTTCAGTTCTCCAGCCGAGAAACCCTCAAAATGTTTGTAGGTAATTTCCTTGATTTTAAGTGCTCCCTCTAGAGCTGAGTAAAAGTGTTGGTTTTTTCCAAGAACAAAAATATGCTCCTCTTTCAAGATTCTTTTAACTAAATTTTTTAAAACTCTCTGGTGACTTTTGTCTGCGAAATATTTCTTTAACTTTTTTGAGAGCTGAGAGATTTCTCTCTGTGCTTGTTTATATTTTCCAGCTACTGTTTGTGATAATAAATAACCCCATACCACTTGAGATGTGTAAGCCTTAGTTGATGCCACACAAATCTCAGGACCAGACCTGGAAAAATATGGATAATCAGAAAATCTAGTAGTAGTGGAGCCCACCATATTCACAATACTAGCGATGGGAACTCTTTTTTTCCTTAACTCCTCTATTACCTCCAAAGTATCAGCTGTCTCTCCACTCTGACTAACTGCTATTACCAAGTCTTTTTTATTTATTAATGATAAATAGCTTTCTGCTTCATAAGATCTTAGCTCCTGAGCATCAATTCCCACATTTCTTAAAAACCTAGCTATCTGGCCTGCAGCAAAAGCTGCTGTTCCAGCACCAAGTGTATACACTTTTTTTGCTTTTTTAATTTTACTCACCAATGGTCTTAGTTCTTTTTCAGAATAACCCGCAGCCTCCAAAACTGTGTATTGCTGCTCGAAAATCTCTTTAATCATGAAGTGGGGAAAGCCATCTTTATCTATTTTTTCTAATTTTTGCTCTAACTTCTGAACCTTAATCCTCACTTTTTTACCAGATTTAGCACTATATATATTATGCTTACCATCACAAATCTCTACCAATTGATTGTCATCAACATAGACTATCTCTGGAACATTGCCTAAAAGTGGAATTGTGTCTGAAGCTAATAAAACCTCATCCTTAGACCTACCAACTACTAGGGGTGAGCCCTGCCTAACAGCAATAATTGTTTTTGTCTGATGGTCTAAAACAACAAATGTATTTCTACCCTTTAACTCTAGGAAGGCTAATCTAGATGCTTCTCTTAAATCATTTTTCTTCAAAAATTTATGAACTAAATGGACTATAACCTCAGTATCTGTTTGAGTTTTAAACTTATATCCATCTTTTTGTAATTTTTTTTTGAGTTCAATAAAATTCTCAACAATTCCATTTTGAACTACAGCAAACCTGCCTCCGACAGAAAGATGGGGGTGTGCATTATTTTTCGTCACTCCTCCGTGGGTTGCCCACCTAGTGTGACCTATTCCAAGAGGTAAGGAGTTTTTAATATTTCTACCAAGTTCCCCTATCGCCCCGGTTTTTTTATCGATCAATATTTTTCCAGGCTTCGCAATAGCTACACCCCAGGAATCATATCCTCGATACTCCATTTTCTTGAGTCCTTGCACAATTTTTTGTGCTGTTGTTGATGATTTTTGATGGCTGCTATAGCCGATGATGCCACACATAATGTTCCCTTCGAACTACACAAATAAATCAGTGAGTTCACTTAATAAATATCTATAAAGGGGAAATGAAGGGATTTGAAGTTGTCTCTGGACCAAAGTTTACAAATTGGTTTTAAACTTCTTCTTGAGGTATATCCATACCTGAGGGTTTCCGCAGATGCTCTTTTTTGTGATTAACAAAAAAGGCCCGATTGTTGTCCTTCTGGACAACCCCTCTTCCTCGTTTTCCAGATTTATGCTAAAAATCTGGACCACACGCTCTTTTTTTTGCAAGCAACATTTGCTCACCTTTGAGAAAAAGGATATCAAGTCTAAATTAGAATGTCAAAATCCCGCACTATAAAAAGTGCGGGATTCATCAATTTCAAAATCGAAAAAAACTTAAACGGTTTGAGTAAATGGTAAAAGTGCTAGGTGTCTAGCTCTTTTAATAGATTGCTCTAAACGTCTTTGTTGTTTTTGAGTTAAACCAGTTTTAGCTCTAGGAATAATCATTCCTTGCTCTGTAACAAATCTCTTTAACTCGTCAGGACGAGTGTAAGAAAATTCAGTTACTCTAGTTCTTTTTTTAGGTTGCATATTTATACTTTCTCTAATTCACTAAAATGGGATGTCATCAGAGACATCTTCCATTTCTTCTACTTGATCTTTAGAAGAGGTTTCCTTCTTCTTTGATTTCTTTGGTGCTTCTTCTTCTTTTTCTGGCATTGGAGCTCCACCGCCTCTGGAATTGCTTAACAACATCATGTTGTCGATAACAACTTCAGTGATACGTCTATCTTCTCCGCTCTCGGTCTTCCAGTCTCTGGTTTGAATTCTACCTTCAACGTAAGTCTTGTCTCCCTTGTGAAGTAATTGTCCACAAATCTCGGCAAGTTTTGACCAAGCTACTATATTATGAAAATCAACTCTTTCTTGCTTTTCACCACCTTCGGATGAGGTCCATGATCTATTGGTAGCAATACCAAAAGAACAAACTGCTGTTCCATTAGGGGTAAAGCGCAAATTTGGATCTCTTGTAAGATTTCCAATGAGCATAACTTTGTTTAATGATCTAACTGACATATATCTTTTCCTTTCGTTATTTAGTGTTAGTTATTTTAAATATATTTTAAAAAAGTGACACTAAATCAACTTATCTTATCTTATTTATTCTTCTGAGGTCTCCTCTTTTTTTACCTCAGCACTACCTACTACCAAAAGGTGACGAATTATGGAATTATTTAAATAAATTCCCTTTTCAAATTCTGGAGCTTTTTCTGAAATTAAACTCAATCTTAGATGAACAAAATATGCTTCATCATAAATCTTACCTGTCTTGCGGATAGAGTAAGCCAAAGGCTTCTTTCCCCAGACTGTTTCGGAGAGAATTTCTCCTTTATATTTTTTGACTAAAGCTACGATTTCTTCTTGAACTTTCTTGGCTTCACTGTCGGTAAAACCGTCAGAGACCAAGTAGGTCAACTCGTAAACATTAGTCTTGATTTCGGACACCAGCTTCATAGTGTTTCCTTTCGCTGTTAGCCTTCTTTTAACAAAAAGAAGGAATCAAGTACTTTTACTAGATCGATATTATATCAGATTATTGAGAAAAAATTATTTACCTATCATAAACTCTACCACGTCACCATCTCTCATCACATAACCCCTGCCCTCTTGTCTTACTTTTCCAACTTCTTTGAGTCCACCCCAACCCTTATATGTTACAAAATCATCATAACTTGTGGTTCTAGCAGTAATAAAATGTTTTTCAAAATCAGTGTGAATAACTCCAGCAGCTTGAGGAGCAGTCATTCCTTGTTTTATTGTCCAAGCTCTAACCTCTAGCTCTCCTGCTGTAAGAAAACTCTGAAGGTGCAGTGTCTCATAGGCAACTTTTGCCAGTCTTTCTAAGCCACTTTCCTCTAGTCCTAGCTCTGCTAAATATAGCACTTGGTCTTCTACAGATAAAACTGCTATCTCACTCTCTATCTTGGCACTAACCACCACAATTTGTTTTTCTTCTACCTTGAGTTTATCTGCCCATTTCTTAACTTCCTTGATTTCATCTTTCAAAGAATCTTCATCTACATTAATAACAAATATTTCTGGCTTTGCTGTAAGTAGATTTAATTCTTTAGCATATTTTTTAGCACTATCTTCATCTCCATAGCTAGCAAGATCAGCCTCAACCATTCTTCCCTCTTCTAGTGTTTTTCTGAATTTTTCTACATAATCCCAGCGAACAAATAGTTCTTTATCTACTCCACCCTTTGGCTGTCTTTGTTTTTCTAATGTAGATAGATCAGCGAGTTGCAACTCAGTCCTGATTGTTTCTAGATCTTCATCTGCGGAAACAGCTCCCTCGCGGATAACATTCTTATCAGTAAACTCTCTAAGAACATGGCAGATAGAATCTGTCTCTCTAATATGGGACAAAAATTGATTACCAAGACCCTCTCCCTTTGAAGCTCCTCTGACAAGACCTGCAATATCTGTAAACTCAACCACAGCGGGCTTTATAACCGTAGTTTTTGCAATCTCTGCTAAAACAGCCAATCTTTTATCAGGAACCTCAGCAATACCAGTATTTGGTTCAATGGTCGCAAAAGGATAGTTGGCAGCTAGTGCTACTTGTTTTTTGAGTAGTGCGTTAAAAAGAGTTGATTTTCCTACATTTGGTAAACCAACTATTCCAATAGATAAAGACATGAGGTGTATTGTACTCGATGTTTAATTAAATTACTGCTTCTTTTTCAGCCTTTTTAATTAATCTAATTAAAGCATTGTCTAGTTTTTCACTCATTTTATATACTTCTTCAAAACTAAAAAACTTTAAATCCTGTGATTCGTGTTCTTCTGGAGTTGGAACCTCAGTTGCTTTGGTGAAAATAAGATAACGAAAATCTAAATGTAAGTGTTCTGGTGCTCCCTTGTTTTCTGGAATGGTTTGAACCTCAATGTCCATTGGCTTTGCTGAATAAAAATATAAATCAGAAAGACCTGTTTCTTCTTCTGCTTCTTTAAAAGCCACCACAGAAAGATCTGTCTCTCCATCTGCATGACCTCCAAATTGAAGCCATTTATTGAGTTTTTTGTGATTATGCAACAAAATCTGTTTTGTTTCTGGATTGATAACTAATGCAGAGCCAGTGAGATGAGCTCTTAAGCAATCTCTAACAAAAATATTTTCATTGGCTTCTACAAGCTCAATAATTTTTTGAACGTCTTTTTTTTCTTGGACATCTGTTGTTAAAAACTCTTTAAGTAAATTAACAACTTGTATTCTTTTTTTATCTTGCATATTTATCTAAAAACAATTTTTCTACCTTGTCTTTAAGATAATCTAAAGAATAAGTGTTGGGAATAAACAAAATATTAACAGGATACTTGCCAACTGCTTGTAAAAAATCATCTTGAACGAAAAACCTATCAAAAGCTTCTTCTGGACAGAAAAATGATTCGAAAACAGTTGCCTTTTCACTCAACAGAGGTCTTTGTTTATTTCTTTTCTTTCTCTCTTCAACTGGCGAGTAGATATATACAAACAAAGAATCTTTTTTTAAATCTTCTGGAAATTGTGAAAAAAGATACTGATAAGAAAAATCAACTATTCCTTGCTCATCAAAACCTCTTGAAATCTCTATAACCTTATTATTGCTGGAACTCTGAGCTTTTTTAATTAATTGATTTACTGAATAGTAAACCGGTTCTGAATCTTTTAGTACAAAGCTTTCTGGGGTTGGCTTATGATGATGAGCTTGGTTTTTATCTTGACGAATAAACTCCACCATCTCTAAAGAATCATTTAAATAGTCTACTTTTTTACCTAAAGAGTCATTAACAAGCCGTAAAACAGTGGTCTTTCCTGAAGCTGCTAAGCCACAAAACCAAATGTTTTTATAAGCTGAAAACATATTTTACTGTCCTAGGTATTGACCTCCTGTAGCATTAATAATAGATCCTGTTAAAAAGCTTGATTGTTTTTCATCTGCCAAGAAAGCCACTATTTGTGCGATTTCTTTTGGATCAGCAATCCTACCAATTGGAGTACCTGCTGATATTTTTTTTCTAATTTCTTCATCCCAGTCAGCAGTCATTGGAGTATCCATGGCTCCTGGATAAATAGCATTACAACGAATGTTTGGTCCAGATTGCATGGCAATTGATTTAGTTAATCCCAACATACCTGCTTTGGAAGCAGCATATCCTGGTTTCTTAGCACCAATAATACCCACCATAGACGAAACATTAACAATCGATCCTTTGATGTCATGCTTTTTGCTGTTGTTAGCGAATAACTGACTTAAAATAAAAGGAGCTGTTAAGTTAACATTCATCATTAAGTTCCATTGATCCAGTGTTCCATCAAATAACTTACCGCCAACACTAAGTCCAGCGTTATTAACTAAAACAGTCCAATTCTTGTTTGGTAAAAAAGATTTAAGTGAGCCTTCAATTGTTTCTGGTTTTGAGAAATCAACACCTCCAATAACCATTTCTAGGCTATCAGATATATCACTCAAGTTTTTTTCTAAAACCTTGGTCTCCATTAAATCTACGGCAACAATTTTAAAACCTTTTTCTACTAAAGATTTACATATTTCTTTTCCAAGTCCACCTGATGCTCCAGTAACTAATGCAATACTCATGATCTGAATCTCCCCTCATATGCCATATCTATTACCCTCATCATTCTCATGTTATGAGTAATGTTTTGTGACCAAACAGCATTATCTTCTGCTAAAAACTGTGTGAAAGCTTCTTTAACAGCGACTTCTCCATCTGTTTCAAAATCATAATGATTAATTTCTTTACCCTGAACATCAAAAACCGTTAAGTCTGATTTTGTAACAACAAATCTTCCCTTTGTTCCACGAACCTCTATGGATTCTTCTTTAGGGCCACTCAAAACTGCAAGCTGAAAAACACCTTGAACTCCCGATGGATGCCAGTTGTGCAAACTAGCAGCATCTTCTACTTCATAGGTATATTCTGGTCTGGCAGTATTTGACCAATGTAAGTTTGACTCACTAACTTCACCAAAATATCTCATGATGACATCTAATAAGTGATAACCCATATCGATTAATGCGCCACCTCCAGCAGCTTGGATTGTACTTCTCCAGCCCTGATAAAGATTTCCATGAGGGATAAAGTGTCTTGCGCTGTACATATATGGAGTGCCGATAACTCCGTCATGAAGAATCTTTAGACCCATTGAATATGATGGATAAAATTGTCTTTTGGTAACGGTATAAATTTGGACTCCCTCTTTCATAGCCAAAGTACTGAGTTCTTTTGCTTCTTCAAGATTAAGGGCAAATGGCTTCTCTTTAAAAACAGAAATGCCTTTAGCAACTGCTAACTCAATAATTTCTTTGTATAAAAAGTGAGGAACTGATAACACTACACCATCAAGTTGAAGGCCATCTTTTTTATCAACTTTAGAAAATAAATCCTTGTAATCTTTAAAAACTTTAATTTTTTTACTAGGTAATAGTTCTTGTGTGAGCTTAATGAATTCATCACTAATGTCACAAATAGCGACAATCTCACATTTGTCAGACAAATCAAGCAAAGCAGGAATGAGCTCACTCCTAGATTGACCTCCAAGGCCTATGATTGCTAGCTTCTTCTTATTGTCCGACATATGGTCCCTTTCTCAATAATAAAAGATTAATTATATCACGCCATATAGAAAAATACTCGAAAATACTAAGGTTATTTAAATAAAATCATGAAAAGTGTATAACTATCGATATGCAATGGATTACTTATGCTCTTCTCTCAGCTGTTTTTGCAGCTGCCACCTCAATCTTGGCAAAAATAGGTATTAAAGATGTTGATTCAAATTTAGCAACAGCGATTAGAACCACCGTTATCTTGATTTTTACTTGGGGAATCGCCTTCTCTCAAAAATCAGTTTCCCAGATCACAACTCTTAGTAAGACCTCTATTATCTTTTTAGTTTTATCTGGAATAGCTACCGGACTGTCTTGGTTGTTTTATTTCAGAGCTCTTCAATTAGGACCAGCTAGTAGAGTTGTTCCTATAGATAAATTAAGCTTAGTAATAACTATCTTTTTGGCTGCTATTTTCCTAAAAGAAAATATCACTCTTCCAGTTGTCATTGGTGCTATTTTAATGACTACTGGTACACTGATTATAGCTATGGCAAAATAAATTAGTAATTAATGAAAGGACATTTATGTCAGGATATTACGCACCAATAGAAAAAGATACTCTGGAGAATGAAAACTTCCGCAAAGTATTATTTACTGGTCCCAATATGCAATTAGTATTAATGACTCTTCAACCAGGAGAAGATATTGGTCAAGAAATTCATGAAGGACATGATCAATTTTTCCGCTTTGAAGCAGGGGTAGGAAAAGTAGTTATTGATGACACTGAATATGAAGTTAAAGATGGTGATGTAGCCATAGTTCCTTCTGGAGCTGATCACAATATTATTAATACTTCAGAAACAGAGACTTTAAAGCTTTACACCATCTATGCTCCACCAGAGCATGCTGATGGCACTATTCACGCCACCAAGGCTGAAGCTCTGGCTGCCGAACATTAATTTTCGGGTACAATTAGCCTCGTGTTAAGAACACAAAAACAACCAACTATTTTAATTTTAGGAGCTGGTCCTACTGGATTGGGAGCTGCATATAGATTGCAAGAGTTGGGATATAAAAACTTCTTGATTTTAGAAAAAAATGATTTTGTTGGTGGGCTAGCTACGTCTTTTACTGATAAAAAAGGATTTACTTGGGACATTGGTGGCCATGTTGTCCATTCTCACTACAAATACTTTGACGAGATGTTTAATAGACATGTATCAAAAAATGCCAACACTCTGCAAAGAGAAGCCTGGGTGAGACTATACAAAAACTTTGTTCCCTATCCCTTTCAATACAATCTTCACTATTTACCAAAAAATGTTCAAAAAGAATGTGTTGATAGTCTAAAAAAGCTAATTAAAAAGAAAACTAAATCAAAAAGTTTCTTAGGTTGGATTTTCAACAACTTTGGAGAAGGAATTGCCAATCATTTTTTAATCCCTCAAAACCTTAAAACTTGGGGTTATCCACTAGAAGAACTAAGTGCAGATTGGGTTGGAGACAGAGTTGCAACGATTGATATTAAAAGAACTCTAAAGAATATTAAAGATAAAAAAGACGATGTGGGTTGGGGTCCAAACCATGTTTTCCATTTCCCAAAAAAAAGAGGTACTAGATATATTTGGGAACAAATAGCAAAAACCATTCCTAAGGAAAAAATTATTCTAAATACAAAAGCAAAAAGTATTAATAGAAAAGAAAAACAAGTTAAAACAAATAATGGCAAAAAATATGATTATGACTTTTTGATTACTTCTCTACCAGTTACTAAGCTGCTAGAAATTTCCGATCATAAATTAAAAAATACTGCTAAAGAAAACCTATTTTCCTCCCAAGTGCATGTTGTTGGGTTAGGATTAAAAGGTAAAACACCAAAAAACCTAAAAACTAAATGTTGGATGTATTTTCCAGAAGAAAATATTCCATTTTTTAGAGCCACGGTCTTCTCCAATTATTCAAAAGATCATGTACCAAAATCAAACCAACAGTGGTCTTTAATGTTTGAGGTTGCTCAAACCTCACATACAAAATTCCAGAATGCTGATGAAGTAATCAATTTAGTAATCAAAGGTGCAATTAGGGCCGATTTAATAAGTGATGAAAGCATAATAATAAATAAGTGGAAACACAGCGAAAAACTTGGTTATCCAACGCCTACTATTTCTAGAGACAAAGTTATTAATAGAATTCTCAAAGAACTACAAACGGAAGATATTTACTCTAGAGGTAGATTTGGAGCATGGAAATATGAAGTCTCAAACATGGATCACTCCTTCATGCAGGGTGTAGAAGCCGTTAACCATATTGTTGATGGAGTAAAAGAAGTTACTGTTTGGAATCCAAATCAAATAAATAGTAAAAAGAACTAAGCCTTCATTGCCTTTTCAACCTCTAAAATTAATTCTTTCCTAGCCATAGAGTTGTAATCCTTCATCTTCTTTAGAGATGAATTATATGAATTAAATAAAGATGAATTTGATAAAAGCTTTTCTAGTTTTTTCCAAACCTTATTTGGTTGAATTTCAACAAATCCTAAACCATATTCCTCGATGATTTCTAGATTTCCCTTTTCTTGTGGACCACCATAATTAATGGCCATAAACGGAGTTTGTGTGGCCACTGTTTCAAAAACAGTATTTGGCCCAGACTTCCCTATCACTAGGTCTGCAGCCTGCATATATTTAGCCATTTTTTTAGTAAAACCAATAACCCTTAAGCTAACATTTTTATTTTGATCAAAAGCTTTTTGAAAACTCTCAACCATATCTTTCAAGAATTTGTTAGTTCCACAAATCATTACCAATTGAGCTTTTTGTTTTCCCAATAAAAACTTAGGAAGAAGCTGCGCAGGACTGGCATTTCCCAAAGAACCAGAAGTTAATAACAGAACTGGTAGATTAGGATCTAATCCAAGTTCTTTTTTCACTTCTTCTTTTTTGTAATTTTCTTCAAACACTGGATTTACAAACCAACCCACTGATTTGTTTTGTGATTCTGGATAAGTTTCTTTGATTTTTTCAACTTGCTTTTTATCAAAAGCAAAATTAACACCTATTTTTGGAGAAGGATTTAGAGCAATCATTGTTCTTGGATCAGTGATGTGATTTATGAAATGAAAGCCATACTCATCCTTAATGTTTTCAATGGCAGGGTTAAGTAAAAAAAATGTAGATATTACTATTTTTGGCCTGAGTCTCTTGATTTTTTTCTCTACTAAAATTTTAAACTTATACGAAGATAGTTTTCTAGATAAAGGAACTATTATTGGATTATTTAGAGGCTTAGATAGTGCTCTCATCAACCATGCAACATATCTGTGAAGAAATTTATGAATAGCAAAACTAGAATCATGCTTTACTATCTCAACTGAATAATTAGTTTTTTCTCTTATCTCACCAGCCATTACCTTGGCTAAAGAATCATGACCTTGTGTAGTGGTAAAAATAAGAACATCTGCTTGTTTCATAAATAACCCTTACATTGAATGAATGGCTTCCTGGTAATCAGACTCATCAGGAATAATCTCCTGAATATCCATAACTAAACCTCTTTCATCATCTTTAATTCTCAAAGCAAAGCCACTTAAAACTGGTTTTGAACCATCAATGGAATCAACTTTTTGATCTGCCCCAACATTTAAATAATGAATTGTTTCTCCAGAAGAATTTTTACCTTCAGATTTATTTTGCTGATGGTTGTGTCCACTAACTACCGAGACAACTTTTGTGTCTTTAAAATTACCACCCATTGCTTGCTCTAAATATCCTTTTTCATGACCAATTAGCACAATTCTCTTGCCAGAGTCTTGTGCTTCTTTGACTAATTTTTGTTGAGTCTCCATTTCATTGCGAATTAATTCTAAAGCAGACAACTCTCTTTGATTTATTTCCTCAAGTCTTTCTCTTTCTTCTCCGCCCTCCATTCCAACAACTCTGTCAACAAAAACCTTGTTTTTTCTATCACGAAAATTTCCAGGCTTATCCTTCTGCCAATGATCACACATCCAAGATATGGCTCTATCAGCGAGAGTTGCTTTTTTTGGTTGAATTACTTCTGGTCTCAATACTTCCGACATCTCTATTATTCTAGCAGGGTATAATTCATTTCATGAAGTCCAATAATACCAAGCTAGATTCCATTGAAATATTTGGTAAAAAATATCAATTTCCCATTTATCTACCTGATGCAACATTGGGTGTTGTGCGTGGATTAAATAGTAATCAAGTTAAAAAAGCTGGTATTAGGGGTGCTGTTATTAATACCTATCATCTAATGACTACTCCTGGAACAGAGATTTTGGATGAAGTTGGTGGAATAAAAAAATTCATGAACTGGGATGGAATGGCTGCTTCTGATTCTGGTGGATTTCAACTTTTCTCTTTGATTCATAAAAACCCAAAACTTGGCAAGATCACTGACGAGGGAGTTTATCTTTATACAGGAGAAAAACAGCAAAGAAAAATATTATTTACTCCCGAAGATTCAATTCGTATTCAGTTCTCTATTCAAAGCGATGTCATGATTTGCTTGGATGATTTTTCCCCAGTCGATTCTTCACCAAAAAGATTGCAAAAAAGTGTTGATAGAACTATTGCTTGGGCCAAAAGATGTAAGGCGGAATTCGTTAAACAATGTAAGGAAAAAGGCTATACCGATGAAAATAGACCACTACTTCTTGGAGTGGTTCAAGGTCATAATAGCGAAGAATTGAGGAAGTATTGTGCTCAAGAATTAATCAAAATTGATTTTGATGGATATGGTCTTGGAGGTTGGCCTTTTAAAGAAAATGGAGATTTTGATTATGATGTTTGTCAAATAACAGCAGATGTTACTCCTGATGATAAAATTAGGTTTGCCCTGGGAATAGGCTCTCCAGAAAACATCTTTAGACTCTATCAAATGGGCTACAACATCTTTGATTGCGTGCTTCCCACTAGAGATGCTAGACACAAGAGACTATATACCTTTACTAAAGACCCAAAAGAAATTGATTTTACAAAAGATAAAAAGTGGTACAAATATTTGTATATCGGCAGAGGCTCACTCTCTACAGATACTTCCCCTATTGAGGAGTGGTGTGATTGTTATAGCTGTCAGAATCATACTAAAGCCTACCTAAACCACTTATTCAAAGTTAGAGATAACTTGGCTTTTCAACTAGCTACAATCCACAACCTCAGATTCTATTCCAGACTAATTGAAGCTCTCAAAAACAACTAAATTTATTCCTGTCACTCTCAACTACTATTGTTGATTAGTGAAGATTGTTAATAAAAAACCAAGACTAAGAGAAAAACTTCAAGAAATGGGATCAAGAAATCTTAACAATGAAGAGCTTCTTACCATTCTACTCGGGACTGGCTCAACAAAACTACCAGTCAAAAAGTTAGCTAAACAACTATTATTAAACTTTCCTTTAAACAAAATTCATCTCTGTGAACCCAAGCAGTTAGCAAAACAAGGAGGTATTGGTCTGGCAAAAGCCAGTAAGATTATAGCTGCTATAGAGATAGGTAGGAGAAATGCTCTACCCATAATTGAAAAGGTAACTTCTCCAACCGAGGCCTTGCCATATTTAAGAAAAATTAGAAACAAGAATAAGGAGCATATAATGTGTCTCTATCTCAATGCCTCATCAGAATTAATTCATGCCGAAATTGTCTCACTAGGAGGGTTAAATTACACTCTTTTAGAACCAAGGGATGTGTTCTCCCCAGCTTTTTCCCTACCAGCAACTGCAATCATCCTGGCCCACAATCATCCATCTGGAAAAATAGATCCAAGTCTAGCTGATAAAAAAACAACCATAAAATTAGTTCAAGCAAGTAATGTCTTGGGAGTTCAATTATTAGATCACCTAATAGTTACAAAACAGGCCTACTTCTCTTTTAAGGAAGCAGGCCTGTTGAATGTCGATTAAACTTATTTACCCATTTTTTTTGAGAACGTCTCGAAAGCTCTGAGAATCTCAACTGGTAAAGCAAAAATTACAGTATTTGATTGATCAGAAGAAATGTCGTTGATTGAGTTAAGAGTTCTCAAGTGCAATGCACCTGGTGTCTTACCCATCATTTCAGCAGCTGTCTTTAAGTTTTCTGCAGCAGCTACCTCTCCCTCTGAGTTAATGATTGCAGCTCTCTTTTCACGCTCAGCTTCTGCTTGCTTGGCCATAGTACGAACCATGTTTTCTGGAAGCTCGATGTCTTTTAACTCAACTGCCTCAACATCAATTCCCCATTTATCAGTTACAGGATCAATGCTTATCAAGATGTCCTTAGCAATTTTCTCTCTATTTGAAAGAAGTTCATCCAAAGTTGCTTCACCAGCAATTCTTCTCATGGTTGTTTGAGCAAGTTGAGAAACTGCCCAGTAAACATTCTCTACTTCATTAACAGATTTGCCTGCATCAGAAACTTTATAATAGATAACAGCGTTCATTTTGCATGAAACGTTATCTTTGGTGATTGTCTCTTGTTTGGGAACATCTGCTGCTTTGGTGCGAATATCGACTTTCTTAAAACTTTGAAAAATAGGCAAGATAAAAACCCATCCTGGGCCAACAATTCCTGAGAATTTACCCATGGTGTAAACAACGCCTCGTTGATATTGATTGATTTGTTTTAGTGATGCTAAAACTAAAACTATTATTATTGGAATTAATGCTTCCATATTTCCTTTCTTACTAAAAATTACTTTTTAGTTATTTCTTGTCCTTCTATGACGTCTTTTACTTTATAACCTTTTTTCTCGATCTTATCTCTTAGCTCATCTGATAACTGCCAATCTTTTTCTATTCTAGCCACTATTCTTCTGTCAGCTAGCTCCTGAATATCAGCTGGTAAATCTTCACCAATTAAATCTATCTTAGCCAAACCTAGCCCGAAAACTTCATCAAATCCTAAAAGCAATCTATATTTTTGCTGAGCCAGTAAATCACTACTCAACATCTCCCACATCACCGCCACTGCTTCTGGAGTATGTAAATCATTTTCTAAAGCATTAAAAAATCTTTTCTTAAAATCTTTTTCTTTTGAAGCTTGTTCTTCTGATGGATCTTGCTCCTGCTCTTTTTCTTTAATTAAAAATCTAACTTTATCAATTAACTTTTCCCAAGATACTTGAGATCCTTCCATGTTATTCCAGGTAAAATTCATCTCAGATCGATAGTGAGCAGATAATAATAACAACCTAAAAGCCATTGGGTCATATCCTTTTTTCTCTAAATCTTCCAAGGTAAAAAAGTTTTCAAGGGACTTGCTCATTTTCTGTCCCTCTACTGATAAAAAGTTGTGATGAATCCAATATTTTACGAATGGTTTTTTACCAGTAGCAGCCTCACTTTGAGCAATCTCGTTGGTGTGGTGAACTGGAATGTGATCAATGCCTCCAGTATGAATATCTATCTGTTCTCCAAGATGTTCCATGCTGATGGCAGAGCACTCTATATGCCAACCAGGGAAACTCCTTGGATGCCAAGGGCTTTCCCAAGCCATAGCTCTATTCTCTCCATCTCTCTCGAACTTCCATAGGGCAAAATCTGTTGGGCTTTTTTTACCAACTACTTTTTCAACTCTAGCGCCCTCCTGCATTCCCTCTTTATTTAAGTTTGCCATTTTTCCATAGTCAGCAAATTTGCTGGTGTCAAAATACACACCATCATTGGGAATAACGTAGGTAAAACCTTTTTCTTCTAGTTTTTTTACCAACTCCAATTGAGTTTGAATGTGTTCTGTAACCTTACTAGTAATGTTTGGTCTAACATTACCAATCTTATCCATGCTTTGATGAAAATATTCTTCAAACTTATTAGCTATGTCCCAAGCTGATAAACCATATTTTTTAGCACCCTTTTCTAGCTTGTCCTCGCCCGTATCTGAATCTGAAGATAAATGACCAACGTCTGTCACATTCCTGACAAACTTCACTTCATACCCAGCATGACGAAGAGTTCTCACTAAGATGTCATCCATAGTGTATTTTCTTACATGACCTATGTGAGTGTAATCATAAACAGTGGGACCACAGGCATAGAGAGTTGCTAACTCAGGATCTCTGGGTATAAACTCCTCTATTTTTTTAGTTAAAGTATTGTAAAGTTTCATAATTTTCAACCAACCTTGCGGTGAAATATATCATACCGTAAGAAACAGTTAGTTTGCGCCCTGAACTTTGCCCATTGTCTGTCTATTTTGTTGAAGTTGGGCTGCGGCTTTTTGTTTCTTTGAGCCAGCAGGTCCAACAGCTCCTTTTTTAGGACTCGTTGGTGGTGCAATACTAGTTTGTTTAGCTTGATCTTCTCGTTGTTTTTTGACCTGTTTCTCTTCCTCATCAGTTTTTTGTTTTTGCATTTTCTTCTGATATTTTTCTTGAGCAACTTGCTTTTGCTCATCAGTGAGCTTATTGAATCTTTTTAAAACTGTTTCTTTTTTTTGTTTTTCTTCGGGCGTATCTTCATTGTTAATCTCTAGTAATTTATGGAGACTAAAAAATCCCTTAATCTCACTTATTACATCGGTTACCACTCTCTTGCCCTCTTCCTTAATAGTATCAACTTCTCTGGGTTCTTTTTGACTCTGAGGTGATTCTTGAGAAACACCTCCTTTTTGAATAGCAGATCCACCAGCAGTTGTTTGAGCAGCATTACTAGTTTGTTGAGTTAAGCTATGTTGTTTTGAAGAAGCAGCCATAGATTGCTGCTCCATATGTTCTTCATTGAAATTACCAAAACCAGATCTAAAGCCACCACCTTGTCTGGCAGCGACGCCTCCCTTTGATCCTGACTTTGGTCCCGGCATGATAATTAAACCTTAGTATGATCTAGCTGTCTTATTTGATACTCAGCTTGATCTGAATCTTGTTTTTTTTCTACTTGTTTACTTTTTTCTATTTGCTCCAGCCTAGCTTGTTCTTGGGGGGTATCTGAAATATTTGTCAAACTGTCTATTTGAGACCTTAGGTCTTTAGCATCTTTACCCTGCTGAACTTTTTCCATTTCAGCTATTTCTTGCTTCTCTTTTTTCTCAGCCTCTTTCTCTTCTTGAGCTTGTTTTTCTTCAGCAACTTGAGGATTGGCTGCATCTCCGCTTCCCTTAGAATCTTGTAAGAGTTCTTCTAAAGCTGCTAATGGGTCTTTTTGTTGTGGATCTGTCATATATCCACGATACTAGAGTAAACAACCATAAACAAGTGGTTTAAAAAAGCTACTCTTCCATATCGCGAATCAATTCTCTTTGTTTTTTTCGCAAGTTAGTAATCTTCTTTTCTTTTTGTTTCCTAACTTGTCTAACTGTATCCTGAGAGACTTCCATAACAGCCTGATAAAGATCGTGTGCTCTACTTCTCACAGAAACTTTTTTCTTACCAGCTATATCAACATCAACAACCACTGAGGCACGATGAGGATCACTATCTTTTCTAGAAATGTTCTCCAAAAATACTCTAACCTGACGAACTGGAACCCCTAGCTTCTCAATCTTCATGAGTTGAGATTTAATAAAAGAACGTAGAGCTCGGCTAGCTTCTCCATTTTTGGCCTGAACGATAATGTCCATCGCATTCCTTTCTCTTTCCCAGAGAAACCGATACCCTGAGAACAAAAAAACCGATCTTCTCAATTGAGAAAAAATCGGCTGCTTTTAACTACTCGGTTGTTCACCATGTTTCGTTAATCAGTATATCACGAACTAACTTCTCTTCGTCCCTCCAAAGCTCTTGCTAAAGTCACTCCATCTGCATATTCTATGTCCGCTCCAATAGGTAAACCATGACCTATTCTAGTGATTTTTATTGAGTTAATTTCATCATTAGTGCTCTTTTGGATAAGTTCTGTGATGTATAGAGCAGTGGCCTCTCCCTCCATGGTTGGATTACTAGCTAAGATTAGTTCTTCTACTCCATCTAGGCGCTTCAAAATATCTCTCAAATACAGTTGATCTGGTCCAATATTATTAAGTGGAGAAATAGATCCGTGTAGAACATGATACTGCCCATCAAAAACATCTGATCTCTCCATAGCTAATAAATCGAGTGGTTGTTCAACAACACACATTATCTTTTTGTCCCTAGTTTCATCACTACAAATAGGACAGGGAGATACCTCAGCAATATTGTGACAACTCTCACACATCACTGTATTCTTTTTAAGTTCTGTTAATTTCTCTGCAAAATCAATAAGCTCATGATCTGGGTTGTGGAGTAAATAGAAAACTAATCTTTGAGCAGACTTAGGACCAATTCCAGGAAGACGCTCGAATTTATCTATCAAACGAGTGACAGCTTTTGGGAGTTTTTGCATAAACTATTTCTTATCGATTTTAGCAGATACTTCTTGCCAAATTTGTTTAGCAACATTAGCAACATCTTGTTCTGCATCAATGACTTTCCATCTCTTATCAGTATTTTCACGAGCTAGTGTCAAATATGCATCTCTAACTTTTTGATGAAAATCTCCAGCTTCCATATCTAAGCGATCCATTTTTCCTGAATCTATTCTTCTTGAAAGACCTGTTTTAACAGAGACATCTAAAAGTAAAGTTAATTGGGGAATTATCTTCTTAGTAGATATATTATTTAATTTTTCGATTAACTCTCTACCAAATCCTCTAACCATTCCTTGATAAACAACACTACTATCACGAGTTCTATCCATGATCACTACTTTACCAGCATTGAGGGCAGGGATAACTACCTCTCTATATATCTGAGCTCTAGCTGCTTGAAAAAGTAAAACCTCAGTAGTATCGGTAATGCCCTCATTCTTACTGGAAAGAACGACTTCTCTAATCTGTTCACTGATAACAGTTCCACCTGGCTCTCTAACTGAAACTACTTCTCTATCAGATTTCTCAAGTTTTTCCTTGAGCATCACTGCCTGAGTAGTCTTTCCGCCACCTTCTCCGCCTTCCAATGAAATTAATATACCTAATTTTTGTTTCATAACGTCCTCACTTTATCTGGATTTTCTATCAAATACAACAACCTCTTTTGGAGATAAAGATTGTTTTTTATTCTCTGCCCATTTTTCTATCTCGGCTAAAATATTCATTATAGGCATTCCAGAAATCTGGAAAATAATTAAAAACTTAAATAATTCTGGATCTTGTTCTAAAATTGGTCTTAGAATTTCTTTTGTCTCTGCATCCAAAGAAGAGAACATTTCTTCCAATGATTCCCAATTCTGATTTTGCTGAGAAGCTCCGCCCCCACCTTGATCCGGAACTGGCTCATATTGAGCAAAAAACTCTTCATCAATCTCGCTTTGTAAAATAGCACTCCAAACTCTTATCACCTGATCTGATCCATTAGCTAATAACTCCAAAATAGCTATTCCATTAGTATGGACTAAGTTTTTATCTAATAAGAAGTTTTCCCTTGTATATCTTTTTGCAAAAATAGATTCTTGCCAATTAAAAATAGCCTGACCTAATGATTGAAGAGGCTTGGATTTAGAGCCCATTAGAGCATTCTCTTTAGGGTAATCAGGGTGATTCATTGGTTTTCCTAGGCCTTCTTCACCATTGGAAATGCGACCATTTCCATCTTTGTCTAGGAAATCAACTGTATCTGTAGAAACAATCAAAACATTTCTGCCTTCATATTGAGGGGCATCAGAAAGAAAAAAGGCTTTGTTAATAGCCTCTGATTTTGGACTATTTCCTGCTGTTTCTCCTGCTGCTGCAGACTCTGCATAAACAGGTACTCCATGAAACTCTCCTAAAAAAGTTTTTTCCTTTAGAGAGCCATCTCCATTGAAGATGGCTTTGATTGCAAACTCTTGGTAATCCATTGGGTGATCAAATGGCAAATCAACATTATTCAGCACCACACTCATCATCAAGGCCTTGCGAGTGCTGCCTGTAGCAATGATTATTTCCTCTGGGTTTCCATTTGGCCAAAAATCAGTATCTGGAGAAAGAGAACTGGAATCAACTACCTCAGTTGCTCCTTTTCCATCAAGCATATCTCCAACTAACGAAAAAAAAGGATGATCTAGCTCTCGCCAATTTTCTGGAAAAGTTGATGGTGTTTCTTTTATATTGTGATTCACAAAAATTATTCATAAAACACAATATGTTGTATCTGATTAATAAATCTTCATACCACAGTTTGTGTTACGAACATTATTCATACACGAAACGAAAACCACACACAACACAAAGATTTCCCAAAACAAAGTATTTGATTCCCACTAACCTTTTCCCATCAATCCTTTTTGGTAGAAAGAACAAAAAAGTTGTTTTATTAAGAAGGAAATCAATAACTCAAATGCTTAAAATATAGAAAAAAAATAAAACACGAAGTAAAAGCGAATGCTATTTACCAGTACTACCAAAGCCGCCACGATTTTGGTCAGAGAACTTTTCCTGTTCTTCAAACTCCACTCTATCTCTAGTCATAATGATCATTTGAACAACTCTGTCACTTTTTTGAAGAACCACCTCTCTATCTGTGAAATTTAACAATGCAGCTTTGTATTCATCGCCATCTCCTCGATAATCATAGTCTCCAACACCAATGCCGTTGGCTACCATTAGCCCCATTTTATGTAATGAACTTCTGGCTGATAACAAAGCCCAGTGATTTTCTGGCAACTGAATAGCAATATTTAAAGGAACTAAAACAACTTTTTTAGGAGGTATTACTGTTTCTTCACGAACATATAGATCAAATGCCGCAGCTCCTTTTGTTTTGTACTCTGGTAAGGGTAAGCTTTTATCAAATCTCTTTATTAAAACTTTCATTTATCCTTCCTGATTCTCCACTCTTGAAGAATAGTTCCTTTGTCATTTAGTGGCTTTTCCGAAACCAACTCAAATGATTTTAATGCTTCTTCTAAACTTATGTCTTTAAATAGCTTAATTCCTTCTCCAAAGACAACTGGTTCTTTAATAATATTTAAAACATCTAAAACATTGCTCTCAAGAAACATTTTATAGATACTTGCTCCACCAGCTATGAGAATAGCTTTATGTCCACTATTTTTTAACTCAGTTAACAACTCTCTTGGATCTAAGTCTGTAGCCTTTGCTGTAATTACTTCTGGTCTGGGATTTTTAAATGACTTAAAGTTTCTAGAATAAATAACATAATTAGAATTTTTAGGATGAAGCTTGATGCCACTAAATGTTTTTGAACCCATTACTATTGCATCTGACTCTCTTAGAGATTTTACATAAAAACGAGAATCTTCTTCGCTAGTCCAATCAAAAGATCTATCATTAGTTTTTCTACCAATAAAACCATCGGAAGTCGTTGCGGCAATTAAGGTTACAGTCATAGTTAATTTCTTATTAATAAAATTCTATCATCGAATATCCAATGTTATAATCCAGGAGTGGAAGATTACAAGAAGCTAAAAAAACAACTCGATGGATTAATTGGTAAAATAAAATTTAATCCAAACTCAAATCTCAGGCTAGAAAGAATTACTTCTCTCCTGGAATTGCTTGGAAACCCTCAAGATAAATTTTTATCTATTCATGTTGGAGGAACTTCTGGAAAAGGATCTACTTCTACAATAATCTCCTATATTCTAACTGAGGCCGGATATAAAACAGGGCTTCATATCTCACCATACCTACAAGTTATTAATGAAGGATTTCAAATAAATAACTCATTGGTTTCTAGCTCAAGGTTGTTGGAGCTCATGAAAAAAATCATGCCTGCTGTTGAAGAAGTAGAAAGAAAAAGTTCCTTTGGAAAGCCAAGTTATTTTGAAGTTAAGATTGCCATAGCCTTTTCGTTATTTGCTGAAGAAAAAGTTGATGTGGCTGTTGTTGAAGTTGGTCTTGGAGGAAAACTTGATGCAACTAATGTATTAAATTCTAAAGTTGCTGTTTTAACAAATGTTGGCCTAGATCATACGAGCATTCTGGGAAACACCATTGAAGAAATTATTAGTGATAAAGCAGAAATAATTAAACCAAATCAGATAGTTGTTTCAGGAGTTACTCAGCTATCTGCTCAACAAATAGTTGCAAACAAAGCTAAAGAAGTTGGTGCAAAGTTATTTCAATATAATCTAGATTTTAAAACTATTAAAAATCTAGAAATTGGAATGAATGGAGACTTCCAAAGAATAAATGCTGCTTGTGCCATTGCAGCCGCACAAGCCTTCTCTGATAAAAAAATTACTGATAAACAAATAGCTTCCGGAATAAAAAAGGCTAAAATTCCAGGACGAATGGAGGTTGTTCAAAAAAATCCAATAGTGATATTAGATGGCGCTCACAATAAAGACAAGATGATGGCCTTAACAACTTCTTTAAGAAAGAAATACCCCAAGAAAAAATGGATTTCTGTTGTTTCTTTTAAAGAAGATAAGGACGCAGACACAATGCTAGAAATGTTGAGCGAAAACAGTGAAATTATTATTGCAACTGAGTTTCATGGCAACCCATTATGGGGACCATATAAAGCCGAAGAGATATCTGAAAGAATCAAAAAAAAGAACCTTCCAGTTGAAGTAATAATAAATAAAAACTCAATTAATTCCGTAAAAAAAGCTATTGAAATTGCCAAAAATAAAAAAGATGCTTTGGTTCTAATAACTGGATCTCTCTACTTGGTTGGAAGTGTTAGAGATTATTGGCATCCAATTAAAGAACTAATAGAACAATAAATAATATTTGTTCCAGAAACATGATTAATACTATACAATCGGCTCATCGATGACAAAAAGTAATGGTCACAAAATAACCAAGGACTACAAGCAAGTTGCTGATTACGTAGCCCAACAGAGAAAGAGAAGGAAAAAAATAGTCCTTACTCAAGGTTCTTTTGACATGCTCCATATCGGTCATGCCAGGTACTGTAAAGAAGCAAAGACCTATGGAAAGACATTAATCATAGGCGTTGATAGCGACAAAAAAATCAAGAAAAGAAAAGGAGATGATAGACCAATCGTTCCTGAAGACGAAAGACTAGAGATGCTCACTCATCTGGCTTCTGTTGACCTAGTGGTCCTTAAAAAACTCTCTGCTCCAAAATGGGAGCTCATTAAAATCATTAAACCAGATGTATTAATTGCCACTAAAAAAACATATTCTGAAGATCAGATTAAGAAATTAAATAAGATCTGTGGCAAAGTAGTGATCTTAGACCCAATGGCAGTTACATCTACAAGTGCTAAGATTCGCCTACTCCAAATGGGCGCTGCCAAAAAGATTGAGTCTGTTCTAGCTAATAAGCTTATTAAAACCATAGAGGAGGTACTTTGTGAACTCAAAGGAGAGAAAAAGTAAGACCATCTTAGTTAGCTATGTTCCCGTTGTACATCAGGGATATTTTGATTTTTTCATCAAAAACATAAAGACAAAAAGTGTTAAAGAACTGTGGCTTATCGGCACAGAACTCGCTTTCGAACTAAGACCCCTACAAAAAGACATTAGAGCTCTTAGTCCAGAGATAACAAAAGAGTTAATTGAATCGCTAAGGCTATTTGAAAAAATAGAGATCATTAATCCAAGAAATTTGAGTGAGCTTAAAAAAACTAAAGCCAATTTAATCTTCTCTGATGAAGAAATTAGTCGTCATTTAGTTGATAAATATTTTAAGAAAAACAAAGTTAAGTTTGACTCCACATTTTTAATGTGGGACGAAAAATCATCACTAAAAAAGATTGATTTAAAGGAAATTAAAGCTAAAAAGATCACAAAAGGTATCCAGGCCATAATAAAAAAGTCACTACTAGAAAAAACCCGAAGCGATGACTGGTGGAGGCATGTTGGGGCTGTCGCTTTTCGTGACAAAAAAATCCTCATTTCAAAGCACAACAAACATATTCCAACGGAGTATCAAACCGCCTATGAAGGAGATCCAAGAGCAAACTTTCATAAAGGCGAACACCTAAAGGTCTCAACAGCAATTCATGCCGAGGCAATATTAATCGCTGAGGCTGCTAAACAAGGAATTTCTCTTCAAGATGCTGAACTATTAGTCACTACTTTCCCCTGCCCTGTTTGTGCCAAACAAATAGCTTACAGCGGGGTTAAAAAAGTCTATTTTGTCGAAGGGTATAGTGTTTTGGATGGGGAAAGAATCCTAAAAGATAATGACATTAAGATAGAGAAGATAAAAATCTAGTCTTTTTTTCTAAATTCATTAACCAAGCTCATTAAATCTTCTGGTATTTCATCTTCTCTTGCTAATTCAGCAAGTATTGTTTGCGGCATAGTCATTGTTAATGATCTATTACCATCTTCAGTAGAAATAAAAGCCATAGGCAATGAATGTGATGGTTCATTTTCTAAAACCAATAGTAAAAATCTTCCTAGTTTGGATTCAGACCAAAAAAGAAGCTCATTCATTGGCTTTTGCTCATTATGGGCATATATAGGGGAAGTTTTTCAGACACAAAGGCTGATTATATAAAAATATATCAAAATAAACAAATTAGTCTTTGCCTATCTTAAACCTAACTGGCTTGAAGCCCTCTTTTTTAATATCCGGAACAATAAATTGAGCATGAATATGCTTAACAGTGCCAGCTGAATACTTTGTATCTCCAAATCTCATTGCCCATCCACCACCAGGTAGTGAATATTCTTTTTCAAGCCATTGAAAGATCTCTATTAACTCATCCCCAGCACCAGCAGGAATCTCCTGTAGATTTTCTGCATGAGTTTTAAGAATAGCTAAAAAATGATGTTGAGTATTCTCGTAAGGCCATCTATTAGCAGTAAGCACCCAGTGCTCAGACTCTTTAATAAAATCTTCTTGGTGATATTTTCCCAAGTTTTCTAAACAAAAAGGACACTCTCCGTTCTCAATAATCTTCTCCATTACTTTTACCTGCTCTTCTTCTCTAGAGTTATCTATGTCTACGAATGCTGATGGTCCTGTATATTTTTTTGATTTATTCATAATTAGCCCTTAAATAGCTACTGGGATATTCCAGATACCAGGATGAGGTTCATAATCACTAAGAGTAAAATCCTCTACTCTATGATCAAAGAAGTTCTTCTTCTTTTTCATCTTCATGGTTGGTAAAACCTTGTCTTCTCTGGTAATAATCTCTTCTACTGCTGGGATTTGGTCAACATATATGTGGGCATCAGAAAAACTATGTACATATTCATATGCTTCATAACCTGTAGCCTCTGCGATCATCATGGTGAGTGCTGCATACTGGGCAAGATTGGCAGGTAGACCAATTGGTGTATCACTACTTCTTTGGAACATATGGAGCGTTAGCTTGTCATTAATAATTCTGATATGAATCCAGCCGTGGCATGGACAAACCACCACCTTTTGTTGTTTGCCTTTACCGCGAATAGTGTATTGAGGGACCCAAGGACTAATGAAGTGAGTTCTAAGATGTGGTTTTTCTTTTATTTGTTCGATAATGTTCTTAAACTGATTGTAGGTAGGACCTTCTGCAGTTGGAAAATCATGAAAAGCTGCTCCATAACTTCCTGGACCCATGTCCCCAACATCTAAGCCTCTTTTCTTGCATTTAGCTTCCGTTACCCATGCCTTCCACCAGTGGCAGCCATAGCTAGCCAGCTCTTCCTGAGTTCTAGCTCCATTGGCAAAACCAATAATCTCACCGATGGCCTGTCCCCATATTTTTTCACTAATTTTTCTTTCAGTAATAATCGGAAAACCATTTTCAAGTTTAAAATGAAGAGACATTGGAGCTATAAGGGTTAACGCATCAACTCCTTGTTGAGACTTTGTCCTTATTCCTTCTTTTAAAATCTGTTTGAGAAGTTTTTTATATTGTGAGTCCGGAGTTCTTTTCTCTGGTGGTAAATATCGAAGCATATTCCTCACTTTAGTCAAAAATGACAAAAATGTCTAGCGGTCTTCGATCTTATATGGAACAACTTGCTTAAAAGCCATTGATTCTATTTTGGAAATAATCTCCTTAGCCTTATCCCCTTTTATCTCATCTGCTGGAGCTTTTTGATCAATATATTGAACCAAAACTTTATCAAGTTCTTCATAGGAAAATCCAAGCTCTTTTTCATCTGTTTGACCAGACCATAGTCCTGCACTTGGTGCTTTAGATAAGAAAACTTCTGGTAAATTTAGTTCTTTTGCAATAACTCTAACCTGATTTTTATACAAATGAATGATTGGCTCCACATCAGAAGCCTCATCTCCAAACCTAGTAAAATATCCCAAGTATTTTTCTGACTTATTCTCTGTTCCACAAACCAAAGCATTTAGTTTCTTAGCCAAATCATAAATATTAATCATCCTGACTCTAGCCATAACATTGCCGAGTCTAAACTTATCCTCATTGTCGATATTTAAACCTTTTGCAATTATTTCAACTGCTGGAGATATTTGAATCTCATGTCTATTTTCAGCTGGGATCTTATTCAAATCTAAGGCCATGATGGCATCACTCATGTCTTGGTTTTTGTATGGTAAAAGAATTGGGAAAACGTTCTCTGCCCCCAAAGCTTTTGTGGCTAATGACAAAGATACAGCACTATCTATACCACCAGATACAGCAACAACTGCTTTTTGTTTATTGGTTTTTTTGAAAATAGTTTGTAAAAAAGAAACTATCTTATTTATCTCTTGCTGAGAATCAAAGTCTTTCATGATGGTGAGTATTATATAACAGGATTAAGATTACTTGGTTTGTCTAACTCTCACTCCGACTTTATCGATCAAAGGAAACATTACCCTTACCTCATCCCAAAACTTCTCTGAAAGTTTTTGAGAATACTGGCTAAAAACTCCCTTACCCATGGCAGAGCATAGTCTTCTGTCCCAATCACGAACAATATCAACTACTTTTTGACCAACAGAGTGGAATTTTTCTTGGTGTTTCTCACCTTCCATCTCAAATAACTGATGAATCTGGAAAAACTCAGCAAAAAGCTCTTTATTTTGTTCTTCCATCTTTAAAAAATATTGTTTGTATTTTGCCTGTGACACAAAACTACCTTTCTTTTTTATAAAGATTATTCTCTTCCATATATTGAATTACTTCATCCATTACTAAAGCATCAATACTTTCATCTTTCTCCATTTTTTCTTTAACTAATGTAGATGAAACCACAATCTCCTCCATGTTTTTTAAAGGAATCATGTTTTCATGCAAAGGAAAAAACTCAAATCCTTTTCTTGGATAAACATAAAAACGATATTTAGAAAGCATTTCCTTAAAATCTCTGCCCTTGCTGTCTCCCCAAAGATGGAATTTCTTCAAATTATCTGAGCCAATTAACCATGAGAACTCATGCTTAGGATGTTTTTTAGATAAAGAATCTAGTGTCTCGTGAGAAAAACTCACTCCATCTTTATCAAGTTCAAATGTTTCTATTCTAGTTCTTTTATCTGTTGCAACTAAAAAACTAAGCATCTTTAAACGATGTTTGTCTAAGCTAAGTTTTTTGGCAAAAGGATGAGTTTTTGTTGGAACATACCAAATCTGATCTGCTAGATTTTGATCTAAGATGTTTTTTGTAATCGAGTGATGACCTAAATGAGGAGGATCGAATGCTCCACCAAAAAGAAGTATTTTCATACAATTATTTCTTTTTCTTGGTTGTTTTTTTCTTTTTTGTTTTTGAAGTAGCTTTATTGCCGTATCTTTTTTTCTTGCGCTCTTCTCTAGCTTTTTGTTGAATGTCCCACTCAGCTTTAGTTATTCTAAAATCAGGCTCTGGTTTTGACCAGCTGGCCCAATTACATTCAGGATATTTACCACATCCAAAGAATGATTTTCCCCAACGACTTGGTTTAATAATTACATCCCCTTTTTGACATAAAGGGCACAATTGGCCTTCTAATTTCTCAACAATATTCTCAGTAAATTTACATTCTGGATAACGACTACAGCTCTTGAATCTACCATAGCGTCCGTCACGAATTACAATTTCACCTTTTTCTTTCTTTCCACAATCTGGACAAGTAACTCCTGTTTTTTCAACTGGAATTTCTGATCTGTCGGCATTTTTTTCAACTTCTTTAATCTTATTGGCAAGTGGAGTAAAGAATGTTTTTACGACCTTCTTCCATTCCTTCTCTCCTCTGGCAATTCTGTCTAAATCTTCTTCCATTTCTGCTGTGAAATCGTAGCTCATAATCTCTGGAAAATGTTTGACTAAGAAGTCACTAACTACTTTTCCGATCTTTGTAGCAAAGAATCTCTTTTCTTTTCTATCAACATATCCTCTATCAACGATAACCGAGATGATGCTGGCATATGTACTTGGACGACCAATACCTTTTTTCTCTAGTTCTTTAACCAAAGAAGCATCATTATATCTAGCTGGTGGCTGAGTGAATTTTTGAGCAGCATTCATATCTGATCTATATACATCCTGACCTTCTTCCAACCGAGGTAAAAGAGTGTCTCCACTTCCAGCAAAAAGTCTTGTCCAGCCATCAAACTCTTTAATAGAGCCATTGGCTTGTAAATGAGCTATCTTGCTGGCTTCTTTTGCTTCAATTAGAGCTTTTGTTTGTTGGTAAACAGCTGACTCCATTTGAGAAGCAACAAATCTCTTCCAAATAAGATCATAAAGTTTTGCTTGTTGTGGTTTTAGTTTCTGAATCTTGGCATCACCATCATCTGGATTTAAATCAGCATGAGTTGGACGAACAGCTTCATGAGCCTCTTGAGCACTCTTTGATTTTGTTGAAAAAGTCCTTGGTTTTTCTGGTAAATATTTTTCTCCAAATCTTTGACTAATAACTTCTCTGGCCTCAGTTACTGATTCTGGAGCTAAATGAACAGAGTCTGTACGGTGATAAGTAATTAAACCTTCTTCATACAGCTGTTGTGCTAAAGCCATGGTTTGTTTGGCTGAATAACCAAATCTAGTAGCAGCACCTTGTTGTAAAGTTGAAGTAGTAAATGGAGCTAAGCTCTGTCTAGTTCTTTTCTTTTGTTCTATTCCCTTAATTGAATATTTAGCTTTTTTCAAAAACTCAACTACTGGAGTAACATCGGCTTCTTTTTTAGGTTCATATTTCTTGTCTTGCCACTCAACAACCTGAGATAAAAGTATGTTTTCTGGTAATTCTTTAAGCGGTCTGCCATCCTCATCAAAAACAGATACTTTCTTATCCTCTGTATTTAGGCCTACCATTACTTCCCAGTATTCATCTGGAACAAAAGCCTCTATTTCTCTCTCTCTTTCAACTATTAATCTTAAAGCAACTGACTGAACTCTTCCGGCAGATAGACCTCTGCGAACCTTTTTCCATAACACTGGAGATACTTTGTATCCCACTAATCTATCAACAACTCTTCTGGCCTGTTGTGCATCAACTAAATCAAGAACCAATTCTCCAGGATTATCTATTGCCTTAAGAACTGCTTTTTTAGTAATTTGGTTAAAAGTAGAGCGTAAAAACTTTAATTTAAGTTTTTTATCATCCAATAAGTGTTTAACATGCCAAGCAATGGCTTCTCCCTCGCGGTCAGGGTCCATAGCAAGATAAACTGTGTCTGATTGTTTGGCGGCTTTTCTAAGTTGAGCAATAACTTTTTTCTTCCCAGGACTTACTTCATACTCTGGTTCAAAGTTATTATCTATATCTACTCCAAGCTTTTTTGTTGGTAAATCTCTAATGTGTCCAACAGAAGCTTCAATGATGAAATCACTGCCTAAATACCCTCTTAGCTTTCTTGCTTTAGTTGGTGATTCGACAATTACTAGTTTTGATTTTTTGGTAGCCATACAAGCAACGACTATACACTATTGCGCAACTATTTCATAACCTTGGTTAAGTTTTCTACTCTGGAGAATGGCCATTTATTCCAAATCATCGGGTTTTCTTATTAACGTAGCTCCTTGTTTCAATAGCTCCTGAATACCATCAGAAAATGGAGAGAAAATAGAGCCAGGAACAGCATAAACATCTCTTCCTAATTCACCTGCCATATTGGCTGTAAACAAACTTCCACTCTTGGCAGCCGCCTCAATTACACAAACTCCAGTAGATAAACCTGCTATCAATACATTCCTGGCTGGAAAATTTCCAGGCTTTGGAACCACATGAGGAGCAAAAGGTGATATAAAACTAGCTCCTCTCTCAAGAAATTGATCCATAATGGTCTGATGATGGGCTGGATACATATGATCAAAACCAAACCCTAAAATACCAACTGTATAGCCACCACTATTAAGAGCAGCTCTCTGAGCATAAACATCAACTCCATACATAAAACCAGAGATGATTGGTCTTTTCTTGGCCCAATCAGATACTAAAAAATCAATAACCTTTCTTCCATAATCAGTAATTCTTCTGGTGCCAACTACCCCAATAGCCTGGTCTGTCTTTAGTTTTGAGCCTTTAACGAAAATAACTGGAGGGGCTAAATCTAGTTGTTTTAATAAAAATGGATATTCATTATCATTAATACTAACGACCCGAATGTCTTTGTCTAAAATTTTCTTGTAATATGAATAACTATCATTATCTTTTTTGAATAAATAGATTGATTCTTCAATCTTCTTGCTTATAGGTAGTTTTTGCCATATTTGATGTTTATTGACCCAAAAGTCTCTCTCTGTAGCTTCGTGCTTTATTAGGACTTTTAAAATTTGATTGTGTTTTTTAACACCTATGCCATCTAAAGAATATAGTGCTGTCAAAAACTCTTTGGACCATATCATGAAGTAATAATAGATTTAAAAAATGACAATTACTCTTGATCAACAATCCACTCCCAGATCTCATTGGCTACTGGAGCGGCATCTCTAGAACCTTCTCTGAATGGCTCTTGATCATCACTTTCAACCAACACAACAATCGACAAAGTGTTGGGAAAATCCTTATCAGCAGCTTTTTTTAGCCAAGTTTGTTTTTCTGTGTTTAGATCTTTTTCATTCTCAGAAGTGGTATCTATAGGATGAAATTTTTGATTGCTATTTGAACCCAAAACCTTAAGCTGATCTTTCATCACTCCCTCTGTTCCAACCGTCATACCAAACCAGGCATGAGTCTTTCTATACCCTCTCTCATCTGCAGCACCAAACTCTGCTGTTCCTGTTTTACAGGCCACTACTCCATTCTCTATTAACTTGCTCGGAGACATATTTTCTCCCAAATTTGCTATTTTTTGCTCATTCCATGGGAAGAATGGATAGGCTGTCCCCCCTGGAGAGCAGGCTCCAATCATGCCTTGTTGAATAATCGAGATGTTTTCTTCTCTTGCTCCAAGCAAACTGCATTCTATTGAGTCAGTATCAGCTAAAACACTCGGTTTGCATACCAAACCACCATTGCCAAATACTTGAATCATTTGAGCTTGCTGTAAAGGAGTTACTAATAAATCACCTTGACCAATTCCCATATGAAAAGTGTTGCCCAAAAACCATCTTTCTCCCAAAGTTTTTTCTTTCCAGGTTGGAGAAGGAACTAATCCTGATTTTTCACCAGTTAATTCCAAGCCAGTTTTACTACCAAAGCCTATCTCTTCCGCCTGCTCTACTAAAGCCTCTACTCCAGTCCATTCTGCAGCTTTGTAAAAAAAGATGTCATTACTTCTAGAGATAGCTCTCACCAAAGTAATCAGTCCTTCAGTTCGACCATATTGAGTGTAATACCAGTTTGCATAACTATATTCTCCGACCTCTAACGTTCCTTGATCATCCACTGATGTGTCGATATCAAAAGCTCCACTTTCTAAACCAGCTAAGGCCGTAACCAACTTAAAAATAGATCCTGGAGGGTAGGTTCCACTAATAGATCTATTAAAAAATAGTTTTTTCTCATCAACTAAAGCTAATCTCAATTGATCCAGTTTGTTCTTCTGCTCTACTTCAATATTAGATGGGGAAAAAAGATTACTGTTAAACGTAGGAGTAGAAACAAGGGCAAGAACCTTACCTGTATCGGCGTCTAAGATCACAACTGCTCCAGTTTTTTCTCCCATCGCTCTCAAAGCGACAGTTGATAAGTATGGATCAAGAGATGTTTCTAAATTCCTGCCTTTTACAGGCTCAATAACCTCTGACTCAGATATTTTTTCTCCCAAAGCATTAATCTCGAACTCCCTTGAGCCCTTTCTTCCTTTGACCAAATCATTGAAAACCGATTCTAACCCAAGTCTGCCTAGTGTATCTGTAAATCCAAGATTATTGTCCTCCTCCAAATCATCTGCTGTTATTCCAGAAACATATCCTAAAACATGAGCCATTGAAAATGGTCTTAAATATTCACGCTGAAGAGTGTAATTTACCTCAAATGGATTTGAAACCTGTAGTACTAGGGCTTCTTCGTGAGTTAAGGGCTTTTGATCTGAATACAAAGCTGTTGAGTCTAAAACCTGAAAATATGATCTTTTATTAATCAACAAAGGATCTCCATATCTATCCAGAAACACTCCTCTTTCAGCAGGAATCTCTGTCTTAAAGCGACGGTTTCGATAAGAAATATCAGCAAAAAAACTACCCTGAAAACCCTGTAGATCCACAGCTCTAAAAACAAGTAAGCTTAAAGATATAAGTAAACTAAAGAAAAGAGCTTTAACTAGATAATTTTTTCGTTGTTTTTCCATATTCTTGGCCACCAAATAACTCCTCTGACATAAAACATCATTAACAATAAACTAATTATTGTTTGCCAAATCGTTGATCCAATATTTGACCCGATCCCTTGCCAACCAATTATTAAAACCGCAAACAAATAAATAATCCACCAATACAAGCTTCTCATACCAGGATAAAGCCAAAGAATAACTAGTAATCCAAAAACTAATAATGTTGAAACCGAAAATGCAGCACTAATAAAAAGACTAGACAAAATAATAATAACCCAAGCAGAAAGATCAGAGGATCTTGTTACTATTTGTTGCATTAAAAAAATACTCAACCAAGCCAGTCCAAAAGCAGACTCAAAAGAAATTAAAATACCTAGTAAAAAAAGGTGTAGTAGAAGTCTAGGAATACTTTGAGCTTTTATCATCTAATCTCCACAACTGGGGTTTCAAAGAAAGATACATATTGTTCAACCACCGCAGTTTGAACTGAATCTGATACTTCATAATTAATAAATGAGATTTGACCAATTAATATTCCCTGTTCAACCTGATTTTGACCCATGGTATAAATCTTCTCTCCAACCACCAATTGATCTGTCTTTGCTACTTCCGTAAAAATAATTTTCTTGTCATCTCCCTTAATAATTCCCTCTACTCCAGACTCTGTTTTGGAGAGAATAGGTATAGATTCTTTCTCATGAAGTAAAACAACTTGAGACTCATGTGGGCCTATCTTACTAAGCTGGCCTAAAAGTGTTTCTCTGCTTAATACTAATGATCCTTTTTCTAAATTAATGTTTTTTCCTCCAGATACAGCTGGTTTTGCTAATGAAACAACTGGTCTAGAAAGAGCTGTCCTTGTTTGAGGTCGATCGGTGTTTTCCAGTAGAAACCTTAATTCTTGATTTTCTTTTTTTAAGGACTCTAGTTCAGTTAGGGCTGCTGTTGATTCTGCTAACCTCGATTCTAGATCCTGGATGTGAGAAGCAGAGTTAAAGATTTTTTTAAATGAACTAAATCCTTTATTCAACTGAGTTGTTCTCTGAATCCACCAGCTTTTACTTGGAGATAGAAAATTCTGATAAATAAAGGTTTGAGTTGGTTGTAATATTCCTGTAACTTCCATCACTATTAAAAAACTAGTGATTAAGATCACTTGCTCCCAACGAGATGCCAAAAATAGTTTCTTTGATGTTACAGCCATTCAACGCCTTGCATTAGATCAAATTCTGATTTTAGTTTTAATGATTTTTCCTTTGATGAATCCAAGCAGTTTTTAAAAAAGTCATCACCTAAAATAATCCATCTATCTGGATTGATCATTTTAAAAGAATTGTTTTGAATTACAGAATCTATTTCTTTCATGGCCTTCTTTTGTAAAAAAGAGAAAAGGGGTTCTACATCTTTAAAAGAAAAAGTACTTGTCTGTAGTTCCTGGTTCCTGCTATTCCTACCTCTCACAACTAAAGAAAATTTTTCTCCCTGTCTACCCATTTCTTGATATAAATCTAGTGCTACATCTGCCGAAAGCTCAAACAAGTGCTGCTCTCTAAAAAAGTAAGAGGTTTCTTCTATTGCCTCTTTCAAAGAATAATAAATAATAAAACTTTGTTGCAGTTGATTGGAAAAAACCCCTATCTCACTAATTTCTTGTCCAATATATGCAAAAACTCCCTTTTCGTATGCTTGTTTTGCCAAAAAAGCATGAAAGGCTGTCTCATATTTTCTAAGTTCAATGTCAAAAAATCCAACCCTTCTAAAGAGTTTTTTAAATATGGATTGTTCTAAAGGAGAGCTATCCGTGGGAATAAAAACAATAGCTTTGTTCTTAACCAATGGATTACCTATCTTCAATGAGTTTTCCTGACAAATTCCTTGAATAGTTTTAAGAGATTTAGAAAAATCAGCTATTCTTCCATCTTTAAAACCATTATTTGTAATAAAACGGTGTGTTTTTCTCTTTTTTCCAGCTACTACAAAAATAGAACGACCATTAATCCAAAATAAGGTTTGAGATTGTTTGTTAAAGCCAGAAAAAAACCCAGAAATAGACAACTTTTTCATCTATCTGAGATTAGCAGACTTGAAGCAAAATAACAAACACTCTAAAGGGAGTTTAGAATTTGAGCACCGGTTTGCCAATGACCTTGTTTGAGATGTTCTTCAGCCTCATTTAAACGACTTTCGTCCTGGCCATTTTGCTTTAAGCTTTCTCTAAGACCTTCAACTCTTTCCAAAACCATGTCTTCTTTGAGCTCTAAAGCTTTTTCCATCATTATTTCTTCAATATCTGAAACATATTCTTCAATTTTATTAATTAAAGCTGTTTGTTTTTTATCTTCATCCAAACTTCCATCAGCCTTGATTTTTTCTATCTCAGCCATTTCTTCATCAGAAACTAGGAGAGCCAAATCTCTATCCAAAAAGTCTTCCCAAAGAGCTTGTTGTAGTTCGTCCAAAAATGATTCTTTTTCATCATCTGTAGCATCATTAACTCCGAGTAAATCAAAAATGTTCTGTTCTTCAATATTTTCCCCAGAATCATTGCTTTCAATAGCTGGTTGTTCTTGAGTAGGAGCTGGTGAGACAGCCTCTTCTTGTTTTTCCTCTACTTTTACCGGCTCATTCTTTGTTTCTGCAACTCTATCCTTATATTTCTTCTCATATTCATCCAGAGCTTTTTCAAGCTCAGCTAATGGATCAACTTTTTTGACTGCTTGTTTTGCATTAGGATTTTTAACATGAGAAACTTCATCTACTTTTTTCTTCAAATCATCAATGCTTGCCAACTGTTCGTTCTTCTTTTCCTCTTTTTTAGTCTCGAATTCAGATACGAGCTCTTCAAGTTTTTTTAAAGCATCATCATTTGAAACAGGTTTTGTTTGCTGAGGATCTATATTTAGAGCTGGTGCTGGACTAGCTGGTGGAGCATATGAGTCAACATATGATTGGTTTTGATTGTTTGTGGCAGGATCTGACATATTTTTCTTGAGTAAAATAGATAATACTTATCTACCTAATATAACAGAAAAAGACACAATAGCTAAAGCCTCAATCTAGCTTTATTAATAAATTAAAAATAAGGTTACAATAATTGATATGTTCGTTACGTGGATTAGCTTTCTATATCACAGCCTTTTTTTAGTCACTCCCCTGCTTTTCTTCTGGGGTAATAGTGAGCTTTTTGAAGTTAATAAGATGCTTTTCATCTATATAGTAGCCATATTGGTAGGTGGTTTATGGATAGCAAGATCTGTTGTTGAAAAAAAGATTTACTGGAAAAAACATCCGCTGGTCACCTTGCTATTGGTTTTTCTAATTGGCCAGATTATCGCCACAATATTTTCAATCCACTGGAGAACTTCTTTAATAGGATATTACAGTAGGCTAAATGGAGGCTTAATTTCATCAATTGCTTTTGTCACTCTTGCCCTTGGACTATTTAACAACATTCCAAAGAAAAAACTCTTGAGCTTCTTTTTAAGTCATGCCCTAGGACTATTATTAGTGAGTCTCTATGCTCTACCAGAGCACTTTGGTGTTTCTCCAAGCTGCTACCTACTTCACCAAACAGTTGGTACTGCTTGTTGGAAACAAGATGTTCAGGCTAGAATTTTTGGTACATTCGGTCAACCAAATTGGCTGGCCAGCTATATCGTTGGAGTATTTCCACTGATCTTCTTCCTAAGAGAACAATATAAGAAACACCTTCCAATGCTTGGAGAGTTCATTATTATTCTTTCTGCTCTTACAGTCTGGTTTACTAGATCAAGATCTGGAATTTTTGGAATACTATTAGTTATCGCCTTAATGGCCATATTATTCGTATACAAAAAATATCATTGGTTAAAAAAAGTCTGCCAAAACAAACTATTTTTGCCTTTCTCCATAATCTTCACTATACTAATAACAATCATTGGAAGCTCTCTTCTCCAGCAGAGGACCTTGAATGATTTAGACTCTCTTGATTTATCTCAGGGTACTGATTCTTTTTCCATCAGGACAATTGTCTGGGAAGGAGCCATTAAAACTTGGCTACGCTACCCTCTTACTGGCTCTGGTCCTGCAACTTTTGCATATAGTTTCTACCAAGATAGGCCGATTGCACACAACTTAGTCTCTGAATGGGACTTTCTTTACAATAAAGCTCACAATGAGTTCATAAACTACCTATCTGAAACAGGTATTATTGGCTTCTCCACCTATATGGCCTTTCTATTAGGAGCTATTTATCTGCTCTGGCAAAGAGGAAAGAAATATAAATCATGGAATAACTCCAGCTGGATGGTGTTGGTTAGTTTGCTCGGACTTTCTGCTGTTCATTTCTTTGGCTTCTCTATCGCCACTACGAATCTGTTGATTTTTACCCTGCCGGTACTGGCTCTTAGTGATGAAACTTTTGATAAAAAGAAGATTAAATTGAATAGTTGGTGGCAATATCTCGTGTTAGCAATTCTAGCTCTCTTGGTCATTGGAAGAATCTCCTCCATAGTTAATTTTTGGAGAGCTGATCGTCTATATAAGAAAAGCAAAGAGCAACAGCTTGAATCAAAATATTTAAATGCATCTCAATCACTACAAGAAGCCATTGAACTATCACCAAAAGAAGCTCTTTTTTATGATGAACTAGCAGATGTATATAGCATTCTCTCATTTCAATATGAAGTAGTTGGGAAAAAAGAGACTAGTAAAAAAATAGCTAATGCCTCGATAGAAAACAGTAACTACGCTCTAATTCTCAATCCAAGGCATCTTAATTTCTATAAAACTAGAGCCAGAATATTTCTAATTTTGGCCCAAAGCGATACAAAGTTTTATACTGATGCAGAACACACCTTGTTATCAGCCATTGATTTGTCTCCTAATGATGCAAAGCTCTACTACAATCTTGGATTGATACAAAAAGAAATGGGAGAGCTTGAAAAGGCTCAACAATCTCTAGAAAAAGCTGTCTATCTAAAACCCAACTACCTAAAGGCTAGAGATGAATTAGGCATTCTTTATGCAGAAACAAAACAGTCAGATAAATCTCTTGAGCAATTTTCCTTTATTCTCAAGCACATGGCTATAGATGATCCGTTCTTTTTGGCAAAATATAAAAATGTAGAAGCCACTGCTTCTGGGATTAATAATGAAAATTAAAAAGATATTTGAGAACTTTCAAATACCTCCTGGACTACAGATCCACATGTACACAGTAACTGGAGTGGGAAAATATATTTGTGACAACTGGATTGGTGAAGAAATAGATAAACATTCAGTTATTTCTGCCCTGTTAATCCATGATCTTGGTAATCTGATAAAAATAGATCTCTCTCCAAATAATAAAATCTATGATAAAGAGCTCATAAAACCAATTTGGAAAGACATTAAGCAAGAGCTGATTGATAAATATGGCTCTAATGCACACCATGCCACAGTCAAAATGACTAAAGAAATAACAGATGATCAAAAAATAATTGGCTTGATTAATAGTATGGACTCAGCAGACCTAGAAATTACTTCGCAGAAATCATGGGAAGAACAAATCTGTGAGTATGCAGACATGAGGGTGGCAATTAATGGAGTTACTACTCTGGAAAACAGATTGGACGATATTTTTAATAGATATAAAGATCATTTTGAAGAATGGGCAGATGAGGAACTTCTGGCAAAAAATAAAAGCTTTGGGAAAAAAATAGAAGCTGCTTTACAGAAGAATACCAATCAGGACATTTTAAATATTCCGGAAGAAAAAATAGCCACTTATCTGGTAAAATTAGCAGATTACGAAATATAAATATGAAAATAATTAGCATTCCACATCCAAGCTTACGAGAAAAAGCAAAAAAAGTGGAAAAAAATACTAGTGAATTTAGTAATTTCCTTTCAGAAATGAAGGAAATGCTTATTGGTGCTTCCAATCCAAGTGGGGTTGGTCTTGCTGCACCTCAAGTAGACAACCTATACAGAGTCTTCCTCACTCTCATAGAAGATGGTCAAAAAGAGCCCCAAGAATTTATTAATCCGACAATTGTTAAACACAGTGAAGATAAGTCATTTGGCCCAGATCCCGAAAATCCAAGATTAGAGGGCTGTCTTTCCATGCCTGGTCTCTACGGGCCAGTTCCAAGATGGGAATGGGTGGAGTTGGAGTTTGAAAAAATAGAAAACGGCAAATTTGTTTCCGATACAAAAAAATTCTCAGGATTTCATGCCAGAGTTATTCAACATGAGCTTGATCATCTTGATGGTATTTTATTCACTGACTACTCTCTTCAATATGACTTGCCGGTTTATATAGAAAAAGGGAAGCAATTGGTGGAAATCACTGATCGCAAAGCTTTGGAGCTTTACTAACTATGTACAAGATCTGGATTGCTGGCTCTACTAAAAAAACAACTCAAGTTGCAGATAAAATTTCTCAAGATAATAGATTCGAAATCTCTCATATCATTACCCCACAACCAAGAAAAGTGGGTAGAAAACAAGAAGAAGTAATTAATCCTCCTCATCAATTTTCTAAAAACAATCAAATACAAACTACTTTGGTTGATAAAAAAATAGATGATGAAACAAAAACAAAGCTTTTGTCACTAGAAAAACCCGATCTTTTAATAGTTGTTGATTTTGGATTTTGGGTACCAGGATGGTTACTTAGTCTTCCTAAAAAAGCTCCTCTCAATATTCACCCCTCCCTCTTACCTAGATGGCGAGGTAGTTCTCCAGGACAAAATGTGCTTTTAAGTGGTGAAAAAGAGTCCGCTGCAACCTTGATGATCATGGCTAAAGAAATGGATGCTGGGCCAATATTAAAACAAGTTCCTTTTAAAGTAGATCCTTCATGGACACAAGTTGAGTACTATCAGCATAGTTTTGACCTTATTTGTGAAAACTTAGTTGATTATTTAAATGAGTTTATGGACGGAAAACTAATAGAAACCCAACAACCAAAGGAATCACCTACTCCAATAGCTCAAAAACTGGATAAAAAACAATCTTTCAGGGATTGGCAGAAGATTAAAAAAGCAATGGAAAATGGCGACAATGCAGAGGGAATAGAAAGAGCTTGCAGAGCTTTCTATCCATGGCCAAAGCTTTGGACAATGATAAATACACAAAAAGGAGAAAAAAGGCTAATTATTCACCAATGCTCTCTCAATAAAAACCAGACTCTTGTTTTAGAAAAAGTTCAACTAGAAGGAAAAGCTATCTCTAGCTTTAACGAAATAAAAAATATTATTTCTTGAATAAAAAAACAGGCCCATAAAAGAGCCTGTTAAAAGTGGAACTAATGACTAGTTTTTATAGTACGCTCTTTAAGGCGCCTACTCTGCTCTTCACTTGCAAGAACATAATGTAGCTTTGGCTTGTCTCCACAAACAACGTACGTGGATAAACCATTTGAACTAAGTCTTAGTGTCCCATCACACCCATCAATAGGGCATGGTTGCCCCTCATCAGAGGAAACAGGTAAAATAACAACTGGATCAGTCATTACTTTCTCCTTTTTATGCCATAGATTTAGAAACGCATTGTTCCTAGTGGCAGACTAGATATTTTAACAACATATATCTAAATGTCAAATATTATGGGATTTATTTATTGAGAAAAATTAATTTTTAATTGCAAAACAAAAACACCATCTGTTTTAAAGATGGCGTATTTTAATTTTAAAGTTTACTTAGAAGCAGCTTCTGACTTCTTATAGTGAGTAGTTACACCAGATTTTTTAAGCATTCTCAACATCTTGGTAGGAACGCGAAAGCGCTTCTTAACACCATCAACATTGATAGTCACTGTGTGTAAATTATACTTAAATCCACGCTTACTTCTATTTTTAGCGTGTGATACAGAATGACCCACGTGGGACACTCTTGGAAATTTGAACGAAAATCTTTTCATAGCCAGAGAGGGATTGTAGCACTTATGACTTAAATGAGCAAATAGTAAACCTTACTTTTATATAAGCATTTATCTCGTATAATACTTATTCACTATGCTTAGCATTTTATTTTCATCCCCAATCGCTTTCGTCGTCATTTTTGGTGGTCTATTAATTTCAATTACCATTCATGAATTTGCTCACTGTTGGGTTACAGATAAATTAGGTGATCCTACTCCAAGAGCACAAGGTAGATTGACCCTAGATCCAAGGGCTCATCTAGATCCATTGGGAACTATCGCTATTCTTTTAACTAGATTTGGTTGGGGCAAACCAGCTCCATTTGACCCATATAATCTCAAGGAGCCTGTTCGAGACGCTGCTATTATTGCTGCTGCTGGTCCAATCTCAAATATTATCTTAGCTGTTTTACTATCCCTGACCATAAAGCTTGGTTTTGTACCATTTCTTTGGTTACAAGTAGCTGTTTTCCAAGTCATGGCTATTAATATCATGTTGGCTGTTTTCAATCTTTTACCAGTTTATCCACTAGATGGAAGCAAAATCTTGATGGCTGTACTACCTCAGTCAACTGCTTTTGAATATGAAAGCATAATGACCAGATATGGAAACATCATCCTTCTATTCCTTATCTTACCTTTTGGGGGTGTTTCTCCAGCATCACAATTATTGTCACCAATAATTAATATCTTTTTGGGATGGTTAGTTTAAAACTGTACCGATAAAATCTTCGCCTGCTTGAAGTCTTTTAATATTTTCTGGGTCATTGCCAACCAAAACTACAATAATTCCGTGTTCCATGGCCAACCTTGCACCTTTTACATCAAAAGGTGTATTTACACCTGAATCATGTTCTACAGCAAACTTTTCAATATATTCACTAAGAGACAGTTTATCAATAATCTGAGATTTATCTAAACTTCCATCTTCTAAAAAGGGGTGAAGTCCTGGGGTATTGCTAATATTAACTACAATTGAGGCGCCCATTCCAACCGCTGCCTGAACAGCTACAAAGTCAGTAGTATGACCAGGCTCTGTTCCTCCTCTGACGTATACTTTACTAGATTCAAAATCTTCCTGATCTCTTTTTAATCTTGCTGCTGGAATTCCATTTGTTAATAGTACTGTTAATAAAGAGGCTGCGTTGGTCTCACTAACACCTATACCAATGTGGTCTAATTGAACCCTTAATTCGTCACTGTCTCCAGCTAACTTCTCTATATCTTCCTGCCTTGCTCTAGCAACTCCTCCACCGCCAACCACAATGGCCGTAGAGTATTCTTCCTCTGATAAAGATCTTAAAAATTCTATCATTGCTCCTACAAACACCTCATCAAACTCAACTAAGCTATTTGTCTCACAAGACTTAAGCTCGCCAAACAAAACACTGCCGCCTAAGCTGGCAACAAATTTCTTTTCTTCATTGAATGGTAAAACTCTTTTGTTTTCTGTCATATTCTTCAAGCTAGGTATTCTACAATCTAAAGTCCAATAAAGCAAAGATATAAGTCTATCAATGAATATCAGTTCTTCATCGAAATTATTTTTTCATAAAACTACATTCTAGTGGTTTATGAAAGTTTGTGTTATTAACGACATGTGCCTAGACCTAAGCTTAAGAAACAAAATTTATAAAGAATGTTTTTGTCATTTTTATTATTTTACTCAAGAAAAAACTCATAAAATAAATCAGGAGCAATATGAAGTAATCTTGATTAAATCAAGTAACCCATCCCTTAGATTAAAAAAGTTTTTGGAATATATGTTGAGTAGATTTGAGCAGATTCCAATACTACTCTATCTGAATGAAAGCACCTCAGAAAAAAGAGCTGATTACCTGCAAATGGGTATCCAGGAATGTATTTCGGGAAATATTTGTCATAAAGAATTATTGATAAAACTATCTCTTTTAGGCGAAAATAAGACGAAAGAAGGTTTGCTGAAATCAAGGTTTTATTACAATAATTTTAGTTTTTGTCTTGTGACAAAAAGAGCCCTATATAAAGAAAAAGAAATAATATTGAACAGAAAAGAGACGCTTTTACTAGAAGCCCTTATAAAAAGAAAAAACACCACTGTTCCCAGAAGCCTTCTTCATGCTCTTTCATGGGATAACCACAAAACACTTAACTCCAACTCCCTGGAAACACATGTCTGCAGTCTAAGAAAGAAACTAAATAAAAACTGTGGTTTTAAACTTATTAAAACTGTTTGGGGTATTGGATATAGGGTAGTAATTTAAAAACCCCCACACTTTCGTGTAGGGGCTTCTTAATTTCAGATACTATTTATTGCAACATGTCCATGAAGTTGATTGGCATCTCTCCACCCATACTTCCTGCGCTTCCAGGCATTGCCTGAGGAGGATATGTTTGGCTTGATGGATAATCAACAGCTTGTCCAGGCATTCCCTGAGCTGCTCCCTGTTGCATCATCATGTATTGATAAAACAATGGTGCAAACTCTGATTCTACATAAAGTAAAATATCTTCAAACTCTACTACGTCATCTGGAGGACTTACTCTTTCAGCAGATCCATAGTCATCAAAAGTCATAGTCATAAACTTAATTGACTCTCCTTCTTCAACTCCTTTATCTGGTTGAAACAAGGTTGTTAGCTGAGAGAACTGAGATAAGAGTGGAGACTTTGTTCCAGCTTCTTGATCAATGACTTCTTGGAAAGAGTCACTAGTTCCTTGTGGAGCATAGATATCAATCATTCTGAGATAACCAGACATATCGATATATGCGACAGCTAGGGTTTCTTTTAACTCTCCCATGTCCTCAATGGCTTTTTTAATGTTATTAATATCAGAAACCTCTGTTTCAATATCAAGATCTTTGATGGCATCAATTGCTTCCAAAAGCTCTTCTTTATCAACACCCATGGAAATAATGTGATATTTATTTCCCTCATACATGGTTTTTCTTTGAAGATCTTTTATGACGATTGCATCAGCAAACTTCTCACCAAACTCTTCCCATTCCTCTAGATATTCTTCTGCATCTGGAGCCTGATCTTCCTCTGGAATATCCATGTGCATCCATGATTGGCCAGTAATCACTGGTTTTAATAGAGCAAATGTATTAGTAGAACTAATTCCTGGAATCATTTGATCAGCTTGAAGTAAAAGCATGTTCATAAATGAATAATCCATTTGGAAATACATGTTTTCCATATCAACGATGAAGTTGAGATCAAACTCATGAGTCATTCCCTGCTCTTCTAAAGCAATGGTGAAATCCATACTGGAATATCCCTCTTCATGAGCGATCATTTCTCCAGTTACATCAACATCTTCTGCTTCTGCTTGGAAACCAAGTTTAATAGAATCTACATCCATCTTTTCAAAAGCTTCTTTAAGCATTCTCTCTGGGGACATAAAATAGTTGGCATAAACAAAATAGCCAGCAAAAGCTACTAAACCAATTCCTAAAGCACCACCTAGTAGTGTTTTCCAATTAGCTAGTTTTTTAAATAATGGGTTTCCCTGCATTACAGGAGAAGTTGGAGTAGCATTTTCAACCACTGGTTGTGCCATCTCCATCTCTGGGGAAGTATTTTCAGACATTGTGAAAGATTTCCTATCTTAAGGTAATTACTAAGACAAGCATATCAGAATTTTGAGGAACATTCATTAAAAATTATTTTTTACCTCGTTGTTTATTACCACCACGCTCTTTTCTTCTATTGGCCTTATTTTCACCACTTCTATCTTTTTCTCCTCGTTCTTTTCTTTTTTTAACCTTCTGTCTTTTGTGTTTTTTCTCACCAAACAAATAAGCTGAGGCTCCTAGTCTTTCCATTTTCTAGAGCTCGCTTCCTGCTTGTCTATAAAGGGCAATAAAATGTCTATCTAAGTATTCATCGGCTATTCTCTTTGCAACCTCTAAAACACCCCTATAACTACCGATTCCTTGAAATATTCTGTCATTTACTGATGAAGTGATCATGACATTAAAACGAACCCCCTCAGTATCAAAAGATAGGCCTGTTGGTAAAATACCATCTGCTTTTTTTCCGTCATGCTGTCCAATACTAAAAACTAATTCAAAAGATGTTTCGTCGCTCTCTTTAAAAACAATTTCCATAAAGCCACCCTTTGAAACAATATTCACCTCTGTTGTCCAACCGTCTTGTGCAAGATCAATTCCAATGCCACTAACGATTTGTTGAATCTCCTCAAACATAACTTGCTGAACCTCTTCTTCTTGTTCTTCAGGCAATGTTGCCTCGATTGTTGAGTTAATTGCTAGATCTTCATCACCAACCCTGAGCTCATGCTCCAAATATGCTTTTGCTCTAGCTCTTGCTCCATCAATTAGTTCAGACATAAATTTCTTTCAAGTTATTTAATATTTCAAATTATATCAAACATTATCTTCTATAAAAGTAAGGTGCTCTCTCATCTGTGCTAAAAAATTAATCACAAGATGATCATTCATAAATCCCTTAAGATTTGGATCAACAAGAAAGGTCATTAACCCCATCTCTGCTGCAGCATCCGCTTCTCTCCAGTTATTATCTGCATAAATCGTTGATTCTGGATTGATTTTGAGTTTTTCAATCATTTCTTTATATGCCAATGGGCTAGGCTTTCTAGCAACCTCCATTTTGTCTCCAGACAATATATTATCTTCTAGCTCATGAGCTAGTTCTCCAATTACTGCTTCCAATCCACTAAACACCCTCTCTATTTCAGAAGATGAAAAAAGATAAACAGGAACATGCTCCATTAGTTCTTTAATAAAATCGGCTAATTCTTGATCAAATTGTAAAAATTCTGCTAAATGAACGTTATTGATAATGGCATCAAAATCCTCATCTGTGCCTCCATGCCTTTTGAATGTAACCCTCCATCCTTTTTTCAATGATTCATCAACAAAGTCTTGCAGCCTTCGGCCAAAATCAATGCCATTAGGACTAAAATCACCGTCTGCCTCAAAAGTTTTTTGAACTAATTGAAGTCTTGCGTCTTTCCAAACTGTTTTCTGAAATTCTTTATCGGGAATATAAAAAGTGCCATTAAAATCTAAAACAATATTATCAATTCTTTTACCATCAAGCTCTATCGACATTAAAATTAAATTATATATAGAAGATAATAAATATCTATATCAAAATATAGTTAATTTTCTGAGCCTTCTTCCTTTGAATCTTTATCTTTCAACCATAATAAATAGGCTGTAATAACCTCTGGTTTTAGAATCTTCGACCAATGCTCTTTCCAGCTCTCCCCCAAAATAGATCTTGTTGATTCTATTGCCTGAAAAGTGGGATTTTCACTAGACATATAGTCCTCCTTTAAAAGATCATTATATATCAAAAATATTCTTTAATTAAGTTTTTTAGGTAACTTAACCTTGTGCTCTGGGTGTTCTTTAATGAATGTTAAAAGTTTTTTAAAATCTTCTTCATTGTCTATGAAAGCTGTTATTCCACCCAATCCAGTATTTATATTTGCCTCCAAGCCATATGTGGCAACCAATCTGGATAATTCAACAGCCTCTGAATATCTTAAGTATGGAGCATAAATAAAAGGAATAGTTGGACGCCCCAAATCCCTGAGTTTTTGCTGTGCTGCCAAAAACTCAACATATTTAATAGGCTTATCGATAAATCCAAATTGGATAAATAATCAGTGGTATTTAGAAAATCTTTCAGGAATTTTATTTTTAGGGATACCTATCGAAGAATTTGTTTGGTTCTTTACTGTAGGCATAGGTTCATCTGCCTTATATGAATTTGCCTATGGAATTAAATTAGTAAAAAAGAAAAAGTAATTTCTATAGTGCAGGGACTAGTAAATAATGTTGGAACCTATATTAGGCTAAAAAATGTAAGTTTTGTGGAAGTAAAATTATCAATTAACTCACGGGGTAAATTGAAACCAAAAAAACTAAAAAATAATCCAGGTACCTCCGAACCTGGATTAAAAATGTTAAAAAATCACTGGAGTTTTTAAACTCCTTAAAAGATTATATTCCCTGAAAAAAGACTTCATAGAATCTGAACAATGGATTAGGTTTCGCATCCTATCTTTACCATGACTCCTAATCTGATTTGACACACAGTCCTTGGGGTCAGTGGGCCCAACTAGCTGTCGAACTCTTTCAATTGCTTCTTCTCCTTCTATGACTAAGGCTAAAATTAAGCCACTTGTCATATAGGGAACTAGTTCTGAGCTAAAAAATGGTTTATCAACTAAGTGACAGTACCATTTTTTTAAAAAAGATCGATCTAGCATTACGGTTTTTGCACCAATTACAGCCAGATCTTCTTTCTCCAGAAAAGTCAGTATTTCTCCCCAAATTCCAATAGAATCTGGTTTGAAAAGAACAATAGTTCTTTTTTTGGACATTTTTTCAACTCCTCTAGGAAAAATTTTCCTCTCTAAACATCTGTTAGGAATTTAGAGATTCGTCACTAAAACTTTAGAAACAGTTTAAAAATGGAGGTTTTTAAAGAGCATTCTTTATTTCAAAAAAAAGACCGCTTCTGGTCTCTTTTCAAAGAAAAAATACAGTAAGTAAGTATATCAAAATATGTCAGAACAATCAATATTATGGGATTGTTTATGGGGATTAGTGAAGAATGTTGGAATCCATTTTAAATCTATCAAAAAAAAACCAAAGATTTCTCTCTGGTTATTTACAGTTGTAAACGTTTGCAGGGACTGGTGAAGGATGTTGGAACTTATTTTGAACTCAATCGTTGCTCTAACTCATCCATTGTGTCATAAAATGCTTCTTCTAAATCAACGTCGTATTTTTCAGCAATCACAATCACAGACCACAAGCAGTCTGCCAACTCATGCTTAAGTTTTTGGTCCAAGTTAGAAACGCCTTCCGCTCTTTCTTTTGATGTTGTTAGCTTCACTAAATCATCAACATCACCAACAAAACCCTGAACAAGTTGCTCCCTCGTCCATTCCTTGCCGTATTCATTTTTTTCTGCTTTGGAATATTTTGCTCTAATTACTAAAGCTCTTTTAATAATGTCTTGAAAACTCATGAACTCATTGTACATTAGGTTCGAGCCCACCTACTTTCCCTCTTCACACTCGAACCTGTTTACTCGAGAAAAAACATTAGATTCCTTGTTGCAGGGCCACGAGGACTTGAACCCCGACGAAGGGTTTTGGAGACCCTGATGCTACCATTACATTATGGCCCTATGCGTCTTAAGAATCTTATTATAACTCAAAAAAAACAGTCTGAAAAAGATATTTAAGATACCTCTTGTCCTCTATAACAAAAACTTATAACCTTATATACATGCCCATACTCCAATCTTCTCTAAGAAAAACTAAAAAACTAGATAAAAAATATCTAGCAAAAACAAGGTTTCCTTTTGTCACTGTCTCTGGAACATATCGTGAAGACTTAAAGGGACTCCATAATTTACCAGAAAACGATTTATTGAGAGATGTTGTTTTATCCAGAGCCCACTACTCTATGGCTATTGGAGTGGCTGTAGAAGCTTGGAAAGGCAAACTTGATCCCAATGTGGCTTGGATTGTAGATCCAACTAATTATGTAATTAATTCCAAATGGAAAACTATTATTATTACTGAAACTATTGGAAAAATTTTAGCCCGTTTCCCAATGCTAAAAAAGCTTAAGGATATCGTTGATAAATTTGGCCGTCAAAAACTACCTATTCTAGATAGTATTACTAATCCCCTCCTCAATTTAACTGCAGATATAAAGAAGCCGATTCTTTCTTTCCACATTGCTGCTGGAAATATTTTGATAGACAAAGGCAAAACAGTCTTCCAAATGATTACTGATCCTCATGTCAGAGAGGATTACTTGGCTAATTGTGATAAAGAAACAGCTTTTTATGGAGTGTTTGATGAAAAAACCAAGAAAGAGTTTTTAACCAAAGCAAAAGAGCTCGGTAAAAAAGCAGATCCTAGTAGAGTAATTGTTACTGGCCCTCCAATTGATCCAAGAGCGCTGGAAGCCAGATCTCATAAACATCCTTGGAATACTAAAAGACCTTTGAGAATCTGTTTAACTACTGGAGGTTTAGGAACAAACAAGCCAGAAATTAAAAAAGCCTTAAAACAATTACTACCAGAACTAGGAAAAGATAATCCTAGATTTGAAGTAGTTGTTTATGCTGGAACACAAAAAGATATTAAAGATATGGTTGTGGATATGGCAAGAAAAGAAGGGGTTATGTATACAGAAGTTACCCCAGTTGATCCTGCCCAATTTGAGATAGGAAAAAAGGTAACTCTCAAACAAACTCACCATAGAATTACCAACCATTCACTAAAAGTTCTCTATCACCCTCAAATCATTGATGCCAACGAGCTTCTCATTGCCTATGGTTTCCCATGGGCTGATGTATTTATCTCCAAGCCATCAGGAGACATGGCATATGACGCTGTTGCCTGTGGAGCGGCTCTTCTTACCTTAGCTGAATGGGGCGAATGGGAACACAACATTAGAATAAAGATGGAAGGTCATGAAGTTTCTCAAGAAGCTGATCTAGATGACATCGTAGGACAACTAGAAAAAATCACCCACGCTACTCCAAAGAAAGCTGCCTGGATTCAACACGCTCAACACGTCGCCAGAACTATTGAAAAGCATGACAAATATTTCAGAGTAGGTGCTATAAATATCCTAAAAGCAGCTGAAAAGATTAAATAATAAAAAATCCCCATGCTTTCGCATAGGGACTCCATTTTTAAATTAATTAGAAACTTATTTAAGTTTCTTCATCATCTTGTGATCAGTGTGCTTTTGGCACTTCTTACAATACTTACTGATAGGAAAAGTTGCCTCTCCTGAAGCTTGTTTCTTTAATTGATCATTGTTTTTGTTGTATTCAGTTACGTAACCAAAATGTTTACAAACTGTGCAATGTAGACCAGCGATTTGTCTTGGTCCTTTTTTCTTTTTTGCCATAATTTCTTTCTTACGTTCTTAAACTTGATTAAATATCTAAAATTATTTCGATATTTACAGAGGAGCATTGTATCATAAACACAAATGAATCTCTCTCTGGCTTCTCTTGAGCCTTCGTCGAGACTCGAACTCGAGACCTACGGTTTACAAAACCGTTGCTCTACCAACTGAGCTACGAAGGCTTTTAATAATTGTGCCAGGAGAAGGATTCGAACCTACGAAGGCGTATGCCAGCAGTTTTACAGACTGCCCTGTTTGACCACTTCAGTATCCTGGCGCATCTCGCTCTGAGCCTTTGTCGGGATTCGAACCCGAGACCTCAGTCTTACCAAGACTGCGCTCTATCCACCTGAGCTACAAAGGCGATTAGATTTATATTGTACCTCAAAAAAAGTCTCAAAGAGATCTGTATATTATATGAATAAATGAGAAACGAGCAAGTAAGAACTTGTTATTAGCAAAGAGTCTAACAGCCAAGCGTGAGGGGGAGAACGTTTTTCCCCGGAAAATCCAGGTGGGCAGAGAGATCAAAACTCCACGGAGCATTGATACCGCTCATAGGCCCTTGTTCAAGCTGTTGAGAAATTTTTATAGTTCCCACCCCTCTCGTTTGGCTGTTAAAGTTCTATTAATAAAGATACTACAAAAACTAAGTCAAAACAACCACTATACTCGAGGTAAAACAAAAAAAAACCACCCCAGCCGATTGTTATCTTCGGGGTGGCTAAATTTCTATCTTTTATTTTATCTTTTTAAGTTAGTTCTTGCAACCACTCAGTTACCTTAGAACCATAATCCTCATATTCCAAAACATATTTAAGATGGGCTTTAAAATAGTTTTCTGGATCACCAGTTGTCATCCATCTAGTGGAATTTTTGGCAACTAAAACTTTCTTTCCACCCTCTTTATTAAGTCTTCCGATGGCATCTGCCGTCCAAAGCTCTCCATCTTTTCCAGTATTTCCAGCTTCTAAATAATCAAATATGTCTGCAGTTAAAAGATATCTGCCATATGAAGCTAGGGTTGTTGGAGCCTCCTCTGCCTTTGGTTTTTCTACGATATCTATTAAAACATTCTCTTGATCTTCTTTATATTCACCATCTTTCAAAGAAACAGCAGCATACTTGCTAATCTCATCCCTAGTTAATTCCTCAACCATGATGACTGCACTAGCGTCAGAATACTTGTTGTATGTGTCAACTAATGTTTTAGCTGATCCTGGTTTACCAAAAACAACGTCATCACTATACAAAGCTAAGAAGGCATCTTCTCCTTCAACAAATGCTTTTGCTGAGGCAATTGGAGAACCATTTCCATAAGGAAGACTTGGATCCTGAGTAATAACTATTATCTTTGGGAAATCTAAAACGTCTTGCACTGAAGCATAACGATCCTCTTTTCCCTGAGAAGCTAGTTGTTTTCTAATTCTATTAACGTTGTTATTAAAGTAGTCTTCATAAATTGGCTTACCTTCAGGTGTTGCCACAATGATTATCTCTTCAATTCCTGCCTCAACACATTCTTCAATTACAATCTGCATGATTGGTCTATTGCCAAGTGGGAGCATTGCCTTTGGTACCGTCTTGGTAATAGGCAAATAGCGACTAGCAAAACCAGCATCTGTGATAATTGCCTTGCGCACTTTTTTGTCTGCTGACAGCATTTTTATCCTTGTTTTTGATTATTACAAACACTCCCCACCAGAAGAAAAATTCTTCCATAAAGAGGGAGATGTCTGCAGTATACTACATTTGGCTAAATGAAGAAAAAGTTATTTTAATTTCCACATCGAGGACAATAAAACCTTTTTTTTAAATTCCCTCTGAAAGATTTGAGATTTTCTGATAAAATACTCTGTCTATGCAGCGTATTCTCCAATACTTTCGTGAGGTCATGCAAGAACTCAAAAAAGTTTCTTGGCCAACCAAAGAACAAACATACAATTTAACGTTCTTAGTGGTATTGGTAACACTCATGGCAGCCCTATATATAGGAGGTTTAGATTATATTTTTGCTCAGCTAATGGGCATTGTACTAAGGTAAAACTATGACAGACAACACACAACAACCAGAAGAAAAAGTTATTGCTCCAGAAGAAAAGGAGGCTAAAGTAGAAGCTCCTGAAACTAAAGAAGAAGCACTGACTCCACCAGAAGAACAAGAAGTTAAGGTAGATTCACCTAACTTAGTTATAATTTCTGAAGAGGAAAACAAAAAAGCTAGATGGTATGTCGTCCATGCTTATTCTGGTCATGAGAAAAAAGTAGCCGAAGCTTTAAAGCAACGTGCTCAAACTTTACACCTCACAAATAAAGTTTTAACTGTTTTAATCCCAAGTCAAGAAAAAATCCAAATTCGCCGTGGTCAAAGAAAAACCGTTAGAGAAAAGATCTTCCCAGGATATATGCTCGTTCAGATGGAAATGTCAGATGATGCATGGTTAGCAGTAAGAACAACTCAGGGAGTTACTGGTTTTGTAGGAATGAGTAGCAAACCTACTCCTCTACCAAGACATGAGGTTGAAGCAATCCAAAAATACATGGATCAAGCAGAGCCTCAATTTAAAGCAGACTTTGTTGAAGGAGAAGCAGTTAAAATCACAGATGGTCCATTCGCAGACTTCTTGGGAACTGTTGACTCAATCGATGAAGAAAAAGGTCAAGTCAAAGTACTTATTAATATCTTCGGTCGTGAAACACCGGTTGAAATGGATTTCTTACAAGTACAGAAGGTCTAGACTAGTGTGTTAGAATATCGAGTCTATTAAGGAAAATATATGGCAAAAAAAGTACAACAAGTTTTAAAACTCAATTTACAGGGTGGCAGCGCCACTCCTGCTCCTCCAGTTGGACCAGCTCTTGGTCAAACCGGTATAAACATGATGGACTTCTTAAAACAATATAACGATGCTACTAAAGACAAAAGAGGTCAAGTCATCCCAGCAGAAATTACAGTTTATAAAGATAAATCATTTACTTTTACATTGAAACTTCCTCCAGTTTCTGACTTAATCAAAAAAGTTTTAAAAATTAAAAAAGGTAGTAGCACTCCAAGCAGAGAATCTGCTGGAACTATTACTATGGATCAGGTCAAGGAAATTGCTGAAGCAAAGCTTCCTGATCTCAATACGAACAATTTAGAAAGTGCCATTAAAACTGTTGCTGGCTCTGCCCGCAGCATGGGAATACAGGTAAAGGAATAAAATCATGGGTAGTACTCAAAACGTAGACATGTCCAGTCAGGAAGTAGAAGTCAAAGTAGTTGATTCTCCTGAAGAAACAGTCGAAAAAACAGAAAAAAAAGCCAAAGTAAGAGTTCATAGCAAAAAATACATGGCTGTGAAATCAAAAGTAGATAAAACCAAGAGATATGATCTCATCGTAGGTATAGATTTGGTTAAAAAACTTTCTTACAGCTCATTCGAAGGAACCATCTCAGCAGAACTAGTTATCAGAGAAGCTGGCGCTAGTGTAGAAGTTGTTCTTCCTCACCAAACTGGTCAAAGCAAAAAAGTAGCTATTGTTGATGAAAAACTATTAAAAGAAATCGAGGCCGGAAACATTGATTTTGATATCTTAGTTAGTTCACCAGAGTTCATGCCAAAATTAGCCAAGTTTGCTAGAGTATTGGGACCAAAGGGCTTAATGCCTAATCCAAAAAACGGAACTCTTACCTCAAATCCAGAAAGAGCTGTTAAAGAACTTTCTGCTGGAAAAATGATGGTCAAATCAGAGAGAAAACATCCTTTAGTACACATTGCTATTGGAAAAACTTCCATGGATAGCAAAGAGATTGCCGAGAACATTCAGGCCCTAGTAAGTGCTTTCAAAAATAAAATTCTCAGACTATCGATTTCTGCCTCAATGAGTCCGGGTGTTAAAATAGACTTAGAAACAGTTTAAAATTCTCCAATCTCAGATTGAAAAGATAGAAACTATTTTATAGGTAGTCTTTTTATGAGCGAAAAAATACAAGAAATACAAGCTAAATATGATGAAATCTCCAAAAAACATGATCATTGGACAGCAACTCTTGTTGTTGCGGAGCTTGGAAAATACTTTAGTGGAACTGAAATAGCAAAATGGATCACCCAATTTAATTGGGATGAAGATGAAGAATAAATTACAGTACAATGATTTTGTAATGAGTGATTTCACAATTAAAGAAAACTACATTTTTTCAAAAAAATTTGACAGCAGCCATTTAAAACAAATGGTTGATTATGCTCACAACGATGAGCTAGTTATTAATCAAACATCAGATGCAGTTAGATTCTCCTCTCTCAACTCGGCAGACAACTGGCTTAACAAGAGCAAAAAGGTCTTTTTTTTACTCTCCCCTATTGATGATAAGAAAAAACTAGCTGGAATCATTTGGTTTGAAGAATTAAATCTTCCAAACTCATTAAAAGAAAAAAGTAATTGGACTTTTGGAATTCGTATTTATAAAAATCATAGAAGTAATGGTCTTGCTGCTCCCTTTATGAAAAAGGCTTTTGAAGAATTTGAAAAACTATTTCCAAATGAATCGGTTTGGCTTAGCACTAAGTCTTTCAATGAAGTTGCTCAAAAGGTTTATTCAAAATTTGGTTTTAAAAAAGTCGGCGAGTTAAATAATAAGAAGTACTATATTTTCAAACTATGAACTGGATCCTCAGCAGCACCCTAATGTTTGTCTCTTCTGTTATTACTTACTTATTTGTAAGACTTGCTGGAGACAAAAAAATAGCTAATCCTCTTAAAAACCTAGCAATGTTTTTTATCCCAGTAATTCTATACATTCTAATAAATACCTCTCAAGGAGGAGACTTAACGGTCAACTTATATCAATTTGCGATTATTTTTATCATGGCCATATTCTTTTCATATCTTGGAAATAAATTTTCTTTAAAAAGCATAGAGCTCTCTCCAAATCCAGGATTTAGCCTAGTTATTTCAAAAAGCTATGTGATTTTTACCACACTAGCAGCTGTGGTTCTTTTTAATGCTAATTTATCTTTGCCCGCCGTTATTTCAATTTTATTAATCATTAGTGGCTCAGCACTAATCATGATAGAAAAACCAACCAAAGAATCTAAAAAAACCAATTTGACCTGGTTTTGGTTTTCTCTTGGTGCATTCTTTTGCTGGGGAATGCTGGCAATAACCTCTAAATACCTATTGGATATAGGCGTATCTATTTTCAGCAGATTAATTTATTCAATGCTTATTGTTTCAGCTATTATTTTTTGGGAAATTAGTAGTAAAAAAATATCTTTCAAAATTCCCAAAGATCATTGGCTGATTCTTTTGATTATTGGTTTAACCGGAGCTAGTTTTAACTACTTTATGCAACTTAGCTACCAACTTGCACCTAATATTGGTTATATAAATGCCATGAATGCTTCTTCAATAGCTGCCGTTACTCTTCTTTCTGGAGTGTTTTTTAAGGATGAATTGTCATTCAAGAAAATAGTTGGAGTTTTTATAGTGGTGGCCGGTATGATTTTACTTGTTCTTACAAAGTGACAGCAATTAAACTACACGATACAATGACATCTATTGATTTAATTCTATGAATGAAAACTCAAAACCATCTCCAACGGCTCATATATCACAAAACAACAAAGTTAGTGACTTTATTAGAATTCCTTCCCTAGGAACAATTGCCTCAGCTCTTGTCATTATTTTCTTAATATATGCATTTTTCTCTGGAATGCTGCAACAGTTCTATGCTAGTTTCTTGTTTTTCTTTTATTCTTTTACCAACCGCATGTGGGTGTCAGTGATAATGCTTGGAATCTTCCAAACATTACTAATGATTCCTTTCCGTGTTATTAGAATTGCCAAATCAAATAATATAAGTGAATTTCAACAAACAATAGAGAAAATAAAAGTAGAAGAAGAACAAACTTTTGTACTTAAAAAGAAATTCCGCCAAGGAAACACCACCTTCTTATTCTATGCCGTTGATTTTGTAATGCAGATTGTTTCATATGTTTCTCTAGGTAGATTGTTTTTAACAGATTTCTATAGTAAGCAAATCAATCCTGAGCACCTATATGGCTGGGTAGAATACCCTTCTTATCCAATCATGGATACTTGGTTCAAAATTCCATATCCAGCGGTTACAAAAGCCATTGATTTAGGCTGGAAAGTTATTATCCCTGTCTGGATAGCCCTTGTTGTAATTCAACTCATCATTATCATTTTTAAAAGAGTTAACTCTAAGAAAAAACTCATGGAGGATGCAAAAACTCCTGAAGATAAACAGTTTGAGCAAGCTGCAAATAAAATCGGTAAGTACGCAACAGGTTATCTTTTATTATTCATGTTGGTTGTCTGGTTTCTTCTAAGTCACTTCCCTGTTAACTGGAAAATAGGCATCTTTAGTGGTGATGTAAGTATTCCAAATAGGACTTTTAATACTGTTACTGCCATAGCAACATTCATCACTATGATGTGGCATGGAATACCAAAAATAATCAGAAAAGGTGAGCTAGCAGAGCAGCTAGGTATAAACAATAAAATCATTGAAAAAACTCAAAAAGATATGTTTAAGGAATCACTTTTTACTGCCTCACTAGTAGGACTTGGAGCTTTTTACATCACCAACCAAATTCCTAGTGCCTTTGAATTATCCATCTTCACTCTCGAGGTAATTTCTTTGTTATCTCCATTCACATTAGACAAACTGGTCCTTGGAGGACTATCTGTTAAAAAGAATGACATTACTGAAGCTGAAGTAAAACAACAATTTAAATAGAAAGCTAAACAAATGTTCAGGGATTTGTTGTCATTTTTAATGGAAAATAAAAAATGGTGGTTAATTCCACCAGTCATTGTCTTCATTATTTTTGGACTATTGGTTGTATTCTCTTCATCCTCAGCAGTCAGCCCCTTTGTTTATATGTTATTTTAGTACATATGAAGTTTTTTCTGCAAAGTCTTACCTCGTTTTTTAAACAACTACAAACAAAAATATTTTCTGGAATCAATGTTCTTGTTTCTATTATTTTCTATTTCTTTGGAATCGGCCTAACTAAAATAGTTGCCATATTTTTTAATAAACAATTTTTAAAAAAATCATTCTCATCTTCTTCTTGGAAAAAAGTTAGTAAAGTTAATCTAGAAAAACAATATTAATGAATGTTCTTGGAATTTCCTGTCACTATCATGATTCAGCAGCTTGCTTGATAACAGATGGATTAATAAAAGCAGCTGGAGCTGAAGAACGATTTACTAGAAAAAAACATGACAATGGTTTTCCGTTTAAAACCATAGATTATTGTTTAAAAGAGTTTGGTAAATCAATAAATGAGTTAGATGCTGTTGTTTTTTATGAAAAACCAATCATTAAGTTTGAAAGAACTATTCATCAACATCTACAAAATTTTCCTAAAAGCTTGTCCTCTGCTTTAGACTCAATTCCTCAGTGGTTTAATCAAAAACTAAGAATAGAAAAAATACTAAGAGAAGAACTCAACTATCATGGAAAAATATACTACTCTTCTCACCACCTTTCTCATGCTGCCAGCGCCTATTACTTATCTGGATTCAAAAAAGCCGCTATTTTAACCATAGATGGCGTTGGAGAGTGGGCAACAACAACCATGGGTATCGGAAAAAACAAAGATATTCAAATTGACCAAGAAATATCATTCCCTCACTCCCTAGGATTACTGTATAGCACCATTACTACTTATCTTGGATTCTCTGCAAATGATGCTGAATACAAAGTAATGGGATTGGCAGCTTATGGTAATCCAGATAAATATATGGAAAAGTTTGACAAGCTTGTAACCCAATTTCCAAACGGTAGTTACCAATTAAATCAAGAATATTTCAGCTTCGATTGGTCAAATAAAAAGATGTTCTCTAAAAAGCTAGTAAAGCTTTTTGGCCATCAGCCAAGAAAACCAGAAAGCAGAGCTTATAAATACCACAAAGACATAGCCGCCTCGCTACAAAGAAAGCTTGAGGAAATAGTTGTTAATATGCTCAATCAAGCATATAAAAAATACAAAACACCAAATCTATGTTTGGCTGGAGGCGTTGCCTTAAACTCTGTACTAAATGGAAAGATTCTTTCACAAACTCCTTTTAAAAATCTATACATTCCCCCAGATCCAAGTGATGCTGGAGCAGCTATGGGAGCAGCTTTATACATAACCGCAAAAAAAGATAAGCATCCGATTAAATGGAAAGAGTTTAATCCATATTTGGGTCCTAAATATTCCTGGTATGAAATAGAAAAAACACTAAAAGAAATGAATATTTCTTACACTTTTTATGCTGATAGAAAAAAACTAACCAAAGTTGTTGCAAAAAAACTTAAAAATCAAAAAATCATTGGTTGGTTCCAAGGAAGAATGGAGTGGGGACCAAGGGCTCTGGGAAATAGAAGTATTTTAGCCTCAGCTGCTACCACTAAAATGAGAGATATTATTAATGCCAAAGTAAAAAATAGAGAATTATTTCGCCCTTTTGCTCCAGTCATTCTGGAAGAATATACCGACAAATACTTTGAGTCTGACAAAAATTTACCAATCTCTGCTAGATACATGCTGATGGTTTATCCATTTAAAGAAATTGGTTATAAACAAGTTCCTGCGGTTGTGCATGTTGATGGTAGTGGAAGACTGCAGACTCTAGCAAAAAAAGATAATCCCAAATACTACTCCCTTATTGAAGGGTATGAAAAACTTACTAAAGTGCCAATCATCATCAATACTTCTTTTAATGTTCGTGGAGAGCCAATAGTTTGTAATCCAAAAGATGCTGTTAATTGTTTTTTACACACAGATATTGATTACTTAGTTATAGATCAGTTTATTTGTAGAAAAAAATAAATGAAACCAACTCAAAAAAAAATTATTCTTTTTCTTATAGTTTTTTCTGAATTACTAATTGGTGGCCTAGGATTATATTTTTATTACAAACATAATTATATAAAAAAACCTGAGTACATAACTGCTATTGATAAGGAAAGTCTAACTTTTCCTGAAACTGGAAACTTTGTCTATTTCTATGAGCTAGAAAAAGATATCAAGCATACAGTTCAGCCAGAGTGGTTAGATCATTCTGTCACCTATAATCATAATAAAGATGGTTTTAATGATAGATATGATTATTCTATAGAAAAAGGAGAGGATACTTTTCGGATTATTACTCTGGGTGACTCTTTTACTTATGGGCAATATGTTCCCACAGAAAAAAACTGGACCGAAACACTGGAAGATGATCTTAATAATCAGCTAGGAAATTCCAAAAGAAAGTTTGAGGTGATTAACCTAGGAATGCCTGGTTATGACATTCCATATATCGTAGAAAGATATGAGCGTCATGGTCAAAAATATAATCCTGATCTAGTGATTTGGCTTGAGTCTTCGTCTGGTTTTATTAGAAACACTGAAGAAACAAAATTCTTTATTGACAACTGTGAAGAAAAATATGGAAAAGATGATCCAATTATTGGAAAACACTCAAGTCTCTTGTGCTGGGAAAAAGCTCAAGAAAAATTAATGGAAAAATATGGAAGTGAAGAAAAATTAAATGAATTCTTTAATCTTTATTTAGATGATTTCTTTAATTTATTTGAAGATAAAAGAAGAGTTGTTTTCTTTACCTTTGAACAACCTACTAGTTATGAAAGCACAATAGAAAAATTGATAAAATTTAGAAGAAAAAACTATCCAGAAATAAAAATAGAATCTATTGTTCCAGATATAAATAAACTCGAACAAGTATTCCCAGATAGTCATCCAAATGAAGATGGTCACAAAACCATAGAAAAAACTATCTTTTCTTATCTAGAAGAAAGAATTGAAAATAACTACTGGTCTTTTTAAGAACTCTTGTCCCTGGATATTTCTCTAATTTTTTCTAAATATTTATCAACAGAAAAGCTCTCTTGCTCTCCATCTCTAGTTCTTAGATTAACCTGACTAGACTCAACTTCTTTGTCACCCAGCACAATCATGTGTGGAATCTTTTCTAGCTGAGCGTTTCTAATCTTTGCAGGAAGTCTCTCTGCTCTCTCGTCTATCTCTACACGAATATCAAGCGCCATTAACTTGTCTTTTAGGTCTTTAGCAAAATCTAAGTGTCTGTCGGCAATAGGTAAAATTCTTACTTGTTCTGGAGACAACCAAAATGGGAAAGCTCCTCCATAGTGCTCTATCAAGATGGATAAAAATCTTTCAATAGATCCCATGACAGCTACATGTAGCATTACTATGCGCTCTTTTTCACCCTCTTCATTAATACAAGAAAGATCAAATCTTTCTGGCATATTAAAATCGAGTTGAATTGTAGCTACTTGCCACTCTCTTCCAAGAGAATCAAAAGCCATAAAGTCTATCTTTGGACCATAAAAAGCTGCTTCTCCAGGAGCCTCTGTTACCTCTACTCCTCTAAATATAGCTAATTCTCTGAGTGTTTGCTCTGCTGCGATCCATTTTTCTTCCCCACCAAGATATTTTTCAGGTAACTCTGGGTCATGAAGTGACAACCTAACCTGAAGGTCAAAGCCGAATGCTCCATAAAACTTTTCTACGATATCCCAAACGGCGTTGGCTTCATCTTTAACTTGATTTTGACGACAGAAGACATGAGAGTCATCCTGAGTAATGGCTCTAACTCTAGAAAGACCATTCAATTCACCTGTTTGCTCATCTCGATAAACCATTGTTGTGTTGGCATATCTTTGTGGCATTTCTCTATAGCTCATCTGCTTACGAGCAAAAATTTGAGTATGATGAGGACAGTTCATTGGCTTCATCACAAACTCATGATCTTCTCTTGTTGTCATTCTGAATAATTCGTCACCAAACTTATCCCAATGACCACTAGTCTCATAGAGATCCTTTTTTGTAATATGAGGAATTTCAACCCTTGAGTATCCTTTGGCTTTACGAAGAGCCCAAACAAAATCATCTAACAATACTCTCAATTGTGTTCCCTTCGGTGTCCAAAGAGGTAGTCCTGGACCAACTAGGTCTGAAAAAGTAAATAAATCTAGAGTTTTACCTAGCTTGCGGTGATCTCTTTTTTTGGCTTCTTCTAGCTTTTCAATATGATCATCTAGCTCTGATTGAGATGCAAAAGCTGTTCCATAAATGCGTGTTAGCATTTTGTTTTTCTCATCACCTCTCCAATATGCTCCAGCAACGCTCAGAAGTTTGAAGGCTTTTATCTCTCCAACTTTTTCTGCATGTGGACCACTACAAAGATCTGCAAAAGCTGATTTAATTTCAACAGAACCAGATAAAAGAGACTTCTCGTCCCCTTCAACTTGTTCCTTAGTACCAGTTAAATAAATAGAAACAGGGGCATTTTCACCCTCTATTTCATCAAGCCACTCTTGTTTGTATTTATTATCTGCAAAAAGCTTGCGAGCAACATCAACACTCACTTCTACTTTATGCATAAGTAAGTTTTGTTGAATGATTTTCTTCATCCACTTCTCTATTTTTGGAAAGTCTGCTTCACTGACACTAAAGTCATCTGCACTATCGAAATCAAAGTAAAAACCATCATCTGTTGCAGGACCCATGGCCATGATTACCTTGTCTTTTCCATAAAGTTTTTGCATTGCCAACGTTAAAACATGCTCTGCCGTGTGACGAATGCTCCATAATTTGTTGTTATTTTTTTCCATATTTCCTTTTGTTCAATTAAACCTATTGTACCTGTTTTTTTATACTAAAAAACCCCTCTTGCAAGGGGTGTCATGTCTTTTGTTTTACCATACACAACACACCCTAAAGAGGGATTGTAGTTGTAGTGGTAGTTACAAAAGAAATTAATTTCATCTGGAGGATATTATAACTAGGTTTTTTTAAAAAGCAAAAAAACTAACCAGCGCCACCTCCTCCTCCGCCTCCTCCACCACCGCCTCCTCCAGAAAATCCTCCGGAAGAACCTGTGCCGCTAGCACCAAAGCTTTTGGTTGTAGAAGTAGAAAAAGAACTCAGAACAGAATCCAAAGAACTAGATAAGTCTCCAAATGAAGATGAGAATCCACCAGAATGACTATGTCCCACCCAATATCCAGCAACAACCGGATCGCTCATGTCAAAAGTAATAGGCAGTTGTGAAAGAGCTTTTGCAGACACTCCAAATAGCGTTCCGTAGACCAAGTATTTCTCCCATAAAATTATCGAATCTATTGGATACTCCTTGGTCTTTTTATAATCCTCCATGTGTTTTTTAAATGCTCTCCACAAAGAAGCCTCCTTCAAACCTTTTTCTGAATAATGAAAACGCAATGCTTTACTAGCAGATGTGAAAACAATTAAAAATATTGTTGGCATCATGCCAAATATGGCGATAAATATGGAGCTTGGATCAAAAAATTCACCTGTCCAAATAATCTGACTAATAAATATGACTATCGATAATAAATAAGTAAGTAAGACTGGCTTCATGAATGGCCAAAGACTAATTTTGCTTTTCTCATCTATAAAACCAAGTTCTTTGTTCTTGCTAAAAGCTTTTTTCTCTAAACTTTTTAACAAAGATCTTGCTCCACTAGGGTGTTTTTGATTGTATTTAACCAAATCTTTAAACCAAAGAGTATCCTCACGTCTGGCTACCTTTTCAAACAAGTAATCAAAAATAATCTGCTGTAGCTCGGTCATCTTCTTATTACTCTTCACTCTCTCAAAACCATATTCATATTTCTTGAAAAGAAAACCTTTCTTTTGATCACTACGAATAATCTTCATAAATTTTTGTTGAACCAAAGAAAGAGCCATGGCAGTAAAGGCTTTAGCTGACAGTGTTTTGTAATGTTTTAAAAGTTGTTCTACCGAGGCTGGATTGGTATCACTTGGTGGTTCCCAAAATCTATCTGCCTGATTTGCTTTAGGAATCCTCTGTTTAACCTTAAACCAATAATTAAGTAAGAATCTGCCTGCCAAAATCCAGGCTAAAATAACTAATCCTGTCTGAATTTTCATAAACATATTGTTTATTTCCATCCATTTTTTGGTCTCAACAATAAATTCTTCCTCTTGTTTCTCTATCTCTCCTTTCGAAGAATGCCCCTCAGCCCCATTAAAAAATGTCATTTTGGGTAAAAGAACCCTGGCCTCTATCATCTTACCACTATTAACCCTAGAAGCTGATAATTTGACCGTCTGGTCATCAGGAATGCTTACAACCCCAGTGAGCTCTCCATGTCCCCATGCTTTTATTTCCTTCCCATCTATTCCAGCGGGTAAATTTACTTCAACTTGAATATTCTTTTGAGCTACTTCCCACTCATCACCAATAAATTGCCAGTAAATTTCTGCCACATCATCATGAATGGTGACTGCGTTGTCGACTAAATAATTAATAACAAATGCTTTTGATTCATCCTCAGCTGAGTAATGCCACTGAATGTAAGCTTCTTTTTCATCCTGAACTACAGTAAACGTTCTTGAAGGATTTGCTCTTCTATTTTTAAAATCTACGAGTGAAGGGTGAATAAATCTATAACATCCATCTTCATCGCATACACCCTTAAATCTAATCTGGTATGGCTCATCTCTTCCTGGATCTGTTTTTTGATCGGGGTTTTTATTGATTCTCTGATATGCAAATTTGAAATCTCCACTAAACGAATAAATTCTTTTTTCGATTACCTCCATAGAACCATCACTATCAACAACTGCATCTATTTTTACCTCATTAATCCTATACACCCTGTCATCATCGGCACTTACTTGGTTTGGAGATAAAAATAGAAAAAATCCAAGGAGTAAAAATATTATTTTCTTTTTATTGATGTTTAGAAGTTTCATGATATAATTTTGTTTCTGTTTCCTAAGACAGTGTGTCCAGTTAATTCTGGTGAAATGTCACACCGAGGAGAGATAAATAAACGTAGTTCACTTTGAACAATTTTTTTTCCTCTTTCTTCATTTTACATTTCTTTCACTTCTTTAGAAACTGCACCTTAAAGGTATTAAGTAACAGAAGGTATTCGCTGTATGCCAAACCAACACAACTTGGGGCAAATCAAGATCTTAAAAGAAAAACTTGATCAGGCACAGTCAGCAGTTATCGTCGAGTATCAGGGTACTACAGTTAATGATCAGGTCGAACTTAGATCTGCTTTAACTGAAGCTGGTGGTGAAATGTTCGTCACCAAAAACACTCTTATCGATATAGCTGTCGGAAAAGGCAAACTTGCCGATTCCTTGACTGGAATGAATGCTGTTGTCTTCTCCTTTGAAGATCCTGTGGCTGCTTTGAAAGCACTTTTCAAGTTCCACAATGACACCGATAAATTGGTGATCAAACAGGGTTTCATGGAGGACAAGGTTCTCTCTATTGAAGAGGTAGAATCACTCAGCAAACTTCCTGGCAAGCAAGAGCTGCTCACTACTTTAGTGGTCAGACTTCAAGGACCAGCCTATGGCTTGGTCAATGTCCTTAAAGCAGGACAAAGAGATTTAGTAAATTCTCTACGCGCTCTCCAAAAACAAATGGAAGACGCAGCTTAAATAGTAATAAAGTAATAAAAAAAGGAAAAAACATGTCAGAAGACACAAAAAAACTCTCTGCTAAAGTAGAGAAAATTGTTAGCGCTGTTTCAGAACTCTCCCTTATGGAAGTTTCTGAGCTCGTTACCGCATTAGAAGATAAATTCGGAGTCAGCGCTGCTGCCCCAGTTATGATGGGTGGCGCAATGCCAGCCGCTGGAGCTGCTGAAGCTGCTGAAGAACAAACTGAATTCGACGTCATTTTAAAAGATGCCGGATCCAATAAAATCGGTGCTATCAAGGCCGTTCGTGTACTCAAGCCAGAATTAGGTTTAGGTGATGCTAAGACTTTCGTCGAATCAGCTCCTAAAACAGTTTTGGAAGGTGCCAAAAAAGAAGATGCAGAAGCTGCTAAGAAAACCTTAGAAGAAGCTGGATGTGTCGTTGAAATGAAATAATCATTTCAAATTAACATTGAAACAAGAAAGCCCCGTCTCATATGACGGGGTTTTTAGTATATTTGACCTAGTTTGAAATTCACTATTGACCTAGTTCCGTTTACTCTGTTACCTTGGTATATAGATTCTAAAAAGTGTGATCTAGATTGCACCATTCACCGCGGATGCAAATATAAATAAACACTAAGAAAGGGATCTGCATGACTGATGTCGCCACTGTCTCAGAAGAAGACAAGAAAACAGGCCGAGCTAACGATGCGGCTAAATTGGATATTAATAATCTGCCAGACTTACTAACAGTTCGTGAAGTGGCAGACTTACTTAGAGTTTCTCCTCTAACTATTAAACGTTGGGGTAAGCGCGGAAAACTTCCCGCTATCAGAATTAACTCTCGTGGAGATCGCCGATACAAAAAAGAGGCAGTTCTTTGGCTACTAGGGGTAAACCCAGCTGAAGGTGAAGAATAATCTTCCAAGAAAATAAAAAATAAACACCTCCTTCATAGGGGGTGTTTTTGTATTTAAAGCAAGTGATAAGATTGTATTTATGAAAACAAAAATAGGTTTTAAAGAAACTCTTGAGTGGTATGAACAAAATGCCAAAACATATGCTCAGAAAATAGCTGACAAGCCAGATCTTTTTTTATTAGAAAGATTCATTAAGAAGCTCCCAGTCGAAGGAAAAATACTAGATGCAGGATCTGCTGGAGGCAGAGATTGTAAAATCTTTGCTCAAAATGGCTTTCAACCAACAGGAATAGATGCTGTCAAAGCCCTGGTAGAAGAAGCTAAAACCAAAAATCCAGATATAGATTTTATTCATGGAAACTTTACTAGCCTTCCTTTTAAAGATAATTCCTTTGATGGAATTTGGGCGAATGCCTCTCTTCTCCATCTGGAAAACATAGAAGACATGAAAAAATCCTTAAGTGAATTTTTCAGAGTGTTGAAAAAAAGTGGTATCGCTCATATATCTGTTAAAAAACAATTAGGTAAAGAAAAAACAAGTAATGTTGCTCAGGAGTATTCAAGTGATTTTGATAGATTTTTTCGCTGGTTTACTAAAGATGAGTTAATACAACTTATTGAGGAAGCTGGTTTTAAGATTGTCCAATTTGATGATGACTACACTCCAAAAGACGGTAGAAAAAACATTAAGTGGTTGGCAGCCTTGGCTAAAAAGGTTTAAATTTTAAGCTCCACATATATTGGTAAATGATCGGAGAATTCAGTCTGAACAACCTCTGATTTTAAAAGAGATATGTCCTTTGTCCCAAAAACATGATCCAACCTCCAGGCTAAGTCATTCTCTTTAAAACCATGGTAGTTAAAAGGCTTTGTAGTCCAAGTATTCTCTGAAAAATCTGGACCCAGATGATTCATCCCCTTACTAAGTCCTTTGATAATGAATGAATCTGGTAATGCATTGAGATCACCTGAAAAAACATAGGCTTTTTCCTTTGTTTTTAAATAATCAAGTAAGTTCTGACCTTCTTCTTTTCTATTCTCATTCATCACAAAGTAATCTGACAAGGAAAGATGGGTTGTGCCAAACGATAACTCCTGACCATCTTTTTCTATGGTTATCTCGACTAAAACTCTACCCTCTTCTGTGGCATTAATAGGATTTGTTTTTGGTTGACGAAGGTAATGGTGATTCGTCTTTATTATTGGAAATCTAGAAAAAATAGCATTACCCTGAGTTTCTTTCTCTGGTCTGCCTGTCCATCTCTCGGCATAATGAAAAAAATAATGATAACCAAGTTTCTCGGCTATGTATTTTGCTGTATCAAGGGGAGGTTTTTGTTTTAAATGTTGGATAAATTCCTGAGCACAAACAATATCTGGATTTAATTCTTTAATTTGCTTAACAATATTATCAGGGTCTTCTTTATACCAAACATTCCATTGGAGAAAGGATATTTCCATGTTTTTCAAACCCTACTTTATTATTTACTAATGTACTTTAATGTAAAGTAATATATCAATTTTTAACTATTAAGTCCTTGGTTGCAAGTCCAACAAACTTAAATATTTTTAGCTGTCTTTTGAATCTTCTTGGTTCTTGAGCTAATCTAAATAGCCATTCCATGCCAATAGCCCTAATCCACATAGGCGCTCTCTTTAGTCCTCCAAGTAACATATCAAAAGAACCTCCAACAACCATAACTAGCTCTACCCCACTCTTATTCAATAACTCCTCATGCTCTATTACCCACTTCTCTTGCCAAGGAGCACCAAAAGCAACAAAAACCATCTTTGGCTTCTCCTTCTTAATTAGCTTCTCTAGAGATTCTTCTTCTTTTTTTAATGGTTTAGAGACATTCTCATATCCATTACTCCATAAAAGAGAGAGTTTTTTCTCTCTAGATATCCCTGGTAGATATATATGATGAAATTTATCTGAATATCCCCTACCACCTATTAATAGTGTCTTCCAAGACTCATCGCTTGCCTTTTTTAGGAGCTTTTGAACCAAGTCAACACCAGTGATTCTCTCTTTAATACCAGGCTTTCCAGATAACATACTCTTTAATTTGCTAAACAAAACAACACCTACCCCATCAGGGATGAGAATATCTGCTTTATCTAGTAAATTAGAGAATTTCTTGTTTTCTTGAGCCAAAACCAGCTGTTCTGGGTTTGGAGTAAAGATCTTGATAGTTTTCTTCGTCCCAATAACTTTTTTATTGATTGTTTCTAGCAAACTACCAACATCATTGCTAAAAAGCTCTTTGCCTAGAAAAAGGACTGTTTTATACGTCTTTTTTGTGTTTTTTTGCTTCATTTATTGCTTTTCAAAACTGAAGAGAGTACGAAAAAAATCAGCTTCTATACCCTATTGTACCAATAGCCTGCAATTTTCCCAATGAACAAGTTTGTAAAATTATCATACTTTTTCATATTTCGTGTTTTGTTTGTGCTTTTTGTAAATGAAAAATCACTCACCCGAAAACTTTTTTAGCTAATTTTGACTAACCGACTAATATCATTGGTTATACTCTTCTCTTTTTCTATGTTTTTGAATACATTTTTTTATGAGTAAAATTGGTAAAAATATCATTTTTTAACCAAAAATAAAAAAGAGTGATCACTATCAACCCACCCGAAACACCAACCTCCCTCCAAAATGGCCCGATAGCCTTATTCAGCCCAACTGGGTATAATAAAGTTATGACTAATCAGTCTTTGAGTTTTAAATCACTAAGAGAAAAACATCCTCGCTTTGTTTATCAAGGATACGACTGGAAACTAGCCAATGATGAATTAGTCATATCTTTTGATTTTCTCCTAGAGCCAGACATTACTTTTAAACCTAAGATTAACATTTCTCCAGTCACCCAGGAAAACATCGATAGTATTCCAAAAGAAGTTTTAGATAAATGGATATTTAATCTGGGAATGATTGAGCTTTTTAGCTATTGGAAGGTCGCCGCTTCAAGAGAAATACTAGTAAAGGCTGGACCTCTCTCAAGAAAACAAATTGATTGGTGGAAAGATCTGCTGATTAGGGGAATGGGAGAATATTTCTATACCAATAAAATCAACTTTAACAGAGATGATTTTATAAAAATATCTTCAGATCATACGAGTAGACGCCCTAGTTTTAAATTTAAACCAACAAGAGAATACTTAGTTCCTATTGGTGGAGGCAAAGATTCAGCTCTAGTAACCAATCTTTTAGCTGAAAAAGGCATCTCATATGACACTCTCTTGAGTTTTCCTCAGTCTCCGGCTGCCATGCAGATTGCTGGTAATAAGCAGATTTTTGAGATTAAAAGAGAGTTTGACCCCAAGTTATTCGAGCTTAATAAGAATGGATACTTAAATGGACACACTCCTTTTAGTGCAAGATTGGCTTTTGAGGGCAGCATTGTTGCCCTTCTTCTTGGCCACAAAGGAATTCTCCTGGCCAACGAGTTCTCTGCCAATGAGGGCAATGTTCCTTACTTGGGAACAATAATTAATCATCAGTATTCAAAAACCTTTGATTTTGAAAACAAATTCCGCAGCTATGTAGCTGACAACTTAGGCTCATCTCCAGAGTATTTATCTATCTTGAGACCACTAACAGAGCTACAAATAGCAGCTCTATTTGCTCAAAACCCTAGATTTCACAATGTTTTTCGTAGCTGTAATAGGGGCCAGCAGGAAAACAAATGGTGCTGTGATTGTCCAAAATGTCTATTCGTCTTCACCATTCTCTACCCATTCCTAGAGGAAAAAGAGCTTGTAGGACCGATTTTCCCAGAGAATCTCTTTGAAAAAGAATCAATTGTTGAGGTATCCAAAGAATTAATGGGCCTAGATTCTACTAAGCCATTTGAGTGTGTAGGAACTCACGAAGAAACCCAAGCAGCTTTTTACCTTAGTATTAAGAAGTGGCAGAAAAACAATCCAGGTAAGGAGCTGCCGATTGTCTTAAAAGAAGTAAACAAAAAAGTACTCACAAATATCCCTGATTTAGACAAAACAGCAGAACTACTACTCTGTTTCTGGAATAAAGAGCATAATTTGGATGAAAGCTTGGAGAAAATCATTAAAGAAGCAGTGGAAAAAATCTGCAAAGGAAAAAATGATTGATAATCTAAAAAAACAATCTACTTTGATCCTCGGTATGGGTCGTGAGGGTTGGTCTACGTATAAATTTTTACGCAATATTTTTCCAGACAAAAAATTGGCTCTAGCAGATGCAAGCCCTATCGAAAAAAATAAAGAATTGATTGAAAAAGATCAGAATCTAACTACGTATTTTGGAGAAAATTACTTAGATAATTTATCTGAATACCAAGTTATCTTTAAAAGCCCTGGCATTCCCCAAACATTGCCTGAAATAGCTGACGCTAAAGAAAATGGTTGTAAATTAACCTCCAATACCCAGTTGTTCTTTGAACTATGTCCGGGAATCACCATTGGTGTGACCGGTACTAAAGGAAAAAGTACTACTTCTGCCGTTATTCACCAAGTACTCAAGGAAAATGATCTAGATGCACACTTAGTTGGAAACATTGGTCAGCCTTCTTTGGAGATTTTAGATGAATTAAACTCTAGTTCTCTAATAGTTTGTGAGCTGTCTAGTCATCAACTAGAAACCATGACCATTAGCCCTCATATTTCAGTAGTACAAGATGTTACTAGCGAACACCTGGATTACTACGAAAACACAGAAAAATATCAGCAGGCCAAAAAAGCTATCGCTAAGTTCCAGAAACAAGATGATTTTGTTATCTTTAATCCTCAGATGAAAGGTGCCTCAGATATTGCCAAACTTAGTGCTGGCAAACATCTTAGATTCTCTATCGATGAGGGACCAGATGCGCTCGTATTCGTCAGAAATAGTGAGCTAATACGCAAGGATAGTAATCAAAGAACCGAGCTCATTTTGCCTACTAAAAAACTGCCTCTTTATGGAGAGCATAATATTTTGAATGTAATGCCAGCCATCATTATCGGTACTCTATTCAACCTGTCTGCAGAACAAATCGGCAATGCATTAAAAAACTTTAAGTCTCTGCCTCATAGACTAGAGCTAGTTCACGAAAGAAAAGGTATTTCTTACTACAATGACTCTCTAGCAACTATGCCAGAGGCAGCTGTTAAAGCTTTAGATAGTTTTGATAAGCCAATTGTCCTTATAGCTGGTGGCTATGAGAGAAACCAAGACTTTTCAAACTTAGCAAAAAAAATTGTAGAAAAAGAAATAGTTGGATTAGTGCTATTTGAACCCACTGGCAAGAGAATTGAGGATGAAATTAAAAAACTAGGTGGACAAATAAACATTAGTTTTGCCACAGAGATGAGAGAAGCTGTGGGTAAATCACAACAAATGATGACTAATTACCTTGAGAAAAATAGTAAAACAGAGGGAATAGTTTTACTTAGCCCAGGAAGTGCTAGTTTTGGAATGTTTAAAGACTACCAAGACAGAGGTGAACAGTTTAAAGAGGCTGTAAAAACAATTATCTAACTATAGATTCAGCAAGCTTTCTTTTATCTGGCTCATCAGAGAGAGTTTTAATAATTTCCCACAAAAATAATTCTCCATTGCCGAGCTTGCTTCTTCTGCCTATATAATTAATAAAGTTAACTATTTTGGCCACACTTTCCGGAGAGAGCTTGTCAAAATCAATAACCCACGTTTCCAAATAGCTTGAGTCTATATCACCATAAGTCTTTTTTTCTTTAGATTTAGAAAAATCAACTCCCTCACTAGCCTCTTTTTTAGAAGCTAATTCTAAAAGAGCAGAGCCCAATATGATTTTTTGTTCCATTATTCTTTTGCTGGAGGAAATACATCATCAACGGTAAGAGGTTTAAGTGGATTTTCCTTCTGATCTACAAAGCCATTAGCCGAAACAATCAAAATATCAAGAGTATTTGAAGCTGTTTCACCCATTTTTTTTGCAAGAGCATTCACCCTATCAACCATAGGAGCAATTCTTTCATCATCTGCCCCTATTTCAAGCTTCATTGCAATGTCTTCAGCGGTAACTACTCCTATCTCTACAGCTTCTGCTGTAGCTGGTTTTTCAGCTTTTTCTAAAAGACTTAGAGATCTTGTTAGTTCTTCAATTCCTGGTTTCATTTTTACTTTCCTTATACTTTATATTTACTTTTTAATTATCTTCTCCTATAAACCATCTGCATATTCATCTTTTTTATCATCCATGGCTACCGCTAATTCAAGAATGGCATCTAATAAACTAATTGCTGATACACCTAGTTTATCAGCCCAACCATTAACTCTCTCAATAATGTCAGAAAATCCATCTTTTTCGCTAATTGGCAAAAATGATGCAACAATCTCTTCATCAGCATGATAGTCAGCCAATTTCTCAGGTCTATCTAAATTATCAAAAAACTTAGCCAACAACGATTCGGGAGATTCAACTAATCTGACTTCATCTTCAACATCCAAATTAACGTCTTCAACCAAGATCTCAGCTTCATCCATTGCTCTCTCAAAACTAGAAGATCTCATTTTTTCACTCATTAATTTCCCTTTGTTATAGTTTGATTACTAATTAAGCTTCTCAAAAGTCGAGACTATTGTAAAGCGCTAGTTATTACTTTCTTCTCCCCTGTAACCCAGACTTCTTCTAAACTCATCGAGGTGGTCAAGAATTGTGCCCATGCCTCTAATGACTGCTCTTTCTGGATCATCAACTACAGATATTGGAATACCAAGTTTGGGGACCAAATATGAATCAAGTCCTGAAAGAAGAGCTCCACCTCCAGATAGAAGTAGGCCTTTATCAACAACGTCTACCGTGAGTTCTGCTGGAATCTTACTGAGTAATTTCTTTACTAACTTAACAAGAGTTTGTGTTCTTTCTTCTACAAAAGGTAATAATTGCTTGGCACTAACTTGTAGTTCCTTTGGAGCAGTAGTCTTTTCATCTTTTCCTGTAACCAACACTGTTCCTGGGTGAATATCTCCAACAGAAACCAGTTTGTGAATAAGCATTCTGGCGGTATCTCTACTGATTAATATCTGTCTATCTTTCTGAAGAAATGTTTGTAGCCCCTGTTCAAAATCATCACCAGCTTCAAAAGATCTCTCTCCTTTAACCAAAGTTCCTAGGGAAACCACTCCTACTTCATTGATTCCAGCACCAAGTTGCATAATGAAACCACCTGATGAATCTGCAACAGGCATGCCAGCACCAATGGCTGCAGCAAGAGGTTGAACCACAGTTAAAATCTCTTTTGCACCAAGGTCATAACCCAATTGAATAGTTTCTTGTTCTATGGACTGGCTAAGACTAGCTGGAATGCTGAATAATATTGTTGGACTAAAAAAGCTCTTTTTTAGTACATCTCTTAGCACTACTTTTAGAAAAGCCAAAGCTATTTTCTTGTCCCAAATCTGTCCTTTTTGGAAAGGTCTAAGCAACGAAACATTGGCAGCTACTCTGCCCCTCATTTCATAGGCATCTTGACCGCTGGCTAATATCCTCTTTGATCTTGAATCTATAGCTAAATAGCTTGGATATTCTCCGATAAGACCTTTGCCTTTCTCCCAAACACGCACTGAGTCTGTCCCTAAATCGACGGCAATTGTTGTACTTAATTTGTCCAGATATTGAAGCATAGCTCCTGTTATAATAGCGTCAATTGCAAATAAGAACAATAAAAATAATATGCCTCCATCAATTGCTCCCAAAAAACTTTTTAGTAATGTCAACCTAGGTGTTATTTATACTCTAGTGTCAGCCGTTGTTATTATGTTCGGCACCCTAATTGCTATTCAATACGCAAAGGGTGGATTTAGATTTACTCAAAAAGGATTTTCTCCAGAAACAGGATTGTTAAATGCTAACTCTTTTCCAACTGGGTCTGAGGTATATATTGACGGAGAATTAGTCTCTGCCACAGACAACACCCTTTATCTAAAGCCTGGTGAGTATATTGTTGAGATTCGTAAAGAAGGCTTTTCTCCTTGGCAAAAGAAGTTAAATATTCAAGAAGAACTAGTTACACAAACAAATGCCCAATTATTCCCAGTAGCACCTGGTCTCACTCCTCTGACCTTAACTGGAGTGACAACAATTACTACTTCTCCAGATGGAGAAAAAGCTATTCTCTATGCAGACTCATCTCGTGATCCAGAAAAGAATGGTCTTTATTTACTTGAGCTATCTAACAACTTCATTCCTCTACAAAGAACTCCTAAACAAATAGCCATGGATATTCCAAGTATAAACTTACTTGAAGCCAGCTATATTTGGTCACCAGATAGTAGCGAGCTAATGATCTTAACAAAATACAAAGATATTTTGATTGAGATAGGTGAAAAAACAAACCTAGAAGCAGAACAAAACATCACTTGGAAAAAGAAACAGATTCTTTCTCAATGGGAGTCAGAAATTTATCAAAGAGAAAGAGAGTTTTTTAAGAAGTACCCAAAAGAAATTATTGAAATTGCTACAACTTCTGCAAAAAATGTCTATCTATCACCAGATAAAAAGAGAATGCTTTATACAGCTACTACCGAAGTAACTTTGCCAGACAATATTATTCCCCCAGTACCTGCTAGTAATACTCAATTGGAGGAAAGATCACTTATTCCTGGCGGAATTTATGTTTATGACAGGGAAGAAGATCGTAACTTCCAGATAGGAGTTGAAACAGGATCTCCTTCTCCAATATCCAAAGCTCTTTTATCTACTGACCTATTTGAAACAGCAAAATCGCTGGAGACTTCTCCTAGTGCTTTTACCAATCTACAAGCAACTAACTCAGCTGAAACCGCCAAGTTATTCCAGGCTTATCACAGCTCACTGCCAATCAATACTCTTCAATGGTTCCCTGATTCAAAACATATCTTATTTGCTAAAGATCAACAAATACACATCATGGAATATGATGGAACAAACAACACTGTTGTATATAGCGGTCCGTTTAGAGAAGACTTTGTTTATCCATGGCCAGATGGAAGCAAGATCTTGGTCCTAACTTCTTTTAGTCCAGATTCCCCAATGAATCTTTACGCAATAGAATTGAGATAGCATGTCAACACTTCCGCCTCGATCAGTAATTAGCTCTTTTAGCAAAGCTAAGCCTGCTAAAAAAAGCTTTGGATCCAATCTTCAGAGCCTTACTCATAAACACAAACAAAGCCTGCAAAATAACCAGCAACAAACTCAAAAAAACATTGGGTTGCTGGGTGAAAAAAAACAGAGAATAGATAGGGCAATTCCTACAACAAAACAACCTGTCCAAACACACTTGCAAAGAGTAAGTGGATATATGGGTAGCCAAATGGACAACTTAAGGGCCAAGGTAAACGGTAAAAAATAAACAAAAACCCCGCCTTTTTATAAGCGGGGCCAAATATTCAAAATATTTTTATTTAATTTCCAACAATCACTACAACTTCAACATCAGAGTACTCTTCGCCTTCTGGAAGCTCTTCTGTTAGTTGTACTCCTAGATTAGCTGCAAAGATTTGAGCTTGTTCTAAACGAGCTGGATCTTCTGTTAAAGCAACAATTACTGGACCCTGATAGTTTTCATTAGCAGCTGGTACAACTCCGGTTACCTCAACGGCTCCCTTGAGCTGCTCTGCTAAGAAATCTACTCTTTCTTTACTTGCGCCGCCTCTTCTAAGTTCAACTTTTAGCGGGTTTTCTGTGTTTAATGCTGATGCATTATTTCCCTGAACCGAGATTGTGCCTACATTAACAATAATATTCTTTTCTTCAGAGTAAATAATGCTTTTACCAGATTGAACATAAAGAATTACTTTATCTCCATCATTAGCATTCCTGAAAAATGGCTGATATTGAGACAAAACCTCAGCATCAGTTACTGTTGCAATAGTTGGCTCTTCATCATCAGGAAGAATCATTAATTTGCTAACTTTAGCAAGAATTTCTTCTCTTTCTTTAGCAATAACTTCCTGTTGAGCTTCTGGATTAGATAATTTATCTACTGTTTCTTGAGCTTCTTGGTATTTAAAAAATGACCAAGTTGCAAAACCCATTAATCCCAAAACAACCACTACTCTTAATATTGTCTTGAGACCTACTTTTTTCTTTTTGGTGGTGGTTTCATCCATTTTTACCTTTCAAAGGCCATTGATACTCATTTCAGTATAAGCAATTTAGGTTTAGAGACAAGAGGAAATAGTGGTAATCTCTTGATACAATACAAATTGATATCCATGCCCCTATAGTTAAATGGATAGAACAGTCGCCTCCTAAGCGACAAATCCAGGTTCGATTCCTGGTGGGGGCACAAAACAAAAGCCAGCTATCTAAGCTGGCTTTCTTGTTTTAAATAAAACTGGATAGTTGATTATTTCAACTCATAATCAGCATAAATTACACTATCCATGGCTCCTGAGTATTTGATTATTTCGTTCTCATCAAAAACAATGCCTAGCTCTCTTTTTGCATCTTCTTCGCTAGATGAAGCATGAATCAAGTTGTATTGCTGACTCATTCCGAAGTCACCACGAATGGATCCTCCCTCTGCTTCTCTACCTAGAGTTGTACCAACTAGTTTTCTAACAACTGAGATAACTTCAACACCTTCCCAGGCCATGCAAACAATAGGCATAGAACCCATAAAACTCTTCAAATCACCAAAAAATGACTTGTCCTTGTGTTCTACATACCATTCAGAAAGCATTTCATCAGTCATGTTGACCATTTTAAGACCCACTAATTTGAGTCCTTTTCTTTCAAAGCGACTAATAATCTCTCCGATTAAGCCTCTTTGTAATCCGTCTGGCTTTACCAAGACAGCAGTGCGTGAACTTGCCATAAATTGCCTTTCTAAATATTTTTACTTTCTTGACTTGTATCCTAACATCCCTTGGCATTATCTTAAATGAGAAAAAAATTGCCAGATCATCTTTTCAAAATATACTTTAATATTAATTAATAATATTTAATATATCAATTTTCAATACCTTTTTGTTCTCTACTCGGCTTATCAAAAAATTAGTGTTAAAAATAAACTAATATTAAATGTATCAATCTATTAATTAATATATTTATTAATAGCATTAAAATGATATTAACAATCGTTAATAGATAATTTGATACATTAAATACTAATAGTACTTTTAACCAAAATACCTCTATCTATTAATTAATATAATTAAATAGATCAACAATGATTTTTAGTAAAAAATGAAATTAAATCAAAGCTTTAAGCTTGGATTTGTCTTTGTAGGGACCGATTACTGCCAATCTAACATCAGAGCCCTCAACTATATCGCCAACAACCCTCTGAATATCCTCAGCACTAACTGACTGTATGCTTTTCATAACATCCTCCAGAGTTTCAATTTCATTGGTTAAGATCTTTCTTAGCCCATAAAACTGAGCCACAGAACTACTGTCCTCTAGATTTAAAATCGTTCTACCTATTAAATATTCTTGAGCTTTTTTGAGCTCTAATTCGGTTACTGGCTGTTGACCGCTAGCTAAATCCTTAAACTCCTTAATAGCTACGGAAATAGCCTCTTCAACTCGCTCAGGATCAACTCCTGCAGCAGCTCCAAATATGCCAGTGTCATGATATTGATCTACTTCCGACCTAACGTAATAACTCAAACCTCTTTTCTCTCTTATTTCAGAGAACAATCTAGAGCTCATATTACCGCCTAATATGGCAGATGCTAAAGCTAAAATATATCGATCCTTATGTCCTCTTTTTAAGCTTTTCCAGCCTAAAACAAAGTGTGCTTGTTGGGTCTCTTTGTATTCTAAATGGAATCTGTCTTTAGCCAGCTCTCCATCAAAAAAATGAGGTTCAAGATTGGCTCTTTTTTCAACTCTCTCTCCCCCATTCTTTTGAAAAAGATCTTCGATTTTTCTATGAAGTTTTTCATCCTCAACGTCTTCTGCCTTTCCAGCAAGCACTAAGACCATGTTTGGAAGACCATACCATTGGCTCAGAAATGCTTCAAAATCGGCCCGAGTAATTCCCATCACTGTTTCCTTTGTTCCAAGAATATCGTGACCCAAACCAGTGTTTTTAAAGACCATTCTGTTGAATATATTTCCAATCTGACTGGATGGAGTGTCAGCATACATATTCATTTCCTCTATGATTACTCCCTTTTCCCTTTTGATGTCTTCTTCTCTTATATTTGGCTGAAGCAGCATATCGGAAACAACGTCTAAGGCAGTGACAACATGCTTGGCAGCAGCCTTAACATAGTAGCCAGTGTACTCATGGCCAGTAAAAGCATTAAATTCTGCTCCCAAACCATCAATGGTTGAAGCTAGCTTTTGAGCAGTTTCATACTTCTTAGTGCCTTTAAAAACTATGTGTTCAAAGAAGTGAGCAATCCCAAACTGAGATTCCTTTTCATAGCGAGAACCAGTGTTTGTTAAAACCATGGCTGTTAGAGATTCAACTCCATCCATTGGAAGTAACAAAACCGGTAGATTATTTTTTAATGAAATGATTTTAGGGGTCATAGATCCGCATTCTAACATAGTTTCTGGTAGTCAAATTAGTCCCATTTTTTCGAGAGAAACAAGCCACTGGGTTCATGTTTTTTATATAAAAATGTCTACTGATCAAACCGAACAATACGCGAACTAAATTGAATACATTTTGTGTTCTTTAAAGATTTTAGTTTATAGCTAATAGTGATGATTTATAGACGTCAAAATGTGTTCAATAATACCAAACAGATTAAAAATATATAATTAAGCTCTTTTCTCTTTCGAAAAGACCACTCCAGTGTCTATGTTCGTGTATTATTCGTATTTTAAAAATAAATATTATTAAACATTGAAGTTAAAAATCAAAATAATATTCAATATTTTTTATTTATAAAACATAAACCAAAGGAACACTCTTCCCAAAACTAGTTGGTTTGAACATTTTTTTTCTTGATAAAAGCATGATTTTTTACATTCTTTTGTTAAGGTCTTCTATCCAGATTTCTTTTCCATTAGTGGTGATAGTGATGTCTCCCTTTTCATCGGTTCGCAAAATCTGAACGCCACTACTCTCCAGTTTTTCCAAAGTTTCACTATGAGGATGATCAAAACTATTTTTTCCAACACTAATAATAGCTAGTTTGGGAAAAACCTTAGCTAAAAACTGCTCACTAGTGCTAGTTTCAGAGCCATGATGAGCTATTTTTATGACATCTACTTGAGGGAAAACATTGTTTTTTAACAAGGCTGACTCCCAATCAACCTCCCCATCACCAGGAAAAAGCATAGTTGTTTCACCAAATTCCAACAACACTCCTAATGACCTATTGTTTTCTGAAAGGTTTTTATCGCTTAAAAAGCTATTTACCTCAAGTAAGGTAATCTTTGCTCCAGAGGGTAAAACGATTGTTTGGCCCAAAATAGGCTGTTTTATTGCCGCTCCATGCTCAGAAGCCTTGTTTATTGCCCCCATTACCCCTTTGATTAGTTCATTATTTTTATTAGGATGGATAAAATAAAGCTCTTTCCAAGAATAAATACCCGTAAGTTCTCCGAAGTACCCCATGTGGTCACTATCAAAATGAGTGATTATACCCACCTCAAACACCTGATCCCAAAAAGGCATAACTTGACCCAAACACCCTAGCAGTCGATCGTCCTCTCCGCTATCAATTAGAAGTTGGAAAAAGCCCTGCTGTATCAGTATGGAGTCACCTTGACCCACGTCACAGAATGTAACTTTGATTGATTCATCAGGCCATTTTTGATAGACAAAAAATGAAAAAATGATGAAAAATAAAGAGATGAGAGTTAGACTTTTATTAGACACTTTCATGAAAAAACAATCCTTTTTTAGCTTTTTTTCCTCTTAAAAGAGCTATTATGAGCATCAAACACAGTGCCCAACACAATAAAAACCAATCCTTCTCCTCTGAAGAAATGAAGTGCTGAAGAAAAAACAGCCTTTTAGTCTGACCTATTATAAAGATAAATATGAGTAAAATACTCCTATAGATCAATGAAAATGGGTATAAAAGCCTACTCCCAAACATGCCGAAAAGGATCAATAAACCAAATCCTACTTGAGTAAATCCAGCCACAGGAAATAAAAATATTGAGTTGGTAATAAATCCAAGCCAGTTTATCTCATTAAAAAAGTTAATCACCAGAGGTAGTATTAGCAACTGAGCAGAAAGAGAACTAAAAAACTCAGTCTTAAAAAATGACAAAAAACCATTACTACTTGAGGAAAATAATAAGAATCTATTATGAAAAAGCACTAGTCCTAGTGTGGCTAGAAAAGAAAACCAAAAAGATAGTGACTCAATTAGACTAGGATTAAGAATCAAGATAATAACTGCTGAAGAAAAAAGTATCCTCCTCGAGTGGGTTCTCACGCCTTTCTCAAGTAGAAATAAGCTAGTGGTCATCATCAAGGAAGCTCTTAGCAGAGGTGCTTCTCCCCCAAGAAACCAGGTATATGACCAAACAATGATTAATAGACCATAATATCTGATCTTTCTTGGTAGTAAAATCAATATTTTATTGAAGTATCCAGCTAATAAGGAGATATTAAAACCAGAAGCAACGAGAATATGAATCATTCCTGCTCTAGCAAAAGAAGAATAATAAGAATTATTAGTATCTTTTTCCCCCAAAACCAGGCCTCTGAGCATAGAAAGAGAATCTTTATTTTGGCTTAACTTCGTTTCATTAACTATTTTAGCCTGGTATCCCTCAAGTGATTCTTTATACATAAAAAACCGATATTTAAGCAAAATCATTGCTCTTGTTAAGGCTATTTTTGATTGAAAAATCAATCCTTTTGTCTTATAAAAATGAGTAGCAAGTAGTACACCTTGATTGCTAAAATCATAACTTATTAGCCTGGTTTCTTGAGGAAAAAGGCATGATATCTTAAAACCTCGATAACTATAACAAAATATATCATCTATCTCTCGATGGAGCCCTGCCTGGTAGGTCTTGATGTCATTATCACTTTCTATTCGTGTTTTATATGCTATCTGATTTGATATCTTTATTATTTCTGCATCAAAAGTAATTATTATAAATATAGCTAACAGAACCAAAGCATAAATAAAGGTCATATACTTGTTTTTCTTAATCATTCTTGCTTTGGGTATTATTTGATATATTTATAAGAAGTTTTAAAAAAGGATACTTTAAAATCACTAATTTTAATTTTTTTTGTGAAAAACTCATAAGGAAAGCAGCCCTTCTAAATCCTCAAACATGCTCTCTGAGATGGTTTTTTGATCAATTAACTGGCGAAGTTGCTCATAAGGCCTGTTTTCAATAATAGATTTAGCTCTACTTTCTCCAATACCAGATAGAGTTTCTAACTCTTCTTGAGAAGATGTGTTGATAGAAATAAGATTCTTAGCTGTAGTTTTTTGTGCCATCTCATTCTGAGCGTCTTTTTCCCACTCAAATGGAATATAAATCTTATCTCCATCAACCAAGGTCTTTGCTAGATTAAGGCTTTTTGCTACAAACTCTTTGTCTGCGTCGGTAGATATACCAGTTGCACGCTCTATGGCCGCACCAACCCTCTCTCCTCGGTCAAACAACCAAACTCCCGACTGATTAACAGCACCACCTACTTCGACTGTGATTTTGGGCTGCTGAGCAACCAATACCTCATTTTGATTGGATAGCATTTCTAAAGAACAAGAAATTACTTTTGATCGCTCAACTAAAAGTACATAGCTTCCATAAACTAAGCCAACAAGACCCATTAAGCCACTAAAAACCTCTAGAAGAATAAAAAAACTAGACCAACTAACCCTCATGGAGATAACAATAGGTGAAAAAAATGATATTTATCTGACTACAAAGCTGACGATTTTGCCTGGGACAAAGATTTCTTTGACTATTTCTGAGTCTGAAATCCATTTTTGAACCTCACTACTCTCTTTGGCTAAATTAATCACAGCTTCTTTATCTGAAGACAATGAAGACTCCACTTGAATTTGGGCCCTCATCTTGCCATTTACCTGAATAGCGAAGGTTACATTCTCTGACTTGGCTAATTCAACATCATATTCTGGCCAAGACTCGATGTGGACTCCTCTGTATTCATTGGATGAAAATTGCTCAAAATATTGATTGTGTAGCTCTTCTGCTATAAAAGGAGCAAATGGAGCTAACATTAAAATAAATTTCTTAATATCTTCTTGAGAAAGAGAGTTACTTCCCTCTCTATTCTTGTCTTCCCAAAGATTAACTAACTCCATCATCATGGCGATGGCAGTATTAAACTTTAAGGCTGGTATATCATTTGTGACTTTTTGTAGTGTTTGATGAAGTTTTCTCTCTAGTTGTCTATCAGAAACATCTGTTTTATCTTGCTTTGCATTAACCACTAGACTGTAAACTCTTCTCAAAAACCTAGATACTCCGGCAACAGCTCTTGCATCCCATGGCTTATCTGTCTCGAGAGGACCCATGAACATCTCATACACCCTAAGGGTATCTGCTCCGAACTCCCCTACTATTTCGTCAGGATTAATAACATTACCTTTACTCTTACTCATCTTTTTTCCATCTGGACCAAGAATCATCCCTTGATGTCTCATTTTTGCAAAAGGCTCGTCGATATCCAAATGACCTTCATCTCTTAAAAATTTAGTAAAGAATCTTGAGTAAAGAAGGTGTAAAACAATATGCTCTGGACCGATAAGATAAAGGTCTACTGGCAACCACCCTGTTAAGTTCTTTTTACTAGCAAATTCATCCTTGTTTCTAGAGTCACAATACCTCAGGAAATACCAGCTAGAATCTACAAAAGTATCCATGGTGTCAAACTCTGGCGTCCATCCCTTACCATAAAGTTTCTCTGTTCTCTCGATAAACTCTTTGGATGATCTGAGAGGAGATTCTCCTGTTGGCTTAAAATCAACATCTGTTGGTAGCCTCCAAGGCAAGTGTTCTTCTTTAACCGGATGAGGATTTCCTTCTGGATCATAGACCACAGGAATAGGTGCTCCCCAATAGCGTTGTCTTGATATTAACCAATCTCTAAGCTTGTAGGTTGTACTTCTCTTACCCCAACCCTTTTCCTCTAAATAATCGATTATTTTAGAGGTAGCCTCATGAATATCCATTCCATCAAGGAACTCTGAGTTAATCATTATTCCCTCATCCTCTTGAACTTGACTAACCTCGGTTATTTCTCCCTTATCTCCATCGCTGGCCACAACGACCCTGATTACCTCTAGATTAAATGCTTTGGCAAACTCAAAGTCTCTTTTGTCGTGACCTGGAACGCCAACTACAGCTCCCGTGCCAAATCCAGATAAAACGAAATCAGATATCCAAATAGGCATTTTCTTGCCATTTAAATTATTAATAGCATAAAAGCCTGTAAAAACACCTGTTTTTTTCTTTCCCTCAGACTGTCTTTCTAGCTCTGTCTTCTTAGTTGCTTGATCTACATAGTTCTCTACCTCTGATATATTAACTTGATCATTGGAGAGTTGTTTATCAATCAACTTGCCTACAAACTCATGTTCTGGAGCAAGAACTATAAAAGTAGCTCCAAAATTAGTATCAGGCCTGGTTGTAAAGCAAGTTAGCTTCTCATTTGTGCCATCTATTTCGTAATCGATGTTTACTCCCTCTTTTTTACCTATCCAGTGCTTTTGTTGTTGTTTAGTTGGCTCTGGCCAGTCAACTCCATCAAGACCAGATAGAAGTTCATCTTTGTAATCGGTTATCTTGAAATACCATTGTTTTAAGTCTCTTTGTTCTACTTCTGAATCACAGCGCTCACACTCTCCATCAACAACTTGCTCATTAGCCAAGACTGTCTGACAAGAAGGACACCAATTCACCATACCCATTCCTTGGTATGCCAAGCCCTTGTTATATAGCTGGAGGAAAAGCCATTGAGTCCATCTGTAGTACTCTGGATGGTTGGTGGCTGTTTCATTGCCCCAGTCATATGAAATAGCTAGTCTTTGAATCTGTCTACGAAAAGTGTTAATTGCTTCTTTAGTTGTCTCTGAGGGGTGAACACCTGTCTTGATAGCATAGTTCTCTGCTGGAAGACCAAATGCATCCCAACCTACTGGGAAATATACATTTTTGCCCTTCATCCTTAAAAACCTAGCCATAATATCAAGAGCCGTCTTTGACTCTACATGACCAACATGAAGACCAGATCCAGAAGGATAAGCAAAAGCGAATAATAAGTATTCTTTCTGCTTGTCTGCCAAAAGATCTGTGTCCTGAAATAGGCGCAAGGAGGACCACACTTTTAGCCATTTTTCTTCTATTGTGGTGTGGTTATATGCAACTTTTGCCATAATCCTCTCCTATTTTTAGGAATAATTCTTAACCCATCGAGTATACCAGACCCAAACATAAAAAAGCACCCAAGCTAAAGTTAAAATGATTTTAAATAGATAAAATAAGTTTGTTATTTAGTTGTGAATAACTCCTTAACAAGATCACCTTTGGGTTATCTTTTTGTGTCTAAACCAACTATTATATGGGTTTCTCTCAAACATACCTATTCCCGCATTATTAACGCTTTATTACAGCAACCCCGAGTCTAATGATTATTGCAAAAGTTTTTTAGACAATATTTATATATCAAACAATACTTTACTGTTTTTAGTTTTAATTGAAAAACAAAAACCCGAAGCACTTTTAAGGCGATACTGAATATAACACGAAGAAGAAAAGAACAAAAACCGTAAAGAATACTTAAAACATCAAAGAGAATCAAACCAGTGTAAAAGTCTGAAGAGCCTGTAGTATTCTAGAGGTTAACCTATAGAACTCAGTTCTTGTAGAGAAAACACCAGATCTACTCCAGATGGGACATGGGGATAGTACTCATGTAGGACTCCAAAGTCATTGGTTAGTGAAATGAATAACCGATCAAAAACAGAAGATATCTGCATTTTAGACTGGTGCACAGCCCCTTTTATATTAGTTTCTTTTTCTAGCAGAGCTTCTATCTCCTTGCTAATGCTTGAGTAGGAATTTGCAAGGTCGCTCATCTGTAAAATCGATCCTATAATCTCTCGATCATCTCCAAACGTCCAGTTCTTAAATGGAGCCACCATTACTAGTCCCTCATAGGACTGTCTAAGCTCGTAACTAATCTTCTCTGTAATTGGACCTGGGAATAAAAACACACCCCTTGTTAGTGGCAATGCATGCTCCGCCAATAGAACTCTTCTGAGAAATCTAAAGTTTTTATCATGGTCGGGAGCTGTTAAAAACACTATTGCCCACCAATCCCCATTCCACTGCCTTCTCTGTTGAGAAAAAGCCGGAATCTGCTTCTCTAATGACTTCATTCCATAGGAAGTTATGCTCACTGCTTGGATTGAGTTAATCTTCTCCAATAAGATTGTTTTTTTCTTTTGTAAGAAGAGCAAAGAAGACTGAAGACCCGACTTTGTCATGTTTGGCAAAAATAGTGATAGCTCTTCTACATCAACCCAGCGAGAATTACTGTCCTTTGGATAGAGCCAGGTGAGAATTTTTATTGAGTTTTCCTTCATGAGTTCGTGTTTTCTATGTGATATTTATTTACTGCAAAATACTCGGAGATATTAACTACTCTATTTAACTCATTAATCTTAGTTTTCCACAATCAGTTTTTCCGAAACTGTTTTTTAATCAATTTTACCAATCTTTTAAATACTCACTAATCATTAGTTTAAGGAATAAAGACTGATGTATTGATTAAATAGCCAAGAATATTTCTCCTATTATTTTGAATAAAAAGCGAAAACTTAGTTTTCTGTTCACATAATACACTCTTTCTAAATGTATTCACAGTCTAAAAAACTGTGCATAAGTTGTCTGATATTTTTTTAGGCTTATAGATGTAATGTTGAAATTGAAATTGTTTGATATTGTTTGAATTATATCTATACTCTTTACAAATGCTCTACTTGAGTAAAATAGCCATTTTTTTGTGTAAAACAGGAGGTGGGTTTTGGTCCAGCCAACTAGACAAAAGACCATTGCGCAGACCCCCTAAAATTACATAAACTTACCACTGTAATCGCATCTAACAAGACATCTAATAGGCCTGGATTACACAGAGTAAAAAACAGTGAACACAAAACCTGCAGAGAACCAGCCACTCAATCCCACGAAAAACGGTTTTTCCACATCTTCGTCTAACTCTGTTGCGGGTTCTTATCTCACCCACATCACTGGTGCTCTAAATTCCCTCGAGTCCTATCTGGATGAAATAAAGAAACAAGGTAGTGCGGATGCTACTATTAGAAATTACCGTAGTGACATCACTCAATTTCTCGAGTTTTGTAAAGTTCACCAAATAGATTTAACAACAAACAGCAATGGTGTTGAAAAGTTTGAAGAGTTCCAGAGGACCAAGCGACTAAAAGATACCTCAATTAGAAGAAAGTCTGTAAGTGTCACCTCTTTCTTAACTTGGTTCTCAAAAATTGAAAAAAATATTGAACCTACTCAGACTATTGATAAACCAATAAGTGAACCCAAACAAACAGCGAATTCTACCCAAGAAAAAGGTAACTTTGTTATTCCAATAGTAATTGAAAAAATACTTAATCAATACCTAACTACTCTTAAATACAACACTATTTCAGATGCAACTATTCGCAACTATCGAAGTGATATCAAACAATTTGCTGTATTTACTGAAGCTAAAACAATTATCTCCCTACTAACTCTGGATCAACTCAAGAGATTTGCTTCATTTCAAAAAGAAAAGGGGTTAAAACCAACATCCATCCAAAGAAAACTAGTAAGTATTACTCAGTTCGCTCTCTGGGCTCAAAGAAGAAAACTTGTCTCTGGAATAACTGCCAACTGGTCATCATTGGCACTCGATGTAATTTTTGACAAAAATGATGGCCCAATAGTTATCACCCCTACTACAGAGGGTAAAGATATTGCTGAAGATGTAAGGAAAAAAAGAAAAAGAGATTCTCTCTTGGCTGGATTAATCCTCTTACTCCTCTTATTTGGTAGTACCATCGGACTTTATCTTGTTCAGACAGTTCAAGATCTCAGACAAAGAGCTTACGTTGACCCAAGTCAAAATCAACAAATTACAAACAACAACACTACTACAACCACAACCACGACTATTAATAGTTCTACAGACAAAAGAGTTATTCCCTTCAGAGGAAAACTCTATAGTAGTGAAACTGGACAACAAATTATTGGAGAAACTGGAGCTTCTTTCCAATTGTACGCTGATGGTGAAGCCAAAGAGTTGGTTTGGGAATCAGGAGTATGTCAGGTTGCAACCAACCCTCAAGGAATATTTGATATCTTACTTGGAGGTGAAGATAGTAATAATGGTTGTGGATCTTACCTTACAGATGAAGCCTACTTTTCTAATTCAAACCTTTGGCTATCAACCATTATCAATGGTGAGCAACTATCCTTATACCAAGTAAAAACGGTTAACTACTCAGAAGATTCAGATTTACTAGCTGGCTATCCACTAGGAGATCCTGTTGTTAGGGAGTCTATTCTCTTCATGAACGAGTATGGAGAAGTCTTGTTTGCTGATGAGCCAAACATTAGTGTTCCAGAAGGAGATCTAACTTTATCAGGAGAAAACCTCTACTTCATCACAGAAGGAGTTGGTGGAGCATTTTTTGATAGCTTAGTAGCTGCACCATATGGATATTTTGGTGGTTTAGAAAATCCTGCATTAGTTCTTCAATCTGGTCCAAGTGCCATCAGCCCAATTGCGATCTGGGCTGATTATGGAGAAAATACTCTTGGAGTCATCGACGCTAATGGAAATATCGGTATTGGCACAGAAACTCCTCAAGGATTACTTGGTCTTGGAAATAATGGTGCATATATAGATAGCTATGGAGATGACCTTCTTTTCTATGATGAAACAAATGGTAGTCTCTTGAGCTTGAGTCAGTTGGCCAAAGATGAGGTTGGAATTAACTACTGGGATCAGCAGGATATAGATATTAGCTATGCTGCGGGAAATGTAAGTGTTGGCACAACTGTCTCAGAGCAAGCATTAAATGTTAATGGTAATGTGCAACTGGGAACAGCCGATGGAGATCGCTTCATATATTTTGACAATGGAACAACAACTAACTCTGGAATTAAATATGACAGTACTGCCAATACAATCCAATTCTCTCATGACGGAGCAATTTGGCAAGATATTGGTGCCGGCCAAGTAACCACGGTCTTGAGTTCTGATGGATCTGTCACAATCGCCCCAATAACTGGGGTTGGAGATGTTGATTTAGCCCTTAACTTAGCTAACGCCAACGATTGGACTGGTGCTCAAAACTTTGCGACAAATGTTGGTATTGGAACGACTACTCCCTCATACTTATTTGATGTTCAAGGAGGAACCGATATAGTAGCACAATTTTCTGGAAGAGTGATTGGTGCTGATGCTGTTGAGATAAATGAGTTTGCAACACTGGGTCAAGTTGCTGGATTAACCATGCCAGCTGGAACAACAGGACAAACTATTTATAATAATGGCACATCTTGGACCTCTACCTCAAATCTATATAATGATGGAACAAATATTGGTATTGGCACAGAAACTCCTTCTGCATTACTTAGTTTGTCTACTGGCACTACAGCCATGAGTGGAATTGATTTTGGAGGAGATACAAATTTATATAGAATTTCCAGTGATACTCTTAGAACAGATGACTCATTTTCTCTTGGTAGTTCTGGTACAGGAACAACTGACTCTGTCATAACCAGAGAGATTGATGGAACCCTAACTAACAGAACTATCGACTCTAGGGTTTGGGGATCATCATTAATGAGTGGCTCAGGATCTACCGATTATGTTGCTTATTGGGATACAGATAATACTTTAGCTTCAGAACAATATTCAAATGTGATAAGAGGTGGACTTGGAAACGATGTAACAGCCCTAGGAGCTGGGGAAATACTCTACTCAACTGGAACTGCTGCATATGACTCCTTGGCTGCAGGAAGTGCTTCTCAACTTCTTATATCAGGTGGTGGAGCAGCTCCATCCTGGTCTAATATTGCTGGCCTACTAACAGCTGGAGATGACATTGATATCACTGGTACTACCAACGCCACAGTAGCTCTAGAGGATGATATTGATCTAACCTCTCTCAGAGCTTCAAGTGCTTCTGGTCTATCTATATATGATGATGGTGGAGTTCTTGGACTGTTTTTGGAAGATGCTACAGGAAATATTGGAGTAGGTACTGGATCACCAGAAGAAATCATCACTGCTGAGGGGAATTTACAACTTGGTACTACAAGTGCCACAAGGTACATTTACTTTGATAATGGAACAGCCGCTAACTCTGGACTACGTTATAACAGCTCCACAGGAAGACTAGAGTTCTCTGATAATGGTAGCGTCTGGAATAACTTTGGTACTGGAGATGGAACAGTTACTTCTGTAACAAGTTCAGATAGCTCCCTTACCGTTTTCCCAACAGATGGAGATGTGGTCGCCACACTTAATCTTGGCAATGCTAATGACTGGACTGCACAACAAACATTTGCAGCTAACGTAGGAATCGGCGAAACCACCACTAACGCAGCTCTTGATTTTGCTGCAAGCACCTTAGCAGCTGGAGGAATTGATTTTGGAGGAGATACAACCTTATATAGATCTGCTGCTGATACTCTAAAAACAGATGATAGTTTTGTTCTTGGTACAGCAGGCCTTGGAACTGTTGACTCAGTAGTTACTCGTGAAGCTGATGGAACATTGTCTGCAAGAGATATCGATTCTAGAGTTTGGGGTGCTTCTTTACTCGATGGATCAGGAACTGCCAACTATGTTACTTACTGGTCTGACAGCGATACTTTAGCAGCTGAACAATATTTGTCTACTTCCAGAGGTGGTTTGGGCAACAGTGTTACCGCTGCAGGCGGTGGAGAAATTCTTTATTCTACAGGAACTAATGCTTATGACTCATTGGCTGCTGGAACAGCAAGTCAACTCTTAATCTCAGGGGCCACAGGGGCTCCATCTTGGTCAAACATCTCTTCATTACTTACAGCTGGAGATGATATTGATATTACTGGTACTACCAACGCCACCATTACACTTGAGGATGATGTTGATTTAACAGCCCTAAGAGCTTCATCTATATCTGGTCTAGCTTTATATGATGATGGTGGAAATCTTGGATTATTCGTAGCAGATCAAGGAAATGTTGGTATTGGAACAAATACTCCGGACACAACCTTTCATGTTGATGTTGGAGCCACAAACAGAGATATTAAGTTCTCTGCAGATAGTGGCTACAGCACTGGACTAGATATCTTCAGTGGCACTCAATATTCACAAATTGTTCAGGAAACAACGGGAGAATTATCTTTAAAGAATAGAAATTCTAATGAAAACATCCAATTTATTATTAATGATGGTGGAGTTCTCACCACTGCCCTTACAGTAGAAGGATCTAGTGGAAATATTGGTATTGGTACATCCTCTCCTGGAGCAAAGCTTGGGTTCGCAACTGGAACAACAGCTGCAGATGGAATTGATTTTGGAGGAGATACAACCTTATATAGATCTGCTGCTGATACCCTATCTACTGGTGATGATTTTAATGTATTGGGAGGAAATCTTGGTATTGGAGATTCTGGAGAATTCTATCTTTCAGCCGCAGATACTCTAAAAACAGATGACACTTTTGTACTTGGAACAGTTGCTGGAGGCACTACTGATTCAATAATCACAAGAGAAGCTGATGGTAGTTTATCTGCAAGAAGTACTGATAGTAGAATTTGGGGTTCATCGCTCACTGATGGTTCTGGAACAACTAATTATCTCTCCAAATGGTCTGATTCAAATACACTAACTGATTCTGTTCTATTCGATGATGGAACAAATGTTGGCATCGGAACAGCAGCCCCAGAAGAACTTTTAACCGTTGATGGAAACATTCAACTTGGGGTTTCAGATGGAGACAGATATGTTTACTTTGATGATGGTTCAGTTAATAACGCAGGTATCCGTTATAACTCAGCAACAAACCTCATGGAGTTCTCCAATGACGGAACATCATGGAATGTTTTTGGCAGTGGTAGTGGCACGGTAACCTCCGTCACTAACTCAGATAGCACTCTCACTATCTCCCCAACTACAGGCGATGTAGTTGCTTCTCTAAACCTAGGTAATGCAAATAGCTGGACAGGTGCTCAAACCTTTACAGCGGCTACTTACTTCCCAGGAACAAGCATATGGGATGCAAATGGAAATATTGGTCTTGGAGATGCTACACCAACTTCCAAACTTACTTTTGCAGCTGGAACAACAGCTGCTGCTGGAATTGATTTTGGAGGAGATACCACATTGTATAGATCTGCTGCAGATACTCTAAAAACAGATGATAATTTTGTTCTTGGTACAGCAGGAGCCGGAACAACAGATTCAGTAATCACAAGAGAAGCTGACGGAACATTATCTGCAAGAACAGCTGATAGTAGAATTTGGGGCTCTTCCTTAGTAGATGGATCCGGAACCACAGATTATGTAACTTACTGGAGTGATGCCAATACACTAAGTGCAGAACAATATTTAAGTGTAAATAGAGGAGGTCTTGGAGGAGATATGACGGCCGTTGGAGCTGGAGAGCTACTCTACTCTACAAGTACAGCTACCTATGATTCACTCGCTGCTGGAGGCTCTTCTCAATTACTAATCTCAGGCGGTGGAGCAGCTCCGTCCTGGTCTAATATCACATCATTACTTACAGCTGGAGATGATATTGATATTACTGGTACTACTAACGCTACAGTAACACTCGAGGATGATATTGATCTAACCTCTCTCAGAGCTTCAAGTGCTTCTGGTCTATCTATATATGATGATGGTGGAGTTTTAGGACTATTCTTGGAAGATGCTACAGGAAATATTGGAGTAGGAGATGCTACACCAGTTTCTAAGCTAGATGTAGCTGGAGCAATCAGGCTTGGTGCAAACGCCGATGTAGATAACTTACTCAACACAACAGCTGCTGCTGGAGCTCCTTCAGGAGACCTTTATTGGGGTAATAGAACTGTTATTGATTCCGAGAACATCGGTGACTATGGAGTGGCTTCTGTCTCTAACGCCGATGGAACTCTCACTATCTCTCCAACAACGGGTGATGTAGTTGCCTCCTTGAATCTTAGTAATACAAACACCTGGACGGGACTCCAGACATTTAATAATACTTACACTGACTTTGCTCAATTTATAAGGCATGCAGGAGATACTGATACTTTCCTAAATTTCACTGATGATAACCTGGCTGCTCAGATTGGGAATGAGGTTTTACTCACACTTACAGAGAATATAACTCAAGACATCGTTAAACTAGGAGATGGTGGAGATGTAGATATTAATCTCAATGATGATTTATTTATTGAGGGAAGCTCTGGAAATGTGGGAATTGGTACAGTTTCAACTTCAGGTGCTCTTACCTTCGCAGCTGGAACCACAGCTGTAGATGGAATTAACTTTGGAGGAGATACAACCTTATATAGATCTGCTGCTGACACCTTAGTCACAGATGATGACTTTAATATACTTGGTGGAAATATTGGCATTGGAGCTTCTGGAGAACTATATTTATCAGCCGCAGATACTCTTAGAACTCCAGATTCACTTACTATTGATGGAACTTTAAATGTGGGTACTGTCGGACTAGGAACTACTGATTCAGTTATCACTCGTGAAGCTGGTGGAGACCTATCAGCTAGATCAATTGATTCTAAGGTTTGGGGCTCATCGTTAGTTGATGGATCTGGAACTACAGATTATATAACTTACTGGAGTGATGCTGATACCTTGGCTGCAGAACAATATTTAAATGTTATTAGAGGGGGTCTTGGAGCAGATGTAACAGCCCTAGGTGCTGGAGAACTACTCTACTCTACAGGCACTGCAGCTTATGACTCACTTGCTGCAGGAACTGCTTCTCAATTATTAATTTCAGGTGGTGGAGCAGCTCCATCCTGGTCCAATATTGCTGGCCTACTTACAGCTGGAGATGACATTGATATCACTGGTACTACCAACGCCACAGTAGCTCTAGAGGATGATATTGATCTAACCTCTCTCAGAGCTTCAAGTGCTTCTGGTCTATCTATATATGATGATGGTGGAGTTCTTGGACTGTTTTTGGAAGATGCTACAGGAAATATTGGAGTAGGAGATGCTACACCAGTTTCTAAACTAGATGTAGCTGGAGCAATCAGGCTTGGTGCAAACGCCGATGTAGATAACTTGCTCAACACTGCTGCTGCCGCAGGCTCTCCTTCGGGAAGTCTTTATTGGGGTGACAGAATAATTATTGATTCCGTTACTATTGGAGATTATGCAGTAGCCTCCGTAACCAATGCCGATGGTACCCTCACCATCTCTCCAACCACAGGCGATGTAGTTGCTTCTCTAAACCTTGGTAATGCAAATAGCTGGACAGGAGCTCAAACCTTTACTGTTGCTACAAACTTCCCTGGTACAAGCATTTGGGATGCAAATGGCAATATTGGGTTGGGAGATGCTACACCAACTTCCAAGCTTACTTTTGCAGCTGGAACAACAGCTGCTGCTGGAATTGATTTTGGAGGAGATACTACATTGTATAGATCTGCTGCTGATACCCTGACCACAGATGATAGTTTGGCTGTCACCGGATCAATAAATTTAGGCACAGTAGGAGTTGGAACTACAGACTCAGTGATAACCAGAGAAGCTGGTGGAGACCTATCAGCCAGAGCAATTGACTCCAGAGTCTGGGGATCATCATTAATAGATGGTTCTGGAACCACTGACTACATAGCCTACTGGTCTGATGCTAATACACTTACCTCTGAACAATATCTTGCTACAGTTAGGGGAGGTCTTGGAGGAGATGTAACAGCTGCTGGAGCCGGAGAGATTCTCTACTCAACTGGAACAACAACCTACGATTCTTTAGCCGCTGGTGGATCAAACCAATTACTTGGCTCAAATGGAGCTGGAGCTCCTTCTTGGTATAACATTGCTTCTCTTTTAACAGCTGGAGATGACATTGATATCACTGGTACTACCAACGCCACAGTAGCTCTAGAGGATGATATTGATCTAACCTCTCTCAGAGCTTCAAGTGCTTCTGGTCTATCTATATATGATGATGGTGGAGTTTTGGGACTGTTCTTGGAAGATGCTACAGGAAATATTGGAGTAGGAGATGCTACACCAGTTTCTAAACTAGATGTAGCTGGGGCAGTTAGACTTGGTGCAGATGCCGATGTAAATAATTTGCTCAATACCACAGCAGCAGCAGGAGCTCCCTCTGGTGCTCTTTACTGGGGAGACAGACAAATCATTGATTCGGTTACTATTGGAACTCTTGGTGTAACAGATGTTAGCAATGCCGATGGAACACTCACTATTTCTCCGACAGCTGGTAGTGTGATTGCTTCTCTAAACCTTGGTAATACTAATACTTGGACAGGTGCTCAAACCTTTAATAATACCAACACAGATTTTGCTCAATATCTAAGACATGCAGGAGACACAGACACTTTCTTAAACTTCACTGATGATAATCTAGTTGCTCAAATAGGAAATGAAGTATTACTCTCTCTTACTGAAGATGGAACTCAAGACATCGTTAAGCTGGGAGATGGTGGCGATGTAGATATTAACCTTAATGATGATGTATTTGTAGAAGGCTCTACTGGAAATGTTGGTGTTGGAACAACTAACGCCACATATAAACTAACTGTTAATGGAAATCTTGGGGCAGCTGGAGATGCTATCGTTAACTATGGACTCACTGGAAATGGAAATATCTCAGTTGGAGCCGCAACCACTGGAGTAAGTGGTATTAACTTTAATGATGGTGCAGATTCTGGAATTATCAGATACGACCACGCTACAGATAAATTTGAAATAGTTACCAATGGTGCACAAAGATTAGTAGTTGATGCCACAGGAAATATTGGCTTGGGAGTTACCTCTCCAACAGCAGCTTTAGAGTTTGCTGCTGGAACTACAGTAGCTGATGGAATCATCTTTGGAGCTGACACTACTTTATATAGATCTGCTGCAGATACTCTAAAAACAAGTGACTCATTTATCCTTGGAACTGTAGGAACAGGTACCACTGATAATGTTATTACTCGTGAAGCTTCCGGACTATTATCTGAAAGAGCCGTTGATTCTAGAGTCTGGGGCTCTTCTCTAGTAGATGGATCAGGAACAACTAATTATGCAACCTACTGGTCTGATGACAACACCCTTGCCTCTGAACAATATTCAAGTGTAACTAGAGGAGGTCTTGGTAACAACTTAACTGCTGCTGGAGCAGGAGAAATTATCTACTCAACTGGAACTGCTGCATATGACTCCTTGGCTGCGGGAAGTGCTTCTCAATTATTAATTTCTGGAGGTGGAGCTGCTCCATCCTGGTCTAATATCGCATCATTACTAACAGCTGGAGATGACATTGATATCACTGGTACTACCAACGCTACGGTAGCTTTGGAAGATGATGTCGACTTGACCTCTCTCAGAGCTTCAAGTGCTTCTGGTCTATCACTTTATGATGATGGTGGAGTTTTAGGACTATTCTTAGAAGATGCTACAGGAAATATTGGAGTAGGTACTGGATCACCAGAAGAACAGGTTACTACTACAGGAAATGTTCAACTTGGTATTGCAGATGGTACTCGCTACATCTATTTTGACAATGGAACCGCTAATAATGCTGGATTTAGATACAACAGCACCTCAAGCGAGCTAGAGTTCTCAGATAATGGAGTTGCTTGGAATGCTTTTGGAGTTGATGGAGGAGGAGTTACTTCAGTCTCCAATGCCGATGGTACCCTCACTATCTCCCCAACTACAGGCGATGTAGTTGCTTCTCTAAACCTAGGTAATGCTAATACCTGGACAGGAGCTCAAACATTTAACGCTGCTACATACTTCCCTGGAACAAGTATTTGGGATACAAATGGCAATATTGGTCTTGGAGATGCTACACCAACTTCCAAACTTACTTTTGCAGCTGGAACAACAGCTGCTGCTGGAATTGATTTTGGAGGAGATACCACCTTATATAGATCTGCTGCTGACACTCTAAAAACAGATGATAGTTTTGTTCTTGGTACAGCAGGAGCCGGAACAACAGATTCAGTAATCACAAGAGAAGCTGACGGAACATTATCTGCAAGAACAGCTGATAGTAGAATTTGGG